>Ga0207426_1000033_pt1 | contig 455976 bp, 403 predicted proteins | sample AraplaMF_Cvi_mMS_FD_184265 | JGI IMG/M metagenome (GOLD analysis project Ga0207426, IMG submission 184265) | Arabidopsis root microbial communities from the University of North Carolina, USA - plate scrape MF_Cvi_mMS (SPAdes) (version 2) | ecosystem: Host-associated > Plants > Roots >...
TAACTTGTATGACTAAACGTTGTGTGTATTTACTGTTGGCCGGGTATAGAGGGAGTAAAATTAATCCCTTCGATCCCCAGTTCTTCCGGAAGTACGCCATTGTTTTTCAGACCTACGTTTACTTTATCCCGCCAGCGTATTTGGGCAGCGGGGTTGAGTCCGTGATTGGTTTCCTGGTCAAATTTGTACTGCAGGCGGTTCATTTCCCGGAATGATTGAAGATACTGATATTGTATGATACTATCATAATCGTCGCGGTTCAGCGCGGTTTGTCTGAGTTTTTGTTTGAAGCGTTCCACTACCAGCCGGGTAATATCGAAATGCAACTGTTCGTGTGCCAGGGCGTAGTTGTTCCGGGCTTCCGGCCTTACCCAGGAGGCGCTTTTTATAAAAAACACCTGCAGGCGCAGGGAGATGTGCAGGGTATCATTTACCAGGTTGCTGTTACCATCGTAGGCGAAGCTGGTATAGGCTACTGCGGCGCTCGGACCGGCGGGCGATGGCTGGGCCCGGAAGTCGTCCCACTGCAGTTTCCTGGCGGGATCATAAAAGATCGTATCCGAATTGGGTGATAAGGGGATGGGCGTTTCATCAAAGCTCAGCTGTATAACGGTATAATGCCCCGTTTCCGTGGTATCGGAACATATTTGCTGATGCCCGGTGGGCAGTAACAGCAAGCACAGTATAACAGGATTTGGGAGCATAAGCGAAAAAGGCCAGAATAAAATTACTGTAATGCCCGGCTATCTGTTTCATGTATAGAAAATTTGGCGATTCTATAACATTTTGACGATGGTTTTTTGACAATGATTTCCTGCTGAAACGGGCTTTTTTCCGTAAATTACTTTCGACCAAAACAATCGCACTATGTACGGCGGTGGATATATTTTCGATGAACCCAACAAGAAACAGTTGCGGGAAGAACAACAGCATGACGAACCTGAAAAGCTGGCTGCTTTTGAGGAACGTATTGCCAAAGGAGAAAAAATTGAACCTGGCGACTGGATGCCGGTTGAGTATCGCAGACAGTTGATTCGACTTATTGAACAACACGCACACTCTGAAATTATTGGCGCTTTACCTGAAGGCACCTGGATAACCCGGGCGCCGGGATTCAAGCGTAAGCTGGCACTGATAGCCAAGGTGCAGGATGAGATAGGCCATGGACAGCTGTTGTATAATGCGGCTGAAACCCTGGGTAAATCAAGGGAAGCCATGATCAATGACCTGCTCAGTGGCAAATCCAAATATTCCAATGTCTTTAATTATCCTGCCGAAACCTGGGCAGATGTTGCCGTGATCGGATTCCTGATAGATGCAGCTGCTATTGTAAACCAGGTGGCTAATGCCAAAGGTTCTTATGGTCCTTATTGCAGGGCACTGGAGCGTATTTGTTATGAGGAGAGTTTTCACCTGAAACAGGGACATGATGCATTTATTGAGCTGGCTACCGGTACGCCGGCGCAAAAGGCAATGTTACAGGACGCCCTTAACCGTTGGTGGCAGCCAATTATGCATTTCTTTGGTCCTCCGGACAAGGCTTCCAGTCACAGCGAAAAGCTGATGCAATGGAAGGTGAAAATGGCCAGCAATGACGACATGCGCAACCAGTTCCTGGACTCTTATGTACCCAAAGTATGGGAGCTGGGCATGACCCTGCCTGATCCTGCGCTGAAGAAAAATGCGGAAACCGGCAAATGGGAGTATACCGATCCCGATTGGGAAGAGTTTTTCCGGGTGATCAACGGCGGTGGGCCATGCAACGCAGAGCGTTTGCAGGTGCGCAAATGGGCCGAAGAACAGGGTCGATGGGTACGTAAAGCGTTAATGAAACCAACGGAGAAAAGAGCGTTGCCGGTGGCATAACGCATCTGTTTACTATTTTAAAACCACGCAATAATTCATGTCGAACGATTCTTTAGATCCCCGCGTAAACAGGCTGAAACTAGGCGAGGCGGGAGAAGTAGTGAAAGTGGAGGAAGGAGAGAACTGGAATATCTACGAAGTTTTTCACCAGGAAAAAAGAGGCGCACATCATGAGCATGTAGGATGTGTGCACGCCCCGGACCCGCAACTGGCGCTTGTATTCGCCAAGGAACAGTTTGCCCGCCGCAAAAAATGCGTTAACCTCTGGGTGGTAAAAAGTGCAGATATACTGGCTTTTGATGTGGAAGATGAAGATATGTTTGCCAACAACCTGGAGAAAACCTACCGTGATGCCAGCGGTTTTAAGGTGATGGAGAAGATCAATAAATTCAAACAATCCAAATGATTAATCAAGCAGCAATAAAAGATCTGATCATAAAAATGGCCGATGATGAACTGATACAGGGACATCGGAATTCTGAGTGGACGGGATTAGGGCCTGTGATGGAGGAGGACATCGCTTTTTCTTCCATGGCGCAGGATAAAATTGGCCATGCGTGGGCATTGTACCGGATACTGCATGAAGATCTCGGGGGAGAAGATCCTGACAAGTTTGCCTTTCTGCGGCCGGAAAAAGAATATAAATCGGCTCACCTGGTGGAAATGCCCAATGGCACGTACGACTTCAGCCTGATGCGCCATTTTTTGTTTGACCAGGCGGAAACGATCCGCTATGAAAGTATGCAGGAGAGCAGTTTTGAGCCACTCCGGCTGCTTAGTAAAAAAGTAAAAGGAGAATTGAAATATCATACCCTTCATGCCAATGCCTGGGTAATGCAACTTAGTAAAGCGGGAGAGGAAAGCTATGGACGTATGCAACAGGCGCTGAACAATACTATTGCATTGGCTGCGGGACTTTTTGAAGCTTCGCCGGAGCATGAAGCTGCACTCATCGAAGATAAGGTATACCCGGGCGAAGCGGAGCTGTATCGTCGTTGGCTGGACCGGATTTACCCGGTATTGGTAAAGGCGTCGCTAAACTTACCCGCTATAACAGCGATTAAGCCGGTTTATGGTGGCCGGCAAGGGGTTCACACCATTCACCTGCAGCCCCTGTTAAAAGAAATGAGCGAAGTGTTTAACCTGGATGCGGAGGCCGGCTGGTAAAAATGTCTCATAAAACAACAATAGCAGCAGTATATGAATCACTGGAACATGTGATGGATCCGGAAATCCCGGTGCTTAGTGTTATTGACCTTGGAATGATCACCGGGGTGGAGCTGGAAGCCGGCGCCGTACATGTTAAAATGATTCCCACTTTTGCGGCTTGTCCTGCGGTAAGCTACATCCGTAACAATATTAAAATAACCCTGGAAAAAGAACTCGGTATAGCCGTTAGCGTTGAAGTGGATAAGGAAGTGCATTGGCAAAGCAACCGGATGACGGCTGCGGCCAAAGAAAAGCTGAAAAACTTTGGTATAGCTCCGCCACAAATACTGGCCGGAGAAGTAAGCTCCGAAATTTTGCTGGAAATACCTTGTCCGCATTGTGGCAGTAAGGAAACCTATTTACGTTCTCCTTTTGGCTCTACACTTTGCCGGGCGATTCATTTTTGTAAGGCCTGCGGACAGGTGTTTGAGCAGTTCAAGCCGTTGGAATAAGCCTTATTTACATGTTCCGGCATTAATTGCCTATTTTTACACGCATTATTGATGTCGCCAGTGGCAATTTATACGACGAAACATGAGAATAGGCTTGTATTTTGGGTCTTTTAATCCTATACACACAGGGCATTTGATCATTGCCAATTACGTTGCGTACAATACTGATCTCGATAAAGTATGGCTGGTGGTTTCTCCGCACAACCCGCTGAAACCCCAGTCAGCATTGCTCAATGAGCACGACCGCTTCCACCTGGTGGAGCTGGCCATTAAAGATGAGGTACGTTTACGCGCCAGCAATATTGAATTTTCTTTACCCCGACCTTCCTATACGGTAGATACCCTGACATACCTGGGAGAAAAATTTCCTACACAGGAGTTTGCCATTATTATGGGCAGTGATAGTTTTCAGAATTTACCTCGCTGGAAAAATTTTGAGCACATTGTAAAAAATTATCCCATTTACGTATACCGCAGGCCGGGACATGAAATTAAGGATACTTTTGGGGCAGAAATCGAAATCCTGGAGGCGCCCATGCTCGATATCTCAGCAACAGATATACGTAAATGGATAAAAGAAGGAAAATCTGTACGATTTATGGTGCCGGACAACGTTATCCAGTATATAGGAGAAAACAACTATTACCGCTAATCAGTGGTTTTTTGTACATCTTTCTTTTGTGCGAGGTCCCTTCTTTTTATCACAAATTCATTTCCATATATATCGAGCAGCAGGATAAACATGGAAATAAGTAATGGTCCGAAAATCAGACCAATAAAGCCAAACAGGCTTACTCCTATAATTACACCGAATATGGTAATGAGCGGATGTACATCTGCTATCCGTTTTGCCAGCAGCATACGGGCAATATTGTCCGAGGTGCCTACAACGCCAAATCCATATACCAGGATAGCGATGCCCTGCCAGGTATTACCTACTGCCAGCAGGTAAACGCCTAAGGGCACGTATACTGCGGCCGCACCCACTACAGGAAGCATGGCGGTAAAGCAGGTAACTATAAACCAGAAAAAAGGCTGGGGTATTCCAAAAATAAGATAGCCGATTAACGAGATAATACCCTGCACAACAGCAATCAGGGGGATACCAACAGCGTTGGCAATTACCAAAGTGTTGAACTCTTTACCCAGTCTTTCCACATTTTTATCTTTCAAAGGGATGTATTCGTACAGGTTTTCCTCCATTTTCCGGCCATTTACCAGCATGAAATAGAGGATAAAGTACATAATAGCAATGGCGGTGAGGGTATTAAAAGTAGCGCCAAGGAAGCCGGGTAAAAATGCGGTGATGTTTTCCTGCAGCTTTTGGAGCCGCTCAGGTGTAAGCAAACCAAACCCCAGACTTTCTTCCAGCCGGGCATTGGTTTGTTTCAGGCTGTTGATCAGTTCTGTAGAGTGATTGGCAGCATAGGCCACTTTGGCGGTAAGCATGTTGATCAGCATTCCTACGGGCAGCAGGATAACAAGAAAGGAGAGCACCATCAGCACGGAGGCTGCAAGACTCTGGTTCCATTTTCGCTGTTCTGTAAGGTGGAACATCCATTTCCGGCAAATTACGTAGAGGGTAACGGCACCAAGAAAGCCGGGGAAAAACGTAAACATCTCCATAAAAAGGAGCACGGCCAGGAAAAGGATCAGGAGGAGGAATCCAATTTGTTTAAGACGGTCGTTATCAAGATAGCTCATAGTACAAAATATCGTGAATTTATTCGGTATGTCAAAAAGCAGACCGGATAACGTTATGATGTTGCTGTGAACAGTAAACAAAATTGCACAGTACTTGTTCTTAGAAACGGAGGTTTAACATTTTAGTTTTAAGGAACTCCCATTTATGGAATGGTGTTTGTTGAAACTCTGGTACAAAAAGAAAACCTAATTTATAACATCTTTAAAACCTTAGTTATGAGTACAAGTTCAAAAGCCGTGGTTTCATTTATTGTAGGTGCAGCCGTTGGTGTAGCAGTAGGTTACTTCCTGAATTCAGATAAAAAAGATGAACTGGTTGAAAAGCTCAGAGATCAATCCGACAAGCTGAAAGAAAAATGGAGAAAGAAAAAAGACCAGTTCCAGGATGAGTTAGAGAACGAATTGGCATAAACCCCATTTGAATAAAAATATTTGCATGGAAGATAATTTCGGCAACTACTTTAACCAAACGGGAAAAGTAGCCAGGGAATACCTGGAAACCAGACTGGACCTGATTAAGCTCCAGGCAGCAGGAAAATTATCGAAAGCTTTGGGACTGTTTTTCTCGCTTACGATGGCTTTCCTGCTGTTCTTTTTTGTGATTGTGTTCCTGGGCATGGTAGTGGGCTTTTGGATCGGGGAGATGACCGGTAGTTTTACTATCGGGTTTGGCTGCGCGGCGGGTTTATTTGTAGTGTTATTTGTGATTATCCTGTTGTTCCGCAAACAACTGATTCAACGGCCGCTGGCGAAACTGCTGATAACAGAGCTGGTGGACGAAATAACCGACCAGGACGAACAATCTAACCATATTCACAATCAACGTGAAAAGGAAAAACCGGGAGATCCCGGGTATGTTCCCGATGAAGAAGCAACTGAAAACACCGCAAGAGGATAATCAATGCTAAACATTTACACATGCGTAAGAAAATAGACAGCTTCGAATCACTGGAGCTGGAAATTGCCCGTTTAAAAATGCGCTCCAGGCAACTGGAAAATGAGATGGGTAACAGGGTAGACTATTTCAGGGACAACTATAAAAAGATGGCCCTGAATGCTGTTATCCCCGGTAGCGCAAAGCATAGCGGTGCCCTGAACATAGCCATGAATGTGGCTAAGATGGCGTGGGGCAGTGGTAAATTTAAGAATTTCGCTACCGGGGCATTAATGACAGCGCTTGAATTTATTGGCGTTCAGTTGGGTATCAACCTTTTTAATAAGGTCACTAAAAGCCGGAAGAAGAAGAAAGAACCTGTGGCGGAATAGTGGTTAATTCTTACCGTAGCCGACTACCACTACTGTACCTTCTTGATTAGTGTCCGGGCCTTTGAGTGTTTTCCCGGATACTTGCAGCACAAATGCTATGGTTAGCGAAGCGATAACAGTTTTACCTGTAGCATCTGGCTTGAAAGCAGGAAGCATTTTTATTATCCGTACCACCTCTTCTCCCATCATTTTATCAGGAGAAATCAGCACTTCAGCATTTGTTACTTCCCCGCTGGGCAATATTTTGTATTGTGCCATTACATTGCCAACAATGTTGTTTTCCTGGCAATGACGTGGGTAACGGATATTCCTCGCAAGAAATTTTGTATAGCCTGCTTTTCCACCTGCAAAACGATTCAAGAATGTAGAGTCCGTGGTGATTCCATTACTTTCACTAATAGCCCGGGTTACCAGGTTTTTAGGGGTTTGCTTAAAAGGCGTTGGGCCAATACCGCTCTCATTTTTGCCAAAGTAAAAGAAGATACTCAAGATCGGACTCTCGTCTAAAGTTGCTTCTAAACCACTACGCTTATCTGTTGCTTTAAGCCGCATGTTCGTGACTTCCCCTGCAGCATTTCGTTTTAGTTCGGAGATGGAAAGGTGAATATCCTTCGCTGCCAACGCTGCCTTCATGTCGGCCAGGTCCTGATCAGTGGTCAGGTGGGTTACTATGCCATGAATGACGCCATTTTCGGTAACCAGGTACTTATCCGCTCCTGATTCCGCAGCGGCATTGGTGGTGGTGGCGGATAAAAGGCCGGCTGTAAGCGCCAGTACCGGCAGTAGCAACAGGTACCGCCAGGTACGCAAACGGGGGGATTGGGTTTTGTTCATCATGAGTATTCTATTTTTAATGAATGACGTACTAAAGTGATTCCCCATGGCTACCGGACCGGAGGTAGTGCTTATTTTGAGTAAGCTGTACTGGTAAGCTACAGGAGCGTTGAAAGCCTGTATCGCTGCTTCATCTGCCAGGAATTCCAGGTTTAACTGCAGCGCTTTTTTACACAGCCATGCGAATGGGTTTATCCAGCATATACAGCAGTAAACGGATGATAGCAGTAGGTCGGCAGAGTGCCGTTGCCTTACATGCGCTTCTTCGTGTTTCAGTATATGCTGCAATTCCGAAGGCTCGTAAGCGTTAGGGTCAAAAAAGATATTACGGGAAAAGGAAAAGGGTGCGGCAAGCCCCGGCAGTTGTACGTACCGGATGTTATGTTTGATAAAAACATCGCCCTTGTTGATCAGCCGTTTTATTTTCAACAATTGCATAGCGTGTACCAGGAGCAGCACTACGGCTATACTTATATAGAGTGCCATTAGGGCCGGAACTGCGTATGGGGATAGGGGATCCCACCAATGTTGTGTAGTAGTAACCGCGCCTGTTTGCGTAGCTGCGTAACCGTTACCGCTTACATATACCAGCTGTTGTGTGTTTTCGGAAGAAGATGTTTGCGGCCACTGTAAGGCCGGAACAGGTAATAGCGGAAGGAGAGCCGAAAATATAAAAGCACTGAGCAACAGCAGGCGGTTATACCTGTAAAAAGTTTCCTTCTTAAAGGAGATCATATACAGCAGATAGAACAGCGCCATGATTCCTGATGATTGCAGGAGGTATAAAAACAGGGTAGGCATACACGTTATTTTTTATCTTTCTCAATCATCTTTACAAGTTCCTTCATTTGCTCAGCGTCTATTTTTTCTTCTTTGGCGAAATAGGCCAGCATATTGAGATAGGAGTTATCAAAAAAGGTATTGAGCACCTTTTTCATAAATGTGTCCTTATAATTTTCTTTACCTATTATCGGATAATACTCGTAGGAGCCACCATATTCATGATGGGCGAGATACCCTTTTTCTTCCAGGCGCTTCATGAGCGTGGCAATGGTGTTGTAGTGAGGCTTGGGATCAGGAAGGTGTTCTATGGCATCTTTTACAAAAGCCTTATCCAGGTCCCATATTACCTGCATCAACTCTTCTTCTTTTCGGGATAGTTTTTTCATAACACCAAGCTAATACTATTTTTGTAGTTTAAAAACTATTTTTGTAGTAATTAAACTATAAACGTAGTAATTAGTTGATTGTCAATCAGAAAAAACTTTTATAAAGCATTTAGCCCCAAACTTTGGTGCCTTCACTACAATTTGCGCAGATGTCTATGTTTTTACGGGTTTCGAGGATCTGACTACGGAATCGGATATACTCTTTGTTATGCCATAGCGCTTTGAAAGATTCTTTTTTGAGATCACCGAGGCGGTGTTGTGCATCTTTATCAAAGCAGCAGGGGACAACGAGGCCATCCCAGGTAACTACGGGAGAATGCCATAGCCGCCAGCAGTGGTTGCCCAGCTTGTTTTTAATAGCATAGGTACCATCTTCATTGCGGTGGTAGCGGGAGTATTTATCGATGGTAGGAATTAAGCGGTTGCCTTCTTCATAATCATATACCTGCGCGGTTTTAAACCGTACCTGGTCTACGCCTATTTCTTTGGCCAGCTTTTTTATATCTTCTATCTGGTGTTCGTTTGGCTTTACCACGAGGAACTGGAAGAATACAAACGGTTTGGATGAATTCAGTTCCTTTTTCCATTTCACAATGTTTTTAGCGCCCTGTATTACCTTATCGAGATGACCACCTACGCGATACTGCGTGTATACGTCCTGGGTAGTACCATCTATGGAGATGATAAGCCTGTCTAAACCACTTTCCACGGTCTTTTTCGCATTGGCATCTGTCAGGTAGTGGGCATTAGTGGAGGTAGCAGTATAAATACCTTTGGCGGACGCATATTTTACCATATCCAGGAATCCTGTGTTCAGGTAAGGTTCTCCCTGGAAGTAAAAAATCAGGTATAGCAGCTCTTTGGAAATTTCATCGATGGTTTTCCTGAAAAAATCCTGTTCCAGCATACCCGTAGGGCGGGTAAAGGCCCTGAGTCCACTGGGGCATTCAGGGCAACGCAGGTTGCAGGAAGTGGTAGGTTCAAAAGAGATGGATATAGGGTATCCCCATTGAACGGGCTTGTTAGTCCACTTACTCATAAAATAGCTTCCCAATACTTTGCCGGCGTTGATACCGCGGCGCAGCGTAAATTTGGAGAGCAGGTTAATAGTATCTTTCAGGTTAAAATCCGGCATAAAAATTCACTTGACCGTTGTAAAAGTAGCTTCTTTAAACAAATTATAGCCTATACTTGCTGTAAAAAATAGAACTGTCGGTATTTATTACAATACCCTTACCCAATTACCCTGCAACTAACTGAAGCAAAAGTGAAAAGCATCCGGATCAGATTATTAATAGTCATAGTAGCGATAGTGGCCATAGCGGCGTATGTATGGTGGCGTGGGCGGGAAGGCCGTATTACCTTTGTGAGATATGAGGAGTTTGGGATAGATATGCCGGTGAACTATAAGATACACGGAATAGATGTCTCTAAATTTCAAAAGGATATTAACTGGCAGGCGGTACAACAAATGCAGGTAGATCATATTCGTATATCCTTTGCCTTTATAAAAGCTACGGAAGGTATTACCCGGCAGGATGCAGCTTTTAAACAAAACTGGGACCGGGCCGGTAAAGCGGGGTTGGTCAGAGGGGCTTACCATTTCTTTTATGCCACCCGTGATCCTTTAAAGCAGGCGATTAACTTTCATAATGTGGCTGATCTGCAATCGGGCGACCTGCCCCCGGTGCTGGACATTGAAACCAGCAATAATCAACCAGCCGCTGTGATCCGCAGTACGGCAAAGATCTGGCTGGAGGAAATGGAGAAGGTATACAAGGTCAGACCTATTATCTACACCAACATCCATTTTTATGAAACCTATCTTGGCAGCGAATTTGACCGGTATCCTTTGTGGATTGCACACTACTACCAGAAAGAAAAGCCCCGTTCCGACAGGGCCTGGTTGTTCTGGCAACACAGCGATATAGGCAGGGTAAATGGTATTCGTACTACCGTGGATTTTAATGTATTTAAGGGAGACAGTACCGCGTTGGCAAAACTGTGCATACCTTAGGGGAGCGGAAAGCAAAAGCTATCAAAGCGAATTATAAAGCCGAGGAACGTTTTAACTATGGGAGAAGAACCAGAAATAACCGAAACGCCGGAAGAACCGAAGCCGGATCCCAATAAACTGGACTATGAGTTGTTTCATTTCCTCATAAAAATCATGCGCACTATGTTCATTGGTTTTTTCTGGATGATGATCAATGTGTTCCTGGGACTGTATCTGGGCTTTGCCGTGCCGGAGGAGTCTACCCCCGGCAGGATGTTTTTTTTCTATGGTTGGTTTGGCGTTTCTCTATGTGCATATCTATATTGGATCTGGAGAAGCTGGCGTAAAAAAATGAGTGCGCCCTGATTATTTCGCAGTGCTTCTTTTTCCCAGCTCCATGGTCCAGTTACTGCTATAACGACCCACCCCGATTTCCGTAAAGACAGGATCCATCATGTTATGGCAATGTTTGGGGCTATTCAGCCAGCCCAGCACTACTGCCTGCTCATCCAGGTTGCCGGTAGCTATATTTTCACCATAATAAATCCAGTTGTATCCTGCTGCATCCAGGCGTGTGCCGGGAGTGCTGCCCCCGGGGCTGTTATGGTCGAAGTAATGATTCAGCGTCATGTCTTTACTATGATTATAGGCTGCTCTTTCCAGGAGCCCATTCCATACGAGCTGCCCTACAGGCGGCATTTTATCAGTACCACAGTTACAGCCGCGACTGCGCAGCCCGTTCACAAGCTGCAGCAAAGCGCTGCGGTCCACCCTGTTTTCAGGTACGGTGGAAGTGTCTGCCGGCGGCGTCTTAGCCGGATCATCCGGACGAACTCCGGAGGTTTTGGAGCAACTGCAATAAACAATGATGGCCATCAATGCGACGGCATTACGAATAATTTTCCCGGACATAACCAGTAATAAGTTATAGTAAATAGATACCGGGTTTTAAACAGGACAGGATCAAAACTGAAAAACTGGCTTTAGGCAGGAACTTGATTAAAACTACGCTTGGCTGGTCAGAGGTTATGGGTAAAACATATTGAGGAACCAAAGATAAGGTGCAGATATGAGAAATTGATTATAGTTTTTGTAAATCTAATGTTAATCGCAACTGCCATATTTCCGCGGCCTGCTGTTGTGTTTCTTGCCCACTCTGAATCAGGTAGTTGGGGAGGAGATGCCCCGGACACAGTTCGCTAAACCGCTCAAAACGTCTCAAAAACGGCATGGAATAATGTTTGCCGGACCAGCTTTTAGCCATTAGTGGTTAGTGGTTGTTTTTCATCTTTAAAATGTGGAGTTATGAAAAAGAGTGCGACGGAGCAAAAACCGGGAACGGATATGCAAAGGAAAAAGAAGCCGGTGGATATACTTGACAAAGACAAGGGTACCACTACGCGTAATCCGCTGCACGGCGACCTTTCCGGTACGCCGGAGGAGGAAAATAAAGCTGTGAGAGACAGCGAAGCATCAAAAAAGAGAAAGCAATAAATAGATTATCATATCGATGAAAATCCTACGTTTCTTAATCTAAAGAAGTACCAAAACTTCTTTAATGTTGTGGTGTATAGCGGCCATCCTATTCCTGGGATGGTTTTTTTTAGCTGCTATGGTCGGCAACAATTTTCCATTCACCATTTATTTTTCTCAGTACCAGGCTGAAATGTCCTTGCAGGTCGCCGATGGTTCGCTGCAGATGCCATTTGCCCACCAGGAAATAAATACCTTCTGCCAGGGGCTTGAATTCCAGCAGTTTGAAATCCAGTTTACCCATTGCCGTTACATCCGGGTAGGTTTTTTTATACCGGTCCAGCGTAGCCTGCCAGCCATAGGTGATGCCATTTTTGCCGATGAAGAGCAAAGAATCCGACTGCCAGTAGGTTTTCATAAAGCCGTTGATATCCCCTTTATTCCAGGCAGATGTTTGGGCATCCATGAGGGCTGTAATCTTTTGCTGATCGACCTGTTGTGCAGAAGCATACCCGTAGGGCGATACCGCCAGTGCCCCCAACAGAGTAAGGAACAAGATAAAACGCATGTTAAATTTTTAGCAAAAGATAAACAGTTTTTCCGATGTAACGCAACTCTGTTTATAGTAACTTTGCAGCATTATTTTTAAACAGCACTTACAATTATATTTTAAAATCAACAGTTTATGCCCGGATATGAACTATTTGGAGCCGAGGAAAGGAAAGAAGTAAACGACGTACTGGAAACAGGTATTATGATGCGTTACGGATTTGACGGTCCGCGTAAGGGCATCTGGAAGGCAAAGGAGCTGGAACAGGCCATTTGCGATAAACTGAATGTACAGTATACCCAGTTAGCCTCCAGTGGCACCGCCGCTTTAACTACGGCGATGGCAGCACTGGGCCTGGGCGCCGGTGATGAAATTATCATGCCCACCTTTACGTTTGTAGCCAGCTTTGAATCGGTATTTTCCGTTGGCGCTACCCCTGTACTGGTGGATGTGGACGATACCCTTACCCTTGATCCAAAAGCAGTGGAAGCCGCTATTACTCCCCGTACCAAAGCAGTAATGCCGGTGCATATGTGCGGAGCCATGGCTGATCTGGACGCTTTACAGGCTATCTGTAAAAAGCACAACCTCTTCCTGCTGGAAGATGCCTGCCAGTCTTTCGGTGCATCCTACAAAGGCAAAGCACTGGGTTCTATCGGTGATGCCGGAACCTTCTCCTTCGACTTTGTAAAAACCATCACCTGCGCAGAAGGTGGTGCCATCATTACCAACAACAAAGACATATACACTAAATGTGACGGCTATACGGACCACGGTCATGATCACCTTGGCGTAGACCGTGGCGCAGACCTGCATCCGTTTATCGGTTACAACTACCGTATTTCCGAGCTCCATGCTGCGGTGGGGTTGGCCCAGATCCGCAAGCTGGATACTTTCCTGGAAATACAGCGCAAAACCAAGAAGATCTTTAAGGATGCACTGGCTACTGTTCCAGGTGTTACTTTCCGTCGTTTGCCGGATGAAGCCGGCGACAGTGCTACATTCCTGTCGTTTTTCCTCCCGGAAACAGCGCAGGCATCGAAAGCTGCAGCAGCTATGAAAGCAGCCGGCCTGGCAGCATTCCATTATTATGATAATAACTGGCATTACATCCGCCAGTGGCAGCATTTCAAAGAAGGAGCGGTTTTAACGCCTTTCGCAAAAGAGCTGAAACAGGCGATGGAAGTTTATAAAACCAAAGAGTTCCCGGCTTCCGATGCTATTATCGGCAGAAACATTTCCACCCCAATTAACCTGGGCTGGAGCGATGCTGAAATCCAGGAAAGGGCAGACAAACTGGTGAAAGCAGTAAAAAGCGTATTGTAAAGTTTCTCGCAAAGGCGCAATATAGCCGGTGATGGCTGTTTTGCGCCTTTGCAGGTAAAACCATATGGCATGAGAAAAATTGCGTTGATACCTGCCCGTTATGGCGCTTCCCGTTTTCCCGGTAAGATGATGGCAAAGCTGGGTGATAAAACAGTGATCCTGCGAACTTATGAGTCGGCGGTGAAAACAGGCGTATTTGACGACGTGATGGTGGTAACAGACAGTGACCTTATCTACAATGAAATTGTGAACAACGGCGGGAAAGCAGTCATGAGCAAAAAGGAACATGAATGCGGAACCGATCGTATAGCCGAAGCCGTTGTAGATATGGAGGTGGATATTGTAGTGAATGTACAGGGAGATGAACCTTTTACCCAGAAAGAGCCACTGGAGAAGCTGTTAAAAGTTTTTGAAGGGGAAGAGGGGAAAAAAGTACAGGTGGCATCCCTGATGCAGGAGCTGAAAGAGCAGGCATCTATTGAAGATCCCAACTACGTGAAAGTAGCGGTGGATAAAAACTCCAACGCGTTATTTTTCTCCCGTTCAGTTATTCCTTATCCGCGCAACAAAGATATTAAATCGGTATACTACGAGCATATAGGTATCTATGCTTTCCGGAAACAAACGTTGCTGGATTTTACACAAATGCCGGTAACACCGCTGGAAGCAGCAGAGAAAATAGAATGTTTGCGCTACCTGGAAAATGGAATCCCCATGAAAATGGTGGTGACCTCCTACATGGGCGTGGAAATTGATACACCGGAAGACCTGGAAAAGGCATCGAAACTTTTATAACATCTAACTAACAGGGATATATGAAATTCAGGAATTTTAAAATGGTGGACTACGTAGTTTACGGCAGCGGATGTTTTGATCAGCTGGGCGAAATACTGGCCCCCAGGCGCGTAGGTGATGCTCCCATGATATTTTTCGTGGATGAGTATTTCCAGGATAAACAAACGTTTTTGTCACGCATTCCGTTGCAGGGGAAGGACAAAATTGTGGTGATTGATGTAACCGATGAACCGAAAACCAAAACAGTCGATAAAATCCGTGATGAGCTGCAGGCCGAGTTTGGTACCGTATCCGGTATCATTGGTATTGGTGGGGGTTCCGTAATGGATATGGCTAAAGCGGTATCACTGATGATGACCAACCCGGGTTCTTCTGCCGATTACCAGGGCTGGGACCTGGTGAAGTTTGCCGGCGTGTATAAAGTGGGTATTCCCACCATTTCCGGTACAGGTGCGGAAGTAAGCCGTACCTGTGTATTAACGGGACCCACCCGTAAACTGGGTATGAATTCTGATTTTACCCCGTTTGATCAGATCGTACTGGACCCTTCCCTGACCAGCACTGTAGCACCCAACCAACGCTTTTATACCGCTATGGATTGCTTTATCCATTGCGTGGAATCTTTACAGGGTACTTATCTGAATGCGTTTAGCAAGTCGTACGGCGAGAAAGCGCAGGAACTGTGCGAGGAAATTTTCCTGCAGAAAACAACCTGGGATGCTGATGCAGATGAAAAACTGATGATGGCCTCTTATGCCGGTGGTATGAGTATCGCCTACTCCCAGGTGGGAGTGGCACACGCCGTGAGCTATGGTTTGGCTTACCTGTTGGGTACCAAGCATGGTATTGGTAACTGCATTGTGTTTGATAAGCTGGAAGAATTTTACCCTGAAGGGGTGGTAAAATTCAAGGAAATGGTGAAAAAACACAATATTGAAATACCACAGGGTATTACTAAAGGGCTGACCGATGAACAATTTGATACCATGATCAATGTATCGTTGGGTATGGCGCCGTTATGGGAAAATGCGCTGGGCAAGGATTGGAAGGAGATCATGACGCGCGAAAGACTGCGTAAGCTTTACGAGCGTCTGTAGTGGAATTTGTCTTGCTCAGGATTAGACTGATTTTGTTGATTAGACTGATTTTTCCTTTGATGATTTTAAAAAGATTAGCGAAGACAAGAAGCGGATATCCGCTTTTTATCTTCGCTAATCTTTTTAAATCAAAATATAATTAAGAAAAATCTGTCTAATCAACAAAATCAGTCTAATCCTGAGCAAGACAAATTCCGCTACGCAAATCCAGTGCGTAGAAAAAAGTTATTATTACTGAGGGAGAAGATTATCATGCTGATATTATTGATTATTTCGGGAGTCAGTCTGCTTGTGCTCGGGTATTGTCTGTTCGCTGTGAAACAGCAACAGAAGGCGCAGGGAGCAGCCCATGCGCAACAGCTTGCTGCGGCGCAGGCCGATTATAGTGCATTACAGGCTGGTAATGCGGCCCAGCTGGAGAAATACCATCTCCTGGAGGCAAAACAGGATTACCTGCAAAGTATGCTGGACGATAAAGCGATGCTGGTAAAGGAAAAGCAGCAACAACTGGAACGGATAAACGAGGAATTCTCTGTTTTGATGTCTGAGCAGGGGCGCCTCATGGAGCAGAATAAATACCTGCAACAACAGTTGAGTGGGGAGAAGGAGCGGCTGCAACAGGTGCAACAGGAATTTAAGGTACAATTTGAGAATACCGCCCAGCAACTGTTACAGCGGATTTCCGGTACTTTTATGGAGCAGAACAAGGTGAAAATGGATGATGTGCTGAAACCGCTGTCTGAGAAAATAGACAACTTCCGCAGCAGTGTGCAGCAATCACTTTTAGCGGAAACTACCCAGCGTACAGAGTTGAAAAACGAGCTGCAACGTTTGTTGCTGTTAAACCAAACCTTGTCTAAAGAAGCGAATAACCTTACGAACGCGCTGAAAGCGGATACCAAGAAGCAAGGTAACTGGGGAGAAATGATTTTGGAAAGGGTACTGGAAGCTTCAGGCCTGGAAAAGGGAGTACACTATTTTACCCAGGATGCACAACGCGATGAAACGGGTCAGTTGCGGAAACCGGACCTGATATTACAGCTACCGGAAAACCGGCAGTTGGTGATTGACTCCAAAGTATCGCTGAAGGCCTATGAGCAGTATTGCAGTGCCACTACCGACGATGATAAGAAGTATGCGTTGAAAATGCATCTTCAGTCCGTCCGGAACCATATCAGCGAACTAAGCGCCAAAGCCTACCACACGTTGTATAAAAACACGACCGACTTCGTGATGTTGTTTATTCCGATTGAGCCGGCGTATGCACTGGCCATCATGCAACAGGAGGAAGACCTGTACGACTTTGCGTTTCGTAAAAGGATCATACTAGTTAGTGTACCCTCATTGCTGGCTACCTTGCGTGTAATCGATAACATGTGGCGACTCGACAAGCAAAATAAAAATGCGGAGGAAATTGTGAGACAGGGCAGTGCGCTCTATGATAAATTTGTAGGCTTTGCAGAAGATATGGGATTGATAGGAGAGCACCTGAAACGCAGTCAGAACGTGTACGACGGGGCCATGAACAAGTTGATATCCGGTAACGGGAACCTGGTAGGCAGGGCCGAAAGAATGCGGAAACTGGGCCTGGACAATAAGAAAGTGCTGTCAAAAGAAATGGTACAGGAACAAGCTTCTGAAGAAGAAGGGATCACGGTGATTCCTGTGGAAGATACGTATGTGGAAGCCGCTACAGAGGAGAACGGGCAAGACTATGGGTCGAACACGGCTGCCGAATAAAGCTCGTGCATTGATTTAATATTACGTTGTAATTGCTACATAACAGCATCGGATACCTTCCTGGGTTTATACACAAAGCTGAGATACAATGTTGCCAGCAATGTGATACCTGCAAATACATAAAAAGTAATGGGAAAATTTGCAGACTTGTTATGATAGATAAACGCTGATAAATACGCGCCCAATCCTATACCTGCTTCCATGGCAATGTACATGCTGGCTAGTGCGCGGCCACGGTGTTCGGGTTGCCCCAGGTCTACCGTCCAGGCAGTAACTGCCGGGGAGTTTAACCCTACGGAAATGCCGTACACCACTGCCGCAGCTAGTAAAAGGGCGCCGTTACCTGCAAGCCCCATCATGAGCATGGAACCAGCCATCAGGATGGCGGAGATCTTTAGAACAGGTACCCGGCCATAGCGGTCAGATACTTTACCTGCCAGCAAGCGGATACCGATCGAACTGGCTGTATAGAAGGTGAAGAACAAACCTTTATTGGTGACCCCCAGAAATGCGCCGAAGTCGGGGATGATAGTGAGTATAGCGCCATAACTGAAATAGGTAAGGAACGTAATGATCACCGGTGACCATACCAGCGGTTCAAAAATTTCATTGGAAGAGATCTTCAGCAAAGAAAAACGGAACCGCTGTTTATTTACAAGTGTTTCTTTCATACCTATCAGTATTACCACAGATAACAATGCAAAAACGGCCGACAGCTGGAACAGGACGTTAATATTCCATCGTACCGCTACATAGCCGCCAATAGCAGGCCCCATGGCCATCCCAATGGTACTGAATAAACCAACCATCCCCATCGCTTCGCCACGCCGCGTTACGGGTACCATATCCGATACATAGGCCGCCGTTCCGGTAGGCTTAAAGCCCGTGGAAAATCCATGAAAGAAACGTAATAACAGGAAAGCACCTACTGAGCTGATAAGCGGGTAAATCAAACTACAAACCACACATACCAGCGATCCGAAAATCATCACCGGAACTCGTCCTATGGTGTCCGTCAGTTTTCCGCTGAAAGGACGGGAAAGCCCCGCCATCAGGGTAAACAAGCCGATAATGTATCCTTTGTAATCCGCACCACCCATCCGGGTAAGATATGCCGGCAGCTCAGGAATCATCATATTGAAGCTGGCAGAGAAGAGGGCATTACTTAAACAAAGCAGGATAAAATGCAGACTGTAAATTTTATCTGACGACTGATACATGCCCGCAAAATTAGGAACTATGGTACAATTTTAGCAAAGTAATTGCGTCTTCGGGAAAGCGAGAACAAAAGCAGGGGATCACCTGTTTATATTAACCGGTTGTTAAATCATGATAACCATCATAATTAGCTATCTCCCAAAGTTGTAAATTTAAATAACTAAAAAAATTCAATGATATGAAAGTAAATATTGGTGTTTCAGCAGAGAACACAAAACAAATCGCATTAGAATTGAATAAGGTCCTCGCAGATGAACTGTTGATTTATGCTAAAACACGTAATTCTCACTGGAATATAGAAGGCACTAATTTCATGGAAATGCATAAGTTCTTCGAAGAGCAATATGAAGAGCTGGAAGAGTATGGCGATGAAGTAGCGGAATATATCCGTTCCATTGGGCACTATGCAGAAGGCCGTTACGCGGATGTATTAAAACTCACGAACCTGCTGGAATCTGAATACTCCAATGACCAGAAAAAACAACTACAGGAGCTGCTGAATGATCATGAAACTATCATACGCAATTTGCGCAGACTGATCGATGAGTTTGACGAAAAATATAAGGACAAAGGCGCTGCTGATTTTGCTACACAGATGATGCAGAAACACCTCAAACTGGCCTGGATGATACGTTCATATCTCAAATAAATTTTCTTGCTATAAAAAACGTGTTGGTGGCAGTTCAGTTACTGTAGCCAACACGTTTTTAGTTTTCAGTAATTGGCTACATTTGTTAGTGTCACCACATTTCATCCCAAAAACAAAAACAATGGATAATACAACGAGTGACCTCCGCCTCGCGGTACTGATTGATGCCGACAATATACCTTATCATAATATAAAGGGTATGCTGGAAGAAGTGGCTAAATACGGCAACCCAACCTTTAAAAGAATTTACGGCGACTGGACCAAACCTACTGTGGTGGGCTGGAAAAGCGTGTTGTTGGACTATGCCATTACGCCCATTCAGCAATACAGTTATACCTCTGGTAAAAATGCCACTGATTCGGCCATGATCATCGACGCCATGGATATTTTATATACCGGGCGCGTAGATGGTTTTTGCCTGGTATCGAGCGACAGCGATTTTACGCGGTTGGCCACCCGACTGCGGGAAGCAGGAATGCGGGTATATGGTATGGGAGAACAAAAAACGCCCAGCGCCTTCAGGGCTGCCTGCGATAAATTTATTTACCTGGAAATATTACAGGTCAGAAAGAAAACAGATACGGATGCTGACGCGGATACGGATACCGGCAAGCCTAAATCGGCCAAAGGAAAACGGAACAGCATCAGTAAAGCTGATAAACAATTGATCACGCTACTATCTACCAGCGTAAACGACATTGCTGATGAAGACGGATGGGCCTACCTGGGAGAGCTGGGTAACCTGTTGCTAAAGAAACAACCCGATTTTGATGCACGTAACTACGGTTTTAATAAGCTGCTGCAGTTGTTAAAAAGCTTCCCCAATTTCGAAATTGATATCAGGGAAAGCGGCAAGAAAACCGGGAAGTTGGTATATGTAAGAACAGTATAACCTATGGCATTCAGAAAAATCAGGATTATCCGGGGCGACATCACCCGGATCAAGGCAGACGCCATTGTTAATGCCGCCAACAGCTCTTTGTTGGGTGGAGGTGGTGTAGATGGCGCTATTCACAGGGCAGGGGGGCCAGCTATACTGGCCGATTGCAGAGCGATTGTAGCCCGTCAGGGAGGCTGCAAAACAGGGGAAGCCGTAATTACCACCGCCGGCCGGCTGCCCGCAAAACATGTTATTCACACGGTAGGCCCTGTATGGAACAATGGCACCCTCAACGAAGAGGCGTTATTAGCCAATTGTTACCAGCACTCGCTGGAGCTGGCCACCAGGCATCACCTGGTATCTATCGCTTTCCCCAATATCAGTACTGGTATTTATCATTTTCCGAAAGAACTCGCCGCGTCCATTGCTATGGGCACTATTGTAAAATACCTGGAAGAGCATCCGGAGATGGAAGAAGTGATACTGGTTTGCTTTGACGAAGAAAACCTACGCTTTACAGAACAATACTATAATCAATATATCCGGCCGGAACCGGAAGAAGAATAAGTACACAAGCGGATCTTAACAGTAATGATCTGGTATAATATAACCGGCCCTGGCTTCAGTAGCCTAAAAGCTAACCGCCAATAGCTAAAAGCTAAAAAGGCTTCCCGTTACAGGAAGCCTTTTTGTTATATAGTGCGATGTGAAAAAGCGGATGTTGTTAGATTTTTGCGTACTTCACCCAGGCGTATATAAACATAGCAGCAAAAACAATAATGGCTACAGGCGCCAAGAAGTGACCAATACTATCGCCAACTTTATAAAAGTTAGTGGTGTGTACTACTGTTAAAAGATTCGTCAACATAGTATAATGATTTTATTTTATTCCGGATGCAAATTAAAACTTTCGGGGCAAATTCCCAATCAATGGGGTTGTTACCATGCCATTAATTGCTGTATATAAGCCCCCAGTCTTGATTTGGCGAGAAAATTTTTTTCCAGCGCGTTTGCAAAAGGGATGGGGGTATCCAGGCTGCCGCACCGCATTACGGGGGCATCCAGTAAATGAAAGCAGTGTTCCGCGATCCAGGCGCTGATTTCGGCGCCAAATCCGCCGGTGAGGGTATCTTCATGGAGTACCAGCACTTTGCCCGTAGCCGCCACTATGGCCCGGATAGCGGTATAATCCAACGGCAGCAGGGTACGGAGGTCGAGGATGCCAATGGATATTTCCGGGTGCTGGGTGGCGTATTCCATGGCCCAGTGAACGCCGCTTCCGTAGGTAATTATGCTGATATCCTCGCCCGTTTGTATTAAGGAGGCTTTTCCTATTTCAATGGTGTAATAGTTTTCCGGTACGTAGCTGCTAATGCTGCGGTAAAGGGCTTTATGCTCGAAATACATCACCGGGTTGGGATCGGCGATAGCGGCGGTGAGCAGGCCTTTGGCATCTTCCGGGAAAGCCGGATATACCACCTTCAAACCAGGTACGTGGGTAAACCAGGCTTCATTGCTTTGAGAATGAAACGGACCCGCGCCAACACCGCCACCGGTGGGCATACGGATCACCACATCGGCGGTTTGGCCCCAGCGGTAATGTATTTTAGCCAGGTTGTTCACGATTTGGTTAAAGCCGCAGGTAACAAAATCGGCAAACTGCATTTCTACCACGCTTTTGAAGCCACCAATAGCCAGTCCCAGCGCAGCGCCGAGGATAGCGCTTTCGCAGAGAGGGGTATTGCGTACCCTCTCTTTCCCAAAAAGCTCCACAAAGCCCTCCGTAATTTTAAAGGCGCCTCCATATTCAGCAATGTCCTGTCCCATCAGGATAAGCTCAGGATGCTTTTCCATGGCTTGTTTTAGCCCTTCGGAAAGTGCGTTGATAAAGCGTTTTTCGGAAGATAGTCCTCCGGCAGCCACCACGGCGGGTGCGGGAGCATACAGGTCGCTTAGCTCGTTGGAAGTGTCAGCAATAACAGGCTTCTCTACCAGTCCGCGGGCCACATTGGCTTCAATTTCATGCTTCAGCTCATCGCGGATACGGGCAATGTCGGTGGCAGAAAGGAGGTGTGTTTCCTGCAGCCATGCTTCGTATTGCAGAATAGGATCTTTCTTTCCCCATTCCTCAAAGAGGGCAGGGGGCACGTATTTTACGCCACTGGCTTCTTCATGGCCGCGCATGCGGAAGGTCACAGCTTCTATTAACACCGGTTTCTGTTCCTGTATGGCATAAGCCCGTGCAGTACACACGGTTTGGTATACTTCCAGCAGGTTGTTGCCATCTATTTGCACGCCTTCCATACCATACCCGATGGCTTTGTCGACGAGGCTGGCACAACGATATTGCTCACTTACAGGAGTACTAAGTCCGTAGCCATTGTTTTCGATGAGAAATATAACGGGAAGGCCCCATACGGCGGCCACATTCAGGGCCTCGTGGAATTCTCCTTCGCTGGTGCCTCCTTCGCCGGTAAAGGCCAGGGCCACTTTTTTTTCCTTTTTTAACTGGTATGCCAGTGCAATACCGTCGGCGATAGACAGCTGAGGACCCAGATGGGAGATCATTCCGCAGATATGATGTTGGGTACTGCCAAAATGAAAGGAACGCTCACGCCCTTTACTGTAGCCACTTTCGCTGCCCTGCCATTGCATGAGTAATTTGTCGAGGGGCATTTGCCGGGTGGTAAATACACCGAGATTCCGATGCAGCGGCATCATCCACTCATCTGTATCCAGTGCAAGCGTGGCGCCTACTGCAATCGCTTCCTGGCCTATGCCGGAAAACCATTTGCTTATTTTCCCCTGTCGAAGTAGTAACAGCATTTTTTCCTCTACAAGCCGGGGATAAACCAGGGCTTTATAGAAAGACAATAATTGTGCATTGCTCAGGTCAGACCGATCAAAATGCATGGGTTATTTTTTTAACTAACAGTAAAGCGAGATGCTAATTGTTGTTGTCGTTGCTACCGCCGGCAAGGCTTATCATTATACTGTTGATGATGGTCATCACAATACTGAAAAGTAATGCCCACCAGAACCCATCTACGTTAAACCCTGGCACCAGTTTGGCCGCCAGCAAAATGATCAGGGCATTGATAACAAACAGGAAGAGGCCCAGCGTAACAATGGTTACAGGAAACGTAAGAAAAATAAGTATTGGTTTTACCAGGGCATTTAACAAAGCCAGCACCAAAGCCAGTATCAGCGCTGTTACAAAGCTGTCGACCTTCACTGCCGGTTTTAGCAGGTAGGCGGTTAACATGGCAGCTAATGCACTAACTAGTATACGGATCAGGAAACCCATAGCAGATTATTTTTACTAGTTAAGGTAACGAAAAAAGAATTACGAATTGCGAATTACGAATTACGTAGAGGAGGTCATCCGCTACCATCTCCGTAATTCGCAATTCTTATTACAAGAAGCTATCTGCGTCTCTGTATGCTTTGATCAGCGCAGCTTCGCCTTCTTTCCCTTGGCCGGCGTTACCGTGTTCCATACCCAGTACGCCCTTGTATCCTTTTTTGTGGAGATGTTTAAAGATATTTTTATAGTTGATTTCCCCGGTGCCAGGCTCTTTGCGGCCGGGATTATCACCTATCTGGATATACGCAATTTCATCCCAGCACCAATCCATTACCGGGATCAGGTTGCCGGTATTACGCTGCATGTGGTAGATATCGTATAGTATTTTGCAGGAAGGGCTTTTTACCGCCTTACAAATTTCAAAGCTTTGTTCTGCGGTACGGAGAAACAGGTCAGGAGTGTCGCTTAGCGGCTCCAGCACCATCACCAGGCCGTGCGGCTCAAATATTTCTGCACCACTACGCAGTGCATCCACTACATTGGCGGTTTGTACGCCTATAGGAAGATTGCGTTCAAAATAACCTGGTACTACTGTTGCCCATTTGGCATTACAGCGTTTGGCGGTTTCCACGCTTTCTTTGCAGGTTTTGATAAACGCATCTTTAAACTCCTGTTTGCCGGTAGTCAGCGAAGTTTTCCAGTTGTTGCCGGTATCTACTACAAACACACCCATAGTCATACCTAATTTATTCAGCAACTCACCAATTTTTGCCTGTTCGGCGGCGGGGCGTCCTAACATCCCGTTATCCTCAATAGACCGGAAGCCCTGATCGTAGGCGTATTTTATCTGATCCAGGAAATCATTGCCGGCACTGTTTTTAAACATGCCATCGTGGGGGCCATAGTTCATGTTAAACGGTTGCCCTTTCGCATCGCTGGCATTGACGCCTGCGGCGGCCTGCGCCGTATTGCCGATACTGCCCAGTGCGAGCGCAGAAATGCCGGCAAGGGTGCCGTTTTGCAGGAATTTTCTTCTTTCCATAACGTAAGATTAATTGTAGAGATGACAAGAAATCAAATTTAATCGCTTTTGCAAGGAAATGCTAATTTCCATGAAAAATTTTCAATTCATCAGCGTTTTTTCGCATTCATAAAAAAATATTGCTTTCCCCGTTAGTTTTTTTTAGATTCACCGACTTATATTTTCAATCACGTTAGATGACTAAACAGTATGTGACCTTACTGCTGAGCGGATTACTCAGCCAGGTAGTGGTAGCGCAATCGAACCAGACATTTGAAACTTATAGCCAGCAGATTCCCGGCACCGATGTTAGTTTTAAAATGGTGCCCATAAAAGGCGGCAGTTTTAAACTCGGCAGCCCGGATAGCGAAAAAGGCAGGAACAAAGATGAAGGCCCCGCAAAGAATGTACAGATCTCTGATTTCTGGATGGGCGCCACGGAAGTAACCTTCGACGAATACGATATTTATTCAGACGCAGAAAAAGATAAGACACCGGTGCCTGATGGTATGACCCGCCCCAGTCCTCCATACATTGACCTTACACTGGGAATGGGTAAGGCGGGCGGCTTCCCGGCCAATAGTATGAGCCAGTACGGCGCCCTGATGTACTGCAAATGGCTGTACATCAAAACCGGCGTATTCTATCGTTTGCCAACAGCAGCGGAATGGGAATATGCCTGCAGAGCCGGAGCAGCTACCGCTTATCCCTTTGGCGCCGATGCGGGTCAGCTGAAAGAATATGCATGGTTTAAAGGTAACAGCGATCAGAAGTATCATAAGGTAGGGCAACTGAAACCTAATGCCTGGGGATTGTACGATATGCTGGGCAACGTGGAAGAATGGACCCTCGATCAATACGATGAAAATGGGGTGGCCAACGCGAAAGACCAGGATCCATGGACAGTGCCCACTGCAAAAACGCCCCGGTTGCTGAAAGGCGGCAACTTCCAGGACGAAGCGCCATTGCTTCGCAGTGCAGCCCGTTTAAAATCAGATCCTATATGGAATCGCAGGGACCCGCAAATCCCTAAAAGCTCCTGGTGGAATGCAGATGCCCCTTTCGTAGGGTTCAGAATAGTGAGACCGGTAAAACAACCAACTAAGGAAGAAGCAGAACAGTTTTTTGAAGAAATGGTCGCTAAGTATAAAGGTGCACGTTAGAAAGACTCAACATACTAAAATCTAAAAAATCTTATTCATTTATGGACAACGAAAAGAAATTCCACGGTGAAGGCCGCCGCGAATTTGTAAAGCAAACTTCTTTGCTTGCAGGTGGGCTGTTGGCGATGCCTATCCTTTCCAAAGCAAACTTTTTTTCCGGATCATCCGACGTTATTAAAATAGCCTTGATCGGCTGTGGTGGCCGTGGAACCGGCGCCGCAACCCAGGCCCTGAGTACAAAAGAAAATGTGCAGTTGGTGGCAATGGCAGATGCCTTCCCCGACAGACTGAAGGACAGCTACGATAATATTAAAGAAGCATTAGGTGATAAAGCTAACCGGGTAAACGTTCCCGAAGGCAATAAATTCCTCGGCTTCGATGCATATAAGCAAGCCATTGCACTGGCGGATGTGGTGATACTGGCCACCCCTCCGGGTTTCAGGCCTATTCATTTCGAAGAGGCAATCAGACAAGGCAAACATGTGTTCATGGAAAAACCGGTAGCAACAGATCCTGCAGGTATTAAAAAAGTGCTGGAAGCTGCTGCTGTGGCCAAAACAAAAAAATTAAACGTAGTAGTAGGACTGCAGCGCCGCTATCAGAACTCCTACCGCGAACTGTACAAACGATATAAAGATGGTATCATCGGCGATATGTTATCAGCACAGGTATGGTGGAACCAGGGCGCACTGTGGGTAAAACCACGTAAACCCGAGTATACCGAAATGGAATATCAGATGCGTAACTGGTACTACTTCAACTGGCTCTGTGGCGATCATATCGTAGAACAACATATTCACAATATTGACGTAGGTAACTGGTTTATGGGTGAAACTCCTGTAACCGCCAGCGGTATGGGCGGCCGCGCTGTACGTACCGGTAAGGAGTATGGTGAAATTTATGATCACCATTTCGTTGAATACCGCTACCGGAATGGCGTGGTAATGAACAGCCAGTGCCGCCACTGGAAAGATGCACCCAGCAAAGTAGACGAGGAAATTGTGGGCACCAAGGGACGCATTTTCTGCGACAAGGCACAGATCGTGGATCACAAAGGAAAAGTCCTCTACCAGTTTGATAAATCGAAGGAAAACAATCCTTATCAAACAGAACATGATGAACTGTTTGCTGCCATCGCAAAAGGAGAATACAAATTCGCAGATGCAGAAAGAGGCGCTCATACAACCCTCAGCGCCATTATTGGACGTTTGGCCACTTATTCCGGTCAGGTGATCGATTGGAATGTAGCGCTGAACTCCGGTCTGGACCTGCATCCTAAAACATACGCTTTTGATGCACAACCACCGGTGATGCCGGATGCATCAGGCAATTATGCTTATGCAAAACCAGGTATTACCAAATACTTTACCTGATAAAAGATAGCATGCCACCTGGCTGATCAGGGATTTGCGGCAAGATTTGTTTACAGATCTTTCCACAAATCCCTGATTTCATTATGCACAATTCGTAATTTCCTGCTATGAAAAGAGTTGTCCTGGTAATAACGGCATTGTTTACAATGGCCCTGGCCTCCGCGCAGGTACCGGCTATTAAAAAATGGGCGGCGTCGGAATTATTATCGAAAGCGCCTATGGAACAGGCCCATGTGGGCATCTGTATATATGAACCTGCTACCGGGAAATACTGGTATCAATACCAGGATAATAAGTTTTTTACGCCTGCCTCCAATATGAAAATATTTTCACTTTACGCAGGACTGAAGCTACTGGGCGATTCACTGCCCGCCGCGCGCTACTATGAAAATGATACCGCATTATTTGTAAAAGGAATGGGAGATCCTTCCTTTCTCCATCCCGACTATACCTATCAGCCACTGCTGCAGCTATTGCAGCAAACCACTAAAAAGATTTACCTGGTTCAGGGCGTAAATGCCAACCTGCGCTATGGCCCGGGCTGGGCCTGGGGCGACTATGCGGATGATTATCAGCCCGAACTCACAGAATGGCCTATGTATGGTAATGTGGTCCGCATCCGCCATCACCTGGATAGTAACAGCATTACACCCGCATTTTATGATCTGGATATTACGGAAGATGATACCCTTAGCGAGGCGATCGCCACCAGGGAAGAACGCAGCAATTTCTTCTTCCTGAAATATAACCCAAAGGATAAAGCAACAACAGCGGCAGAAGTGCCTTTTATTACCGGCTCAGTGCAGGATCTGCGCCAAAGACTGGAAGATACCCTGCATAAACGTATAGGGATCGCTGTTATACCTCCCCGGGCAACATTCAACATCCTGAAAAGTATTCCTGTTGATTCCCTCTTTATTCCGATGATGCATCGCAGCGATAACTTTTTTGCGGAACAAACCCTGATGATGGCCTCATCCCGGCTATGGGATACCATCAGCACCAATCGCATGATCGACTACCTGCTGTTGAACGATCTAAAAGGATTACCGCATCCGCCGCAATGGGAAGATGGTTCGGGGCTATCCCGCTACAACCTTTTCACACCCCGCGATTTTGTGTCAGTACTCTCCCTCATAAAGCAACAGTATCCACAGGAACGGCTCTGGGAAATATTCCCAACAGGAGGAAAGGGAACGTTGAGAAATTATTATAAGCAACAGTTTGTACATGCCAAAACAGGTACCTTAAATGGAGTAGTGGCGCTGAGCGGCTACCTGGTCACGAAAAAGAATAAAACACTGGTATTTAGTGTAATGGTGAATAATCATCACGAAACGGCTTCCGGGATTAGAAAGGCGGTAGAGCGGCTACTCACCATGATATGGAAAGATTATTAGTTAAGGCTGCAAAGTATAGGAGAGGATGGTAGTGGTATCATGCAACTGATCGGCTTCTATTAAACCAATGCCTTTACCGTAGTAGCTGGTGGAGATAGTACCTACGGACACAGGGTTATTGAATACAATAGCATAGGCATCCATTCTTACCGCGATGACTTCCGCATAGTCTTTACCATTGACTGTTTTTGTAAAATCTTTCTGGGTAATGGTAAACTCCAGGATCCCGGAAGTATTGGCGCCGCCATTATTCACCGTAATGGTATCGCGCCAGGTAGCACCTGCCGCAACGTTATCTTTCAAATAGGTGAGCTTCAGGTCGTCGGCCCTGTATCCCTGGAAGGTAAGGATGCTGGCTATCTGTGTATAAATACCGTCTTTACAGTTGGAGCAGGTAAATACACTGTCGTTGCCCACTATTTTGTACACGTTCCCATTAATGGTAGTGTCGCCGGAAACAGTAAAGGTATATTTAATGGTGTCTTTCGCACTGTTTACATTCATGTAGGAAAAGGAGGAGCCATGTGTATAAGGAGCATAGTCGCAAGTACTACTGGGTGGAGGCGTTGCCTCACCTTCATCGCTCTTTTCCTTGCTACAGGAAAAAAGCAGCGTAATTGAAGCAAGGATAGCGAAGAGAAAGTAACGGTTTTCCATACAACGACGTACTTAATATTACTATAACGTTGGGAAGTATGAATTTATGCAAAAAAAGCCATTAACGATAAAGCTAATGGCTTTTTAATGTACCAGGGTGATAATTAGGGAGTAGCGCAACAGCTGGGGATATTTTGTATCCAGGAGCGACCAGAATCATCATATTCTCTTTTAAACTTAAAAAATTTAAAAATAACCGTACGGAGAACATTTATTTTTAGAAAATAATTAACGGTTTTCTAAATAACTTACGAAGACAATATTTCACGTTTTTATTGAATTGAAAAACTAACAAAAGAAAAAGTAATACAATTTTCATTATTCATTTTGTAGCGCGATAAATCCTTTTTGTAAACAAAGAAAACCTAAAGTAAAAACCAAAATTTGACCACAATAATCACTTGTTCTGCAGTTGCATGTTAACTAATAGCAAGCCCGTATAGTAAATCATCATCTGATCACCAAAATCTTTTTTTATATGAATAATTGTTTAGTTGACAATAAAAACTAAACGACAAACCAAAATTTCATCACTCTAAATCACTTGTAGCATGAATCCACGTTATGCAAAGGCTATGCTATTGGCATGCCTCTTTGCAACCACTACGCGCGCGGTTACCGCGCGGCCGCCACTACCCAGTGTATGGCAACAAGGAAATCTCACTGTCAAAGGAAAAGTAAAAGACATCAATGGTAATCCGTTGCCAGGTGTTACGGTGCTGGTAAAAGACACCAAAAAAGGAGCCACCACCGATGAAAAAGGAAATTTCGTTTTAAATGATGTGAAAAAAGATGCGGTGCTTGTGTTCCAATACATCGGCTTTGATCCGCAGGAGGTAAGAGTGGAAGGAAAATCGCTGCTGAGTGCAGTATTAAAGGAGAACCAGAAAACGCTGGATGAGTACGTGGTGGTAGGTTATGGTACGCAGAAAAAAGTAACCAAAACAGGTGCGGTATCCTCTGTAAAGGGGGCGGAGTTGCAGCAATCTCCTAACGTCAATATCTCCAACTCACTGGTGGGGCGCATTCCCGGTATTATTGCAGTAAATAATAGTGGTGAGCCCGGTTATGATGGCTCCAGGATATTTATCCGCGGCCGCAGTACATTGGGCAACAGTAATCCGCTGGTGGTGATCGACGGTTTTCCCCGCGATGGTTTTGAACGCATGAACCCGAACGACATTGAAAGCGTATCTATCCTGAAAGACGCAGCAGCGGCTATTTACGGATCACGTGCAGCCAATGGCGTTATACTAGTTACCACCAAGCGGGGTAAAGGCGGAAAGCCCACGCTCAGCTATGGTTTCAACCAATCGTTCGTAACGCCAACCCGGCTTCCTAAAATGGCTGATGCACCTACCTATGCAAAGGTGGTCAATGAAATTTTAAAGTACGGAGGCGATGCTCCGAAATACACAGATGAACAAATCAAAAAATTTGGAGACGGTTCCGACCCATGGTTATATCCTAATACTAACTGGTACGATGCTGCTATCAAAAAGTATTCACTGCAAAACAGGCATGACCTGTCGCTGAGCGGTGGTACAGAAAAAATGTCTTACTATGTTTCCCTGGGTTCCTTATTCCAGGATGGTATCTATAAAAATAGTGCTACCAACTACAAACAACAGAATGTACGCGCTAACCTGGATGCGGTAGTAAACGACTACATCCGTTTACGCTTTGACCTCGCCGGTCGCCTGGAGAATAGGAATTTTCCTCCCCGCAGCGCTGGTTCCATCTTCCGTTCACTGATGCGTGGCCGTCCTACTGAAAATGCAATCTGGCCAAATGGTTTGCCCGGGCCCGATATCGAGTATGGTGATAACCCGGTAGTAACAGGAACTAACGCTATTGGTTATACGAATGATAAAAACTATGTGATCAATACTAACATGTCGGCGGTAGTAAATATCCCATGGGTAGAAGGCTTGTTTGTGGATGGTAGTTTTGCCTACGACCAGAATTTCGACTTCTTCAAATCGTATATCAAACCATGGACTTTATACACCCTGGCGGATGTAAACGATCCTACACATAAACTGAATGCTGGCTCAAGGGGAGTGAGCGCACCCGAACTCACAGAGCAATATGCCACCCTGCGCCAAACCACGGTTAACTTCAAGCTGAACTATGTGCGCTCATTTGGCAAACATAACATCAGCAGTTTTATTGCGTTTGAGCAATCTACCTTAAAAAATGACGGCTTTTCTGCTAACCGCAAATACTTTATCAGCGATAAACTTGATCAATTGAGTTTAGGTGGTGATAAGGAAAAGAATAATTCCGGAACCGGTTTTGAATATGCCCGTCGTAACTACTTTGGCCGTATATCTTATAACTACAAGGAAACCTACCTGTTTGATTATAACATGCGGTACGATGGTTCGCAAAACTTTCCAAAAGGCCGCCGCATGGGCCTGTTCCCCGGCGCTTCTGCAGGCTGGGTACTGTCTAACGAAGGTTTCTGGAAAAGAAACATCCATATACTCGATTACTTTAAACTCCGCGCTTCCTGGGGACAAATGGGAAATGACCAGATTGATCCTTTCCAATACCTGAGTACCTACGGCTTCAGCAACGGAGGTGTTATGTTTGGCGGCGATCTGAATAAAGGTCTTTACCAGCTTCGCTCACCCAATGAAGGTATCACCTGGGAAGTTGCCAACAACTACGATTTTGGCGTGGAAGCAAAAATACTGGGCGATAAACTGGCGTTTGAAGGAGATTACTTCATGACCAAAAGATCAAACATCCTGGTAAGCCGCAGCCTGTCCATGCCCGGTTACACCGGTATGACCCTGCCACAGGAAAATATTGCCAAAGTGCAGAACAAAGGTTTCGAATTAGTATTGAGTCATAAAAACGATATTAAAAAGTTCCATTATGAAGTGATCGGTACTGTTACACATGCGGAGAATAAAATCCTCTTCTTTGATGAAACACCTAACCTCCCGGCATACCAGCAGGCCACCGGCAAGCAGATCGGTGCACCGCTTTACTACCAGGCAATAGGCATCTACAAAAACCAGGATGAAGTAGATAAGAGCCCACACCTTGGTGGTGCAAGAGCCGGAGATGTGATCTTTAAAGATGTGAATGACGACAAAGTCATCGATGACCTGGATCGTGTTCGGCAGGACCGCACAGAGAACCCCACCTGGATCTTCGGTTTAACCATGACCGCCAAGTTCAAAAATTTCGATTTTACCATGCTGTGGCAGGGAGCCACTGGCGCCAGCCAATATCTTCGTACAGAATCAGGGCTGATCGGAAATTTCCCGATGGCATATGTTGAGGATCGCTGGACAGAAGATAATCCAAATGGCTCCTGGCCAAGAGCGTACGACCGTGACCGTGAGTACTGGGTAAGCCGTCAGAATACCTTCTGGTACTGGAATACCAACTATGTACGTTTGAAAACCCTGGATCTGGGCTATAATTTCCCCGGACAACTCTGCAAACGGATTGGTTTGCAAAACCTGCGGGTATACGTAAGTGGCCAGAACCTGCTCACCATCGACAAAGTGAAAATTTTTGATCCTGAAGCACCCAGTGGTAGCGGACAGTTCTATCCACAAACCAAGATTTACAATGTGGGATTAAACGTAACCTTTTAATTAATGTGCCATGAAGAAAGTAAATATCATCAAGTATATAGCGGGGGCCTTTTTATTATTTGCGCCTGCAATCAGTTGTAACAAAGACTTCCTCGAGAAGAAACCACTTACAGAATATGAAGAAGCAGATGTATGGAAAGATGTGGGACTGGTACAGGCATTTGTAAATGACCTGTATGTACAGATGCGTCCTGGTTTCCTGGAAGTAATGCTGTCATCCATGACAGACGAAAGCCGCTTTATCCACGACTATAATACTTCCAGGGTCGTACAGGGAAATGCCTCTGCTGATGATCCGGGAGCTATTGGCGACTTTGCCAGGTGGGATTTACACTATAAAGCCATCCGCAATTGTAACATGTTCCTGGAAAAGGTAGCATCAGTTCCATTCACAGATGAAAGCCAGCGCACGAGAATGACGGGAGAAGTACATTTCATGCGCGCCTGGTATTATCACCTGTTGGTGAAGCACTATGGCGGTGTGCCACTGATCACTAAAACCTTTAGTGTGAAAGGCGATGAACAGGATATCCTCAGTATTAAAAGAGCCACTTTTGATGAATGTATAAAATTCATTACTGCAGAATGTGACCTCGCTGTAAAACAATTGCCAAAATCCTATGAAGCTGTTTCCAGCAAAGGCAGGGTAACAGCGGGAGCTGCTATGGCGTTGAAATCGAGGATTTTGCTTTTTGCAGCCAGCGATTTGTTTAACGACAGTCATGTTCCCAATGCGCAAATGGGTTATAAAACGGGCGATCAAACTGCACGTTATCAGCTGGCAATGGATGCCGCAGATACTATTATAAAGCTGAACATGTACAGCCTTTATCAGCCTACGGCTAACCCAACGGAAAATTATACCCGCGTATTCCTGGACAAGGATAATCCGGAGCTGATATTTATAAAACAGTATGATAAAGCCTTGTTGGGGACTTCTCACGACCTGTACAATGGTCCCAATGGTTATCATAACTGGGGAGGTAATGTGCCTATTGAGAATTTTGTAACCGGATACCAGATGAAGGATGGTACATCTTTTTCCTGGAGCAATATGGCACAGGCGAAAGCACCATATGAAAACCGCGACCCCCGCTTTTACGCCACCATCCTGTATGATGGCGCCAAATGGAAACCGCGTCCTTCTGATGCTGCTAAAATAGATCCCCAGGGCTATATCCAAACAGGTAAATATGAGGCGTTGAATGGTAAAGACAGCGTATGGGGACTCGATACCCGCAATAGTACCATTGAAAACTGGAACGGTACCTATTCCGGTTATTACCTGCGTAAGTTTATGGATAAAAACCTGGATGCACAATTTTTCCGTGGAGATCAGTCGTGGATCTTTTTCCGTTATGCGGAAATCCTGCTGAACTATGCAGAAGCAGCACATAAAACCGGGCAAGACGATAAAGCCCGTGCAACCCTTAACCTGGTGCGGGTGCGTGGTGGTATGCCTGCTACAACTGCGTCCGGAGAAGCGCTGATGGACGTGATCAAATACGAAAGACGCTATGAGCTGGCTTTTGAAGAGCAACGCTATTACGATGCACGCAGATGGAGAGTAGCAGAAACAGCATTTAATGAAAATGCAAAAGGGATTGAAGTGCTGGGCTCCATGATTACCGGGCATCCGTTTGTATACCGCGTATTCAGTATCCAGGACAGGAAATTTAATAAAGCGAAAAATTACCTGTTACCTATTCCTGCTAACGAAATCAGGAAAAACAGCAACCTGACCCAACAGGAAGACTATAAATAATCACATCTTCAAAAAGGCAAGTATCACAAAATAAAAATGCCGCGATGATCACTCATCGCGGCATTTTTTATAATAGCCTGCTGGCAGCTAATAGCTAACAGCTGAATTGTTATACCCCTAATGACCAGCCATCGCGATAGGTACGTTTCACGAACTGGTTAGCTTCATCGAAGTTGGTAATCTTCATATTATTACCGTCCCACAGCAGTTTAATGTAACGGCCCGGATAATCAAATCCTTTCCCATTTGCTTTAGCCTTACGGATATCGAAGCTACGGATGGCCAGATTAGCCATCAGGATAGATTCAGTAAGCGGACCGGCAATATCAAACGGAGAGCTCAGTGCTTTCTGCTGCTTGCTGCCATAACCTGCAATAGCTGCGTTTACCCACTGTACGTAGTGTCCTTCCGGCACACGTGCAATGGTTTGCGGTACATTGGCTTCGGTGGTACGGGAAGTGGGCAGCAGCTTAGGATACATACCGTAGGTGCCGCACATCATTTTACCTTTATCGCCAATGAAGATGGCGCCGTTGCCACCGTCACCCATGGTTTCGTTGGGTCCGAGTTCTTCCGGACGTTCAGGCTGGATACCGCCATCCATCCAATGGAGCGTAATTTCCTTACCGTTCTTACCTGCAAATTTCATGATTACATGGGAAGAAGGAGGGCAGCTTTCAGGGAAATATCCGCGGGTAAATTCGCCCACGTATACACTACCCACGCTACATTCTACTGAAGTAGGGTAGCCGAGTCCGAGTACACGGAAAGGAGGTTCTATAATATGACAGCCCATATCGCCGATAGCGCCGGTACCGTAATCCCACCAGCCGCGCCAGTTGAAGGGTACCAGGTTGTCTACGTAATCTTTTTTCGGCGCCGTGCCTAACCACAGATCCCAGTCCAGTTCTTTTGGAGCATCCTGGCGGGTGGTTGGCCAGGGAACGCCTTGTGGCCATACGGGGCGGTCGGTAAAGCAGTAAACGGTATGTACGTCACCAATGAGGCCGGCATTGTACCATTCCATCAACTGGCGAACGCCATCACCGGAGGAGCCCTGGTTTCCCATCTGGCTTACCACCTTGTATTTGTTGGCGCCCTGTGTAAGCATACGTGCTTCGTAGATGTCATGTGTCAGCGGCTTTTGCACGTATACATCTTTCTTCAGCTGCATAGCGCCCATGGCGGCCACGGCATGAGTGTGGTCTGGAGTGGATACAGAAACAGCGTCAAAGTTTTTGTGTTCTTTGTCGAACATTTCCCGGAAGTCCTTGTAGAATTTGGCTTTCGGAAATTTCTTTACTGCATCCGCGGCACGGCGTTCATCAACATCACACAGGAAAGTAATATCGGCAGGGCCTTTGGCAAATTCGCTTATATCGCTGAAGCCCTTACCGCCAACGCCGATACCTGCTACCCGCAGGCGGTCGCTGGGCGCTACATAGCCTCTGCCTAAAACGTGACGTGGAACTATCATGAAACCGGCGGCAGCAAGCGCACCGTTTCTCAGGAATGATCGGCGGGAAACACTGTTTTCTCCCTCATTCTTTTTTTCTGGAATCATTGATGTTAAGTTTTCTGGATTTATATTATGAAATAGCAATAGCAATAATGGTCCTATTCCCAGGTCATCAGCTTACCTCTGTCTTCTATTTTCAGACAGGTGGCCAGTGTCTTTTCATCATAGGCATATCCATACTGCTTTAGCACATCTGCGGGTACGCCATCCCATTCATTTGGGGTGTTACCCATATAGTTCAGGTCTTTGATGCCCATTTTACTGGTGAAAAATCCTGTAGCGGTCAGATTACGCATCCGGTTAAAAAAGGCAACGCCCTGGCTGTTTTCAGGACTCGCTTTTTCCGGATAAGCAATCAGGTCAACGATTTCTATGCGCTGTTGTGCTGTACAGTCGGCAAACGATTTATTATATCGTTTGGCACATTGTACATCGAGCCAACGTAAGCCGCCACGCATGGGCAACTGATGCTCCGGCATATCTTTTACAATAAAGGCAATGAACTCAGGTACCTTAGCATCGGAGGCACTGCCGGAGTGTTCGTCTGCCGGAATAATAATATCTGCCAGGATGGTGATGGTCTTCATTTCTTCTGGTGTGAAGAAATTTTCTGCCATCAACTCCTTGTCGCGTGTTACTTCATCTGGTGTACGGCCATAGCCCGGTGTTTTGGCAACTTCTTCCTTCTCATTGCCGGTGCCTTTTTTATCTTCACACCCGGTGGCGGAGAGGATGGTGCCAACTGATAGTGTTCCCAGTGCAATGGCTCTTAGTGATTCTCTTCTATCCATGAAAAAAACTTAAAAAGATTAGAGATTCTGTTTTTTCAACTGATCCACGATATATTCTGACGCCCGCATTGACAGCGCAAGGATGGTCCAGGTAGGGTTTTTGTCTGCCTGCGATACAAATGCGCCACCATCTACCACGAAGAGATTTTTTACTTCGTGCGCCTGGTTAAATTTATTCAGTACTGATTTGGCTGGATCGTCTCCCATACGCGTGGTACCTACTTCGTGGATAATAGCGCCGGGCTTTTCCAGTCCGTATTTGGTATCAGCGCCGGGTTTGGTGCCGCTGGCAACGCCGCCCATTTCATGAATGATCTGTTCAAACGTATCCTGCATGTGTTTGGCCTGTTTGATTTCATGATCGCTCCATGTGTAATTAAAGCGGAGTACCGGGATACCGAATTTGTCCACTACGTTAGGATCAATTTCGCAGTAGTTATCTTCCCGCGCAATACACTCGCCTCTGCCGGCAAAACCGATATGGGCGCCATAAAAGCGGCGGTAGTCATCTTTCAGCGAAGCGCCGTAACCGCCGGCAGCTTTGGTCTTGCCGTCGCGGCCGGGATACTTGCCATTCATATATTCCATACCAAAGCCATAGCCATAGGAAGGCATGTGCATGCCTCCTCCGAATTCAATATGGTAGCCACGGGCAAAATCCAGTTTTTTATTATCGCCCCACCAGGGTACATACATGTGCATGCCGCCCACACCATCTTCATTGTAGCGTTTGCGGTCCATCAGCTGTGGCAAAAATCCGCCCCTGGAAGAACCGGTGGAGTCATGAAGATATTTGCCCACTACGCCGCTGGAGTTAGCCAGCCCGTTAGGATGTTTGGCGGATTTTGAATTGAGGAGGAGTCGCGCAGATTCACAGGCGCTGGCAGCCAGCACTACTACTCTTGCGTTAACAGAATATTCCTGCATGTCGGCTTTATCTACATATGCTACACCCGTTGCTTTGCCGCTGCCATCCGTGAGGACTTCGCGTACCATGGCGTTGGTATACAGGTCCACATGCCCGCTTTTCATGGCTGGTTTTACCAGTACGGATGAAGAAGAGAAATCGCCGTATACAGTGCAACCGCGGTTGCACTGACTGCAATAGAAACAGGGGCTGCGGTCTTTATTAACAGAGCGGGTTAATATCGACAACCGGGCCGGGATCACGGGGATGCCTAAACGGTCGCCGGCCTTTTTCACCATCAGCTCATGAAGCCGGGGTTTAGGGGGCGGCAGAAAGAAGCCGTCCGGTTCGTTAGGCATATTTTCTTTGGAGCCGAATACGCCGATCATTTTGTCGACCCGGTCGTAATAAGGCGCCACCTCGTCGTAGCTGATTGGCCAGTCGTCGCCGAGCCCGTCATAACTTTTGTGTTTAAAATCCCGGGGTCCGAAGCGGAGTGAGATGCGTCCCCAGTGATTAGTTCGGCCACCTAACATGCGGGAGCGGAACCAGTCGAATTCGGTGCCATTCTTTTTCGTGTAAGGTTCTCCGTTAATTTCCCATCCGCCGTATGCTGCGTCAAAGTCACCAAACGGGCGGGTGGTACTTGCGCCTCTTCTGGGCGATTCATATGACCATTTTAATTGAGTGGCCTGCTCCGGATCGGCAGGGTCGTACTTGGGACCAGCTTCCAGCAGCGCGACCTTCAGGCCTGCATCGGATAACATTTTTGCCGCCATACCGCCACCGGCGCCGGAACCAACAATACAAACATCATAAACCTTTCCTTGTTTTTTGATTTCGAAAGCCATTTGCGTGGATATTTTAGACTTTTTAGATGAACACCGGTTTTAAATCTATAAATTAAATGCGGAAAAAGGAAGATTTTTTATATGAGTGAACATTCACAATATATTATTGGCGTCGATATTGGCACCAGCAGTACAAAATCGATTGTGCAAAGGATGAACGGTAAAATAACGACTGTTTTTCAACAGCCTTATATCACCCGGCATCCGCAGCCCGGATATAGCGAACAGAACCCGGAAGAGATCCTGGCAGCAGTAAAAGTGGGTATCCGGCAAGTAGTAGCCGAAACCGGCGGCGCCCCGGCAGCCATTTCCTTCAGCAGCGCTATGCACAGCATCATGGCGGTAAGCCATGAAGGCAGCCCGCTCACGCCCCTGATCATTTGGGCCGATAACAGGAGCGAGCCTTATGCCCTTGGTTTGCGCGATACTTCCGAAGGACAGCTCATATACCGGCGAACTGGTACCCCGGTGCATGCCATGTCGCCCCTATGCAAAATCATGTGGATGCGGGAACAGCAACCTGCTTTATTTTCTCAGACGGCGCTGTTTATGGGGATCAAGGAGTACATCTTTCAGCATTTTTTTGATACCGCTATCATAGACCATTCCATCGCTTCCGCTACCGGGTTGTTTGATATTCACACGCTGGAATGGTGCGCCCCCGCATTAGCGGCGGCTGGCATTACGGCTGAACGGCTACCACAGCCTGTTCCTGTAAATCATATTGTAACGGGGTTAAAAGCCGGACTGGCACAGGAACTAGGTATCCCGGAACATACCCCCTTTGTAATTGGTGGCAGTGATGGCTGTTTGGCGCAACTAGGCAGCAGGGCTATGGACGAAGGTCACGCCACGCTTACCATTGGCACCAGTGGTGCTGTACGGATGGCGGGGAGCCGGCCGCTTACAGATGCAAAGGCCCGTGTGTTTACCTATCTCTTAACGGACGATGTATATATTACCGGAGGCGCCACCAACAACGGGGGAGTAGTATTACAGTGGCTGGTGAGGGACTTTCTGCAACAGCCGCTCGCCGCACTGAACCAGCTGGTAAACGATGCGTTGTTAACAAACTCCGGCCGGTTATTATGTTTGCCTTACCTGCTAGGCGAAAGGGCCCCGATATGGGACAGTAATGCCAGTGCTGCTTTTATTGGTATACAGCCCCAACACACGGCGGCACACTTCACCCGTGCGGTGCTGGAAGGTATTTGTTTCGCGTTGTTCAGTATTAAGGAAGCCCTGTTAGAAACAGCAGGACCGGTACGCAAAATATCAGTAAGCGGAGGATTTACCAGTTCTCCCGGCTGGATTCAGCTCCTGGCCGACATTTTTGGTCAGGACATGCACCTGCAACAGGAAAGCGACGCGTCAGCATTGGGCGCCATTATGTTGGCTGCCGAAACATTGGGCTGGCCGGCACCGGAAGACCCGGCTGCGTCAGAAACGGTGTTCAGGGCGGATCCGGGCAGGTTTGAAGAATACCAGGAGAAATACAGGCGGTTTCTGAAGCTGTATCAACAACTCGAAGGTTGTCTTGCCCAGGATTAAACTGATTTTGTTGATTAGACTGATTTTTTCCTAATTGTATTTTGATTTAAAAAGATTAGCGAAGATAAAAAGCAGATATCTGCTTCTGTCTTCGCTAATCTTTTTAAAATCATCAAAGGAAAAAAATCAGTCTAATCAACAAAATCAGTTTAATCCTGAGCAAGACAAAAAATCGCAGTCTTAGCTGCCGCGTTCAAACATCCGCGCCAGATCCGTCAGCTTAAATGATATAAAGGTGAACTTGCCGCCTGGCGCCACGTTTGGCATGCTGCAGGCAAACAATTCATCGATGATATTCTGCATTTCCCGGGCAGCGAGTATTTTTCCGGCAGGGATGGCATTGTTACGTGCCATGGAGCGGATCAGTTGTTCGCGGGTATTTACTTTCAGCTCATGACTGAAATTTTTGAATTGTTCCAGCAGGTTTTCGATGGTGGCCTGGTTGTTACCATTCTGGATATCGGCGGGAGTACCCCGGACAATGAAGGTATTGTTACCAAACGGTTCCAGATCGTAGCCTAAAGTCTGGAGGTCGGAGAGCATTTCGCTTACCAGGGCAGCATCTGCAGGGGGCAATTGCAGCGTTTGCGGGAAAAGGCTTTGCTGGGTAGCCATGGGCGTTTCCTGTAAGGCGCGCTGATAGCGTTCATACAGGATTCTTTCATGTGCTGCCTGCTGGTCAATTAAGATAAAGCCAGATTTGATCTGCGACAAAATATATTGCTGGTGCACTTGTACCGGTACCTTCTGATCGGTGGCGGTATCCTGCCAGCGTTCATCGATAACAGAAGCGGTAGCATGAGGCTGACTTTCGTACGTAACAGCAGGACGGGTTTCCTGTTCCGGCTCCTGTTCAACAGGGAATGCGCTGGTATAGGTATCCTTACTATTGGTTTCGTATAAGTCTTTCCAGTGTTTCAGGTTGCTGCTGTTGTTGCTTTTGTCGATCATGTGGGCCTGGTTCGCTTGTGTAAATGACTTATACAGCGGACTTTGGGTAGACTCATTCTGTTGCTGTGCAGTAAACGGTTTGCTGACAGCGTCGAGGGCCTGGATACTGGGGTCCAGGTCGAAATCCAGGGTAGCGGTAATGCTAAACTGGGCCAGGGAGTGTTTTACAGCTGATTGAACAAAAGCGTACATCAGTTTTTCGTCGTCGAACTTAATTTCCTGTTTGGTAGGGTGTACGTTGATGTCGACGTGTTCAGGGTTTACGTCAATAAACAACACATACAGGGGGAAGCTGTCTGCCGGGATAATATCGGCAAATGCGTTCATGACTGCATGGTTGAGATAAGAACTTTTGATAAAGCGGTTATTGACGAAAAAGAACTGGTCGCCCCTTGTTTTCTTGGCGGTTTCAGGTTTTCCTACAAATCCGTACACATTCATGTAGTCGGTAGTTTCCTTTACGCTAACAAGACGGGCGTTATAGTGTTGTCCGAGGATGGCTACGATGCGCTGTTTAAGCGATCCTTTATCCAGGTGAAACAGTTGCTGGTTGTTGCTGGTGAGCGAGAATTGCAGCTGGGGGAACGACATGGCCACGCGGATGAACTCGTCAACTATGTGCCTCATTTCTGCCGCGTTGCTTTTCAGGAAGTTTCTGCGGGCGGGCACATTGAAAAACAGGTTCTTCATGGCAATGCTCGTGCCTTCTGCTGTTTGGCAGGGTTCCTGTTTATTCACGAAGCTATTATCGATTTCCACATAGGTGCCTACTTCATCACCTCTTTTGCGGGTTTTGAGTTCCACCTGGGAAACTGCCGCAATGGAGGCGAGGGCTTCACCCCTGAAGCCCATGGTAGTGATCTGAAAAAGATCGTCTATGGATTGTATTTTTGAGGTAGCATGGCGTTCAAAGCACATCCGGGCATCCGTTTCGCTCATACCGCCGCCATTATCAATTACCTGTACTAACTCCTTGCCTGCATCTTTTATGATCAGCTGAATCTCGGTTGCGCCTGCATCTACTGCATTTTCCAGTAATTCTTTTACCGCCGATGCCGGTCTTTGTATCACTTCGCCTGCAGCTATCTGGTTCGCTATATTGTCTGGTAATAAATTGATGATATCCGCCACTTACTAGCCTTTTGCCGTAAAGTTAACAATTTAAATGCAGTTGCTCATCGGTGATTATCAGACAGTTTTAAACAAAAAATTAACTGTTTTGTTAAATAGGCCTTTGATTTGCAGGAAATAACAATCCATTATCCTTGTTCATACGTAATTTTAGTAGAGATAAAAACAGGAAACAACAGACTGACTGAAATCGCAATGATAGTGTTAATGAGAAGTTAACGAATCAAAACTTTACATATGTACCTATGGAATCGAATAATTTTGACTATCTCTATCATGGTTACCGACCGAACTTACCCGTATTAACGGCGAAAAATAGAAATCAATGGAAGATGGAAAAAAGAAGGGAGGAATTTACTCCCATACAGATGCCACTAAAGTAAATCTTACAGATGAAGAATGGAAAGTGTTGCTGCCAAAGGATGTTTATAACATTGGAAGGGAAAAGGGAACGGAATGGGCTTTCACCGGAAAATATTGGAACAGCAATGAAAGCGGTACCTACTACTGTGCCGCCTGCGGAAATCCTTTGTTTATCTCCGATGCCAAGTTTGAAAGCAGCTGCGGTTGGCCTAGCTTTTTTCAGCCACTGACTAAAACCAGCGTCATCTATGCACCCGACAACACTCACGGGATGCACAGGACAGAGGTATTATGCGGTCGCTGTAAGTCACACCTGGGACATGTTTTTGACGATGGGCCACCTCCAACCGGTCTTCGTTACTGCATTAACTCCGTGATTCTGGACTTTGAAAAAGCACAGGAAGCAGATCAGCAATATCAGCAAGATAAAGCCAACGAAAAAGAGATTGAGTAGCCAATATTCTTCTACCTGATAGCCAATGTGATGTGTCGGTTGAACAATAAAAAAGCCGTATTTTTATTATCATCAACCCCCGACAGTCATGAAAGTACTTAAAACCCTCGCCTGGATCATAGGAATCATCCTGTTTATTGCGCTTGCATTGGTCTTTTTCGCGCCCACAACTATGCATGTGGAACGCACCGTTGAAATCAAGGCTCCCGCTGCTATTGTGTGGAATGATATCATAAGATTCGAAAAATTTAATGAGTGGAATACCTGGAAACAGATGGATTCTACCGCCAGATTTACTATTACCGGTGACGATGGTTCCATTGGCGCTACGGATTCCTGGAAGGGGAGTAAAATAGGGGAAGGTAAACTACAGCACCTTTCCATGGATACCTATAAGTCTGTTACTCAGAAACTTACATTCATTACCCCATTTGCTTCTGAATCAGATGTATTCTTTCATTTGTCGGAAGCTGCCGGTAAAACAAAAGTTACCTGGGGGTTTGATACCCGTTACAAACGTCCGCAAAATGTAATGTCCCTTTTTATGAAAGGCGCGCTGGAAAAGGATTTTGACCGGGGACTTAACAATCTGAAAAGCATGGCCGAAGCCGAAGTGAAAGGTCCCGGAACACCTAATGGCATTGATGTGACCGTAAAAGAGATGAATTTCCCGGCAACCACGTATGCGGCTGTACGAAAAACAATCCCGATAAGCAGGATTACCGACTATTACCATAAAAACCTGGAAAAAATATATGACGCCGCTACCACAGCGAAGCTGCAGCCAGGAGTACCCTGTGGAATCTTCTTTACCTGGGATCGTAAACTACAGCAAACCGACATGGCTGCCGCTATACCCGTACCTGAAGGCAGTAAGCCGGTAGGAGGATATGAAATTATTACGCTGCCGGCAGCGCAGGCGGCATATGCGGACTATTACGGTCCCTACAGTAAAATAGCCAATGCACATGTGGCCATTCAAAAGTTTATTACCGATAAAGGAAGAAAAATTATTCCACCCACAATAGAGATGTATGTAACAGATCCGGGCAAAGAAAAGGACAGTAGCAAATGGCTGACAAAAGTCATTTACTTTATGAAGTAATTATCCGGAAATAATAGAAGTATAAGCGGTTGGCACAGCATTACAGGGAGGAAAGTCTATTTTCCCAATGTGTTGGCATACTTTGTTGGCTCAAATTCAATGATCTCGTACAGCGCGAGCTGGTATTTTTCCAGCGGATCCTCGCTCATAATCTCCTCCACCTCCCTGCGGCTCGATGCGTTGCAAAGGATAACAGCACCGGACCGGGGCTTTCTTCTGCCCGAGAGAATAAAAAGGCCACTTTCGTAATGCTTCTGCAGGAAAGCGGTGTGCGCCTCCATGAAGTGCTCTATAGCCGCAACGGGCCTTATGTATTGTAACAAGATCAGGAACATAACGGTTTTTCTATGGTATTTAGTAATAGTTTCATAGTTAGTAGCAAAGGTATAAACTTAAACAGTATTGAATTATTGTATCTGTCAGGGAAAAATGAGACATATGCGCTACAAAAATATACGTACTTTTGCACGAATGAAATACCACGATAGTGGGAATGTATTGTTAGATCTCGTGTTGCTCCGACTTAATTTTTAATTTTTATAGCTTTTATGAAAAGAACAATTTCCAAAGTTTTGTTGACCGCTGTGACCGCAGCGGTGTTCCTGTCTTCCTGCTCCAAAACTCCTGATGAGAGCCGGTACATCCCGAAAACAGCGGGTTTGGTAATAGACCTGAATGCCAAACAGCTCACCACTAAACTGGTTACCAATGGGCTTACCATGGATAAGCTGTTTGCTGCTGCAGAGAGTAAAGATACATCCAATGAAATGATGAAAGCCTGGAAAGATGCCGAAAACTCCGGGATCGATTTGCAAAGCCATTTCTTTGTATCGTTCGTTTTCCAGGGCCAGGCTGCTGAACATAAGTCATATGTAGCTGCTACTGCCAGTTTGAAAGATGCCGACAAATTTGAAGCCTATCTTAAAAAGACGGTGGCCGATTTCTCCCTGAAAACGCAGAATGACTTTAAATATATCTGGGAGCCCAAACAACATGCCGTAATCGGCTGGAGCAAATCTACCGTGATTTATGTGAGCGCGGTAGACCCCAACAACCTGGAACATTATGCACCCGGCGCTAACGGCATCCCCACTCCGGATGAAGACGAAGTACCGGCAGACAGCGCCGTAGCTGCACCAGCTGCACTGAAATCAACCGACGACGACGCAGAAATCAAGACCTGGGTTGCTGAGGTAGATCACCTCTTCCACCTGAAAAAAGAAGAATCTGCCGGATCAATAGAGCCGTTTGCCAAATTACTGAAAGAAGATGCGGATGCAGGTGTTTTCGTAAACCCCGAAGCCATCTACAACAGTGGCCAGTTTACAATGATTCCTGCCAATGTGAAAAAGCTGATGGAAGGCACCTTCTATACCGGTACAGTTGATTTTGAAAACGGTAAAATCCTCTTCAAAGGCAATACCTACATGGGTAAGGAAATTGCTTCCATCTACAAAAAATATGGCAAGAAGGAAATCGATATGGATATGCTGAAAAAATATCCTTCTGAAAATATCACCGGTTTCGTTTCCTATGCCTTCGATTTCCGTATGATCGGCGAAATTATTAAAGCCACCGGCATGGACGGTATCGTAAACATGGCTATCACCGGCAAATCCGGTTTGAGTATGGATGATATCCTGAACGCCTTTGAAGGTCAGCTGGTATATGTTGCCTCCGATTTTGCGATAACTAAAAAAGAATCCGAATATTTCCCCGGCGAATTCACCGAAAAGCCTTCCGCTAAATGGATCTTCAGCCTCAAAGTTGGTAATAAAGACGCTTTCAATAAGGTAATGACTTCCCCCATGCTGAAAGAAGTATTTACCCGCGAAGGCGACCACTATGTAGCTGTAAACCCAATGGCAGCAGCTACTATGCCGCCAATGTCAATCACCGAAAAATTCATCACCGTAGGCTCTGACAGCGTATTGCTTCAACAATACCTCGCCGGTAAAGGCAGCATCAAATTACCGGAAGGCGTGGAAGGTAAAGTGAAAGGAAGTATGCTCGGTGGTTATGTGGACCTGGAGAAAGTAATCAACGTGATTCCTGAAGACAAGATGAGCGATGATGAAAAACCAGTTATCAAACATGTGAAAGAACTGTTCAAAGACTTTACCGTTGTAAGCAAAAACGAAGGCGGCGATGTTCAGCATGCTGAGGCAACCCTGACCTTTAAAAATAAAGACCAGAACAGCCTTGTGCAGCTGGTAAACTTTGGCACTGAAGCCGCTAAGATTATGCAGGCAAAGAAAGCCAAGGAAAAGGCATATGAAGACAGCCTGTTTGCCGCACCGGCAGATACAACTGCTGTTCCGGCCAACTAATATCCGGTAAACGCATTTACAAGGGCGCAGGGGATTTCCCCTGCGCCCTTGTTGTTCATACACGGCTGCGTGAAATTTATCTATTATATTCGCTTCGTTAACAGTAAATGCCAATATGCAGATTCAGCTCAATCACCTGATGCCCATACCCTTGCAGGATAAGCTCCGGCAGCGGTCATCGGATATCTGGAACCAGGACGTGACGTTTAAGCCAGGCAGTTTTGTAAAAATAAAAGCGCCTTCCGGCACAGGCAAAACAACCCTGATCCACTACTTGTATCATATCCGTTACGACTATACGGGAAAGGTGCAGGTAAACGGTCAGCCCTGGCAGGCCTACAGCAAAAATGAAATTGCGTTGATACGGCAGCAGGACCTGGGCATCATATTCCAGGACCTGCGCCTGTTTGAACAGCTCAGCGCCCGTGAAAATATCTCTCTCAAAAGAGTAATGCAGCCCAAAGCGTTTTATCCTCCGGAAAAAATAGACGAAATGGCTGCCAGGCTGAATGTAACGCATATACTGGAACAAAGCGGCAAAACCCTTTCCTATGGCGAACGGCAGCGTATCGCCATTATCAGGGCGCTGGTACAACCGTTTCAATGGCTGCTGATGGACGAACCATTCAGCCACCTCGACGAGGAAAATACACAGCGCGCCGCCGCGCTGATTGCCGATGAATGCAAAGCCCGTAACGCCGGGTTTATTTTAACAGACCTGGATAATGACCAGCACTTCAATTATGATGTGCATTATCATCTTTAATGTTGTTTCATGCGCCCTTTTTTCGATTTACTAAAAAAGATCATTCAAACCGGTGTCGGTAAAACCCGCTTCCTGATGGCAGCAGTGGGACTGGGCATCGCTATGTTGCTGATCCTCATTGCTATACAAGCCCACACCAATTTCAGTCAGCTGCTGTACAGCTCCAAAAATCAAAATGAAACCGCCGATTTCCTGGTGATCAATAAAACCATCACCAACGCCATGATGGGGCAATCAGCCAAAAGCATTTTTACCCCGGAAGAAATCGCCAACATAAAAAAACAGCCTTTCGTACAGGCCTTTGGGTTAGTAACCTCCAGCCAGTACAAAGTGGTAATACAGGCGCCCGGTGACCTGCACTTCGCCACCGACATGTTTTTTGAAGCAGTACCCGACAGTTTTTTAGATGTAAAAAACGACGACTGGAAATGGACAGAAGGCGATCGCACTATTCCTATCATCCTGCCGAACGACTTCCTTAATCTCTATAATTTTGGATTTTCGCTGAGCCAGGATCTGCCACAGATTTCCCAGGAAACAGTAAAGGCTTTGCCCTTGCAGGTAAGCATTTCCAACAACATAGTATCTGACCAGTATATGGGGCATATAGTGGGCTTTTCTGACCGCATCTCCTCATTCCTGGTACCAGCTTCCTTTATGTCGTGGGCAAACGGGAAATATGGCATGGCAACCGCAACAGGCACTTCCCGGGTTATTGTTAAAACGCCTGATCCATCCAACCCGGCGCTGGTAAAGTTCCTCGACGATAACGGTTATACCACCAACCAGGATAAGCTGAAGTTCAGCAAAACCAGGATGATCGTACAAACTATTGTATCTGTAGTCGGATTTTTCGGATTGATATTATTGTTCTTTGCACTGCTGGTATTCAGCATGTTTATACAACTGGTGATTGCCTCCTGCAAAAAGGAGATACAATTGCTCGTCATATTGGGTACTGCCCCCAAACAATTACAGCGTTACCTCCTAAAACAGTTTGTTCCGTTATATATTATCATCGGTATATTGTCGCTGCTGCTGGTAGCCGGGCTGCAATACTGGGCAGCGGCTGAATTGGCTGTGCACCAGATGCATGTATCATCCTTGCCGGGAATCCCCGTGTTTGTGGGCATCCTGCTGGTATTAGGGCTGGTGTATATCGTAAACCTGGCTACCGTACGGAAATACGTGAATAATATTTAAGACTCGCGTTCTGTTTGGTAAGGCATCACAAAGGTGGTTTTTCCCCTCTCTGAAGTCAGGAGGTAAGGTACCCAGATCGCCATACGTAACAGCGGCCAGAAGATGGAATTGAGGCTGAACACCGTGCCCGGCTCATTCGTATTGAAAAGGTGGTTACTGATGGTGTTGTCTCCATAAATAAAAATAGTAGAGATAAAGTAAAAGGTAGCCAGTGCAAACGGGAAGGTATCCCGGCGGTTAAAAAATAACACGGCCAGCAACACGCTATAAGCCAGGAGAAACACATTTACTACCATTTCCATGACGAGGAAAAGCTGTACCAGGGTGATATTGCCAAGATCTTTCCGTGCAGAAACGGTTACCCAGAAATTGTAATTGAAGATATCCATTTTACATAAGGCCACCAGCTCTCCCATGGGGGCAAAAACCAGCCCGATAGCCAGCAGGGCAAGCCCTCCGCCAATTGGAACAAATTGGGGGGACTCTTTTGGCGGCCATACCGAATGTTTGTAATACACAGTGGCCAGGTAAGCGAATACCCCTGCAAACAGCAACGCCAGCGTAATGGCCAGCCAGTTGCCTGGTATGGAAGGGCGGGATACCGGTGCGGAATCCGGTTTCCAGGTCAGATCCAGCGAAGTGATTTCATTCATTTTCTTCAGATCCTTCACATACTGCGGAATAAATTTCACCGGCACATGATCACTGAAGGTTTTATAATGGTAAGACAGGGTAAGCAGTGTACCTTTTTTTTCTGCACTGTAATCAAAGGTGTAATAGTCATTTTGAATATGCAGCGGTTCCTGGTCCAGCGACCATTCTATGGGCGTATGCAGAATGATTTGGTAGTCGAGATCATAGGGATAACGCAACGAAACAGGAACTTTCCGCTGTTCGTCGGAAATGTAGGAGAGCACATCATAGAAAGACTGTGCATTGGCAGTAAACCGTAGTTTGTCGCTTGTACTGTCCCGTTTCCACAGGTGGCGTATCACGTAGCTTTCACCAACGTTGATGATATTGCCGGCGGAAGAATCCTGTGTAGTGATGGAATCTTTAATGGCCACCTCTCCATATAACTTCTTATAATAGCTCAGGTAGGATTTTTCCTTGTCCTTCATACTGGTGCCCGCCAACTCTGCGCGTTGGCCATCTGCTTCATCACGGTGGTAGGTGGTAGTCACCTCCAGGCGGCCGTCTTTATTTTCCTCGTTTGGGAGGGTAAAGGTTTCGCGTACCACAATACTGCCGCGGGTAGCAGGTATTATAGGCGTAAGCTGTGTAGTGGTATCTGTTATCACGAGGGCGCGTTGGTAGTCCGGCTCGCAGAAATCAGCCAGGTAGCCCCGTTGATAGGATATGGTGCCGTCGAGCCAATATGTTTTATTATTGAGCAGTACGTGTACAATGGCATGGTTAAAGGCATTGGGAGACGGTAACATATCGCTTACAGTTCCTTTCAGATCTGTGTTTACATAGGCCATGCTGGCGGCGATATCGTTGGCGCGCAGTATAGTGCAAAGCAGCAGCGCTTTGTCCTTACAGTCCCCGAAACGCTGTGTCAGCACTCTTTCCGGCACATTGGGCCGGTGGGAATATTCGCCCATTTCTATGCCCATATAGCGAATATCGTCTTGTACAAAGCGCAGGGCCTGTAGCAGGTATTTGTTTTTATCACCGTTGGCGGCTTTTTTTAATGCTGCAATTTTGTGTGATAATGCCGGCCCGTTGGCAGGAGTTAGGTTTATTTTCCTTGCCCAATCGGCCACTTCTTTCCAAGAGCTGTATTCGCTTACCTGTACACGGGTAAAGGGGTTGTACCAGGATGGAACATAGTTGTTGTTATCGGCTTCCCGGATATCTACATTATTCCACTCATATACGGTGAGGCCATTCCACATTTTTTGAATGGGCGCCGCGGCATTGTTGTATAGTTTAAACCGGACGGGTCTGCCGGGGCGCACAACCAGGTTTTTGTAATAGTTAACAATGGGTTCGTAGGCAACAAAATAAAGGCGGTTATCCAGTTTGCCGTTGAAAATAGGGTTATCGCCGGTAATGGAATAGGCATATTCAATCTGATCGCCTTTTCTCACGTCTTCCAGGATAAGATAAGCCGTATAAGTGCCGCTATAAATGAACCTGGAGAGGTCCTGTTCTTTTTGCAGCAGTTTGAATGCGGCGTTGGGGAGGCGGTTTATTTCCTTTCCATCGCGGTGGATCACTATTTTATGAAAGGTCAGTTTTTCATATTGAGGGTCATAGTCGACCGAAATCTCTGACCCATTTTGAATACCCGCTTCTGAAATGATTTGCCGGATAAAGTGTTGGTAGTTACTTTTCAGTTCTACTTGTCTTTGTTCTTCCAACAATAGCAGGAAATATCCATCACTGATATTTTTGGCGTTGGGTTTTTTAGTAAGGTCAGGGGTATACGGTACCAGCCATGCCGGGGTGGGGCTGGTGTTCACTTTTTGGGCTTGGGCGGCGAAAGCGGCGATTACCAAGAGTATTGATAACAGCGGTTTCAACGCTCGGGTTATGTCACGGTGCATAATAGCGTTGGTTGATATTTCCTTACGGACTAACTGAACTACAGCTTTTTATAGGGACTATAAATTTTGGTGATGAATTTACGGTTGTTTTCCGATAGTTAACGTATAAACTGTACAAGGGGTGAAGGGGGGTGCCATCAGGGCGGATTTTAACGGCGGTGAGTTACCGGATACTTATCTTGTTTTCTAACAGGCAGTGTAAAAAAGTGTATCGTCCTTTGTGGAAGCCGGCTTCGGGTGTACCCGCCGCCGGCTTCTTCGGACTTAAAATTTCGGTGCAGGAAAAAATGCGTTTACCTGTTAAAGAGCAATTTTACGTAGAACATAGGACTACCGAGTTTTTTACGGAGGTCCACTTCATGAAACATGCACGACATCAAGTCCTTCAGCTGTTTGTTGCGGGCGCCCATTTTCATGAGCATGTTAAATAGCCAGGGATATTTGATGAGCTTCTGCAATTTGGTACTTACTTCGAGTTCGGGCCCCAGGATGCGGTAAACGTTTTCGTCGTAGGTATTGAAAAATTGATCGGAATAGTCGTTGGCGGCAATTGCGGCAGCAGCCTGTTGGGCGGCGATCCGGCCGGAGTACAGGGCGTTGCCTATACCTTCTCCGGTAAAAGGATCTATCAGGTAACCAGCATCACCCACCAGCATATACCGTTCGCCGTGGAGTTTCCTTTTTTTGCTGCCTAATGGAAGACCATAGCCATCAATTGTGCCCACCAGTTCCGCATTTTTGAAGCGATCTTTCATGGTAGGATCTGTGGCGAGGGTATCGAGCATTAGCTGTTTCAGGTTGATCTTTTTGTTCCGGGCGGAGTTGCTGAGCATACCGACTCCCACATTGGCTTCGCCGTTGGGGAGCGGAAATATCCAGAGGTAGCCCGGAAGCATGTTTTTCAGGAAGTGTAGTTCAATGAAATTGTCCTGGTGCAAACCGGAGATCCCTTTATAATAAGCGCGGATGCCGGCTACATAATGCTCGGGTTCCATTTTTATACCGGCTACGTCTTTGGTAAAGCCGGAATGGGCGCCGTTGGCCACAATCACGATATCCGCTTTTATTCGGAAGGAGCCGTCTTTGCTGGAGAGGTGGTAACCATCAGGCTTCAGCTCATATTTATCAATACTAACTCCTTCGAACAAACGAATTTCGGAGCGGCGTTTTAACTCATCTACCAGGAAATTATCGAAGTCAATGCGTTTGCATACAAACCCGCGGGGATTGGTCATGTCTTCCTGGTAATTGGGGCGGTAGGGGATATCCATACCGATCCGGTTGGGGGCTACGAAAGTAACACCCCAGCTATCCATTTTAAACATAGCCTGTTGCAGGCGTTCTCCGATGCCTTTGTCTATACGTTCCAGCAAGGTGAGTACCTTGCCGCTCAGTCCATCTCCACAAACTTTATCCCTGGGAAATACTGCTTTGTCTACAACGATACATTCAATGCCAAGTTGGGCAAGCTGGAGGGCTGCGGTAGCGCCACCGGGGCCTGCACCTATGATACAAACTTTTGTTTCCATTATTTGATGATACTATTACCTGCCGGTAAGATACGTAATTGTTCCTTGAGCTGTTCCGTATGTAAAATATTAGTAATGTTTTCCGTTTTCCTGGTAGTTGATTTTCCCGGGTGCTGTTGGGGTTTTACAGACTATTTCTTCTGCCGAAGGCGGAAAATATTATATTTGCCGTTCTTAAAACACACGAAACATGTTTGGTGATTTATTTGGAAAGCTGACGCAGATCAAGCAGAAAATGCAGGAAGGCAAAGAGCGTCTGGCCACAGTAACTTTATCCGGAGAGGCCGGTGATGGTGCAGTAAAGGTAACCGTAGATGGTAACCGTCAGGTGAAAAGCATTGATATTGCGGCTCATCTTTTTGTACCGGAAAACAAGGAAGAAATGGAAGATTTGCTGATTACCGCATTAAATCGTGCGCTGAAAGATGCAGAAAACTCCTGGGAAGCTGAAATGAAGAATGCCGCCGGCGGTATGCTGGGTGGTTTAATGTAATATAACCTTACCAAAGAGGGCGCAAGGGGAAGTTTTCTCTTTGCGCCCTCTTTGTGCCAGGAAGACCACAAGTTTTTCCGCTTTGCGTAAATATTTTTCCGTTTCCGATCTTATAATACCCCGCGCGCGTAGTTTCTTTGCTACCACGACCAACTGTATATGAAGATTTTTTTCCGGAGAATACATTTATACCTGGGCCTTACTGCAGGCCTGGTAATTACGATCAGCTGTTTAACAGGTGCTTTACTGGTATTTGAAAAGGAGTTAACGGAAGCGTTTAACCACGGCCGGTATTATGTTCAGCCAGCCGGAGAGCGGTTGCCACTGGATAAAGTAGCCGCCATGGTAAAGGAGCAGGTGCCTGGCGCCGGCATTTCCCGTATACAGTTATTTGCAGATCCTTCCCGCACCATTCAGGTGCAGTTGGATGAGGGCAAAAAGGGTGGAAAGAAAGGGGCAATGGCAAAAGAAAAAGGCGACAAGAGCAGTGGAAAAGAAGGCAGGAGCGCAGGAAAGGAACAAAAAGAAAAAGGAGAGTCTCCGAAGAAAGGCGGCCGTACGGCTTTTGTAAACCCTTATACCGGCAAGGTAGTGGAGTTGTACAACTATCAGCAAACATTTTATTACCAGGTATTTTCCCTACATCGCTGGCTGCTGGCTGGCCCTACCGGTAAAGCCATCACCGGGGCCAGTACCCTTATATTCCTTTTTATCCTTATCACCGGTATTATTCTCTGGTGGCCCAAAACACGCAATATTCTCAAACAAAGGATTAAGGTGAAGTGGGATGGAGGCTGGAAGCGCCTTAATCATGATCTGCATGTCGTACTGGGTTTCTATACGGCGATATTTCTTTTTGTTTCTGTTTTTACCGGGCTAACCTGGTCATATGAGTGGTTTAGCAACGGATTGTATGCTGTACTGGGAACTTCTCCCAAGCCCGCGGCTGCACCGGTGTCTGCTCCGGCGGAGCCTACCATCAACGGGAAGAGTATTTCTTATGAAACAGCATTGGCTACCGTGAAACAAAGCATCCCGGATGGTCTTTTTTATACGCTTACCGCGCCGAAAGACAGTGCCGCCTCATTTATGGTGAGCCTGCTGCCACCAAATGCGCTACATGAAGCTGCTACCACCACCTTCTATCTTGACCAGTTCAGCGGTAAAGTATTGCAGTCCCAAACTTTTACGCAAAGGAACCTGGGGCAACAGATCCGGGGAACGATAAAGCCTTTGCATACCGGTGCTATCTTTGGGACACCATCTAAAATATTTGCGTTGATTGTAGCATTGCTGGGCGCTATTTTCCCTGCTACCGGTACCATTATGTGGATCAACAGAACCCGCAAAAAGAAAAAGAAAATAAAATCCCCCGCCATACCCCGGGAAGGCCTTACAGCGCAGGTAGCATAATATTCTTTAATATTGCCGGACAGAAAACGGACAGCGACCCCGTTTTCTCTATTGTAATACTATAAAAAAAAGATAAGAATGCTCAGTAAGCTGACAGGTTTGTTTAAAAAACAGGTGAAGCCTGTGCCTTATGAATTCAAACCAACACCGGCACATATTGAAGTACTGAACTTCTGGGCGGGCGAAGCAGCAGAAGATCTATGGCTGTACCGCTTCATCGCGCGTCATGGTATGGGACTGCTTGCTCCTGACAATGTATTGTCTTTATCCTCCGTTTTTGGCAGCAGGGAAATAATCATGAAGAGCCCTGCCCGCGCCAAAGTTTTTTTTACGGGTGAAAATGTATCCAAGTTCGCTGCGTATGAAGATCATTGTCTTGATATGGTGAATCTGTCGCTGGGATTCGATTACCTGGAACACCCGCGCTACATGCGCTTCCCTTTGTGGATACAAAATGTTTTTCAGCCGGGTTGCGATCTGACCTCGATCCGGGAAAGGCTGGAACAGATTACTATCGATACCAGGAATGGCTATCGCTGGAACAAAAACTTCTGTTCGCTGATATGCCGCTTTGATGAAGGCGGACAACGTACGCTGATGATGAATGCTATGAACCGGATTGAACAGGTTGATAGTGCAGGCGCTTACCTGAATAATACTACAGCTTTGAAAGATCAATATAATGATGATAAGCTGGCCTTTCTGAAAGACTACCAATTTAACATTTGCCCGGAAAACAGCGACCGGAACGGATATGTAACTGAGAAAATATTTCACGCCATCACTGCTGGGTGTATCCCTATTTACTGGGGAAGCAACAATCATCCTGAGCCCGAAGTACTGAACCGGGATGCTATTTTGTTTTATGAAAACGATGCGCAACTCCCGGCCCTCGTAAAACAGGTAAGCGATCTGCGTACCAATGAAAAGCACTATCGCGATTTCGTGATGCAGGACCGGTTTAAACCGCATGCCGCTGAATACATTGCCGATATGGTGAATGAAGCAGGGCAGCGGATCAGGAAATGCCTGGAGCTATAAACACTTCCATCCCATACATTTTATTATAACATCAGCAACTACCCGGCTGCGTTTTTCCGTTTCTGAAAATACCCTTCAGAAACGGAAGGCTTTTGCGGCTTTTTTACCCAGCTTGTCTTTAACATTTTCTTAGCTAACCCTTGCCCACACTAAGTTTTAACATTCCATGCACGGAATGTGGAATAGCATTTGGCATATACCAGGAAATTGAATAACAATGCGAGCCTATCCAAAGCCGCCGGTACCGAACCATAAAGCCATGTATTACATCGCTATCGGCGTTATCACGGTTTCAATTCTTGCAGAATTATTACACCATGTGTAAAACGAAGATGATGATTAATCAATATGAAGTGCCGGCATGTATTGAAGATACTATACCGGCGCTGAGAAAAGCCTTGCACCAGTTTCCTGCCATATTTCATATATACGACACCGTTAGTTGTTTTGGTGAATATACCGGGCAGCAGTTACGGGAACAGAACTTCCAGGTGGCACACAAGTGTTTGCAGCTGGCCGGCAGGTTATATGAGCGGGGTAACGGGGTGGTCAGGGAAGCCATCACCCGTGTTTATTTACCGTTGGTTTGCAGTGTTCCTTTAGCGGATGCTGTAAGCAGGATCCGGATGTATTCCCTTATTCCGGATGCGCTATATCCATTTTATATACAACATCAACTTACAGGTAATGGAAACAGATGAGGAGATTGTCGTCCGGTTGGCTACAGCCATGGACGTTGATTTTGCACTGCCTATTGTGGCCGAGATGGAAGCATCTGCCAAGGCGAGAGGTACGGGGATTTCCAAAAGGGATCCTGCCGCTATCAGGAAAAAGATCCTGGAAGGAAAAGCGGTTATTGCCTTTACGGCAAAAGGCATCTGGGCGGGATTTTCCTACATACAATCATGGGAACAAAACCGCTTTGTATCCAACAGCGGATTGATTGTGGCGCCGGCCTTCCGGGGACAGAAGGTGGCTGCCGCTATAAAAAGTAAAATATTCGAGTTAAGCAGACAGCAGTATCCGTTTGCCAGCATATTTAGCATCACTACCGGTTTGGCGGTAATGAAATTAAATACCCGGCTGGGTTTTGAGCCGGTTACGTACGACCAGATCACCCAGGACCCGCTTTTCTGGGAGGGTTGTAAAAGTTGCGTGAACTATCCTATCCTGGCAGGAAAAAATTACAGGAATTGTTTGTGTACTGCCATGCTGTTTCAGCCACAATAAGGCTGGAAGAGGAAAGCCCCTTACAGTGAATACTACAGTCAATGACTTAAACCGGCGATGCTTTTGCATTGCTGGTTTCCTGGCGTAATTATTATAGTAAGTGCTGCGGTTTCTTCGTTACCTTTATATTCCAAATCCTATCCTTATGCGCTTAATACCTTTGTTTGCCGTTTGTGCGCTGTTAGCCTCCTGTCATGGTAGTGGAGGAGAAAACAATGCGGGTGAAAAGGCCCGGCTCAGTTTATCCAGCATCTTTAATCCCGACTCCGTAAAATGGGTAGCGGCTAATGCCAGCGGGAAAAGTAATGCAGCAGAGAAAGAGTTCCTGAAAGCCATTGACATATACAGGAATCAGAAAAATCCTGGTGGCAGCATAGAAAAATTCAAGAAAGCAATACTATTGCAACCACAGGCCAAAAGCTACTACGAGCTTGCAAATGCCCTGCTGGATAGCCGGAATCCTGTAGATGCCATTCATTCATATGAAATGGCGGAGTTGTTAGATTACAAGCCGTTATCAAAATTGTTATATAACAAAGCCTGTGCATTCTCCGTCTATCAAAATAAAGATTCTGCAAAATACTACCTGCTGGCAGCAATCGAGTTTGGATATAACAATTTGAACAATGTGCTGAAAGACCCCGACTTGGAATTTGTAAGAACAGAAATGCCCGGCTTTAAGTCGGCCATAATGGAAGCTTTCAGTGGTGCCGGTGATCCGGAAAAGCTGGAATGGAACCTTTATGCCACACAGTTCAAACCGTTAACGATGCCATTAACAATTGATAAGGCATATGCGAAAGAACTGGGGGAGAACTTTATCTCCTACGATTTTGAAATGTATGTGGCCGAAATGAGGGATGCTAAATTTTCAAGGGATGTAGGCAGCTCCTTTTATTATGTAGGGGAAGTAAAAAAGACGACAGATTTCAGAACCCTGATCTATGCGATCAGCGATGCCTATATGGCCGAAGATGAAAAGCTGACGGATGTGCCCTGTTATTATTATATGGTGAGCTATACCAATAGTGGGAAGCTCATTGACAAAATATTGGTAGCCGGACAACAGACATATGAAGCCCCTTTCCGTAAAGCGGTGATTGCCGGTGGTGGAGACATTGAGCTGACGGACTATAAAATTGAATATGAAAAAGATCCTGAAAAAGATGGATTTAAAGATAACCCGGAGAAGTCAAGAACGGAGATAAAGAAAGAAACCTTTGTGGTGACTGCTGACGGTCATTTTTCTCCTAAAACACAGCAACTGGCGCTGAATAGGTAATTAAATTTTTATAGCTGCGGTATCTTCCCCGGAAGATGCCGCAGATTTTATCCCCATCCTTTTTATCAATCCCCTTTTTATCAACGTTTCCGCCATCAACAAATTTACTGTCCAGCTTAACCAGGAAATAGTGATATAGGCTGTTGCAGGTCTGAGCGGCATGTGCATTAATCCCAGGATCAGGGCGTATAAGCGGAGAGTGAGTGCCGACAAAGTAAGCGCATAGCTTCGGAGCATCCAGGTGATGTGTTCCGGCCAGCGGGCCTGTAGTGCGCATCTCCAGCCAATGATCGTGCTGGCTATCCACAATATAGCCAGGAGCACAAAGCTGATCCTCGCATATAATCCGCCGTTAGCGTAGAAACCCATGATAAGACCTGTGGGTCCGCTGACGAAAATGACTACCAGTGCATAAGTTTTTCCGCTGTTACGGTGTAAGCGCGGATATTTGTCTAACAGGTATTTGCTGAACTGCAGCAGCCCTGTGAGCAATACAATAATACTGATGAAGACATGGGTGTAGAAGCTGATGCGCCAGTGGAAGATATGATATACGCGCTGTTTGGTGATCAGAAAATCCGTATATTTTTCAAATGCTGTATAGGGAATAGAGAGCAACAGCATCAGCCATGCTCCGTAGAGTATAGCCGTTGCTGTTAGTAACCATCCGATTTTTTTTAGCATGATGCGCTTGTTATAGTCCCATTATAAATTCGAGGCTGTCGATCTGTACTCCGTTTGTGGAGATGGCGCCACTTTCCTGATCCCTGTCGATCAGTATTTTGTATTGATTGGTGCGTTCTTTAAAGTGTGAGTTCTTTTCCCAGGAAATGGAAAGGGTGCTGTCGTTCAGCTTTTGATAGGTGCCTCTGATGCGGAGCATCTGGTTGGCATAGGTAGAGTCATTTATTTTTTCATATAGTTGCAGCATACAGCTACCATCTTCGCTAAAGGTAAGATCGCTTTTACTGTCGGAATTATCTATCAGGAAGAAATTGAAGGTGTTGCCCGTCATTGCATAGTTTTCGCTGGTATTTTCCGTGTTCCGGTGCAATGCAAGATCTTTTTCTTTGAGGGTGCCGTTGTTCAGCGGTTTCCAGCTGCCTTTGGCATTGTTGAATTGTTCATCAAAGGTCAGTATGAATTTTCCATCGAAGGGATGATCTCCGGGTTCGTTGAGGGTAAGTATCCAGGTATTGTTTTCTTTTATCATTTCGCCCCGCAGGTTGCGGCGTAGTCCTTTATGTACGTTGTATCCTGCCACATTTTTCCCATTGGCGTAATTGAGGATGATATATATGGGAGCGCCGCCGAAGTCGCCGGTATAGGTGCCGGGGAGTTTGGTAAGCGCCAGGCTGTCGCCATTTGTGGTCTGGGCTGTATTTTTCTTGTCAGCGGCGGGTTTGCAGGCATAAAACAGCAACAAGGCTACAAGCAGGGAACTGGTTAAATTTTTCACAGGTCTTTTTTGTAAATATAATTTTTATCAGCCTTTAAACGACACATCGATTACCAGCAGTTTATTGATTTTATCGGATGAATTTTTCCGGCCTCCATCCAGCCGGATATAATAGCGGCTGATAGCGATATGGACCGGTGGTTCCGGGAAATTACCAAGTCGGGCTATCAGTGCATAGGTTGCGGGGGAGCCATGTCGTTTTATATGTTCCCGTAAAGTGTGGATGCTGACAGGAGGGAAGCGGCTTTTTTCTGCGGCGGTATATTTCTTACAAACAAAAAAGTTGCTGGCTTCGGCTGTCAGGGCTTCCCAGGGAGATCGGTAGTGTTTCCACTGCAGAAGGGGCTCCCGGCCAATGACGGCGCTGGTTTCATAACTCTGAAATATCTTTATCCGTTGAGTTTCCCTGGTTGTAATGGCAAGCATTTGTCCCTCAATGGTATGGGGATAGTCCAACAAAAAAAACAGCGTATCCGGGTGTAGTTCAAAATCGTTGCGTTTTGTATCTGGTTTTATCCAGTCGAGCGAAAAGTAACAATTGCCAAAACGGATATAGGTTGTGGAGTCGCGGCTTACCACGTTTACTTCGTTGGACGCAACCTTCACTGATGGTGCCGGCGGGGCTACCAGCTGCATGGTATCGATCTGCACTGGTCGCGCATGAATAGGCCTGGGGGATTGTTGGCAGGCTGGCAGCAACACCAGGGTGGCTGCCAGAAAAAAATGTGTTTTCATGGTATACGGGATACTGTAACGAACATTGGCGTTAAGAAGGTATTCCCCGTAAATCCGGAAACAGTTACTCTGCGTCTACCGTAGGCGTATCTATTTTCCTGTTAAGGGCTTCCCACAAGATATCTTTTAGTTCACTGAGGCCCTGGTTTGTAACAGATGAAATAAATACATGTGGTACATCTTCCGGTAGTTCCGCTGAGATGGCGGCTTTCAGCTCGTCATCCAACATGTCGCTTTTGCTGATTGCCAGCAGAAACTGTTTGTCCAGTAATTCGGGATTATATTGTTCCAGCTCATTTACCAGTACCTCAAAATCTTTGCGGTGGTCTGAGCTATCTGCTGGAATAAGGAATAATAATACGGCGTTTCTTTCAATATGTCGTAAAAATCGGTGTCCTAATCCCTTTCCTTCGTGTGCGCCTTCAATAATACCGGGTAAATCGGCAATGCAGAATGATTTGTTGTCGCGGTATTCCACCATACCCAGCTGGGGAGTGAGGGTAGTGAAGGCATAGTCAGCTACTTTTGGTTTGGCTGCGGTAATGGTAGACAGCAGGGTAGATTTTCCGGCATTGGGGAAGCCTACCAGGCCCACATCCGCCAAAACCTTTAATTCTACTACTTTCCAGCCTTCGGAACCTGGCATGCCTGGTTGTGCATATTCCGGTGTTTGGTTGGTGGCGGATTTGAAATAGGCATTACCTTTTCCTCCTTGCCCACCCGGAATCCAGATCAGTTCTTGTCCGTCGTGCAAAATCTCCGCTTCCACACGGCCTGTTTCTTCGTCTTTGGCCTGTGTGCCCAGTGGGACTTCAATAATGATATCCTTACCAAAACGACCGGTACAGTTGTCGCCGCTGCCGTTTTCGCCATCTTCTGCCAGCAGGTTTTTGTGCCAGCGAAGGTGCAAAAGGGTCCACAGTTGTGAGTTACCCCTTAAAATAACATGCCCTCCTCTGCCACCATCGCCACCATCGGGGCCGGCCTGTGCATTAAATTTAGTACGCATAAAGTGCATACTGCCTGCACCACCTTTCCCTGATTTACAAAATACACGGATATAATCTACGAAGTTCGCTTTTTCCACAATGCTCTGATTTTAAGGCTGTTGCTTCCATTACAACAGAAAAACAAAACGCAAAGATCGTGAAGTTTAAGCTAATTAGCACCATCAGGTGCTATGAGCCGTTTACTTACAATCTTTGCGTTGTATAATAAGATGTTAAAAGTCTTTCTGGTAGCGGTTTCCCGCTTTAACTATACTCTTTCTCCCACCAGTTCATCCAGTTCTTTGGATAACAGCTCGAAGACTTCTTCTTCGGTACCATCACCTTTCACTTTCTTGAACTTGCCAAATTTCGCATAGTGATCAGCCACCGGAGCGGTTTTGTTATGATATTCCACGATACGGGCTTTTACCACATCCTCAGATGCATCGTCGCTGCGGCCGGAAGTTAAACCACGGTTCAGCAAACGCTTGATCAGCGCATCTTCCGGTACTTCCAGGGACAATACCACTGAAATAGATGTTTTCTTCAACGCCAGCAGTTTATCCAGCGCCTCTGCCTGCGCAGTGGTGCGGGGAAAACCGTCGAAAATGAAACCACGTGCTTCAGGATTAGCGTCTAGTTTGGAACTGATCATCCCAATTACTACTTCATCCGGAACCAAATGGCCCTGATCCATGAATTTCTTAGCTTCAAGACCCAGCGGGGTTTTATCACCAATTTCACTGCGAAGTAAATCGCCGGTAGACAGATGAATAAGTCCGTATTTCTGGATAATATTAGCACTTTGTGTACCCTTGCCGCTACCGGGAGGGCCAAATAAAATGAGATTGACCATGTTTTATTTAAATCTACTTTACTCGCAAGGCTGCAAATATATGAAACAGATGAATGTATTGGTAATTAAAATTACGATTGATTAAACTAAATGTAAATATTCTGACAAAATAGTAAACATATTTTAATTTTTTACCAGAATTCCTAAATTATGTTCAACAGGCTATCCTAATTTACCGAAATACTTTCTATCTAACAAAATCATATGGTCATTATTAGTAATTCTTTGATATTCAGTGTGCCCCGTCTGGATTTACGCCTGAATATTTGTAAGTTTATGAAATGAGGAAACAATTATTGGTTGCAGGACTAACTGGTCTGATGATGACGGGGAACGCCATTTCTGCGCCCCTGATGTTTAAAGACAAAAAGAAACAAAAGAAAACCACCGCAAGGCAAGTAACGCCACAACAGGATAAAGCCTCACAGTGGGCAGACAGCGTGTTTCAGTCGCTCACCCAGGAAGAACGAATTGCACAGCTGATCATGATAAGAGCCCATTCCAACCTGGGGCAGGATCATATCAACGCCGTTATTAAAGATATACAGGACAATAAAGTAGGGGGCGTGATATTTTTTCAGGGAGGTCCGGTACGACAAGCCGGGTTAACTAATTACTATCAGTCTATTTCCAAGGTACCCCTGCTGGTAGCCATAGACGGCGAGTGGGGGCTGGGTATGCGTCTCGACAGCGTAATATCACTACCCCGCAATATGATGATAGGCGCAGTGCAGGACACCACCCTGGCTTATGACGCGGGGAAACTCATGGGGGAGCAATGTCGCCGCCTCGGTATACATATCGATTTCGCACCCGATATGGACGTGAACAACAACCCATCCAACCCTGTTATCAATGACCGCTCTTTTGGTGAAAATAAGTACCAGGTAGCCCGTATGGGCGTTGCCACCATCCGGGGAATGCAGGATGCCGGCATCATGGCCTGCGCTAAACATTTTCCCGGTCACGGCGATACCAATGTGGATTCCCATCTCGACCTGCCCACCATCAACAAAACGAGAGAACAACTGGATTCGCTGGAGCTATACCCCTTCCGCCAAGCCATTGCTGCCGGTGTAGGATCTATCATGATCGCCCATCTTTATATTCCATCTATCGATAAAAAACCAAATACACCTACCTCTATTTCTTACAACGCAGTTACAAAACTGCTGAAAAATGAATTGGGCTATAAAGGGCTGATTGTAACTGATGCGCTTGAAATGAAAGGCATCGCAAAATTCTATACGAAAGGACAGGAATCCTTACAGTCGTTGCTCGCCGGTAATGACCTGATGATATTACCTTCCACTTCCGCCGGCAGCGTTGAGGCTATCAGGAAGGCCATCAAAGCTGGAAAGATAAGCCAGGATGAGGTAGACGAACGGGTGAAAAAAGTACTGCGGGCAAAATATAACCTGGGCTTATCAAAACCCCAGCATATTGATACAGATAACCTGGTCGCCGACCTTAATGCAAAAACCGATACACTGCGCAAACGTATTGCCGAAAGCGCCATTACGCTGGTGCGTAACGATAAAAAACTGGTGCCGTTTTCTCCTGCGATGGTCCAGCAAAAGTTGGCTGTAATAGCTATTGGAGCCGATGCCGGCAACACTTTTCTGCAAACCGTAAAGGAATATAAACCCGGTACGGATGCTTTTATTTTTACTTCCCGTCAATCGGTAGACGAGATCGCACCTATTGTGTCCCGTATACAGCGTGACTATAAAGCCGTTATTATCAGTCTGCACGACTATAGCCGGCGGCCGGCCAACAACTTTGGCCTTACCATGGCAGAGCGCCTGATCATCCGGCAGTTGCAAACAGAAATGCCGTCGGTTACGGTGGCATTTGGTAATCCTTATGCCATCCAATATTTCTGTGATGCACCTGCCATCATTGCGGCATATGAAGATGATAGCACCACCCAGAAAGTGGCGGCAGACCTGTTGTTTGGTAAACTGGGGCCTTCGGGAAAGTTACCGGTAACGGTTTGTCCTGCGTTGCCTTCCGGCACCGGCATTACCTATAAGGTGAACCAGTTCACTATTTTGCCCACCGCCACCGCAAAGGAAGCCGGTGTTAATGAACAAACCCTGGCAAAAATAGATGGTTTTGCCAACGATATGATTACCCATGGCGCCGCACCGGGAGCACAGGTACTGGCGATGAAAAATGGAAAGGTGATCTATAACCGCTGCTTTGGTCACTATGAATATAATAAGCAGGAACCTGTTTCTCCAGGATCTATATACGATCTGGCCTCGGTAACAAAAATATGCGCTACCACACTAGCCGTAATGCGCTTGTACGACGAAGGGAAACTCAACCTGGATGCTACCCTTGGTGTATACCTTCCCCTGGTGCTGGGCACCGACAAGGCCGGGTTGCGTATCCGGGATGTATTACTGCACCAGGCCGGGTTGGTGGCTTTTATTCCTTTTTATAAAGAAACACTGTATCCAAATGCCCGTCCGGACACGATCCTGTATCATAAGGTACCCGATCCTTCGCATACTGTTCGCGTGGCCGATCAGATGTACATGGAGAACAGTTATGTAGATACCATTTGGCGGAGGATACTGGATAGTAAACTATCACCGCATCAGGGTTACGTGTATAGCGACTGTGATTATATTTTTCTAGGAAAAATTGTAGAGCAGCTCACCGGGAAGCGGCTTAATGACTATGTACGCGAAACATTTTATGCTCCGATGGGACTGGCCACTACGGGCTTTTTACCAAGGGAGCGGTTTCCTTTATCGGAAATTGTACCCACGGAAAGGGAATATTCTTTCAGAATGCAGCTGTTACGCGGCGATGTACATGATCCCGGTGCAGCCATGTTTGGCGGCGTTGCCGGCCATGCCGGATTGTTTTCCACGGCAAATGACCTGGGCGTGATTATGCAGATGCTGCTGAATAAAGGATCTTTCAACGGCGTGCAATATATAAAGCCGGAAACAGTACAGCTGTTTACTGCTTATAACAGTAATATCAGCCGTCGCGGTTTAGGATTCGACAAACCCGAGAAAGATAATGCCACGCGACGGGAACCGTATCCGGCTAAAAGCGCCTCTGCTGCTACCTTTGGACATACCGGATACACCGGCACCTGCGTATGGGCAGATCCTTCTTCCGGCCTGGTGTTTATTTTCCTGAGCAACAGGGTTTATCCTAACGGCGGCGCCAATACGAAAATATCCGCCCTGCGTACCCGGGAAAAAATGTTCGAAGCAGTATACGAATCGATAGTAGCCATTAACCATTAGCAGCTGGCCAGCGGAAGATATAAAGCAAAAAGCTATAAAGGCGAACAACCAAAGCGGATGTAGATGTTCTACATACTTTGGTTGTTCGCCTTTATAGCTTTTTGCTTTGTGTCTTACGCCTTTCGCTTTATTCTTTCTGTTTGCTAACAGCTATTCTTACTGTGTTACCGAAACGCTTCTGTTAACCAGGGTCTGCGTTTTGATAGCAATTGCTTTCTCTGCCAGTTTAGTTTTGCCGCTTCTGATTTCGAAAACGTAGTCACCGTCTTCCAGGGAAGCAAGGTTATAGCGTGCTTCGAAACGCAGGGTGGCAGGCAAAGTTTCGCGGTGCAGGGTGTTATTGAAGTTGTCTTTTATGTAAAGCGTCAGCCTTTCATTGCCCGGATTGTCAACAGACAGTTGAAATAAGAGCTGATCTTTTTGCAGTTGTGTGATATGAACATTAAAAGATTCAACTGGTGCAGGTGTTCCCGGTTTTTCGTGCGCCAATCTGGATGCGTTATACGCAAATGTTTGAGACTGTGCAGCCGCGTGTAAAATTGGGAACAGGATAGTAACAAATAATAACAATGCTGCTTTGGGTGCTAAGAAAACAAAACGTAAATGTTTCATGACTTTATTTTTTTAATATGTTGTCTTTGTTAATCAGGGCGGTATTAGCTAATACAATGGTGCCGTTTAATTTTTCGATGCAAAGCTCCGACGTTTGGATTAACAGAACATTACGCCTTTGTTAAAATAATGTGAGTATTTAACGCCCTTGTTCGCCATTCATTCCCTATTTTTGCACCGTTTATGAAAGCAGCAACAATAAATGATAGTCGCCCGGTAGCCATATGGTTATATATAGGCGTGGGCATGTTGATAGTGCAGGTATTGCTGGGCGGAATTACGCGTTTAACCGGTTCCGGCTTGTCTATTACTGAGTGGCAACCACTGCTGGGTGCGTTTCCACCTATGAACGAAGAGGCATGGCAGCGTGCTTTTGAGGGCTATAAAAAAATAGCCCAATATCAGTATATCAATAGTCACTTCACCTTATCTGACTTTAAGTTTATTTACTTCTGGGAGTGGCTGCACCGCGACTGGGCCCGGTTGATGGGGTTGGTGTTTATTGTACCGTTTATTTATTTTGTTATTAAGAAGAAGATTAATAAAAGTATGATCAACCCTATGGTCATATTATTCGTACTGGGTGGTTTGCAGGGACTGATCGGATGGATCATGGTAAAAAGCGGTCTGAACGAAGAAAACCTCTATGTAAACCATATCCGTTTGGCGATTCACTTTATTTCTGCGCTGGTGCTGTTGTGTTATGTGTTTTGGTTTGCGCTTAAGCTGAGTGTGCGTTCTACGGAGATATTAGCGGTGCCGGGTTTAAAGAAACTGAATATCTGGCTACTCGTATTGCTGCTGGTGCAGCTGGTATACGGCGCTTTTATGGCAGGATTGCATACCGCACTGGTAGCCAATACATGGCCTGATATCAATGGTACCTGGGTGCCTGCAGGTATGTTTACACAGGGAGGATTTACCGCCGATATCGCACATAATCCTATTACTATTCAGTTTATACATCGCGGGCTCGCTTACCTGATCACTATCCTGATTGCAGTTTGGTGGTGGAAGGCGGCGCAAACGCCCACTAACAGCTTACTGCACGCTATCCGTTATCTGCCGTTGCTGCTGGTATTACTGCAGGTATTACTGGGCGTACTTACCTTGTTAAACAGCCAGGTGAAAATACCGGTGAGCTATGGTATTTTGCACCAGGGTGTCGGAATGCTATTGTTGCTATCGCTGATATGGACACTTTTTCTTAGCCGGGGCAAGTAAATAAAGCCTTCTGCTTTTCGCTTTAAAATCAATAATTACGTAAATTTTCCGTAGGTTTATTTGTAATAATCGTCTGATGAAGGTGAAGTTATTACTGATAAAAACTTACTATTCTTTCCCTATACAGTTACTGCTCCTGCATTTCAGGAAGTACCAGGTGTTACTTATTTTTTGGGTGATCCTGTTTAGCACCATCAACGGCGGTTTTGCCAAGGTGTTTGGCGGGGATGCCCTTTACCTGGCGCCGGAGTACCTGGGCAAAGTTAATTTCTACAGCACGACTATCCTGGGATTGGCAACAGGTATGTTTATCATGAGCTGGCAAATCACCACGTTCATCCTGCATACCGGCCGCTTCAAATTCCTGGCTACTACTTCACAGCCTTTTTTCCGCTATTGCCTGAATAATGCCATTATTCCCATTGTGTTTATTCTCAGCATACTTTACCGGGGCTGGGAATACCAGCGGTACGAGCAGTTGAGCACCATACCTGATATCATGTTGCTTGGCGAAGGATATATATGTGGCGTACTGTTTATCTTCTTCTTCTGTTTCTTTTATTTTTTTAATGCAGATAAAAATATTGGCCGCAGGCTGGAAAAGCGTTTTGGGAATCCCCGCAACTTTTTGCGCATGATTATGAAGCCCACGCAGGAGCCGGATGAAAATGCATTACCCGTTCATAACTATTTTTCCACGCCCTGGCGTATCAGAAGGGCCAGGAACGTGGATCACTATAATAAGCATTACCTTGACAGTATTCTTAAGCAACACCATTTTGCGGCCATGATCACGGTTGGTTGTTCTCTTATTTTCCTGGTGATATTGGCTTATTTGATGGACTATGATTTTTTCCGGATACCTGCAGGCGCAAGTGTATTGATATTCTTCGCTTTCCTTATCGGGGTAGCAGGAGCTTATTCGTATATGCTGCAAACCTGGTCTATACCTATTTTACTGGTGATGCTATTTGGATTAAACTGGATGGTGGAGCATAATTGGGTGGATAACCGTAATAAAGCCTATGGTCTTAACTACCGGCAAAAGAAAGAGCGGCCGGAATATAGTGTGGCCGCTTTACAGCAGTTTTTTACGAGGGAGAGATACGAGGCAGACAAAAAACAAACCATCGCGATTTTAGATAACTGGAGACAGAAATTCCCGGCAGATAAAAAGCCGCCGCTGATTGTGATGAATTTTAGCGGTGGAGGCAGTCGGTCGGCAACCTGGAGCCTTAATGTATTGCAGCGATTGGACAGCCTGTTGCAGGGTCGTTTAATGAAGCATACCGTGCTGATGACCGGTGCTTCCGGCGGGATGCTGGGTGCCACTTATTTCCGGGAGCTCTATTACGAGCAGCAACAGGGAAAGCCGATCAGGCTTTCCAATTATGTATATGCGGAAAAGGTGTCGAAGGATTTGCTTAACTCCGTATTTACTTCCATGGCTGTCAACGATTTTATTACGCCATGGAGAAGTTTCAGCATGGGGAAAAACCAGTATGCAAAAGACAGGGGCTATGCTTTTGAGATGCAGCTGAATGAACATACCGACAGTGTATTGGACAAATCATTGAAAGATTATCTTCAGCCGGAGGCGAATGCGGAAATTCCTATGTTGATCTGGAATGCCACCATCAATGCAGACGGTCGCCGCTTAATGATTTCACCGCAGCCGGTCAGTTACCTGTGCAGTCCGCAGTATCTCTATCCAACCCGGCAGGTGCGGGATATAGACGGGGTGGATTTTGCGCAGTATTTTGCCGCCCAGGATGCCATGAACCTGCGTGTAACCAGTGCGATCCGTATGTGTGCCACTTTTCCTTATGTATTGCCGAATGCGTTTTTGCCAAGCAACCCTATTGTAGATGTGATGGATGCCGGCATCCGTGATAACTTCGGTCAGCAAACCACGCTACGCTATCTCTATACCTTTAATAAGTGGATCAACGAAAATACCAGTGGGGTAGTGTATATACAGATCCGCGATACGCGGAAGAACGATATTTCTCCTATCAAGAAAACGAAGGATCTGAGCGATCTGCTGTTTGAGCCATTGTTTACCATGCAGCAGCATTGGAGCGCTATGCAGGATTTTGACCAGGATGATCTGCTGAATTATATGGAAGGATATTTCCCCGATAAGTTTCACCGGGTTATTTTCCAGTATGTGCCACAAAAGCAGGACAAGGCAGCAGCTTTATCCTGGCATCTTACTTCCCGCGAAAAGCTGGATATAGCCCATGCGCTGGATAACCCGGCCAACCAGAGTGCGTTGGAGTATGTGGTGAAACTGCTGGAGCAAAAATAGCCGGCGGGTTCCACTGCGGTTGAGACTAAATCTGTATGTACTCCCGATTTCCTGTAAACGTTATTGCGCTTAAAAATTCTTTTTACTCCAGTAGAAACTTCAGCAGTGGCGTTATGAATTTCGTGTATGCTTCAATGTGGGGAAGATGTCCCACACCTTCAATCGGCACCAATGTGGCGTGGGGGATTTTTTGCGCGGCATTTTTCCCCAATTCAGGATAGTTCCCCATGGTTTTACGAATATCTTCCGGTACACTGGCTTTGCCAAGCGCGGTACGGTCGCGTTGCCCGATAATCAGAAGGGTAGGCATTTGGATGTTTTCAAATTCGTACAGCACCGGTTGCGTAAAAATCATGTCGTAGGTAAGGGCGGAATTCCATGCTACCTGGGAGTAGTCGGGGTTGCTGATCCAGCTGGCCTGTACCTGCGCCCATTTATCGTAGGCAGGCGCCCATTTGCCGGCGTAGTAGCTGTCCATCATATACTGTTTGATCTTATCATAGGTTTGCTGTAGTTCTGCCTTATACCATTTATCTACCGACTGGTACGGTACTTTTACCTTCCAATCTTCCAGCCCGATAGGGTTTTCAAGAATCAGTTTTTCAGTGACCTGCGGGTACATGAGGGCAAACCGGGTGGCCAGCATGCCTCCCATAGAATGTCCCAGTATGGCGGTTTTGCTTATTTGCAAACTGTCGAGCAGGGTTTTAGTGTTTTGGGCCAGCTGCTGAAAGGAATATTGAAAGTGAGCGGGTTTAGCTGATTTACCAAAACCTATCTGGTCTGGTATAATCACCCGGTATCCATTATTACTTAGATCGGCAGCGGTGCTATCCCAATAAGCGCCGCAGAAATTTTTGCCATGGAGGAGCACAATTGTTTTACCATTTGGTTTAGCGGGTTGTACGTCCATATAGGCCATTTGCAGTTGCTGTCCCTGTATTTGTAGTTTTAAAAAGTGAACAGGGAAGGGGTATTTATATTGGGTAAGGGTAATATCCTGTGCCGGTATTTGCTGAGCATGTAAGGGGCGATAAATGACTATAAAACAGGCGATTAGGAGCAGATAGTATTTCTTCTTCATTGCGATAAATTGTGCGGTATAAAACGCTTGGGACGGAACAAAATTGACGCCATAAAACTATTTGATTACCATATTTGCTTATAATTAATTGTAAATCAATGGTTGTCAGCATGTTGCAACACAGTTCTGCTACATGACTAAATGATTACATTTATTTAAAACGCGTTTCCTTCATTCTCGCTAGGTTTTCGTACCTTTGCGCCTTCTTTTTGTAGCTATTAGCGTAAATTTTGTTAATGGCTGATAGCTAAAGATCTAAGTATATGAACATTCGTAATATCGCAATTATTGCACACGTAGACCATGGTAAAACTACCTTGGTTGACAAAATCCTTCATCAGGCTAATGTATTCCGGGCTAACCAGGATTCGGGAGAGCTGATCATGGATAGTAACGATCTTGAGAGAGAACGTGGTATCACTATCTTCAGTAAGAACGCTTCTGTTGAGTACAAGGGAACCAAAATCAATGTGATTGATACTCCAGGCCACGCCGACTTTGGTGGTGAAGTGGAAAGGGTATTGAAAATGGCTGATGGTGTTATCTTGCTGGTAGATGCTTTTGAAGGGCCTATGCCTCAGACACGTTTCGTGTTGCAGAAAGCCTTACAGCTGAATCTGAAACCAATTGTTGTTATCAACAAGGTAGATAAAGCTAACTGCCGTCCTGATGAAGTACATGACGCAGTATTTGAATTGTTCTTTAACCTGGATGCTACAGAAGAGCAATTAAACTTCCCGACATTTTATGGCTCTGGTAAAAATGGCTGGTTCAACAGTTCATTAGAACAGAGCGAAGATATTTCTCCGTTGATGGATGGCATCCTGGAATATGTTCCACAGCCAAAAACTCCGGAAGGCAATCTGCAGATGCAGATTACTTCACTGGATTACTCTTCCTTCCTTGGCCGTATTGCTGTAGGAAAGGTTGCCCGTGCTTCTATTGAAGAAGGCCAGTGGGTTACTTTAATGCAGACAGATGGTACCAGCAAAAAACAGAAAGTGCGTGAGCTGTATATCTTTGAAGCATTAGGTAAAAGAAAGGTAGATAAGGTATTTGCCGGTGATATTTGCGCGGTAGTGGGTATTGAGGGTTTTAACATTGGTGATACCATTGCCGATGCAGAAGAACCAGAAGCATTGCCTATCATCAGCGTGGATGAACCTACCATGAACATGTTGTTTGGTATTAACAACTCTCCGTTCTTTGGTAAAGATGGTAAGTTTGTTACTTCCCGTCACCTGCGTGATCGTTTGATGAAAGAAACTGAAAAGAACCTCGCACTCCGTGTGATGGATTCTGACAGTGCTGATAGCTTCATGGTATATGGTCGTGGTATCCTGCACTTAGGTGTATTGATTGAAACGATGCGTCGTGAAGGTTACGAATTAACTGTTGGTCAGCCACAGGTAATCGTGAAACATGTAGATGGTAAAAAATGCGAACCGTACGAAACCCTGGTGGTAGACGTTCCGCAGGATTTTGCCAGTAAGGTAATTGACCTGGTAACCCGCCGTAAAGGTGAGATGCTGATCATGGAAACCAAGGGTGAAATGCAACACCTGGAATTTGAAATTCCTTCCCGTGGTTTGATTGGTTTGCGTACACAAATGCTGACTGCAACTGCAGGTGAAGCAGTAATGGCGCACAGGTTTAATGATTACAAACCATGGAAAGGTGCTATCCCAGGCCGTAACAACGGTGTACTGATCGCGAAGGAAGCTGGTACTACTACCGGTTACTCTCTGGATAAGCTGCAGGATAGAGGATCTTTCTTCGTTGATCCGGGAGAAGAAGTGTACAAGGGTATGATCATTGGTGAAACCAATAAACCAGGCGACCTGGTGGTGAATCCAAACGAAGGAAAGAAACTGACCAACATGCGTGCGAGCGGAACAGATGGTGCTGCTAACATTGCGCCTAAAATACTGATGACGCTGGAAGAATGTATGGAATATATCCAGCATGATGAGTGTATTGAGGTAACGCCTAACTTTATCCGTATGCGTAAAACCATCCTGGATGAAGAAGAACGTAAGAGATCAGCAAAGAGCATGAAAGCGGAAGCTTAATTGCTTTTGGTAGTAAGATAACTGGTGAAAAAATAAAAACCCGCTCCGTTTACCGGAGCGGGTTTTTATTTTTCGGGGTTAAGGGTCAAAAAAATCCCCGCCCAGGATAAGGCAGGGATGTGCATACTAACCCAATGCTTACTAAAACTAAAACTAACTTGTATGTATATCTTTAATAGTAAGATCTGATTCAATTTTCCGGCAATTCAAAGCGGCTGCTATTGTTCTTTGCCGGTGAGGCGTTACTTATTCAGCATCCTGTTTTTCCTGAATCTTCACTTTTATTTTTGCTTCGATTTCTGCTGCCAGTTCAGGATTATCGATCAGCAGTTGTTTTACTGCATCACGGCCCTGACCTAACTTATTGGTGTCATAGCTGAACCAGCTACCGCTTTTCTGTACAACACCGTATTCAACACCCATGTCAATGATCTCACCCATTTTTGATACGCCCTGACCATAAATAATGTCAAACTCGGCCTGGCGGAATGGAGGCGCCACTTTATTTTTCACTACTTTCACTTTCACACGGTTACCGACTGCTTCGTCACCATCTTTAATCTGGCTCATACGGCGTATATCCAGCCTTACCGATGCGTAGAATTTCAACGCGTTACCACCAGTGGTCGTTTCAGGATTACCAAACATAACACCTATCTTTTCACGTAACTGGTTAATAAATATGCAGCAACAATTTGTTTTGGCAATGGTGGCTGTTAACTTACGCAGCGCCTGTGACATCAAACGGGCCTGTAATCCCATTTTACTTTCACCCATTTCACCTTCCAGCTCACTTTTTGGTACCAGGGCAGCAACGGAATCTATTACCACCACATCCACTGCTCCGGAAAGAATCAGACGATCTGCTATTTCCAGCGCCTGCTCACCATGATCCGGTTGTGATATTAACAGGGAATCAACGTCAACTCCCAGTCTTCTTGCATAGCTGCTGTCAAAAGCATGCTCCGCATCTATAATGGCGCAAATGCCGCCCTTTTTCTGTGCTTCCGCAATAGTATGAATTGCAATGGTTGTTTTACCGGAAGACTCAGGTCCATATATCTCAATAATTCTTCCTTTCGGTAAACCACCAATTCCAAGTGCGATATCAAGACCCAGAGACCCCGTAGAAATTACTTCCATCGGTGCTTCTGCTTTTTCTCCCATCATCATCACAGATCCCTTACCGAAATCTTTCTCAATCTTGTCCATTGTGAGGCGCAGGGCCTTCAGTTTTTCTGCATTGGCTGTAGACATATCATTAATGTTTTTACAAATTTAAAAGATAGCTGATCACAATTAGAAAGCATGTAATTGGATTGCTAAGTTATGATCTAATTTTTTATTTTCCTAAATTTTTTAGCATTTTCTTTTTAATGCTAAAGAAAGTAGTATTTCTTGTTTTTCCTCCAGGTTCCTTTCAAACCCGGAGGTTTTTAATCTTTAGGGGGTTAACCCGCAATGGCATAACAAAGATGCGAACCCATTACGCATTGAATATGCGTAACAACAAAAGACTAAAAATAATTATCCGGTGGTCTGTATGAGAATTCTACTGCATTTTTAAAAAGCGTAGTTATACGCTTGAGTATCAGCTGAGAATGTTTGACTTTTGTACTGTCAAGTTTAGTTGTTGAAGTTAATCCCCTACTGTTTGTTAAAAGTTGTTTGTTAGCCTGCCTTGCGGCCTTGCATCCAATGTGCGTAAGTGATACGGTGAGCGGTCGAGGTTAAACCCCAAAAATTTTTCTTATTCGCCATTCTTTATTCTAATCTCCCTGTTCCCTGCGCGGTATATTCCGACGGGGAAGAGGGAATAGAATGGTGGATACCGGCTATTTTACCAATATCCAGCAGGCGGCCAGCTGGGAAATAATGCCGATAAAAAAGCCGATATAGATTTCCCGCGGGGTATGTGCTTCCAGCACCATGCGTGCGGTAGCCACTATTGCTCCAATAAAAATGGTAATTACCAGGGGAGTGGTTACATTCATATGCATTCCCCACATCAGTGAGAATAAAAATCCGATTACACCTCCCCAGCCTACAGTATGCATGCTGGTTTTAATGAAATTATTCGATACAAATGCTATGGAGATACTCAGGAAGATACCCAGGAAAAAAGCGGTATAGAACTTCGGCGCTGCACCTTCCTGCAGAAAAGTATAAAATGCCCAGAAATAATAGGTAATCATTGCCACATAGGGAATGATCCGGTCACGCTGGGTCTTCATATATATAGAAGAAACAAACTTCAGCGTTTTCGCCAGCAACAACGTCAGTACCGGGAAACCGATGCTGATAATAGCCACCCTGAAATAAAGCATATCAAAGGCAAAACGCTTGCTCTGCACCTTAAATGCGACCATATATTCAGGAATGGACTCCAGTACCAGGAATGTTACCAGCAGCGGAATGAACAGCGGATGAGTAAGGTAGGAAATAGCCTGGGCCAGTGATCGCATTGCGGGTGAAAATTCCGGCCTGTCGTGAAAATTTCCGTTCCGGTCTAAAACAGCTTGTTCTTGCATGGTATAGTTTCTTATAATTCTTTACGTAAACGGGCTACCGGAATATTCAGCTGCTCCCTGTATTTCGCCACCGTACGGCGGGCAATATTGTATCCTTTGTCCTGCAGCATCTTTGTCAGGTTCTCATCACTTAGCGGCTTACGTTTGTTCTCCGCCTCAATAAGATCCGATAAAATCTTTTTTACCTCCCTGGTGGATACTTCCTCTCCACTGTCGGTAGACAATGACTCAGAGAAGAAAAATTTCAGCTTAAAGGTACCAAACTCCGTTTGCACATATTTACTGTTGGCCACACGGCTTACGGTGGAAATATCCAGTTGCGTACGATCCGCGATATCTTTCAGGATCATAGGCTTCATGGTAGTTTCATCTCCCGTAAGGAAAAATTCCCGCTGGTAATCCATAATAGATTCCATGGTAGACAACAGCGTGTGTTGCCGCTGTTTAATGGCATCTATAAACCACTTGGCGGCATCTATCTTTTGCTTAATAAATAAAACCGCTTCTTTCTGGCGTTTATCTTTTTTATCGCCACGGTCATATTCCTTCAGCATTTCGCGGTAACCACCGGAAATACGCAGGTCCGGTGCATTGCGGGAGTTCAGTGTCAGCTCCAGTTTGCCGGCATTATTTAATATAAAGAAGTCGGGCAGTACATAGCTTTCCGCTTTATTCAGCGTGGCAAAATTGCCGCCCGGTTTAGGTGTGAGCTTGATAATTTGTGTGATGGCTTCCTTTAACCCTTCGTCCGTTAATCCCAATGCCTTCTGTATCTTCTCGTAATGTTTCTTGGTAAACTCGTCGAAATAGTTTTCGAGGATCTGGTAGGCATTATGTACGCCGGAATCATCCTGCGGCTTACGCCTTAACTGTAACAACAAACATTCTTTCAGGTCCGTAGCACACACGCCGGCCGGATCGAACTCCTGGATCTTTTTTATCAGGGAATTGATTTCCTCCTCTGTGGTATCGATATTCTGCGAAAAGGAAAGGTCATCCACCATGGAGCTGATTTCCCGACGCAGATAGCCGTCATCGTCAATGCTGCCGATAATATGCTCGGCAATGGCGTTCTGGTGATCGTCCAGCTCCAGCATGCCCAGTTGGCTCAGTAAATGTTCATGGAAAGAAGTTTCCACCCGGATAGGGATGGTCTTATTACTTTCGTCAGGATCGGGATAGTTATCGTCGCGCAGTTTATAGTCTGCTACCTCGTCATCTCCCTCACTTACATATTCTGAAATATCAATATTGTCGTACTCATTTTCACTACCGTCCGGCTCAAATTCATCCTCTTCTGAAGGCGTTTCAAATTCTTCCTGTTCTTTAAACTCCTCGTCTCCGGTTTCTTCTCCATATTCCAACGCCGGATTTTCTTCCAGTTCCTCTTTGATTCTTTCTTCCAGGTTAACAGTAGGCACCTGCAGCAATTTCATTAACTGAATTTGCTGAGGCGAAAGCTTCTGTAGTAATTTTTGCTGTTGTGTCTGCTTTAGCATAATTGTTCCCTATAAGGGCAAAATTAATAAGGATAAGGTGAACCAGCTATTAGCTTTTAGCAGTTAGTAAATGCAGCGAAAACGTTCGATACATTTATTAAAAGCTAATGGTTACGTGTTTTACAAATCCAACTCCAGCTGCTCGGGCAACAGGCGGAATGTTTTACGGTGGTAAGGCGTATCGCCAAATTCCCGGATAGCATCACGGTGTTGTTTTGTTGGATATCCTTTATTCACATTCCATCCGAAATGAGGATATGCAGTATGTAACTGCTGCATATATTCATCGCGGTAGGTTTTGGCCAGAATAGAAGCCGCCGCAATGGAGGCATATATACCATCGCCCTGTATGATACAGGCGTGTGGCGTATTGCCGTAAGCATAAAAACGGTTACCATCTACCAGTATGAACTCGGGTTGTTGATGAAGCTTTTCCAAAGCCAGATGCATGGCCTTAAAAGAAGCTTTCAATATATTTATCTTGTCTATTTCCACATTATCTACACTCGCCACTGCATAACAGATCGCTTTTTTCTCAATCACGGTTCTCAACTTGTCCCGGTCTGCCGGCTTCATTTGCTTTGAGTCATTCAACAAAGGGTGTCTGAATTTTTTAGGCAGTATTACTGCCGCGGCAAACACCGGACCCGCCAGGCATCCCCTTCCGGCTTCATCGCAGCCGGCTTCTGTTAATAAATCCTGATGATAAGAAAGTAGCAAATTTAAATCTGTTAAGCCGGGTAAAATTACAAGATTAATGTTCAAGGAACAAGGATTGCGGAATTTTGAAGTGATACCGCAGTCTGATTAATCTTTCTTAAACAGATCCTTAAAATCCTGCTTGAAATCTGTCCATTCCTTATCAGATTTTTTCATCAGCTGATCGGCCGCTGCCCTGGTACTGTCCCAGGTATCGGCGCTGCTGTTTTTCACATCTTCCAGTTTCTTATTCATCTGAGCTTTCAGCACTTCCAGTTTTTTGCGGGCAGTCTCGCTTTTTTCGTCCCCGTCCTTCTTTAATTCCTTTGTAGTCTGGTCTATTTCGTTGATCCGTTCCCGGATGGCATCTTCTGCCTGTTTCTTTTGCTCGGATAAATAATCACCGGTACTGCTGGCAGCAGATTTAATATCCTCGGCTGCCTTTTGCAGATCTTCCTTTGCCTGTTCTTTTTTCTCCTCCTGGGTGCTACTCTCATTGCAGGCAAAAAAAGCGGCAACGCCTATTATCAAAAATATTTTTTTCATGCTCCTTCAGTTTTTCTCAAGTTATATAAAATATTGGCACGCCTTCCGGCTGTACCCCCTTATCAAAACATATTCCAGTTTTTCTATTTACACCGCGTTAATATATAAATAATTATCACATAACAGCGCCACTGGTACCTATACCTGCGCCCCGTAACGAAAAAATAGCTAGGTTTGAGGTCCTTAAAAACAAAACCTGACTTAATATGAGAAAAAAATTACTGGTTTTGCTCTTATTGCTTAGCGTAAGTATCAAGTGGGCTAAAGCAGATGAGGGCATGTGGCTGCCTTATTTATTGGGGCAGCAAACGTACAACGACATGGTGAAGAAAGGATTGAAGCTGACCAAGGAACAGTTGTACAGTATTAATAAGGCGTCCCTGAAAGACGCTATCGTTATTTTTGGCGGCGGTTGTACGGGAGAAATTGTAAGCAACGAAGGCCTCATTTTCACCAACCATCACTGCGGCTATGGCGCCATTGCAGCTGCCAGCTCCGTAGAACACAACTACCTGAAAAACGGATTCTACGCAAAAAATAAACAACAGGAAATCACCTCCTCACAACTGTCTGTACAATTCCTCATTAAAGTGGAAGATGTAACCAAAGAAGTGGAAGAAGCCCTGAAAGGTCTGGACGGTGCTGAACGCGCAAAGAAGGAACAGCAGGTATACGGCGACATCATTACCAAAGCCACGGCCAACACTGGCTACGAAGCCAAGGTAGTACCCATGTTCAAAGGCAACCAATACCTGATGTTTGTATATGAGCGCTATAAAGATATCCGCCTGGTAGGAACCCCTCCTGAAAGCGTTGGTAAATTTGGCGGCGATACCGACAACTGGGAATGGCCCCGCCACACCGGTGATTTTTCCATTTTCCGCGTATACACCGGTAAAGATGGTAAACCCGCTCCCTATGCTGCAGACAACGTGCCCCTGAAACCAAAGCACTTCCTGCCGGTATCCATCAAAGGCGTAAAGGAAAACGATTATGCCATGATCTTTGGCTACCCCGGTGGTACCAACCGTTATGAAACTTCTTATGGCATCCAGTTGAAAACAGCCATCGAAAACCCGTCCCTGGTGAACCTGAGAGATGTAAGACTGAAAGCGATGTTTGAACAAATGAAGAAAGATCCGGCAGTAAAATTGCAGCTGGCTTCTTCTTATGCGGGTATCGCCAACTACTGGAAATTTTTTGACGGCGAAACAAAACAGCTGGAAAAGCACGGCGTATTGGCCGATAAACAAAAGCAGGAAGCTGCATTTGCCAAATGGGCAGAGGGAAAACCTGAATTTGGAAACATCCTGCACGATTATGAAGCTTCTTATAAAGCATGGACGCCCTATGCTAAACAGCGCGTTTACGTGAACGAAGGCATCCTGGGTTCCCCGGTGGCAGCATTTGCCGCTTCTTTAATGGGAGTGGAAAGAGCACTGGTGACTCCCGGAGCACCAAAAGACGCTGCTAAACAAGCCGTGGAAGCGGCGGACAAAGCACGCACCGCTTTCCTGGAAGGAGAGAATAAACCCAGCGATCAGAAAATCCTGGCCGCTACCTGCCATATGTTCTATACAGACATCGTTAAAGATCAGCAACCAATAGGTTTTTATGATGGCCTGAAAGAAAAGTTTGGCCCACTCGATGAAGACAAAACCTACAACATCTGGGCTGCCGCTTTAATGAACAACACCTTTATTTTTGATGACGCCAAATGGAAAGCTTTTGTTGCCAACCCCGACGCAGTAACCCTGCAGAACGATCCGGCATTTGCTTATGCCAGCGCATTCATTAAAAGTTACGTAGGTAAATATCTCCCTTTATATAACCAGTTTGTCGCTAAAAATAACGATCTGGGCCGCATGTACCTGAAAGGTGTAATGCAGATGAATCCTAACGCCAACAGGTATCCCGACGCTAACTTCACCATGCGTTTGTCGTATGGCCAGGTAAAACCATACTCTCCACGCGACGCGGTACATTACGATTACGTAACTACCATGAAAGGTGTGATAGAGAAATATGTGCCCGGCGATTACGAATTTGATCTGCCTGCCAATTATGTGGATCTCTACAACAAGAAAGATTTTGGTCAGTATAAAGATGCTAAACGCAACGATATCGTAGTAGGTTTCATTACCACCAATGATATCACCGGGGGTAACTCCGGTTCTCCTGTTATCAACGCAAACGGAGAGCTGATCGGGCTTGCCTTTGACGGTAACTACGAAGCGCTGAGCCATAAAATTCAGTTTGATTCCCAATACAACCGTACCATCTGTGTGGATGTACGCTATGTATTATGGTGCATCGAAAAACTCGGTGGTGCAAAAAATATTATCGATGAACTGAAACTGGTGAAATAAGTAGCCGAAGGCAAAAAGCAAAAGCCATTGTGCACGAGATGTAATCCGCTTACATCTCGTGCACAATGGCTTTTTGCTATTATGAACATTTCTGTAAGCCGGGATGTTATCCGGATGGCGCCATCTATCTGAAAAATCCTATAACATCCGTGCATGCATAAACGAACCTTACGCTTTGCCGCCTTATTAATGCTTTGCAATTACCAGGCGAGCGCTGTAAAGTATCATTACGACCGGAGAGGAGCCGTGAGCATAAACTATGAGTATAACAAAGTGCAGGTGCTGAAAAAATAGTTCGTACAACTTCATATATCCGTTTACGTAATTCTACGCATTTTAAAAATAAAGTTAGGATACTTGTCTTTTTATTGAAAGATACGTCGTAAATTTGCGTCCGTTTGAATACCGAATATATACTGTTGCTGATAAGAGTTGCAATTGCAATAGTGTTAACCCCGGTGAATTATTTGTAACAGGGTTTGTGACCCCCCAAAAAAAGAATAAAATAAGATGACACATTGTAAAATGTTTGTGGTAGCCCTTATGCTGTCAATAGCAGCTATGGTGGCTTGTTCCCCTAACCAGAACGAAAGTAAAAAAGAAGTGGTGACCGTAGCAGGAAATGCCGGTAATTTTCTCATCATTAAAGGCCATGGTTTTAGCGAAGATAAAAGTCTGAATAAGGTTGTTTTCGGAACCGTGCAGGCGCAGGTATTACGGGCAGATAGTAACTATTTGCTGGTACAGGTACCCGTGCAAAAAGCAGCCACCGTTCCGGTGGTAGTAGCAGTAGGAAATAGCACTTCCAACGCTATGTTATTTGAATATCATCCTAACCTGGTAGCAGCCATTTTTCAGGTATCTGCCAGTATCTAAAAGAGTGTGAGTTAAATGTAATGGGTAGAGGTCTTTTAAGATCATCTACCCATTGTATTTTATATCATATTTTTTGCCTACACTTGTTGTATGTACAGGGAGATAAAACCGCATCCCTTATTGGCTGCTTACGTAGATGCATACTGGGTTTCTGCGGTTACGCAACACAGCTGGCAACGCATTTTGCCGGACACCTGCGCCGATATCATATTTAATATTAGCGGAGATGTAATTGCTGTTGCTGATGGAGAACTGATAGCGCCGCATACTGCTTTTTTGGTAGGTACCATGACCGCTTTCCAGGATTCGGAGATGCCGGCTAATACCGCTATGCTCGGCATCCGCTTTCGTGCCGGCGGACTAAATGCCTTTACCGGCTTGCCGTTGCAGCTCATTACAGATGGGCATTTATCCCTGAAAGAAGCTGCGGTTGACTGGCATATGATACTGGAGCCTTTGCTGGCAAAAGAGATATCCGTACGCGGAAAAATTCAATGCATCGAGAAATTTTTGTTACAACGCTTACCCGCAGAGCATATTTATTTCAGGAAAATACAACATAGCCTATCGCTCATTCAACACGCACAGGGAAAGATACCTGTTGCTGCGCTTGCCGCGGGCGCCTATATGAGCACCCGTAATTTTGAAAGATATTTCCTGCAATCCGTAGGGGTATCTCCTAAAACTTTTACACGTATTGTTCGTTTCCTGGAAATCAGGCGACAGTTGAAAATGCAATCCCATTCTCATTTGTTGTCGTTGGCGCTGGACAATGGTTTTTATGATCACGCGCATCTAACCCGCGAGTTTAAAGCGTTTTCGGGGGAAAGTCCTACCGGGTATCAGCAGCGATGATGGTCGTTTTTTTACAAACGGCAATCATTTCTCTGTACTAATTTTGTGTTTATGGCAAAAAAGAAACGTATGGAACAACGGCTTACATTGATCACGCTGGGTGTGGATGATCTTTCACGTTCACTGAAATTTTATGAGCAGGGGTTGGGTTGGAAACGATCTGCCGCCAGCCAGGAAGGCATTGCTTTTTTTTCCCTGGGAGGTATCGTTTTATCGCTTTATTCCAGGGAAAGCTTAGCAGAAGACGCCCAGGTGCCGGCTACCGGCAATGGTTTTAGCGGGATTACGCTCGCCTATAATGCCAGGGACCGGGCGGAAGTAGATGCTGTTTTGAAACTCGCAGAAAACGCCGGCGCCGATATTGTAAAACAGGCGCAGGACGTATTCTGGGGCGGCTACAGCGGCTATTTCCGTGATCCCGACGGACATTTGTTTGAAGTAGCACACAATCCTTTCTGGGAACTGAACGAAAGGGGAGAAGTAGTGCTGGAATAGTGTTGCTGTTTTACTTCTCCTGCATCCCAAACATCACCACAATTTTTCCATCTTTGTAGAGGTTCAATGTTTGATCTGCTACATCATAACGATAAGTGTTATCGCTGATTAACTTCAGAAATTCAGCTTCACGGTGCATCACATCTGCATCAGGACAAGCCATGCGGGTGCTTATTGCTTGTGTAAATGTGATCTTATCCCCACTGGTAGTATAGCCGCCGGAAATACTGTTGCAGCCGCCCTTACCATGGAAACGTTTTTTTGCCGCATCAAATTCTACCCATATTCCGGAGTTGCTGACAGGGCCTTCGTTGATTTGGGTTAATGCCCATTTTTTTCCGGCAACGGCTTCGCTGCCGCCGGTAGTGCCGTTACCGCCATCTTTGTTTTCCAAACGGAATTGCAATATTGTTTTGCCGTCTTTGACGAGGTTCACTAACGAACCGGCTACTTCATATTTGAAAGTCTGATCGCCTAAATGTTGTATAAAAGCACCTTCTCTGCGCATCACATCATTATCTGGACAGGCCATCAGCGTACCGGCAACTTTGGAAAAAGTAATATTGCTGCCACTGCTGGAATAACCGCCCATCATGTTATTGCAGCCGCTTTTACCATGAATTCTTTTCTTACCTGCATCGAATTCCATCCAGATTTTTCCATCAGTAACGTCGGCATCATCCATTTTAACAAGTACCCATTTTTTGCCGGTGATGGTTGCCAGCTGACTGCTGCTGCTGATCCTTTTTTTCTCCAGTACTTTGGTTAAAGTATACTTAAGAGAAGAGCCATCTGCCGGCGGGTTTTTAATCCGGGTAATTCTTACCCTTAGTTTATAACGATAGCCGGGAGTATATTTAAATCCATTGATGTTAGTGTATAAGTTCGACCAGTCTGCATCGTTTACGCCTTTTATCTGCAGGCATTCCATGGGCGCTACTCCTGTACAGGGTTCCTTGGATTCTTTTACATAAATGATCTGTGTTTTTGCGGGTTGTTGTTTGTTTTGTACCGGGGCCATAAAGGTGGTGGCGAAGGTGATTGCTAATTCCAATAACATAAAATATAGATTTTAATAATTAACAACAAAAAGCGCCATCAGGTTCTGCCTTTTGTTGGAATGGCCCATATTTTGCAAAAACGCTGCCAGTCTCGCTTTGATAGAATCGTTACCTGCTTTCGCAGCCATGGTAACTGGATTGAGGTGTTTTTCCCAAACCTTTTACAATGGATTCATAATAGGCCAGCTTGTCTTTTCCCGGTAAAGCAATAATAGTCACATCGTTAGCCGTGAGCAGATCCAGTTTATATTTAGATGCGGGCACATATTCTTCCGGGATATAGTAATATATTTTGTTGTGCACCGGCACATTTTTGTGATGGAATTTCTGCCTGGCCCTGTAGGTCAACAGCCACCAGAGATCTGTTTCCACGAAGTCCAGTGACAAGCCAAAGATGTGAATATCGTCGGTAAAGAAGAGGTCAATCCAGGAATGGAAATAGACTTCTTTGGCATGTATACGTCTTAACAGCGACGGCTTGGGTACTTCTTTAGAGGTATATACCGTACCACTTACCACGTAGTTACGCATCAGCTGCAGCTGGCCACCGTAATGTTCAAAGCCGAGATTGATGCTCATCGGGTTCAGACAGTCGCCATGAATATGCCAGTAATTGGTATCTCCCACTTTGTATCGCCTGAATATACTGTAAAACTTTTCGTTGATCAGGCTGGTATTTTCCAATGGAGTGCTGCCTTCCAGCGTAAATTCATAATTGGTGGTAAGGATATGCGCAGGTTTCAGGGCCCGGATGGCGCTGTGTATGCTATTGCCCTGGATTTCGGCGGCCTTGATGGCGATAAATGATTTCAGGTCTCTCTCCCGGATTTTGTGGGTTTTACTGGCGGTTAAAAAAATTTCTTCATACAATAAGGGGAAGGGTTTTTTATCATCCAGTTGCACACAGTCGCCAGCGTGACAAAAGGTGATAACATCCTGCAGCAAATCCTTCCAGCTTTGTCCGCGGGAAATGTTGTTGATGTCATTTCCGATTAATAAAACGAGGTTTTTCATAAGATATCTTCTTTTTAAGGGTTGATGAATCGGAAGGTGAGGTTAATTCTTCCGTTGGATACTTTAGTTGTTTTGGGCACCTGGTGCTCCCAATATTGCTGCAATGCGCTTTTCATAATCAGCAGCGAACCATGTTGAAGCGCCAGTTCATACTTCCTGCTGTGATCATCTTTATAACGCAGGAGGAAGCGTCGCGTGGCGCCAAAATTAACCGAGGCAATTACGGGATGAATGCCCAGTTCCGGTTCGTCGTCGGCATGCCAGCCCATCGAGTCGTTGCCGTTACGGTATAGGTTCAGCAATACACTGTTGAATGATTGTCCGCATAGCGGCGTAATACGGTCGCGGATCTGCGCCAGGAGAGGCGTCCAGGCTTGCGGGGTAAACACATTCCCGGAAAAGGCATAGGAATTGCCGGCATCGCCATACCAGGCCATTAAACGGGGAAATAGAACTTCCCGACCATACATCGTCATTGATTCCTGTTTCCAGGCAATGGTGCTGGTTAATATTCGCATGCAATCATCGCTCTCCGCAGTATCAAAAAACTGCGGATAATAGACCAGCTCTCCATTCAGTAATGAAATCTCAGTAGCTGCATCCCGATCATTGAAGAAACTTCCCTGCGCATTCATATTACAAATGTAGGTAAGCGCTACGCATTGTATATGCTATGTTATTTATCCGGTGTATTATCTTTCCAGGACCATAGGTAACGGCAGGCATGAGTGCGGTAGGGCGCCCATTTATCCGATATTTTGCGAAGCTGATCACGGAATGCTTTTTTATCTTCCCGGTCCAGCTTGTATAACTTGATCATGGCTTGCTGTAAGCCCCAGTCATCCATCGCAAATACATCCTCCCGGCACAGGTGGAACATCAGCAGCATTTCCACCGTCCACCGGCCTACACCTTTGATTTGTGTGAGATAAGCAATCACTTCGTCATTGCCCATTTTTTTCAGCTTGCTGTCGGTCAGTTTTTCCGCAATCACAAATGCGGCTACATTATGTACATAGGTCACCTTGGCATTGGATAGGCCAATGCCCCTCAGGGTTATGGCGGGTGTGTCAAGGATCTGCCGGGCGGTAGGCTCCTGGCGGCCATAGAGGTCAAGAAAACGGGAATAGATCACATCTGCCACCTTGGTGGATAACTGCTGACTCATAATAGAACCAATGAGTTTCAGGCAGATGTTTTTTCGTATAGTCAGTTCCGTTAAAGGGCCATCGATGATCTTCTGCAGCTTTTTATCCCTGCTAAGATGCACCTGGTAATGTACCGGTGTGGATTCCGGAGTACCTGCTGATCTGGGCATAAACTGTTTTTTAGTTAGTACATCACATCCTTCTTCGCCCCGGAATACCCACCTGCAACTAATAATTAAAGGGCTGTGTATAGATCACCTGCAACAGTGTTTGACCAACTGCCCGCAGCGTTTTTTTGTCTATCACATCCATATTGTCGTTCTGTGTATGCCAGTGCGGCGCAAAGTCGTTATTCGCCTGCAATGCAATGATATCGAATGTTGGAATATTCGCGATCGTATTTACCGGGATATGGTCGTCGGTAATATAAGCACCGTTGTTTTCATAACGGAACATGTCCGAATAGCCCAGTTTATTGGCAACGTCCCAGAACATTTTCATCTGCGCAGCAGCATATTGTTTGGAAGATCCTTCCATATAAAACTGTGTGCCACGGCCGCCCACCATATCCAGCAGGATACCATAGTTTGCTTTGTAACCCGGTACATGCGGGTTTTTAGCCCAGTACTGGGTACCCAGACAAAAAGAATTTTCGTCACTTTTGGAACCGTAGTCTTCCACATCTACCAGCAAAATATCTACACCAGCTTCCGGTTTCTGCACTTTGAACTGCCGGGCTACTTCCATCAGTACTGCAACGCCGCTGGCGCCATCGTCTGCACCATCCAGCTTTTTCTTTTTATCAAAGGCATCTTCATCCGCCCACGGACGGGTATCCCAGTGTGCCAGCAACAAAATACGTTGTTTGGCTGCCGGGTTAAAGCTGGCAATGATGTTTATACAGGGGAGTTTTAAATTGCCGGGCGCAGTAACGGTGGTGCGCTGTACATACACGGTATCGGCCCATGAACGCAGACTTCCTATCAGCCAGTTGGCGCATTTTTCCTGCGCAGGCGTGTTAGGAATCCTGGGACCGAAGCTCACCTGTTTGGCAGTATAGGCATACGCCGAATCAGCCTGGAAAGCCGGCACAGGTACATCCAGTTTGGCTACTTTGCCTTCGCCGGTGCTGTCGTTGTTATTATCTGTTGTCTGGCCATTCTGCTGACAGGCGCCGGCCAGTATGGCCAGCGCTGTCAGCGTAAAAAGAGCTTTACGCATTATCTTCCCGAGTATTTAGTTATTGAAGACTGTATGAAACAGAGCCGTCTTTTTCATCTTTCAGCTGTACACCAATTGATAATAATTCATTACGGATCTTGTCTGAAGTGGCATAGTCCTTACGGCTTTTGGCTTCTTTACGCATTTCAATCAGCATCTGTAACACGCCATCCAGCTTGTTGTCTTCGCCGGTCACAGTTTCCTGTTGAATACCCAGAATGTCCACCAGGTAAGTCTTCCAGGTTTGCTGTAACCCGTTAAAGGTATCTTCACTGATTTCGTGCATTTTTATCTGCCCGCCCTTCAGGGAATTGATCACCGGTGTAAGTTCAAACAGGTTGGCCAGCACTTTGGCAGTATTGAAGTCATCGTTCATGAATTCAGGGCATTCCTGGCACCAGGTGCGCACCTGTTTATCGAGTTCTCCATTGATACCTTCGCCGTTGCTGCTATAGGTCAGCTTCTGCAATGTTTCATAAGCGGCCCATAACCGTTGTAATCCTTTTTCTGCGGCCTGCAGGGCTTCATTAGAAAAGTCCAGTGTGCCTCGGTAATGTGTTTGCAGTACAAAGAAACGGATGGTCATGGGGCTGTACGGCTTTTCCAGTTGCGGATTACTACCGGTAAACATTTCGGTCAGCTTAATGGTGTTGTTGTATGCCTTACCCATTTTGCGACCGTTGATGGTGATCATGTTATTATGCATCCAGTAGCGCGCCATCATTTCCCCGTGGGCTATTTCACTCTGTGCAATTTCGCACTCGTGGTGCGGAAACTGCAGGTCCATCCCACCACCATGAATATCGAACTGGCCACCGAGGTATTTGGCGCTCATAGCGGAGCACTCAATATGCCATCCCGGGAAACCCTCTCCCCATGGGCTGGGCCAGCGCATAAGATGTTCCGGCGGCGCCTTTTTCCAGAGGGCAAAATCCGCCTTGTTATGTTTATCGTCCTGACCTTCCAGTTCCCTGGTGGTTTCCAGCATATCTTCCAGTATACGGCCGCTCAAAATGCCATAGTCATAGTTGGCGGCATATTTTTTTACGTCGAAGTACACGCTGCCGTCTACCTCGTATGCATAGCCCTTTTCCATGATCGTTTTGATCATTTCTATCTGCTCAATGATATGGCCGGTTGCGGTAGGTTCTATGCTGGGTTCCTGGCAGCCGAATTGCAACATGGCCCAGTGGTACAGGTTGGTGTACTTCTGTACCAGCTCCATAGGCTCCAGCTTTTCCAGTATGGCAAATTTTGCAATCTTATCTTCTGCTGCACGGCCTTCTTCCTCAAAGTGGCCGGCGTCGGTAATATTACGTACGTAACGTACTTTATAACCCAGGTACTTTAAGTAGCGGAATACCACGTCGAAGGTAATATAGGGGCGGGCGTGGCCCAGGTGTGATTCGCCGGACACGGTAGGTCCGCAAACATACATGCCTACGTGGCCCGGGTGCAGTGGTGTAAATACTTCTTTCTGTCGATGTAGTGAATTGTATATCCTGAGTTCTGACATATGCTGTAAATGACAGATGTCATCCGGCTGCGCCGGGGCCTGACATCTTATTTTTTATTGATGGATGGCAAAGATAAAAATTGTTTTCCGGGTACGATAAATCTACCGGAACAACATCGGTCTGCCATACATATATTATACATTTTCATAATGGTCTTACAGTTATTTATTTACTTCAACTTCCGTTTTTCCGCTGCCTATTAAACTCAGATTGGCAATTACAGGATAATGATCAGACAGGTCTGAAATGATTTTCCGGAAGCTGTTTACCTTAAAATGGTTGCTCACAAAAACGTAATCGATCCGCAATGTGGGCGCCAGCCCTGTAAAAGTACGTCCTATTCCCAAACCTTTTTGCAGAAAAGCGTCCTGTAGGTTGCCTTTAATGGTAAAGTAGGTATAAGAGGCGGGCGTATCGTTAAAATCACCACAAACGATAACAGGATAGGGGCTTTGCCGGATAAATCCACCCACAATGTCGGCCTGTTGACTGCGGCGGATATACGCCTCCCGCATTTTTTGTATGATGCTTTTGGTGGCAATCAGACCGGTGTCTTCCTGGTTCCGGATTTTCCGGATGGCAGAATAATCTTTTTTATCAAACCGGTACGACTCCAGGTGCATGTTAATGATCCGGATAGTATCGTTGTCCTTTACAATATCTGCATAAATCAGGCTTTCGCTTCTCGGCCCCATGCTCATTTTTACCTTGTCGGATGCAATAATGGGAAAACGGGAATAAATGATAGATCCCCAATGTTGCATACCATCGCGGTTAAAATCGCTGGAAAAATAGCGATATGGCAACGACATCTCGCGGGAAATATCCTCCCGGTTGTTGAAGTCATTTTTCTTTTCAGAAGTATAAAAATCCTGGAAGCAGGCAACATCCAACTCCTGTTTTTTGATCATAGCAAACATCGCCTGCCGGTTGTATTTACTGTCCTTTTCGCGGTATAGTCCAAACTGGCTTACATTGTAGCTCATGATATTAAGACTGTTACCACTTTTAACTGCCTTGTTGCCGGAAGGCATATGAAAGGCCACAAAAGCGCTGATAGATTTCCATCCCAGTAGCAGTGCGATCAATGATAACAGGGCATAGCGATAATTAAAAAACAGCCACCCGATAAGGAATATTACCAACAATCCCAGCAAGAACGGAAACGCCAGCGTAATAAAACTAATTGGCCAGAACCATGCCGGTGAAATATACGGCGCCATACAGGCTGCCAGGAAAAGTAATACCACGGCGAAGTTGATGATAAAAAAAAAGCCTTTCGTAAATAGTCTTAAGAATCGCACCGCGTCATACTTTGTTGAAGTATTAAAGTTAATGTTTTTTCAACGACAGACAGGCCATAACCGGGAAATGCTCCGAGGGATGTATCTGTAAAACCCCACCGCTGTGGATACTAAAGGATGGCTGTGCCAGCAGGTAATCGATCCGCAGGGTAGGAGAAAGAAAAGAAAGCGTGCGCCCCAGTCCATTGCCCGTTTCCAGGAAAGCATCTTTCATGTTATGGCTAACCGTTTTGTAGGTAAAAGACACAGGCGTATCGTTAAAATCCCCGCAAACAATAGCAGGGTAGGGGCTTTTCGCCACCAGCGCTGCCAGCTGAAGCGCCTGTGCAGACCTTTTTTCAAAGGTGGACCGCATTTTATAGATCAGGCTTGAACCTCCCGGGGCATTCATGTTATTGTAATCCTCACTGTTAAACATATACGAAGTAAGCTGCACAGAAAATATGCGGATGGTATCTCCATTTATTGCCAGGTCGGCCTGCAGGAAGCTGCTGCCACTACCCGCTGAACTCTTGCCGCATGGAATAGACGTTGCCGACAGTATGGGATAGCGCGAAAACAGCGCGATCCCATAATACCAGGTATTCCAGTGGGTTTTATCACAGGTGAAATAGTGCCAGCCGTAATTACCGGTGCGCATAACGCTGTCTATATGGTGATCCCTGCCGGTCTGATCGTTGCTGTAAAACTCCTGCATACAAAGAATGCCGGGACGGGCTTTACGAACCATGTCGTAAATAGCCGAAGCCCGGGCTTCATCCGTTTTATAGGCCACCAGTCCCATGCTGCTGGTGTTATACGTCATCAGCGTAAAACTGTTAGCGGTAGTGCGTTCTCCCGCCGCTACAGGATGAAAGCTCCAGGTAACCATCGCTGCAGGGATAGCACAGCAAAGGGCAATGCCACACAGCAGCAACGGTATTTTCATTTTATACCGCCAGAGGAAAGGTAACAGCAACAGGCAAACAGGAAATAATATCGGGAAGAAAAAGCCGGAAAATCCGGCGACCCAGAATTTGCCCGGATTAAGATAGGGAAGCCAGGCACTGAGTAACAGGCCCATGGCCAACACAACGCTGCTCCAAAGTAAAAGCCGGCTTGAAATTTTTTGTAGCATAGGGGTACAAGCAATTACGAATTTCAAATTACGAATTATGGTGATTAATTTATCATCCCGTACTTATCGCAATTCATAATTTGAAATTCGTAATCCGACTTGCTCTTATTCTGGCCGGCTTGCCCGGAGTAAAGTTTCTCTTTCATCAGGAGAAAGGGAAGCCAGGCCGTTTTCATTTATCTTATCAAGAATTTCATTTAGTCGTTGTTCAGGTACTTTGCCAACCCGTTTGAAAGGCTGCTGTTCGGGATCAGCCGGATTCGCCTTTTTTTTTAAATCATCGGGATTAACGCGTTGTGAAGCCGGATGGAAAACATGGGTAAGTTTGAAGGTTAGGTTGTTGAAACCCGAACCCCAGTCATTGCCCTTTTTCCATTGGTTCATGTAGATCCATCCTGCCAGTCCGCCACCAGCCAATACCGGAATATAGGTATAACCATAGTCAGATGACAACATCAACGATCCTATAGAAAGTACGGTAAACAGCACGGTAATGATCCAAAGGGAAATACCTCCGGCCAGTAAAGGAAATATGCGGAAACGGGGTGCAATGGTGGTAACGCCAATGGCTATCGCCATAATACTGCCGGCTGCTCCCAGCGCGTATTCACTGTTGGCCACCACGTGGAAAGACGGAATGAACTGCATGGCAGCTACATAAAAAAGATTACCCAGGATGCCCCCAAAAAGATATAAAGGCAGTATCCGCTGATAGCCGGCCAGGTGCTGCATAAAGGTGCCAAAGCACCACAACCACACCATATTGCTGAACACCTGCCATACGCCAATATGTGTAAACAGGGACGTGACCAGTGTCCACGGACGTGATAAAAACCGGGAACCATCTGCCGGAACCCTGAGCCAGGTCATGATGTCCTGGTGGAACCGTGGTTCGCCCACATCTTCCATCTTGTAAATAACCAGCGTAAATAACAGGAAAACAAAGATGGTAAGATTTACGACCAATAATTGTGTCACCATATTTCTACCTTCTCCTAAAGAAAGGCGGGGCAATTTCTCCTTTTCCAACGCATGCATGGTACAAATATTTTTCAATACAAAAATACGTCATTAATACAGTTGTATTAATAAAAATCTGTTCGTTTTTTCGACCAGCCTCTGAGCAGCAGGTACGCGAAGAGCGCGCCACCCAGGTGGGCAAAGTGCGCTACATTATCACCGGGGTTGCTTTGTATACTAGCCCACAATTCACCAATAATCATGAATGCAACCACATATTTGGCCTTTATCGGAAGCATCGCAAAGAAGTATAGGTATCTGTTGGGAAACAAGAACCCAAATGCGAAGAGAATGCCGTATACAGCCCCGGAAGCACCAACAGTAGGAATATTGCGATAAAAGTTTACATAGTCATGTACATATATTTTAGCAATATCTATAGCACGGGGATCACCATTGGCTAATGCATTTTTAAGACCTTCCATATTGAAATCAGCTGCGCTGCCGAGGTCAAATTTGTTATCCAACGGTATAAAATTGTTAAATGTAGGATCATTCAGAAATGCCTGAGCATACCTGGCAAGGGCCATATTTTCGTAAGTAAGCACACCCATATAGCAAACCGCTGCTCCTAATCCGCATATCATGTAAAAAATCAGGAATCGTTTGGAGCCCCATACGTTTTCCAGGGTGGCGCCAAATACCCACAAGGTGAACATATTGAAGAACACATGCGTAGGGTTCTTCGGGTCGTGCAGAAATAAGTGTGTGATGAACTGATGCGGCCTGAAAAGCTCTGAACCCCAGTAGTGGAGACCGAATAAACGGCTCAAATCATAGCCAAATCTGTTCAGCAGCGTAAACTGCACCAACCAAACCAACCCGTTAATGATCATAAGGTTTTTGATCACCATGGGGAGGTACTGAAATTTTCCGGGCCTGTACTCGTTCATTTTTACTTAGTTATTATCTCTTTTTTTCAACAACACCACATTTTCGATGTGATGTGTGTGTGGAAACATATCTACCGGCTGTACCTTTTCCACTGTATAAAGCACATCCAACAATGCGAGGTCCCTGGCTTGTGTAGCCGGATTGCAGCTCACGTATACAATTTTGGGCGCCGCAATTTCAAGCAGCTTGTTAACCAGTTTTTCGTGCATGCCTGCCCGTGGGGGATCTGTAATAACCACATCCGGTTGGCCATGGTGCGCAAAAAATGCATCATCACAAATATCCACCACATCACCTGCAAAAAACTCCGCATTCGTTACATTATTACGGGCGGCATTTTCTTTCGCATCGTCTATCGCTTCTTTTATCAGCTCAATACCCACTACCTTACGGGCATTGCGGGATACGAAGATGCCTATACTACCGGTACCGCAATACAAATCATACACTATTTCAGACCCTGTTAACCCGGCAAAATCCCTGGTAACCTTGTACAGCACTTCCCCCTGGTAGGTGTTGGTCTGGAAAAAGGATTTGGGACCTATTTTAAACACAAAGTCTTCCAGCTTTTCCTCTGCATACCCTTTGCCAAAATATACCTTAGGTTCCAGGTCAAAAATGGTGTCGTTGCCTTTCGGGTTAATTGTATAAAGTACAGTAGTAATAGCCGGTACCGTTTTCAGCAAATGATCCAGTAAAGCAATCCTGTTGTCCTTGTCTTCATGACGGATCACCAGGTTCACCATAATTTCGCCGGTAGTACACAACCGGATTACGAGGTTACGTAACCAGCCCTGCTGCGCACGGATGTCGTAAAATGTGAGCTCATGCGCTACTGCATATTCACGGATCGTATTGCGGATTAGGTTTACCGGTTCCTGCATCAGGTAACAGGTATCTATATTCAGAACTTTGTCAAACAGTTTGGGAACATGAAAGCCCAATGCGGGTCTTACAGGTATTTCACCGTCGTTGGCCTTTATTTCTTCGTTGGTAAGGTAAGCTTTGTTACTGAAGGTAAACTCCAGTTTGTTCCGGTAGTGCTCCGTATGTACACCGCCCAGGATGGGCGCCATTGGAGGTAATGCCAGCTTGCCTATACGCTGCAGGTGATCTGCTACTTGTTGTTGTTTATATTCCAGTTGCAGGGAGTAAGGCAGCATCTGCCATTTACAACCGCCACAGGTACCAAAATGCTGGCAAAAAGGAGTAACCCTTTTGTCAGAATAGCTATGAAAGTGAACCACTTTCCCTTCTGCCCAGTCTTTTTTGTTTTTACTGAGGCGAACATCTACTACGTCACCGGGCACCACGCCACCTTCAATAAATATAACTTTCCCGTCCTGACGGGCCAGGGCTTTACCCTCCGCCGCATAGGCAGTAACGGGTACATTTTCTAAAACAACATTTTTTTTCCTCACGGCTGCAAAGGTAATTGGAAATGCTGAATCCAACATCGTAATTCATGTAATTACCACTCAGCACACCACTTTCCTTTTTTACTTTTTTCCGCTTACATTTACATATTGCTTTCAAATCTTATGCGTAAATTATTTGTAATACTGATAGCCACCCTTTTGGGGCAATTGCACCTGCAAGCGCAGGGATACCAGGTAACGGTAAAGCTGAAAAATTTTACCGGGGGAAAGTTTTTCCTCGCCCACTATATGGGCCGCTCTACCTACTTGGCTGATTCGGCAACGGTAAGCCCTGCCGGCGAGGCGGTCCTGAAAGGCGCAACACCTTTGCTGCCGGGTATTTACCTGTTGGTTTTGCCGGGAAAAGAAAAATATATCGAAGCCCTGATCGATAAACAGCAATTCTTCAGCGTAAGTATCGATACCAGCGATCTTATCAATAAAACTGTGTATAAAGGCAGTCCTGACAACGATCTGTTCCTGTCGTATAACAAATTCCTTTTTCAACAGGAAACACTGAGCCGCAGCATTCAACAGCAGTTGCAGGCAGCCCATACCGCCGCTGATACCGCCCAAGTGTCGCCTTTGCAAAAAGAACTGGGACAAAAAATCCAGCATTTCCGGACAGATTTTGTTGCCAAACATCCGGGTAATATCCTCAGCACTATATTCCTGGCGATGAAAGAACCAGAAGTGCCGCAACAGCCGGCAGGAGAGGACTCCACTTTTGCTTACCGGTATTTTAAAGGGCATTACTGGGATGAGGTAGACCTGCAAAGCGATCGCCTGGTAAGAACACCCATACTGGAAGGAAAACTGAAGAAGTATTTTACGCAACTGGTACCGGCGTCTCCCGACTCCATTGTAGTGGAATGTGATGCACTTATTGCCCGCACCCGTAAGAGCAAAGAAGTATTTAAGTATGTGCTCTGGTGGCTTACCTACAATTACGAGAGCTCTCCCTATATGGGCATGGACGCCGTATTTGTACACCTGGTAGAGAAATATTATGTTCCGGGAGAAGCTTTCTGGCTGAATGATGAGCAATTGAATAAGATCGTGGACCGTGCCTATACCATGGCGCCTAATCTCATTGGAAAACAGGCCGCCCCGCTCGAATTTAAAGATACTGCTTCCCATATGCTGTCTCTCTATAAAACACAGTCGAAATATACTGTGCTGGTTTTCTGGGACCCTACCTGCGGACACTGTAAAACAGAGCTTCCCCGCCTGGACTCCGCTTTTAAAGCAAGCTGGAAAAGCAAAGGCGTTGCAATGATTGGCGTAAAAACAGAAGGTACCCGCGAAGAATGGCTGCAGTTTATTAAAGAACATGACCTCAGCGGCTGGATACACGGATCAGATCCACAATCTGCTACCAATTACCGCCGCTTGTACGATGTGTACAGCACCCCTATGATCTACCTGCTCGATGAAAAGAAGAAAATTGTGGCAAAAAGACTGGGAGTGGAACAATTACAGGAATTTCTGGACCGGGTAAGTGTAAAAAATACCGCAGTAAAAAGGTGATCGCAGCGATAAACTAGACAACTTCGACCTTTCTATTTGAATTGATAATCAATTTGTTATATGATTTTAACAATCCTTTGGCATAGTCTTTGGCAGGTGGCTAACAGACCATAAAACCAAAGATCATGAAGAAGAAGTTTCTATTGTTATCGTTTGCGGCACTAAGCATATCATTTGCTGGTATGTCACAGGCCCGCGTTGGGATTAAGGGTGGTTGGAACCTTTCAAATATTACCACTGATAACGCCGGAAATACAAAGGACAGTCGTGCTTTATCCGGATTTAATGTGGGAGCTATCGTTGATTTACCATTAGTACCTAAAATATTATCCTTCCAACCCGGTGTTTTTTATACTACAAAGGGTACAAAGCTGGAAGTAGGAGATAGAGATAAGGTAACGGTGACGAACCCTTACTCAAAATTCACCTCCAATCCGTCCTACATTGAAGTACCCCTGAACTTTGTGGCAAAATTGCCCATAGGGCAAAATTCCAGCCTATTTGCGGGTGTCGGTCCTTACTTCGCATTTGGGGTAGCCGGGAAAAACAAGTATGAACTTGTTACACCGGTAGGTACTACCAGCAGCTCTTCCAGCATTAAATGGGATGACGATACGCCGTTTAACAATGGTGATCCTAACCAGGGATACGATAAATTCAAACGTTTTGACTGGGGTGGTAATGTACAGATAGGTGCGGAACTGAACAATTTCCTGATTTCTGCCCAGTACGGCATTGGTTTTGCTAAAGTTCGCTCCGGCCAGGACAACAGTACTGACGACAAGAGTAAAAACCGTGTTTTCAGTGTATCCGTTGGTTACCTCTTTGGCGGAGGAAAGTAGTTCAATAACAAACAATTAATTAATTCAGTTGTAATAACTGCTAGCAAGCAAAAAAACAGGTTCATTCAGTTGTTGGCAATCAAAAATTAGGGAAACGGTACCTGACCTGTGGGTACCGTTTTTGCGATCATTCAAACTACATCAAACATGAAAAAGGTATTATTATCTGCAGCAGCTTTATTGGTAGCAAGTCTCTCTTTCGGACAAGCCAAATGGGGAATCGTTGCAGGACCTCAGTTTTCCAGTATTACTGCAAAAAATGTCGGACTGAATTCCGGAAAAGAAACCAGTAAAATGTTAACTGGTATCAGAGCCGGTTTCACAGTGGATATCCCACTTGCGGAAGATTTTTATATCGGATCCGGTTTACTGTATTCCGGTAAAGGGGGCAAGTCTAAAAGCTCCGATGCGAAAACCACCTTGTCTTACCTGGAACTCCCCGTACACTTTATGTTTAAGCCGGAAGTAGGTACCGGAAGACTCGTACTTTCTGCAGGTCCTTATGTTGCATACGGCCTTGGCGGTAAGATCAAGGACACCGGTTTGGGCGACCTGGATGTATACGATGATGAAGCTTTATTGTTGAAACAGAAACGTTTCGATGCAGGCGTTGGAATCAATGTTGGTTATGAAATGCCCATGGGGCTTTATTTCGGGCTGAACACCGGTCTTGGATTAGTGAACACCGCTGATAATACAAATAACGACCGTAGTTTCAAAAACACCTCCTTTGGCGTTTCTGTCGGATATAAATTCGGCGGCAAATAAGGCATAGTATCAATGAAATTATTATTAACCATCCGGAATTCCGGGTGGTTTTTTATTTTTATCAAAACCTTTGATTATTTTTGAGCCGAATAACCGACTGAGCATTAATACTTTTCCCCAAGATATAGGTATAGAAATAGAATATAAGATAGTTGTCACGTTGCATTTCATAATCCCTTTAGTACTGATTTATTGATGAAATTTTCTACATTTCTCTTTGCAGCCATGTTCTTTATTGTCATGACTTCCCGTGCCCAGACGAGTCTGGGATTGAGGGGAGGGTATGTGAATGCCGGATTAGGATCCGGGAGTAATCCCGCCCCGGGAACCGATCGGATAGATTCCTGGCAGGCGGGCATTTACACAAATACGCCGCTGTTTACACGAGGGTACCTGCAGTCCGGTGTAAATTACGTTTTAAAAGGAGCGGAACTGGACTACAGCATTCCGTCGCCGGCTAATTTGTTCGCCTCTGGCGCCACCCGCCTGAAGTTACAATACCTGGAGCTGCCGGTAAATTTCGTATATAAGCAACCGGTAGGTATTGGTAACCTTATTGTGGGCGCAGGACCTTATGTTGCTTACTGTGTAAGGGGCGATTATAACGTATCGGCCTATAGTGACGGAAAGCTGGTTCAAACCGGCTCCCAGCGGGTAAACTTCGGATCCTCGCCCAATATTTTCGGTACCGGTATGCACATGCAGCGCTGGGACGCAGGGTTAAACTTCGTTGCCGGTGTAGAGCTGAATTGCTTTCTTACACTCACAGGTCATTACAGTTATGGCCTGATGGATGTAGATAAATCATCCGGAAGCGAATTAAAAAACAGGTATTGGGGCGTGAGCCTGGGGTTTTTGTTTGACCGGGAAGACTGGTAATCACCTTATTTATATAGAGAAAAGTTCTTTCCGCGAGGGAAGAACTTTTTTTATTTTTTTTAAATGAGAATAGGGGACAAACCTGTTTACCGCGTCATATAACCGAAAGAGATCACCGGAAGGTGATTTCAATCATTGGACAGTTATAATTAAAAGTGTGACAGTTATAGGGATATGCCACTACGTATCTACGTGATGGCATTTTTTTTTATATGAAAGACAGCAAAAAAGGGAAAGACTTTTGTCCTTCCCTTCCTTTTTATCGTTAAGTATCATCATTACATAATTGCCTCAACCGCCTGGCGTACTACTTTGGGTTTGCCCAGGGTATAGTAGTGTAATACAGGTACCCCAAATGCTTTCAGTTCTTTCGATTGGGCAATCAACCACTCGGTACCTACCAGTTCTACATCTTTATCTGTTTTACATTTCAGGATTTCGGAAGAGAGGTCCGTAGGAATATCCACATGGAAAATGCGCGGGAGCATTGTCATCTGTTTACGGGAGGTAAGCGGCTTTAACCCTGGAATAATAGGTACGGTGATACCCATTTCACGGCATTTTTTTACAAAATCGAAGAACTTCTGGTTATCGAAGAACATCTGCGTAACTATATAGTCGGCGCCATTTTCCACTTTGCGTTTCAGATGCGTTAGATCGGTTTGCATGTTCGGTGCTTCGAAATGCTTCTCCGGGTAACCGGCAACCCCAATGCAGAAGTTGGTTTTTACACCGCTTTGCAGGTCATCTTCCAGGTATACGCCATTATTCATATGTGCTACCTGGTCGAGTAATTCTATGGCATAGCTGTGGCCATGAGGATCTGGCTCAAAAAAAGTTTCATTTTTAGGGGCGTCGCCGCGCAGTACCAATACGTTGTCGATGCCGAGGAAGTTCAGGTCTATCAGGGCATTTTCCGTTTCTTCCCGGCTAAAACCGCCACAGATAAGGTGAGGAACCGCATCAATGGTGTAGTGGTTCATGATGGCGGCGCAAATACCCACTGTGCCGGGGCGTTTGCGGATTTCTACCTTTTCAAAGGAGCCGTCCGCCTTTTTCTTGAACATATGCTCACTGCGGTGATAGGTCACATTAATGAATGCCGGCTTGAATTCCATCAGCGGATCGAGGTGATCGTAGATAGACTCAATGCTCTTGCCTTTCAGCGGAGGAAGGATCTCAAAAGAAATCAGGGTGTCTTTGGCCTGGGCAATATGTTCAGTTACTTTCATAAAAGTTAAGCTTTGAAGAATGCGGCAAAAGCCGGTAATCCTGCTAAAAATACGCGGGCAAAAATAAGATATCCGATTATTATAATCAGATCATTTTTAATCTTATGACAACTATAACTAGGCTAAGTGAATGAAATGCTTATTTTTGCTAAGTTTGATCATATGGCATTAAGAATACATACAGACCAGCTGGTAAAGCGTTACGGCAACAGAACGGTGGTAAACCATGTATCTGTGGAAGTGTCTCAGGGGGAGATAGTGGGGCTGCTGGGTCCCAACGGAGCGGGTAAAACCACCTCGTTCTACATGGTTGTAGGGCTTATTAAGCCAGACGAAGGGAATGTGTACCTGGATGGCCAGAACATTACCAAGCTCCCGATGTACAAAAGAGCCCAGATGGGTATAGGTTACCTGCCGCAGGAGGCGTCCGTATTCCGGAAGCTCAGCGTGGAGGATAACATTGCAGCTGTACTGGAGATGACAAAACTCAAGAAAGCAGAACAGCGTGACAAACTGGAAAGCCTGTTATCCGAATTCCGGCTTACCCATGTCCGGAAAAGCCCGGGTGATGTACTAAGCGGTGGAGAACGCCGCCGTACCGAAATTGCACGCGCCCTGGCGGTAGATCCGAAGTTTATTCTGCTGGATGAGCCTTTCGCCGGTATCGACCCCATTGCCGTAGAAGATATCCAGGGCATTGTAGCCAAACTCAAATATAAAAATATAGGCATCCTGATCACGGACCACAACGTACAGGAAACGCTTTCCATTACTGACCGGGCTTATTTATTGTTTGAAGGCAAAATCCTTAAATCCGGATCGGCAGAAGAGCTGGCAGAGGATGAACAGGTAAGAAAAGTGTATCTTGGCCAGAATTTCGTTTTGCGCCGGAAAGATTACCTGGACGAAGCAGCTAAACAATAAAAATAATTCTACAGCATCCTATATGAGAATTTTAAGTCCTGCAATATCACAACTGGCAAGATTGCGCATGGGGCGTATTGCGCATTTTATGCAATATCCCGTGCAGGTGCAGCAGCAGGTATTCCAAAACCTTATCAGTGCCGCTCAGTATACCGAATTCGGTAAACAGTACGGCTTTTCGAAGATTTATAAGATAGACGAATATAAGCAGCGCGTTCCCATTCATACCTATGATACCATCAAGCCATATATACAGCGCACGATGGAGGGACAGCAAAATGTACTTTGGAATACACCTATCAAATGGTTTGCTAAATCGAGCGGTACTACCGCTGATAAAAGCAAATTTATCCCCGTTACGGTGGAAAGCCTGGATGAATGCCACTATCGCTCCGGCCGGGATGTTATATCTCTCTATTACAATAATTTCCCTGATTCTGATGTTTTTACCGGGAAATCACTGGTTATCGGCGGTAGCCACCAGGTGAATAAACTCTCGGAAAACAGTGATTCTTATTTCGGTGACCTGAGTGCCGTGATGTTGCAGAATATGCCCTTTTATGGCAATATGATCCGCACACCGGACCTGGAAATCGCCCTGATGGATGAGTGGGAAGAGAAAATAGAACGTATGGCCAATGCAGTGATCCATGAAAATGTGACCTCTATTGCCGGCGTTCCTACCTGGACAATTGTACTGATCAAACGCATATTTGAGCTCACCGGTACAGATAACCTGGCCGATGTGTGGCCCAATGTGGAATTATATATGCACGGTGGCGTAAGCTTCACCCCTTACCGCGAACAGTTCAAAAAACTGATCCGCAAACCATTGATGCACTACCAGGAAACCTATAACGCCTCCGAAGGCTTTTTTGCCGCCCAGGACGTAATAGGCGAAGAAGGACTACTCCTGTTCCTGAACCATGGTATCTTCTATGAGTTTATGCCCATGGAGGAATTAGGTAAAGAAGAACCGCAAACCCTGCAACTGCAGGAAGTGGAGCTGGGTAAAAACTATGCCCTGGTAATCAGCACCAATGGCGGTTTATGGCGTTACCTCGTAGGTGATACCATACAGTTTACCTCCCTGGTCCCTTACCGCATCAAGGTGAGCGGCAGAACAAAATCATTTATCAACGCTTTTGGCGAAGAAGTGATCGTGGAAAATTCTGATACAGCCGTTGCCAAAGCTTGTGAGGCTACCGGCGCTGTTGTAAACGATTACACGGCCGCACCGGTTTATTTTAGCGACCATGGTAATGGTGGTCATGAGTGGCTCATGGAATTTGAGGTAGCGCCGGACGATATTAACCGGTTTACTAATATCCTGGATAGCACACTGAAAGCCATCAACTCTGATTACGAGGCAAAAAGATATAAAGATATAGCTTTACACATGCCTTTGATTCACGTATTGCCACAAGGTACTTTCTGTGAGTTCCTGAAAAGCAAGGGTAAACTGGGAGGACAACATAAAGTGCCCCGGCTGAATAACGACCGAAACTACCTGGAAGAGATCCTGAAGTTTGCGGCCAATAATATGAACGCTTAAAACCTATCAACTATAACATGAAATTACTGGAGAACAAAGTAGCGATCGTAACTGGCGCCAGCCGTGGTATCGGAGAAGCAATTGCTTTGAAATTTGCAGCACAGGGAGCTGATGTAGCATTTACATACGTGAGCTCTGATGAAAAAGCCCAGGCACTCGAAGCTAAACTGACAGCTTTAGGTGTAAAAGCAAAGGCATATAAATCCAATGCCGGCGTTTATGAAGAATGTGAAGCACTGGTAGCAGAAGTATTGAAAGAGTTCGGAAAAATTGATATCTGTGTAAACAACGCAGGTATTTCCAAAGATAACCTGCTGCTTCGTATGAGCCCTGATCAATGGGATGATGTGATGAACATCAACCTGAAGAGCGTATATAACATGACCAAACAGGTGATACGTCCTATGATGAAGGCAAAAAGCGGCAGCATTATCAATATGAGTTCCGTGATCGGTATTATGGGAAATGCAGGCCAGAGCAGCTATGCTGCTTCTAAAGCAGGTATCATCGGATTTTCCAAATCCATCGCGCAGGAACTCGGCAGCCGTAACATCCGTTGCAACGCTGTAGCACCGGGTTTCGTGGAAACAGATATGACCAGCTACCTCAAAGAAGGAGAGGGCGCTGCCAACTATATTCAACAAATTCCGTTGGCCCGTTTCGGTACACCGGAAGATATCGCCAACGTTTGCCTGTTCCTCGCTTCAGATATGAGCGGGTATGTAACAGGTCAAACCATCAGTACTTGTGGCGGTTTGTGCATGTAATTCAATTAGTTAAAGATGATAAAACGCGGGCCGCCTGGCCTGCGTTTTTTTATTGGGGTGAGTTGTCGTATCTTTTCGGCACAGTGAACATATGTGAGGATGTCGGAACAATTTGGAGGAAGTAAGTAAAAATATTGCCCAGCAACAACGTCTAATGCCAAATTTTGAATCATTATTCAAAACATATTATCCTGCGCTCTGCACCTTCGCGTATGATTTTGTAAACAGGCATGATCTCGCTGAAGAAATTGTACAGGATACCTTCCTGAAAATATGGGAGAAATATGAAGACCTCGACATCCAGGTGTCTGAAAAAGCCTATCTGTACAGGGCTGTGCAAAATAACTGTCTCAATTTTATAAAGCAAAACAAGATCAGGGCACAATACAACACTGAATTATTTCAACAGCTCGAATCCCGTATTGCCCTCTTTAGCTTGTCGTCGCCGCCCTCGGCCGCAGAAAAGCTCGAGCAATCAGAACTGGAGCAGCTGGCAGAAAACGCCATCAGGAAATTACCTCCGCAATGCCAGGACGTTTTTCGATTAAGCCGCTTCGAACAACTCAGTTATCCCGAAATTTCCCGCCACCTCGGCATCTCCATCAATACCGTAAAAACCCAGATGACCCGCGCCCTGCAACGGTTGCGCGATGAATTACTCCCCCTGATCAGGTAGATGTTAAATTAAAGAGAATTTTTTTTGAAGGCTTGTCACCCTATGCGCTGCAAAAAATTGTCTTAGTACTTGTTTTCTATATTATGGGGTCTAACTATACACAGGAGCAGGTAGATGACCTGATCGCACGCTTTTTATCGGGCAATATATCTGCAGACGAGCAGCAGGTACTGGAACAATGGATCAATGCACTGGCGGAGAACCGGTCCTATTTCCTGCAACTGAGGGATGCCTGGCAGGCCACTGCGTCGGCCGGAGTGTACAACAGCAATGCCGCCTGGGATAGCATGCTGCACAGAGCCTCCATAGTGCCGCCCACAGCGGTCAATAGGTGGACATATTATTTCCGTGTAGCCGCATCGTATATATTGCCTTTCCTGATTGGAGGCGGCCTGGTATATGCCTGGTCTTCTCTGAAAAAGGAAAACAGCAATAACGCGATGGTAACGGTAACCAGTCCGAAAGGGGCTACTACCAAAATTGAATTGTCCGACGGCACAGAAGTGTGGCTCAATGCAGGCAGTAAACTGCAGTATGCACAATCTTATAATCTCCGGGGCCGTGAAGTAAAACTGGAAGGGGAGGCTTTTTTTAAAGTGCATACCAATGCGCAGAAACCTTTTACAGTAAAGGCCTCCGACTTGCGGATACTGGCGTTGGGGACCTCTTTCAATGTAAAAGCATATCCGGAAGACAGAACCGTGGTGACCACGCTGGTAGATGGAGAAGTGAAGATCGATGGCAGCAAAACCACCACTCCTTTCGGGTTAATGATGAAGCCACATCAACATGTTGTCTATAAAAAACCGCTGTCAATCAGCGGCAGTGAACAAAGGAAAATGCCTGTATCTAGCGGAGACAGCTCCACAGCTGCTCCGGTAGAAAGCAGGGAAGTGAACAATACTGATATATATACCGCCTGGAAAGATGGCAACTGGATTGTTGCCGCTCAAACAATGGAAGAACTGGCGGTAACGATGGAACGCAGATTTAATGTAAAGGTGGTTTTTCAGGAACAGGAACTGAAAGAATACCGGTTCAGTGGCACTTTCAGGCAGGAAACACTGGAGCAGGTACTAAGTATTCTGAGGCTCACAGCACCGCTGAAGTACACCATAGACAAAGGTGTAGTAACCCTTTCTCTGGATAATGAGCTGAAGGAGAAGTATTTAAAAACATTTAAAAGCCGATAGCAACCGGTAGGAACAGCGAATCAATATTATCATTTTCATCACCTGTAAAACCAAGTTACATGCCCGACATGAAGAACTAAAAAAAATTGGGAGTGATGCGACTCACCCCCAACCAACGAAAATCACCTGATGGTGAACAGCCTTTGCGACGGGCCTGTCACCGTAATTATTCGTTTAACTAAAATCTATACAAGTTTATGAAATCCACTGCAAACCTGGCGGCATTTTTTTGCCCCGGGCGAAAATTATTGCTCATGACGAAATTGACCGGTCTGCTGATTTTCGGGAGTTTTTTACAGGTATCCGCCAGCGTATTTGCCCAGGATAAAATAAAAGAACTGCATGCTGAAAATGCCAGCGTGAAGGAAGTATTTAAACTCATTGAAAACAGCAGCAATTATCGCTTCTTCTATAACGAGAGCTTCGCAGACCTCAACAGGTCGGTTAGTATTGATGTGAAAGACAAGAAGATCAACGACATCATGAAGTTGCTCTTCAACAGCTCCAATGTTACCTACCGCGTGCTGGAAAACAACCTGGTGGTAATTACGCCAGCCAATGCGGTACAGGTAAAGGTATCGGGTTACGTAACGGATGCTGTTACCAAAGATCCGTTGCCGGGTGTAACAGTAACTGTAGAAGGCACCACCATAGGGGCAGTAACCGATGCTACCGGTAAATATACCATCCAGGCGCCTGCCGATAACAGCGTACTGGTGTTTTCTTACATTGGCTATACCCCCCAGAAAGTAGTGGTAGGCGGCCGCCAGGAAATTAATGTTAAACTGGACGGAGATACCAAGAAACTGGAAGAGGTAGTGGTAATGGGTTATACCACTACCACCACTAAAAACCTCACTGGTGCTGCACAGGCAGTAAGCGGTGCTAAACTGAAAGACGTAACAGCCGGCAGTATGGATAAAATGCTGCAGGGTAAAGTGAGTGGCGTATTTGTAGGTAACGGCTCCGGAGATCCTTCTTCCGCGCCCGTGATCCGTATCCGTGGTAACGGAACACTGACTGCCGGTAACTCCCCGCTGATAGTAGTTGATGGTATCATTGGTGGCTTACCCAACCCCAGCGATATTGAAAGCGTAACCGTGTTGAAAGACGCGGCAGCTACTACCCTGTACGGCGCCCGCGCTGCCAACGGTGTAATGGTTATTACCACCAAAAGAGGTAAGGCCGGTAAAACACAGGTAAATTTCCGTACCAACATCGGAACGGCACGCCTCAATACCGGGCATTTTCACCTCATGAACGGAACCGACCTGTTTGACCTCCAGAAGGCCGCAGGAGCGAATCTTGATCCATCTCTCCGTAATATTAACACCAACTGGCAGCAACTGGCCTTCCAGAATGCCAGCAATCAGAACTATGAATTATCTGCCAGCGGAGGAAACGAGAAAACTAAATTTTACCTGGGCGGTAACTATTATAAGGAAGATGGTATCCTGAAAGGTACTGGTATAGAGCGTTTTAGCGCACGCCTCAACCTCGATCATAACATCACCGACAAATTCCGTGTAAGCGTGAACGTAGCCGGAACACAAACAACGGATCAGGATAATTCAAATGGGTCCCTGTATCAATACTATACCAACCTGCCATGGGATAAAGCTTACGACGATCAGGGAAAACCGGTGAACCCGCTCACAGCAGCCAACTGGTACGGTCGTGATATGACGAACTTCCTGTATGATCAGCAGTATAATTATACTAAAAACAAAAGACAATCACTCGAAGCGCTCGTAAAACTGGAATATGATATCACCAAATGGTTATCCTTCAGTTCTACCAACCGCGCACAGTATTATCACTTTAACCAGGAAAGCAACGGTGATGTAAGAACAGCGGCGGGTTCAGATGACAGAGGTAACCTGTACAACTATTACCAGGATACTTCCAGCTATATCAGCTCCAACCTGTTGAAAGCAAGATACACCATCAATAAAGTACATAATATCGACGGACTGGTGGGCGCTGAGTTCCAGCAGGTAAACCTGAACGATATCAACGCAAAAGGTAAAGGTGTCCTTCAGGGCGTAAACGTATTAGGTGGTACTTCTTCCCCAATGTCTATTGGTGGAACAAAAATCGACCGCGCATTTAATTCCTATTTTGTGCAGGCGAACTATAACTACAATTATAAATACTACTTCACCTCTTCCTTCAGAAGAGATGGCTCTTCCAAATTCGGCGCAAACCAGCAGTATGGTAATTTCTATGCTTTTGGCGCATCATGGGCAGCTTCGGAAGAAAACTTTATCAAACAGTTCAGGGCTATCACCAATCTGAAAATAAGGGCCAGTTATGGTACTACCGGTAATGCTGAAATAGGCGACTATAATGCTATTGGGGCATATGCTATCAATACACAGTATAATGGCTATCCGGGCGCTTACCAGAGCGTTTATAACGTACCCAATCTTTCCTGGGAAAAAGCGTACAATACCAACTTTGGTATCGATCTCGGCTTGTTCAACCGTATTAACCTGAACATCGATATTTATCAGAAAGACAGCAAGGACCTGTTGTTTAATGTACCGCTGCCCGGAACTGCCGGCTACAGCTACATTTCACAGAACGTAGGTTCCGTGCGTAATAAAGGTATTGAGATCAACCTGAGCACAGATAACCTGGTAGGCGAATTCAAATGGAGCACCGACTTCAACATCGGGTTTAACAAAAACCGGGTGACTGAATTATATGGTGGCAAAGGTCAGATCGTAGATCCTATCAGCGGCTATTTTGTACTGAAACAAGGTCAGGATATGCGTAGCTTTTATATGCGTAAATGGGCCGGTGTAGATCCTGCCAACGGTGATCCGCTCTGGGAAAAAATCACTACTGATGCCGGTGGTAATGTAACCGGTAAAACAACTACCAATAACTACAACGACGCTTCCCTGCAGATAGTAGGTTCTGCCACGCCGAAATTGTTTGGTGGTATGCGTAATACTTTCTCTTATAAAAATTTCCAGCTGAGTGCCTTCCTGGCCTTTGTTTCCGGTAATGATGTATATAACAACACCCGCGAACTGATGGATAACGACGGCGCTTATTATACTTACAATATGATGGAACTGGATAAGGGCTGGAGCCGCTGGGAAAAACCCGGAGATGTGGCTACCCATCCGAAGTTTGCTATCAAGGGAAATAAGAATTCACATAAGCCATCTTCCCGTTTCCTGGAAGACGGCAGCTACCTGCGTTTAAGAAATGTAAACCTGAGCTATGCATTGCCCAAAGCCTGGCTGGACCGCGTGCATATTGGAAACGCCAGAATATCTGTTGGCGGTGATAACCTGTGGACATGGACCAAATTCTCCGGTCTGGATCCGGAAGTAGATGATCGTGGTATCAACTCTATTAAGTACCCATCCAGCACCAAATGGTTTGCAGGCCTTGAAATCAATTTTTAACAGGAGCTAAAAGAGACGATCATGAAACACTTATCAAAATATTTTGCGGGCCTGCTGCTGTTATCAATGGCGAGTTCCTGCTCTTTAAAGAAAGATCCATACAGTGCTGTTCCGGATGAAAATATCCTGAAAGATCCCAGCAAATGGCCAGCAGCTACTGCGGGTAACTACGCCTTGCTGAAAGAAGAAAATTTTACGCGTAACTATTTCCAGATGGGAGAATTTCCCAGCGATGATATTGCGTTAAGCGGCGCTACTACTGACCCGTTATTTTACTCTTATACATACGGACATCTTACCAACCAGGGAAATGCGCTGCAGATCTGGAGGATGGGATACAAAGCGATTAATGGCTGCAACAAACTGCTGGAGGTAATGAAGGAAGGCACCTCCGATGCCGTAAATGAAATGATCGGTGAAAACCTGTTTATCCGCGCTTTCACACATTTCAGCCTGGTAAGAACTTTTGGACGTCCATACAGCCAGAGCCCTGAAACCAACCTGGGTGTACCGGTGGTTACCAAATTCGATATTTCGGCAATGCCTAAACGTAGTACGGTAAAAGAAGTATACGCGCAGATAGTAGCCGATCTGAAGAAAGGAAAAGACCTGATGAATAATTCCAATACCAACAGCTATGCCACCAGGTATGGCGCGATGGCTTTACTGGCAAGGGTTTATCTTTATATGGGAAGAAATGATTCAGCCCGTATCTATGCCGATTCAGTGATTCGTTCAAATAATTACGCCCTGGTAGCGACTTCCGACCTTCCTGGTTATTACACAAAGAGCAACGAGAATAATAAGGAAACCATTTTCGCTATTCATCATACCCTGCAGGACGACCGAACCTGGAGCTCCATCGGCTCCATGTATTATATGTCGCCTGGCGGTATGGGCTACGGCGAAATGTATGCCTCCGCTTCCTATCGCAGCCTGATTCAGAAACATCCGGAAGATGTGCGTAACGCCTTTATACAGGCGGTTTACCTGAAAGGCGCCAACGGTAAGGATTCTGTGAACCCGGCTACAGGCCAGAAAGTACTGGCTACCCGTAACGGCGTACCTAAATGGTATATCCTGAAATATTCTAACCAGGATAACGTGCCTACCCTCAGTTCACCGGTAGTATTACGTTTGGCAGAAATGTACCTGGTCAGGGCAGAAGCTAATGCCAAACTGGGCGACAATAACGCCGCATTCGCCGATGTAAATATACTCCGTACCAGGGCCGGTTTAAGCGGCAATGCGTTATTCAGCGCCTCCAACATGCAGGGCTATGCCTCTGTTCTGGATGTTGTACTGGATGAACGTCGCCTGGAGCTGGCCTTTGAAACACACCGCGTATTTGACCTGTTCCGTAACAATCGTAACGTATTCAGAGATTATCCCGGTGTACAAACAAATCCGCAAACCATATCCTACACGAACGCCCGGGTGGTTCACTTTATTCCTGAACAGGAAATACTGCTGGACCCCAACCTGGTGCAGAATCCGATTCAGTAAAATACCCAGCACAGCCCCGTTCTTCGGGGCTTTTGCTTTTATAAAATAATCCGGGAAAGAAGAAGTAACAATAGTAAATTTATGACCGGTGAACATTTAAAAATTTAACATCCTACATGTATCAGATCAACCACCATTCCCGCAACATCAGGAAAGGATTGCTGTTGGCAGGACTTACTTTCGGCGTTCTTACAACGGCTTATGCCCAGGAACTGAAGTATACTGCCGGTAACAACAGCTGGAACGCAGATTCGCTCGGTAATCACCGTGCAGTAGTCAGCTTTAACGGTACCTCCAACGTGGCCCGTGTGATTATTCCATGGCGCCGCCGCGATGAACATCCTGAAGCAAAACGCATCATTGTCCAGGATGCCAAAACAAAACAGAAAATTACCAACGTAAAAACGTTGACCATTACCCGTGAACAGGGCGATATCTGCTTCGAACCTGTATCTGGTAAAGGCGACTATTATATATATTATCTCCCTTCAAAAAATGAAGGACGCGATAACTACCCCAAAGGCGTATACCTGGCGCCGGAACAAACCGCCGATAAAAACTGGCTGCAAGCTGTTCCCGCCGGAATGAAACCTAATAGCACCGTAAAAGAACTGGAAGCAATCGATACTTTCAACAGCTTTTACCCAATGGAGGTGATAGCTACTGCCGCTGAAAAACAACAACTGTTGTTGAAGCATCCGGGTACCGGTTATATGGTGTTTCCGGAAGACCGGCAGTTTCCCATCAAAATGACGGAAGACCTGCCTCAACGCTGGATTAAGAAAGGCCCCTCCCAAAGCTTTACAGGGGAAGCCGACAAAGGGGAATACTATTCATTTCAGCTTGGTATTTACGCGAAGCGCGAAATGAAAAATGTAAAGATCTCTTTTGCAGATCTTAAAACAGCTAATGGCGCAGGTATCCCCGCAGCTCAACTGACTTGTATTAACACCAGCGGCACTACCTATGATGCGAAGCCATTTGCGCCGGTGGTGAATATTCCGGCCGGCGAGGTACAGGCGCTATGGTGCGGAGTAGATGTGCCAGCTACCGCTGCTGCAGGTATTTACAAGGGTACCGCTATCATCAGCGCAGAGGGTATGCCTGCTATGCCAGTAAGGATCACTCTAACAGTAACCAATAAACAGGCGGTGAACAGCGGCTTTAATGAGCCATGGAAACAAACACGCTTAAAGTGGCTGAATTCCACACTGGCACAGGATAATTCCCTGATCGCTCCATACACACCACTGGAAGTGAACGACAGCGTGATCAGTTTGCTGGGCCGTAAAGTAGGCATCAACAAAGATGGTTTCCCGGCACAGATACAAACGTTCTTTACGCCTGAAATGACGGGACTGTCCGCACAGCCCAAAAATATTTTTACAGAACCGGTTCACTTTCATTTCACGGCAGCCGCTAATGGTAAGGATCTTCCATGGAAAAGCAATGGCTGGAAAATTACTTCCAAAGAAGCCGGTAAGGTTAGCTGGACTGCTGTTAACACCACCACCGGGTTACAGATGGACGTAAATGCCACCCTGGAATTTGATGGTTTCCTGGACTATACCGTAAAAGTTACTGCCCTGGAAGATGTGTCCCTGAAGGAAATTACGATGCACCTGCCATTCGATAAAGGCGCTGCGAAATATATGATGGGCCTCAATCAAAAAGGTGGTGTACGTCCGGAAAAAATCGATTGGAAATGGGATGTGAAAAATAAAAACCAGGACGGCGCCTGGATAGGTGATGTAAACGCTGGTGTACAGTTTAACCTGCGGGACGAAAATTATGTACGTCCGTTGAACACTAACTTCTACCTGCAAAAGCCGCTGCTGCTGCCTTCTTCCTGGGGCAATGGCGATAAAGGCGGTATTACTATCGGCGAAAAAGGTAAGGCGATCCTGGTCAATAGTTATAGTGGCGAAAGAACCATGCATAAGGGAGAAGTGCTGTATTATAATTTCCACCTGATCATCACGCCATTCCATGCTATTAATACCGATTTCCAGTGGTCTACCCGTTTCTATCACAGGTATCATAACCTCGACAGCATTAAAGCCACCGGGGCTACCGTGGTGAATATCCATCATGGTAATGATATCAATCCGTGGATCAACTATCCGTTTATCGAGTGGAAGAAGATGAAGGATTATATCGATGAGGCACACAGCAAGGGTTTGAAAGTAAAGATTTATAACACCGTAAGAGAGCTCTCTAACCACGCCTGGGAAACATTCCCGCTGCGTAGCCTGGGCCATGAAGTATACAGCCCCGGAAAGGGCGGTGGCTTTTCCTGGCTGCAGGAGCATGTGGGGAAAGACTACATTGCGGCATGGTTTGTACCGGAATTCAAGGATGCAGCTATCATTAACAGTGGTATGAACCGCTGGCATAATTACTATGTGGAAGGCATGAACTGGCTGGTACAAAATGTGGGTATTGATGGTATCTATCTTGATGATGTGGCGTTTGACCGGGTAACCATGAAGCGCGTGAAAAGAGTGCTGACACAGGATAATCATCCGGGTATTATTGATCTGCATTCGGCGAACCAGTATAACAAATCAGATGGCTTTATTAATAGTGCCGTGCTGTATATGGAGCATTTCCCTTATCTGAACAGGCTTTGGTTTGGAGAGTATTTCGATTACGAAAAAAATGGGCCCGACTTTTTCCTGACGGAAGTAAGCGGTATTCCATTTGGATTGATGGGTGAAATGCTGCAGGATGGCGGAAACCAATGGCGTGGAATGGTATATGGGATGACTAATCGTATGCCATGGACAGAGAATTCCGATCCACGTCCTATCTGGAAAGTATGGGACGATTTTGGTATGCAGGGAACAAAGATGATTGGTTATTGGGTAGAGAACAATCCTGTTAAAACCAGCAATCCGCTGGTACCGGCCACTATTTATAAAAAGAATGGCGCAGTGCTGGTGTCTGTTGCCAGCTGGGCAGCGGAAGATACGTCTGTTCAGTTGACGATCGACTGGAAGGCGCTGGGATTGGATCCTGCAAAGGTGGTGATAACTGCACCGGATATACGTAATTTCCAAACCGGCCGGGTGTTTGCCAAAGATGCGGTTATTCCGGTTGCTAAGAATAAAGGAATGTTGTTAATTATTAAGTAGAATTACGAATTACAAAGTTGTGGGTAAATATCTTCGAAGATCCAACTTCGTTAACCATCTACCCACAACTTCGTAATTTCTAATTCGTAATTCTCTTTCCCGCTACCGCTACCCTGAATGTTTCCACGCACTTCCTGTCCTGTAGCGTTACATAAACGGTTTTCCCGTCTTTATCTCCGAAAACGAGGTTGCTGCATTGTTTTCCTTTCAGCGGTACTTCGCGGATCAATACGCCCTTTGGCGACATAACCGCGATGACGCCTTTTCCCCATCTGGCAATATAGAGGTTGCCGGCCTTATCGCATTTCATGCCATCGAACCCAAAGTCGGGGAAGGTAGCGAATAAGGTTTTATGGGAGATATTGCCCGCTTCGTTTACATCGTACTTCCAGACTTTCCGTTGCACGCTTTCATTTACGTACAGGGTTTTCTCGTCGGGACTTAGTTCTATCCCGTTGGTAGTACCCATATTGGCTTCCAGCAAAACGGGGGTGCGGTTGGCATCTATACGCCAAAGCTGCCCGGTGTTGTTGGCCCATTTCGGATCAGACACGAAGATCTGGTCTTTGCGGTTAATGCAGAGATCATTCGGCTGATTGAATTTATTGGAATGGACAAATACGCTGACCTTTTTTGTTTTCATGTCTATGGTCAGTACATTATGATTGATGAAATCGGGCAGGAACATGGCGCCTTTGCTATTGAAGTGAATGCCGTTGGCAACACTGCTGTCGGGGAGCGTTACAAAAACTTCTCCGCTGCCGGTATGGGTATTTATTTTTCCGATGGTACCATCTTTTTCAAAATTTACCACATAAAAATTGCCTGCTTTGTCAAAGTTGGGTCCTTCAATGTTCACGGAAAACATGTTTTCGGCAGTGAGATCACAGGCTTCGTATAGAGGTCTGGCTGCGGTTTTTTGTTGGGCCATCGTTGGCAGGCTGCAGCCTGCCAGCATTACCGCCAGATATATGTGTTTTCTCATGTTCATTTTATTTTAAAGCATTAAATTAAGGAACTAATCGGGACTTTTCAGTGTAATAGTGTAGGGGAGATGCTATGTAATGAAATTATCAAGAAATATTTACGGGCAGAAACGGTTCTGTTGCCTGTCAACTAATTTATTAATTTTGCGTCCATGATCCATGTTTCGGAGTTTAAAGATTTGGCGCACTTAACGATACACAAGGTGGGGAATTCTTCCAATGAGGAGGCGTTACTCTGTTCCAGGGCGCCTTTGCAGCTGGAGGATGAAACAATCAGCCAGTTATTGGTTACCTATTTTATACAGCCTTTTGCCAATACAGCGGAGTATTTTCGGTTCCGGCATGATGCGGATATAGAATTGAATGAAATATTTCAATATTGTCGACGTATATTTACTGACCAAAGTGAATTTCAGGAGCAGTCGGTGAACATTGCCAAACATCTATATAAACACTCCACCCATCCCAAAATAAAAGGGGGAGAGCTATATATAGCCTACTTTAGCAGGTGTCAGGTGGATGGAGAAGAAGTGGAGGCAATCGGTATTTTCAAATCAGAGAACCGCGATACTTATCTGAAAGTGTTCCTGGCAGATGAGAATTACCAGGTTAATTATGAAGATGGCATCAATATTAATAAGCTGGACAAAGGTTGCCTGGTTTTTAATACAGAAGAGTCAGAGGGTTTTAAAGTAAGTATTGTAGACAGCAACAGCAAACAAACCGAGGCTGTATACTGGAAAGATGCTTTTTTACAGGTTCAGCGGAGAGAAGATAGTTACCATCAGACAGAAACAGCAGTAGACATGTGTAAGCTGTTTATACATAACAAGCTGCCAACCGAGTATGAGATGGATAGAGTGGATCAGGTAGATCTGTTAAATAAATCAGCCGCCTATTTCAAGGAAAAAGAGCAATTCCAGTTGGATGATTTCGCGAAAGAGGTACTGGGTCATCCCGACGCCATTGCTTCTTTTAAAGAATACAGAAATGAATACGCGAATCATTTCCAGCAAGATATCCCTGATGAATTTGAAATATCTGCACCTGCTGTAAAGAAACAGCAGAAAGTATTTAAGAGTATATTGAAATTGGATAAGAATTTTCATGTGTATATTCACGGCAATCGCGAAATGATTGAGCGCGGCTTTGATGAAGCGACTAACATGAACTATTATAAGCTACTGTTTGAAAATGAAGCGTAGGTCTGTGTAAATGAACAGTAGAGGCACCTGTGGGATTGATTTTGTGGAGGGATAACAACAACATTTTATAATTTTCTCATAAGCAAAAACCAATTGTTAACAAAGGCTGCCTCGTCTGGGCGGCCTTTTATTTTTCAGGAGCGTTGGCGGAGAACCAGGTAATAATTTTAAATAAAAAAGGAACGGAGGCAACACTAAGTGCTGTCTCCGTTCCTTTTTTATTTAAAGCTGAGGCCAACCGCAGTTAGCCTGGTTGCTGTCCTTTTTCAGGATTATTATTCCTGTTTGCGTTGCCCGGGCGGTGTTTATGCCTGGGTGAACGCCTGTCTTGTCTGGGTGCAGATCCCTGCTGACCGCCGGTTTGGTCGGGTTGCTGCCCTGGCTGGTCCGGTTGTGCAGGCGGTTTCGGGCCTTGTTGCCTTGGTCCTTGTTGTCTCTGCCCCTGTTGCCTTGGTCCCTGTTCGGGCCGGGATGCTTGCTCAGGGCGGGGTTGCTGCTCGCGTCCCTGCCTGGGCTGATTGCCACCCTGTTGCCGTTGTTGCTGTTGGCGGTTTTCCTGTTTAGGCTTACGGTCCTGCTGCTGGCGGTTGTCGGGCCTTTGATTGCCTTTGGGTTGTTCCGTTCTGGGTTGAGCGGAGCCCTGGCCTTGTTTCTGATCGCCGGCTTTCTGTTGTTTTTGTTTGTCCTTGTCTTTCTGTTTACGCTTTTGCGCTGTTTTTTCGAGAGATTTCAGACTAATCAGTCCAACCACATCTGCGTAACCGAGGTCCGCTTCTTTTGGTTTGGCTGTTACCACTTCTACAGGTTTCAGATCTTCCGGTTTTACGCCTTGCCTGTTGAGCTGGCGTATTTCCTTGGCCCTGGAAATAGTGAGTGGGTATTGTTTGTTACTGCCTTCGTAGGAGTACCACATGAGGCTTTTGAAGATATCCCTTTTTTGCAGGTGGGCAACGCCGCCGGCAGTTTCAATGTTATCAGCATCATCGGGGAAGTCTTTCAGGGCGTCGAGGTAGGTATCCAGTTCGTAGTTCAGACAGCATTTCAAACGGCCGCATTGTCCGGATAGCTTTGCCTGGTTGATAGACAGGTTCTGGTAGCGGGCAGCGGTTGTATTCACGCTTTTGAAGTCCGACAGCCAGGTGGAGCAGCAAAGCTCTCTGCCGCAGCTGCCTATGCCACCTACTTTTCCGGCTTCCTGGCGGGCGCCTATCTGGCGCATTTCCACCTTGGCCCTGAATTCAGAGGCATAAACTTTAATTAATTCTCTAAAATCAACGCGATCGTCTGCTGTGTAGAAGAACGTGGCTTTACGGCCATCGGCCTGTATTTCCACTTCTGCAAGTTTCATTTCAAGTCCGAGGTTACGGGCAAGTGCTCTCGATTTAATGAGGGCTTCCCTTTCCCGGGCCTTGTTGTCATTCATCCGTTGCAGGTCGTCGTTAGTTGAACGGCGTAGAACTTTTTTTACTTCGGGTGTGTCTTCAGCGCGTCGCTTCTTCATTTGCAGTTTTACCAGCTCGCCCGTGAGGCTTACCGTACCAACGTCAAATCCGCTAACTCCTTCCACTGTTACCATTTCTCCTTTATCAAAGAGCTGTTTGGTCACATTACGGAAAAAATCCTTGCGGCTGCCATTGTTAAAACTTACTTCTATAATGTCAAATGGTGCTAAGCTATCACCAAGAGGAATATTGGACAGCCAATCAAATACATTCAGTCTGTTACAACCTCCTGTGCTGCATCCTCCATTACTCTTGCATCCTGACGGCTTCCCTTCCACACCCGTACCACATCCGGCACAAGCCATATTATTAATTAGTTTAAATTTTATAAATAAGCATTTCAGGTTATTCCAGTTCTTCAAAATACGTTTTTCCTTTTAGAAAAACAAAAGGCCGGAAGCAACAAAGATAGGGAAAAGCAGCTGATAAGCCCCCGGAGATGCTGGTGCTTATTACATAACCGGTAAAGGTTTCTTTTTGAATATATATTGGAGCTTGATGGACAGTGCATGAAATAGCATCTTTCCGTTAGCGTTGCGTTCAATATAATAGCTGGCATTGTTCAGTTCATCAGCAATTTCCTGCATCTGGTCGAGGTTGGCCAGTTTGGCCAGCTTTCCGGCAAAGTCCGTTTCTTCCGGGGAAAATGCCAGCAGCGTCTTATCAAGGTATTGAAGCCGGATGGTATGTTCCAACAGGTTAATGAAGTACCGGAGGAACTGTTTCTGGTTTTCCCGGCCGGTTTTGGCGCTGGAAATACCTTCTATCCATTCCTGCAGGGCTACCCGGTTGCCGGTAAACAGGTGGTTGAGCCAGCTCCGGAGTAACTCGTGATAGTCATCCTCGGAGTGTTGCAGCAAATAGAGGGCTTCCCGGTAGTTACCTGCCGTGAGGGTGGCTATCTGTTGCGCCCGGGATGGAGGTACTTTGCTTCTTTCCTCCAGCGCCACTATCATGTCGGCTTTTGCCAGTGGATTTATCTTAATAAGATGTGTTCTTGATAAAATAGTGGCCAGTATCTGCTCCTGGTTTTCTGCAACCAGGATGAAAAGGGTGTTTTTAGGTGGTTCTTCGATCAGTTTCAGGAGACGGTTGCCTTCATTACCGAGGTACTCCGGCATCCACATGACCAGTATCTTATAGCCACTCTCAAAGCTTTTCAGGTTCAGTTTGTGGATAATATCCTGGCATTCTGTGGCCGTTATGTTTCCCTGTTTGTTTTCTGCACCTATAAACTGCAGCCAGTCGTAAGCATTGCCATATGGTTGTGCTACCACAAATTCGCGCCACTCGCTGATATAATCGGTACTTACCGGTTTATCACCCGACTTGCGGGGAATAACAGGGTAGGAGTAATGAATATCCGGATGTACAAACTGCGAGGCCTTTATGCAGGCAGCGCATTGCCCGCAGGCATCCTGTTCCTTTTTGTTTTCGCAAACGAGGTATTGTGTGAATGCCAGTCCCAATGGGAGACCGCCCGCTCCCTCAGGGGCGAGCAGTATCATGGCATGACTGAGCCGGTTATGCTGAACGGATTGAATGAGCTGTTGCTTTACCTCAGCTTGTCCTATGATATCTGAAAATAGCATGGGCGCAAGATAATGAAAAGGGGGATAATCGTCATTTTTACCAGGCCGTTCTTCTTATTGCAATGATACATAACAGGCGTTCTCAAAGGCGCCTTCGCCGCTGATGCCTAAGTTATCTGCCATAAAAAAGAAACTGCCGGATATCGTCTGGTTCCTGGTATTTACTTTTTTGATGATGATATAAGAGGTGTCGGTGACTGCTGTGTTATAATTGCCGGTATGATCTATTATCGATGCGGCTACCAACCCGCCTTTTATAGGTCCGGTCCGCGAGTAAAAGAAAGTATCCAGGCGCAGACTGTCATTCTTCAGCGACGTTGCATCAGGAGCACGATCGGTAAGATTCAGCACTATTTTGAAGGTATCAGAGATGGCTTCCATACTAAAGAATTTCTCACCACCTTCATCATCCTCCGCTTTGCGGAATAAGATGCTGTTGCTAAGACTCATTGGTCTGCTGCGGCCATCTATGGCAGCAGTCATTTTCATTTCCGGGCAGGAAAGGGAAGGAGTGTCAACACCGTTCTGACATGCAGACAAAGTAAGAAGAAGGCTGATGGCAATGCATGTCAGCGGTTTTCCAAAAGGGATAAGTTGGTGTTTCATGAATATAGTTGCTCGTTGTGTATAAAATATCAGGATGCTTACGTTAACGACTATACGTTTAACGTAAGCACCTGCAAAAATCTTATAAAACACAAAGTTGGCAACAGGAAATAAGAACCGGAGAATGCTACTTTTCTATTGCAGCAATAACTTCGGCTGATTCAGGTTGGGTTTTTGGAGAAAATACAGCCACCAGGTTTCCTTTTTCATCCAGGAGGTATTTCTGGAAGTTCCAGGTAACTTCAGCCGGTTCAAAATGTTTGGCTTTACTTTCTTCCAGCAACCATTTATAGAGCGGATGTATGTCGGCGCCCTTTACGGATATTTTAGCAGCCATAGGAAAACTCACGGCATACTTTTTAGTGCAGAATTCCTGTATTTCCTTGTTGCTGCCGGGTTCTTGTGAACCAAAATTATTGGCAGGAAAACCGATGATCACCAGTTTGCCCTGGTATTTCTTGTACAGTTTTTCCAGCCCTTCATATTGGGGCGTATTGCCACAGAGCGATGCTGTATTAACGATTAATACCTTCTTACCTTTATATTTGGAAAAATCAATTTTTCCTCCATCAACGGCATCTACTTTAAAATCATAAAGGTGGGAAGAAGCAAAAAGCATAACAATTGATAATATTGCTAACCTGAACATATCGACGGTTTTTTTAAAGATTTGATGAAAGGATCAGCGAAAACGCTGTACTTGTAAAGTTAGCATTCCCGCATGAAAAAGAAGAAGTTTTTTGGTTAATGGCTGGTCCACGCCCGATACAATAGCAAACACCCCATCATCAACCTGATTAATCTCTGCTGCATTTGCAAAAAGCTAGGTCCATGCATACGCCAGACAGCATACGCTTACCCTGGCTCCAGCCTCCTGAAGAGCCACGCAACAGGCTTCTGTGGTGGCGCCGGTAGTAATAACATCATCGATAAGTAATACGTGTGATCCCGCGTTAAGGTTGCCGCTGGTTTTGAATGCGGTGGATACATTCTGCCAGCGGTCTGTTCGCCCTTTTTTTGTTTGTGTGGCGGTATATTGCTGCCGGCTGAGTGTAGCGGGGTATACCGGCAGTGGAATTACCCGGGCAATGCCGTTGGAGAGCAGGGTGGCCTGGTTGTAACCGCGTAGTTTTTCTTTCCGGGGAAACAGCGGGACTGGTGCCAGCAGATCAACATCGCTGATCCAGGAACAGTCTTGCAGCTGATAACCTATTTGCTTCCCCAGCCAGCATGCAATATCTGATCGTTGCCGGTATTTGAACTGGTGAATGAGCTGTTGTATGCCGGAAGACCGGTTGTAATAGTAGGCGGCGGTGGCATGTTGTACTATTACTCTTCCGTTGAAGATGCGGGCAACCGGGTTGCCGGGATACCGGTGAAAGTGTGTAGCAGGTAATGCCTGCAGGCACCGGATACATAACAGTTCATCTGTTTGTTGCAGGTCTGTGCCGCAGAGTTCACAACAATGCGGATAAAACAGATGAACCAGTGGGGATAACAAACTGGTAAACATGTGTTGAATTTAAAAAGATATGGTGTTAACTGATGTTTTAAAATAATCGTTGATATACTTCTTCCACTCTGCCCACGGCAATTACTTCAATATGGAATTTACTGAAATCAATTCCTTTTTTGTTGTAACGGGAGATAAATATTTTTTCGAAGCCCAGTTTTTCTGCTTCTGCAATCCTTTGTTCTATGCGGTTTACAGCTCTTATTTCTCCGCTCAGTCCTACTTCTCCCGAAAAACAAACTTTGGGAGGAATGGCATTGTCTTCATAGGAGGAGAGCAGTGCGCACAATACTGCCAGATCGATGGCCGGATCTTCTACTCTGATGCCGCCGGCGATATTGAGGAATACATCTTTTACGCCGAAGTGGAAGCCGCCGCGTTTTTCGAGTACTGCCAGCAGCAGTTGGAGTCTGCGTAAATCGAAACCGGTGGCAGTGCGTTGCGGGGTACCGTAAACGGATTGTGTAACGAGCGCCTGTACTTCCACGAGGAGCGGGCGCATGCCTTCCATGGTGGCAGCAATAGCCACGCCGCTTAACAGGTCTTCACGTTGTGAGATGAGGATTTCGGAAGGATTGGTTACCTGTCTTAATCCTGTGCCGGTCATTTCGTAAATGCCCAGCTCGGCGGTGGAGCCAAACCTGTTTTTGATGGTACGTAAAATGCGGTAGGCATAATGCTGGTCGCCCTCGAACTGCAGAACCGTATCCACCATATGTTCCAGCACTTTTGGGCCGGCTATGGAGCCATCTTTTGTGATGTGGCCGATGAGGAATACGGGGATGTTACTTTCCTTGGCAAAACGTTGTAATTCTGCTGCTGTTTCCCTGATCTGGGATACGCTTCCCGGAGCAGATTCTATAAAAGGGGAGTGGAGGGTTTGAATAGAATCTACAATCACGAGTTGTGGCTGCAGTTTTTTTATTTCCTGGAAAATTGTTTGCGTGGATGTTTCTGTGAGCAGGTAAAACTGTTCATTGGAATTCTGTATGCGGTCTGCCCGCATTTTTATCTGTTGCTCACTTTCCTCACCGCTGATATAAAGCGTTTTAATATGCTTCAGTTGTAGTGCATTCTGAAGGAAGAGGGTAGATTTTCCGATGCCGGGTTCTCCGCCCACCAATACGAGGGAACCCGCTACTATGCCGCCTCCCAGCACACGATTCAATTCGTTGTCGGGTGTTAATATCCTTTCTTCTTCCCGGGTAACTACCTCAGCGAGGTTAATAATTTTATGGGTGCGGGCAGCTGAGGTATCGTTGTTTTTCCAGTCTTGTTGCTTCTGTGGAATATCTTTTTGTACTCTTTCTTCCACAAACGTATTCCATTCTCCGCAACTCGGACATTTTCCATTCCATTTCGCTGATTCGTATCCACAATTCTGGCAAAAAAAAGCAGTTCTTATTTTACTCATAATTTTTTTAAAACAGATGCATACAAAGTAAATGGTTTTATACTTATTGCATCGAAATGATAAAAAGAGAGGTGATAAAAAGAGGGGTAAAAAGGTATAAAAAGAGAAAAGAGCCAAACGGAAGATTCCGCTGACTCTTTCTACTTACTAACCCATTAAATTCAGGTCTAAATTACTAAATGGCTTCAGAATAAAAAAGTTTATTTAATTGATGTGAATAACTTTTGAGCCTTTGGCAGGAACTAACAAAGTGGCTGCCATCGCTTGTTTCAGCGCATGTTTTTATCCAATATTACTTTCATTGGGAACTCGTAAAATGTTGATAAATAGGGTTGATGTTGATGATTTTTGCATATGAAAAAAATTTAATAAGATACTTTTTTATAAATGACAAACAGACGCTTTTTGCTCGTAAAAAAATTATTTTAACGCCATAATGACAGTGTTAAATTTATAATTTCAGGACAAAAAGGGGAGTTGGCAGTCAAGTGCTAAATAAACCTTAAAAGGGGGTATCTGGAGAGATATTTGTGCCTGCTTTTTACCAAATTTTACATAATATGACACCTGGAATCATGTTTTTATCGCTGATTTTTGTGGGGATCAGCATGCTGGTAAGCTATATACTTAAAAGTAAGTTCCAGGCTTACAGCCAAATACCCACTTCTTCTGGTCTCACCGGTAAGCAAATTGCCGATAAAATGTTGAGAGACAATCAAATATACGACGTTCAGGTACGGCAAACGGAGGGTTTTCTGTCGGATCACTACAATCCGGCCGATAAAACCATTAATCTGAGTCCGGACGTTTATAGCGGTGCCAATGTAGCGGCGGCGGCTGTGGCAGCTCATGAGTGCGGTCATGCTGTACAACATGCTGCGGCCTATCCCTGGCTGGGACTCCGGTCAAAACTGGTGCCTGCGGTACAGTTCAGCTCCAGCCTCGTTTCATGGGTATTGCTGGCCGGTATTTTCCTCATAAATACCTTTCCGCAACTATTACTGGGGGGTATTATCCTTTTCGCCATAACCACTGTATTTGCCCTTATAACACTGCCGGTAGAGTTTGATGCCTCCCGCCGGGCACTGGGTTGGCTGGATAACAGCCGGATAATGCCGGCTGCAGAGCACGATAAGGCGAAAAATGCACTCTGGTGGGCCGCCATGACCTATGTGGTTGCTGCCCTGGCATCAGTAGCCACCCTGTTCCAGTATATTTTAATATATATGGGAGCGAGAAACCGGAATAATTAATAATATAAACATCCTTGGATATGTAAAAAGCGACCGGTCAGGTCGCTTTTTATTTTATCATGTTCCAGTATCCTTTAACATTTTGTTAAGGAATTGAAAATATTTCTCTATTTTTATTTCCTGAATGTGAATTTCAGCCACTTTAAAGTGTTTCGCTTGTGTTTTTGCTTAATGATAAGGCCCAAAAGTACCTCATCAACCAATTTGTGTCAAACTGCTGTTCAATAATAACTCAAAATCTAAACTAAGAACCATGTTGCGATTCTACTCGTTGATGGGCATGTTGCTGTTCCTATGCACTATGTCATATGCCCAGTCAAAACAAATTTCTGGTAGGGTTACAGACCAGAAAGACGGTAGCAGCCTGCCAGGCGTTACAGTGAAAGTAAAAGGTGCCACTGCCGGTACAGTAACCACTCCCGATGGAACTTATAAATTGGATGTGCCTGCCGGAGGAACTTCTCTTATATTTTCCTTTGTAGGTTACAGCGATCAGGAAATAGTGATCGGTAACCAGAAAACAATTAACGTAGTACTCAGCACCGGGAATAAAGATCTTTCCGAAGTGGTGGTAGTAGGTTATGGTACCCAAAATAAAAGGGACCTGACTGGAGCGGTAAGTAAAATTTCCGCGAAGGAAATAGAAAATCAACCCGTAGTGAGCTTCGAATCTGCTATTCAGGGTAAAACGCCCGGCGTAGTAATAGAATCAGGTAGTGGTAAGGTAGGACAGGGGATCAAAGTACGTATTCGCGGTACCTCCTCTATTTCTGCGAGCAGCCAGCCATTATATGTGGTAGATGGTATGCCGGTAAACTCTACCAGCAATACCGATGTTAATAACGACCCTACTAACCCCATGGCGGATATTAACCCGAACGATATTGAATCCATCGATGTATTGAAAGATGCATCTGCGGCTGCAATATATGGTGCACGCGGTTCAAACGGTGTAATCATTATCACCACCAAAAAAGGTCGGTCCGGAGAAAAAACAAAAATTGAACTTAACGCGAGCACCGGTTGGGGAAAGCCAACTACGAGAAGAGGTTTCCTGAACGCAACTGATTATGTAAAGCTCTTGGAAGAAAGAGCCGCAAATGATGGTAGAACTGCATTTGCCACAAAGGATGACAGCTTTACCGGACAACCATTTGCTACAGAAGCAGAGGCGATAAAGTATTTTACGGATGAGGTAGATGGCGATATGACCAGTCTGGCGTTGGGTAAAGATATCCATAAACTTGGTTACAGCACGGACTGGGAAGGTCTTTCTTTCAGAGATCCTGCGCATTCACAACAGCTGGATCTCTCCGCTGCCGGCGGTAGTGATAAAACTAAATTTTACGTGTCCGGTTTTTATAACAGCCAGGAAGCTATAGTGATCAATAACAAATTTGTTCGTTATGGCGGCCGTCTGAATCTGGAGCATAATGCTTCTGATAAGGTATCTTTTGGGATGAACCTCAATGTGAGTCGCTCACAACTGGATCGTGTAAGTAACGATAACGTTTTTTCTACCCCCAGCCAGTTGGTAGCACAGGCGCCAGTATCTCCCCAATATGATGAAACTGGTGCAATTAATAATAACACGCTCTATCCAAATGGTTTGTTTGATGCACAATACAACTCAAACAGACAGGTAACTTTCAGGACTTTAGGAAATGTGTTCCTGAATTATAAGATCCTGCCTACGCTGACCTTTAGGTCTGAATTGGGTGCGGATATTTCCAACCTTACAGAAGATCAGTATATAGGTGTAAAGGCTTCCGACGCATTAGGCAAAGGATCAGCACTTTCGAACTATACACAGGATGTATCTCTGAATACCAACAACTATTTTACATTCACACCTAAGCTGAGCGAAGACCACAGCCTAAGTGTTACAGCTGGTATGAGCTATCTGCAAAATGACTTCTCCACCACGCAGGTTTCCGGTGAATTGTTCCCGTCAGATATTATCAAAAAACTGGTAGCAGCTGCGTCCATTACTTTTGGTAGCTCCACTAAGCAGCGTTATACATTCCTGTCTTACTTTGGAAGAGCTAACTACGCCTATAAAGAGAAGTATCTTGCTTCTGTGAGTGTGCGTTCTGATGGCTCCTCACGTTTTGGACCCAATAACCGTTATGGTATTTTCCCTGCCGGATCATTGGGTTGGGTAATTTCACAGGAAGATTTTCTGAAAGACAATAGAACACTGAATTTCCTGAAACTCCGGGTAAGCTATGGTACAACAGGTAACGCAGAAATTGGTGAAAACAGATACAGGACCTTATTGCAACCAACTGGTTATCCACAATTACCTGGTTATCGCCCTTACCAGATGGGTAACCCGGACTTGAAATGGGAGAAAACAAAACAGTTTGACCTTGGACTGGAATTTGGTTTGTTCAACAACCGTTTGAGCGGTGAAGTAGACTACTATAATAAACAAACCTCTGATCTGTTATTGCAAGCCAATCTGCCTTATTCAACTGGTTATGATTTCCAGTACCTAAATATTGGTAATATGGAAAATAAAGGGGTGGAAATTTTACTGAACAGTGTGAATATTGATACCCGTAATTTCAGATGGAATACCTCGCTGAACGTATCCTATAACAAGAACAAAGTAAAAGATATCAAAGGCCAGATTATTGAATCTACTGGTGGAGAACAACGTGCTGTAGAAGGTGAGCCCATCGGTGTTTTCTATATGGCTAAGTTTGCAGGTGTAGATCCGCAAACCGGTGACGCCTTATATATTGATGGTTCAGGAAAACCTAATACAGATTTTTCAAAGGCGCAAAGAATGGTAGTAGGTAAATCTACTCCGGACTGGACAGGCGGCTTAACGAATACATTCTCTGGTTATGGCTTCGACCTGAGTGCCTTCTTCTCATTTGTACAGGGCAACAGCATCTTTAACCGTGCTGGTATTTATCAGGGTAACGGATTTGCCGGAGGTTATGACAATCAGCTAAGTGATGTGTTAAACAGATGGCAGAAACCTGGAGATATCACCAACGTACCTCGTTTGTCTTATTACTATGCTGATGGCGGCGCTTACACTGAAAACAGTCGCTGGATATATGATGGATCATATATTCGTCTGAAATCACTCACATTGGGTTATACTTTACCGAAGAGCGTTGTAAATAAGTTGAATATTTCCAGTTTGCGTGTATATGTAGCTGGTTATAACTTATGGACAACCACCAAATATTTTGGTGATCCTGAAATCAACTCTGCTGTACTGGGTAACATTGCCGGCGGTATAGATTATTACACCGTGCCTCAGGCGAAACAGGTAACAGTAGGTCTGAATGTTAAATTTTAATCTTAAACATGCAAATGATGAAATCATATAAAAAATATATAGCACCTTTTCTGCTGGCGGTTGCTGTTGCAGGAATGTCTGCCTGTAACAAAAAACTGGAGGTGGAGCCCGGGTCCTACATTGTTCCCGATCAGGTGAAAGATGAAAGTGATGTGCGCGCAGAATTACTTGGCGCCTATCAGAATTTACAACACGCTGATGCATATGGAGAGCGTGCCATACTGATTCCGGATCTCCTGGCGTCTGAAGGGGAACTGTCTTTCGAAGGAACATTTTTGGTGTACCGCCAGATTCAGGCCAAGTCACAATTGAAAACCAGTTCCATTGTTGATGGTATCTGGCAGCGCGGATACAAAACCATCAATACTGTAAATATTGTTATCGGAAATATGGGTCTTGTTTCTGCAGACAACAAGGGAACTATTGAAGGGGAGGCAAGGTTTATACGTGCTTTGATGTATTTCCATCTCGCCAATTTATTTGGCAAGCCATATTCAGCAGGAGGAACCACTACCAATCTCGCAGTACCCTTGATTTTGGATCCTATTGTTGCACAGGAAGATCTCGAAAAGGGACGGCAGCCAAGAGCCACCGTTGATGCGGTACACAAACAGGTGTTGGCAGATCTGAAGTTTGCGGCAGCAAATCTTCCTGAGTCAAACGAAAATGGAAGAGCAGATAAGTTTTCCGCTTATGCTATTCTTTCAAGGGTGTACATGGCCGAAGGATTATATAAAGAAGCTGCAATTGCTGCGGATTCTGTACTCGAAAAAGGCTCCTTCTTATTGGGCTCCTCATTTGACAAAGCCTTTAATAATGGCTTGAATTCTTCCGAGGATATCTTTGCAATTCAGCAAACAAACCAGAGTAACGCAGGTACAGCCGACAATGGCTTGCAAACGTTTTATGGAGCACGTTCTGTCGGTGGCAGGGGAGATATAAACGTTGACCTGAGTGGCCTGGGGTACCCGGCTGGCGATGATCGCAGTACTTTCACCTACACAGGTCGCGGTATTGCCGGAAACCGCGGTGATTATACGGGAAAATGGAAAGACCAATATAAAGTGTATACAGTAGTTCGTCTGGCAGAAATGTACCTGACCCGTGCAGAGTCCAATTTGCGTGCAGGGACCACTGTAGGAGCAGCGCCATTGGATGATGTGAATGCTGTGAGAGCAAGATCACATGCTGCTCCGTTGGCAGCAGTTACAGCCGATATTGTAGTAGCAGAACGTTTAAGAGAACTAGCTTTCGAAGGAGATAAACTGTGGACGTACAAACGCCTCAAGAAAAATGTGGGTACCCGTACTTATATCGACGATAAACTGGTGCTTCCTATTCCGCAGCGTGAAACGGATGCTAATACCAAGCTCACCCAGAACCCCGGATACTAATTATTCTTAATATAATAAGTCTTTACAGGGCTTCCCATTCCCGGGAAGCCCTGTTTTATTACATAAATATCTATAATATTAACAGTCTTTGGATTGCTGTTAATAACTTTTATTCAAATTTTTTATTGAAAATCAATTAATTACAAAGGTGCCTTATAAAAAAGTGCCCAAAATGTATGGTTATTAAGATTCGGCAATGTACCTTTGCACTCCTCATAATGAGGAATTGTTTACAAGACGTAATTTTTATCGTATACAACAATGAATACATTAAGTTTCAGAACTAAATCGGCTAACGACGCTTACGTAAAGCGTGACTGGCATATAGTGGATGCTACCAACCTGACACTCGGAAGAGTTGCTGCGAAAATGGCTGCTATCTTAAGAGGTAAAAACAAACCTTACTATACGCCTCATACTGATTGTGGTGATTATATCATCGTAATCAATGCAGAAAAGATTGCTTTAACCGGCAACAAAATGCAGGAAAAAGAATATATGCACTACACTGGTTTCCCCGGTGGTCAGAGAATCGAGTTGGCTAAGGACCTGATCCGTCGCCGTCCTGAGGTGTTGATCGAAAAGGCTGTTAAAGGTATGTTGCCTAAAAACCGCCTGGGCCGTGCGATGTACAAAAAATTGTTTGTATATGCTGGTGCTGAACATCCTCATGCTGCGCAGAAACCACAACCTTTAACTTTCTAATTTTTCTCTGATACATGGAAAAGCAAAAAAATACAATAGGTCGTCGTAAGGAAGCTGTTGCCCGTGTTTACATCAACAAGGGTACCGGTAACATTACTGTTAACGACAAAGATTATAAAAACTACTTTTCTTTGATCTACCTGCAAAACCAGGTGGAACTGCCTTTCAAAACTATCGATGCACTCGATAAATTTGATGTGAAAGTAAACGCACAGGGCGGTGGTATCAAAGGTCAGGCAGAAGCTATTAAGCTCGGTATTGCCCGCGCGCTTTGCGAAGTGAACATTGAGTTCCGTCCCGCACTGAAAGCCGCTGGTTTGCTGAAACGCGATCCACGTGGAGTAGAACGTAAGAAACCAGGTAAAGCGAAAGCAAGAAGAAGCTTCCAGTTCTCTAAACGCTAATATTTTTGAGCTATTGGCTATTAGCTACTGGCTAATTCGCCGGATGCTAAAAGCTAAACATTATTGATCCTTTTAATTGAGTAATATAAACATGGAAAATAATACCTCATTGCAGCAGCAGTTACTGGAGGCAGGTGTTCACTTCGGTCACCTGAAGAAAAAGTGGAATCCCAAGATGCTGCCTTATATTTTCGCAGAAAAGAAAGGTATTCATATCATTGATCTGAATAAAACCGTAGAAGGATTACAGGAAGCAGCAGCTGCCCTGAAATCTATCGCTAAAAGCGGTAAAAAGATCATGTTCGTTGCTACTAAAAAGCAGGCGAAAGAAATCGTAGCAGATGCTGCGCGTAACATCAACATGCCTTTCGTTACTGAAAGATGGTTAGGTGGTATGCTCACCAACTTCTCTACTATCCGTAAGAGTGTAAAGAAAATGCAGAGCATTGAAAAAATGCTGCAGGACGGAACATTCGACAACATCACTAAGAAAGAACGTCTTACTTTAAGCCGCGATAAAGAGAAAATGGAGAAAGTGCTGGGTGGTATTGCCCAACTGGCACGTGTACCAGCTGCACTGTTTATGGTTGATATCAGCCACGAACACATTGCACTGGCAGAAGCTAAACGTCTCGGTATCTCTACTTTCGGTATGGTTGATACCAACTCCGATCCTACTAAAGTAGATTTCGCTATCCCTGCGAACGATGATGCTACCAAATCTATCGCTATCGTTACCAGCTACATCTGCGCAGCTATCGCTGAAGGTCTGTCTGAAAGAGCAACAGAGAAATCTGAAGAAGTTGAGGAAGAAGAAGAAGCAGATGATAAGGCACGCAAATTCGAAGTAGAAGGTGGTGAAGATCGTGAAAGAGGTCGTAAACCAGGTGCACCGGGTGGACGTGGTCAAGGCGGTCCTGGTGGTGCTAACCGTGGCGGCGGCGGTCGTGGTCCTGGTGGCCAGGGCGGCGGTGCTAACCGTGGCGGTGGTGCAGGTGGTAACCGCGGTGGCGGTGCTCCGGGCGGACAACGTCGTCCATCTGGCGCAGGCGGCGGTGGCCCGAGAAAACCAGGCGGCGGAAGATAAATTTTATTTTAAGCTTTAGCTATTAGCCTTTAGATTTTAGTAAATGCAACAGCAATAACATTCTTGTTATTCACCGCACTTACTAGAAGCTAAAGGCTAATAGCTAAAAGCTGGTCATAAATTTTTACAACAATAAAACTAATTATAGCTCATGGCAACAATTACAGCAGCTGATGTAAATAAACTGCGTCAGCAAACTGGTGCTGGTATGATGGATTGCAGAAAGGCACTGGTAGAAAGTGATGGCGATTTTGAACAAGCAGTAGACTACCTGCGTAAGAAAGGTCAGAAAGTGGCCGCTTTACGCTCCGATCGTGAAACCAAAGAAGGCGTTATCATCGCTAAAACAGCAGCTGATGGTAAATCCGGTGTTATCGTAGGTCTGGGTTGTGAAACTGACTTCGTTGCTAAAAACGAAGACTTCGTAAAATTTGCGCAGGCTATCGTTGATCTGGCTCTCTCCAGCGGTATCAAAACTGTTGAAGACCTGAACGCAGCTCCGCTCGACGGCGCTACTGTGGCAGATAAAGTAAACGACCAGGTAGCAAAAATCGGTGAAAAAATCACCCTCAATAAATTTGAATTCGTTGAAGCTGGTGCGGTAACCTCCTACATCCACGGTAACTATCGCATGGGTGTACTGGTAGCTTTCTCTAAACCTGTTTCTGAAGAAGTAGGTAAAGACGTAGCTATGCAGATCGCTGCTATGAACCCGATCGCAGTTGATGCGGATGGCGTTCCTGCTGAAGTGATCGCACGCGAAAAAGATATCGCCGTTGAACAGGTGAAAGCTGAAGGCAAACCTGCTGAAATGGCGGAAAAAATCGCTGCCGGTAAAGTAAATAAATTCTTCAAAGAAAGCACCCTGCTGCAGCAGGCTTTCGTTAAGGACAACAACAAGTCCGTAGCGGATTACCTGAAATCAGTAGATGCTGACCTGAAAGTGACTGGCTTTAAGCGAATTGCTTTAGGTTAATATCACCATATTGAAAAAAAGGAGAGAATTCGTTTCTCTCCTTTTTTTTGTGCATAAATAATCATACACTTTTTTTCATAGGACCCAGGCAATAGAAAAGGCATTTTTTCCTTCCATTCCTCCTTTCTGCATTTAAGTTGTATATTAGAACACCGTAACCAAGTTTAGGAAATCACAATCTTACAATATTTTATAGCGTCATGTTGCCAAAGTATAAGCGTATTTTGCTCAAATTGAGCGGAGAGGCCCTCATGGGGGATGCAAATTATGGTATTGATCCGAAGGTGATAACACAATATGCCTACGATATCAAGGCAGTTACCGACCTCGGCGTACAGGTGGCCATCGTAATTGGCGGAGGTAATATCTACCGCGGTATGAACGAAGCCGAAACCGGAATTGAAAGAGCACAGGGAGATTATATGGGTATGCTCGCAACAGTGATCAATGGCATGGCCCTGCAAAGCGGATTGGAAAAAGTAGGACTCTACACCCGCCTCCAGTCTGCCATCAAAATGGAACAGATCGCAGAACCTTATATCCGCCGCCGCGCTATCCGTCACGTGGAAAAAGGCCGCGTGGTAATATTTGGTGGTGGTACCGGTAACCCATACTTTACTACCGATACAGCCGCTTCCCTCCGCGCTATAGAAATCCAGGCCGATGTTATCCTTAAAGGAACCCGTGTAGATGGTATCTATACCGCCGATCCTGAAAAAGATAAAACAGCCACCCGCTTCGAAACCATTACTTTCGCTGAAGTATACCAAAAATCCCTCAACGTGATGGATATGACAGCATTTACCCTTTGCCAGGAAAATAAGCTGCCTATTATCGTGTTTGATATGAATCGCCAGGGTAACCTCCTGAACGTGATCATGGGTAAAAATGTGGGCACTTTAGTGAAAGGATAAAATAAAAGCTAACCGGCTATTCGCCGTCAGCAAAAAAAGCAGGGGAGATCATACCATATGATCTCCCCTGCTTTTTTTGCTGTCAGCGAATAACTAACGACTTCCGGTTATTTAAGCAGCCCTTTCAACGAAGCAACCGGTATAAATAATGTTACCTGCCCCAACGCATAAGGTCCTATTTCATAAGGCACATAGCTGAAAGCCACTCCCTTATCGGTTACAATCATATTGTTATTCGGTGGAATTGTTTTTACCAGCAGGTTCTGATCCAACGCTTCTTCCTCACTCATGTGATACCTGTCCTTGAAAGCCTTATCCAGCAAGCTACTCAGCGCTTCTTTATAACCGGGTTTGAAAACATCGTCTGGTGTCAGTACCTTCTTTTTTGAAAGATCCAGCGTTTTATAAGTGGCGCCCCAGTTGCCATGCGCTCCGCCGGTAAAATCATAAGCATAGCGTTCTATCACCAGCAACGGCCAGGTGTTATATACCACCTTCATATCATTATCCGTTGTCCAGTTCCACGACATCGCTGCTGAAGCATCACTGAATTCGCTGCTGTCGGCATCTTTGGCAGACACCCGGTAAGCCAGGATAAAAGAGTCGATACCTCTTTTTAGATAGTGTTGCGGATCCGTAAAATGTGAACTGCCGGTTACCTGCTGAATAATAAATTGTGCAATCGTTGAATCTACCAGGGAATCCGGCCATATCACACTGCTGGAAACGGTACCAACAGGAGATTTTGGAAAAGATGGAATCAGTTTGGCCGAGTCAATCTGGAAGAAGACTTTTAATGGTACAGCCTTTTTTAAATCGGTATGAAACTCAAAATGATAGGAGGTGCCGTTGCCGTGCCATACCCCCTTGAATTTCCCATCGTCGGAAAGATAACCACTAAACAGCCTGTCTTCCGCGTTGCTGCCGGTTTCTTCATTAAGGTTCACCAGGTTGGAATCCAGCGTTCCCCAAAGTGCAATAGGCAAACCGATACTATCATAACAATAATAGCCACGAAAAAGGTTGGGCGCGGTTTTCAGCAGCTGCATGGTAATATCCTTATCTGCCAGTTTACCCTTGAGCTGTGTATAATACAGGGGAGTAGATACCAGGGGTACAATAAGGTTGGCGGTGCTGCCGGCAGTACTGTTGTCGCTTTTATTGCCTGTATGACATGACAGTAATGCTACAGTAATCAACAATACCAATAACGAAACTCTTTTCATAGTATGATTTATATCAGGTACATCAAAATTACTATTATCCTTCCATACCTTTGATGACCCGTTTGAACCAATAAAATTAACAGACCATGTTGAACCAGAAAATAGCAGATTTAAGAAAGGATTATAAACTGGCTTCCCTGGATGAAAGTGAGATAGCCCCTTATCCGTTGGCCCAGTTTGGCAAATGGTGGCAGGACGCTATCCATAGTGAAATAGATGAAGCCAATGCCATGACACTGGCTACCAGCACGCCAGACGGGCATCCTTCTGCAAGGATCGTACTCCTGAAAAGTTTTGATGAAGAAGGCTTTTTGTTTTTTACCAACTATGAAAGCCGCAAGGGACAGGAACTGGCACAAAACCCGCATGTTACACTGCTGTTCTTCTGGCGGGAGTTGGAGCGTCAGGTTCGTATAGAGGGTACCGTTAGCAAAGCGCCGGCAGGTATCAGCAACGAGTATTATAACAGCCGTCCCTTAGGCAGCAGAATTGGCGCTATCGCTTCACCTCAAAGCAAGGTGATTCCGGGCCGATCTTTCCTGGAAGAACAGGTAGACCAGGTGGCCGCAAAATATCAACATACAGCGCCTGAAAGACCTGATTACTGGGGAGGTTATTTAGTGAAGCCTCAGGTAATTGAATTCTGGCAGGGGAGAAGCAGCCGTTTACACGACCGGATTTTGTATTCCCTCACACCCGCCGGAAGCTGGAAAATAGAGCGCTTGGCGCCGTAAACCAGTTAGCTATTAGCAAAATGCAACGGAGCAGGCAGTTTGATGGTATGGACGGGGCGTTAAGCAGTGCTTAAGAACGTTGAAATATGTTGTGTCTTAGCTAGTTGCAGTGGGGCTTTGAAAATAATTATTGAATTAGCCATTAGCAAAAATGCTGCGAAAACGATCCTTTGTTATCGTCTTCGCAGCATTTTTGCTAATGGCTAATAGCTAGCAGCTAATAGCTGAAATTCTTATGCTTTTGGTGCAGTAGCAGCAGCCTTTGCAGCAGTATTTTTTCTAGTTTTAGCAGATCTTACTTTACCGAAAGATTTACTGAAGATCTTACCTTTTTTGGTTTTAATATCTCCTCTACCCATAACGAATAATTTGAAGTTTGTTGTTTGTTAAATATGATGTTATCAGGCTGCAAATTAACGTAATTCGATGAAATAGTGTAGTGCCGGCCGTTTGATATAAAAAAAAAGCAAGAAACATAATTGTTCCTTGCTTGAATAAGTTGTGGTAACTGATTAGAGCTTGTCGGATAAAGCTTTACCAGCCTTGAACTTAGCAACTTTCTTAGCTTTGATCTTGATGATCTGACCGGTTTGTGGGTTTCTACCGTTACGTGCAGCACGTTTAGAAACGGAGAAAGTACCGAAACCAACCAAAGTTACTTTGCCACCTTTTTTCAGGGTATCAGCAACTGCTTTGGTGAAAGAATCCAGAGCTTCGTTAGCTTGGGTTTTGGTAATAGCTGCATCTTTAGCAAGCTTGTCGATTAATTCGGCTTTGTTCATAGTTAGTAAGATTTAACTAGTGAAAAAATGTTTGATGTGAGCAAATATAGCGCGTTTTATCAGATTACCAAATTTTTTACAAGATTTTTATAGAAAATTTTATCGGCTGAAAAACGCTACTGGTAACGGTTACAGCTGATTGTCTTTATCCCTGCTAAAGTGCTGAACTTTAGCAAGATCTTGTAAAACCCTGTACCGTGGCACGTTTGCCTGTTTTTTTACTAATAACGCGGCTTTGGACCAAGTATTGTACCAAAGTCCGGATAGCCCGAAAATAGTGGATTTCCTGTGGATAAGTTTAGTAAAGACCCCTTACTTAAATCACCTCCATAACGGTATTAAAGGCAATAAACCGATCCCCGAAAAGCGCATGCCCGCTTTGCCGGAGGCCTTGTTGATGCCTTTCTGAGAAGGTGTTATACTGTTCCAGGCTGTCGGCAAAATACTGTACCACATAGGTAGGCCCATCTTCGTCGTCCTGCTCCAGTAACCGGCACATACGGTAGTCACTAAACAATCCAGTTGCCATTACAGCCGGAATATACGATTCCCTCATCCACTGAAGCCACTGGAAATGTACGTCTGTGGCCACTTTTGTGGTTACATTATATATGATCATATGGAAATGGACTTATTCATAAATGCTATTCTGCCAGTTCCACAAATACCGGGCAATGGTCGGAATGCTTTACCTGCTGGTAAATGGTGGCATGCTTAAGCCGGGCTTTAAGTGGCTCCGTTACGTTAATATAGTCGATACGCCAGCCCTTGTTATTGTTCCTGGCATTGGCCCGGAAGCTCCACCAGCTGTACTGATGCGGGTCTGTATTAAAATGACGAAAACTGTCTACAAAGCCACTTTCAAAGAAGCGGTCCATCCAGGCCCGCTCTTCGGGCAAAAAGCCGGTCGAATTTTTATTGCTTACCGGATCATGGATGTCAATTGCCTTGTGACAAATGTTGTAATCCCCGCATACCACCAGCTTTGGGCGGGTTTTCCTCAGCTCTGCCAGGTATGTGAAAAACTCGTCCAGCCACAGGTATTTATAGGTCTGCCTGATATCGCCGCTGGTCCCGGAAGGGAAGTAGGTATTGATCAGCGTAATATCGCCGAAATCCAGGCGTATAAAACGCCCCTCTGTATCGCTTTGCACATGACCGCTGCCATATTGAACAAAGTCAGGCTTAATACGCGTCAGCACCGCCACTCCACTATATCCCTTCTTTTGCGCAGGATACCAGTAATGCTCATAACCGAGCTTCTCAAATTGCTGAAAATCGACGTTCTCCTGGTGGGCTTTGATCTCCTGGAGACAAATAACATCGGCCGGATCTGATTGTAACCATTCCGTGAATCCCTTGGTCATAGCAGAACGCAAACCATTCACATTGTAAGAGATAATGCGCATAAGCAGCTTTTAGCTTTTAACCGTTGGCTTTTAGCCGAATGCAGCGGAAATGGGCCATGTATATGCCTTTTCCGCTGCATTCGGCTAAAAGCCAACAGCTATTTTAGTTCTTATTTATTTCGTATCATTAACCGGATATTGCTTCCATCTTCGCTCAAATCCAACATCCCTTCATCTTCGCTGCATTTCGCTAACAGCTTAAATATCGTACTCCAGGTTGGGGCGAAGCCACTGTTCTGCTTCTTCTACCGTCCAGCCTTTACGGGTGGCATAATCAGTTACCTGGTCTTTTTCTATTTTGCCCAGGCCAAAATACTTGCCCTCTGGGTTAGCAAAATACCAGCCACTAACGCTGGAAGCAGGGTACATCGCCAACGATTCAGTCAGCGTAATACCGGTGTTTTCCGTTGCATTCAGCAGGTCAAACAGTTTGTATTTTTCGGTATGGTCAGGGCAGGCGGGGTAACCCGGCGCCGGACGGATACCTGCATATTCTTCTTTGATGAGTTCTTCATTGGTAAGATGTTCTTCGCTGGCGTATCCCCAGAACTCTTTACGCACGCGTTCGTGCATCAGTTCCGCGAATGCTTCTGCGAGCCTGTCGGCTAAAGCCTTCAGCATGATGCTGTTATAATCATCATGTTCTTCCTTGAATTTGTCCAGCCACTTTTCAATACCAATGCCGGTTGTAACCGCAAAGCCGCCAATGTAGTCGGTTTTGCCGCTTTCGGCAGGGGCGATGAAGTCGGCCAGGGAGAAGTTGGCCTGTCCGGGTGCTTTCTTTACCTGCTGACGAAGGAATTCCAGCTGCACAGGAGCAATGTCCGCCTGTTCAGGCGTTACCTTCACAGAATCTGCGGCCACCCTGTTGGCAGGGTAGAGGCCTATTACCGCATTGGCGCCCAGCCATTTCTCTTTAATGACTTTGTCCAGCAGCTCTTTGGCATCGTTGAAGAGTCGTGTTGCTTCCACACCTACTACCTCATCAGTGAGGATCTGGGGGAATTTACCATGGAGCTCCCAGGCAATGAAGAAGGGCTGCCAGTCAATATATTGGGCAATTTCTCCCAGGTCGTAGTTTTCAAATTTTATGACCCCGGTCTGTTTTGGTTTCACTGGTGTAAAGGTATCCCAATTGATCAGGGTTTTGTTTTCCTGTGCTACGGCTATCGGGAGAAACTGTTTGGTTTGTTTTTTATTCTTAAATGCTTCGTTCAGTTTATGGTATTCAGCCTGTATGCTGGCCAGGAAATCGGGTTTCAGGGCTTTGTTGAGCAAACTGCCGGTAACGGTAACACTCCGGGACGCATCCAGTACGTGTACTACGCCATGGCCATATTCCTGGGCTATTTTAACCGCCGTATGAGTACGGCTGGTGGTAGCGCCGCCAATGATCAGCGGAATGTCGAAGTCCTGTCTTTTCAACTCACGGGCCACATGTACCATTTCATCCAGGCTGGGGGTAATCAGGCCACTCAGCCCTATGATGTCGACCTTCTCCTGGCGGGCAGTCTGCAGGATTTTTTCTGCCGGTACCATCACGCCCAGGTCAATAATTTCGTAGCCGTTACAGGCCAGTACAACGCCTACAATGTTTTTACCAATATCGTGTACGTCGCCCTTTACAGTGGCCAGCAGTATTTTACCGGCGGCTTTGATGTCTCCGCCAAATTCTGCCTGCATACGTAGTTTCTCTTCTTCAATATATGGAGTCAGGATGGCCACGGACTTTTTCATTACACGGGCACTCTTTACCACCTGGGGTAAAAACATTTTACCGCTGCCGAACAGGTCTCCGACTATATTCATACCAGCCATCAGCGGCCCTTCGATTACATCGAGCGGACGGGGGTATTGCAGACGGGCTTCTTCTGTATCTCCATCAATAAATTCGGTGATACCATTTACGAGGGCATGACTTAATCGCTCTTCCACTGTGCCCAGCCTCCAGGTTTCGTCTTTCTCTATTACCTTTCCTTTGGCCTTTACAGTTTCTGCAAACTGTATCAGTCTTTCGGTAGCATCTTCCCGTCTGTTTAGTATGGCATCCTCACATAGTTCGCGTAACCGTGGTTCTATGTCGTCATAGATCTGCAACATACCGGCATTCACAATACCCATGTCCATACCCGCTTTGATGGCGTGGAACAGGAACACGGAATGCATGGCCTCACGCACGGTTTCGTTACCTCTGAAGGAAAAAGATACGTTACTCACCCCGCCACTTATTTTAGCCAGTGGCATCAGGGCTTTAATACGGCGGGTAGCATTAATAAATTCTACTGCGTAGTTATTATGCTCCTCGATACCGGTAGCAATAGCAAATATGTTGGGGTCGAAAATGATGTCCTGGGGATCATAACCCACTACTTCCGTCAGTATTTTGTAGGCACGGTGGCTGAAGCTTACTCTTTTTTCTTCGGTATCCGCCTGTCCGTATTCATCAAAAGCCATTACCACTACAGCAGCACCATAGCTTTTGCAGATATGCGCATGCTCAATGAATTTGGCTTCTCCTTCCTTTAGGCTGATGGAGTTAACAATACATTTACCCTGTACGCATTTCAGACCGGCTTCGATCACAGAAAACTTACTGGAGTCGATCATTACCGGGATACGGGAAATATCCGGTTCTGCTGCCAGCAGATTTAGGAAGGTAGACATGGCCGCTTCTCCGTCCAGGAGGGCATCATCCATGTTTACATCCAGGATTTGCGCACCGCTTTCCACCTGTTGGCGGGCCACGGACAAGGCTTCTTCATAAAGACCTTCCCTGATCAGGCGTGCAAATTTCTTGGACCCGGTAACGTTGGTTCGTTCCCCAACATTAATAAAATTGGTCTCAGGCCTTACCACCAGTGGCTCCAGGCCACTCAATCGCATAAAGGGTTTAATCACCCTGCGCTCTTCGTTGGTAACTGGTTCACTGATATCTGTATTTATGATAGTGTCGCTCATTGTTGCTGTTGGTGTGTTTAAATAGAAACCTGCCGGGATTATGCCAGTGTTTCGGCCAATATTGGTTTAAGGCGTGGTTTGATATGTTTCACATGTGATGCAATGTGGCGTATATGATCCGGTGTGGTACCGCAACAACCACCTACCACGTTAACAAAGCCTGATGCGGCAAAGTCTTCGATAATACAGGCGGTATCTTCCGGTTCCTCATCATATTCCCCGAAGGCGTTTGGTAACCCGGCGTTAGGGTAGCAGCTCACATAGCAGCTGGCAATGTTGGAAAGTTCTTCCACATAAGGCCTCATCTGTTGACCACCCAATGCGCAGTTTAAGCCAATGGAGAAAGGATTGGCATGCATTACAGAGATGTAAAACGCTTCCAGCGTTTGCCCGCTAAGGGTTCTGCCCGAAGCATCTGTAATGGTACCAGAAATCATTACCGGTAGTTCAGGTTTTCCTGATTCCCGGAAGTATTTCTTGATGGCATATATGGCTGCTTTACAGTTCAGCGTATCGAAGATGGTTTCTATCAGGAGGATGTCTACACCTCCGTCAGACAGGCCACGGATCTGCTCTTCGTAGGCAGTAGCCACTTCGTCAAAATAAACGGAACGGAACCCGGGGTTGTTTACATCCGGCGACAGGGACAATGTTTTATTCATGGGGCCAATGGCGCCTGCCACAAAACGCGGTTTATCAGGGGTTTTAGCATTATACTCCGCTGTTGCCTTTTTTGCAATGGTAGCTGCAGCTACGTTCAGCTCATAGGCCAGTTCCTGCATATCATAGTCCGCCATGGCAATAGAAGTACTGCTGAAAGTATTGGTTTCAATAATGTCAGCGCCTGCTTCCAGGTACTCCTTATGAATCGCTTCAATAATATGTGGCTGTGTAAGATTAAGGAGGTCGTTGTTGCCTTTAAGATCGCTGGGATAGTTAGCAAAGCGGGTGCCCCTGTAGTCTGATTCCTGGAGTTGATAACGTTGTATCATGGTGCCCATGGCACCGTCAATGATAAGTATGCGCTCATTAGCGCAGTCTTGTAAAGATTTCATAAATGAAGGCGTTTATTAGTTACCGTTTAGAAAATGATAACGGGGTCGAACAATAAACAAATCTACCCCGTAAAAGTCCCCACAAATATAACCTTTTCCCAGGTAATTCCTTGTTTTGTGAGTTAAGGCTTCGTACTACAGGACATGAGTTCTGCTTTCATTTTCTAAACACCTATATTTTTTCCCGTCGGTATAGATTTTGTTTATATTGTATGTTTTATTTGGAAATAGTCTACAAAGTCTACTATATTTGTGGAGTAATAGGAAAACGCAATGCAACAAAATGATAGAAATATAGTAGTATACCCGGCCATGGCCACCCACCAGCCCTCTGCCTGCACTCCTTGTAATTGCTGTTGCAATTAAGAGATTCGTCATTAGTTCTTCTCAAATATTTTATTACAACAAAATTTATGTCAGTCATGACAATATCAGAACACATCCATACCCTGCATAAACACCTGGCCAGCCTGGGCTTACAGCCAGTGCCACAATCGAATGATGACCGGCAGCCGGAAGTTTTCAAGGTATGTTTCCTGAACAAATATGAAATGCAGCGGTGGAAAGAGCTGCAGGCGCAAAAGGAATCAGAAACCAATCATACAATATTTCAGGACGGTCCTTTGAAGGACGCGGTCTGACAACTTTTCATAACGTGGAATTACAGGTTAAACGAAGACGGGTGCTATTGAGCACCCGTATTTTTTTTAAAGAATTCCCGATTCGTAATTCTCATTTATGTTGTACATAGTTTTCCAGTGGAAGCCTGTTGCTGATAGACCTGGCCAGCGTCATCTCATCAGCATATTCGAGCTCGCCCCCAAAGGCAATACCACGGGCTATAGTGGTAATTTTTACCGGGAACTCCTTTAGCTTTTTAGAGAGATAATAGATGGTAGTGTCTCCTTCAATCGTTGGACTTACCGCCATGATCACTTCCTCCACGCCCTGGTACTGTACGCGTTCTACCAGCGAATGTATATTCAACTGATCTGGCCCAATACCATCAATGGGAGAAATAATTCCCCCCAGCACATGATATAAACCATTGAATTGCTGGGTGTTCTCTATGGCCATTACATCCCGGATGCTCTCCACCACGCAAACAACCTGCTTTTGCCGCGAATGACTGCTGCATATGCTGCATACCTCTGCATCGGATACATTATGACACACATTGCAAAACCGGATCTGTTGCCGCATACGCGCAATCGCCTCTCCAAACTGCTCTACCTGTGCCGTTTCCTGTTTTAACAGGTGCAACACCAGGCGCAGCGCCGTTTTTTTTCCGATCCCCGGCAGTTTCGCAAATTCATTGACCGCGTTTTCTATCAGTGCAGAAGAAAATATCATAGTGCAAAGTTAGGAATATTGCAGCGGAGGGAAAGCACAGGCCCCTTCCGCTATCATGATTTAAATACTTATTTTCTTTGGCACCGTCCAGTAAGCTTTGAGGTTTACCTTCTCAATGATGATCACCCGCTCGGGCTGTTTCTTCGGTTTACCGTAATACCGGCCCCGATCCCAGCGGCCATTACCATTGGTATCCAGCAACACCCGTATCTCATATTCGCCCGGCGTAATGAAGCGCTGGTTCCACTTGCCGTTTACAATGGTGCCGGAATATTTAATGGTTTTATCCTGTACCAGCTGTACTACATAGTGCATGGCAGTATCGTTGATAGCGGCCCTGGTACTGTCGCTGATAGCCAATTCTGTTACGGCAAAAATAGCATAGTCCGCCACCTTCTTGGTTCTGAAGTTGATCGTATCTGCTCTTACCAGGTGCTGCCCGGCTGTATCTGTGGGCGCATCTTTCGGGATAATGAACCGGTAGGGAGTGCCTTCTTTCCAGGTATAACCTACTGTGAGCTGCGTTTTGGTGGAATCCATGGTGCTGGTAAAAGTCACCGGGTGATAGGCGCTGTCTTCCGCCAGGATCAACCGGTTACTGTCCAGGTTCCGCAGTGGCAGCGCAAAGGTAATTTTCAACGGTGCCGGCAATTCCTGCATGCCACCTTCCAGGCTAGGGGTAGTGGTTAATTTCGGTAGCTTCTTCTTTTTCTTCTCATCTTCTTCCGGTTGAATATCGGTAGAGTCTACCGGCTCTGGTGGTGGTTTTATTGTACTATCGGTTTCCATAAACAACAGCATGTTCACATCGGCCAGGTTGGCTTCCGTTAATACCAGCGGCGATTCTACAAATGCAATCATCTCCGTGGGCTGGTTGTACTGTAAGTCACGGTCTTCTTCTTTCAGCGCAAAGACCTTATATGCGCCCGGTGCAATATTTTTGAACCGGAAAGAGCCATCACCTTTGGTTTTGGCGTAATACACCGGCTTTTCCTTGGAAACAATGGAGTCCGTCAGGTCGCGGTATAACATCACCGCCACGTTACTGTCTACCTTGCCATTTTCCGCATCTATCAGGTGACCGCTTACCTGCAAACTATCCAGGTAGTCGCCGGTAGATACTACATACTGGAAGTCCTGTGTGATATTCCGTTCGTTGATATCACGAATGGCATCCGCAAAATTGAAGGTATATGTGGTATTGGGTACCAGGGTATCCTTTATTTCCAGGGTAACGGTATGCAGTTTGGCGGTAACGATAGGCGGCCGTTTCAGGGTCGGCGATACAATGAGCTTATCATTCACATTATCCAGTTCCACATATTCGTCAAATATAAACGACACCTTTTTACTGTGGAAATGAAGGGTGGAGTCCCGCGGAGTCACCTGCATCAAAACAGGAGGCAAACTATCTCTCGGCCCCCCGCTGGGTGGCACTATGTTGGCGCATCGCGTAAATGAAATGGAAACGATAATAAACATCAGCCAGAATAACCAGCTCCTGAAAAATTGATTCATATAACGAAGATAAAGCAGAAAGCTAAAGACAAAAAGCAAAAAGCTCCCGGAGCGAAGATAGGGGCAATTTTGCTATTTATAAGGCATCCGCCTGTATCTTCGCTCCGGAGCTTTTCGCCTTTGGCCATCTGTTTTCTGTTTCCTTAAAACCACTACTTCATGGCCACCATCTACCTGTTGCAGCGAACGCAGATTATCCCGGGAACGCCCGGAGGAGGTCTGGAATTATTTTTCCACGCCAGGCAACCTACTGCATATTACACCTGCCGATATGCATTTTACAGTTACCTCACCGCTTTATACAGGGCAGGTATATCCGGGCCAGGTAATTACGTATACGGTGGCGCCCCTGTTGTGAATGCCGTTGGAGTGGATGACAGAACCTGTTTAGCTATGGCACCAGGTCATTGAGAAGATTTTTGGCCAGCCTATTGTTGCGCCGTAATCGTTTTTGTTAAATTATCTCCCGTAAACAGCTTAAAAGTACTTTTACCCGTTTTGGGAACTGCACCCAGCCATAAAGGAACAATAGAAGAACTCCCTTTTTCGGGGTTGCCCGCCGCCACAAAATGCAGCTCTGCATTATTGTTCTCCGTGTTAGAGGTGGCAGATGTCAGCTGTATCTGTGTACCATAGTAAGTAGGTGGCATTGTAGCGGCTATTACAAGCTGGGTGCCGAAATCGGGCTTATCAATAGTGTTGGTCATGGTTTTGGCCATGCCAAATAAGCTGTCGAACGAGGACTGATTATCAATGATCCAAAAGGTAAGACTGTCATTAACCTTGATGGTATTCTTCAGGAAATAACCGGATATGGGCTTTACCTCCAGCTGGCTGTCGGATGATGGTTGTACCGTTAACGTGGTATCGCTGTCACTATTGGTGGCGTCGTCATTTGTTTTTTTCCCTTCATTACAGGACAATGCCAGGATACAGGCGGCAAACAGGATTAATTTAAAATGCATGGGTAATATGTTTTTGGTAAATAACATTAATTGCTGATAATAGTTTTACGGGAGATGGGTATTAACAAGGTAATGTTTCCCACCGAATGTTTCCCGGTGCCACTCATCCACTCGGTATGTGTTTTTTGTGTATAACTGAGACTCATGCGGTTAACCACAATGCTTATCCCATAGTCCATACCAATGGAAAAGCGCCGCATATGCGTTTTCTGATTGCCTTCCAGTTGTTCAAAATTGGTATCCCTGGATTTGAATATCCCTCCCTGCAACAGCGCATTATAGGCAGTGAAGCTGAATTGGGGCCGGGCTATTGCATACAGTTGAAACCGCCTGCAGGTAGCGGTTGCCAGGTTACGGTTACCAAAATAAGGATTAAATAAACCAAACCGGATGTACGACAATGCACTTAAACCGGATGTCATAGTGCCCACCCTGACATTAACACTACCCAATACCTCCAGGTTTTTGATACGGTCCCATAGCATTCGCTCATAGGTAAAATTATAGTTGACCAGCGGAGCATTCGGCACCTGGTATTCCCAGCCCATGGGCGACTGGTACCCGATCAGGTGATGAAAAAATGTTTGTGTTTCTCTGGCAAGTGCCCAGGGGCCCAGCACGCCAAATACAAACTCTGAATGAAGACTGTACTTTTTCTCCGGATTATAAGAGGTCAGGCCATGGGTGGCAAACAAAGCGCCGGCATAGTAGAAATCGCTGGGAATAAAGCTGGAATCTGCAATCTGGTTGGGCGTAATCATTACCTGCATCAGATCCCACTCATATACGTTGATGGCATTGGGGCCGGCTTTGGGCAGTATCCATTTATCGAGGAAAACGGATTTCTTTTTTTTCATATAAAGATAACCTGCGCCACTGCCATTGCTATAGCCACGGTCGGTACCCCGGCCCCAGATATTAAAAAAATCATCGTCTTCGTATATCCGTAATTGTTTAGTAGCATCCTGGGTGATTTGCCCGGATACTGCCGTTACAAAGGCACAAAGAAATAAACTGAGTACTATGTGCTTCATGCCTCCGTTATTAAATCAGAACACTTTGAATATATCAAATGCGTCTTTTTCCAATTGTTCCCGGTGATCGGGGTGTGCAATATTGATGAGCGCCTGTGCGCGTTGCTTTAAATTTTTTCCCAGCAGGTATGCAATACCGTATTCGGTGACTACATAATGCACATGCGCCCTGGTAGTAACTACGCTGGCGCCGGGTTGCAGCCGTGATACAATGCGGGAAATGCCTTTGGACGTAACAGACGGAATGGCGATGATAGGTTTGCCTTCCTGTGACAGCGCTGCTCCCCGCATAAAGTCCATTTGTCCGCCTACACCGCTATATTGCCTGAACCCGATAGAGTCTGCACATACCTGTCCGAAGATATCTATTTCTATCGCACTGTTGATAGCAGTAACACGGGGGTTTTTCCTGATCGTAGTAGGGTTGTTCACGTATTCTACATCCATCAGCCGCATTATGAGATTGGTATCCATAAAGTTATATAAACGCTGGCTGCCAATGGCGAAGCTGGAAATGAGCAAGCCGGGATGAACCGCCTTGTATTTGCCGGTAATCACGCCTGTTTCCACGAGGTCGATAATGCCGTCTGAAAACATTTCGGTGTGTATACCGAGGTCTTTGTGATTCGACAAGCACTGCAACACCGCATTGGGGATGCCGCCAATGCCCATCTGTAGCGTGGCGCGGTCGTCGATTAGTGAGGCCACATGCCGGCCTATGGAGAGTTCTGTATGAGTGGGAGGATTGATTTTTTGTGCGTAGATGGGGTAGTCAACTTCTACGGCTGCATCGATCCGTGAAATGTGTATTACACCGTCGCCTAACACCCTCGGCATACGTGGATTTACTTCTGCAATAATGATTTTTGCCATGTCTACGGCTGCCTTGCTCACATCGCAGGAAACGCCTAATGTACAATAGCCGTTTTTGTCGGGTGGTGATACTGATATAAGGGCTACATCGATGGGCTGCTCGCAGGTGCGGAAGTAGCGGGGTATTTCACTGAGAAACATGGGTACATAGTTAGCACGTCCTTCGTTTACTGCTTTACGGATATTTTTCCCAACAAAGAATGCGTCTACCTGGAAAGCGTGTACATGTTCCGGTTCCGTATAGGGTGCGTCCCACTCTGTATGAATGCTTACCAGGCGCACTTGTTTTAGCTTATGGCTGCGGGCCGTCATGGCATTGACCAGTTCTCTTGGCGTGGCTGCGGCAGTATGTATAAATACGGTATGGCCGGACTGAATAAGTGCTGCTGCGTCTTTAACGGAAGTGTAAGGCATGAATGGTAATTTTCTCCAAAATTATCGTGCAGGAAAAAAAATAACTATGAGCAAAGTCATGTCGTAATTTTAATTGTCGGCACCTGTATATTGTCAACAACCAATACGGGGTAATTGTTGGCAGTTTTAAATAACGGTGATGGATACACTGAACTACAGGTCAGCAGTGGCATCAGATGCGGCTGCTATCCGGACAACTGGGCTTATATACGCCGCCTGGGGGTAGATCCGGCCTTTCGTGGTATGGGCGTGGCCCGGCGGTTAATGGAGATGTGTATAGAACGGGCACGTATAAACGGTGAAAAAATGCTGGGTCTGCATACCAGCACTATGATGCCGGAAGCCCGCCGTTTGTACGACAAACTGGGTTTTTCGCTGATAAGGGAACTGGAGCCGTTGTTTGGGCAACAGTATTGGTTGTATAGCATGGGTTTATCGCAATAATTATCCATTTTAGCTTTTAATGTTGATAAATTCATATTAGCTGTTATGACGCGTACATAGAATTATTCTCTATATTAGCAGTCTAAAAATCCGGTACAACTATTATTTTCCTTGCGGCGTGACCTGGTACATATAAGTGAGCAGATGCTCATTGAGCAGTTGGTAATGGGAAAACCGGCGGCAAAGGAACTATTATACGACCGGTATGCAGGAGCGCTTTATACGATGGTACTGCAATTGGTACCAATGAGAGAACGGGCGGACGATGTAATGGTGAGGGTATTTACCTGGAGCTTTCAGCACATAGGAACATTTCAAACGTCTGGTCACAAAACCTTATTTACCTGGTTAATGCGTAAGGCCAGGGAATTGGCTATTAAAGAAGCACTGCCGGAAACAGCCCTGACGGGATCCGAACTCATGAAGCAGGAAGAGGGGATGTTACAACGATTTTACCTGATTTTGCCCGCCGATCAGCAACAGGTTTTCCGGCTCAGTTATTTCAAAGGATTATCAATTACAACGATAGCTCGCTTACTGGCGTTGCCGGAAGAGCAAATAAATAACATCTTGGGAGATTCAATGAAATCTTTTAGACAATTCTTGAAAGATACTTGGAACTAAAATTTTACATAGAAAGCGGTATAATCGAGTCTTTTGTTCTCGGCCTTGCTTCTGAAGCAGAAGTAGAAGAGCTGGAGCATATGAGAAAGCTATATCCCGAGCTCAACACCGAAGTTGAATTCGTTGAACGCCGACTGGAAAGAGCTGCGTTTGATGAGCCTGCTATGCCTCCTGCGCAGGTACGCGACAGGGTGCTGCAAAAGATCCGCTGGGAACAGGGACATGCCTATTCCGATCCGGCCTCTAATTATACTTTCATCAATATACAGCCGAAAGATGGTAGCCATATCACCGTTCACCGCTGGTGGAAGATCTTTTTCATCATCTTCTTCATCATGTCCAAAGTATTTCTTTTTCTCGCTATCTTCTATTACCTCAAATATCGTATGTCACAGGACAAGCAAGGCAATAACCTCCCTCACAAGGTAAAACAGGAACAGATTCAGATTGCCCGTGTGTAATTTTTCTGACTGGAAAGTCGTTAATAGGAAAATATTTTATTGTTTTGAAAATCCACTATTAATGGGTTAACGTATCTATATGATATAATATTTATTACTTATATTTTGCATGCAGACGATTGTAAACTAGTAATTTGAACATCAGCAACTATATAGAAAGTGGCATTATCGAGCGTTATTTGCTGGGATTGGCCTCTCCTGAACAAACGGAAGAGCTGCTAAACCTACGCCTGGTATATCCGTTACTGGATCTGGAAATTACGGCGGCGGAACTCCGGTTTGAAGACAGGTTGCTGGAAGAAGGGGTAGCACCTCCGTGTGAACTGAAGAATGCTGTTTTACAACGTATCCGCCCTGATAGCAGAACAGGTGGTTCTACCAGGAACTATAACACCTATGGACATACGTATCAGAAAAATACTTATATCCAACTGGAGCCATTCTGGAATCGCCGGATCTCTGTAAGCGTCTGGTGGCGTTGTGCCTTGATAGCCCTCACCGTACTCACCATGGCGCTGGCCGCAAGCACATGGCACTTCTATCACCGCGCGGCCCAGCTGGAAGACGTGCTCATAAAGCTCAAAGTCCCGGTAAATAATCCCGCTCCATCTGCCCGTTAACGGGATACTATCATTTGGTACGTTTATTGTAAATGCTGAACTTGCCGCTGTATTCTTGCTGTTATAAAACCTTATTTGATAACGCTTGTTGAATACCAGGCATTAAACACACAAATTAATTTCCCATGAGAAAATTTTCATTTGCAGCATTACTGATGGCTATTGTCGCCGTTTTTGCATCTTCATGTTCCCCAAAACAAGGTGTAACGCAAGACATTAACAAAGGTGCCGTAAGAGGTAACTGGGTACTTACAGATATTAAATACGAAGGTATTCCCGACAACGCTAAAGTAACTGTATTCGACGAAGCCAATGCAAAATGCTTTATCGGCAGCCAGTGGATATTGCCCGATAATTTTGCCGGTGGCTCTTATACCATTTCCTCCACTGAAAATGGCTGTAACCCGGTGACGCAGAAAATTGCATGGTCACTCACCAAATCAGGCGGTGTATCTATGTTTGGCTTCAAAAAGCTGTATAGCGGCGATAAGGCCAAAAATGTAACCACCGGTTACAGAATGGAAATTACCGGAGCCGGTAGCGTCATGACGTGGAGAGCAAATGTGAATTTCGAAGATAAAGCAGCAGCTATCATTTATACATTGAAACGTCAATAGTAGCGTAAAGCAAAAGGTATAAGCTATTGAGGCGAATGAATTGAGCGGAAAAATAATACTCGCTTTAGTCATTCGCCTCAATAGCTTTTTGCCTTCTGCTTTATGCTTATCTTTATGTAAAGCTCCAGTATTATGAGCACGCATTCCCAAATTCAGTTCCTGGCGCATGCCAGTTTTCAGATCACCACGCCCGAAGGACACGTTATTTTAATAGACCCCTGGTATACAAATAACCCTGCATTGCCTGCTGAGCTGCAGCTCCCGGAAAAAATAGACCTGATCCTGATCACACACGGCCACCGCGACCATTTCGATAGCAAAATGGTAGATATCATACGTACGAAATCGCCCAAGGTAATTGCCAATCCGATGGTCCGCTTTTTCTTGCAGGAACAGGGTGTACCGGAGCACGTTTTTGAACCGCTGAATGCCGGTGGTACGGTGAACATACTGGATGCGAAAATAACGATGACCAACGCATTTCACTTTGCACATATCAATCTGCCGGATGGAAAAATCGGGTATCCCCATGCCAGTAATGGGTTTATAATATGGATGAGCGATGACATCTCAGTATACTATTCCGGCGATACTTCCGTTTTTGGAGATATGGAACTGATAGGAGAAATATATGAACCAGACATTGCCATACTGCCCATTGGTGACCGGTTTACCATGGGCCCACTGGAGGCTGCATTTGCGATCCGCCTGCTGAAAGTAAAACATGTAATACCATGTCACTATGGTACCATGCCTGCACTCAGCGGCACGCCGGAAAGACTGAAAGCATTAACCGAAGATGTAGAGCGCCTGGAGATCCATGCCCTGAAGGCAGGAGAAATATTAAATACTAACAGCATTAAAGCCCGATATCATTAGCTGAAATGCAAATACATATGTTAAATCCCGAGTCATGTTGCCCCTTAATACTGCACGCTTACTGATATATCCTTGCCGTTTGCCCCTGTTAACGGAAATATACCTGCGGCATCCGCATGCAGGAGAGTCGCTACAGGCAAGCATCCCGGAAGAATGGCCCCAGCAAGATCTGAAGGAACAATTGCCACATTTTATTGAACTGCTGCAACACGATCCTAAATCATTTCCCTGGATGTTATGGATCATTGTATCCAAAGCAGAAAAGAAAGTGATCGGCGATGCCGGTTTTAAAGGCCGCCCGGATAAAAATGGTGTAGTGGAAATTGGTTATGCCATGTTGCCCGCCTACCAACGTAACGGGTACATGAAGGAAGCCTCCGCAGCCCTTGTTAAATGGGCATTCCGGCAACCCCATGTAAAAAAACTGATCGCAGAATGTGATGTCACCAACGTTCCTTCGATGAGGATATTACAACACCTGGGTATGGAGGAAATAGCCTCGGCAGGTGAAATGCTTCACTGGCATTTATTGAATAAACAACACTAATTATTCCGGAAAAATTTGCCGTAGGGAGATGACCGTTAGTCGGCCGTTTCCCGGCTGCGCTATACGGCCGGCGGCTCCGTTATATTTTGTTTGGCAAAGCGGATAAAGAGCTGGCATAGCTTATCCTGCAAACCTTGCAGATAGGTGAAATGCAGCTTCCTGACCAGTTTGAAATTCTTCACCGGTAAAATGGTAAACTCACCCAGCTCCAGTTCGCGCTGTACTGCCTGTAAAGAAATAAAGGCAGCACAGGGCGAATGGTGCAAATATGATTTGATACTTTCTGTACTGCCCATATACATGGCTACATTCAGGTCGGTGATCTTTAATTTTAATCTTTTCAGCTCTTCGGTAATCACTTCCAGCGTACCGGAACCATGCTCCCGCATCAACAAGGGAATGGTTTTCAGATCCGTTGCTGAAAGCGGTTCCCCGGTACCATACTTATGTTTTACATTACCTACCAGCACAATTTCATCTTTCGCAAACTCTACATATTTTAGCAATGGATTTTTAGAACTGCCTTCTATAATGCCTAGCTGTATGGTTTTTTCAAACAGCGCCTGTTCTATTTGCTCTGTATTTCCATTGGTCAGCGAGGTTTTAACATCCGGGTAGCGCTGGTTAAATTTTGCCAGCAGCGGTGGTATCTGGTATTGTGCAATGGTGGTACTGGCGCCAATAGGAAGCAGCCCTCCCTGCATATGTTTCAGTTGATTTACATCATACTCCAGGTTACGGTAATCTGTAAAAATGATTTCAGCATGATGCATTACCAGCATCCCTGCCCGGGTTAGTTTTATTTTGTTGCCGATCCTTTCAAACAACGCCATGCCCAGCTGCTGCTCCAATTCATGTATATGCTTGGTCACAGCCGGTTGTGAAATATATAATTCCTCTGCAGCTTTGGTAAAACTGAGACGTTTGGCTACGGTATGAAATACCCTGAGTCTGAAATCGAACATGCAATAAAAATACAAAATAACCTCACAACTCAGGCGGCGTAAAGCCAAAGTATTTGTAAATGCCCTGCCCCTGTGGCCCCAGGAGGAAGTTCATAAAGTCTTTTGCCGCAGCAGGATGGGGCGCGCTTTTTAATATCCCCGCCCAATAGGAAGCCCTGATATTTTCCTTTTCAGGAATGGTTACCAGGCTAACCGGGTGCGAAATCATTTGTTGATACAGGACCTCTGTAAGCCACACGGGCCCGGCATCTGCCTTGTTGTAAAGAATACGTAAAGGCGTTTCCCTGTGATGTATTTTTGTAAGCCAGGTACTGCCATTGGCTACTTTTTCTTTCATAACAGTTTGCTGCAGAGAAACGCCTCCCACCTTTACATAGGCTTCTTCTATCCGTTTCCCGATGCCTTCCCATGCAGGGTTGGGCATGCTGACCCTGATGCTTTTCCGCGCGAGGTCAGCGAGACCGGCCACCTTTTTAGGGTTACCTTTTTGTACCATAATGGCCAGGGTGTTGCCGGCATAGTTTTTTACCAGGGAGAAACTATCCCGTAACTGGTCTATACGGTTTTTCCCGGCGGTATAAATGTCCGGGGTTATTGCAATCCGCAGATTGCCCACCACCAGCGATCCGCTGAGGATTTGTTGTGCCAGGATACCAGGGGGCAACGTTTCTGCGAATACGCGTTGGTATTGCGGATATGTCTTCTTAAAACTGGTAATCAGGGAATCTATTACCATAAACTGGTTACCTGCAAAAAAGATCACCAGCTGCGGATCAATGATGTCGCCGTACAGATCGGGCACATTATCTATACCCGGTACGGTAAACGCTACACCTGCTGCTGGTGGCGCGTTCCAGGGCGGATCAAAACGGTGGTCCTGGGCGTGCAGTCCCCCTGCCAACAGTAAGGTTACCATCAGCGTTATTATCATGTATTTCATGTTGATTCGTTTATGGGTGTACGTAAGACCAGCCTTCTGTTTGTTTGATGATTAACTCACCATTGCCGCTGGGGGTATAATTGATAAAAGAAAACAATTCTTCTTTGGTAATGTTTCTTTCCCGCATGGTATTTTCACATTCTACCAGGATCACACCTTTTGTCTGCAGTTCTTTTAGCAGTGTTTCATAAGGGTGATCTTTTCTATAGGCGGTTACACCGCTGCCATGGGCCACCAGTTCTATGGTTACCCGGTTTTGCAGCCGGGGATCGTCTATCGCATTTTTAATGTTCCGCAGGGTATTACGAATCACTTTATCGTCGTCGCTATTCAGCTGGTATACGGCCCGGTACCTGGTTTTGCGCTGGCTCATAGCATATTGGGTACCCAGCAGGCTAAAAATACAGAGTAGGAACATTGCTTTCTTCATGGTTCTTCTATTGTTTACGATTAATGTTGCATGGGTTTAAAAGGGCCGTATTTGTGTTGTTGTTCTGAATAGGCATCCGCATAGGGACCAAACGGAAAGTCGATTGGTTTTTGCTTGATATCCTGCCAGTCGGCCGATTGATCTTTGTGTGGTCTTGGCTGTGAATTTACGAATGCTGCTACATCCCAGGCTTCTTCGTCGGAGAGGCGGGTGCTGTTGTAATCAACGCCAAAGGGCATGTTATACTTTACATAACCCGCAAATCGTGTGAGCCGGAACAGCCCTGCGGCGTCGTTGTAGCTGTGTGGTCCCCACAGCGGGGGATAGGTGTAGGTAATGCCGTCGGTTGCCTTCGTGCCTTCTCCGTTGGCGCCGTGGCAGCTCCGGCATTGCTGTTGGTATATTTTCCCGCCTTTTCCAGGATCAGCCGGACGGGATAAAAACGCCAGTTTTTTGATACCGCTGCCATCGGGTTTTTCTTTGGCTTGTACTTCACTACCCAGCCATTCTATATAAGCTTTGATAGCTGTCATTTCCCTGCTGCTGCTATCTGGTGCCGTGCCATTCAAACTACGCTCAAAACAGTCGCTGATGCGTTTATTCAGCGTTTCAGTGCTGTTGGATCTGGCCCTGAATTTAGGGTAAGAAGCTGCTGTGAAACTGTAGTTATTACCAAAGGGTTTGGTACCTGCCTGCAAATGACAGTTCTGACAGTTCATCCCATTGGTGATAGCGCGTACGCTGCCTTTCGGGCCCAGGTAGCGTGCTGTTTGGCTTACCAGGGCTTGTCCGTAAAGGATGGCGCTGCCTTTTTCCCCGGTGGGAATAGTGGTAACAGCGGGTGGTTGCCACATCGGTTTTGCAGCCGGTAACCCGGCGGTAGCTTTGGGTTCATTCGAATGCGTGAGATGGCGCGTACAAATGACGAATGTTTCAATGCCCACCAGTATCACTAAAATAAGCAGGCATGCAAAAGATCCGGATAGGATCCGCTTGTAACGTTGAATCTTGTTGGTTTCCATTAAAATTACAGGTTGGTGGATTACGCAAAAGTAGGCGGCCACCAGGGCGAAGTCAAATAACTAATAACTATTAGTAATAACCATTAGTTATCGACTTCCGGGTTTAAAACTGAAGCGTTAAAAGTAGAAAAAATGTTTTTTAAAAGAAAAGAAGGTGTTACCAGTGGTAAATAACGGGTATGAATAAATGAAAAATAATGAATGGGAAGGAAGTGAATCAGTGCAGTGTTCTGCATGTAAAAAGGGTGTACCGCTTGCTGGTACACCCTTTCAGGGAAATTAAATTATTTGGTTCAGTTCAGATGGTAAGGTTATGCCTTTTTCTTTCCTGCGTTTTTGTTATTTGATTTGTAGCGCATGTCAGGAGTGCCATCTTTTTTTGTTGGTCCTGCTGCTGCGGGGGCAGTTTTATTTTCTTTAAAGCGTTTATCGGGCGTACCGTCTTTTTTTGTTTTAGGAGCGGCTGCCGGCGCTGGTGCGGCTGCTGGTGCAGCTTTTTCTGCTTTCTGTGCTTTCTGCTCAGTTTTGGCTTTAGTTGCTTTTACTTCTTTTTTAGCAGTGGCAGGTGTTTGCGCCATTGTTACGGTTAAACCCATGAACATGGCCAACAATCCGGTGAGGAGCTTTTTCATATCAAATTGTTTTATGAAAATTTAAGCCTTTTTCTTCATTGCTGTACCCGCTATGCTGCTTTTTAAGCAATATTTAATAATTAGTTTTTCTCCACCCACATGCCGTTTTCACGTATCAGGTTAATCAGTTCATTCACGGCTACATCACTGTTGAGACCGCGTTTAACGATTTCCTTGCCCCGGTAAAGCGTTATTTTGCCCACTCCGCTGCCTACATAGCCAAAATCGGCATCTGCCATTTCGCCGGGGCCATTTACGATACAGCCCATGATGGCTATTTTCACGCCTTTCAGGTGGTGGGTAACCGCCCGGATCCGGGCAGTTGTTTCCTGTAAATCAAACAGGGTACGGCCGCAGGAAGGGCAGGAGATATATTCTGTTTTGGAGATACGGGTACGGGTGGCCTGTAAAATGCCAAACGCAATGTTGTTCAGCGTGGCGGTTTGTCCGGTTTGTTCGCCCTGGTTGCTGAGCCACAATCCATCGCCAAGGCCATCCAGGAGCAGGGCTCCGGCTTCGGTAGCATGGTGGATCAGGTGTTCATCTGCCGAAGGCTGATGACTAATACTTTGGATGATAACAGGTACCTGGATGTTTTTTTCCAGCAGGGTAATGAACAAACGTCTGATAGCAGCCATGGCATTGCTTCCTGTAGCGGTGGCTACCAGCACAGTGCTGGCCGCAATGGCGGGGCGGATGAGATATCTCAGCAATTCCATATGTGGCAGTGTATCCTGCTCCTGGTAATTGCAGTTATATGCTACAAAGTTGATGTGCGACCGTTTATCCATTTCACATGCTTGCACATAGTGCCGGGCATCGAAATAGGGAACCAGCTCCTGGTTATTGCTCAGGTTTTGCCAGTATTCTGCATCAATCACTACCCGCAGGGTGCCCGGTAAACCAAAGCCAGGCAGTTGTTTGCCGGTATAGATATAATCTGCCGCAGCGTCGCCAATGTTCCATTTATCACTGGGTTCATCATAGTGATAACCAATAGCATTCAGGTCTTCCGGCAGGAGGTGCTCCCTGTTACTGAAATCTGCCACCACCACAGGTACCTGCTTTTCCCCGATATTTTCCACATGCGTGCTTTCACGGCGCTTGTAGGTAAAAGGGGAGTAGGGTACCGTAGTTACCGGTGGAATTGCCGTATAGTCGTTACGGTTAGTATATCTTTTCACAATATCCTTACATACCGGAAGTTCAAATTCAGGATCTTCTGTCAGCGATACGCGGATAGTATCGCCCACACCGTCTTCCAGCAGGGTGCCGATACCGATGGCAGATTTAATACGGCCATCTTCGCCGTCGCCGGCTTCCGTTACTCCCAGGTGAAGCGGGTAGCAATGGCCCAGTTCCTGCTGCATGGTTTGCACCAACAGGCGATAAGCCTGTACCATTACCTGTGGGTTACTGGCTTTCATGCTCAGCACAATATTGCGGTAGTCCAGGTTTTCCGCAATACGCAGAAATTCCATGGCACTTTCCACCATTCCCATCGGGGTATCACCATAGCGGCTCATGATACGATCGCTCAGCGAGCCATGGTTAGTGCCGATTCGCATAGCGGTGCCGTATTCCCTGCAGATCTTTACCAGTGGCGAAAAACGCTCCCGGATGCGGTCTATTTCTTCCAGGTATTCGCTGTCGGTATAGTCTATCTGTTCGAATTTCTTTTTATCTACATAATTTCCCGGGTTCACCCGCACTTTTTCCACGATACGTGCGGCTATTTCCGCTGCATTGGGTGTAAAATGGATATCAGCTACAAGAGGAACGTTATAGCCCTGTTTCCGCAGTGCGTTTTTGATTACCAGCAGGTTATCCGCTTCTTTCTTACTGGGGGCAGTAATGCGCACCAGCTCTGCACCAGCCTCAATACAACGGATCGTTTGCGCAACAGTAGCTGCGGTATCCATGGTATCGGTGGTGGTCATGGTTTGAATGCGGATCGGGTTAAAATTTCCGATGATAAGATCTCCCACCTTTACTTCCAGTGTGGCCAATCGCTTGTATTCTGTCAGAGAGTCGCAATAAAGTTGCATACGTTTTTTTATTTTCCTGCGGCAGCAAAGTTAAATAAACCTGCTTAGTAAAGCCTAAAAATATGGTCAGATCGGACCATACCTTAAAGCTACATTAAATTCCACGAACGGCAGTTGCAGAGCTATATAAATCAGGGATAAAGCCGTAAATTTGGACCTCCATATGTTAGTTAATAAAAGTCTTGATATACCTTATCAGCAACTGCCATTCGACGGACAGTTTAATGTAGCGCAGCTGGGCATGTTCAGGAATGAACTGACAGACCAGCCCCATCGCCATGATCATTTTCAGATTATCTGGTTCACAAAGGGAAAAGGCAGGCACATGGTGGATTTCGTTTGGTATGATGTGGAAGATAATATGATCTTCCTGCTCAGACCCGGACAAGTGCATCAGCTGGACTGTGAGCGGGAAGGCTATTTCCTGTCTTTTTCAGAACAGTTTTACTTTACTAATAAACATGATAAAGAAACACTCTACGATTTTACCACGCTTTTCGATAACTGGCACGGATACGGGCCCATCAGTGTAGGAAGTAGTACCACGGCTTCTTTACAAGGACTGGTAGAGCTGATGAGCAGGGAGAAAAACTGCGCGCCCAACTGTAGCCGGGGTATTGTGAAACACTACCTGAATGCCTTCCTTTTGCTGGCAGAACGGGAAAAGAAACGCAATATCACGGAAACCATGATGCCGCTTACCCATGATGCCCGCGTAGTGCACCTCCGGCGCCTGCTGGAACAACACTTCCACTGCGAACACCAGGTAGCTTTTTATGCCAATGCTTTTGCCCTTACACCAAAAAGACTGAACGAAATTACCAAAGATGGTACCGGCCGTACCGTCACAGAACTACTGCACGACCGTATTGTACTCGAATCCAAACGTAACCTGGCATTTAGTCACAAAAGTGTCAAGGAGATCTGCTATGAGCTTGGATTTGAAGACCCTGCCTACTTTAGCCGCTTTTTTAAAAATAATACGGGCATCTCTCCACAGGACTTCCGGGACATGATGTTCAAATAGTACAAGTCAATAGCTGAATTGTCCTAACACGCTCCAACTACCCCGGTCTATATTTGCATACTTATTTGCCAGCCCTTATCAACGGCTTTTTTTAGACGCTATAGATTAACATATGAACATCAGGAAACCGCTTTGTCTGCTGTTAATTACAGCAGGCTGCAGTTCAGCGGCTGTGATGGGTCAAACCCGCCCGCTCTCCTTGCAGGAAGCACTACGAACAGGCCTGAATAATTATCAGTCCATCAAGGCAAAGGAAAACTATGCTAAAGCAGCTACAGAAAATATCAGCGCAGTAAAAAGAGAATATTTACCTGATCTGAATCTTGCCGCGCAAAACAGCTATGGTACCGTGAATGGAGAAAATGGACCCATGTGGGGATACAAAGGCTGGACCACAGGCGCCTCCGGTCCTGCACTGCCCACACAGAACTGGAACGCGGCATTTGGTGGATTATACCTGGCCAATATCAGCTGGGATGTAGTGACCTTCGGTCGCCAGCACGCAAAAGTATTGGCCGCCAAAGAACAATTACATACCAACCAGGCCGACCTGGAACAGGAAAAATTTGAACAACAGGTGCGTATCGCCGGCGCCTATCTCAACCTCCTGGCGGCGCAACGCCTGAGAGGTTCTATGGAATCGAATCTGAAACGTGCGGAAGACCTGCAGCATATCATCGTATCGAGGGCATTGAATGGCCTCAGCGCAGGAGTTGATAGTTCCATTGCCAACGCAGAAGTATCGAAGGCAAAACTTACGCTGGTGGATGCTGTGAACTATGAGAATGCGCAAAGCAATAAGCTCGCAGAAATGATGGATGTGCCGGCACAGGACTTTACTTTAGATACCACCTTCGTCACCAAAATACCTAACCAGTTGCTGGAAACTGTGTCTGCACAGGATTCCGTGTCGTTGAAGGATCAGCCCCTGCTGAAACTGTTCAGTTCCCGCGTTACCCTGAGTGAAGCAAATCAGCAACTGCTCAGCAAAAATGCTATGCCCAGGCTGTCTTTTATGGGCGTGATGCAAACACGTGGCTCCGGTTTCGACTACGACTATAGCGCCGCTAACCTGGGCCACTACAGCCAGGCCTACTGGTCGGGCGTAAAACCGCAGGTTTCCAATTACCTGGTGGGCCTCAACCTGTCGTGGACGGTAACAGACCTGTGGCGTACACATTCCCAGGTGGCTCGTCAGCACTACACCACAGAGGGATTGAAAAATGAATACAATCAAACCTACAGCCGCCTGCAACATCAGCTGCAGCTGTCGGAACAACAGATAGACAATGCCGTAAAGAAATACCGGGAAGCACCGGTGGGGCTGAAAGCAGCCAGCGACGCCTTTTTGCAGAAAAGTACCCTGTATGAAAACGGGTTATCCAATATTGCCGACCTGGCGCAGGCGCTGTACAATATTAACCGTGCAGAAACCGACAGAGACATCGCCTACAACGGCGTTTGGCAGGCGATACTTTATAAATCTGCTACCGTAGGGAATCTGCAGTTATTTCTGGGACAGCTGTAGTTTTTAGCATAGCTAAAAAATTACAACGAAGCCTTCAATTTTTGAACGAATTTTTATGAACCTGATAAAAACCGCATTACAAAAACCAATAGCCATCATCGTTGTAGTGATGGGCCTTTTGTTTTTTGGTATTAAATCAACGCGGGATATTAAGATAGATATTTTCCCTGATCTTAATCTGCCGGCCATCTACGTATCACAACCCTATGGTGGTATGTCGCCTCAGCAGATGGAAGGTTTTATTGCCACCAACTACCAGAACCTCTTCCTGTATGTGACAGGTGTAAAAGATATTGAGGCCAAAAATATCCAGGGCCTCACCATGATTAAGATCTCTTTTTATGAAGGGATAAATATGGCGCAAGCTGCGGCGGAAGTGACAGCCATGGCCAATCGTGCATTTTCCGCGATGCCGTCTGGTACGCAACCGCCTTTTATTATTCGCTTTGATGCGAGCACTTTGCCCATCGGGCAATTGGCACTCAGCAGTCCTACCCGCTCCAACAATGAGCTGCAGGATCTGGCGATGACCATTGTGCGGCCTTCCTTTAGCCGTATTGCCGGTCTTACTTCACCAGCGCCCTTTGGCGGTAACTCCCGCACTATTGTGATCCACGTAGATCCGGAGCAGATGCGCAGTCATCACCTCACGGCAGACCAGGTAGTAGCCACCATCAAAGACAATAACCAGATATCGCCTGCCGGTAATGTACGTATCGGTGATATCACCTATCTCACACCTGCCAACACAGTAATACGCACCGTAAAGGAATTTGAAAATATTCCCCTGGTAATGGGGGATGGCCCTACCGTTTTTGTGAAGGACGTGGCCAAAGTGGAAGATGCTGCCGACGTGACCAGCAGTTATGCCGTGATCAATGGTAAACGCTCTGTTTACCTGCCTATCATTAAAACAGCCGATGCCTCCACCTGGACGGTCGTAAATAATCTGAAAGAAGCATTACCCAAAATTCAGAAACTGCTCCCGGAAGATGTGAAAATATCATTTGTATTTGATCAGAGCGTATACGTTATCAATGCGGTGAAAAGCCTGATCAGTGAGGGTGTGATAGGCGCGGTATTAACAGCATTGATGGTATTGTTGTTCCTGGGCGACCGTCGCAGCGCATATATCGTTATCATCACCATACCGGTGTCGATTATCATTGGGGTGATGTGCCTGAAATTGTTTGGACAAACCATCAACATCATGACGCTGAGCGGGCTGGCCCTCGCTATCGGTATCCTGGTAGATGAGTCGACAGTGACCATTGAAAATATCCACCAGCATCTCGAGATGGGTAAACCCAAAGCACAGGCAGTATGGCACGCATGTCAGGAAATCGCTTTCCCAAAACTGTTGATCCTGTTGTGTATCCTGGCGGTATTTGCGCCATCGTTTACAATGGCTGGTGTGCCCCGCGCCATGTTTATGCCTTTGTCGCTGGCCATCGGGTTTTCCATGATTGCATCTTACCTCTTATCACAAACCCTGGTTCCCATCCTGGCTAACTGGATGCTGAAATCAGAGAAGTTCCAGCATCATAGTCATGCACATGTACACAGTAGTGATCCACATAAAACAGCGGGATACATTGAAACGGAAATAGCTGATGAAAAACAGCATGTGAAATCCATCTCCGGGTTCGACCGGTTTAAACTCCGCTTTATCGGATGGTTGGAAACATTACTGAAAAGACGCAAACTGGTAATAGGCGCTTACTTCGTCGGCATTATCGGGATCGTAGCATTATGTATGAGTATTATAGGCCGTGATATATTACCTAAACTGAATAACGGGCAATTCCAGTTGCGGTTGAAAGAGCCAACCGGAACCCGGTTGGAACGGACGGAAACCATGCTTATTAAATCAACGGAGATGCTAAAGGAGATGGTCGGTGCTAAAAACATCGACATCACCTCCTCCTTTATCGGAACACACCCGTCGTCCTATTCCACTAACCCCATCTACCTGTTTATGGCTACACCAAATGAGGCAGTGCTGCAGGTGAATATGAAAGAAGATTACAAGGTAAATATGGACGAGTTCAAGGAAAAACTGCGTAAGCGTATCCATGAGCAGATGCCGGAAGTGAAGATGAGTTTTGAGCCTATCGATCTTACTGATAAAGTAATGAGCCAGGGCGCTGCTACCCCGATTGAGATTGCAGTAATGGGTAAAAACCTGAAAGAGAGTGTACCGTTCGCAAAAAAGGTAATGGCTGAAATGAAAAAGATCCCTTACCTGCGTGATGTGCAGATCAATCAGCCGATGGATTATCCTGCTATCCGCATCAACATTGACCGGGAACGCGCCGGGCAGCTGGGTGTAAGCGTAACAGATATTGCAAAATCACTGACGGCATCCACTTCTTCCAGCCGCTTTACAGAAAAGAACAACTGGCTGGATGAACGAAATGCAACATCTTATTTTGTACAGGTATCGATACCGGAAAATGAAATGAGTAGCATCAATGATATAGCGGCGATTCCTGTGAGTAAAGATAAGTCCCGTCCTTCCCTGGGCGATGTGGCTACTTTGCAGCCAGATACTGTTGTTGGCGAATATGATCGTATAGGTGCGGTTAGGATTGTATCTATTGGCGCTAATATTTATAAGAAAGACCTGGGCAATGCATCTGCGGCAGTGGCTGCGGCTATTAAGCGTGCCGGCGAACCACCGCGTGGCATCACGGTAGAAAAACGTGGTCTGATGAACCTCCTGGGAGAAACACTGGACAGCCTGCAATCTGGTTTGGCAGTAGCCATTGTGGTGATCCTGCTGTTGCTGGCGGCCAATTTCCAGTCTTTCAAAGTGGCGCTGGTGGTTGTTTCCACTATCCCTGCGGTGTTGGCCGGTTCGTTGATCATGTTGCTGATCACCGGGTCTACTCTTAACCTGCAATCTTATATGGGTATCATCATGTCGGTAGGGGTGTCGGTAGCTAATGCGATTTTATTGATTACGAATGCGGAAAAACTGCGGCTGGAAAATCATGATGCCCGCAGGTCGGCGCTGGAAGGTACTTCTATCCGTTTGCGTCCCATCCTGATGACGAGCATCGCCATGGTGGCAGGTATGATACCTATGGCTTCCGGTTTGGGTGAAGCAGGTGATCAAACAGCGCCATTAGGGCGCGCCGTAATTGGCGGGTTGATTGCCAGCACATTTGCGTCGCTGTTTATTCTGCCGCTGATCTTCTCCTGGGTACAACAGAAAACATCTGTAAAATCAGTGTCACTGGATCCGGAAGATGAAAACAGTCAATATTATGTTCCTGGCGCAGAACGTGTTTAACGGTGACCTTTTTACAAGTATAACTACAATGACTAAACGACATATCAATATCATGAATATAAATAAATACAGCCTGTCGTATCGGGTCATGACGGCTGCCGCGTTATTGCCAATAGGGTTGTTTTTTACAGCTTGTCACAGCTCTATGGCGGATAATGAAAATACCGGAGAGAGTGAGCGCGTACAGGTGAAAATTATTCATCTGCAAAAAAGCCAGCTGGATGCATCGCTCCGGTTGCCTGGTGAAATAAAACCATTTCAGTTTGCCGATCTCTATGCAAAGGTGAACAGCTATGTAAAAAATGTAAATGTAGATCTGGGCAGCCAGGTAAAAGCCGGTCAGGTACTGGCCACGCTGGATGCGCCCGAAATGAATACGCAATTGCTGGAAGCTCAATCGCGCCTCCATACCAAAGAAGCCATGTACCGCGCCAGCAAGGCTACTTACGACCGTTTGCTTAAAACAAGCAAAGTGCCGGGAACCATTTCTCCCAACGACCTGGATATGGCTTTTGAGAAAATGAGCGCTGATAGCGCGGAATTATTGTCTTCCCGTTCTTCCTATCATGAAGTGCAGCAAATGCTGGGTTACCTTGTTATCCGTGCTCCGTTCAGTGGTGTTATCAGTCAGCGTAACGTGCATCCGGGTACCTATGTAGGTCCGGCAGGTAAAGGTTCTGACAAGCCTTTGTTCCGCCTGGAAGAACAACAGAAACTACGTTTATCCGTTGCCGTACCAGAAATATATACAGACGAAGCACATCATACTGGGGATGTTCGTTTTACCGTGAAATCCTTACCGGGAGATACTTTCACGGCTAAGGTGAATCGTATTGCCGGCAGCCTGGATGTAAAGCTTCGCTCAGAAATACTGGAAATGGATGTTGCCAATAAAAACGCACGCCTGCTGCCTGGTATGTACGCAGAAGTGCAGATGCCAATGCCCGGAAAAAAAGATGTGTATATCGTACCCAGGTCTGCGATTATCACCAATTCGGAGAAAGTATTTGTGATCAAGTCTGTCAACAGCAAAGCCGTATGGATACCGGTAAAATGCGGGAACGAATCCAATGGAAAGGTGGAAGTGTTTGGTGATTTATCAGACAACGACCAGCTGGTGCAAAACGGCAGCGATGAAATAAAAGAAGGAACTGCCTTACAGGCGGTTGCAAAATAGTGTGTGTTTAAAAAGGAAGGAAGTGGTTTGTGTAGGAAGAATCAATATGGTAAAGGAATCAGATAAATGGTTAAATGAATCGAGTGATGAAGAATCAGTTAATCGGCCTATATACGGTAGTGAAAAGAATGACGTGTAGCAGGCAAACTACTTCCCTGATGAATCAGGCAATACAGCGCTTCCGTAAAAGGTAGCGCTGTTGCTTTAAAACACGAAAGAGAATTGTTACCACCGCGTAACAGTTGTAGGTTTAGGTAAAACGGCCGGAATACTCTTATTCCGGTTTTTTTTGTTACCATCCGCCGCAAAAAAAAAACATCCAAAAGCAAGTATATACTTACTCCTGGATGTGAATGTATGATGAGGGATGAAATGCTTACCAGTCCTTTTCGTTTGATACCGGTTGCCCCTTCACTTTCTTTGCTTTGTCCTGCAACTTCTTTTCTTCCTGAGACAGCGCCTGCAGCAAACGCTCTGCTTCCTGCTTGCTCATTTTGCTGGGCTGTGGTTCAGGTTTCTGCTGATCTTCTTTGTCCTTGCCTTTATCCTGGTCCTTGTTCTGCTGGTCTTTGTTCTGATCTTTGTTCTTGTCTTTATCTTTATCCTGTTGGTCTTTATTCTGATCTTTGTTCTTATCCTGGTCTTTGTTTTTATCGTTTTTATTCTTGTCTTTGTTTTTGTCCTTATTGTTTTTCTTATCGTCGCCACCGCCGCCTTGCTGTTGTTTCTTCAGCATAGCCTGGGCATAAGCCAGGTTGTAGCGGGCATCTTCATCAGAAGGATTTATTTTCAATGCTTGTTTGTAGGATTTAATACTTTCTTCCCACTTTTTACCTTCCATAAAGGTGTTGCCGATGTTGTAATCAGCATTGGCTTTAATGCCTGGTTTATCGCCCAGTTTCAGGCTGTTGGCATATTGCGCCCGGGCATCATCGTAGCGTTTCTGCTGGTATAATGAGTTACCCAGGTTATAATTACCAATGGCCGATTGCGCATTTTGCTCCAGTGCTTTTTTATAATTGGCTTCTGCATCGGTAAACTGTTGTTTTTGATAAAGCTCATTCCCTTTGCGGATATACTTATTGGAGCCGTTCTGCGCAAAGGCTATGATGCCGGAGAGCAGGGCTACCGTAGTAATAAAGCAATATTTTATAAAATTAATTTTCATGAGTCGTTGTATTATGCTGTGGGCGTTTCCGGTATACGTTTGTGACGTACTTCAGGAATAAAAAATTCGATCAGCAGCAATGCCAGGCATACGCCCAGGAAATATTGAAAATAGCTATTGTAATCTGTGAACACGTTTTCACCAAACTCTTTCTGTTCCATGCTGTCGATTTTACTCACCAGTGTATTCACCACATCATCTGTATTATTGTCGAGATGCTGATAGATGCCTTTACCGGCGGCGGCAATAGATCTCAGTTCGTTTTCATTCAGTTTGGAAATAACGGTATTACCTTCCCTGTCTTTTTTGTAACTGCCGGTTTCAGGATCGGGGAGGGGTGAGCCGGCTACAGAGCCTATACCGATGGTATTGGTGACTGCGCCGTTTTCGAAGGCCGCTTTAGTCCGTTGTATGGCTGTTTCATCATGATCTTCCCCATCGGAAATAATGATCAGTGCTTTATGTTTACGTTCTTTCTTATTAAAAGCATCGTCAGATACCTGTATGGCCTGGCCAATAGCGGTACCCTGTGAAGGGATCATATCAGGCGATACGGTGCTGAGATACATTTTGGCAGCAGAATAATCTACTGTCAGCGGCATTTGCAGGTAGGCATTACCGGCAAATACTACCAAGCCTACGCGGTCGTTGTCCAGCTTATCCATTAATTTGCTGATCAGCTGTCTTGCACGGGTCAGCCTGTCCGGTTGAACATCGGTTGCCAGCATACTCTTACTCACATCCAGTGCTATCATCACATCCACGCCTTTGCGGGTAATTTTTTCCATGCGGCTGCCCTTTTGAAGGTTGGCCAGCCCGATTACTCCAAAAAAGAAAGCCAGGAAAATAAGCAGGAACTTTAGCACAAACAATTTGCGGGAATAGCCGGTAAAGAGCTTTTCCACCAGCGCCTGATCCCCGATACGACGTATTGAACGGCGTTTCCACCAGGATACGCCCAGGAAAGCTATCTGCAACACCAACAGGAGCACCAGCGCCCATAAATATTCACTATGCTGAAATCGTAACATATTCGATTTTAAGATATCCGTTACCGGTAGTAAACCAGGTAAGATATCAAAAATAATTTTTTTGTTACGTATTGCAAGCCGTAGCGAGGGGGTTTTATCGTTTTTTTAACGATCGGCCGGTGCCGGGAAGTGCAATGGGGTAAATCGGAGGAGGTATGATATAGGCGTGGTCAGCACTTATAAGCCTGGAAACCAGGAGATGAGAGGTATTTGTCCGGCGATTGGGAAGAGCGGCTACCCCTATCGCCGGAGCATAAAAAATTACATTTCTCCTTTAAAATATCCCGCATCTGTAAGAATATTCCGGAGAATCTCCATACGAACCTTGGGGATATCCACAGCAGGATCTTCTGTTTCTATATTCAGCACGAAAAAGGTTGGGTGCCTGTTTTCCTCGATCCAGCCCACTACCCAGCCCAGTTTTTTTACGTCGTTATAGTCCCATCCTGTTTTGTAGGATAGTTCATACTTGGGCGTTTTTTCCATGAGCATCACATCGCGCACCGTTTTCATGGTTGTTTTGGAAAAAGGCAGCTGGTCAAAGTACAGTTTCTTCACAAAACCCAGTTCCTCATCAGGAGATATCAGCAGTGAATTATCCAGCCAGAAAGTATCGAGCCTGGAAATTTTCATGTTACCGTATTTGATGGAATCCAGCCACAGCTGCATAGTAGGCTGACCAATGCGGCGGGCTACTTCCTGGAAATACGGAACCGCCGACAGCTTAAAGGCCTGGGCCATAGTCAGATCCCGGTTCCAGTCGGGAAACTGCCGGGTTACGCCATCCCAGGGAATTACCATCCCCGTATCTTTAATGACGCCAATATGTATGCCTACCAGTGAATTGAATATTTTAAAGGTAGATGCAGGTTGAAAACGTTTTTTGGCTCTTTCCAGGTTGTATACCTTGAATTCGCCCTGGCTGTTATTGAATAACATAAAAGTGCCTTCCACTTTGTGTTGGGCAAAATACTTCTCCCAGTCTTTCTCCTCTTTTACATTATTCGGTGCGCAGGCGGCGAGAGATAAGCCTATCGCTAATAACATCCAGCCAAATCGTTTCGTCAGCATAAAGATTAATTAAATTATAAGCAGCAAAAGTAGCAAAAAAGCGACTGCTTTATTTAATCACTCCCAGTTCTTTACCCACTTTGGTAAAGGCTGCAATAGCCCTGTCGAGATGTGCCTGCTCATGGCCGGCACTGAGCTGTACACGGATACGGGCCTGTCCCTTTGGTACTACCGGGAAGAAGAACCCGATTACATAAATGCCTTCCTGCAGTAGCTTATCTGCAAACTGGGCACTCAGTACGGCATCATACAGCATTACTGGTACAATAGGGTGATCGCCGGGTTTAATATCAAATCCGGCTTCCGTCATTTTAGTGCGGAAATATTTGGTGTTGTATTCCAGTTTATCACGCAGTTCGGTGGTTTCGCTCAACATGTCCAGTACCGCAATAGAAGCGCCTACGATGCTGGGGGCTACTGAGTTGGAAAACAGGTAAGGACGGCTGCGCTGGCGCAAAATGTCAATCACCTCTTTCGGACCACTGGTAAATCCGCCGGAAGCGCCGCCCAGAGCTTTACCCAGGGTGCCGGTAATGATATCTACCCGGCCCATTACGCCACGGTACTCATGTGTGCCACGGCCGGTTTTGCCGAGGAAGCCGGAAGAATGGCTCTCATCAGACATTACAATCGCATTGTATTTGTCGGCCAGGTCACAGATCTTATCCAGCTGGGCAATAGTACCGTCCATGCTGAAAGAGCCGTCTGTAACAATAATGCGGCTGCGGCAGTCTTTCGCTTCCTGGAGTTTGGCTTCCAGGTCAGCCATGTTATTATGCTCGTAGCGGAAACGCTGTGCTTTACAAAGACGAACCCCGTCAATGATAGAGGCATGGTTCAGTGCATCGGAAATGATGGCATCCTGTTCATTGAACAGCGGTTCAAACACGCCACCATTGGCATCAAATGCCGCTACATATAAAATCGTATCCTCTGTACCGAGGAATTTGGAGATCTTTTCTTCCAGTTCCCTGTGGATATCCTGTGTACCGCAAATAAAGCGGACACTGCTCATACCGTATCCATGAGTATCAATGGCATCCTTGGCGGCCTTTACCACAGCGGGGTGCGACGATAATCCCAGGTAGTTATTAGCGCAAAAGTTAAGAACGGTTTTGCCTCCAACCTGTATTTCAGCCCCTTGCTCAGATGTAATAATGCGCTCTCTCTTATACAAGCCGGCTTTGTTGATATCACCGAGTTCTTCCCGTAAACGGGTTATAAACTTTTCATTCATAAAAATTGCAATATTTTAATTGGATGTACCAAAGTTATGGCAATAAATGTATTACGATTATTTATGGCCTGCAGGACTAACGACTGGATAAGCAAAAAGTTTGACCCAGGTGTAACATTTGCCCGTTGCGCTCCGTCATAGTACTATCATGATTATAAATGCCATGAAGTGAAAAACTGAACAACGATCCTTTGAATGAGAGATGCTAAAAGAGTATACTAGGTAAAGGGTTGATGATCAGTTTGAAAGGAACTGTTACTACAACTGTGTGCAATGATTTTTCGGACTTTAGAGCTGGTGTGGGTAACAATAATGGATATTGTCAATGATGGGTATTAAAGTATTTGTCGGAACTTAGCACTAAAATCCCGCACCACCGGAATGACGGAAAAGGAGTACAATAAATGCGTGGATCTGTATTCGGACAATTTATTCCGCTTTATCGTTAAAAATCTGGAGCATGCGGAAGATGCCAGAGACGTAGTACAGAATTCATTCGAAATATTGTGGAAGCACTGCCAGGACGTGCCTTTTGAAAAGGCAAAGTCCTACCTGTTTACAGTCGGCTACCACAATATGATAGATCATGTGCGTAAGGTAAAGCGAATAACACTGGTAGACCAGTTTAAGGATGAAGAAAAAGTTTCCGACCATAAGATACATAACGCAAAAGAGGTAATAGAAAGAGCACTGTCCAAATTGAGTGAGGTACAGCGTTCCCTGGTGATGTTAAAAGACTATGAAGGATATTCTTATGAGGAAATAGGAGAAATGATGAACCTGAATCCATCCCAGGTAAAAGTTTACCTGCACAGGGCCAGGATACATCTCAAGAATTACCTGGTAAAAATGGAAAACGTTATATAATATCATAATAAGTAAAAGACTAATAATAAATTAGATAGTTGTCAATAGAGATTAACATATCAAACTACGAATCCTACCTGCTCAGCTACATCGATGGTGAGCTGAATGAAGCAGAACAGGCCGCTCTGCAGTTGTTCCTGGAGAAACATCCCCAGTTCAAACAGGAGCTGGACCTGCTGGAGGGTACCCGCCTGATGCCGGATGAGAAGATCGTATTTGAAAATAAAGCGTCTTTATACAAAACCACATCTGCGGATGTAGTGGATTATGAAGAGCTAATGCTGGGTTATATCGACGGGGAGCTTACCCCTGCCGAAGAACAAACCCTACAGGTATACCTGGCGCAGCATCCGGCCGCCCAGAAAGAGTTATTGCTCCTGCAGGCAGCGAAGTTAAGACCGGATACAAGTGTTGTATTTGAAAATAAAGCATCCTTATACAGAACGACGCAGCGGAGAATTTCCCCCGTATACCGTCGTATCGGATGGGGGGCAGCAGCTGCCGCCGTGGTGGCAGGCTTGCTTATCTGGTTGCTACCGGCCGGTCATCAGCCGCAACAAACACCGCCCGTGTTGGCTCATTCTAACAGTAATACGGTTACGGCGCCCAAAGAAAATGTCTCTCCGGCTCCTGAGGTGGCTGCTACTCCGGTTACCACTGCTCCGGAAATACCGGCTGCTGCTGATACCCGGACCAGTCAGCCCGCATTGGCGAAAAATAACAAAACAACTATCAACCATGGGCAGAAATTAACCCCGTCGGTTGTCAACGCTGCAAAAACGCCTGATCAGGTGGTTGCTACGGCTACGCCAAAGACCGATGCACCTGTTATTTCACAGTTGCCGCAGCCGCGTAATTCAATGGATGAAGTGGTAGAACAACACCTGCAGCAGGCCGGAAATGTTCAGGTAGCGGCAGCGAAGCCTGAAGTAAACAAAGAACCGATACTGGCATCCAATGCCATTGTAGCAAATAATGCTGGTAGTAATAAAGTTGCCCCTGTAATAGAACAACCGGGTATCCAGGGTGAGCTGATCATGTCGGTAAGCGGCAGTGACAGCAAAATCCTTGATAAAGTAACCAACGTAGCTAAGTTTTTTTCCCGTAAACGGAATAAATAATAAATCATGGTCATAGCATATGAAGCATAAAATTTTACTCATTTTGTTACTGGTATTATGTGGCGGGTGGGCTCATGCGCAAAAGGCAGATACAACAAAGGCTCCGGCTACACCGGATACCATACAGATCAAGGGATTGATCATCATAAAAGGAAAGAATGACAAAGGACGGACCAGCTATAAATTTTATAGTGATACCGCTTATGCCCGTCAGAAGCTGAAAAAGAATCTGCAAACAAAGTGGTTCGTATTCGATATCGGGTTTAATAACTACATTGACCGCAGCGACTATAATGGCGCCAGCTTCATTAATTATTACCCCAACACTACTTCCTACTACAACGGTGCCGTGTCATCTCCGGTCGCCAAATCATATGATTATTCTGCCGCAGGACTGGCTACTTTCGCTCCCCGGGAAGCCAGCGAGCCTTTAACACCGTCAGAATTTAAACTTATCACCGGAAAATCGATCAATTTTAATATCTGGATTTTTGAACAGCGACTTAATTTAACAAAACACAAACTTAACTTGTTATATGCTTTAGGATTAGAGATGAATAACTACAGGTACGCCCGGAGCATTACTTATTTACCGGGATATCCTACACAGATAATCAGGGATTCCGTAGAATTCTCCAAGAATAAGTTATTTGCCGAATACATATCTGTACCGGTAATGCTTAATTTTAATTCTAACCCCGCTCGCCCGAGTCGCGCATTTCAGGCGAGTATTGGTGTCTCTGGTGGTTATCTCCTGAAATCCAGAACAAAACAGGTAAGCGAGGAAAGAGGTAAAGTGAGAAAAACCGATGACTTTAATCTGAATAAATGGCGTTTTGGATTAACCAGTGAGCTGGGCTACGGTCCGGTGAAGCTGTACGCAAACTTTGCCCTGACGGCTTTACATGATTATGGGTTACAACAGTATCCGTTCTCAATCGGTATCCGGTTGAACGGTTTTTAAGTCTATTAGCCAGTCCTAAATAGTGTTTATGCGTTCTTTTGTTGCATTGATGACATGTATTGGTTGTATTGCATGGATTCATTCCTGTGAGAAACGTTTGTTAGGCGTTCGACTCGAAAAAAACGGTATTACCCCGAACTACCAGCCCCAGCAATTGCCGGTGGCCATCATTCCGGCTACCATACCAGCACATTATATCTCCCGGGTAAACGATAACCCGATTACGCCTGCGCCATTGGTTGCACTGCATCCCAGGAACAGAAATCGCGTGAAGAAGCAGTCCGGCAATCCGGAACATACCACATTGGATTCCCTGTTATTTAACCTGGCGGTGGTAAAAGGAAAATACTCGATATACAACAATACTACTCCCTGATTAAATCAGCTATCTTGTCTAGATTACCACCGGTTGAACAATCGGTTGTAACCCCCGTGCTTCTACCGCTCATACAATTCCCGTTCTTTTTCGCTTTATTTATTTTGCAGTTCCGGTATATTTGACAGTATAAATTCAAAAAACCAACTATTGTATGAGTCTTAAAAGAGTCGTATTACTATTCCTGTTTGCCAGCACGCTGAAAACGGCCGGAGCCCAGGGCAAATACCAATGGAAGGAGGCTTCTTCAGGTGGTTACACCTATAAGTACATCTCCAACGATCCCATGAAGGCACGTTTTTACACGTTGAAAAACGGCCTTACGGTTATCCTGAGCGTTAACAAAAAAGATCCCCGCATCCAGACGCTGATAGGCACCCGCGCGGGCAGCGATAATGATCCTAAAGATCATACAGGCCTGGCCCACTACCTTGAGCACCTGCTTTTCAAAGGTACCCAGCAATTCGGTTCCCTCGACTGGGCGAAAGAAAAGCCATTGATAGACCAGGTTTCCGATTTGTATGATAAATACAATAAAACCACTGATCCGGCGGCGCGTAAGGCTGTGTATCGTGAAATTGACAGCGTTTCTGGTCTTGCAGCCAAATTCGCTATCGCCAATGAATATGATAAAATGATGTCCGGAATGGGCGCCCAGGGCACTAATGCCCACACCTGGGTAGAGGAAACTATCTACGAGGAAGATATTCCTTCCAACGCAATCGATAAATACCTCACCGTGCAGGCCGAACGTTTCCGCGACCCGGTTTTCCGCCTTTTCCATACTGAGTTGGAAGCTGTATACGAAGAAAAGAATCGCGGCTTGGACAATGATGGCCGTAAAGTGTATGAAACAATGCTTGCCGCCCTGTTTCCTACTCATAACTATGGTCAGCAATCTACCATCGGTACAGTAGAACATCTCAAAAATCCAAACCTGAAGGCCATCCGCCAGTTTTATAATGAATACTATGTGCCCAACAATATGGCGGTAGTAATGGCAGGCGATTTTGATCCTGATTATGTGATCAAGTCCGTCGATGATAAATTCAGTTACATGAAAGCCAAACCGGTAAAGGAATACAAACCAGCCCCGGAAGCGCCGATCAAAGCACCAATCGTAAAAGAAGTATTCGGACCGGATGCCGAAAGCGTAGATATCGTTTTCAGAATGCCCGGCGCACTGGATACCAAATCTAACCTGGTGCTCGGCGTAATGTCATCTATACTGGAAAATGGTAAAGCAGGTTTACTGGACCTGAATATCAATAAACAACAGAAAGTTCTTAACGCCAATGCCGGCGTAATGGGACTGAAAGACTATTCCATTTTCTCTCTCAGTGGTAAAGCCAAACAGGGCCAGACACTGGAAGATGTAAAAGCACTGTTACTGGGCCAGCTTGATATCCTGAAAAAAGGTGATTTTGATGAGTCCCTGGTAAAGGCGATTGTAAACAACGCCAAACTCAGCGAACTGCAGGGCCTGGAAAGCAACAACAACCGCGCTACTGCCCTGATGGATGGATTCATAAAAAGCAGGGGCCAGAACTGGGCATACGATGTGGCTTATGTTGATGATATGGGCACCGTTACCAAGAAACAACTCGTGGACTACGCCAATAAATATCTCCAGAACAACTATGTAATTGTTTACAAACGTAAGGGCGAAGACAAGAACATCCAGAAAGTGGAGAAACCATCTATCACACCGGTAGAAGTAAACCGCGAAGCACAGTCTTCTTTCCTGCAGAAGGTTGCAGCGATGCCCGCCACACCGGTAAAACCACAGTGGCTGGACTATGAAAAAGACATTCAGAAAACATCATTGGGTAACACGGATATGATGTATGTACAGAACAAAGACAATGGTCTTTTCCGCCTGTACTATCGTTTTGACATGGGTAGCTGGAATGATAAAAAACTCCCGCTGGCAGCACAATACCTGCAATTCCTGAGCACAGATAAATATACTTCTGAGCAGATCAGCAAAGAATTCTACAATATTGCCTGCAACTTTAGTGTAGCCGCTACTTCAGAAAATACAACTATCACCATCAGTGGTTTACAGGAAAATTTTGATAAAGCCGTTACCTTATTTGAGCATATCATTGCCAATTGCAAACCTAATGAAGAAGCACTGACAGCCCTGAAAGGCCGTTTGCTGAAAGCACGTACAGATAGCAAACTGAATAAGTCAGCTATCATGAAAGGGGTAATGAACTATGCGATGTACGGCGCTAAAAATCCGTTCAATAACCAGTTAAGCCAGTCTGATCTGGACGGCATCACCGCTGCAGAGCTCACCAATATTTTGCATGAGCTGCCAACGTATAAACACACTGTTATTTACTGGGGCCCCGAGTCGCTGACTACCGCAGCTGCTGAAGTGAAAAAACTGCATACCATCCCTGCCAGCTTTAAAGCTATTCCGGCAGCAGTGAAGTTTGTGAAAGACAATCAACAGAAAAACCAGGTACTGTTTGCTGATTATGATATGGTTCAAACAGAAGTAAACTGGTTGAGGAATTCAGATGTATACGATCCCGCAAAAACTGGTATTGTATCATTGTTTAACAGCTACTTTGGCGGCAGTATGGGATCTGTTGTATTCCAGACTATCCGTGAATCCAAGGCGCTGGCTTATTCTACATATGCCTTCTATGCATCTCCCGATAAGAAAGCGGATCGCTATTCTATCATGGCTTACGTAGGTAGCCAGGCTGATAAAATGCCTGATGCAATTGTTGGAATGAACGAGCTGCTCAACGATATGCCACGCGCCGACAAATTGCTGGAAACCGCTAAAGAAGGCATGAAACAGGATATCGAAACAGAACGTATCACCAACGACGGTATTATATTCAGCTACCTGGCTGCACAGAAACTGGGTCTGAATACGGATATTCGTAAACAGGTGTATGAGTCTATCGACAAAATGAACTTTGATGAAGTGAAGAAATTCCACGATGAGTATCTGGCTAATAAACCATATACTTATTGCATTGTTGCTTCGGAAAAGAAAGTACCTGCAGACGAGTTGAAGAAATATGGAGAAGTGAAAAAACTTTCTCTCGAAGAAATTTTCGGCTACTAGTTATAGCACATAAAACACAAAGGCACAGGGATTATTCTCTGTGCCTTTGCATTTTGTATAAGCCCGTCAAACAATAAATTATTGTCCTTCTACGTTATCTGCATATTTATTACTCCCTATGAAGAAGTGTTGTCATTACTGGTTGGTAGCCGTCCTGTTGCTGCTACCGCTAAGTGGATTTATCAACGAATCTGATTTGTATAGTGTACGGTTAAACGCTGCCAACATTGATCCGGATAAAGTTTTCCTGCTGATAGACAAAAGTGATTACCGTTTGTATGTATATGAAGATGTGACGTTAAGAAAGATCTACAAAGTGGTATTTGGTAACCGCGACCAAACAGACAAGCAAGTGGAAGGTGATCGCAGAACGCCGGAGGGTACCTTTCATATTTTGAGCAAAAGAGCAGATAAAAGTTGGAGCCGGTTTATGTTGCTGGATTATCCCAACGAGGTGTCCTGGCAGCGGTTTCATGAGCGCCAGTCAGAGGGCTTGTTATCTGCCAATGCCTCTATTGGCGGTGGAATAGGTATACACGGTGTAGAATATGATTCCGGTATCCGGGATAATTATGTGGAAGGGAGAATTAACTGGACCCTTGGCTGCATTAGTATGAAAAATGCAGATGTGAATGAACTGTATGATGTATTAAAGGTAGGAACACCTGTTGTGATACGCCGGTAAGATTTTTGCAGATAATTATCCGGGTGACTCCCCGTGGCAGGCGCCTGTTGTAATTTACGTTCAATTATCATTCGATGGCATCTAATGGCGCAGCACCGCTGCACCATGACTCAAATATAAAACTGCGGGTCAGATCCTGTGAAGAGCGCGCTCCACTCGTATGGTGCGCGCTTTTTTATTGTAAAAAAGCGGTTACTTCCTTCATCCAGGCAGCGGAATCTTTTCCGCAAAACGATTGGTGTCCGGCCTGTGGAAAAATATGTAGTTTTTTCTGTGAGGTTCCGAGGTGTGAAAATACGGCCTGGGTTTCGGTGGGCATTACCCGGATATCCTGTTGTCCGTAGAAGTACAATACCGGCATATGTATTTGCCTGGCATAGCTTTCCGGCTTAAAGCCGGAGCCCCGGAAGCCTTGCTCCACGCCTCCCCAGAAAGTAAGGATCTGGGAAAAGGGAAATGCCGGTAAATGAACGGAACGCATACGGCTTTTTACGGCATCTGTAAGCGTAGCAAACGGGCATTGAAGGATCACCTTCTGCGGGGTTAATCCGTACTCCGGTACAGCCTTTAAAATAGCTGCAGCACCCATGCTCACGCCCCATAATACTATTGGCGCCCGGCTTTTTTGTTGTACATAGTCCCAGGCCAGCTTTACATCTTCCGCTTCCTTATAGCCTACGCTGCAGGTAAGCCCTTCACTGTTGCCATGTGCGCGGAAATCCAGTAAAAAGGTATTGTACCCCAGGGCCCGGAAACGGTCCGCCTCCGGAAACAGGGAGCCTTTATTGCCGTTGTAACCATGAAACAAAATAACCGTGCCTTTTGCAGCATTTACCGGTATCCACCAGCCTTCCAGGCGTAACCCGTTCTGTGTATGCAGCAGTACTGTTTCATAAGGTACAACCGGACGTTGCGTGGTAACGGATTTGGCAATCCTGACACCGAACAGGATGGTGCGCAGTTTTTCGCCCGCATTCATCTGCTCCGGCAGCTTATTTTTGCGGCCGCCTTCATCATAAAAATGAGTGAATTTCCAGGCATGGAATGCCCCGATGACATTGAGTAAGAGGAACAGGGTAAGACAGGTCCAGGCTAACCTTTTGAGGAAACGTTTCATGCGGGTTTATTCAGTTATAAGGAAGGGATGCAGGGAATTTATTCCTGCATCCCTTCCTTGGAAATTTCAATATTATTTACAGTTTCCCTTTCTTGATTTCTTCTACAACGGAGGGATCCAGCAGGGTGGAGATATCACCTAAGTTATCCAGGTCGTTTTCAGCGATTTTGCGAAGAATACGACGCATGATTTTGCCCGAACGTGTTTTAGGCAAGCCGCCTACAATCTGTATCTTATCTGGTTTGGCGATAGGGCCAATGATGCGGGCCACTGTTTGTGCAATATCCTTTTTCGTTAGTTCCTGGTCATGGGCTAAACGCTCCATGATCACATAAGCGTATATACCCTGTCCTTTGATATCATGCGGATAACCCACCACAGCGCTTTCCACTACGCCGGCGTGCATGTTAATGGCGTTTTCCACTTCCGCAGTACCGATGCGGTGACCGCTTACGTTGAGAACATCATCTACACGGCCGGTAATTTTATAGTAGCCATCTTCATCCCGCAAACAGCCATCACCGGTAAAGTAGAGGTTTTCGTAAGTAGAAAAATATGTTTTGCGAAAACGTTCATGATCGCCGTAAGTGCTGCGCAGCATACCTGGCCAAGGGAATTTAATACAAAGGTTACCGCTTACGCCGTTGCCTTTGAGTTCTTTACCATTTTCATCTACCAGTATTGGTTGCACACCGGGGAGCGGAAGCGTGGCATAGCCTGGTTTTTCTTTAGTAATGCCGGCAATTGGTGTGATCATGATACCACCGGTTTCTGTTTGCCACCAGGTATCTACAATCGGGCATTTACCTTTTCCGATATTATCCTTAAACCAATGCCATGCTTCTTCGTTGATGGGTTCACCAACACTGCCCAGCTTTTTGAGAGAGCTAAGGTCTTTATGATTAACAGGGCCAAGTCCATAGCTCATGAGGCTGCGTATAGCCGTAGGAGCGGTATAGAGGGTGTTTACCCTGAATTTATCTACAATTTCCCACAGGCGGCCTGCATCAGGGTAGGTAGGCACCCCTTCAAACATAAGGGTGGTGGCGCCTGCGCTGAGTGGTCCGTATGCGATGTAGCTGTGTCCGGTGATCCAGCCGATATCGGCGGTACAGAAATATACTTCACCGGGCTGGTACTGGAAAGTATTTACAAACGTGTAGTTGGCATATATCATATAGCCGGCACAGGTGTGTACCACGCCTTTAGGTTTGCCGGTAGAGCCGGATGTGTAAAGGATGAACAGCAGATCTTCTGCATCCATTTCCTCAGCCGGGCAGGGCGGATTGCCCATGGTTTCCACCTGTTTAATTTCGTCTTCCCACCAGAGGTCTCTGCCTTTCAGCATGCTTACCGGGGTACGGGTGCGGGTACAAACAATTACTTTTTTTACAGATGGACAAGCCATCAGCGCGTCGTCCATAACGGATTTCAGCGGAATATCCTTTGCTCCGCGGTATGCGCCATCGCAGGTGATAACAAGGCTGCACTGTGCATCCTGTATCCTGTCGGCGATAGATTGGGCGCTGAAACCACCAAATACTACCGAGTGTACAGCACCTATACGGGCGCAGGCAAGTATTGCTATGGCGAGTTCAGGGATCATTCCCATATATATACAAACACGATCTCCTTTCTTTACGCCATTGTTTTTTAACACATTTGCAAACTGGCAAACCTTATTGTATAAGTCGCGGTAGGTGATAATGCGATGATGTTCTTCAGGATCGTTGGGCTCCCAGATGATGGCGGGCGTATTGCCCAATGTGCCCAGGTGACGGTCCAGGCAGTTTTCTGTGATGTTCAGTTTAGCACCGGTAAACCATTTGATTTCCGGATCTTTAAAATTCCAGTCCAATACCTTGTCCCATTTGCGACGCCAGTAGAAATGGTCTGCCACATTGGCCCAGAAGCCTTCCGGGTCAATTACACTTTGTTGATAAGCCTGCTGATAATCTTCAATACTCTTGATCTGGTATGGGTACGACATAGCACCGTAATTGTTTATTTGGTTAAGTACATTTTGCTAACGGGCTTTAAATTTAAGAAAAACCAGATGGTTTGGTAGAAATAATCTAAAAAAACATATTAAAAGCGGATTATTTTTCAACATAAGAGCGCAGGTATTTGTAAACATCCGCTTCTTTAGGATCAGCAGTATCGGCTGTTTTCATAAAGCGTTTATAGTGGAGAAGGGCCTGGGGTTTATTTTTAAGATGCACATCATAAATGCGGCCAATGCTGTACTGGCGAAGGGGTTTATGGAAAAGATAATAAGCGGTGTCAAGATTTGCCACTGCACTTTTGTATTGATGTAGTCCTTCATAATTCGCCGATTTGCCGGTATAATAACTATCCAGGCTGACGGAGGTAGCCAGGTCTATACAGGTGGTCAGTAATTCGTTGCTGGCATTATAGTTTTTAAGTTCTGTATAGGCCATTGCTGCATAATACATAATATTTGCCGACTGAACTTTGTTAGCCGTCAGGTAATCGTATATGGCAATACATTGTTCGTATTTCTTTAGCATGTACCAGGCGGCTGTTACAATACTGAAGGTATTGGGTGAAAGGGATTTCATGTCCATAAGTTGTGTGCCCAGGCTGGTACAACGGGTGTAGTCTTTCAAAAACCAGGCAGATCTTATAGCCGTCATGATCACTACCGGCTGCAGGGAATCCTTTTGGAGAAAGGCGCAGAGGATACTATCAGCCAGGGGATATTGCTCTTTTTCCATCAGTTCTTCACCGAGACGGGCGGTTACTTTGGGGTCTGACGGATTAAGGAAATATGCTTTTTGCAGCCAGGCAAATCCTGTATCCAACTGCTGAGCTATAAAGCAGGCGAAGCTACCTTGTTTATAGGCATTGGTATTGTTGGGCTGTAGCCGTATAATTTCCTGGTAATGGTGTACGGCGGGCAGGGGGCTTTCCATTTGCATACATATGCCGGCCAGGTATTGATGGGCCACTACGTTGTTGCTATCCAGCTGCAGTACCCGCTCATATTGGGTCATCGCATCTTTTGTTTTTCCCGACACGTAATAGGTATACGCCAACAATGATATTTGTGCAATATCATTGTCCCGGACCCTGGGCTGCAGGTAGCTGACGGCATTTTCATACTGTTGGTTCTGCAGGTATTCCATGAGCAGGGTACGATCTATAGGCTGCTGTGCTGCAGCGGTTTTACAGGCGGTGATCAGCAGGACAACAGCAAATAAGCGGGTTAAGAGATGACGCATAGTATAATGGTTTTATAATCTTAAAACTAAGATTTTAGTTTTAAAAAGAAAAACTTAGTTGATTTGGGAGAGTCTGCCTGTTATAAATAATGGCAAGATATGAAGCGAGCGAGCGTTAGGGGTTACCCTGGATGGAAGTGTAAAGCCTTGTAAACCCGGGGCGGGGTACAAGGCTTTACAGATGAAATAAATCGTTTTCCGGAAAATGTTTCTACAGACAGCGGATGAATGATAAGGATTTTACCTGGAAGACCTTTCATATTTTCCCAGGTAAGTAGCACCTGAACCATACACTTCTTCCATAATCTCGATGATTTTTTGTTTTTCCGCGTTGCTGAGTGCCGGAATTACTTTTCCTTTTTCATTCGGACTGTGCTTGTCTTTCCCCCGCATTTTACGATAGAAAGTAGGTGTGCTCCAATTACATTCTTCACAAACCCTTTCTCTGAAAATAACAGGTAAACTGGAAAACTGTGTGTGAATGTCAAGTAACACATTTATTGGTTCTTTACTCATAGTGGGTAATGTTTAATTATTGGATATGGTTAACAAAATGAATTGATAATAAAATGAATCATATTTTAAAAGTTATGTTTGAGTGTAAGCAAATATATTTATAATCATGCAATTTATAATTATAAAGCGTTACTTTCTTTAAAAAAAATGATGATTCATGTAACCCCCTATGGTAAAGCGTTTAAGTCGATTTATAACCTGTAGTTCAGGAATATTTTTTAATGTATTTGCTGTGTATCCCTTACACAATAATGAAGTGATTTATAGCATCATGATCATAGTGCTTTTTGTGTGATCAAATTGATAAATATTTATTGTTATTTTTTTGCGTATAACCTTCACTGTTAGGCCGGTCAAATATTTACCAGCGCTGTTTACAGACTTATATTTTTTTTGTTAAATTGATGGTTTTATTTACAAAATGAAATATTAATTGTTAAATTATACGATAATACGACAGGCAACAGCCTTGTATGTAGCATCATAATTTAAAATGTAAAGGATGCAGTCGAGCCTTATACACATGGGTCACAGGTTGAAACAGATCTTGAAACAGAAGAAAATAAAGATTGTGGACTTCGCGAGCATGGCTGGTTTTACCAATCAGATAGCGCATTATCATTTACGCAAAAGCGATATGAAAAGGGCTACAATGGAGCGTTTCTGCTCACTTATCGGTATTACACCGGATGAGTTTATAAGATGGAATGGCGCAATGCAGCTGGCCAATGGTAAAAATATTCATCATGGTGAGCGGCTGCAAAATGTCATCGCAGAAAAAGGTCTGAATAAAAGTAAACTTGCCGGACGTCTGGATATGAGCCGCCGGACCATGTATAATCTTTTTGAAAAGGAAAATTTTTCTCCCGATGAACTGGACCGGGTAGCCAAAGGCCTGGATATGAGCGTAGACGCCTTTCTGAACCCGGGTACAGTACAGGAATCCAGGGCCACCGACTCCGAAGAAATGATGTTGTTGAGAGAGAAGTATTACAAACAGCTGGAAGAATATAACCAGCTACTGAAAAGTAATGCAGCGCTGAAAGATGAATTGCAGCAGGTAAAAAAAGAATTGGCTGCCTACCGCAAGCAACACGATTAAAAGTAACCCATGCCTAAACGGCTTCTACATTACTTACCGCAAAGTATTCCGCTACCTCCTCCCAGTTGTTGACCCTTTTATATTCCGCGAGGGGAAGGTTATGTGGTGCTGTGAACAATAATGGTGTGCCCTTAAAGCAGCTGAGATTTTTATCATGGTCATCTATCATGTAATCTGCTTCCACAATGGTTTTAGAGCCGCAGAATACTATATTGCGCCAGCTGATAAAAGGGAAATGCTCGTTCAGCCAGGCCAGCTTTTCAGCCAGCGACAGGGGGAACTCCATGGCTGCGGACACTACAAACACTTCATGCTTTTCGCATAACGCCTTTACCACTTCCTGGCTACCCGCCATTACAGGAATATTTCTGAAGAACCCGGGTGCGCTTAATATTTTTAACGCCACTCCCTCAGGAAAAGCACTTCCTTCCGGTATGTTGTTTAAACTTTCGGGATCTACTACTTCGCCATATTCTTTTGCGTATACATCCAGCAGATGTTGTGTCAGATCTGCCATTACATTGTCCATGTCGATTGCTATTCTTGCCATATTTTGCTGTTTATTGCAAAGTTATGCGATAATTTGCAAATTGTCGCATAATATTTCATAATATTGCATAAAACAGCATAAATATGTTGAGAGAGGAAAGGTTGGATTATATCCTGAGAAAGTTGCAAACAGATCATAAAGTACTGCAGGCGGAGCTTAGCAGCGATTTACAGGTGTCGGAAGACACGGTTAGGAGAGACCTGGAGTCCCTTGCGCAAAACGGGCAACTGATTAAAGTAAGGGGAGGGGCGATACCGCACTCACCTAATCCTTATTCTTTCAAGGAGCGTATTCAATACCATGAAGACGATAAGAAACATATTGCCGGTAAAGCATTGACTTATTTGCACAATGGGCAAACCATTATCCTGGACGGGGGTACCTCCACCTTAATGCTGGCAAAATTATTCCCGGCCAATCTGCATATCCGGGTAATCACCAACAGCGTACCTATTGTGGCGCAGCTGATAGAACATCCGGTGATTGAGGTGATTTTTACAGGTGGATTAATTGGTAAGGACTCGCAAACAGCGGGCGGAATGGATACCATCCGTATGCTGGAAAAGCTCCGGGCGGATATTTGTTTTCTTGGTATCTGTAGTCTGCATCCGGATGCGGGTGTTACCGGCCTGGATCTTGGGGAAGCGGACGTAAAAAGTGCCATGGTGGGATCGGCCAACAAAACGATCGCCCTCGCCACCAGCGATAAAATGGGCACTGCAGAGCCTTTTAAAGTGTGCGATATTACCAGGCTGGATACTATTATTACGGACAATCCGGACCTGCCTTCATTAAAACCATATATTAACCTGGGTATACAGGTGATCTGATCAGTTTAATTTTTATCTTAACGAAGATGTTACAGGATCTGTCGATATCGATGATTAATAATAAAAGAGCTACACGCATTGCGGTGAGCGCCCTGTTTTTTCTAACCGGACTGTGTTTTTCCAGTTGGGCCTCCCGTATTCCTGACATTCAGCAAACCCTGCATCTCAATGATGCCGGGTTGGGAAGTTTGTTGCTGGCGCTGCCGGTGGGGTCGGTGATTTCATTGCCGATTTCAGGAGTACTGATCTCCAAATATGGCAGCCGTCAGGTATTGTTGGTTGCGGCGGTGGCCTATGCGGCAGTTTTGCCTACGCTGGGTTTAGCTAATACCACCTGGGCATTGAGTATTTTCCTCGTGCTGTTTGGTTTTTGCGGCAACATGGCCAACGTCGCGGTAAATACGCAGGCGGTGGGTGTGGAAGCGATTTATAACAGGTCTATTATGGCTTCGTTCCATGGCTTATGGAGCGTTGCGGGGTTTACCGGCGCTACATTTGGCGGCTGGATGTCCGGATTGCATATGGCTCCCGTATATCATTTTCTTATTATTGCCGGAGTTTCCTGGATACTCATCCTGCTGACCATGAACAGGCTGGTAACGCGGGTGGCCAATGAAAATAATACACATGCCCTGTTTACAAAGCCCGATAATCTTTTACTGATACTGGGTATTATTGCTATGTGTTCCATGATATGTGAAGGAACGATGTTTGACTGGAGTGGTATTTACTTCAGAAGAGTGATATCGGTGAAAGATGGATTGTCTGGCGTGGGGTATGCTGCATTTATGAGTACCATGGCTTCCGGACGCTTTGTAGCCGATTACCTGACAACCAGGTTTGGCGTTAAAAAGATGCTGCTGATAAGTGGCTTTTTGACAGCGTCGGGTTTATTGGTAGCCGTTATATTTCCTTATTTTCTTGCTGCAACATTTGGTTTTATGCTGGTGGGTGCGGGCGTATCGGCGGTGGTGCCACTGGTATACAGCGCTGCGGGAAAATCTACCACCATACCGCCGGGTATGGCCATTGCTACGGTATCTACCATCGGATTTATGGGTTTCCTCTTCGGGCCTCCATTGATCGGTTTTGTGGCACAGGCTACCAACCTGGGTATTGCCTTTACAATGATCGCGGTAATGGGAGCTGCCATCGCAGTGATGTCTTCCAGAATAAAAGTATAGTCTTAAACAGCCACTGCTTCGCTTTTGTGGGGCAGTGTGCTGAAAGAAATTTCTTCTTCCCGACGATCTATCATCAGTAAATAATTTCCCCTGCTATCTTCCATATCGGGCTGCTGCATGCCGGCAAGTGCTGTGAGTAACGCTTCCGGCGGATGATCAAAAGGTACCAGTCTGATAAGCGGATGTAATGCGCCCTCCTGAACCGGGGCATCCACTAACGCTTCCCGTGGTAAAAAATTCAATTCATTAATAGCCAGTTCCATGGTTACAATCTCCCGCAGATAAGGGTTTTCGATGGCGCCACTTTTTATTTTATCCAACAAAAATTCGCCAAAGATGGTGATCTCCCGCTTAAACTGCAAATCTGACCTGTAGCTGATTTCCCAGAATTCTTCTGCCAATGGCACCAATACGGAACCCAATAAAAAGCAGGTATAGGGAAGCATCGTATAAATAGGGGTGATCCTGTTTACACGATACAAGGTGCAACTAACAGACATACCGGGTTGGTGGACCACGGCTTGCAAACGCGCCTGTTCACGAGGGGTAAGGTCGTACCGTAACAGCAGGGCGGACGGGTTGTTGCGCATCTGCAGGCATAATTGCGGGGACGCAATCAGGTCTGTTAAAGCTTTCTGAAATGATAAGAGTGACATGGTTTCAGGTATGATAAAGGTTCCAGGCTGCTTTCGCCCTGTTCAATTCACGGGTAATACCGTCGAATTGCAACAGGTGAAAATATGATTCATGAAACTCGAAAGTAATACCACACAAATTGGGTACTAACGGTAACGTATAATCGAGAAGCTCCCAAACTGCCGGGGGACAGGGACCCGCATGTGAATCGGTATACATGCCGCCCAGCTCATTACCACCTGCAATATGGATTTCGATGACTTTATCCAGCTCAAGTTGTGCAATAAACTGTTTGGGGTCGAAATGATGATTCACCGCATTCGTATATACGTTATGGATATCGAGCAGCAGTCCGCAGGAGGTGTCGTGCGACAGCTCATTCAGGAAAGCAGTTTCACTTAACTCTTGGTCCGGCAGGTCAATAAAATAAACATTGTTTTCTACCAGGAAAGGCGTGCCGATAACGCGTTTAATAGCGTTTATCCGGCCGCCTATCATGTCCAGTACTTCATAATCATACGGTACCGGTACTGCCAGCCCCGCGTTATGTTCTTCCTGTTGTTCGTTATGTACTTTTACAAAAGACAGGTGATCGCTATGCCATTTGAACTGATAGCGTGCATGCCATTCCTTCATTTTCTGCAGGTAGGTTTTATCGAAGATACCTGCGCTGCCAAGGGAATAGGAGATATTATGAGATGTAAGTGGATAATGTGCGGCGATTTTGTCGAGCACTTTCATCCAGGACTCTATCTCTTCAAATCTTTCGCCATGGCTGTTTCCACGGTCGGTCCAGAACATGTCCGGGATAATTTCCACATAGTCGCAGGTATCGGGGCAGGCATCCAGGTATAATTCCAGGGAAGGGTTGTACAGCAATCCCACACCGAGTTGAGGTATGCTTTGCTGGTAAAGATGCCCTGCCCTGGCTGGTGATATGACTTGTGACATGGTAAGTAATTTAATAACCGTCCCGGTACCACCGGGACGGTGTAATAGCATTAACGATGAGTGGCAGCAATGTCTTTGATGACAGCCATTTTGTCGAGGTCGACTTTAATCACTTCTTCCAGTTTTTCCCGGATGTTGAAGTGAACGCCGGACAGACAAGCCTGGCAGCCACGGGGGTTAATTTGTTTGATCACCATAGATTGTAACTTGGTGAGTTCTTCCAGTTTGGTGCCTTTAGGAACGGCGAGATCTACATGGCCGTTATCACCGTAATGAACTTCAGCTGTACGCATGACATTTGAATTTTGGGGGTGTAAAATGTTTGTTGGAAACGAAATGCAATAACTCCCTGTGCGCAGGGCTGTTGTAGTGTTTAGTGCCAGTCTTTTGGGGTTGGGCGCAGTTTGCTGACTGCGGATAGTGAAGTTAGGATAATATTGGGATAACTCGATAAGTATTTATACGGAAAATGTGGGGGTGGTGAATTAGGGTTGTATCGCTAGCGTGTCGATACTGATTCATTCAGTTTTTTTGCCAGCAATTCAGTATGATATAATAATTTTTCAATGTGGCTTTCCTCTGTGAGCAATATGTTTACCCTGAGGTGCAGAAAGAATTTCCTGCTTACAGCATGTTCAAAATCGGTTTCCAGCGCAAGCGATCCTCCAAAGTCAGGGTCCAGGAAATAATCCAGTTGTGAAGCTATTTTAGAAATAATTGTAGCGGGTTTGGCAATGGTAATAAATGCGTGATCAAATGCCTGTGAACCCGTTTTTATACGGTGACGGAAGAGAGGAGCCAGCACATTATAGATGTGCCCGGTATTAAATATTTTCACATAGTTGTGCTGGTGAGGCAATTCCATTAGTAACCTGGTGTAGCCGTCGAACGTGCGGGTAACGCCTGTTATATCTTCTGCAACATGACGCAGTATATTGAGGTCCTTGCCCCTGATTTTACGATTGCGGGCATCGTCCCAGTAAAAACCGAGGGTACCAGCGGTTTGTTGATAATTGACATCAAAAGTGAAGCTGTAGTTGGGCTGGACAAACTGTTGCTCAAGAAAACTGGCGTTTTCTCCGTATTTATTTAATATCCTTTTCCACGAATCAAAAATATCTGCCATAGAAGCCTAATGAATAGGTTATTTATCCCATATAAAACTAAATGTATTTAACACTCCCCGCAAAAAAACTTCGCGCCAAACAAAATTATTTTCGCTTTATAAATTTCAAATCACGTAACTTTGCACGATTTTTTTGTTCCCTCATACGGCAGGAAAATCAATTTGGTTTTTCATTTTCAATAGATTACACAAATGCCAAAAGACTCATCTATCAAATCTGTACTCATTATCGGTTCTGGACCCATTATTATTGGTCAGGCTTGCGAATTTGATTATTCCGGTTCCCAGGCAGCACGTTCGCTGCGGGAAGAAGGAATTAAAGTGATATTGATTAATTCCAACCCGGCTACCATCATGACGGATCCTATGATGGCCGATAAGGTTTATTTGCTGCCACTGACCGTGGAAAGCATTGAGCAGATCCTGGAAGAAAACCAGATAGATGCTGTATTGCCTACAATGGGTGGCCAAACTGCGCTGAACCTTTGTAAGGAAGTAGACGAACTGGGAATATGGGAAAAGAACAACGTTCGCCTGATCGGAGTAGATATCAAAGCGATCGACAAAGCGGAAGATCGTGAACAGTTCCGTCAGTGGATGATTCAATTGGGCATACCGGTTGCTCCTGCCAGAACAGCCAACTCCTACCTGGAAGGAAAAGAGTTTGCACAGGAAATAGGTTTCCCGCTGGTAATCCGTCCTTCCTTTACCCTTGGTGGTACCGGTGGAGGATTCGTACACAGTAAAGATGACCTGGATGAAGCCCTGGACCGTGGTTTGAAAGCTTCTCCTATCCACGAAGTATTGGTAGAAAAAGCCGTACTCGGATGGAAAGAATATGAACTGGAATTATTACGCGATAAGAATGACAACGTAGTTATCATCTGTACGGTGGAAAACCTGGACCCGATGGGTATTCACACCGGGGACTCCATCACAGTGGCGCCTGCTATGACCCTGAGCGATACTGCTTTCCAGGACATGCGCAACAAAGCCATGATGATGATGCGCGATCTGGGCAACTTTGCCGGTGGTTGTAACGTGCAGTTTTCCCTGAATCCGGAAAACGAAGAGCTGATTGCGATTGAAATTAATCCACGCGTAAGCCGTTCTTCTGCCCTGGCCTCCAAAGCAACAGGTTACCCGATTGCAAAAATTGCCGCTAAACTGGCGATAGGTTACACGCTGGATGAACTGGAAAACCAGATCACCAAAACAACTTCTGCCTTCTTTGAACCGGCGCTGGATTACGTTATCGTAAAAATGCCACGCTGGAACTTTGATAAATTCAAAGGAGCTGATGATACCCTGGGACTGCAAATGAAATCAGTAGGAGAGGTGATGTCTATTGGCCGCACTTTCCCTGAAGCGCTGCAGAAAGCCTGCCAGAGCCTCGAAAACGATGCACTCGGTTTGGGCTACTATGGTAAATCACTCATGAAGAGCGAGCAGCTGATTGAAAAACTGAAACGCCCTACCTGGGATCGTATATTCCGCATCAAAGATGCTTTGATGGCGGGAGTATCCGTAAAACATATTCATCAGCTTACCTTTATCGACCGTTGGTTTCTTCACCAGATACAGGATATCGTAAACCTGGAGAAACAGCTGCTGGAACATGATCTGCAGAGCGTTCCGCTGGAAATGCTGAAAGATGCCAAGAAAATGGGCTTCTCCGATGCACAGCTGTCTGTTCTCTTTGGCGACTGTGATGAAGATGAAGTATACGCCAAACGTAAGGAACTGGGCATTCGCCGTACCTTCAAAATGGTAGATACCTGCAGCGCAGAGTTTGAAGCAAAAACACCCTACTTCTATTCTACTTTTGATACCGAAAACGAAAGCAAGGTTACTGACAGGAAAAAGATCATTGTACTTGGTTCCGGTCCAAACAGGATTGGCCAGGGTATTGAGTTCGACTACTGTTGTACACACGGTTTGCAGGCGATCCAGGATTGCGGATATGAAGCGATCATGGTAAACTGTAACCCTGAAACAGTATCCACCGATTTCGACATGGCCGATAAGTTATACTTTGAGCCGGTGTTCTGGGAGAACCTGTGGGAAATCATCGAGCTGGAAAAACCGGAAGGCGTGATCGTTCAGCTGGGTGGGCAAACCGCGCTGAAACTCGCTAAGAGACTGGAAGAAAAAGGCGTAAAGATTATCGGTACTTCTTTCGATAACATGGATATTGCAGAAGACCGTGGCCGTTTCTCCGATATGCTGAAAGAGCTGGGTATTCCTTATCCAAAGTATGGAACTGCCTACAATACCGATGATGCGATTGATGTGGCGAAAGAAGTCGGTTACCCTGTGCTGGTGCGTCCTTCCTATGTATTGGGCGGTCAGCGTATGAGGATCGTTATCAACGAAGAGGAGCTGGAAGAATCAGTACTTAGTTTGCTGAGACACTTACCAGGCAACAAAATACTGATTGATCACTTCCTGGATCGTTGCCAGGAGGCAGAGATTGATGGTATCTTTGATGGCACCGACTTCCATGTAATGGGTGTGATGGAGCATATTGAACCAGCTGGTATCCACAGTGGTGACAGTCACGCGTTACTGCCGGCTTTCAACCTGTCGCCGATCGAAGTAACCACCATGGAGTACTACGCAGAAAAGATTGCACGTGCATTGAATATCCGCGGCCTCATAAACATACAGTTTGCCATTAAAGATGGTAACGTATTCGTGATTGAAGCCAATCCGCGCGCATCCCGTACTACACCGTTTATTGCCAAAGCTTACCAGGTGCCTTATCTGAACATAGCCACCAAGGTAATGATCGGCGCCAATAAGCTGAAGGACTTTACCATTGAAAAGAAACTTACCGGCTTTGCTATCAAGGAGCCTGTGTTTTCTTTCAATAAGTTCCCGGGCGTGAACAAAGAACTCGGACCTGAAATGAAATCAACCGGTGAAGCTATCCGCTTCATTAAAGACTTGCGTGATCCTTATTTCAGACAGCTGTTCAAGGAAAAAAGCATGTATTTATCGAAGTAGCAGTTAGCTGTTACCAGACAATATTTAACAAAAAAGCCATCGGAGCGTGTTATCATCGCTTCGATGGCTTTTTGTTTATGTCTTCGCTTTTACTAAAAGCTAACTGCTAACAGGCTAATAGCTAAAACAACAGAGCCTGATAAAAATCAGGCTCCTTCTTTTCCCTCAAAATAACCATTAAAGACACGACTATTGAATCTTGATACAATTCAAATAGCGTGACCGGTAATGCAGTTTACAAATAATATTATATTTAAAAGAGATGTTAACTAATCAATAACAGATGTAAGTATTTATTATTCTTATATTATTGATTATTAAATATTTAAATAGTCGCTAATAATTGTTTGTTAACAGGTATTTTTCACTGGAGAGAGAAAGTTGACAAGTTATCATATAAAAATACGATAGCGGAAATGGGTTGCATTTACATTTCCGAAACACTTTTCCGGGAACTAAATATTAGGTTCGTAGTCCTGACAAAAGTTGACCCAACATGCATTTTGAATCTACCTTGTTTGTTGTCATGGGTTGGAAGCGTGCGCCTTTCCTGCGCATCCTTATCCCGCTGCTGACCGGCATCTGTTTACAGCTGTATGTTTCCTTGTTCCCCTTGCTGTTGTTGACAGTAATGGGCACTAGTGCCGGCGGGTTGCTGATGTTTCGTTTTTTACCCCTGCAGTGGCGCTTTACGGCTTCGTGGATCCCCGGAATATTGATATTTGTACTCCTTTGCAGCGCCGGCAGCCTGTTACTTTATAAGGCAGATATCCGTCAGCAAAAAGGTTTTTATGGGAATTTCATCACAGACTCCTCCCTGTTTTTGTTGCAGATAAACGAACCGCTGGAGGAAAAGCTTCATACCTATAAAACAACCGCCAAGGTAATCGCTGTACATCAACAGGATCGTTGGGTACCCGTTAAAGGTTGTTTACTGCTCTATTTTGCGAAAGACAGCTGTTTGCCGGGATTAGCGTACGGTGACAGGATAATCGTCCGGAAACGGCCTGAAATGATTAAAAGCAGCGGTAACCCGGGTGCGTTTGATTACCGGCAATATTGTATTACCCAACAACTATATCATCAGCTTTATCTGCGTATCACGGATTTTTATCTGCTATATAGTAATGGTGGCAGCCCCGTAAACAGGTGGTTGTTAAAAGCGAGGTATTATTGTCTTAATAACCTTACACAATATATCGGCAGCGGACCGGAAGCAGGAATGGCTGAAGCGCTGTTAATTGGTTATCGCCAGGACCTTGATAAAGACGTGGTACAGGCGTATAGTAATACCGGCATTGTACACGTAATTGCTATTTCAGGAATGCACCTGGCACTCTTGTATGGTACTTTGTTATGGTGTTTGCAATGGCTGCCCACCCATAAGCGTACCAATTTGCTGAAGGCAACCGTAATACTGGTGGTGCTTTGGGGCTTCGCATTGCTTACCGGCGCTTCTGCGTCGGTGCTTCGTTCTGCCGTGATGTTTACAGGGATCACCGCAGGACGTTTTATACTGGATCGCTACAGCAGTATTTATAATACGCTTACCGCTTCGGCTACCGTGCTGCTATGCTTTAATCCCTATCTCGCCATAGATGCCGGTTTTCAACTCTCTTACCTGGCAGTACTCAGCATCCTGCTTTTTTATCCACCTGTTTACCGGCTTTGGGAGATGAAAAGAAAATGGACCGACCAGGTGTGGCAAATGGTGGCCCTGTCGCTCGCGGCTCAACTGATGACTACCCCGGTGAGTTTGTTTTATTTTCACCAGTTCCCCAATTATTTCCTGCTGGCCAACCTGATAGCGGTTCCCCTGTCTACTATTATTATTTATGGAGAAGTCTTCTTGCTGCTCCTCGCTCCTTGCCGAATAGTGGCGGTATGGATCGGCTGGGCGCTTAAATACGGGATATGGGCTATGAACAGCAGTATAAAATGGCTGGGGGAATTACCTTATGCTCTTATCACGAACATTCATTGTTCCCTGTTACAGGCTGTTTTGGCCTATGGTATCATCGCAGGCCTGGGCGCCTGGTGGCTGTTAAAGTGGCGTACCGGAGGCTTGTTGGGACTTTTATGTTTGTGGGGCTGTTTATTGGTTTATGCCTTTGATATAACGATGGCTGACAGCCAGCGAAAAATCATTGTTTATAACGTTCCCGCCTATACGGCAATCGATTGTGTAGAAGGCCGTCAGGCGCAGTTCACTGGTGATGATAGTATATGGCAGTTAGCTGCAGCACAAACACTTAATTGTGCCAGGAATGAATTTAGAGCGAAAACCGGGCGGCCCGCCGGCTTTCAACGGTACGGGCGTTGTATCAGTTTCCATGGCAAACGGCTGCTCATTATTGATAGCGCCTTGCCTGCTTGTCTTCCGACAAAAAAATTTAAAACAAATTATATTTTATTAGCACATAATCCGCGGGTGGATATTAAACAACTGGGTAGGTTATACGAATTTGATACGCTTATTTTTGCGGCATCCAACAATGCCGGCCGAACGTTAAAGTGGCAACAGATATGTGATACGCTCGGATGGAAATACTATTCGGTTGGAGAAAGAGGGGCTTTTGTTTATAGCTTTCCTTAAGGGCTTTGAAATATCAATTCTTTGGATTTAAATAGCTCATAAATAAATATTTATGAGTTTTTTCCCTTAGATAAAACCATTGTGCTTAGATTGATAAATGGAAAAATGATTGTTACGTGTTAACTTTGCGCTTCTTTTCGGTTCCGGACCAGGGGACCTATGTTATTAATTTCTAATGTTTTCCATTCATGCAAAAGCAAATTAAATCAGCTTTGATCTCCGTTTTCTATAAAGATAACCTGGAGAACATTGTTAAAAAGTTAGGTGAACAGGGTGTTACCATTTATTCTACCGGCGGTACACAAAAATTTATTGAGGACCTCGGCGTGAAATGTGTGGCAGTTGAAGACCTGACTGCTTACCCTTCTATTTTAGGTGGACGTGTTAAAACGCTGCATCCGAAAGTATTTGGTGGTATTCTGGCCCGTCGTGATAACCCGCAGGACCTGGAACAGCTGAAGGAATACCAGATCCCCGAAATTGACCTGGTAATTGTAGACCTGTATCCGTTTGAGGAAACAGTTAAGAGCACCAGCGTAGAACAAACTATCATCGAAAAAATTGATATAGGCGGCGTTTCCCTCATCCGGGCTGCCGGCAAAAACTACAAAGATGTAGTGATTGTAGCCTCCAAAGATCAATACGCCGACCTCGAGAAGGTATTAACCGACAACAATGGCGCTACTACCATCGAAGACCGCAGAAGCTTTGCTGCCAAAGCATTTGAAGTATGCGCCCACTACGATGTAGCCATTTCTCAATACTTCCTGAATAACGAGCCTGGCGCCAATTTCCAGCTTTCCGTTCCACAGGGCCAGGTAAACCGTTATGGAGAAAACCCGCACCAGCGTGGCGTATTCTACGGTAACCTCGACGAAGTTTTCAATAAACTGCACGGTAAGGAGTTGTCCTTCAACAATCTCGTGGATGTAGACGCCGCCTGCCAGCTGATCCAGGAATTTGAAGCCACTACTTTTGCAGTGATCAAGCATACCAACGTTTGCGGTATTGCTTCCCGCGCTACACTGAAAGAAGCCTGGGAAGCCGCACTGGCCGGCGATAAGGAAAGCGCATTTGGTGGGGTACTGGTTACCAACAAGGTGATCGACAAAACCACTGCCGAATCCATTAGCGAAATCTTCTTTGAAATCCTGATTGCACCCGGATTTGATGCAGATGCCCTGACCGTATTACAGGCTAAAAAGAACCGTATCCTGCTGGAACAGAAACAGCCGGTGAAAAGCAAATACATGTTCAAAAATGTATTGAACGGCGTATTACTGCAAGACAGCGACAATGGCAGCTACAAGGAATGGAATGAAGTAGGTGCCCGCGCCGCTACACCAGCAGAGAAATCTGACCTGGAGTTTGCCAATATCGTTTGTAAACACCTGAAATCAAACGCCATCGCACTGGTAAAAGATAAACAGCTCATCGGTAAAGGTTGCGGACAAACCTCCCGTATCGATGCCCTCCGTCATGCTATTGAAAAAGCCGGACAGTTCAGCTTTGACCTGAAAGGCGCTGTAATGGCTTCCGATGCATTCTTCCCGTTCAACGACTGTGTAAGCATTGCGCATGAACACGGGATTAATGCGGTGATTCAGCCCGGTGGCTCTATGAGAGACAACGACTCTGTTGAATTCTGCAAAGAACATGATATGGTAATGGTAATGACAGGGATGCGCCACTTCAGGCACTAGTTCTTCGCTTTTAGCTAATAATATAACATTATAAGAAAGCACCGGATTTTTCCGGTGCTTTCTTATTTAAACGGCCTGATATTCGAAAAAAAATAATAGTATTGTTGACTTGTAAATCAACATAATTCTAAAAAAGCTACCGGCGTAAAGCCAACAGCTGCCCGATGTCATTTATTCAGCAAAATATCATGCAGGATGCAGAGGATGCAGATTTGATCCGGGAATATAAAACTACCGGCAAACTGGATTTTCTGGCCGCTCTATACCAGCGTTATATGAACCTGGTATACGGGGTGTGCCTGAAATATTTTGATGAAGATGCCAGTAAGGATGCAGTTATGCAGATCTTTGAAGAGCTGATCGGGAAGTTGAAACAACACGAGGTACAGAATTTTAAAAGCTGGCTCCACGTACTGACCCGCAATCATTGTTTAATGAAGCTGCGGGCCATGAAAAACAAAGAATCCAGGCAGGTGTCAATAGATGATCATCCCGTTGTGGAAAACGAGGAAATAGGGCATCATGAAAACGGAATAACCCTGGAAGATAACCTCCAGAGCATGGAAAAGTGCCTGGAAACCTTGCCGGAAGAACAAAAACGTAGTGTTGACCTGTTTTATCTGCAGGAAAAGAGCTACCGGGAAGTAAGCGTTATTACCGGGTATGAAATGAACAAGGTGAAAAGCTATATCCAGAACGGAAAGCGGAACCTGAAAATATGTATGGAACAACAGGATGTCTGACAAGCGACCACATATAAAACCGGAGGCACTCGCCGCACTCATCCGCCAATACCTGGCGGGAGAGCTGGACGATAAGGCCATGCACGACCTGGAGCGCCAGGCCCTGGACGATCCGTTCCTGGCCGACGCCCTCGAAGGCTACGCATTGCACTCACCGGAACAGCAATCGCAACAGGCAGACCTGACTTTCCGCTTGGAAGCCAGGATGGCGCCTAAGCAGGCGAAAGTGCGCATTATGTACTACCGTTGGGCCGCTGCTGCTGCCATCCTGTTAATTATGTGTACAGCCGGATGGTTCCTGCTGGAACAACAACGTACACCAGCGCCTGTGGCAGGTGTGCAGCTTCCTGTACCTCTCCCGGTGGTGGATTCTGCTCCACAAACTGAACAAAGCGCTGCGCTGGCGAGCGTCGATCAACCTGTTAAAGCCGATCAACTGGCCCAAAAAACAGTGCCACCCGTGCCTGCCGTCCCAAACACATACAAATTAAAAGAGCAGAAGGCAGCGCTCCAATCTGCTGACGCGGATATCAGAAATACAAACCCCGCGCCGGCTGCTGCCGCTCCGGTAACTCCGGCTCCTGAGCCACTGACTTTAAACAGGAAGGAGGACAAGGGATTTATCGCGAGGGCAGAGAAACCGGCCGAAAGTACTGCCAACAACAATTTAATTGCGCCCGCCGAAAAACAACGTCAACAGTATAACCTTGGTCTGCTGGATAGTTCATCCAGGGGGCTGAATGAAGTGGTAGTAGTGGGTTATGGTGCACAAAAGAAACAGACGGTAACCGGCTCTAATGTGATGATTCGTGGGATGTCTACTGTAAGAGGCGACTCGACCAATAGTATAGGAGGTGCGTTAGCGGGAAAGACAGCTGGCGTCATCGTTACAGCCAAGGGCACAGCGGAAGATGATGAAATAGCATATCACGCCCCCGCCCCGGTAACCGGCCAAACAGCGTTTGATAATTACCTCCGGACCAAAACCATCAACCCCGAAAATAAATATAGTGGTACAGTACGTGTGTCCTTCACCGTTATGCCTGACGGATCACTGCAGGACTTCCGTATCCTGCGTCATCTGAATGATGCTTGTGATGCGGAGGCCATCAGGGTAATTAAAGAAGGACCGGCATGGATACCTGCTTCAGACGGGAAGCCCGCCAAAGTAAAAGTAAGGGTGAAATTTACAACTGGTAAGAATTAATATTTATTCCGCTCCTTCCACTGCTGGTTAAAGGATTTGGCAGCAAATACCGGTAGTTCACGGTTATCTCCCCAGCTTTTTGCAAAAAATCTGCGCAAGAGGAAATTCTTCATTTTGCCACTGGCCATATTCATCATCTTACGGCTGTTACAGCCCTGTTTCCAGACGTACCAGGCAAATTTTTCACCGCCGGAAGTATAATTTTCTTCCACCGCTTTCTGGCGGTTATGTAATAGCAATTCATGGAGATTGATGCGCACAGGGCATACTTCGGTACAGTTACCACAGAGGGATGACGCAAAACTCAAATGCATATACGAATCCATTCCTTTCAGATGCGGCGTAATCACCGAGCCAATAGGCCCGCTGTAGGTGGCTGCATAGGTGTGGCCGCCAATATTTTTGTAAACGGGGCAGGCATTCAAACAGGAACCGCAACGGATGCAGTATAAACTTTCCCGGGCGGTAGTATCCTGGAGAATATTGGTGCGACCGTTGTCCATCAGGATCACATACATCTCCTCAGGACCATCTGTTTCTCCTTCCTGTCTTGGACCGCTGAAAATACTGTTATAGGCAGTCACCTGCTGCCCGGTGCCATAAGTGGCCAGCAATGGCCAGAATAGCGCCAGATCAGCAATAGAAGGGAGTACTTTTTCGATACCCACCAATACAATGTGTGTTTTGGGAAAAGCAGTTGTTAAACGCGCATTACCTTCATTTTCGGTAACGGCTATGGAGCCGGTGTCGGCTAGGATAAAGTTGGCGCCGGTAATACCGATTTCTGCTTCCAGGTATTTATGACGGAGTTTGTCGCGTGCAACGAGGGTGAGCTGTTCCGGTGTAAGACCGGGATCAGTACCCAGTTTTTCGGCAAACAGGCGGGCTACATCTTCCTTGCTTTTGTGCATGGCCGGTGTAACAATATGGTAGGGAGGTTCCCCATCGAGTTGTTGTATATATTCTCCGAGGTCAGTTTCCACACATTCAATACCATTACTTTCCATAAAGGCATTCAGGTGTACTTCTTCTGTGGCCATGGACTTGCTTTTCACAATGCTTTTGCATTGTTTGGCCTTGCATATGGCGAGTATTTCCTGTTGTACCTGTTCGGCGGTTTCCGCCCAGATTACCTTTCCGCCGCGGCGGGTGAAGTTCTGTTCAAATTCTTCGAGGTGATTATCCAGGTGCTCAATAGCTCTCCACTTAATGTTTTTCGCCCGCTCCCTGGCGCCGGGTAAATCCGAAAACTGTTGTTTACCGGCCTTTACAGCTGTATTGTATTTACTTATATTGAAGTTGATAGTCTGCCGGTGACCCAGATCAGACGCCTTTTTTTCACTTTCTTCGAGAAAAGTAGATGCTATTTGATGCATAAGCAAGCAATATTCCTAATTAAAGATAGTCAAATCCCAAAATGATTTACTTGTGTTCTTTTCTTGCAATTTGATCCAGCACTTCATAAAATTCCGTGCCGTATTTTCTGATCAGCGCATCTTTGAGGAAACGGTACACCGGAACCTGTAGCGTTTTGCCGTTCTTACAGGCGGGCTTGCAAACGTCCCAACGATCATAGTTTACCGCTTCAAATGACTCATATTTTTTTATACGGATGGGATAAAGATGACAGGAGATGGGTTTTCTGAAGTCCACCACACCGTCCTTATAAGCCTTTTCAATGCCGCAGCCAACAATACCGTGATCATCGATTGTTGCGTAAGCGCAGATGCCTTTGTTCACGATAGGCGTTACGTATCCGTATTCATCGTCGATGGTATTGGTGCCAGTGCGGGCTATTTCCTGTATTCCTTCTTCACGCAGGTAAGATTTGATCTGCGGATAAATTTTTTTCAGGGTTTTAACTTCTGTTTTATCCAGGGGAGCGCCGCAATCGCCTGCCACACAGCAGGCGCCTTTGCAGGCGGAAAGGTTGCATACGAACTGCTCTTCAATTACCTCGTCACTTATGTATTTATCGTCAATGATGATCATCGGAAATAGGTCTTTTGCCTGAAATGCGATACAGACAATCTTAATAAGACCACAAAGTTACGGCATTACCGGCTTATCTCCAGCGGAGGGTTTCCACCATATGCCACATATCCTGTTCCAGGAATTTGTATACGGGTGCGAGGGAGTCTGCATTGGGGGTAACATCGAAATAGAGGGCTCCCCGGAGGAAGTGATGAACAGAGTCGGTGGCAAAAAACTGTTTGGATGAAGCGGCATTTCCGCCTACTTCGTAAAAGGTACCACTTACATTATTAGCGGTGTGGATCTTGTTTTCATCGATGTATTCGGCTTTGTAGGTATGTTTGTAAGTCATTTTAAAGGCATCGTCCACCAGTTTACGGAATGTATTGTTGCCTGGACCAATGATCTTATAACTCATATAAATTTTCCCATTGAGGGAAGGAAAGTCCACATTAATCCAGTAGGGGTTCTCCGGTGCTGCGCCGAAAAAAGAGGTATCCTTTACGATATTGGCATAAGCCGGGTATTCGAATGTATAGGGGTAGCCAGGCTGGTCAAATTTGCGATAGGTTTTTTCCGGGAATTTCACCTGGAAATAGCCTCTTGGCTTTGGTGTGGGCACGTTTTCACAGGCTGCGAACGCTAGTGTCAACAGGGAAATGATGGCGAGGGCCTTTCCTTTTACATGTGGCATTTTACGGTTATTTAGCAGGCGGCTATACTTTATCAGCTGCATCTGGCCTGATGGTTACCTGTATTTTCTGGATGCGCATTTTATTTACTTCCAGTACAGTAAAATCATAGTTATTGTAGTTAATAACGCTGTTTTCTTCCGGAAATTTTCCTGCCAGCTCCAGTATCAGGCCACCAAGTGAGTCGCTTTCGCCTTTTACGGATTCAAAGGTTTCGGGGGGGATGTTCATGATGCGACAAACATCATTCAGCATGGTTTTGCCTTCAAATACATAAGTGAAGTTGTCTACTTTATTATAGTTGAATTCTTCTTCATCAAATTCGTCTTTGATATCGCCAATTACTTCTTCCATGATATCTTCCAGGGTAACGATACCGGAGGTACCGCCAAATTCATCCACTACTACAGCGAAATGCATGCGGCGGCTCTGGAATTCGGAGAGCAGGTCTTCAATGAGTTTATGTCCGTGTACGAAGAAAGGCTGTCGCATTACTTCGTGCCAGTCAAAGCTGCTGCCTTTGTCGAGGTGGGGCAGGAGGTCTTTGGTATGGATTACGCCCACAATATTGTCGAGGTTCTCTTTGTATACAGGTAAACGGGAATAATGCAGATCTGCCACTCTTTTTACGATATCGCCGAAGCCGCTGTCGTATTCCACGCCGTTTACGTCTAAACGGCCGCGCATGATTTGTTTTACGGTGATGTTGCCGAATTTGAGGATGCCTTTCAGGATATTTTTTTCTTCCTGGGAGGCGGTAGGATCTACGCTCATTTCGATGGCTTCATCAATTTCCTGGTAATTGACCGGGCCGCTGCCTCTGTGGAACAGGCGGGCTTCGATGCTGCCACTGAGGCTTACGAAGAAGTCGCTTACCGGTTCCATGGTAGCATGTACCAGGCTTACAAACCAGGCGAAATAGGTGGCAAAGCGGATGTTATTCTGGGCGGCCCATACCCGCGGAAGTATTTGTCCGAAGAACAGTAATACCAGGCAAATGGCGGAAATCCGGACCACGAGGGAAACTACCGGCAGGGTTTGCAGGTCTTCCATCTGGGTAACAAGATAGTTGGTGATCATGATAAACGCGATCGTTAGCAGGATACCGGCTATTTGTAAGGAGGCCAGGAGTGATTTGGGCTTTTCCAGCAGTTTGGTGATGAGTTTGCCGGAGGCATTTTGCCGGGTTTTGAGCACATTGAGATCCTTATAATTCAAGGAAAAGAAGGCTACTTCTGCCCCGGAAACGATAAAGGTAAGCAGCAGCAGAACAAATATAACAAGCAGGAACACCACCACGTTTGGGGTGCCAATGGGTGCGCTGGCTTGTAAAAAATAGGATACGTTGCTTGCCGAAAAGATGCCCAAGATGTTGAACTTTGATGTAAATAATCAAAAATAAGGGGAAAGTAATTCATGGAATTGCTTTCCCTGCACGCAAATATAAGTAATGTCCCTATATGGGATTACGTACGATCAAAACTTAATATTTTTTTGCAACTAAAACGGCAGATCGTCTGCTGGTTCGTTCAATGAAGGGGGAATTTCCAATCCGGGAAAGTTATCTCCACTGCCAGAGCCCGTACTGCTATGGTGAGGTATGGGGTGATCTTGGTTGTTGAGGTCCATGCGTTTATCCAGCATAACCAGGTTGTCTCCTACAACTTCAGTGGCAAATTTCTTGTTGCCTTCTTTGTCTTCCCAGCTGCGGGTGCGCAAACGGCCTTCAATGTAAACAAGACTGCCTTTGTGCAGGTATTTCTGTGCCAACTCGGCCAGTCCCCGCCATAGCACCACTGTATGCCATTCTGTTTGTGAAATGAGCTTACCGGCCCTGTCTTTGAACGTTTCAGTAGTCGCCAGTGAAAATTTGGCTACTGCGATATTCCCTTCCAGAAACTGTACATCCGGATCTCTGCCCAAATTGCCTATCAGGATTACTTTATTAACACCTCTCATAGTTGTAGGTTTTTTTAGTCTATTGTTAAAAAGTTCTTCTTTTAATAAATAAACAACCTTCTTAAAGTTAATATTTTTTTCCAATCGATAGTGAAAAATTTCTTACTGGCAGCCGGTTAAGCCGGATTTTATGTTTAGCAACTATTATAGAAGTGACTTAACGCTTAACGTATATTTTTTATCCCTATGCGTGAAAGCTAAAATAGTTGCAGGTGATTGCTTTCCAGGAAGGTGGTAATTGTTTTCGGAAAAGCATAATTATTCAGGCTGTTTCGCGGTACCAGTATGAATCCTGGCAGCACGGGCGGCTTCTTTACATGGATACTGATAAACTGGCTGTGAATGGTTTGATGGGTAAGTTGTTGCTTAAAAGGAGCTGATACCCTTTCTATCTCTGGCTTTGTATTGCCGAAATAATTCCGGAATGCTTCGGAGGTTTGTAATGCTGTAATATCGGACGGGGCGGCAGTTTCAATGAGCAGGAACTCGTGCAGGTTTTGCCAGATGTCACTGTCGGTTCTTTTTCTTATAAAGACCTGCTCTTTATAATTGACCAGCAGGTAGTTGAAATACCTTTTTTTGATCTGTAATTTTTTTGTTTTTATCGGGAGAAGTGGCACCAGCTGTTGTTGCAGGGCTACGCACTTTTTACGGAGGGGACAGTCCTCGCAGAGGGGTTGCTGAGGTTTGCACACTACTGCACCAAAGTCCATAATGCTTTGATTATATGCTGCAGAGGCGCCGTCGGGGAGCAGTTCCTGTGCCAGCGTATCAAATTGTTTTTTCCCGGCGGTACTGTCTATCGGCGTTTCAATCCCGAAGTAGCGGGAGAGGACCCTGAAAACATTGCCGTCGAGTACTGCGTAAGGCAGGTTAAAGGCAAAGGAGGCGATGGCTGCGGCGGTATAGGGGCCGATTCCTTTCAGTGATTTGATTTGTTCGTACTGGTTGGGGAACTTTCCAAGGTAGGTGTTGGTAATTTCGCGGGCTGCTGCCAGCATATTTTTACAGCGGGCATAGTAGCCCAATCCCTGCCATAAACGGAATACTTCTTCTTCGGGCGCGGTGGCCAGTTTTTCTACTGTAGGATAGTGCTGAATAAATCGTTCATAGTACGGCCAGCCTTGCTCCACGCGGGTTTGCTGGAGAATGATTTCAGACAGCCAGATGCGGTATGGATCTTTTTCACCCTTCCAGGGCATGTTGCGGGTATTGACCTCCCGGTTCCAGTCCAGTAATTTTTCGGTAAAAAAATGTCGGGGTGATATCATTTATATATTATTTTAATAAAATTATTTAGTATATTGATATGGCAAAAGCTGTACAAAACCCTATAAGGTACAACAGATACCCGTTTCCGGGTCTGCAAATAAATATAAATTATCGCCAATACCATTTATAAGAAAAAATGATAAAATTTATTTGCTTAAAATTCAGCAATTAGAATTTTTAAATTAACTTTGAGAGTAAAGTAATCCTCTCGCTTTCATATGAGAAAAGCTGATTTAATTAACAACATTGCTGAAAAAACCGGCATCCCCAAAGTCGATGTGTTAGTCACACTCGAGGCTATGTTCAAAGAGGTGAAAGAAGCACTTGCAAACGGAGAACATATTTATATCCGTGGGTTTGGAAGTTTCATCACTAAAAAAAGAGCAGCCAAGATTGGGCGAAACATCAAGAAGAACGTAGCTGTGGAGATCCCTGAGCACTTTATTCCAGCATTTAAACCTTCGAAAGAATTTGTTGCTGAGGTAAAGAAGCTTAAAAGTTCTTAATTTTGCAGCCTAATATTTTAGGCGATGCAAAAATCACAAGTTCTTCTGGTGGGTGCTGCGGTGGCACTATTGGTGATATTATTCGCCTTTGGCCGTACTGTGCCCCGGTCAGAAAAGAAACCTATGTCATCTGCTGCCCCTATGCAGGGTGGACAGGATGTGGAACCTATTGCCTTCTCTGAACTGTTGGCAACGGCAAAGGGGAAAATTCCTGCCGAGAAACTTTTACAAGTAAATTCCATTGAGACGAATGTTGTCCGTGGAGATGTGAAAACCCAGCAGATAGCCGCCTACCAGCAATTGTACAACACCTGGGATAGCCTCAATCAACTGCCCGTAGCCGCATATTATCTTGGCGAAGCCGCTAAGTTGGAAAATTCCGAAAAAAGCCTCACCTTTGCAGCCAATTTATTTTTAGCCCACTTGCAACATGCAGAAGATCCTCGTGTAGCAAAATGGGAAGCCCAGCAAGCAATTACCTTGTTTGACCAGGCAATACAATTGAACCCGGCGAACGACACACTTAAAATATCACAGGCCATGGTGTACATGAACACCGGTGAACCTATGACAGGTGTGGCTAAGTTGAGAGAAGTAGTGGCTGCACATCCTGATAATATTGATGCACAGGTTACATTAGCTAACCTTGCGATTACATCAGGTCAGTACGACAAAGCTATCGAAAGACTGGAAGGCGTTGCGAAGAGTCACCCGGATAATGCGAAAGTATTATTTGTGCTGGCCGAATCATACCGCAGCAAAGGAGATAAAAAGAAAGCGATTGAGCTGTTTGAGAAAAGCAAACAACTGATGAGCGATCCGGAATTGAAGAAGGAAGTAGATAGTTATATTAAAAGTATTCAATAATATTATTTTTCAATCATTTAAAAACGTATCAGCGTATGCCTTGCGGTAAGAAAAGAAAAAGACATAAAATTGCCACTCACAAGCGTAAAAAAAGACTGAGAAAGAACCGGCATAAAAGTAAGAAGAAATAATTACTCCAGTTTCCCGCCATTTATACCAACAAGGTATTCTCCCGGCGCGGTGGTCGGATAAAAATTTTCATATATCCTGCATGATTCTAGCATTTACTTCTTAAATTGCTATAGTCATGCAGGTTGTTTCCATAGATCCCGCAATTGAATTCTCCGGACATTACCTGCAGTGATCGCTGAACCCTTAAGCAATCCATTCGTCACGAACGTGAAGAAATACGCTAACTTTATGGTGAGCATATTGTATTGGTATGCAATAAGCTGTTCTTAATAGCCGTGTGCATAGCATAAAGGTGAAGTTTTAAAGGTTAAAATTTTGGACGCTTGAATAAGGAACTTATTATAAATGCGGCTCCGACAGGGGTGGAAATTGCGTTACTGGAAGATAAGAAGCTAGTTGAGTTACATCACGAAAGTGGCAATCCTAACTTCTCAGTAGGCGATTTGTACCTGGGCAAGGTTAAAAAGCTGATACCCGGCTTAAATGCTGCATTTGTGGACGTAGGCTTCGAGAAAGATGCCTTTTTACATTATACGGATCTTAGCCCCTATATCCGCTCTATTCTTAAATTTACTGCAACGGCTATCAGCGATAAAACGCCCGATGGATTTGATTTCACTAAGTTTAAAAATGAGCCGGAAATAGTAAAGACCGGTAAAATTACTGATGTACTTGGTGGTAAACCCAACATCCTCGTACAAATTCTGAAAGAACCCATTTCTTCTAAAGGCCCCCGCCTTAGCTGCGAAATTTCTTTACCCGGAAGGTTTATAGTGTTAACACCCTTTAACGATATTGTTGCGGTTTCTAAAAAAATCCACTCTTCCGAAGAAAGAAAAAGATTGCAGAAAATTGTGGAAGCTATCAAAACGCCCAATTTCGGCGTTATTGTACGCACCGCCGCAGAAGGAAAGAAAACAGCAGAATTACACGAAGACCTGACAACCCTCGTTCAAACCTGGAAAAACATCCAGGCCAATCTCAGCGGAGGCGTTGCCCCGCAAAAGATCCTGAGCGAACAAACCAAAACAGCCAGTATTCTTCGTGATCTGCTCAACGAAAGCTTTAACCGTATAGTCGTTAACGATAAAAATATTTTCACAGACACCAAAACGTATATCCAAAAGATTGCACCTGAAAAGTCTGATATCGTTAACTACTACAATAACGGATCCCCCATCTTCGATAACTTCGGTATTACCCGCCAGGTAAAGGCGTCTTTCGGTAAAACCGTTAACCTCGATAGTGGCGTATACCTTATTATTGAAGCAACAGAAGCCCTGCACGTAATAGACGTTAACAGCGGTTATAAAAGCTCGAGCAACAACCAGGAACAAAATGCACTCGCCTCCAACCTGGAAGCTGCTGCTGAAATTGCCCGCCAACTAAGACTGCGGGATCTTGGTGGTATCATTATCATTGATTTCATTGATATGAAACTGCCGGAAAACAAAAAAGCAATTTTTGAGGCCATGGAAAAATTCATGGCACAAGACAGAGCTAAACATACCATCTTACCAATATCGAAATTTGGCCTCATGCAAATTACCCGCCAGCGGGTAAAACCTGAGATCACCATTTCAGTAGCAGAAGATTGCCCTACCTGCAGAGGAACAGGTAAAATAGGTGCTTCCATGCTGATCCTCGAAGACATTGAGAAAAACCTGCAATACCTGCTGAATCACCAGCATAAAGGTCTTACCATACGTATTCATCCTATACTGCACGCATACCTTACTAAAGGCTTCCTGGGATCCAAACAATGGAAATGGTATTTCCAATATAAAAAATGGATCAAACTGAAAGCTGATTCCAACTACCATCTTACTGAATATCGTTTCTTCGACGCAAATGATGAGGAAATAAAGTTATAAAAACCAAAAGGTCCGGCAACTACCGGACCTTTTGGTTTTTATAACTTTATTTTCAGCTTTTAACCATTAGCTTTTAGCATTTTAGCCCCATGCATCGAAGTTTATGCATGATCTGTTAATAACAATTACAGTGTTTTTCAGCTTCGCAGCCTTATCCGCAGCTAATGGCTAAAAGTTAGTATCGGTATTCCTCGCGGGCGGGACTAAAGCTGTCAATTATCTTGCAATCCGTTACCGCCTTACCACCATGTGGGGTATTGGGCGGAATCACCAGCGTATCGTATTGTTCCAATACGTATTTCTCTCCATCCAGCTCCATCTCAAAAACGCCCGCCGATACATATGTAATCTGCTCATGCGGATGCTGATGTATAGGAGACACCGATCCGGCCGTAATCTCCCAAAAAGCCAGCGTACTTTTATCACCATGAACAAAACGGCCATAATGGCCGGGAATCGTATTTTTTACAGGAATATCATCCAGAGAAACAGGTTTGTTCATATTTGTACCTTTTAGATATTAAATATAGCGGATGTACCAGATTTTAACAACGGCCTGAACTATAAGTACATATATTTCATACTTTTACGGCCATAAATAGCCTAATTCCCCATAGTAATTGTCATGCTTGTTATTAAGTAAAATAAATACATCCATTACGCTTATGACTATACGTTTTTACTCCTTACTCACCTTACTGTCGTTCATCATCTTTGCTGCCTGTCAGCAGCAGAGCGGTTCCCGGAAGAGAACAAAGGCAAGAGATACCTCTCACTATACCAAACAGGCGTATATTGAACAGACTATCGACAGCAACTATGTGAACAAGTTTCTGCAATCACATAACTCCTATGATGCCTATGATGAATACATCCTCAATTTTTACCGTAAACGCGATTTTCACTTCGCATGGATCAATAAGGACGGGCTTACAGAACAAGCCAGTAACTTTATTAACCTCATGAAAAATGATGCCGCCTATGGAATCAAAGACAGTAGCCTGATGACTCCCGACCTGCAGCAACTTACCGATACTCTCCTGGTTAGCGATGTAGGACTGAAACCCGGCGATACCGCCGTTCCCCGTATCGAAATGTTGCTCACCGCGCAGTTCTTTGCCTACGGAAACAAGGTATGGGGCGGACTTACCGCTGATACAGCAAAGGACCTGGAATGGTTTATCCCCCGCAAAAAAATAGATATGGAAAGCCTGCTGGACTCCATGGTCAATAAAAAGAATAATGCTTTTGAAGACGATGAACCGGTGAACAGGCAATATATATTACTCCGCCAGCAGCTGAAACGACTGGCACAAATTGAATCCGGAGAAAAATGGGATTCTATCCGGACTACGCAGAAAAGCTTTAAGAAAGGCGATTCATCCGAAGTTGTAGCCCTGGTAAAGAACAGGTTGGAAGCATTCGGAGACCTGAAAGGAACCGACACCAGCAAACGCTTTACCGCTGCACTGGATACCGCTATCCGCAATTTCCAGCTGAGAATGGGTCTTAAAGAAGATGGTACCATCAACAAAGGCGTACTGGACGCGCTGAATACACCGCTGCAGGACCGCATCCAAAAGATATTACTGAATATGGAACGTTTACGCTGGGTACCTATAGAACCTACTACAGACTATATCCTGGTGAATATTCCACAGTTTAAAATGCACGTATACGACAAAGGGAAATTAGCCTGGAGCTGCAATGTGGTAGTTGGTAAACCAGGCGCCAATACCGTGATATTTACCAAAGAACTGCGCTATATCGTATTCAGTCCTTACTGGAATGTTCCTCCCGGTATACTCGCAAAAGAAGTTTTACCCGGCCTGAAACGTAGCGGTAGCGGATATCTCGCCCGGCAGAATATGGAAATTGTAGGCGCCAGCGGAAAAACAATTTCCCCGGGCTCCATTAATTTCAGCAAGTATTCGGGTGGTAACTTTCCATATATCGTAAGACAAAAACCAGGTGGAAAGAATTCATTAGGTAAAGTGAAGTTCTTATTCCCGAATGAGTACAATATTTACCTGCACGATACGCCCGCCCGTTACCTGTTCGGAGAAAACAAGCGCTCTTTCAGCCATGGTTGTATCAGGATTTCAGAACCCAAGCACCTGGCACAATGGCTGCTGCGGGGTGATTCAAGCTGGACCGACGAGAAAATTGACGAAGCACTGGATGCAGGCAAAGAAAAATATGCGACTGTGAAAGACAAGGTGCCCGTATTCATTGTGTATTTCACTGCCTTTGTAGATAGCGACGGGCGGCTGAACTTCCGGGATGACGTATACGGTCATGATCAGAAACTTGCGGCATCTCTGTTCGGAAAATAGATTGTCTTGTCCAGGATTAAACTGATTTTGTTGATTAGACTGATTTTTTTCTAATTGTATTTTGATTAAAAAGATTAGCGAAGATAAAAAGCAGATATGCTTCTGTCTTCGCTAATCTTTTTAAAATCATTAAAGGAAAAAATCAGTCTAATCAACAAAATCAGTTTAATCCTGGACAAGACAAATTTACGCGCCTACGGCGATTACCGATATCTCCACATCTACTCCTTTGGGCAAAGCCGCTACCTGAACGGTTTCCCTGGCAGGAAAATCGCTGGTGAAATAGCTGCCGTATACTTCATTTACCTGGGGAAATGTTTTCATATCTGTAAGAAAAATGGTGGTCTTTACCACGTGTTGGAAACCCAGGCCGGCGGTTGTAAGGATGGCCTGCAGGTTTTTCATTACCTGGTGGGTTTCATCAACAATACCGGATTTAACCAGTTCGCCGGAAACGGGGTCCAGGGCTATCTGACCGGATACATATAAGGTGTTGCCGGCTTTTACCGACTGGTTATAAGGCCCGATAGGAGCGGGCGCATTGGTTGTATTAATAATTTGCTTTTCCATATGAACGAAAGTAAATAATAATTGAGAACGCACAAGTGTCTGGTAGGGCAGATGTGTTATAATTAATGATTCTTTATTAGGTTTGCCGAAATTTAACGCATGAATATCCTGGTAATAGCAGATGCGCAACGGTATGAAGAATTGCAGCAGAAGGGACTGGCCACACATCATGACATACAGTGGAAAACAAGCCTGGAAGAGGTATTGTCATTAAAGGTATTTGATGTAGTGCTGGATCTCATCTTCGATGACCGGCCGGAACATGCCCTGGTATATGCGAAAAACCCGGGTATCCCGGTATTGGCGGGGATGGTGAAAACCTCTTTGTCGGATGTTATGAACCAGTTTGCTTTTGAGCAGGGGTTCAATATAATGGGTTGTAATTTTTTACCCGGCTTTATTAATATGCCTGTGATGGAAGTAACGGTGATGGATGAAGGGCAAAAGGAGACGCTGGAGAATATTATGTATAAGCTGGATTGGGGATATGCGCTGGTAGCGGATGCTGTGGGTATGGTGACGCCGCGGGTGGTATGTATGATTATTAATGAGGCGTATCTTACCGCAGAAGAAGGTACGGCGTCCCGCGAGGATATAGACACATCGATGCGGCTGGGTACCAATTATCCCTACGGCCCGTTTGAGTGGAGCGAGCGGATCGGTATCAGGCATGTGTATGAAGTATTGAAGGCAATACACGATGTAACCGGCGATAACCGTTATGAGGTAGCAGGATCTCTGCAAACAGCTTACGAAGCGATTTAATTTTTTACATGGCACTTATACTGAATATAGATACTGCAACAACTACCGGCTCGGTGAGCCTTTCCCGCGATGGGCAGGTGATACAAACGCTGGTGAACGAAAAGCAGCAGGACCACGCCGCTACTATGATCCTGTTTGTACAACAGATTTTAAAAGAGCATGGTATAACGCCCGCAGCGCTCGATGCAGTGGCGGTAAGCGCAGGGCCGGGCTCTTACACCGGATTACGTGTAGGCGTGGCTACCGCCAAAGGTTTATGTTATGCCTGGAATAAGCCACTGTTGGCTATTTCCACTTTGCAGATGATGGCGCAGGGCCTGTTGGCAACCGTAAGAGATGAAACCGCCTTGTATTGCCCGATGCTGGATGCCCGCCGCCAGGAAGTGTTTATGGGACTGTATGATGCCGGTTTACAGGAGGTAATGCCGCCACAGGCCATGATCCTGGAGCCTTCTTCCCTGGAAGCGCAGCTGGCTGCCCATAAAATCTACTTTTTTGGAGATGGCAGTCCCAAATGGGAACTGATGTTATCTTCGCATAAAAATGCTATATTCGTGGAATATGTAATAAGTGCAGCGCACATGGCACCGCTTTCTACGCTGGCTTTCGATAAAAAAATGTTCGTTGATCTGGCTTATTTCAGTCCATTCTACCTCAAGCCCTTTTATTCTCCTCAGAAACCCTGACATATGTCTTAGTTTTGTCATGGAATAGTCAAATTACATCTAATTTGCACATATCCGGTGGTTATATATGATAAAATAAGGTATGGAAATTTTTTTTATTGTGATAGATATTATATTTTTGTATAAATCGATTACCGCAATTGTTGTCTAACTATTTGCGAGTACTGTCCGTTGATCCCTTTCATTTCATCATTTTTTTAAAACTATTATGCGATGGAAAAAACATTATTAACTACCTCTTCTAATACTCTTATTATTTCTAGAGGTACCAATGAAAAAGACCAGATCAAATTGGATTACATTGCCGTGAAGAAAGCTGCTATGGTTTTACGTGCTATCAACCATAAGCTGCGCCAACAGATGATTAAGCTGTTGGAAGACCACAAAAAAATGACCGTGACCGAGATTTACGTGAAGTTGCGTCTGGAACAATCGGTAGCATCGCAACATCTTGCCATTTTAAGGCGCGCAGGCATTGTAATTACAGAAAGAGATGGTAAGTTTATTCACTACACCATCAACAAGCAACGTATCGCTGAAGTAGCGAAGTTTGTCGAAGAACTTGTTGGGTAAGTATTGATCCGTATCATATACGGAAGAAATTATATAGAAAAGTAGCCTTTATGGCTACTTTTTTATTTTGGTATAGATTTTATCCATAAGTGGACCGCAGCAGAAGTTGTAAATTTGTAAAAATCAAAAACCATGTTCGTAAAGCAATTGTACACCAACTGTTTGTCAGAAGCGGCTTACTTCATAGAATCTGAAGGCGTAGCCGTGGTGATAGATCCCTTACGTGATATCGACGTTTATCTTGATCTGGCAAAAGAACGTAACGCAACCATTAAGTACATTTTTGAAACACATTTTCACGCAGACTTTGTTTCGGGCCACCTGGAACTGGCTGCAGTAACCGGCGCACCGATTGTATACGGACCTGATGCCATCACCAACTTTGAAACATATGTTGCGAAAGACAACGAAGTATTCAAGATCGGTGCGGTATCCATGAAAGTATTACATACGCCGGGTCACACACTGGAATCATCCTGCTACCTCCTGCTCGATGAAAAAGAACAGCCTTATGCTGTATTTACCGGAGATACTTTATTTGTGGGAGACGTAGGCCGCCCGGACCTTTTCAGCGGTGATCTCACCAAAGAGGAACTGGCAGCGTACCTGTTCGATTCTCTCAACAACAAAATCAAAACATTACCGGATCAGGTGATTGTTTACCCTGCACACGGCCCGGGCTCTGCCTGCGGCAAAAACCTGGGACCTAACACCTACAGTACTATCGGCGATGAAAAAGCCACCAATTATGCGTTGCTGGCTACTGACAAGGACAAATTTATCGAAGAAGTGACCAGTGGCTTAACTACACCGCCTTCTTATTTTCCCATCAATGCGAAAATAAACAAGGAAGGATACGATGCGCTGAAAGCTGTAATGGAAAAGGCCATGCAGCCGCTTAGTCCTGCTGAGTTCAGGCAGAAAGCAAAAGATGGAGCGCTGATCCTCGATACCCGTCCGGCCACCGAATTTGGTGATGGATTTGTTCCTGGCGCCATCAGCATCGGCCTGGAAGGGCGCTTTGCCGAATGGGCTGGCAGCCTGTTGCCGTTTGATCAGGATATTATCCTGGTGACTCCTATCGGCAAAGAAGAAGAAACTGTGGTGAGAATGGCCCGCGTTGGATTTGATAACGTTACCGGCTATCTGAATGGCGGCTATCCTGCATGGGAAGCAGCCGGCGAAGCCAAAGACATGATCATTACCGTGGAAGCAGATGAACTGGCCATGGATATCCCGCACGATCCCAACCTGGTGATTATTGACGTGCGTAAACCGATCGAATTTGCAGATGGTCATATCAAAAATGCCATCAACATTTCCCTCGGCGATATGATGGATCCGGGAAAGATGGCTGACCTGGAAGATAACTTTAACCTCTATGTACATTGCCAGGGTGGTTATCGCAGTATTATTGCCTGCTCTATCATGAAAAAAGAAGGTATCCACAACCTGCGTAACGTAGAAGGCGGATTCGCTAAAATGAAGGACCAGAAAGGGTTACAGGTGGTACAGGAAAAGACAGTACTGAATTAAAAATTACGAATTACGAATTACGGGCTTACCAGGAGATAATAGCAGACTATCTCCTGGTAAGCCCGTAATTCGTAATTCTACTTTTGGCTATTCGCCCCGTATTTGTTAACTTCTTGCTACAAAAATTGTTTGGGCATGACTACAAAAACCCTGGCAATAGCCTCCATATTATCCATAGGCGCGCTTATGTACGCCTGTACACCATCTGATGCAACACTAAAGGAAGAAGTAAATGAAAGATTAAGTCTTGTTCCCGGCATCACCGCTGATGTAAAAAACGGGGTGGTGATTCTCAGTGGAGAAGTGAGCGATGAAGTGGCCAAATCGGCTGCCGAAGATGCGCTGAAAGGAATAAAAGGTGTGAAATCAATACAGGATAAGATCACCGTTAAAGCGCCATTGCCCGCGGCGCCGCCACCTGCAGCAGTTCTGAGCCCGGACGAAATGCTGAAAAAAAGACTGGATTCTGTTTTCGCCGCGAACGGATTTAATAATATAGGCGTTACCGTTAACAGCGGGGAAGTAACCTTGGAAGGCGCTGCTAAAAGGAAACAGCTGCGTAAAATATTGCAGTTAGCGCAGCAAATGGCCGGTAAAAAAGTAGCGAACAATATAAAAGCAAAATAGCACGAAGGCTACAGCCATAAATGAACAATGGCGTTATATATCTCCCTATACCCCCTCCTGGTTTTTAACACCATTTAGTTGCCCCTGGTAGGTATGTTTCCAGCGGCGATGACTCCAAACCCATACTTCCGGCTGTTCATAAATATTCTTTTCCAGGTAATGCACAAAGGCTTCTGTAATTTTTCCATCAGGTTCCTGCTGAGGATTTTCAAAAGCCAGCTTTAAAGTTGCGTTATAATATCCTCTTTTGACTTTACGGATATCTACAAATACCACCGGGATATTGCTTCTTTTGGCGCCCATTTCAGGGCCTTTATAGAAGGGCGTCATTTTATTGAGGAACGGGTACCAGTAACAGCTGCGGGGATTACCGGGGTTTTGATCGGCCACCAGCGCAATAAGGTATTGTTTGTTGGTCCACGCCTTCATGCTGTTACCCATATCGTTGGCAGGAATAAGAATGGTACCGAATTTTTCCCGGAAATGCCGGAACATGCGATCTGCCGGTTTGCTGGTCAGCGGCATGTATACGACCAGGAATGGAAAAGCTACGTCCTGCATACAAAACAGGTTGGCCCATTCCCAGTTAAAGTTATGTCCCAGGTGCAGCTGACAGCTTTTACCCTGTGCATATAATTGGTGTAATACGCTAAGATCGCAGCGAAAGCGCTTTTGCAACTGCGATTTACTCATGGTGAGCAGCTTGATGGTTTCCACCATCATATCTGTGAGGTTGCGGTAGTATTTTTTGGCTATTATGGTGATTTCTTCGTTTGACTTATCGGGAAAGGCTTGTCTCAGATTCTCCATCACCACTTTCCTGCGATACCCGATTATATGATATACCAATACATACAGCAGGTCGCTGATGAAGTATAGCACCGGAAACGGCAATATGGAAAGACTATAGCAAAAAGCAAGCAGCAGATAATACATATTCCTGATTGTTGTAAATCCAACGCAAAGGTAATGAAAGACAGCCGTTTAGCTTACAAGACAATGTTTTGTACCAGTTCAGACTTAAACGGATAATCAGTATTGAAGTGTAAGCCCCTGCTTTCCTTGCGGAATGAGGCGCCTTTTACGATCAGGTAGCCGGCAGTGATAAGGTTACGCAACTCACATAATTGCGGCGACACCATGGTTGTTTCGTAGAGGTCTTCCGTTTCTTCATGTAAAATATCCAGTCTGCGCAGCGCTCTTTGCAAACGTACATCCGTTCTTACAATCCCCACATAATCGCTCATGATCTGTTTCAATTCTTTTAAACTCTGCGTAATGAGGATCATTTCTTTTGGAGCAGTGGTGCCGGTGGCCACCCAGTCGGGCACATTGTCTTTGAATTCCAGCAGGTCTATTTTGCTGGTGGCGTCCATAAAGCAACGGTGTGCGAATACCATGGCTTCCAGTAATGAGTTGGACGCGAGGCGGTTAGCGCCGTGTAACCCGGTGCTGGCGCATTCGCCACAAGCATACAGGTTACGGATGGAGGTAAGGCCCCATTCGTTGGTTTTGATACCACCACAGCTGTAGTGAGCAGCCGGAGATACCGGGATCATTTGCTGTGTAACATCGATGCCTGCTGCTTTACAGGTTTCATAGATGTTGGGGAAGTGATGAATAAATTTCTCCGGATCCATGTGGCGGCAATCGAGATATACGTGTTCGGTACCGGTGATCTTCATTTCGCTGTCTATGGCCCGGGCTACAATATCGCGCGGCGCCAGCGACAGGCGGGGATCATATTTATGCATGAAATCTTCCCCATGGATATTGCGAAGGATACCTCCGTCGCCCCTTACCGCTTCCGAAATAAGGAAGGACGGGTTTACGCCCGGCTGATACAGGGCGGTGGGATGAAACTGGATAAACTCCATATTTTCAATCCGGCCTTTAGCGCGGTAAACCATGGCCACGCCATCGCCGGTAGCAATGGTGGGATTGGTAGTACTGCGATATACCTGTCCGTTGCCGCCGGTAGCCAGCAACGTTACTTTGGCCAGTATTTTTTCAATATTGTTGGTCTTGAGGTTCAGCACATATACGCCAAAACACTCGATGTTTGGTGTGGATTTGGTGACCAGGTAACCCAGGTGGTGCTGGGTGATCAGGTCTACCACAAAACAGTGTGTAATCAGTTCTATATTGGGCCTGCGATGGATAGCTTCCAGCAGGGCACGTTCTATTTCTTTCCCGGTAATATCTTTGTGATGGATAACCCTGAATACGGAGTGACCGCCTTCGCGGCCCAGCGAAAATTCGCCATCGGGGTTTTTGTCGAAGTTGGCGCCCCACTCAATAATTTCATTGACTCTCTCCGGGCCTTCGGTTACTACGATTTTTACTATCTGCTCATTACAGAGTCCGTCACCGGCGATGAGCGAATCCTCAATATGTTTTTCGAAGCTATCGTTTTCCAGGTCGTTTACCACCGCTACGCCGCCCTGGGCATACTTAGTGTTGGTTTCGTCTTCCCGGCTTTTGGTAATGATGGTAATCTTTTTATCCGGGCATTGTTGTGATACCTTGAGCGCGTAAGTGAGTCCCGCAATTCCTGAACCGATGACAAGAAAGTCTGTTTGCTGCATAGTTAGACAAAAGTAACAATTATGGATTAAAAATTACGCATTACGGATCAGCGGGAAGAGGGATGGCGGACAGCCTATCCCAGAGGGCGTAATTCTTAATTTTTAATTCGTAATTCTTCTCCGGAAATATTCCGTACTGCCATACACCAGGCCCCACTGGGCAAGGCCATAGGTAAGCATTACAATAACATCGCTACCGGGGAAGGAGTGATAAAATTTACCCACGGCAATCAGCAAATCAGACAGCAGGAAAAGCACTGCACCGATAATACAATACCAGCCCGCCGGTTGCCGGCGGAAGTGGAAAGCGTGTAGTACACTCTGCACAGTGATGGAAAGGGCAAAAGCGTAAACAATAACGGGTATGGTTAAACTACCGAGGTAAGGCGCCATGAATAAAATAAACAGGATAACGATCGCCGCGTTCAGCAGTATCAGCGGATACTTGCACAATGGTACCGGCGGATTACTGTACCTTATTTTCAGGAAGAAGGTAATATACATGATATGCGCCAGGAAGAAGCCCCCCAAACCAGGCAGAAATAATTTAGGGAACAACAAGAGGTCGTCGCCCAGGGAAGAAAATACCAGTGCCAGTAAGAGAAAGACACGGTAACTGCGCGGTATTTTTGCATCGGTATACAATACATACCCGGCCAGCAATATCATCAGTATTGGTTTGGTAGCAAACCGGTATGCTTCCTTGTCAAGCGCTATGAGCAGCATATCTGCCAGCAGTACAATAAAATAAACATAAATAATGAAACGTTGAGGCCGCATGCGGAAAGGGATTGTGATACAATTTAACAAATATTCCCTTAAGTATTCAGCAGTATATAAAACGTAGTGCCGTTGCCGTTAATACCCGGACTGATTACTTTTAGTTGCCCACCGTGCATTTGTATGATCTGTTGTGATAAGCTTAAACCAATACCGGAGCCTTTCTTTTTGGTGGTAAAGAAAGGGATAAATATTTTATTCATCGCATCGGTATCAATACCGGGTCCGTTGTCCGTTATTTCAATGCATATCTGCTGGATGTTGTTAAGATAGAGTTTCATGCTGATAGTGGCCTGTGACGTTTGTTCCAGCGCATCCATCGCATTTTTTACCAGGTTGATCAGCACCATTTGCAGTTGGGATACATCGGCATGGATCTCCATATTTTCCACATCTGTTTCGAGGGTAAATTGTATGCCGGCCTGTTTCATATCGGCCTGGAAAAGACTGCCAACGGAGTTGACCAGTGTTTTTACATTTACGTCAGTAAACTGTGGTTGCGGGAGTGTGGTATAATCGCGGTAGGCATTTACAAAATTCATGATGCCTTTGCTGCGGCTTTCCACGGTTTGCAGGGCTTCGCGTAAGTCTGAAATGCCTTCCTGGTGCTGTGCACCCGGGGCTATGTCGAAGTCAACGATTTCCTGCATGGTGCCTATCAGTGATACGATTGGCGTAACGGAATTCATGATTTCGTGGCGTAATATCTTTGTCAGGTTTTGCCATGCTTCCAGTTCCTTTTTCTGCAGTTCTGAGTGGATATTCTGAATGGAAATAAGCTTGATGAGTCGACCCTGTAAACGCACGGTAGCCGCGTGTATCGACAGCTGTTGTTCCTGCCGGGTGGCGTATAAAGTTTTGCTGCCGGACGATAATTCCATCAACAACTCTGCCAGTCCGGGATGCACCGTTTTAAGCTCATGGATATTGCGGAGCCGGTAAATGCCCATCAACCGGAATGCGGCGGGGTTGATAAGCTCTATTTTACCTTCTGTATCAAAAGACAATACGCCGATGCTGATATGTTGTACGATGGTATCAATATATTTCAGGTTGGCTTCTTTTTCCGCCCTGGTTTGACGGAAGGCTTCCAATACTTCATTGAACTGGTGGTTGAGCATACTAAAGCTCTTGCCCAGTTTATTATCTGCACTGAACCGGATGGAAAAGTCTTCATACCGGATAGATTCCAGGAAGAGGGTAAGTTTCCGGTTAATCCGGTTCAGGTAGTGGTAAATACCGTACAACTGCAGCAATATCAGCGGTAACAGCAGAAATGCCAGTGGCTGCATGCTGTGCATGTACAACCAAATGGCTGCTGTAAGGGTGATAGCCAACAGGCTTACCCGCAGGCTGATATTGATGCTGAAGCGATTCATAAGAAGCTTTTAGCTTTTAGCCTTTAGCTGTTATTGCCGGAGATGCAGATAATAACAGGCTAACAGCCAACCATTATAGCAACCTTTAGTAGTGTTGTTATATAAAATATCATTAGCAACTAAAGGTCCACAGCGGTTAAATATTGTACTTTTCCAGTCGTCTGTAAAGTGCGGCCCTGCTGAGTCCCAGCTCTTTTGCCGCTTCGGTGATGTTGCCGTTACATTTTTTCATGGCCTGTGAAATAATGTTACGCTCCATTTCTTCCAGGTTGTAGCCGGTGTCCATGGCCTGGTCGGCGGTGTTGTTATTTTTTACAAACACATCTTTGGGCTGTAATGTTTTGCCTTGCGAAAGAATAACGGCTCTTTCAATAGCATGTTGCAGCTCGCGGATATTGCCGGGCCAGTCGTACCGTTCCAGTTGCGTGATCAGTGATTCATGCATACTATTTACCGGGCGTTTGTATTTATCGCGGTACAGTTGCATGAAGTGTTCTGCCAGGGGAACGATGTCTTCCACGCGTTCACGCAGGGGAGGAAGGTGTATTTCGATGGTATTGATACGATAGAGCAAATCCTGTCTGAACAGGTGTTGTGCAGCCATGTGTTGTATGTTCCTGTTGGTAGCGCAGATGAGTCTAACGTCGATGGGTACACTTTTATTTGAACCTACTTTGGTGATAGACCTGTTTTGCAGTACTGTCAATAGTTTGGCCTGGAATGGGATTGAGATATTTCCTATTTCGTCCAGGAAAATGGTGCCGCCGTTGGCTTCTTCAAAGCGGCCGATGCGGTCTTCCCTGGCATCGGTGAAGGCGCCTTTTACGTGACCGAATAATTCGCTTTCGAACAGGGTTTCACTGATGGCGCCGAGGTCTACACTTACAAAAGGCTTGTTGTTCCGGTTGGATTGTGCATGTATTTGCCGGGCAAGCATATCCTTACCGGTACCATTTTCTCCGAGGATCAGGATATTGGCGTCGGTGGCGGCTACGCGTGATACGGTATCAAATACGGTGAGCATACCGGGACTTTTACCGATTACCTGGTTGCCGGGATGATGAACGGCAGCGGGTGGTTTATCTTGTTGGGCCGCTCTTTTGTTATAGGCTGTCTGGATAGTGGCTAGTAGTTTTTCATTTTCCCAGGGCTTGAGCACAAAGTCTACCGCGCCTGCTTTGATAGCCCTTACGGCCATTTCCACATCACCGTAGGCAGTGAAGAGCACCACCGCTGTTTCCGGTTTAATATCGAGGATGCGGTCCAGCCATTCAAAGCCTTCTTTTCCGCTGCTCAGGTCGCGGGTAAAGTTCATATCCAGCAGGATTACATCGTAATCAAAGTTGGATACGAGGTAGGGTATTTTTTGTGGATTCTTTTCAAAATCAACCTGTTCAAAATGTCTTTTCAGTAACAGGCGGGCAGCACGTAAAACATCTACATCATCATCAACAATTAAAATCTTAGCGGGTTGCATGTTAGTCATATGCGAAAGGTGAATAGTTAACAATATTAAACAAAGATTCTTTCAAACCCACAGCTAAATTCAGGAACTTTTAAAAGTGTCCGATTCTGGACACCGCTTGTCCGGCAAAGGACGTTTTTTTGATTGGAAATTCGATGGAATCCATGCTGGCAGGCTATTTCTAGCTTTGGCATATGGATTGACTTTCCAGGGAAGCAAACTTTTCGTAAAATAACATGGACAGAAAAATAGAAAAGAAGTTTTGGAATAGAAAGCGCATCATGATGATAGGTGGTGGTGCGGCGGTGGCCATGCTGCTGTTGTATACACTGATCTTTGCCGATCACCGTGCTACCCTTAATGTAGAAAAGGACAAGATCACGATATCTCCTGTAAAGAAAGGAACCTTTGATGTATATATTGCCGTTACGGCGGTGGTGATGCCCTTGAAAACCATCCGCCTGGATGCCATTGAAGGTGGGTATGTAAGCCGTAAATACCTGGACGGAGGTAGTATGGTAAAAGAAGGAGATTCCATCCTGAAGCTGGATAACCAGCATATGATGATGGATTTCGTGAACCACGAAACAGAGATCTACCGTTTGCGCAACGAATTACAGAATACCCGTTTGAGCATCCGGCAACAAGAGTTCACCATGCAGCAAACTATTTCTGATATAGACGCCAAGATTGAGGCGGCTCAGGACCTGTACGACCGCAACAAGCAGCTGGTAGAAGAAAAGATCGTGGCGCGCCAGGATTTCAACAAGAACAAATTTGAACTGGAAGGGCTTTTGCGTCAGAAAGATATACAACTGCAATCGCAGAAATATCAGCAGGACAACGCCAGAATGCAGATTACCCAGCTGGAAGGAACCCTGACCAGAACCCAGCGTAACCTGGAACTGATGAGGGAAAACCTGAACAGCCTCATTGTCCGGGCCCCTGTATCCGGGCTGCTTTCGTCTATCGATGTAGAAGTAGGATCAAGCATTACCGCCGGCCAGAATATAGGCCAGATCGACGACCTGAATGGGTTTAAGTTACGTGCCGATATTGATGAACACTATGTTTCCCAGGTATTTGCCGGTTTAAGAGCTTCCTTTGAATTTGATGGCAAATCCTATGATATGGTGGTTACCAAGGTGTATCCTGAAATAAAAAGCGGCCGGTTTCAGGCTGATATGACTTTTGAAAAGAATACGCCAGAAGGTATCCGCCGTGGACAATCCTCTCCTATCCGCCTTGTATTGGGTAAGTCCGCAGAAGCTATCCTTTTACCACTTGGTGGCTTTTTCTCCGACACCGGTGGTAACTGGGTATATGTAGTCGACAAAAGCGGTAAAAAAGCGGTAAAACGCAATATTTCGCTGGGCCGCAAAAATCCGTTATATTTTGAAGTACTGGAAGGCCTGCAGCCGGGCGACCAGGTCATTACTTCTTCTTACGAGAACTTCGGTAACAAGGACGTTCTATCTTTTTAGTAATCATCCGTTTTTTTATATAAACTAGCAATTAAAACTTCAAACACTTATGATACGCACTGTTAACTTACAGAAGTTGTTTACAACAGAAGAAGTGGAAACCACAGCTCTTAACGGGATTAACATGGAAGTGCAGGATGGGGAATTTGTGGCGATCATGGGGCCTTCCGGTTGCGGAAAATCTACTTTGCTGAATATTTTAGGCTTGCTTGATAACCCCAGTGATGGAGAGTATCACTTCTGGGATAAGGAAGTAGCGCGTATGAGTGAAAGACAAAGGGCGCAGCTTCGTAAAGGGTCCATCGGTTTTGTGTTCCAGAGCTTCAACCTTATTGATGAGCTCACCGTTTTTGAAAACGTGGAATTGCCTTTATTGTACCTGAAAGTACCTGCTGCCGAAAGAAAAGTGAAGGTAGAGGAGGTGCTGGAGCGTATGAACATTATGCATCGCCGTAATCACTTCCCGCAGCAGCTGTCTGGTGGTCAGCAACAAAGGGTGGCTATTGCCCGCGCCGTGGTGGCCAAGCCCAACCTGATACTGGCGGATGAGCCCACCGGTAACCTGGATTCTACCAACGGAGAAGAAGTGATGAAGCTATTGCAGGAACTCAACAATGCAGGCACTACCCTGATCATGGTAACGCACTCCCCATATGATGCCGGGTTTGCACACCGGATTATCAACCTGTTTGATGGACGGGTAGTAACAGAGAATATCAAGGAGCAGTTCCACGTGTGATTTTTTTTTCGCCATTCTAAAACCACATTATGTTCCGGAATTATTTTAAAGTTGCTGTCCGTCATCTGCAGCGTCATAAATTTATTACCGTTATTAACGCCACAGGATTGGCAGTGGGCATGGCCTGCTGTATGCTGATTGTGTTGTATGTGCGTGATGAATTAAGTTTTGACCGGTTTCATCAACAGGGAGCCAATATTTACCGGGTTACCACAACAGAAAACTCCGTTGGAGCCGGAAATATTGAGTATGGTGCTGCTACCCCGTTCCCCATCGGGCCCAACCTGAAAAAAGAGATCAGCAGTGTAAAGGAAGCTGTACGTGTATGTGCCCCCGGTAGGACGCTTTATACGGTAGGTGATAAGAAGATCTGGGAAGATAATACCCTTTTTGCAGATGAAGGTTTTTTCCGGATGTTTAGCTTTCCACTGTTGGAAGGAAACCCTGCTACCGTTTTCAAGGAACCTTATTCCATTGTGCTCACGGAATCAGCCGCCAGAAAATATTTTGGCAATGAATCGCCTATGGGCAAGCTGATAAAGGTAGGCAATGGCTTTAGCTGTACGGTAACTGGTGTGGCAAAGGATATACCTTCCAATACAGACCTCAGTTTCACGATGCTCATGTCTTTTTCGACGATGATCAATGAAGGGACTAAAGTGGGTAATAAGATGGAGGAACAATGGTTCATGTTTGCAAACAACGTGACCTTTGTGCAGTTGCCTGATCATACCGATCCGGCTAAGCTCAGCAATGAATTAAAAACGTTTGTATCCACACATATCGGTGGTATTTTGCGGAGACATAACATCCAGTTTTCATTGGAGTTACAGCCGTTGAAGAATGCGCACCTTCACCCGGAAGGCGATAAAGGAGCTACTGATAATACGCCGCTCATATGGCTGTATATAGCTATCGCTGCTTTCCTGATTCTCATTGCCTGTATGAATTTTATGAATCTCACTACTGCACGGGCGCATGAACGTGCAAAGGAAGTGGGGTTGCGGAAGGTATTGGGCGCCGAAAGAAAAAGCCTGATCCTCCAGTTTCTGACAGAATCGCTGGTGATCAGCGTTGTATCCTTTTTGCTGGCAGTATTGTTGGTGATAGGCACCATGCCATTGTTTAACGCTGTTACAGGCAAAACATTGTCCGTATTTGGAGCGGCCGATGTTGTTTTATACGCCGGTTTATTGTTGCTGGTATTGGTAGTGGGCCTGGTGGCCGGCAGCTATCCTGCGCTTTATTTATCGGGGTTGATACCTGTACGTGTATTGAAAGGAAATTTTATTGCTTCCGGCACCCGTGTACTGGTGCGCAGGGGGCTGGTGGTAGCACAGTTTGCGGTGGCCGTGGCATTGATCATTGCTACGGTGGTAGTATTTTCCCAATTGCGCTACTGGCAGAATAAAAATCTTGGATTCGATAAGGAGCACCTGGTGAATGTGTATTTATCTGGTGTGGATGGCGACGCAAAAGCCGCCTTGCTGAAATCTTCTTTTTTAGCTTTATCCGGTGTGCAGCAGGCTTCTTTGCATAATCTCCAGATGGGTAGCGGTGTTATGAGCAATAACCCCATTGTGAAGGAAGGAGCTGATGATAAGGAGGGGTTTGTAGCGGGTATTGTTCAGTCGGATTTTGACCTCTTGAAAACAACGGGCATAAAACTGGTTGCCGGACGCGATTTTAATCCCGCGCTGGCCACTGATTCATCAGATGCGTTTATCATTAACCAGGCTGCTGCCCGGCAGCTGGGTTATAAAGATGATGCCGTAGGAAAGCGTATCGAATGGCGACCAGGTTATATGCGCAGGCATGGAACCGTGATAGGAGTGGTGGAGGACTTTAACCTCCGCTCGCTACAGGTGCCGGTTGACCCGCTTATTTACATGGTAAAACAGGATGGTGCAGCTCTTATTACGCTTCGTTTAGGCGCCGGTGATCAAAAAGAAGTATTGAAAAAAGCGGAAGCGGCATGGAATAGTATTATTCCCGATGTGCCGTTTAATTACACCTTTGTAGAAAACGACATACAGGCGCAGTATGTCGCCGAACGTATGCTGGGTAAGCTATTCGGCATTTTTTCGGGTTTGGCGATCTTCATTGCCTGTATGGGCTTGCTCGGATTGTCGATGCTTATTTCCCGGCAGCGTACCAAGGAAGTTGGTATCAGAAAAGTGCTGGGGGCTTCCGTTGCGAATATATCCTTGTTGTTATCCAAAGACTTTCTCAAACTGGTATTGATCGGTATTTGTATCGCTTCTCCGCTGGCCTGGTATGGCATGGAGCAGTGGTTAAAACACTTTGCCTTCAGGATACATATAGAATGGTGGGTATTTGCTGTTACAGCGGCGCTGGTAGTTATGATTGCGTTTTGTACGGTAAGTCTTCAAACGGTAAGATCGGCATTAATGAACCCGGTTAAATCACTTAGATCAGAATAAGTATGATTAAGAATTATTTTCGTATTGCCTGGAGAAGTTTGAAAAGAAGCCGCTTCTTTGCCGCGCTGAATATTGCAGGGCTGGCCTTTGGCATGGCTGTATGCATGTTTATTTTATGCTGGGTGGCAGATGAATACAGCGTAGATAAATTTCATACAAACGGAAAAAACATATTCCGGTTACATGTCAATGCCGATTGGGGCGGTTTACGCACGCTCACCGCCACACCGGTGGTGCTTGGGGATGAAGTGAAAAATGCTTTTCCGGAAATAACAGCTGATGTAAAAGTAAGGGCGTACGAAGCCAGTAAATTATTTAAAACGGATGGTAAGTCAGGTATCGAAAAGAGAATAGTATATGCTACCCCTGATTTCCTGCAGGAGTTCGATTATCCGCTGATAGCAGGCGATAAACGCACAGCGCTGACACAGCCTAATTCAATTGTATTAACTGCCGCGCTGGCGCAAAAATACTATGGCAATAGTGACCCTATTGGTAAAATTATCAGGCTGGATGATGGAAAGAGCCTGCAGGTAACGGCTGTTATCAGTAATGTTCCCACTAGTTCTTCGTTACAGTTTGATTTCATATTGCCTTTTGCACTCACCTTACAGGATGATCCCTGGCTGCTGAAACCCGGTAGCTATAGCATATTCAACTATATGGTGATAAAGCCGGGCACCGATATAGCACAACTGATGGCCAAGATCCGGCAAAATTATAAGCGGTTGCATCCCGAACAGAAGAACGAATTATGGCTGCAACCTTTCCAGGACATCTATCTTCATGAAAAATATGAAAACGGAAAAGTAGCCGGTGGAAGGATAGAATATGTACGCTTATTTTTTATCACCGCCATCATCGTACTGGCGATTGCCTGTATTAATTTCATGAACCTTTCTACCGCACAGGCTTCCAGGCGGGCACGGGAAGTGGGTGTACGCAAATCTTTGGGAGCTACCCATTCTTCCCTCATCCTGCAGTTTACCGGTGAAGCATTGCTGATGGCAACTATTGCCGCTATAGTTGCAGGGTTGGCAGTTTGGTTGTTGATGCCTGTATTTAACAACTTTACGGGTAAACATATTGTTTTCACTGCCCCGGTTATTGGTAAATACCTGGCGGGTTTGCTGCTGGTAACCCTGGCAACAGGCTTATTTGCGGGTAGTTACCCGGCATTTGTTTTATCCCGCTTCCTGCCGGCGAAAGTATTGAAAGGGGATATCAGCAATAGCGGAGGTGCTTCCCTGTTGCGGAAAAACCTGGTGGTATTGCAGTTTGTGCTTTCCTTTATTTTCATTGTTGGTAGTGTAGTGATTTACAGCCAGATGAACTATATCTATCACCGCAACCTCGGACAGGACCGGGAAAATATAATGTATGTGCAGCTGGATAACGGTTTCCCGGATAAACAAACTGCTATTGAACAATCATTGACCCAGCTGCCACAAATAAAGTCTTTTACCTACAGTAATTTTCTGCCATTGTCTATCGGAGGAGTGAGCGCTGACCTTTCCTGGGAAGGTAAGCCGGAGCAAATGGTGGTAAACACCGCGCCCCTGCAGGTAGGCTACGATTATGTAAAAACCATGGGAGTTGCAGTGAAGGAAGGCCGCGACTTTTCGCGCGACTTCGCTTCCGACTCAGGTGCTTATATTATCAATGAAACGGCGGCCCGTGTAATGGGTATGACCAACCCTGTGGGTAAGCAAATCGGCTTCTGGAAGGGAAAGGGAACTATCATAGGAGTGGTAAAGGATTTCCATTTCACTTCCCTGCGCGAAAATATCAACCCGGTGGTAATGATGCTGGAGCCAAAGGATAATAACTACATCATGCTGCGTTTGGCCAAGGGAGATGTAGCCGCAGAAGTGGCCGCTGTGGAAAAAGTATTTGCCAGGTTTAACCCGGAATATCCGCTGGAATATCATTTCCTGGATGAAACCTTTGATAACATGTATCAGTCGGAAACTATGCTGAAAAAGCTGGCGGAGGTGTTTGCGGTAGTGGCGGTGTTGATTTCCTGCCTGGGCTTATTTGGCCTGTCGGTATTTACCGCAGAGCAGCGTAAGAAGGAAATAGGTATCCGGAAGATATTGGGGGCATCTGTGATGAATGTAACTACATTGCTTTCCAGGGATTTCCTCTGGCTGGTGATGATCGGTATTTTGCTGGCAACGCCGCTGAGCTGGTACATTATGCATAGCTGGTTAAACGGGTTCGCCTATCATATGGGTTTATCGGCCTGGATCTTTATAATAGCGGGCACGCTGGCGGTTTTGATTGCACTCGCTTCCGTGAGTTTCCAGTCGGTAAAAGCGGCCTTGGCCAACCCGGTACAATCTTTAAAATCAGAATAAACCTCACGTATATGTTTTACCGTTATGTCATTATAGCCATCAGGAACCTGCGCATGCAAAGGTTATTTACCTTTGTCAACATAGCCGGACTGGCTATAAGTATGGCGGTATGCCTGCTGGTGCTGATATCTGCCCGGAAAAATTTCTCTTATGATAATTTCCATCCTGATGCTGCACATACCTGGCGTATAACCAGTAGAGTGCAAACACCGGACGGCAGAAAGTATCATATGGCCAGCACACCAATACCCATTGGGGAGGCACTGAAAAATAATTACACCGCCGTTCGCCAGGAACTAACATTATTTGGTGCATTATCCGGAGAGGGAAAGATTAATAAGAAGAAAGTAAATATAAGGGGTGCTTTTACTACGCCCACCTTTTTCGATTTTTTCGGTTTTAAACTGGCAGCAGGTAACCCGCTCACAGCACTAACCACGCCTAATAACATTGTGCTGACAGACGAAACCGCAAAACGTTTATTTGGCACCAACGATCCTATAGGTAAAGTGATAACGTTTGACCGGATGGGCAGTTATATTGTGAGCGGTGTACTGGAACCCGCACCGTCTTTAACACATATCGATTATGAAGCGTTTGCCGCGATGTCGTCAGTAGCGGCATTGGAGCAAAATCATGTTTTACCGGAAAGATTGCAGAACTGGGATATATTTCAGGATAATTATACTTATGTACGGATGCGCCCGGGCGAGGGCAGGGAGGCGTTAACCGCCGCCTTAAATGACATCGCACACCGGTATGATGATTTACCCGGAAAAGGAATGCCGCGTATTGCTTTTGAGCCACAGGCACTCAGTAAAATCAGCCCTTCCTGGGAACTGTATAATGATATTGGCAATGCGCCCCCGTGGGGAAAAATACTGGTGGAACTGGGAGTGGCCTCGCTGCTGCTGATCTGCGCCTGTTTCAACTATACTAATTTATCCATTGTTCGTTCCATGCAGCGGGCTAAAGAGGTAGGTGTACGCAAAGTTAACGGGGCACAGCGCTGGCAGATCTTTATGCAGTTTATTACGGAGTCGGTGCTGATGTGCATACTGTCGCTGATCCTGGCTGTTATGCTGTTGTTGCTGGCTCAGGCAACTCATTTTAACGCTTTGCCGGTGCCAGACATAAATCTGCTAAATGGACAGTTATTGCTACTATTCCTTGTGTTCAGCATTGTTACCGGCATAGTAGCGGGGGTAATTCCTGCCTGGGCATTATCCTCCTTCCAACCAGTGAAAGTGCTCAAAAACCTGATAGACATCAAACTATTTGGTGGCCTGGGTTTACGGAAATCGCTCATCGTTATACAGTTTACGTTATCACTCACGGCTATTATTTTCCTGGTGACCGTATACCGGCAGTTTAGTTACAAAGCAGTAAAAGACATGGGCTTTTACCGCAAAGATGTTCTGAATGTACCGCTGGCAGATGTAGATTTTCAGCTGATGAAGGAGCGCATGTTGCAGCTTAACGGCGTAACCGCTGTGGCAGCCAGTTCCGGCACTCTCGGTATGCCCCGGGACGCCAGCTTTTGCCAGATGAGAGCCGGAGAAGGAAAGGATAAAATTGAGTTTGGATATTATGCGGGAGATGCGGACTTCTTAAAAGTGATGCATCTGAAATTGCTGGCAGGTAGCAGTTTTCCTGCAGCAGCATCTAAAGAAAAAGAGCAGTATGTGATTGTGAATGAAAGAGCCGTCAGCATAATGGGGATTAAAACCCCTGCCGACGCCATCGGTAAAACGTTGTGGCTGACCGACTCGCTCCCGCTCAATATTGTAGGAGTGATCCAGGACTTTAACTACCAGCCGATAGAAGTAAATATACGCCCCATGGTGATCCGCTACCTCCCTGCTGAATTCCATCAGCTCCAGTTGTCGATGGCAAAGGGAGATAAAGAACAGCAGATTGCCGGCGTAAAAAAGATCTGGATGGAGTTACATCCCGGTGAAATATTTTCTTCAGAATGGATGGACGAACAGCTGCTTGCCCGCAGCGGACAAGAAACGATTTCCATGCTGGGATTCCTGGTATTTATTTCTACCATGATTTCCGCACTTGGCCTGATGGGGGTGGTAGCCTATACTTCTTTTACCCGCAGAAAGGAAGTCAGCATCCGCAAAATATTGGGGGCAACCGCCCCGGGTTTGCTGGTATTGCTTTCAAGGAGTTATGTGAAGCTTATTATTATCGCAGGTTGTATTGCATTGCCGTTTGGTTATATAGGCAGTGAGCTTTTCCTGCGGATCTTTGCCTACCGCGTAAGTATTGGGGTACTGCCGATATTGGGGAGTTTTATGTTCCTGGTATTTTTAGCGCTTGTTACTATTCTTTCACAAACATGGAGAGCTATTGAAGTGAATCCGGTCGACAACCTGAGAAACGATTAATGGTGTTATTATACAACTATATAAAACTGGCATGGCGCAATCTCGGCAAGAGGAAATTGTACAGCGCTATCAATATCGGAGGGCTGGCTGCAGGATTATGTGTTTGTATGCTGATCATGCTGTATGTGGCGCATGAACTGAGCTATGATCGTTTTCATAAAGACAGTAACCGGATTTTCTCCCTGTTGGAGAAAATAAAAATGGAGAAAGATACCATACAGTTCGAGCGGTTTAACTACGCCACGGGGCCCGCTATATTGCAGCAGGATGCGGCTGTAACGAGCTTTCTGCGAATGGGTAATCTTGCTTATGAAGCTACGGTAATGCAGAACGTTGCCAACCCGGCTATCCGCGACGAAGAAGCAGACACCTGGTTTACAGATGCCAACTACTTCAGCTTTTTCTCTTTTCCCTTGCTGGAAGGGGATCCTGCGGAAGTGTTGAAACAGCCATTTACCGCTGTGATCACCGCTTCCATGGCCAGGAAATATTTTGGTACCACGGCTGCGGTGGGAAAACAACTACGTTATAACGGCCGGTACATTTTTGTGGTATCCGGTGTGATGGCGGATGCCCCCTCCAACTCCAGTATTAAGCCCAATTTTTTACTGTCGGTTTCCAGTATTGCCGGTATTGAATCGCTGAGATCAGTGGTGACGGATGACCGTGGTTTCGGGGGGCCCTTTAAAACCTATATTAAGCTGACGGATGCAGCATACGCCAGCCAGGTGGAGCAGCGGACAGGCCAGATAGCTTCGCTGAAAAGCGAGCCAGGAAAAGCCCTGTTGATTCCTTTGAACAAGATACACCTGGAAGCAAATTTCAACGCCGGGTTTAATTTGCGTTACCTGAAGCTTTTTCCGTTGGTAGCCATATTAATCCTGCTGATGGCACTGATAAACTATATGAGCCTTTCTACGGCCAGGGCAACGGTGAGGGCGCGCGAAATAGGCGTGCGCAAATCGCTTGGCGCTGACCACCGGCGTATAGCTCAACAGTTTTATGTGGAATCGGCCTTATATGCCTTCCTGGCGTTTTGCTTCGCAGTAGCGTTATGTATGGTGCTTCGGCCCTGGTTTTTTAATTTACTGGAACTGAAAGTGGATGTAGGTTTCCTATATCATCCTGCAGTTATTGCCATATACGTTGCCCTCCTGCTGATCACTGTTTTAATTGCGGGAAGTTACCCTGCATTTGTATTGTCGCGCTACAATCCCGTTACGGTGTTATCAGGAAAGAGGAGTAAAACCGGTGGCGCCGGGGTAAGAAAAGTATTAACCGTATTACAGTTTGGTACTGCCGCCGTGCTCATTATCTGCAGCATTGTGATAAACCGGCAGCTTTATTTTTTTCGGCACACCGCTACCGGTGTAAACCAGGAAAATGTATTGATGCTCCCTTTCAAAAGCTCTATGGGCACCCATTACCAGGCCTTTCGTCAGCAGGTGGCAGCATTAAACGGCGTAACTCAAACGGCTACCGCGCGCTACCCGTTGTACAGTGGTAACGACATGTGGTTTATACAGGAAGAAGGAAACCGGCCGGCAATGACGCTTTCCATGCTGACAATCGATCGCCCCCTGATCGATATGGCTGGCTTGCAATGGAAAAACCAGCCGGTGGATATGATGCAACTGGGTATGGAAAATAAGATCGTGCTGAACGAAACAGCGGCGGAAACCTTTAACCTGTCCCCATCTCCCATAGGTAAACATATAAACTTAGGGGGGAAAGAGGTGGAAGTAGTGGGTGTGGTAAAGAACTTTCATTTCAAATCGCTTCACAGTGCTATTCAGCCGCTGGGGCTGGTGGTGGAGAATGGCAATTCTACCTTGTGGGGCGCGAAGAGCCCGGGTTGCATGTTTGTAAAAATTGCGCCCAAACAAAATATCCCTGTGTTAATGGAACAGATAAAGAAGATTTATGAGCGTTACGATATGCTTACTCCGTTCCGATATAGTTTCCTGGATGATGCCTTTGGCAAAATGTATACCGCGGAAGATAGGCTGGCGAGCATTTTTGGCGGATTTACGGTGCTGACGGTGTTGATATCCGGACTCGGTTTATTGGGACTTGCCGCATTTTCTGCTGAGCAGCGCACCCGGGAAATTGGTGTACGCAAGGTGCTGGGTGCCAGTGTAACACAGATCACCGCGCTGCTTTCAAAAGAGTTTGTAAAATTAGTCTTTATAGCATTGGTGATAGCTTCACCCGTTGCTTGGTACCTGATGCAACAATGGTTGCAACAGTTTGCATATCGCATAGATATGCAACCCTGGATGTTTGTATTGTCGGCCTTTATTGCTATTACAGCAGCACTCATGGCCATAGGACTGCAAACGGTGAAAGCCGCCATCAGGAACCCGGTAACGGCATTAAAAATCGAATAACAAGTGAACAGCAAATCAGAGAGCGTATCTACGCACCCTGCTTTCTTTTTTCATTATAAACAGACCACTATGTTAGTAAGTTATTTAAGGATTGCCTGGAGAAATTTGCGAAAGCAAAAAGTGTTTGCAGCAGTGAACATTATAGGAATGAGCACCGCGTTGTGCGCTGCACTGCTGTTGTCGCTCACGGCATACCGGGAATGGACCTACAACAATTTTCATGAAAATGGCGCGCATATTTACGAAGTGTTGGGTAAGGAGAATACGGGAATAAACATAAAAACAGGTTCCAGTATGGCGCAGCCGCTGGCGGCGGCGATTCAGAAGGAGGCTCCCGGTGTGAAGCATTTCAGCTTTATGGCGGCCGACAATCTGCCGGTAAGATATGGCGCGAACCATTACTACCTGGGTACCCAAATGGTGAACGCTGATTTTTTGAAGATGTTCACCTTTCCCCTGTTAAAGGGAAATAAAAATAATGCCCTGCAGGAGCTGAACCAGGTGGTGCTCACCCAAAAGGCGGCAATTACCCTGTTCGGAAACAACGAGGCGATAGGAAAAACAATTGAATTGAACCTGGGCGGGAAGTGGCAACCGCTTGTTGTGAGCGCAGTGGCGGCAAATATCCCCGATAATTCAGACATTAGTTTTGAAATGCTGGTTCGCCTCGAAATGGAGCCGCAATATGCTGTTACAAAGAACGAGTGGAACGCGTCCAATTTTCCCTTGTTTATACAACTGGATCCTGGCGTAACTCCTGCTTCTTTCGAAAAAAAAATTATACCGCTGCTGCATAAATACTACAACGGAAAAATTGAGGACCTCCGGAAAAATGCAGGCGCAGCAGTAAAAAACAGCGAGGTGTTCTGGCTGGAGGCCCTTCCTATGAAAGACTTTCACCTGGATGAAACCAGCCATTTTTACAGCGGGTTAAACAAATTTTATCCCTGGCTGATGATCATCCTGTCGACATTAATTGTAGGTATTGCCTGTATCAACTTTATTAACCTTTCTATTGCCCGGTCATTTGGCCGCAGTGGAGAAATAGGCCTGAGAAAGTCAATGGGCGCGCAGGACAGGCAGTTATTGTTCCAGTTCTGGATGGAGGCTTTCCTGTTGTGCTGCTTTGCACTGATGCTCAGTTTACTGTTAATGATATTGTTGTTGCCCTATTATAACCAGGTATTTGGGCATAACATCGCACTCCACGTTTTTCGTAATGTTAGGGTAGTAGCTGGGGCGGTGCTGGGCTTCTTTATCATCACCCTGCTGGCAGGTGGTTATCCGGCCTGGAAAGTAGCCCGGCTTAATATCCTGGAGGTATTGAAGGGTAAACTGGGGCTGAGCAAAGGCTCGGGCGTACGCAATGGACTTATCATATTACAGTTTGTGGCCGCTGTGGTGCTGATCAGCTGCACGTCCATCATCTGGCAACAGTTAAAATTCATACAGGCGGCTCCGTTAGGGTACAATGCTTCCCGGGTAATCAGCATCCCGCTCGACAATGCGCCGCCGTCTGCCATTGCAGCAATGAGAAACAGGCTGACTGAATTCCCGGAAGTAAAAAGTGTTACAGGAAGCATGCTTAACCTAGGGCTGGGAAAAGATGGTTCGTCCGGTAACTGGACCAGGGGGTTTAGTTACAAAGACCGGCATATCACCACTCAATGCCTGGTGGTGGACTACAACTATGCCACCACACTGGACCTGGAAATACTGGCGGGTCGTGACTTTTCAAAGGAATATGGTACGGACAGTACTGCTGTTGTGATTAATGAAAAAATGGCGAAACAATTAGGTGTGGCAGATCCGGTAGGTATGGAATTTAAAATGGGCGACGATCAGCCGGTGCATGTAATAGGCGTGGTGAAAGATTATCATTATGAATCATTACGGAAGAAGATAGATCCGCTGGTGATGCTTATAAATGAGCCGTCGGCACTGTATTACGTGTTTGTAAAGGTGGAAACACCCAATCCAATTGCGGCCATGGAGCGTATTGAAAAAGTATGGAGGAATCTAAACCCATTAGCAGAAAATGATGCCTCTTTTCTCGATGAAAATACGCAACGGTTGTACGAGCAGGAACAACGGTTTTCAAAAATATTTATCAGCGGAGCGGTGCTCGCGGTAATTATTTCAGCCATGGGTTTATTTGCCATAGCCGTGCTGGTAATGGCGCAGCGGAGAAAGGAAATCGGTATCCGTAAAGTGTTGGGCGCCTCCATTAGCGGTATTGTATTGTTGCTGTCAAAAGACTTCCTCCGGCTGGTACTGGTGGCAGTGGTGGTTGCAGCTCCTGCCGCCTGGTACTTTATGCATCGTTGGTTGCAAAACTTCGAGTATCACATAACAATACACTGGTGGGTATTTGTGATAGCCGGTCTATTGGCGGTTGTTATTGCTTTTTTAACCGTGAGTATGCAGTCGGTGAAAGCCGCACTGGCCAACCCGGTAAATAGTTTGAAAAGAGATTAGTCCTTTAAATCCTGTTACATGTGGCCTAATTATTTGAAAACAGCGGTGAGAAATCTGCTTAAGCGCAAATTATATACAGTGATCAATATCACCGGGCTGGCCGCTGGTATTACCTGCTTTATTTTGCTGGCGCTTTACCTGCAAAATGAATGGACGTATGACCAGTTTCATACCAATTCGGCAAAGCTGTATCGCATCCGTATGGACTATGGCGAAAAAGATCAACCGGTGACACATACGGCTCTCAATTTTAACGGGTTGGGCCCCGTAGTAAAGGACTATCCGGAGGTAAAGCTGATGTCGAGGGTGTATCCCTATGCTTCCACTGTAAAGTATGGTGATAAAGCCGTGAATGAAAAGCGTTTTATTTATGCGGACCCGGCTTTTTTCCAGATGTTTTCATTTCCGTTGTTATCCGGTAATGCGGCTACTGTATTGAATGGCCCGGATATGATTGTGTTGTCGGTATCTATGGCCAACAAGTATTTTGGTACTACTGATGTGGTAGGAAAGACATTGAAAATTAATGACAGGAAAAATTACCAGGTAACCGGTGTAGCAACGGATCCTCCGGCCAATACCCACCTGAAATTTGACTTTGTAGCCAGCTATTCATCGCTGGGAGAAAAAGATAACTGGAATTCGCCTAATTACTATACTTATGTTCAACTTGCAGACAATGCTACCGCAGCTGCTTTACATAAGAACCTGAAAGCCTTTATCGGGGAAATGATGAAAGGAGCAAACAGGAGCGGGGCTACGTTCGACCTGGTACCCGAACCGGTAACCGGCATCCATTTGTATTCCGTTGCAGGTAATTCTACCGAGGCGGGTGGCGATATCCGGTATAACTATATCCTCAGCATTATTGCGGTGTTGTTATTGCTGGTTGCCGGTATCAATTTTATGAACCTGGCTACTGCGCGCTCTGCGGACAGAAGCCGGGAAATTGGCGTACGCAAAGCGCTGGGCGCCTTACGGGGACAGCTTTTCTGGCAATTTATGGCCGAATCGACCATTATCACTTTCTGCGCAATTGTAATAGGCCTGTTGCTGGCAGTGGTATTATTACCATTTTTCAACAATATGGCGGATACCACGATCAGCCTGGGCTTTACCAACGGGTACCGCATATACGCTTTGTTGGTGGTTGTTTTTTTGGGTACTACTTTTTTTGCGGGTACCTATCCGGCCTTATTCCTTTCCGGATTCCGGCCGGTGCAGGTGCTGAAAGGAAGAATAACCTATGGTAAAGGTGGCAACATCCGCAAAACGCTGGTGGTATTTCAGTTTGCCACAGCGGTATTCTTTATTATCTGTACACTGGTGGTGGGCCATCAGTTGCAATATATACAAACGAAGAAGCTGGGAATGGACCGCTCCCAGGTATTGGTGTTGTATGGCGATCATATGAATTCGAAAATGCTGGAGCAGTTTAAAAGCAGGTTGCTGCAGCAAACCGGCATACAGCAGGTAAGCGCCTCCTATGACTCACCCGTGGCTGTAGGTGGTGGCTATACTATTGACAACTTGCAGGGTAAGCCGGCAGATTATCACCTGGACATTACCGCTATCCCGGTGGAGAAAGATTACCTGCGCACAATGGGTATCAGGCTGATTGCCGGATCTGATTTCACAAATGCAGATATACAGGACGTGTTAAAGGCCGACAGCGCACGGGTGTATCATTTCCTCCTGAATGAAACTGCAGTGCATTCGCTGGGATGGGAGCCGGAAGCAGCTATCGGAAGGAAAATGGTCATGAATGGCCGTGCAGGTCTTATCCAGGGCGTGATGGAAGATTTTCATTTTGCCTCTATGAGAAATAAGATTCAACCCATCGTTGTTTTTCCGGAGTATGATTATTTTGGAGAAATACTGGTGAAGACAGCCGGGGGCAAGGATCAGCTGGCGATTGCCGGAATAGAAAAGGTCTGGAAGGAATATTTACCGGGAACGCCGTTTGAATATCATTTCATAGATGAGGATTTTAACGGGTTATACAAAGCAGAGTTCCGTACCAGCACCATATTAACTACCTTTTCCGTAGTGGTAATACTTGTATCCTGCCTGGGTTTACTGGGCCTGGCAGCCTTTACGGCAGAACAACGTACGAGGGAAGTCGGCATCCGTAAAATAATGGGCGCCTCGGCGGCCAATGTGGTGGCGTTATTGTCAAAAGACTTTATAAAGCTCGTTATTATTGCGCTTTGTATTGCCTCCCCCATAGCCTGGTACGCCATGCATCACTGGCTGGAAACCTTTGCTTACCATACGAGTTTGAATATATGGTTGTTCCTGCTGGCAGGAGGTATGGCCGTGCTGATTGCACTACTCACAGTTAGCCTGCAATCAGTGAAAGCCGCATTGATGAACCCTGCAAAAAGTCTCAGATCTGAATAAACACAGGCAATTACTTTTAATTATATTGCTATGCCAATATGCAGCAACATCCATTTTTATCAAAAAACAAATTAACCGATCATGATACAATTGCAGAAAATTTCCAGGCATTACCCGGTAGGATTCGGAAAAAATTACATCCTGAAAGATATTGACCTCACTATTAATGAAGGCGAGTTTGTATCTATCATGGGCCCTTCCGGTTCAGGGAAATCCACCTTGCTGCATATTATGGGGCTGTTGGAAGAACCATCCGAAGGTCAGTACCTGTTTGAAGGCGAGCGGGTCGACAAAATGAACGAGAAGAAACGAACCCAGCTGCATCGCGGCTCCATTGGGTTTGTATTTCAGGCATACCATCTGATAGATGAACTGACCGTTTACGAAAATATCGAAACCCCTTTGCTGTATAAAAATATACCTGGTTCCGAAAGGAAAAGCCGCGTGGCTGATGTGCTGGACCGTTTTAATATGGTAGCTAAAAAAGACCTGTTCCCCAACCAGCTATCCGGTGGTCAGCAACAGTTGGTAGGTATTGCCCGTGCCATCGTGGCCGAACCCCGGGTGATCCTGGCCGACGAACCTACCGGTAACCTGCATTCCGACCAGGCAAAAGTTATCATGCAGCTATTTAAACACCTGAATGAGCAGGATAAGATCACTATTATACAGGTAACCCATTCCGACGTGAACGCCACCTATGGCAACCGCGTTATCCAGATCCGTGATGGCCAAATACAACCATAAGGCGGAGCGCTTTTAAGAAATTTGTAAAAAAAAGATTATGTTGTACACTCAATTAGTGAGGTATACTGCCATACCTACTAAATTTTTGCCTTCTATCAAGAAGGGTGGAAAAGTATCATCACAATTATTATATTTTTGGTATGTTATGAGAATATCCCGAATAGCAGGAGTAATCCTGGTTTTATTGTTTGCTAACATATCATCCGCTGTAGCACAGGATACGTGGAGCTTGCAACGTTGTGTGGACTATGCTTTGCAAAATAACCTGACGGTTAAACAACAGGAAATACAAAGACGACTGGCCGAGTTAACCTTGAAGCAAAGTCGCCTGAGTATGATCCCCGGCGCCAGTATTGATTTCGGCGGAGGATACAGACAAGGACGTAACCCCAGCCCGCAAACGAATACTTATATTACCCAGTCGTTTTTCTCCGCAGATGGTGGATTAAGCGTTGGGGGTGATATCTTCAACTGGTTCTATAAGCAACATACTATTGCTGCCAACAAATATGACCTGCAGTCCAATAGCTTCCTGCTACAGAAAGCCCGTAATGACCTCGCTTTTAATGTGGCAACGGCTTTTTTACAGATCCTGTTAAATAATGAACAGGAGAAAGTGAACGAAGTACAGGTGCAACAAACGATGTCGAACCTGGAGAATACAAAGAAACTTGTGATAGCCGGTTCTGTTCCTGAAAGCAACCAGGCCGACCTGGAAGCGCAGCTGGCACAGGATAGTACCAACCTGGTAACCGCAAAAAACAATGTGATATTGTCTATTCTGCAACTGAAAGCGTACCTGAACCTGGGCTTCGAAATTCCTTTTCAGCCGGAAATCCCTGCCAATATCGAATCGCTGCCATTGCAGCCTTTAAATGAAATGGCGCCGGAAATGGTATACAGCGCCGCTATGAGCACTTATCCGCTGGTGAAATCGGATCAGTTAAAGATCCAGTCGGCGCAAAGCAATTTCAAAGCAGCCCGTTCACAGATGTTCCCCAAGTTGTCGTTTTCGGCCAGCCTGGGATCATCCTACTCCAACAATATTGAAAAATTTAACCAGGGTAACCTGGTGTTAAGGAAAGATACCATTGGCGTGGTAAGCAATACCAACGTACCGGTAACTACCTTCACACCCACCTTCCCTAACCAGTATTATTCAAAAATGCCGTTCTCCGATCAGTTGGACCAAAACTTCCAGCAATCTGTTCGTATGACGCTGAGTATCCCTATTTTTAATGGATGGCAGGCACACGCCGGTATGGCCAAAGCCAAACTGAACGTACAAAACCTTGAGTTGACCCGCGACCTGGATAACCAGAAACTGAAACAGGACATTTATACCGCACATGCCAACGCAATTGCGGCCCTGCAAAAGTTTAATGCATCTGCAAAAGGAGTGATGGCGGCACAAAAAGCGTACGATTTTGCCACCAAACGCTTTAACCTGGGATTAATGAATACCATTGATTATATCACTACCCAAAGTAAATTGTTCACCGCGCAAATACAAAAGGTGTCCGCGCAATACGATTATATATTCAAAATGAAATTGCTGGAATTCTACAGAGATCAGAAAATATCGCTGTAGCGATGCCGGGAAATTAAATTGCTTTATGAAGAAAAAGACACTTTATTGGCTCATAGGCATACTTTGTTCACTCGTTATTTTGCTCCTGGTACTAAAAGCGTCCGGGGTTATCGGTAAGGAAGAAGGGATTAAAGTTGCTGTAGACAAAGCTTCTAACAGAAATATTATAGAAGTAGTAACCGCCAGCGGTAAAATTTATCCTGAAATAGAAGTAAAGGTAAGTTCCGACGTATCCGGTGAAATCACCGACCTGCTTGTGCTCGAAGGAGATTCCGTAAAAAAGGGCCAGGTACTGGCACGCATATACGCAGATATTTATGGCTCTATGGTAGACAAAGCCGCTGCCTCTGTAAGCCAGCAACAGGCACAGCTGGCAAATTCTACTGCAGCCCTGAACTCCTTCAAAGCCAGGTTAGCCCAGAACAAGGCCGCTTACGATCGTAACAAAGAGCTGCTAAGCCAGAAAGTGATCTCCAAATCTGAATTCGAAACTGCGGAAGCTACTTATCTTGCCTCCCTGGCAGATTACAACGCGGCAGTTCAACAAATAAACGGGAACAAATTTGCCATCCAGAGCGCAAGAGCCGATCTGAATGAAGCTAATAAAAACCTGGGCCGTACCACCATCGCCGCTCCTATGAGCGGTATCATCTCCCTGCTGTCTGTAAAGAAAGGTGAACGCGTGGTAGGTACCGCACAAATGACCGGTACAGAAATGCTGCGTATAGCCGATATGAACACCATGGAAGTACAGGTAGATGTAGGAGAAAACGATGTTCCAAAGGTAAAATATGGCGATACCGCCATCATTGAAGTAGACGCCTATAACAACCGTCAGTTCAAAGGCATCGTTACCCAGATTGCCAGCTCCAGCAAAGGCGCTGCTACTGCTACGGTAAGTACTGCTTCCTCTGCCGAACAGGTAACCAGTTATATAGTACACATCCGTATCCTGCCTGAAAGCTACCAGGACCTGATTGATAAAGGCGGCAAAAGAACATTCCCTTTCCGCCCGGGTATGAGCGCCAGCGTGGATATCCAGACCAGGCATGTAAACGATGTACTCACTATTCCTATTAATGCCGTAACCACCCGTGATGCGGATTCAACAAAGAACCACGGTGGTAAAGATAAAAAGCAGCAACAGGATGATACTACACCGGGTTCTTCTGCCAGCACAAAACCTACGCTTAATGAAGTAGTATTTGTGTTACAGAAAGATGGTACTGTAAAAATGGTATCCGTAAAAACAGGCGTACAGGACGATGCCTGGATACAGATCACCTCCGGGTTAGGCGCCGGTGAACAGGTAATCAGTGCGCCATATACCGCCATTTCCAGGTTGCTGGAAAATGGTAAAAAAGTAAAGGTGGTACCCAAAAAAGATTTATTCGAAGGGCAAGCGAAATAGAGCTTAAAGCGTAACGCTGAAAGTGAAAAGCTATTGAGGCGAATAAGGTGAGCGGAATGATTGATATCCGTTCACCTTATTCGCCTCAATAGCTTTTCGCATTTCGCTTTCAGCCTTATGCTTTTCCTTATATTGCATAAAATTTAGCACTGTGAGCAAGAGCATCGGTATAATTGGCAGTGGCAGCTGGGCCACTGCACTGGCAAAAATTCTGACAGACAACGGGCACGCTATACATTGGTGGATCAGGAATGATGACACCATCCGTCATATGCAGCTGCGTCATCATAATAAGCATTATCTCACCTCCGTATATTTTGATACCAGCCTCTTATCGCTTAGCAGCGATGTAAAGGCGGTAGTAGCCGCCTGTGATGAGCTGGTGCTGGCAGTGCCTTCCGCTTTCCTGGAAGATGTATTAAGCCAGCTGCCATCCGACGCCTTGCGCAGTAAAAAAGTTATTTCGGCTATCAAAGGCCTGGTACCCAGCAACAATGAATTGATTGGAAAATACCTGCATACGCAATTTGCGTTGCCCGCCAGCCAGTACTTTACCATCACAGGTCCTTGCCATGCGGAGGAAGTAGCCAACGAAAAATTGTCTTACCTCACTTTTTCCGGTACCCACCTGGCCGATGCACAGGCCATCGCCGATAAGTTTACCGGCAGCTATCTTCAAACCATTGCAAATACAGATGTGATAGGCGTGCAACTGGCCGCGGTGCTGAAAAATATTTATGCGTTGGGAGCCGGTATTGCGCATGGACAGGAATATGGTGATAACTTCCTCAGCGTATTTATTACCAACTGTTTCCGGGAAATGCAGCATTTCCTCGAGAAATATGAAGAACAAAAAGCACAGGTAGCAGGCACGGAGCCCATGATACATAATTACAGCGCCAGCGCATACCTCGGCGATCTGCTGGTGACCTGCTATTCCCTGCATAGCCGTAACCGTACGTTTGGTAATATGATCGGGAAGGGGTATAGTGTGAAGGCCGCGCAGTTAGAACTGAATATGATTGCAGAAGGCTATTATGCCAGCAAATGTATGCACGAAATGAACAGGAGTATTGGGGCTTATATGCCGGTAGCCCAGGCGGTATATGCTATTTTATGGCAACAGGTGCATCCGTCAGAAGCTTTCCTATCGCTGGAGAAAGGCTTTATATAACGATATTCCCCGCAAAAACACAAAGCAGTATTTATTTTTAATGGTGTAGCTGGAAACAGCATGCCCAGGTTTTTAAAAATGGTATGGCTGGAAACAGCGTGCCCATGGTGTAAGTTACTATCCCTACTGCTTTGTGTTTTTGCCGGAAAATTATATCCTAAAAATCATCATAATCCTCATAGTTGTCCTCGCCAATCTTAATAATAGCCCGCACATTGGGAAAATACTGTTTAATCAGGCTCGCAATCCGCGTAAAAAGATAGTCACTTAGTACGGGCCCCTCATAGTATTCAATTTCGTTGGTTTCATCGGAGATGATGTACTCTGTAATGTTTCGGTCTATAACGGCCTGAAATCTCCTTTGCCGGGGCAGTTTCCGCAAATTGATTTTGGTTGGTACACCATCTACATTGAATGTGCATGCAATGTTTCGCATAACGGCGATTGGGTTTAAATGAGAAAACGTAATGGTTGAGTTGTGTTTCACATGGCAATCTTGGTGTGCTTACTTCTGCTAAAATAAGCTGATATGGACAAAAGACCAGTATTGACCGGTTATGTTGAACTAATATTGTCATTTGTGCCATTTTGAACCCATTTGCCAGTTAATTACATTACAATTGTAACTAATTATGTTTATATGGTATGTTAATAGAATGTAAATACGAATTATTTAAATCTGTTACAGTACCTGTGGAGATATGACAGGAAGCGTGGAATTTATTCCACATGTTTTGCCAGGCCAATCCGTTACAACCCTTAAAGGCAGGCATTGGATTGAAATTTGGAACATCCTATTTCCCCTGCTACGAACAAGGGGCTTGGTTAGTTATTAACAGTGCTTGTAAAACTTTTTACCGATGAAGATCAGAACCTTGCTTTTTGTTACATCTTATCCACCTCGCGAATGCGGAATCGCCACTTTCGCGCAGGACCTGGTAAACGCCATGAATAAAAATTTTGCCGGTAACCTGAACATAGAGATAGCTGCATTGGAAGAATCAGGAAAACCGGTAAACGTTAAAGACTCGCCCGTTACATATTCGGTTAACCCGTTTGATATTGACAACTGTATCGATTTCGCCCAGAAAATAAATGAAAACAATAAAATAGACCTGGTGTGTTTTGAACATGAGTTTGGCTTGTATGGTGGTGAATACGGACATAATCTCCTGGCAATGCTTTCCTTACTGGATAAGCCTTTTGTAGTTCGCTTTCATACAGTACTGCCTTACCCGGATCTCAAATGCACCAAAGTAGTGAGCCTCATCAGCACACTGGCCGCAAAGGTAATTGTGATGACCCGTTCGTCTGCCGAACTGCTTCAACAGGTATACCATGTGCCGGCCGATAAAATTGTGCACATACCACATGGTACCCATGCTCACATCGTAGATGATATACCGGCATTAAAAAGCCACTACAACCTGGACGGCAAAATGGTGCTTAGCACCTTTGGCCTGCTGAGTGAAAATAAAGGCATAGAAACGGCTATCAGGGCGATGAAAGATATCGTAAAACAATATCCGGATGCCATCTACCTGGTACTGGGAAAAACACATCCCGTAATATTTTCAAGAGAAGGGGAAAAATACCGGAACTCACTGGAAAACCTGGTCGCTGAACTGGGTCTCCAGCAACACGTGAGATTTGTGAACTCCTATCTCTCCCTGAAAACATTACTTGATTACTTATCACTGACAGACATCTACCTGTTTACCTCCAAAGACCCGCATCAGGCGGTAAGCGGTACTTTTGTATACGCCATGAGCGCAGGTTGTGCTGTTATTTCCACCTCGTTTGTACAGGCACGTGAAATGTTGGAAGACGGCGCCGGTTGCCTGATCGATTTCAATGATCCTGAACAGCTGGCGGCCAGCGCGCTTCGGCTATTGGGAGATGCCGGTCTGAGACAACAAATGAGCCAGTCGGCCATCGAAAAAACACGCAACTCCATCTGGGAAAACGTGGCCATCGCTCACATGAGCGTGATCAGCGAAGCATTGGCGGAGGATAAAATTCTCCCCAACCTGCCACCGCCCTATCTCGATCATATTGATCGTATGACAGACGAATTCGGTATGTTACAGTTTTCAAAACATGATGTGCCGGACCCGCAATTCGGATACACCCTCGACGATAATGCCAGGGCGCTCATAGCCATGTGTATGTATGTCAATGAGCTGAAATCCAATACGTTCGTTAATTCATTGATTCGCAAATACATCGATTTTATAGCCTACTGCCAGAAACCATCCGGCAAATTTCTCAACTATGTCGAGTGCGGCGGCGACTTTTGCACCATGAACGAAGAAGTAAACCTGGAAGACGCTAACGGCCGTGCCATATGGGCGCTGGGCTATGCCCTGTCTTCACACAGCAACCTCCCGTTTGATGCAGTGCAGGACGCTCTATCCCTCTTCAGACAGTGTTTTAACTGGATGGAATCACTACAGTCACCAAGGGCCATCGCCTTTACTATTAAAGGACTGTATTATTTCCTCCGTTACAAACAGGGTGAAAGAGCAGCGGAAATTCTGCAGAACCTGGCGGCAAAATTGTATAACAACTACAAAGATGAAGCAGATGAAAACTGGCACTGGTATGAATCCTACCTGACGTATGGTAATGCGGTGCTGCCCGAGGCAATGTTGATGGCATACGAGGTAACCGGTATTGAAGTGTACCGCAAAACGGCGGAAGACAGCCTGGCTTTTCTTTGTAGCAAAACCTTTACCGACAGCCACATGAAAGTGATCAGCAACAAAACCTGGTATCATAAACACACAAATCAACAACCGGAAGATGGCGGCGAACAATCCATTGAAGTCGCCTATACCATGTTGGCAATGAATACATTTTATACCGTTACAAAAAATAATTCATACCTGGAGAAAATGCGTTTGGCATTCAGCTGGTATTTAGGTAATAATCACCTGAAACAACTTGTTTATAATCCGTTAACTTACGGTTGCTATGATGGCCTGGAGAAGAATAATATAAACCAGAACCAGGGCGCTGAATCGACCGTGTGTTACCTGATAGCCAGACTTTTGATGGAACAATGGAATAAACATAAGTATGTTACAACGAAACAAAGTAGCCTGGAGCCTGTCAAACTCGGCTTCAACTGATAGCACAATGAAATATCCCAGTATTCTGATAATAGATGATGAACCGGATATCTGCAGATTATTGCAACTCACCCTTGTACGTCATGGATATAGTGTAAAATACGTACATGAACTGGGTGAAGGGATGCAGGCCATTTTTAAACATCAACCGGACCTGCTCTTCCTGGATATCCACCTGCCGGATGGTTCCGGACTGGAAGCACTGCCGGTGATAAAAGAAAAATGTCCAACGCTGCCTGTTATCACCATCAGCGCATACGACAATGCCATGGAAAAACAGATCGCACTGAAAGCAGGAGCCACATTTTTCCTGGCTAAGCCTTTCAGTGTCAAACACGTTGATGAACTGATAGATTATATTAAAAGCTAGGTGCCGCTTAGTTATAATTAGTAATTTTATGCAGCTATTCTGTTGCCAATTACCCACTTATTAAAGCAGTATGAAAAATATTCTGATCATAGACGATGAAATTAACATCTGTACGCTCCTGAGCAAATTTCTCGGGAAGCATGGATTTGATGTGGATACCACCATGACGGGTAGTGCTGCACTGAAAATGATGAAGGAAAAAACCTATGACCTCGTGCTTTGTGATTATCGGCTGAAAGATACGGACGGCGCACAGTTGTTACAGGATATCCACCAGATCAATCCGGCTACCATTGTGATCATCATCACGGGGTATACCGATGTGAGAGTGGCGGTGGAAATGGTGAAAAACGGAGCGTATGATTATCTCTCCAAACCATTATACCCCGATGAAATTCTCAGCCTTGTACACAAAGCATTTGCACATAAGGAATCCGAACAGGAAAGACAGGCAGTAAGACCCGTGGAATCCGGCAGTGAGCCAGAGGTAAGAGAAACACTGTTGTCGCGAAGTCAGAATGATAAGAGCGACAAGTACGTGTATGGAGAAAGTGAAGGTGCCAAAGAATTGATCCGCCAGATTAAACTGGTAGCGCCTACCGATTACAGCGTAATTATTTTTGGTGAAACCGGTACAGGAAAGGAATCCGTAGCTCACCTGATACATCATCATAGTAAAAGAAGTCAACAGCCTTTTGTGGCCCTGGATTGCGGAAGTCTTTCCAAGGAACTGGCCGCAAGTGAATTATTTGGTCATGAAAAAGGTTCCTTTACCGGCGCCATCAACACCAAAATCGGTGCATTTGAACAGGCGCAGGGAGGTACACTTTTCCTGGATGAAATTTCCAATTTATCATACGATATCCAGGTAGCGTTACTGCGCGTATTGCAGGAGAAGCTGATCCGCAGGGTAGGCAGCCTGAAAGAAATTCCGATTGATGTACGCATTATCGTTGCATCCAACGAAAAGCTGTCTGAATCTGTACAACGTGGTAAATTCCGTGAAGATCTCTTTCATCGCCTGAATGAGTTTACCATTTATATCCCGCCATTGAGAGAACGCCGCGATGACCTGCCTTTATTTACTACCGCCTTTGTAAACCAGGTGGAAAGGGAACTGGACAAATCATGCGGAAAAATTTCTTCTGAAGTTTGGGATTGTTTCAGACAGTATAACTGGCCGGGTAATATCCGTGAACTTAAGAACGTGATCAGGCGGGCTTGTTTGCTCACACCGGAAATGGAGGATATTACAATGAGCGCGTTGCCACTGGAAATGAAAGAAGCATTCTCCCAGGCGTCGGAAGAAATACATGTATCCGGAGAACTGGCTTTGTTATCCAACGATAACGACCTGAAAACAGTAGCCTTACAGGCAGAATATAACAAGATTATTAATGTGCTGAAAGAAGTAAAATACAATAAAACAAAGGCAGCACAGGTGTTGAATATAGATCGCAAAACTTTGTATAATAAACTGCGGCTGCTGAATATTAATTACTAAATGATATTGGTTGCCCGGTTGTTGACGAAAGGAAATAGCCGGGCAATACCTAAGCCACCGGCAGTGCAATGGTAAACACAGACCCCTTACCTGGCTCGCTGTCGACATGAATGGTTCCCTTGTGATTTAACAGGATATTTTGTGTGCTGGTTAATCCAAGCCCCGTACCTTTCGCCTTGCTGGTATAAAAAGGATCAAATAATCTTGCCAGCTTATCTTCCGGAATTCCTGCTCCGTTATCACCGATCATTAATTTAATCTTATCCTGGCTACGTATACTCGTAACAGTTAGTACCCCTTTTCCCGGTACCATCGCCTCAATAGCATTGATGATGATATTTAGGAAAGCAATGACTACTGTTTCTTCATCTGCATTCACCATCACATCCGGCGATACCAGGTGTCTTTCTACCGTTATTTCGTTGAGTTGAAGCCGGTCCTGCGCTAATACCAGCGCCTTTTCCATCAGCTCGTTGATGCCATATTGATCCATATGCAGCTCTATCATACGGGTGCTGTGCAGCAATTCCGTGATCAGCTGATTAATACGGGTACAGTTACGTTCAATAATATCGGTATACAAACTGGTGTCTTCTCCGGCAGCCACTACCGGTTCTTCTTCCTTAAACTGGCTCACAGCCAGCAGTATATTGGTCAGCGGGTTTCTTACTTCATGTGCAATGACCCTGGCGATACGTCCGGTGATCACAAATTTTTCCTGGTGTTGTTTCTCCTGTTCTTCTCTTTTTTTATCGGTAATATCCTGTATTACACAAAGGAATATCTGTGCCGCCTCATCCAGCATAACCGCATTGATGAGTACTGTTATTTTTTTATTGTCGACGGTTTTAAACTCATATTCCAATGCGCCGGTAGCACCGGTGTTGCAGATATTGTCGAGAAAAATTTCGCTTTGCTCCCTGGAAACAAAGAGGTCACGCAGGTGTAATTTCAGCATTTGCTCTCTGCTATAGCGCAAGGTGCGCAGCGCTGCGGGATTGGCGTCGATAATATTCCGGTCGCAGTCTGCCAGCACGATCAGGTCATGCGCCTTTTCAAAGATGCCATAATATTTTTTTTCGCTTTCTTCAATAGAGCGGCGATGGTTGTATTCATCGAGTGCATACCGGATAGATCTTTCCAGCAGATCAGCAGTAATTTCCCCTTTTACCAGGTAGTCGTATGCGCCGGCCTGCATGGCCTCCTGGTCAATTTTATAGTCGCCCTTACCGGTAAGCATAATGACCGGCAGCTGGTTGGGCATCTGCTGTATGCGGCGCAGTACATCTATACCGGTATTAGGTCCCAGGCGATAATCTACCAGGAATACGTCGTGGGTATTGTTTTCAAGGGCGGCTATACCTTTCTGATAAGTAGAGGCCCATTCCAGTACATATTGGCCAGGTGATATATCATGCAGCAGTTCCGTTACAAGAAAGAAGTCATCTTCATCATCATCGATCATTAAAATGTGTATCGGGCGCTCACTCATCGTGTAAGATTGGAAGTTTTGTAATTAACGGGAAAAATTACAGCAATAAAGATGCTAGGCTTTCAGCTATACTTCATGATCTTCTGTTTTCAGCTTTTGTTTCAGCGGCAGTATGATCACGAAGGTAGCTCCTTTGTCAGCTTCGCCATAGGCCTGGATGTACCCACTGTGGCTATCCACAATTTTTTTACAGATAGCCAGCCCTATACCCGTGCCTGAATATTCGCTGATGCCGTGGAGGCGCTGAAAAATAAGGAAGATGCGTTCTGCATAAGCCTGCTCAAAACCAATACCATTGTCGTCGAGACTGATACGGCAAAAGGTGTCGTTTTGCTGGCTTTCTTTCACTATGGCCAATTCCTTTCCGGTAAGGATCTGGTGATGGATGTTTATCTCCAGCGGTCTGTCGGGGCTGGCAAATTTAATGGCATTGGCCAGCAAATTCTGGAACAATTGGTGAAAGGAGGTATCACTGCCTTCAATCACCGGCAGCTCGTCGTATTTTACCTGGACATTCTTTTCTTCCAGTGTTACTTCCAGGTCGCTGAGCACTTCCTGCAACAGCTGGTTCATATTCACCGGGGTAATACTTTCCCGGGTAATGCGTCCCGCCCTGGAAAAAATGAGCAGGTCGTTGATCAGGACCCGCATCCGCGAAACGGCCGATACCATGCGGTCTATCAGCTGGGTGGCATCCGGGGGGAGTTGTTCTTTATATTTTGTTTGCAGCCGGTCGCTGAAGGTAGATATCTTTCGTAAAGGCTCCTGCAGGTCATGGGAGGCCACATAGGCAAACTGCTCCAGTTCCTGATTGGTTTTATTGAGCAGGGAAATGTTTTGTTGAAGGTCCCGCTGGTACGACTTCATCCTGCTTTCTATATGCAGCTGTAATTTAAACTCTTTTGTAAGCGTGATATAGGAATATATACCGATTAAAATAGCCACCAGGGAGGAGATAAAGATCATGGGTACCCACATCACCGCAAAAAAATGAAACAGTTCCGACTTTTCCTGCACAAGATTTTCTTCAATACGGATCATATCGCGTACTTTATTATCAATAAGACCCATCGCTTTTTCGCCTTCTTTTACAGATGACAGCTGTTTTACCTGGTTGGATTCTTCACCACCCACTTTCAGCTGCTGGTATTTGATGGTCAGTAACTGGCGGAGCGTGTCCAGGTGGTGTTGCTGCATCGGGTTATCTGCGGTAATTTTCCGCAGCAGGAGATATTCTTCCTCTATACGGCTGCTGCGTTCCTGCATACTGGGATCCAGGAAGGAGCTGTCGCGGGTAAGGGTATAGCCCCTGATGGCTGATTCGGCCTCTTTCAGCTGCCGGGTGATCACTTCCAGTTTTTTAGATACCTCTATGGCATGATTAAGTCTTCCGGCGTTATCCAGCAGGTTTTTGGCAACGAGATAGGAAAATACCGACGCTGCTATAATCACCGTAAATGCTATGAAAAAACCAAGTCTTATCTTCTTGTGTACTGAAAAATGCATCTTTATGTATGGGAAGTTGAGAAAGCATTCCAAGGTACTATTTATGTTTGAACTTTGGGATCAAAACACCGTTTTTTTTCACCTGTATCGCTGAGCAACATATTCCACAGAATACCCTTTAATTCTACAAACCCTACGGGCACTGCAGGACACCATTAAGTGCCTGGTTACCGCAGAGCCGGAAGCGACCTGTGTTTATTGTCAGTAGCGGTTTTCAGAGAGATGGAATACTGCCGGGAAAGTACGTTAAAACGGCATTGGAATGAACTTTGAATCGCTAACTATAGTTCTTTACCAATAAAAAATTTGAGTCATGAATAACCCGGATAAAAATAAACAACCTGTCACTGATCCTGCTACGCCGGAAAGGCAACAGCCAGGAAAAGAGGAGCCGCCGGTACAACCGCCTCCCGTGCAACCGCCGCCGGTTAAACCGGAAATTGAACCCATTCCGGAGGAACTTCCTGAAAGAGAAACTCCCCGTAAGCCTGCGGATCCGCAGGCTGGCCAGGAACAAGAGCAAGCCTTCAAAAGAAAATCACCGGATAAACAACAATAGTTATTTTCTAACCTAAAAAAATCTGTTACAATGCCTACCACTAAAACAGCTACAAAGAAGGCCAGTGCCGGAAAAATGGAAAACTCCAAATTCCACGAACTTTTTGTGGAGGAACTGAAGGATATTTACTGGGCGGAAAAAAACCTGGTTAAAGCCTTACCTAAAATGCAGAAGGCCGCTACTTCTGACGATTTGAGTACCTGTATAGGGAATCACCTCGAAGAAACCAAAGAGCACGTAGCAAGACTGGAAGAAGTTTTTGAATTGCTCGGGAAAAAGCCACAGGCCAAAAAATGTGAAGCTATGGAAGGCCTGATTACAGAAGGACAGGAAATATTAGCCGATACAGAGGCAGATACCGCCGTAAGAGATGCAGGTATTATCATTGCTTCCCAGAAAATTGAGCACTACGAAATATCTGCCTATGGCAGCTTACGCACGCTCGCCAACGTAATGGGGCATACCGAAGTTGCGAAATTACTGGAGAAAACGTTACAGGAAGAAAAAAATGCTGATAGTCTTCTCACAGAGGTAGCTGAATCTGCCATCAATGAAGAAGCTGCAGCAGAATAGCACGATTTGTATAATTGTTTAATGGAAAAACTGCAAAAGGTCCCTGTATTGCGGGGGCCTTTTTTAAGCTCATTTTATGCAAAAAAGCCATCCTAAAAAACCGGTAAGACCCGCACAGCAACAACCCGTACAACCCGGACTGGAAGAAGAAATGGAACCCTCGCCGGTATTTGAAAAAGTAAAGACTTCAAAAGGAAAACTTCATAATAAAACGGCACTTATCACCGGGGGCGACAGCGGTATTGGCCGCGCTGTAGCCGTGGCATTTGCCAGGGAAGGCGCCGATGTGGCTATTGCCTATTTTAACGAGCATACAGACGCTGAAACTACCTGCGAACACATTACCCTTGCCGGGCGTCAATGCTTGCTGATTGCCGGCGATATTGGCACTGAAAAGCATTGTGCCGAGGTAGTAAAACAGGTGATAAAGAAATTTAAAAAGATAGACATCCTGGTGAACAATGCGGCAGTACAGTTTCCGCAGAAAGGTATCGAAGATATTACTGCGGACCAGCTGCATAAAACATTTGAAACCAATATATACTCTCATTTTTATCTGACAAAGGCCGTCTTACCGCATTTGCCTAAAGGAGGTAGTATTATCTGTACTACTTCTGTAACAGCTTACCGGGGCAGCAGTCATCTGATAGACTATAGCGCTACCAAAGGCGCCATCGTTTCTTTTGTAAGATCTTTGTCAGCATCTTTGTCTGAAAAAGGAATCAGGGTAAACGGCGTAGCACCGGGGCCCATCTGGACACCGCTCATACCCGCTACCTTTACACCGGAAGAAGTAACAAAATTCGGTACAGATGTGCCGTTAAAACGCGCCGGGCAACCCGTGGAAGTGGCGCCCTGCTACGTTTTCCTGGCCAGCGACGATGCGAGCTATATTACCGGCCAAATCCTGCATCCCAATGGAGGGGAAATCATAAATGGTTAACATTGACCAGATCACCGACCCCGTTGCCGTTGCCAGATCGGTAAAACTCCGCTATGTGAAGACCGATTTACCCGGTTATACCCGCATGCGCAAAGGAAAGAATTTCATTTATTTTGACGATAACGGCGCCCCGGTGAAAGACCCGGATGTGCTGGACCGTATCCGTAAACTGGTACTGCCGCCCGCCTGGGAAAAGGTATGGATATGTCCCTGGCCCAATGGCCACCTCCAGGCCACCGGTATCGACGCCAAAGGCCGCAAACAATACCGCTATCATACCGACTGGGCTAAAGTGCGTAACGAAACAAAATACTACCGGCTCCGGCATTTTGCTGAAAGATTGCCGGACATACGTAAACGGATATACGAAGATTTAAAGCGCCCGTTGCTGGATAAAGATAAAGTCATCGCTATTGCATTATCTGTGATGGAAGAAACGCTGATAAGGGTGGGGAACGCCTCCTATGAAAGGTTATACGGTTCACACGGTCTTACCACGCTGCGCGATAAACACGTAAAAATTAATGGAAGCAAAGCTTTTTTCAGGTTTCGTGGTAAAAAAGGAGTAGAGCATAAAATTGAATTACAGGATGCTGCTCTGGCAAAATTACTAAAGAAAGTACAGGAAATTCCCGGGCAGATACTTTTTCAATATTACGATGAAAACGGGGAGCATAAAGGGTTGGACTCCGGTGAAGTAAACGAATATATAAAACAATGCTGCCCCGAAACGGAATTTACCTGTAAAGATTTCCGGACCTGGGCTGGTACGGTAAACGCGTTTAATTTGCTGGCAGATCTTACACCCTTTGCATCGGTAACGGAATGCCGTCGTAATATCGTGGCAATAATAGACGGTGTGGCGGGCAAATTGGGGAATACCCGCGCCGTGTGCAGAAAATATTATATCCATCCACAACTGCTGGAAAGCTACGAAAAAGGACTGCTTGAGCCCTGGCTGCAACAGCTGCGCGCAAAACGCAATAAACCCGCCGGAGGCGGGTTACATGCAGATGAAAAAGTAGTTTTGAATTTTCTTGTAAGCGCCTGATCAGGCCGGATACAGATAGCGGCGCAGGCTATCCGAATAACAGCTGTTCTTCCCTGTCTTCTACTTTAATTTTCTGGATAAACTCATCAAAGCCTGCCTCTTCGTGCGAGCTATAAGCGCCGTAGGCGTCCAGTACATAGCCTTTCTCCCCGTCTTTGTCTTCCAGCACATACAGAATAGAGGAATCTGAAGGGTCGGACTCTCCTTCGAAACGATATGTTTTAATGATAGTCAGGTCCTCAGGATTATATATTTTTTGTGCATCCTTATTCTGTAACCTGCCATGATCACTCATATTCAATTCATGATCAAAGCCTCTCTCATGCAGTTTTTCCAATACTCTTGATAAAGTGGTCATTTCACCTGGCTTTTCCATAAAAAAGGGTTTTAGTTGAAATGTCAAAAACCAAAAGTTATGCCGCGATGTTTTACGATAGTGGTACTATTTATGTTAACTTTTTATTAAACTAAAACTATAACATCATGCGTGCAATATGGTCAGGATCTATAGGATTTGGGCTGGTAAATATACCGGTGAAACTATTTAGCGCTACCCAGGACAGCCGGCTGGACCTGGATATGCTCGACAGTAAAGATCAGGCACATATCAAATTTAAACGGGTCAACGAAAATACCGGCAAAGAAGTGCCCTGGGAGCAAATTGTAAAAGGATTTCTTTATAACGATGAATATGTGGTGCTGGAGGATGAAGACTTTGAAGCGGCCAGCCCAAAGAAAAGTAAGATCATAGAAATTGAATCCTTTGTGGAGGAAACAGATATAGATGACATCTATTTTGAATCTGCCTATTTTATCGAACCGGCTAAAGGAGGGGAAAAAGCCTATTCCCTGCTGCTGCAAACCCTGGAAAAAACGGGGAAAGCAGGTATCAGCCGCTTTGTACTCCGTTCACAGGAACACCTGTCTGTAGTAAGACCACGAGAAAACTACCTGTTACTGCAGCAACTACGGTTTGAAGAGGAAGTGAGGTCATCCGCTGATCTGAATCTGCCGGCTAATGTAAAATTTGCTAAAAAGGAGCTGGATATGGCCATGGCGCTGGTAAAACAATACACAGCCAAATTTGATATCAGCAATTATAAAGATGAATACAAGGCTGAGCTCATGAAAATTATAAAGGCAAAGGCCGGTGGTAAGAAAACAATAGTGAAAAAGATGCGGGTGGTGCATACCAAGAGCGACGACCTGTTTGATCAGTTGAAAGCCAGTCTCGGTAAGCCCGCTGCTAAAAAACGCGCATCATGAGCCTTGCAAAATATAAACAGAAACGGAACTTCAGCCAAACAACGGAACCCAGTGCCGGAAAGGCTGTGCAAGGTAAGCACGTGTTTGTGGTACAGCGGCATCATGCCTCCCGCCTGCATTACGATTTCAGGCTGGAAGTAGATGGTGTACTGAAAAGCTGGGCAATACCCAAAGGACCATCCATGAACCCGGCCGATAAACGGCTGGCCATGGAAGTGGAAGATCATCCGTACGACTATAAAGACTTTGAAGGCACAATACCCGCAGGTAACTACGGCGCCGGCACCGTCTATATCTGGGACAAAGGGACCTTTGAACTCATGAACACCGATGGCAGCAATTTCGATAAGGAAGCGCTGAAAGAACTGAAAGCAGGCGATCTGAAGATAGTAATGAAAGGGAAGAAGCTGAAAGGCGAATTTGCCATGGTGAAAATGAAAGGCCGGGAAGAAAACGCGTGGCTGCTGATAAAACATAAAGATAAATACGCAGTAGATGAATATAACAGTGAAGACTATACGCCGGAAAAAATAAAAGCACAGGGACTGAAAGAAAAAGCTGCCGCTAAACAGGCAGCAAAAAAAAAATCAATCGTCCGGGTGAAGCCGGCCGGTGAAACAGCTCCTTCTCCTGGAACAAAAAAGAAAATCATCGCAAAAAAAGGAAAAACTCCTGTCAAAAAGGTATACAAACCTATGCTGGCAACGCTGGTCAGCGAAGCATTTGACGGCGATGACTGGCTCTTCGAAACAAAATGGGATGGCTACCGCGCCATAGCCACTATGGCCAATAACAAGGCCATGCTTTACTCCCGGAATGAGAAATCCTTTAACAACGATTATCCCCCGGTAGTGGCTGCCGTAGAGAAAATTTCGCATAATGTGGTATTGGACGGAGAGATTATTGTACTCGATAAAAAGGGGCGATCCGACTTCCAGTCGCTGCAACAATATAAAACAACCGGAAAGGGTAATCTGGTATTTGCCGTATTTGATTTGCTTCACCTGGATGGCAACGAGTTGCAGGAAATGCCCTTACTCGCCCGTAAAAACCTGTTAAAGACACTGCTGGCAAAACTGGATGATAAAACGGTGCGGTTTTCGACGCATGTATTAAAAAACGGCCACCGTTTTTTTGCTAAAGCCCGCGAAAAACAATGGGAGGGCATTATAGCCAAGAAAGCAGACAGCATATACGAGGAAGGAAGAAGAGGTATGACCTGGCTTAAAATAAAGATTGTGAATGAGCAGGAAACCCTGATTTGCGGGTTCACGGCGCCCCGGGGCAGCAGGAAAAAGATCGGCGCGTTGGTATTAGGTATATATGAAGAAAAAAAGCTAAAATATATTGGACATTGCGGGGGAGGACTTAACGAGGCTACCATTGGCAACCTCTATGAGCAACTGCAACCCCTGGTAACAAAGACGTCGCCATTCAATGAAAAAGTAGCCACCAATATGCCGGTTACCTGGGTAAAACCAAAGCTGGTATGCGAGGTAAAGTTCCAGGAATGGACCAGCGACGGGCATCTGCGGCAACCTATATTTCTTGGACTGCGGGAAGATAAACCGGCAAAGGACGTACATCCGGAAACTGCAAAAAAAATGACCATGACAGCAACTACTATTGAAAAAGAACGCACCCTGACGCTCAACAGCAAAAAGGTAACGCTTACCAATCAGTCAAAGCTGTACTGGCCGATTGAAAAAATCACCAAAGGTCAGCTGATTGATTACTACCTGTCGGTGGCGAAATATATGTTACCGTATCTGAAAGACCGCCCTTTATCGCTCCATCGTTTTCCCAATGGTATTACAGGCCCTTCGTTTTACCAAAAAGATCTTGACCTCACGCAAACACCCGGCTGGATAAAGAGTGTGCCATTGCTGGCCGATTCTACCGGCAAAAATGTGGACTACCTGGTTTGTAATAACGAAGCTACGCTGGCGTATATGGTAAACCTGGGCTGTATTGAAATAAATCCCTGGCTGTCGCGGATAAGTAAGCTCGATGAACCGGATTTTATAGTGCTGGACCTGGATCCGGAAAACATAGATTTCAAGTATGTGGTGGAAACGGCGCAGCATATCAAAGCCATGCTGGACGGGTTTAAGGTGACTTCTTTCTGTAAAACTTCCGGCTCTACCGGGTTGCATATCTATATTCCAACCGGCGCCGCTAAGATAAGTTATGATAGCAGCCGTCTGTTTGCGGAATATATTGCACGCCATGTCAATGAACAGTTGCCTAAAAGCACCAGTGTGGTAAGGGCTAAGGCTGCCAGGAATAAAAAAGTATATATCGATTTTCTGCAGAACAGCCGGGGACAAACCGTTGCGGCGCCTTATTCGGCCCGCCCGAAACCGGGTGCCACCGTGTCTATGCCGCTTTTATGGGAAGAAGTAAATGAAAAATTAAGAATCGGTAATTTTAATATATTTAACTCACTGGAACGTATAAACGAAAATGGCGACTTATGGCACGATATTAAAAGTGTAAAAAATGACCTGCGTAAAGCGATAGGTGAAATTGAGAACAGCCGATAGTACGCAGGTATTTCTTCACGTAAAACCGTAGTTATGGAAAAGCCTTCTCAGTCAGGGAAATTTCTTCCCGCGTACGGATATGGATTAGCCCTTATTTCCATTGTCTTCACTGTTATTTTTTATCTCACAAAACTGTATGGTAATTTATGGATGGGCTACCTGGGAAATATCATCATGTTTATTGGGGTGTTGTTATCGATCATCCACTATAACCGGGTGCGTCACGACCGGGGTTCCGCTATGTCGGCATTTTCAATGGGTTGGCGCACTACCTTACTTGCCACCATTATTTACGCTGTATTTATGATTCTTTTTCATTTCCTGGTGGGAGGGAATCCAGCCCATTCCCTGCAGGAGCATGATACGGTAAAAGATAATTTCTGGGTATATTTCCTGGGAAACATCATTTTCGTGAACCTCTTTGTGGGCGTGGTAGCTGCTTTGCTGGGAGCAATGGTTTTCAAATCCAATCAAAAAACCACATCGCCCAACGAGCCATAGGAACTACTATCTTTGCAGGGCTATGTCTAAAGGCCATATTTTAATTATCGACGATGAGGAGCAGCTCCGGAAGCTGTTAAGCCGCCTGCTGGCGCTCGAAGGATATACCCTCCATGAAGCGCCCAATGTACGGGCGGCCATGAAGATGCTGGAAAAAGAAGAGATACATGTAATACTCTCGGATGTAAAACTGCCGGATGGGAATGGTGTGGAACAGGTAAGCCATATACGCAGTAAATACCCCGAAATAGAAACGATTGTACTTACGGCATATGGTAACATTGCCGATGGAGTACAGGCCATTAAAAACGGCGCATTTGATTATATCACCAAGGGAGATGATAATAACCGTATCCTTCCGTTGGTGAGTAAGGCAATGGACAAGGCGCACCTGCAATTCCGCATCCGCGACCTGGAAAAGAAGATAGGAGGTAAGTATAACTTTGAAAATATTTTGGGAGAATCACCTGAAATAAAGGCCGCTGTTGCATTGGCCGAGAAAGTCGCGCCCTCGGATATGACCGTGTTACTACTAGGTGAAACCGGGGCCGGTAAGGAAGTGTTTGCACATGCCATCCACCAGGGGAGCCAACGCCGGCAACAGCCATTTGTGGCGGTAAACTGCAGCGCCTTTGGTAAGGAGATCCTGGAAAGTGAATTATTCGGACATATAGCAGGCGCCTTTACCGGCGCGGTAAAAGATAAAAAAGGTTTCTTTGAGGAAGCCCGTGGAGGCACCATTTTCCTGGATGAAATAGGAGAGATGGCCACAGAGCTACAGGCTAAAATGTTGCGGGTACTGGAAACCCAGGAGTTTTACAAGGTAGGCGAATCAAAACCCACTAAAACAGATGTACGAATTATTGCCGCCACTAACCGCCTGCTGGAACAGGAAATTGCGGCAGGACATTTCCGGACGGATCTCTTTTATCGCTTGTCTGCCTTCCAGATATCCCTGCCATCGCTGAATGAACGCCGTAAAGATATTCCTGTGCTGGCTGGTTGGTTTTTACAGCAAATTGCCCCCAAAATGAACAAGCGTATTACCGGCATGACCCCTGCTTTCCTGCAGGCATTGCAGCAACATAGCTGGAAGGGAAATATCCGGGAACTGCGCAATGTTATTGAAAGAGCGGTCATTCTAACGGATACGGATATACTCGACACCCCCGTATTACCGCTCGATTTTCAACAGGGAAATATAGAGGAACCATCTTCCCTTCGCCTGGCCGATATGGAAAAACACCATATTGTCCGTGTACTGGCTCATGCCAAAGGCAATAAAACCAGGGCGGCAGAGCTGATGGGCATCGGCTTGACTACCCTGTATAATAAAATCAAAGAATACAATATCATCGGATCATAACAACCAGCCAAGTAACAGGCAGGCCAGTACGATAAAAGGAGAAGGTACCCTGGTAAGGCATAGCAGTGCCAGCGTACTGGCCATGATCAGCAGGTTATACCAGTTGACCGGGATTACAAAAAAGAGGATAAACGTAGCCGCCCACATAATACCCACCACCACCGCATTAATACCCTCCAATGCCCGGTATATAACCACATATTTTTTGAGGTTGTTCCAGATAGGGAAGAAAAATAATACCAGCAACAGGCTGGGTAAGAAAATTGCTATAGGCGCCAGCATGCAGCCTAAAAACTGGTAACCCATTCCCAGGTTACGCATTGCCATACCGCCTACATAGGCCGAAATGGAAAAGGTAGGACCTGGAAGTGCCCGCATAATACCAGCCCCGGTCAGTAGTTCTTCTGCTGTAAGATATTGTGATTTGGCACGGGTAACATACTGTTCCAGCATCATGGCAATGAGGATATCGCCTCCGCCAAATACCAGGCTTCCGAAACGGTAAAAGTTTTCAAACAGGTTAAATGGCCGCCTGGTGATCCATTGATGGGAACGGGCCAGCTCGGAAAAAATACCGGCCAGGATAAACAACGATACAAATAGCCAGATATTACCCCACTGTATTTTGCGCGGTTTTTCCGCCACACCGGGGATACGCTTGTTACTGAAATTAGATACGATACCCCCCAGTATAATCAATGCCGGAAAAGTCCACGGCGATTTGAGGTAGAAGGCCGTAAACATCGACACCACCATGATAATAAAGGTGGCCACATTGTTAATGCTGATGCGGAATGCCCTGATACCCCCATAAGCCAGGAAGCCTACCGCCATGGGCTGTACGTATTTGAAAATGTCGGTTTGCAGGGCATTTTTGCCAAAATATTGGAGCAGGAAACTGAGGGAGCCCATGATCAGGCAGGCCGGGCTGATCCAGATCAGCAGGGTGATAGCGGCCAGCACTACGCCACCCCGTTTATAGCCAATTAAGGTAAGGGTTTGGGAAGAAGACGCTCCCGGTAGCAGCTGACAAAAAGCATTGTATTCCATCAGCTCCTGCTCGGTTACATCCTTGCGTTGCTGTACAAAGGTTTTCATCATCATGGCCAGATGACCTTGCGGTCCTCCGTAGGCGGTGATGCTATGTAGTAGCACTGCTTTTAGAAAAGGAATATGACGTAGAAGCACAGTTAATTTAGTGAATTCCGATTGGACGAATTTATAAGGTACTCAAATATCCGGAAAAAATACAACGAGGTCGCTAATATTGGTAATGACTCAACATAATAAAGGCACAATACTTGCAATATCTGTATCCGTTATAACGAATATGGCCTTTTGTCCGTTGTGATCAGTTTGTTACTAGATAGGTTAATTACCCACCAACATCTAAGAATGTTCGGATCTAAAGAATAACCATATTGAGAGAAACCATTGAGAAATGACTTGCTTATACGCAGGATATTTGTAAAGTCCCGGAAACGATTGTTTCCCGGGACTTCGCTATTTATAGCCTTATTTTTTTAATCCGATTTCACGTAAACGTTCGTCCAGGTATTCGCCGGCTGTGATAGGCTCATAGGCCAGCGGATGATCTGTGGTAACACAGCTTTCCAGGCAATCCAGCTTCATACTTGACTTGGGATGCAGAAAAAACGGGATAGAATACCGGGAGGTATTCCACATTTCGCGGGGAGGATTCACCACCCGGTGAGTAGTCGATTTAAGACGGTTGTTGGTTAACCGTTGGAGCATATCTCCCACATTTACCACAATCTGCTCTGGCAGGGAGGTAACCGGTACCCAGTTGTTTTGCTTATCCAGGATCTGCAGTCCATCTGCCGAAGCTCCCACCAGCAGCGTAATCAGGTTAATATCTTCGTGTTGTTCAGCTCTGATGGCAGACTTTGGCTCCTGTGTAATAGGAGGGTAGTGAATTGCTCTCAGGATAGAGTTGCCATTATGTATTTTGCTATCGAAATAGTTTTCGTCCAACCCCAGGAACAGTGCAATTGCCTGTAACAGGTATTTGCCCGACCGTTCAAAGCCACGGTACGCCTGGAAGAAGGTTGGGGTAAACGCTGGCACTTCCGCCACCTGCACGTTGTCAGGATATTCTGCACCGATAGGATCACTATCTTCCACCGTTTGTCCGAACTGGAAAAACTCTTTCAGATCAGGGGCTTCGTAACCTTTGGCATGTTCTTTACCAAACGAGGTGTATCCACGCTGACCGGCCAGTTCGGGGATTTCATACTGGTGCTTTGTATCAAAAGGAAGCTTGAAAAATTGTTGTACGTACTTGTAGAGGTCTGCAATCAGTTCGTCAGGAATCCCATGATTCTTTACCGCTACAAAACCAACCTCTTCATAAGCTTTACCTAACTGCTGCACAAAGGCGGCTTTTCGTCCTGCATCTCCGGAGGTGAAGTCTGCAAGATCCACGGAGGGGATAGAGTGGGTTGTTGCCATATCTTGATATTATTGTTTTGGAGCAATAAAGGTAGGGAAAAAAGGGAAGTAGGGGGAACCGAACCAGCGATTAGCCATCAGCTTTTAGCTTTTAACAAAATGCAGCGAAGATCATCTCCGCTGCATTTTGTTAAAAGCTAATGGCTAACAGCTGGTTCAAAGTATCCTTCCTCTGCCCTGGTAATATCCACCACTGCATAGCGGTTTACCTGGTTGATCAGCATTTCATCCATGATGTCTACCACATTTTTATAGTTGGAACGCTTATCTGCTTTGATCAGTACCATAAGATCGTTTTTCTGGAAATCCTGCAGTACTGCGGCTTTTTTCCGGATGATAATATCCCGGATGCCATTGTGATTGGCATAGCTGCTATACTGCACCTGTGGCGGCATTGCGGGGTCGTTGCCGATGCCTTCGTACCAGGCAATGCGGTTGTTGGGGCCTAGTATAACGGTCAGCGCTTTTTTTGCCGGCAATGACATGGAATCGCCATCTTCCCGGGGCATCACCAGGTCCATGGTTTTAGGTTTGGCCATGGTGGTGGTCAACATAAAAAAGGTGATTAGCAGGAAGCCCAGATCCACCATGGGCGTCATGTCTACCCGGGTCGACTTTTTATTGCTGCGGGTACCGCGGCCATTGCTTTTTTCGGAAGTATTTATTTCAGCCATTGTTAACGGTTTAGGATAAACGAAAAATGGTTGAAAGCGCTTTCAGGTATTAGATGCGGGGGAGTGGAAATTCCATACGTGAATTTTGTCTTGATCAGGATTAGACTGATTTTGATGATTTTCAGGATTATATTTTTCAGGATTAAAAAAGATTAGCGAAGATAAAAAGCGGGTATCTGCCTTTGTCTTCGCTAATCTTTTAAAATCGTATAAAAAAATCCTGAAAATCATCAAAATCAGTCTAATCCTGATCAAGACAAAATTCGCTTAAAACTCGGCGCTCTTCGGTGTTCTTGGGAAAGCTATTACATCCCGGATATTAGTCATACCGGTAACAAACAGCATCAAACGTTCAAAGCCAAGTCCGAAGCCGGCATGTGGCGCAGTACCGAAGCGGCGGGTATCGAGGTACCAGCTCAGTTCATCTGCGGGAACATGCATTTCGCCCATACGTTTTACCAGTTTATCGTAGTCTTCCTCACGTTGTGAACCGCCTACCATTTCGCCGATGCCAGGGAACAGGATATCCATAGCCCTTACGGTTTTGCCGTCATCGTTGAGTTTCATGTAGAAAGACTTGATTTCTTTAGGATAGTCGGTCAGGATAACCGGTTTTTTAAAGTGTTTTTCTACCAGGTAGCGTTCGTGTTCGCTCTGCAGATCGGCGCCCCAGCCTTCGATCAGGTATTGGAACTTCTTGTTTTTGTTATGTTTGCTGTTCTTCAGGATATCGATCGCTTCTGTATAGGTGATACGTACAAACTCGTTATTCAGCACAAACTCCAGCTTTTCTATCAGTCCCATTTCACTGCGTTCCTGCTGTGGTTTTTGCTTGTCTTCTTCCACAAGGCGGTTAGCCAGGAAGTCGAGGTCATCGCGGTTATTATCCAGGATATATCCTATTACAGATTTAATGAATGCTTCTGCCAGGTCCATGTTGTCTTCCAGTTCATAGAAAGCCATTTCCGGTTCAATCATCCAGAACTCAGCCAGGTGGCGGGCTGTATTGGAATTTTCAGCACGGAAAGTTGGGCCGAAAGTGTAAATATCTCCAAAAGCCATGGCTCCCAATTCGCCTTCCAGCTGCCCGGAAACCGTCAGGTTGGTAGACTTGCCAAAGAAATCCTCTTTAAAGTCAATATCGCCGTTTTCGGTGCGTGGCGGGTTTTTCATGTCCAGCGTGGTTACGCGGAACATTTCGCCGGCGCCTTCTGCATCAGATGCAGTGATAATAGGCGTATGCAGGTACACAAATCCGCGCTCATTAAAGAAGCGGTGTACGGCAAATGCCAGGGCATGACGTACGCGGAAAATAGCGCCGAAGGTATTGGTACGGAAACGCAGATGGGCTATTTCACGCAGGTATTCCAGGCTGGGCTTGTTTTTGAGCTGTAAAGGGTATTTTTCCGGATCACAGTCGCCCAGTATTTCCAGGGTAGTAGCCTTCAGTTCTACTTTCTGGCCTTTACCGAGGGAAGGAATAATTTCGCCGGTAGCACTGATGGCAGCCCCGGTGGTAATGCGCTTCAGCAGCGCTGCATCTGTATTCTCAGTATTGATTACTATCTGTAAATTATTATTGGTAGAGCCATCGTTCAACGCTATAAACTGGTTATTACGGAAGGAACGTACCCAACCTTTAACCGTTACCTCGTAATGCTGCTTGTCGTCCGACAAGATTTGCTTGACTTTCACCCTTTGGCTCATAATATATTATATTTTAGGACTGCAAAAATAAGTGGAAAACTTCATAGTATATAGTCCGGATGACTGCCTTTTTGCCTTCCGGGATTGCCAATAAAATGTTAAAAATCACTGGATAGGTTGGCTAGAATCAATATTAACAAGGTTTTGAGCCTCCCGCTCACAGTCTTTTACAGGCCTCGAAAGGACTGTATTACACACTACTTTGGGGCAATTGGGGTCTAAATATTTTTGGTTAATAATAAAACTTGTTTTAATCTTGCGGTATATTCTGCCTGATTAAGTTCATTTTTCCATCTTCATCGGCAGTTCCTAAACTCAATCATTCCCTATCAAATTTAATAAGCTAATTAAATTTATTGACTCAAAAACAATTATTTGTAATTGGTGTATGTTGGTATGCAGTGGTACCCGCCTCACAACACTTCTAAAATTTGACAACACAGATGATGTACGACATCTTACAACTGAACGACATGCTCGTTCCTGAGCTGCTTGATATTGCAGAGAAACTGGACGTTCCCAACGCGAAAAAACTGAACAAACAGGACCTCATCTACAAAATTCTTGATAAACAAGCAGTATTAGCCTCAGAAGATAACCAAGCCAACGGAGACGAAAAGAAAGCACGTAAACGCAAACCTGTAAAGAAAGACGAAGCTAACCACGCTGCTGAAGAACCTGCTCACGCTGAAGAAAAACCAGCCGCTAAAAAAACGGCTGCAAAGAAAACCACCGGTAGTAAATCAAAAGATCATGATGCGGATGAAGCACCGGTAACTTCTGCAAAACCTAAGATTAAAGATTTTGAAATAGACCTGGATAGCATTCCTTCACTGACTTTCGACGATGATGATGATATCATCATTCCTTCTTTTACGGAAGACGAAGAAGCTGCAGAAGAGGAAGAAGAAGAAGTGGTAACAATACCTCCTGCGGAAGAAGAACTGGACGAGGATGATTTTGTAGTACCAGGAGAGATTCCGGTAATACCCGCTGCCCAGAAGAACCGCTTTCCTACAAAGAAAGAACCAGTTTTCAATATAGAATTTGATGGTGTAATTGTAAGTGAAGGTGTGCTGGAAATGATGCCCGATGGCTATGGTTTCCTCCGCTCTTCTGACTATAACTACCTCAGCTCCCCGGATGATATTTATGTATCACCCTCACAGATAAAACTGTTCGGGCTTAAAACCGGCGATACCGTGAAAGGCTCTGTACGTCCGCCTAAAGAAGGAGAGAAGTACTTTGCACTGCTGAAAGTGGAAACTATTAATAACAAGTCGCCGGAAGAAGTACGCGACCGTGTACCTTTCGATTACCTGACACCACTGTTTCCCTTCGAGAAACTGAGACTAACTACCACTTCCAATAACTACTCTACGCGTATCATGGATATGTTTACGCCTATCGGTAAGGGACAGCGCGGACTGATTGTTGCGCAACCTAAAGTAGGTAAAACCATGTTGCTGAAAGAAGTAGCTAACGCGATTGCTACCAACCATCCTGAAATTTACCTGATGGTAGTATTGATCGATGAGCGTCCGGAAGAGGTAACAGATATGGAGCGTAGTGTAAAAGCAGAAGTAATCGCCTCTACTTTTGATGAACCGGCTGAAAAACATGTGAAAGTATCTGCTATCGCGTTGCAGAAAGCAAAACGCCTGGTAGAATGCGGTCATGATGTGGTGATCCTGCTGGATTCCATTACCCGTTTGGCAAGGGCACACAATACCGTGGCACCTGCATCCGGTAAGGTATTGAGCGGTGGTGTGGAAGCTAACGCCATGCAGAAACCAAAACAATTCTTCGGTGCGGCACGTAAAATAGAACATGGGGGTTCATTAACTATCCTGGCTACCGCATTGATCGATACCGGTTCTAAAATGGACGAGGTGATCTTTGAAGAATTTAAAGGTACCGGTAACATGGAGCTGTTGCTGGATCGTAAACTGGCTAATAAACGTATCTTCCCGGCTATCGATGTTTCTGCGTCCTCTACCCGTCGTGATGACCTGTTGCTGGATAAAGATTCACTCAAACGTATCCACATCCTGCGTAACCACCTGGGTGATATGAACACAGATGAGTCCATGCACTTCATGCTGCAACATATGCGTGGTACTAAAAACAATGAAGAATTCCTGATCTCTATGAATAGTTAGGATCGGTTAAATCATAATAAAAACCCGTTACGGATATCCGTAACGGGTTTCTTATTTTACGATGTTTAGTATTGTTTCTTCTGCTGCCCCGGCGCAAAAGGTTTGGCGGATTTAGTACCGTATATTTTTTTCTGTTGCCCCGGTGGTAAACCATGGGGATTACCGGCTGGGTGGGTGGTTACGCAGCTGCTGTAAATGATAGCCGCTGAAAGAAATGATAGCAGTATTTTTAGTGTTCGCATGACAGGTTATTTTAATTACATCCTTGAAAAGCAAAAATCCCGCCACAGTATTAGTGTGACGGGACTATCCAATCTATTTAACCTTATAACTATCTTACATAAAACATCATCAGATGCTTAGAATATCCAGTTTACTCCCAGGGAGAATTCTTTAGGGAAATTAAAATCAAAGCTGCTGGTGTTTGTTTTAACACCGGTTGCTTCCAGTTTATTCTGGTCGTAGCCATAAGATAAACCACCAAACGCGCCTTCAATCATGAAGTGCTTGGTAACAAAGTAAGTGATACCAGGTAATACATTCACTTCAAATCCGTTTACAGTATTGGTTTTGGTGCCATTAACCTTGGTGTTACCGAAGTGGTAACCGGCGTTGGCTTCAGCGAAGAATGCGAATTTGCTTTCGCCGATCATGTGGTAGTTACGAACAAATAAACCCGGAGTGATGTCCAGCGTTTTGGTCTTAACGTCTGCAATGGTTTTGTGGGAACCAAATTCTGATTTTGCAAAGATACCAACTACCCAGTTTTGATTCAGTGCCACGCCTACTTTTGGGCTGATACCAAATTTTGTTTCTGAATCTTTTTTGTCAGCGTCTTTTACTTTTGAAGTAGTAGTAGAAACATTCAGATTACCACCTAAAATTACATCGCCTTTCGAAAACTGAGCCTTTGCTACTTGTGTGCCGAACAGTGCTACTGCGGCCAATACAATCAACTTTTTCATCTGTCGTTAAATTTAAATATTCATTAAAACTATTCCTGTGTGCTTTGATTCTTCTACATACTGTCTAGCAATCCTGGTTGATGTTTGGTCGATATCTTAATCCATTAAAGAAAATGGTTAATACTTGTTTCTCGCGGTCCATAAAGCATTTCAACGCTTTACGGTCGTGAGGGTCGAAACCCGCTGCCTGCCATTTGCACCATATTACCCATAAACCGAATAATACATTTACCAATAGCTGCGCTGTGAGTTCCGTATCCGTATCTTCATGAAGCTCGCCGCTTTCCACTCCCTTGGAAATGGTGGCGGAAAGGAAAGAAATTTCTACCTGCTGCAATAACTCAATCGTTTGCCGCATCAGGCTGGAAGGAACATCCTTGATCCATTCGTTTACACCAAACAGAAAATGATATTCCAGCAGCATTCTTTCTTTTAGCTCCAGGTAGCGATCCATGATAGCGGTGGTAGACGGGGCCGATTCCACATATGCGGACATATCGAGGAAACATTCGGCTATCATACGCTCCACTACCGCTACGTAGATGGATTCTTTATCCGAAAAATAATAATACAAAGAGCCTTTCGAAATTTCCAGATCCCTGGCAATTTCTTCCATGGTAGTTTTAGACAAGCCGAACCGCTTGAAGCGCTTTAATGCCGCTTCCAGAATCATAGTTTGTTTCTGGTCCTGTTCCGCCATTGCTATAGTCGCTAACGAAATCTGACTGTTTGACTATTTCGTTTTGCGGGTCAAATGTACGACCAAAACTTATTCCACCAAATTTTTTTGTTAAGAAATTGTTACGTATTCTTCGCGGAAGATTTATTTGCGTGCCATTTTGGCTACCAGGTCGCGTTGCCTTCTTTCTGTAATATCCAGCACTACGCCGCTTTTCAGGACTACCTTACCCGCCGCGGAATCAAGGTGCGCTACATTGGAGAGCTGTATCATCTGGCTGTTATTGATCTGGTAAAAACGCAGGGAACCGAAAAGGTCTGCATAATATCGGAAAGGTTGCAGCGCAGCAACCTGGTGCCCGGAACTTAAATGAAACAGGCAATTGTCGCTGCTGGCTTCCAGGTATTCAATAGCTGGTATATTAATAGTATATGCTTCACCGTTAGTAGCCTGGACAAGCAATTTCCAGGAAGTGGGTTTGCTGTGATTGAAGTTTTCCAACAGCACATGATACCGGTCTTTGTTGGTACCGGTGCTGATTCGTTCGGCCACCAGTGTTACTGCCTGTAATAAACTTTCTTTATCAATAGGTTTCAATATCAGTTCTACATCGCTGAAGCGTATTACGTGCAGGAATTTTTTTTCAAACGCGGTTACAAATACAGCTTCAAAAGGAATATCCGGCATGGTGCCGGCTAATACGTCAAACCCGGTACCATCCGGCATTTCAAGGTCCAGGAATACCAGTTCAGGGCGGTGTCTCCTTATTTTTTCAACGCCGTCCCTGCAGTCCGAGGCAGTGTCGGCGATAGTAATTTCGGGGCAATATTTTTCCAGCATTAACGCAATAATGTCCCGGCTGTTTCGCTCATCATCTATTATAATAGCCTTTATCATAAAATAACATTAACGGATACACTAATTATAACTGGGGGATCAGTATTTTAACAACCGTGCCGCTATCTGATTCATCTTCCGACGACCTGTCTATAATTTCTATATGGATTTCAGTATTGTACATTTTGTTCAGCAACTCGGCGCGGTTCTGGCTTATTTCCATGCCGGACGACTGATGATGTTTAGGAAGCATCCGCAGCGATTTGGAGCGGGCAATACCAATTCCGTTATCTGCTATAACACATTCCAGCATATCGGATGCTACCTGGTTAAAGTAAATGGAAAGCTGACCGGTAGGCTGTTTGGGGTTAGTCATACCATGTTTTACAGCATTTTCTACATACGGCTGCAGCAGCATTGCCGGAATCTCCAGCTCGGCGGTGGCTATCACAGGATCCACTACTATTTCATATTCCATCCTGTTCTCAAAACGCATTTTTTCCAGCCCGAGGTAGGTATTCAGGTAAGTGATTTCATCTGCCAGCGATATAAAATTACGACGGGAGAAATCCAGTGTTTTGCGGATCAGGTAAGAAAAGTCGGAGAGATATTTTTGCGCGTATTCATAATCCCGCTGCATTACAAACAACTGGATAGAGTTCAGGCAGTTGAAAATAAAATGGGGGTTGATTTGCGCGCGTATAGCTTTTAGTTCAATTTCTGTCAGCTTCTTATCGTATTCTGTTTCCAGTTGTTTTTTACGCTGTTCTTCCAGCTCCTGCTTTTTGCGGAGAATTTCGGTGGTCTGCTCCTTCACCAGTTCTTCCAATTGTTCGTTCAGCTTGCGTTGCAGCTCTTTGTTCTTGTTCAGTTGTTTGATCAGGAGCTCCTGGGTGCGGGTACGTTCCAGGTGTACCAGTTTGTTACGGTAACTTAATCCGGCCAGGAAAAACATGGCCTGCAGCAATACACCTCCTATCAGCAGCATGGTGGGGGCAGCTAGTTCTCCCAATGCGCTGAGCAGCCCCAGTGGCCATACATGCATTAAAAAAGATCCAAGACAAGCCAGGTATAAACACACCGAGCCAAACAGGAAAAAACGCACCAGCGGGTGGTGCCGCGACCGCCGGGCAAGCGCCACAAACACCGCCAGCAGCGGTACCAGCGTTACAAAATATACATAACTATATATAATGGTTGGTAAATGATACTGCTCTTCGGCAATACAATACATACAGAGTATAATAAGGCCGCCCACTATCGCTGCTACCCAGGTGAATACCCGCTCCATTAACGGATAGCGTTCTGTCAGGTTCAGGAAAGTATTACCAAACAACAGGTACATCAGGTAAAAACAAAAAAGTAGTCCCGGAATGTCCCAGTAATATTTCAGCATCGGCCATTGATGAAAAAACGATAGCTGGTACGGCTTGCTTTCCAGTCTTAAGGCAAAAAACAGGATCAGCCCCAGCACATACACTGCAAAGTAGATGTAAGACCTGTCCGGTAACTGTATATAATTGATAATGGAGATACTGAAGAAAACCAGCAGCATCCCGAGCAAAACAAGGATAATCACCCCTTCTTTGCGATAAATATCCAGCTGCTGATCCCTGAACAGCGCATAGGATTCTTTGCTGAAAAGCGTTGGCATCAGGGCATTTTCATTATAGGATTTGTTGATGATATGCAGGTAAAAGGTACGGATCTGACCAGCGGGAACCGCTACATTAAAGGCGTAATGGTTCCATCGCTCCACACCGCCATCGTCGAGCATCAGACCGGTTTGCGTCAGCAGCTGCGGAGTATCGCCGGGGTGCTGCATATACCAGTACATATAGTCGTGCCAGCCGGAAAACAACTGGCAGGAAAGGGGTTTATTGCTTTGGTTTTTGACGGTAAGCCGCAGCCAGCAATTATTTACCCGCCCGTTGTTTTTGGGATAATTGTGAAAAAGCTTGTCTTCATGAATAAACGTGCGTTGGCTTACCTGTGTAACGGTAAGCTGCTGATCATCATCTGAAAGCGTGTTGATATAAGGGCGCAGATCCATATTCGCCGGTGCGAATGCGGTATCTGTTATCAGTGTATCTACTGGGGTACGATCCGTGTTGGCAAAGGATTCTGCAGTGTAACAGTACAACAGCAGCATTAGAAGAATGCGCTTCACAAAGAGTTTTATAAGTTTGGTTATAACAATTTATCAATAGCTTTTGCCATTGCCTCATCCCTGGCAGTAATAATATCTCCTGCATCATGTGAGCTGAGATATATTTCTACTTTATTGTAAACATTACTCCAGTTGGGGTGATGATCCATTTTTTCCGCGACCAATGCAACTTTCGTCATAAACGCAAAAGCATCCCGAAAATCTTTGAATTCAAAGGCCCGGTAAAGTTGTTTGTTTTTTTCTTCCCACATAAAATAACAGGGATTTTAAAAATGTAAAACTGGGGTCTGTCACGGATTTGGTTAAATTATTATGCGCCGGTGTGTAGTGCCTGTCTTAAAAAATAAGGTTCATCTTGTTCCTGATCTCTCTGATATCCAGTAAAGATACTAATTGTACCAGCGGAACAAGGCGTAATTCTTCTAATAATTTTTTTACGTCGTTAGGTTGATAGTAATCTCCCTTGATCATCCACAGAAAATCTATCTGTTTTAGCTCTGATAGCAGGAATTCTGCCTGACAATGATTGTTATAGATATAATGAGCCACTGAATTAGTGGGTTCATGAAACTCAAATATAGGGAAATGGAAGGACCTGGTTTTTTTGGAAAGCGTAATTTCCAGCTGATTGTTCACCCGGAAATTGGTATGCAGTTGACGGTTAATATGCCAGCACAGCTGGTAATCGCGTGTAGAAGAAGCGATGCCGATCAGATGGGTATTCTCAAAGAAATCCTCCACCAATTGGTCCTGGTCCAGCTTTAACTTGAGTATTGTCATATAGAAAAGTAACGCTTCATCCTGTCAGGATGTTGAAAAAAAATTATCCTTTCTTCTTAATGCTCTTTTGGGAAGACGGTTGTCCCGGGTCCCAAAATACGGTTTTAAAGTTTTGAATCTTATCTTCTTTTACAACTACGCCCTCCTGTTCCAGCAATTCCTTCATCAGCGTGGGGGTGGCAAAGTGGCTGGCGCCGCTAAGTTCACCTTTGCTGTTTACCACCCGGTGCGCAGGCACTGCCGGTTTAGCGCTGCCCGCAGCATTCATGGCCCAGCCCACCATGCGGCCGGTGAGCTTTAGGCCGGAAGCGTCTGCAATAGCGCCATAAGAAGTGACGCGCCCACGTGGTATGGTGCGGGCTATTTTAAATACGGTGTCGAAAAAGGAAACCTTTTTACCGGTTTCCGTCGCTTTTTCCTTCTTCCCTGCGCTGGGCAAGGAGGGAAGATCTTTTGGGTTCAGGTACTTTTTCATAATCAAACGGACAATGTTTACAACCGTTACCACAGCAAAAGCCCCGGTCGAGGTGGAATTTTTCGGTAAATACCATATAGCCCTGGGCGTTATAGTAAAAATCAATCTTCTCCACCAACGGTTGCTTCATCTGACGGCAGTTTTATGGTTTGCCAGTTCAGCGGTGTCGCCGGCAGTTGAAATTTCAGGTAACGGATTGTTCTGCCATCTGCCAGGTGCATACCTTCATAGTAGGTCTGGATCTTCAGAAGGGGCGGAACTTCCGGTAAAGCATAAACATCAGGAATATCTTCTATCAGGGTACATCCCGCAGCAGCAATTACTTCCTGTGTAAAGGCATAGAGCTGGGGAGAGTCTGTTTTCAGGTTGATGGTAGCTCCAGGCGCCAGCAATGGCTGGAACAATTGCAGGAACTTTGGATGTGTAAGTCGCTTCTTTGACTTGGAATTACGCAGGAATGGGTCCGGAAAGGTGATCCAGATATCCTTGATCTCGCCGGGCGCAAAGTAGTTATTGAGTTTATCTATCTGGGTCCTCAGGAAGCCGGCGTTAGTCAGCGGTTCTTCCAGGGCGGTTTTGGCGCCTCTCCAGATGCGGTTACCCTTGAGGTCCACGCCTAAAAAGTTCTGTTCGGGAAATAGCCGGGCCATACCCAGTGTATAATCTCCTTTTCCGCAGGCCAGCTCCAATGTAATCGGGTGGCTGTTTTTGAAGAATTCATTCCATTTTCCCTGCATGCCTTCCGGGTATATTAATACGTTGGGGAAGGTTTCGATTTCAGCAAATCGTTCTAATTTTTTTTGTCCCATTTGCGGCAAAAATACTGGGATTTTTTGAATGAGGGGTAATAGAGAGATGCCAACCGTACCGCTGTGACCTCTCTTTTATATTATGGCCGTTGGTCAACGATCGTAACCCGGTAGCGGCCGGCATAAATAAAAAAAGCCCGTAAGCATGATAACTTACGAGCTCTTTAAACCAATTAAGCTGTAGGAGGAGGAGTCGAACCTCCACGGGGCAGTTAGCTGTAGCACAAGTAAGATTAGTGGTCAACCCATTTATACTACGTTTATCCTGTGATCCCCACCCTCGAGACAAGAGGGCATGTCTGCCAATTTCATCATCCCACAGTATGTTAAAACCGTTACCTGTTATTGCTTTCCGTTAACCTTTTTGGTAATGATTATGATGCAAATCTAAAGAGAAGGGGACTTTCTTGCAAATTTTTTAAGAAGAATTTTGGAATTTTCGATATTTTTTAAATATTTGCATATAACTTTAAAACATTCAAAAACAAATTGTAAAAATGAGCCACAATTTGAATATTGACAAACTCGATTTGCAGATTATCAGCGAAATGATGTCTAATGCTGAGATCTCCTACGCCGACCTGGGGAAGAAATTATTCGTTTCCGGCGGTACCATCCACGTGAGAATGAAGAAATTGCAAGAACTGGGTGTAGTTAAAGGTACTAAATTACATGTAGATTTAAAAATGATCGGCTATGATGTGATCGCTTTTATTGGGATTTACCTCGAAAAGAGCTCCATGTATGATACCGTTGCCAAAGAATTAAGGAAAATACCCGAAATGGTACGTCTTAATTATACTACAGGCAGCTATAGCATGTTTGCGGAAATTATCTGTAAAGATATTACCCAGCTTCGCCGTATCCTCCATGATGAACTACAGAAAATCAAAGGTATTGAAAGGACAGAAACCCTGATTTCCCTCGAAGAGAGCTTCTACAGAACAATTAATGTGGTGGAATAAGATTTTAAGGATGAAGGAGCCGGGTCCTGTTGCTTTTTCATGCTTAATTATTAAATTCCACTATGGTTACACCAGAAATTGCCGACAAAATTCAGCGGTTGGAAGAAAAGTATGCCGCCATGGGGCAGAATCTGTCATCCTATCTGGATGGCCTGCTGTATGCGGACTACCTCACCTACTGGGATTATATTCAGCTGGATGTGTTGCTTAACCTGCAACACCCACGCACGCCGATTCCTGATGAAAGAACTTTCATTATTTATCACCAGATCACGGAATTGTACTTTAAGTTAACGCTGCAGGCCATCGAACAAATCAGCCTCGCACCCGTACTGTCAGCTGAAATTTTTATCACCCAGCTAAAAAGGATCAACAACTATTTCCGCAGTCTCATTAACTCATTTGAAATAATGGTGGATGGGATGGACAAGGAACAGTTCCTGCAATTCCGCATGGCGCTGTTGCCCGCCAGCGGTTTTCAGAGCGGACAATTCCGCATGATCGAAATTTGCTCTACCCGGTTAAATAACCTGGTATATGAAACTATGCGTCCCGGAATGGAGCACCTGGAGCTGAAAGACGTGCTCGACAATATTTACTGGAGAAGCGGCGCCACTGAACTGGCCACAGGGAAAAAAACACTGACCCTGCGCCAGTTTGAACTGAAATACATGGATACCTTCCTGCAAATGGCCACCCGTTATAAAAACACCAATATACAGGCCCGATACCAGCAGCTAGAACGGGAAGAACAGGCCGAAGTAATCCCCCTGTTAAAGGAATACGACCTGAATATCAATGTGCGCTGGCCATTGATGCATTATAAATCGGCCGTAAGGTACCTGCACAAAAAACCGGAAGATATCGCCGCTACCGGTGGTACCAACTGGCAACAATACCTGCCCCCAAAAAATAAGCGCATTGTCTTTTTTCCTGAACTGTGGACAGAAGAAGAGTGCAATAACTGGGGAAAACTGGCCATGGGCGAGTAACCTAAATCTGCTGTGTTGTAAATCTTCTTATATAATATGCTAATAGCGGTACATCTGCTTTTTCCAGCGGATGTGCCGTATCCGGCATAATGGTTAACTGGGCCAGTGGTAAGGCTTTATACACCTCTATTGTTTCCTGGAAAGATACCATGTTGTCGCGGTCGCCCATCATGAGCATACAGGGGGTAACAATCCGGGCATAGTCGTCCTGCTTCAGCAAAGACTGATGCCCCAGCTCTTCAATCAGTTGGGCCGTGCGGTTGACCACCGCTTTCCAGTCGCCCGCCGTATGCCGTTGTTCCAGCACCCGTGCAAAAGCGGGTACTTTCTCTTCGATCAACGCCGGGTTCAGTTGTTTCACCTCCTTGCCGGCAGTAGCCTCATTCCAGTTATATTTGGTGGCAAGGGTAATTACCCGCCCGGTTTTTTCCGGATAATGCCGGGCCAGGTACATGGCTACGTAGCCGCCCATGCTGTATCCGAAAATATGTACAAAATCAAGTTGCCGGCTTTCGAGATAGGAGAGCACCTCTGCAGCAAATACCTGGATACTGAAACCCTGTTCTGAAAATGGTACATCTCCATGCCCGCTGAAATTAAGCTGGTGTACATCGTAATGGTCCGAAAGTGCGGCTGCCAGCGGCTGAAATTGAGAAGCGGCGCCCAGGGCGCCATGTAAAAAAAGTATGGGGAGTTTATTAGTTTGCATTGACTAAAACTAGCATAAACATTTTGGAATAAAAAGTAAGAAAGCCGCTTTTTGCTTTATCCCTTCTGCTTTACGCCCATAATAAAATGTTCCCATATTTTTTTATTATGTTTGCATAGATGTTGCCGATTAATTTTCTTCACTTAAGATGTCCCATCATCAAATAATTTTTTTAAATACTAGTAATGGAATACAATACCACGCGTAATTACCTGATAATGAAGGAATATGGCAGGAATATCCAGAAAATGGTGGAATACCTGGTAACCATAGAAGACGACGATGAGCGTCAGCGTAATGCTATGGCTGTGATTGAGCTCATGGGTACGCTGAATCCGCATTTACGTAATGTGGAAGACTTCAGGCATAAATTATGGGACCATATTTTTAATATTTCTGGTTTTGCCCTGAAAGTGGAATCACCTTACCCGATTCCTACCATAGAAAAGCTGAGAGCTAAGCCCGATAGACTTTCTTATCCCAAAAAATATCCCAGGAACCGCCACTTTGGTAAAAACCTGGAGATGATCATAGACAAAGCCCTGCACGAAGAAAATCCGGAGAAAAAAGAAGGATTTACCCAGTGTATCGGGAATTATATGAAACTGGCCTATACCAACTGGCATAAGGAAAGTGTACACGATGACGCTATCAAGGCGGAATTGCTGGCCATTACCAACAACCAGCTGGAATACCATCCGGGCCACACAGCACACGTAGCCAGCCCTGTGGGCTTTGGCGGCGGCGTTAGCGGTAATGTGGCCGGAGGCGGTGAACAGTTCCGTTCCAGCAACAAACGCAAAAACTTCCAGCAGAATAAATTCAAAAGCAGCAATAACAGCGGCGGCGGAGGCAAAAGCAGGGATAATAACAATAAGCACAATAACAAATACAACAAAAACAGGAACAAGTGAGTAGTGCTTTTGAAGTCAGAGGCGGTAACCGCTTAAAGGGAGAAATTATACCCCAGGGTGCCAAAAACGAAGCTTTACAGATCATCAGTGCAGTGATGCTAACCCCTGAAAAGGTAATCATCAACAATATTCCGGATATCGTAGATGTTAATCTGCTGATAGAGTTGTTAGGAGATGCAGGTGTAAAAATTAATCGTATCAGTCGCGATGTCTGCGAGTTTCAGGCCGATGCAGTGGACCTGAAATACCTCGAGAGTCCCGAATTCAAGAAAAAATCAGGCAAGCTGCGTGGTTCAGTAATGATTGCCGGTCCCCTGTTAGCCAGGTTTGGACGGGCTTTTATTCCTAAACCCGGTGGCGATAAAATAGGCCGGCGCAGACTGGACACCCATATCATTGGTTTCGAGAAACTGGGCGCCCGTTTTGTGTATGATGCCGACGATAACTATTTCCGGCTGGAAACTGCCGGAGGGCTCAAAGGCACCTATATGCTGCTCGATGAACCCAGCGTTACCGGTACAGCCAACATCGTAATGGCAGCGGTACTCGCAGAAGGAACTACTACCATCTACAATGCAGCCTGCGAACCTTACCTGCAGCAGCTTTGTAAGATGCTGAACCGCATGGGCGCACGCATCGGCGGAGTAGGTTCCAACCTCCTCACTATTGAAGGTGTGAAAGAACTCGGTGGCTGCGAACATACCATGCTGCCGGATATGATTGAAATCGGCTCTTTTATTGGTCTTGCTGCCATGACGCAAAGTGAGATCACCATCAAAAATGCCGGTGTCGATAACCTGGGTATTATCCCGGAGAAATTCCGCCAGTTGGGTATTCAGATGGAAATCAGGGGAAATGATATTTACATCCCTTCCCAGGATTCCTACGAAATACAGACTTTCCTGGATGGTTCTATCTTAACCATTTCAGATCATCCCTGGCCGGGCTTTACCCCCGACCTCCTGAGCATTGTGCTGGTGGTGGCTACACAAGCCAAAGGCAGCGTGATGATTCATCAGAAGATGTTTGAAAGCCGCCTGTTTTTTGTTGATAAACTGATAGACATGGGCGCACAGATCGTTTTATGCGATCCGCATCGTGCCGTAGTGATCGGTTTAGGCCGGCAGCACGCATTGCGCGGTATCACCATGTCATCGCCCGATATCCGTGCCGGTGTGTCCCTCCTGATTGCCGCACTCAGCGCAGAAGGAAAGAGCACTATTCAGAACATAGACCAGATTGATCGTGGCTACCAGTATATTGACGAAAGGTTAAGAAAACTCGGTGCAGACATCAAAAGAATATAACAACACATAAGACCAAAATATTATCAGCTCGCTGCATTTCCCTGATAGCTAACAGCTAACAGCTACATCGCTCCACCCAAATACCAGCAAAACATTTTACTGGTTTTTGGGTGTTGCATTTGGAGTAATCAGTAACATTGATTTCAACATCATAATGGAAAAAAAGATCATCATCGTTACCGCGCCTTCCGGCGCCGGCAAAACCACCATCGTAAAAAAATTACTGGCTACTATGCCGGTATTATCCTTTTCTATTTCCGCCAGTACCCGCACCCCGCGTGCCAGTGAAGTAGATGGGAAAGATTACTATTTTCTGTCGTCCGAAGAGTTTCACCGGAAAATAGATGAACACGCCTTTGCAGAATACGAAATGGTGTATGCCGGCAAGTACTATGGTACCCTGAAAAGTGAACTGGAGCGTATCTGGAGCAATGAGCAGATTCCCATGGTGGATATTGATGTAAAAGGGGCATTATCAATCAAAGAAAAGTACCACGACAACGCACTGACAATTTTCATACAGCCGCCCTCGTTAGACGCGCTCCGGGTAAGACTTAGCGAAAGAGGAACCGAAACACAGACCTCCCTCGATGAGCGCCTCGCCAAAGCCCGTTACGAGTTGTCTTTCTCCCATGAATTTGATGAAATCGTGGTAAATGACGAACTGGAGAAGGCTTATGGAGAAGTAAAAAAGCTGGTGACAGATTTTTTAAATATAAAATAGTCGTTTGATTGTTGGTTTTCCTAATTCAGTATTTTTGTTAGGATGGACGGATACACAATAATTATTTTGATTTTCCTGGTACTGTTGGCCGGTTTCTTTTCTGGTATAGAAGCGGCATTTGCCAATGTTAATAAACTTAGCATTGAGCTCAAAAAGAAGCAGGGCCGGGCCACTGGTAAAATATTGGCCAGTCTGAATGAAAACCCCAGCCGCTTCCTGGCTACCAGCCTGGTTGGATTTACGATTACCGTAGTTATTTATGGTATCATGGTGGCGGGATTTTTCCAGCCGGCATGGGATTCACTGACCAGGCAACAGTCAGAGGCCGCTGGTATGCAGCCCCTGGTGATCCTGCTGGAGGTAATCCTGGCTACGCTGATCATGCTGTTCCTGGGATTCTTTATACCCAGGGCTATATTCAGGTCCAGACCAGAAGCACTGCTCGGCTTTTTTGCCCTGCCTATTTCCATGATCGCAAAGCCGCTTTACGTAATCGGTAACGTACTCGTATCAATATCCGAATGGATGCTGAAATACCTGTTCAATGTCCGGCTGCTGGAAAGCGATGAATCCTTTACCCGCGTGGATGTAGAGCATTTTATCAGGCAATCTCAGCAACACCTTGGTGAAAACAACCAGGAGCTGAATACCGAATTGTTTGAAAATGCACTGTCACTCGCCCATGTAAAGATCCGTGGCTGCCTGATTCCCCGTAAGGAAATAGAAGCGCTGGAAATACACCGTCCTATTGGTGATGCGAAGAAAAAATTCATGGAAACCAAACTGTCAAAGATCGTTATCTATGAAGGCTCCATCGACAATATCCTTGGTTATATCCACCAGTTGGATATGTTCAAGGATCCAAAGGAAATCAGCAATATCATTCATCCCATATTAGCAGTGCCTGAAACTATGAGCGCAATAGATTTGCTCAGCAAATTCAATAAGGAACGCAAAAGCATTGCATGGGTGGTTGATGAATTTGGTGGTACGGCAGGCATTGTCACCATCGAAGATGTTCTGGAAGAAATATTCGGAGATATCAAGGATGAACATGATGAAGAAGAGTTTGTAGAGAAGCAGATCGCCGAAAAAGAATATATTTTTTCAGGAAGATTGGAGCTCGATTACTTGAATGAAAGATATGGTTTGGATTTTCCGGAAGATGAAAGTGAAACACTGTCGGGCTATATTATCAATCATCATGAAACCATTCCAAAGATCAAGGAACGCATTATAATTGATGATTATGAGTTTGATATTCTGAATGTTACGGATACCAGGATCGAAATGGTGAAGATGAAGATGTTAATATAGACTTACCCGTTAATCAGGTTGATTTATCAGATATTAATATGATATAATTTTTTCTATAATGTGTGGATTAACCATACAATAACAATTTTGCTAAAACGTTTTTAAAAAAAGTAGTAGGAATTTAACACGGATTGTATACATTTGCTCCAGATGATGTAACACAATGATTTGATTTTTGTTAAAAGGTTGTAAAAAAAGTGTTCCAACATTGATAATAAAATAATTCTTGTTATTTTTGTATTACAATATAAAACGCAACCAGCGATTCTTACTTATTCTGAACGCTTGCCATCAATTAGGTAAGTAGTATAACTGGAAGCTAAAGACATTCTCGAATTCAACTTTTTTGGGGTTAACAAACAATGGATGAAAGGCCGGCTCTTGATTCTTCTCGGGCTGGCTCTTTTTTTTGTACTAACCACTCCCTCCTTTATTTTTTTATTCTCTCTTTTGTTTACCTGAACTTTCTTTTTACGTACTTGCTTCTGCAGGGATGACCAACTACTTAAAGCAGCATTAAAATAAGGTGATTTTATACGTGGCTTACTGTAATTTGTAGTATTCAACTGCTATATTTGTGATCCTTAACAGGAAACTGTATTCAACATCGTTCGACCGTATAAAGTATGTTAAAGAAATTATTTGAAAATAATGAGGATAAGGCAGAAATGTCTTTTTTCGACCACCTGGAAGACCTGAGGTGGCACCTCGTCAGGTCGGCCCTGGCACTTGTGGCATTTAGCATATTTGGCTTCGTGTATACACAGGAGATCCTTGACAATGTTATTTTCGGACCCACCAACGCAGATTTCCCCTCCTATGTGGTGCTTTGTAAGATAGGACATTGGGCAGGCCTCGGAGATCGGCTTTGTATTACGCCTGTAAAGGTGCAGTTTCTGAACTACAAGATGGTGGGACAGATCATGCTGCAGTTTAAATTGGCTTTCATCATCGGCTTTATTTGTGCCTTCCCGTACATTTTCTGGGAGTTCTGGCGCTTTGTAAAGCCCGCATTGAAGGAAAAGGAGCTGAAAGGGGCGAGAGGCGTTATTTTCTGGGTTTCCTTTCAATTTTTCCTTGGGATATGTTTTGCCTATTTCCTGATGGCGCCTTTTACCATCAACTTCCTCGCATCCTATACAGTAACAGCGAAAGCTGTTAACCAGTTTTTTATAGATGATTACTTTGATCTGATGACGCAGATCGTACTGGGTATGGGACTGTTGTTTGAACTGCCTATCCTGGTATTCTTCCTCACCAAATTAGGGATACTCACCCCGGATTTCCTCCGTTCCTACAGACGGCATGCGATTGTGGTGATCCTCATCCTGGCAGCTATTATCACACCTCCCGATCTGGTAGACCAGCTGATTGTATTTGTGCCGTTATACTGTCTTTATGAAATCAGTATCTTTATATCGAAAAAGGCGCTGAAAGATCGCGAAGACAAGATGGCAAAGACGGAAGTTGAAGAGTGGTCGTAATTATCTCTAATCTGTAAACACGTAATTGAAATGGAAAATATTGCATTTAATCTTACACTGCCTGTAGCTATTGGCTCAGATCACGCAGGGTTTGAGTATAAGGAAGAAGTAATTTCTTACCTGGAATCAAAGGGGCTGCAGGTAAAAGATTATGGCACCCATTCCAAAGATTCTGTGGACTACCCTGACTATGCACACCCTGTATCTACTGCTGTTGAAAGAGGCCAGGCCGCATTTGGTATCCTGGTTTGCGGAAGCGCTAACGGTGTGGCTATTACGGCAAACAAACACCAGGGCATCCGTGCAGCTATCTGCTGGGGGGAAGAACTGGCAAGATTGGCCCGTTCTCATAACAACGCAAACGTATTGTGTATACCTGCCCGCTTTGTAGATATTCCCGTAGCTACGGAGATGGTGGAAATCTTTATCGGTACCCCGTTTGAAGGTGGCCGTCACCAGGATAGGGTACGTAAGATGGCCTGCCTGTAACGGTTTAAAGCCACATATCACTTTTTACTCTAACGAATACACGAAAATGTAGTAATATTAAAGAGCCGGCTATCAACCGGCTCTTTTTTTATTAAAGATTGTGTGATCTGTCCAATTAAAAAATGCTCCATGAGAGTTCCTGTTATTGTCATTTGTTTGCTCCTCCTTAATGCCGCACAGGCGCAGGTGAAAACAACAAATAGCGCCACTACGGAAAACAATTCCGTAGCGGCAAAGTATGGCGAAACCATTACTCCTGCAGCAGTAAGTAAGCAATTGCACATCATTGCCGGAGCTGGCATGGAGGGAAGGGAAACAGCTACTGCAGGACAGGAAAAGGCAGCAGCGTATATTATCAGCCAGTTTAAAGCCGCCGGTCTGCAACCCGGCGCTGATGGTAAATGGGAACAATATTACCCATTGTATGCCGACAGTTTACTGAACAGTACTATCACTGTAAAGGGACAAACATTTTTATACGGAAAAGATTTTTTGTCGGACCTGCGAAACGGGGTAGCACAGGATCTTAACGCTGAACAGGTTATATACGCAGACATGGGCATCGTTAACGCCACGCAGGACGACTACCGTCAACAGGATGTGACTGGAAAAGTTGTAATGATCCGTGATGTGGTGAAAAAAGGAATGCATCGTGATAAAAGCAACCTGGAAGACAAAATAAAGGCAGCCCATGATAAAGGCGTAGCTGCTATCCTGGTAATATCTCCTTCCGCCGGGCGTTTCAGCGCATTAAACCAGCAGAAGCTCCGGACAACCGGGCTTTACTGGCAAAAAGATACAACGGCACGTCCTAACGTATACTTTATCACACCGGCGCTGGCATCTGCTATCATGGGCATTGAAAACAGTGCAGATCTGCTGGAAGACCTGGATAATGGAAAAAAGGTACCCGCCCTGATCAACACCAGTATCCACATTGTATTTGAAAAAGCCGCCACCATTCTCCATCCCTCCAATGTACTGGTCTACCTGGAAGGTACCGATAAAAAAGAGGAAATCGTTTTCGTGACCGCCCACTATGACCATCTCGGGAAAGAAGATGATAAGATTTACTATGGCGCCGATGATGATGGATCCGGTACCAGCGCAGTTATAGAGATTGCTGCTGCTTTTGCACGGGCTAAAAAGGCAGGTAAGGGGCCTCGCAGGAGTATGGTGTTTATGACTGTATCCGGGGAAGAGAAAGGCTTGCTGGGATCCCGGTATTATACCGAGCACCCGGTTTATCCGTTAGAGCATACCGTGGCAGATCTCAATATTGACATGATCGGACGTATTGACCCGGCGCATGAAAAGGATACCAATTACCTCTACATCATTGGCGATAATAAACTCAGTTCCGAATTGCGGCCCATCAATGAAAAGGCAAACAATACCTATACACAACTCAAACTGGATTATAAATACAACGACCCCAATGACCCGGAAGGCTTCTATTACCGCTCCGATCACTATATGTTTGCCCAACATGGCATCCCCATTATTTTCTATTTCAATGGTACCCATGCCGATTATCACGCCCATACAGACACGGTGGAGAAGATCAGTTACGAACTACTGGCCAAACGAGCCCGCCTTGTTTTTTATACGGCCTGGGATATCGCTAACCGGGATCGTAAACTGGTGGTGGACAGACACGAAAGATAAAGATACGCAGGCGTAGTTTGCAGCACCTGGGAAATCAGGCTTAATCCCCCACTATACCGGCTTTACGGTGTGTAAAAACGTTTTTGTTTATTTTAACAAAATTTTTTAAATTGTGTATAGGGTCTTTATTCATTTAAACCATACATAATTCTTTTGTATTTGTAGAACTGGTGAATGTAGGGATCAGTTAGTTAGTAAGTGTTAGCAAGTCATTTTTTGAGAGTCGGTCTCCCCAATTAAACATTTTTAACTAAGCTGTTGTTGTTCAATATGAAAACACCCGCCACCTTTTCTATACGAAAACACTATTTAGCAAGGAGAGTTTCCCTGCGTCCTATTGACCGATGTTGTGACGGAAAACACCTGAGTTACATGCATTTTTAGAACCTAGTTTATATATAGTCCTGGTTGTTCAGAATAATGTTGAAAAACGGAGACGCAATTACACGCGGTGGCAAAATCCTGCCATGATATTTAACTACGCTTTGTGACACCTTAAAATGAGAATGCATGAATAATTTTTATAGCGCTTACTGGTGGATCTTTTTGCTAAGAGGGATTTTTGCCCTGGTATTGGGGGTACTGGCTGTCGGTTGGCCTGGCGTCACCTTTGCTACCCTGATTGTTTTCCTTGGAGCGTACCTGTTTATTGCGGGCTTGTTTGCGATCATGGGCGCCATTGCTGCCCGTAAAACAAACGAAAACTGGGGTATTTTCTTATTCTCTGGTCTACTGGGCGTTATATTAGGCATCCTTACCTTTTACAATCCGTTCGCGACCGGCGCGACACTTATTTACCTGATAGCTTTCTGGGCCATGGTGGCCGGCCTGTTTGAAATAATTGTTGCCATCAGGCTGAGAAAAGTGATTACCGGCGAAGGCTGGTACATTGCCGGCGGTTTGCTGACGATTATTTTCGGTATTATCCTGGTCTCCAACCCTATAGCTGCCGCAGTAACGCTTACGTGGATGTTTGGCATATATGCCATTGTAACCGGTGTTATGCTGATATCGTTGTCATTCAGATTGCGCAGCAGGCATTGAACAATAGCTGAAACTAAAGACTGGTACCTGTTCACTATTTCAACATACCCCATATGCAAGCTTATTCTTTAACTAAAAACTATTCCTTATGATTACTATAACACCCGATTAAGGCACCTGTATCAGCTGTATTTCAGGGTGTTGATACCTCCCTGTCTGACAAGGCTTTACAGGTGCCGGCAGTACCCACCGGAAGGAGAGCTGGTGGCATACCATTGCTGTCAACCTTTATTCTCCCGGTCATTAAAAGGCCGTTGCTGTAGCTAATTGTGAATAACTTAAAGTTAACCGTTATGTCATCCACCGAATTCAATAATCTGTTACTGGGAAATGCCGATTTTCTGCGGCCATACGCAGTGACCTTGACTAAAGACTCAGAGTCAGCCAAGGATCTTTACCAGGAAACACTGTTCAGGGCACTGTCGAACCGCGATAAGTACCTCGCGGGCACCAATATCAGGGCCTGGCTGTATACGATCATGCGAAATATCTTTATCAATAACTACCGCCGCGGTAACCGGCAGTACCGGTTGCTCGATAACGCGGTTGGAGACTACCTGCTGAGTCATCAGCCCTCTGCCATCGGTAATTTCGCAGAATCAGACCTGCGGGTGAAAGATGTACAAATGGCAGTGTATAACTTGCCGGTCATCTTTAAACAACCATTCCTGCTGTATTTTGAAGGCTATAAGTATTACGAAATTGCAGCGATCCTGAATGAACCATTGGGAACAGTGAAAAGCCGTATTCATTTTGCCCGTAAGATGTTGAAAACCCGTATCACCAGACACTGATGCACCGTACTGAATAAAATTACCCGGTCAAGTCAGGCTTTGAGGTAACTGAAGTCTGCAAACCCTCAGCAACACACTGTCAGCTGCCACTAATACTATGATTATCAAGTAGTAATCTAAGGATTGTTTAATTATAAGATGTACTGTTATCTGTTCACCACCTGCAGATAAATAAGTGGTATCCCTGCTGTATGCCTGTTTGCGGACTTCCGTTATCCGGTCCCCGAAAAATACCGTGAATTATTCCCCCGATTCCCCCAATAACACACAATTCTTTGTTAAATAACCATTTATTGTTAAGTAATTTGTACAATTACCGGTTTTAAACCGTTATTTAGCAGTGAACTAATCAAAACTTTTCCGGATCCTGCTATGGTCTGTGTCCCGGATCCAACAATGCTTATATGGCAAAAGTAACCTTCAACAACAAGAATGCTATGTTCTTTCCTGCACTGAAATCGGCTGTGGAAGAGTATTTCAAATCAAACAACATTAAAAAAACAGGTAACTGGAAATTATATATTAAAACGGCGGTTCTCCTCCCTGTGGCGGTAGCGCTGTATTTGTCGGTGTTATTTATAAGCATGCCGGTTGCTATCTCGGTAACTTTATGCGCCATATTGGGCTTTGTACTGGCAAGCATTGGCTTTAATGTGATGCATGACGCCTGTCATGGGAGTTATTCTACCAACAACCGCGTAAACGATACCCTGGGTCTCACCCTCAATGCGCTTGGCGGCAACGCCTTCATCTGGAAACAGAAGCATAATATTATTCACCACACCTACACCAATGTGGATGGTTTGGACGATGATATCGCAAAAAGCCCGCTGATGCGGCAGTGCAGCTCCCAGAAATGGGTGCCTATGCATAGAATCCAGCATATATATGTAATACTGATATACGCCATTTCTTCTTTTGCCTGGGTATTTATCATGGATTTCGTAAAATACCTGAGCCGTAAAGTATATACTACTCCGCTGCAACCCATGAAATTAACCGATCACATGGTATTCTGGGGCAGCAAAGTATTATACATCGCGTTCTATATTGCCCTGCCTATTGTACTCGTTGGCTGGCAGGCCTGGGCCATCGGTTTTGCTGTTATGCACCTGGTAATGGGCTTCACCCTTGCCATCGTATTCCAGCTGGCACACGTAGTGGAAGAAACCGAATTTGAGGCAGTGGGACAAGATGCGCGCGTTATCGAAAACGAATGGGCTATCCACCAGATTAAAACCACCGCCAACTTTGCACCTGGCCACAAACTGATTTCATGGTTTGTAGGCGGACTGAATTACCAGGTAGAACATCACCTGTTTCCCCGTATCAGCCACGTGCATTATCCGGCACTCAGCAAAATAGTAGCCGCCAAATGCGCCGAACATAACCTGACCTACAATTGTATCCCTACCATGCAGGGAGCCGTAGTATCGCATTTCCGGTTTATGAAGGCATTGGGCGCAAAACCGTAAGCGTATTTTTGTCGGTGTCAGGATTAGGCTGATTTTGTCTTTCCCCGGATTAGGCTGATTTAAATGATTTCAGGATTATTTTTTGAAAAGATTAGCGAAGATAAAAGTGGATATCCGCTTCTGTCTTCGCTAATCTTTTTAAAATCCTGAAATCATTTAAATCAGCCTAATCCGGGGAAAGACAAAATCAGTCTAATCCTGATAAAGACAAAATCCGTACTTTTACACCCTTCTGTAATACTCATCTTACTACAAAATAAAATATAAACAGCAGTCGTGATGAAGGCAAATTATTTAGACGAGCTTAACGAACAACAGCGGGAAGCAGTAATACATATCAACGGCCCAATAATGATTGTAGCAGGCGCCGGTTCGGGAAAAACCAAGGTGCTCACCACCCGTATAGCTCACCTGATGCGGAATGGTGTAGATGCGTTTAATATTTTATCACTCACCTTTACCAATAAGGCGGCCCGTGAAATGAAAGAACGTGTGGAAAAGATCCTCGGCGGCAGCGAAGCCCGCAATCTTTACATCGGTACCTTTCACTCCGTTTTTGCCCGCCTGCTCCGTGGTGAAGCCCATCGCCTCGGCTATCCGAACGATTTTACCATTTATGATACCGACGATGCCAAAAGCGTTATCAAAACAATTATCAACGAGCTGAATCTCGATGATAAACATTATAAGCCCAACTTCGTATACAACCGTATCTCCGCTGCCAAAAACAGCCTGATGGGACCGGAAGAATACCAGATGGACAACCTGGTACAACAGGAAGATATGCGCGCCAACAGGCCGCTGATTGGTAAGATCTACGATATGTACGCCAAACGTACCTTTAAGAACGGCGCTATGGACTTCGATGACCTGCTGTTCAAAATGTTTGTACTGCTCAAAACATTCCCGGAGGTACTACACAAATATCAGCACAAATTCAAGTATATCATGATCGATGAGTACCAGGATACCAACCCTGCACAGTATGAAATCATCAAATTACTTGGTGCGGTAAATGAAAATATTTGTGTAGTGGGAGATGACGCACAAAGTATCTACTCCTTCCGCGGCGCTACTATAGAAAATATCCTCCAGTTTGAAAAGGACTATGATGATGTGAAAGTGGTGAAACTGGAACAAAACTACCGGAGCACAAAGTCGATCCTCAATGTTGCTAACGAAGTAATTGCGCACAACAAAGGACAAATCGAAAAAAATCTCTGGACCGATAATACAGAGGGCGATACCATTAAACTGGTACGCACCATGACGGATAATGAAGAAGGTAAGTTTGTAGCAGATACCATCGCAGAACAAAAGCTGCGAAACCACTACGATAACCGCGACTTCGTGATCCTTTACCGTACCAACGCCCAGAGCCGTTCCTTCGAGGAAAGCCTGCGCCGCAAAGCCATTCCCTACCGCATCTTTGGGGGCTTGTCGTTCTACCAGCGTAAAGAAATCAAGGACTTTGTAGCGTATCTCCGCATTACCATGAATACCCGCGATGAGGAAAGCCTGAAAAGGATTGTCAACTACCCGGTGCGTGGTATCGGTAAAACCACTATCGATAAAACCATTGTACTGAGCAACGACCACAACATTACCATGTGGGAAGTGCTGGAAAGAGCCAGGGAGTTTGGTTTCAAAGGAGGTACGGTAGAAGCCATTGAAGCCTTTGTGATCATGATCAAAAGCTTCCAGGCGCTGCTCTCTAACCACAACGCATATGATGTGGCGGTAGCGGTTGGCAAATCCACTAACCTGGTAAAAGAACTGTTCAACGATAAAACTACGGAGGGCCTTGCCCGTTATGAAAACGTGCAGGAATTACTGAACTCTATCAAGGAGTTCACAGAAACCCCGGATGAAGAAGGAGAACTGCTCGACAAAAGCATGGGCTCCTATCTCCAGCAAATTACCCTGCTCACCGATGCTGATCAGGGCAATGACGAAAACAGCGATGTGGTGAAACTGATGACCATCCACGCGGCAAAAGGACTTGAGTTCCCGGTAGTATTCACGGTAGGACTGGAAGAAACCCTTTTCCCCAGTGGCATGTCTATCAATACCCGTGAAGAACTGGAGGAAGAAAGACGCCTGTTTTATGTGGCCATTACCCGTGCAAAAGCACGGTTATGGCTTACCTATGCTAATAGCCGTTATCGCTTTGGAAACCTGGTACAGAATGAGCCCAGCCGCTTCCTGGAAGAAATGCCGGAGAAATTTATAGACCGCAGCTATGCCGGCGGTGGTAGTGTACGTAACGCTTTTGGTGGAGGCAACACTTCCGGCTGGAGCAACAGCAACAATATGTTTGACCGGATGCAGAAGAAAACACCGGCCCAGCAATCGCAGCCGGCAGCTCAGAAACCTGCTGCCAAGCCGACTTTCTCTGCTGCCACCACGCATGTGCCTTCCGAAAACTTTACTCCCGACGACCCGGCCGGTATGGAACCAGGTATGCAGGTAGAGCATCAGAAATTTGGTTTCGGCACTATCGCAGCTATGGAAGGCGCGCCTAATAACAGGATCGCCACCATTTTGTTCCCTAAGGGAGGTGGTGAAAAGAAGATCATGCTGAACTACGCCAAACTGAGGATCGTTAGATAATGCTTACCGCTATTCAAAAACTCCGGCAGTTTTGTGCTTACCAGGAACGGAGTCACCAGGAAACGAAATACAAATGCCTGGAGCTCGGATTGAGAGGCCATGAAGTAGACGAAGCCATCGCAGAGTTGATAGCAGACAATTTCCTCAACGAAGAACGATTTGCCAAAGCCTATGCCGGTGGCAAATTCAGGATCAAACAATGGGGCAGGAAGAAAATCCTGATGGAGCTGAAGCAGAAACAGGTATCTACCTATTGCATCAAAAAGGGGATGGAGGAGATTGATGAAGACGATTATGCCACGGTGCTGCTAAAGCTCACAGAAAAGAAATACCAGTCGCTGAAAGGAGAAATCCCGATGAAGCGGAAATATAAAACAATGCAATACCTGCTGCAACGAGGGTTTGAATCCGAGTTAATCAACGATGCGCTTGAACAAATCGCAAATAAAGAGGTCTAAGCAGGCAATAATTTGAAAAGTTTCTAATCAGTCAGGCCGTAATTTTGTGATCACAATAACCGATAATGTCAGATCTGAAAGTAACACTCATACAGTCGCAATTGCACTGGGAAGATAAAGAAGCTAACCTGCGCATGTTTGATGAAAAAATCAACAGCATACAGGAAAGAACAGAAGTGGTTATTTTACCCGAAATGTTCAGCACCGGCTTCAGCATGCAGTCGGCACGCCTGGCTGAAACCATGGATGGCAGTGCCGTACAGTGGATGAAGAAAAAGGCGGCAGAGAAGAATATTATTATCACCGGCAGTCTCATCATCGAAGAAAACGGACAATACCAGAATCGCCTGGTGTGGATGCTTCCCAATGGCACGTATGGTACTTATGACAAGCGCCACTTATTTGGTTATGCAGGGGAGCAGGACCATTACCAGCCTGGCGATAAACGCCTGATTGCACAGGTGAAAGGCTGGAAGATCAATCTGAGCATCTGTTACGACCTGCGTTTCCCGGTATGGGCCCGCAATAACATACAGCCGGAAACAAACGAACCGGCTTATGATGTACTGATCAATGTAGCCAACTGGCCACAGCGACGTAAAACCGCCTGGACCACCCTTTTACAGGCCCGAGCCATCGAAAACCAATGCTATGTGATTGGCGTAAACAGGGTAGGCAACGACGGAAACGACATCTATCACAGCGGTGAATCCAGTTTGATCGATCCTATGGGCGAAATCATTTACCGCAAATCAGACGACGAAGATATTTTTACGTATACGCTTCAACGTGAACGTCTCACCGAAGTAAGGAAAAATATTCCTTTCCTCAAAGATGCAGACGCATTCACAATTTTGCCAAAAGGATAGTTTAGTGAATTGCGGCGGCTCACCGTATCCATACCGCAAATCTTATCCGCTTTATTTAACAGTTAACAGCTAAAGGCTGACAGCTATACAATTTCTTTTCCATGCTCCTGCAGTCCGTCCACCATATCGCTATTATTTGTTCAGACTACCCGCGTAGCAAAACATTTTATACCGATGTGCTGGGCCTGCAGGTGATACGTGAGGTATACCGCGAAGAGCGGGATTCCTGGAAGCTGGATCTCGCCCTGGGCAACCAATATATTATTGAATTATTTTCTTTCCCCGGTCCGCCGGCAAGAATAAGCCGTCCTGAAGCGGCCGGATTACGCCACCTGGCATTTGCTGTAGCAGACATCACCGCCGCAGTGGCTGTGTTACAGGAAAAAGGCATAATAACAGAGCCCATCCGTATTGATCCCCATACCCAGCAACGATTTACATTTTTTGCAGATCCTGATGGGCTGCCTTTAGAGCTATACGAAGTAAACTCACGTCCGTAAAATTTTAATGTATGTCTGTAACCTACGTCAACGCCAGGATATTTACCGGCGAGGAGATATTGGAAAACCATGCTTTAACTACTGACCAGGGCAAAATAACCAGCATTGCACCTGTGACTGAGAAAGCAGCGGCCAGTAGGGAAATAGACCTGAAAGGAGCGCTGCTGGCGCCTGCGTTTATCGATTTACAGATCTATGGTGGTAATGGGCAGGTGTTTTCCTTGTACCCATCGGTTACCTCGCTGGCGGCCACTGTTGCCTACAGTAAAGGCGGCGGGGCCGCCTGGATTATGCCTACAGTGGCTACCATTGCCCCTGAAATAATGCTGGAGGCCATGAAAGCGGTAAGGGCGTACTGGGAACAGGGTGGGGAAGGTGTACTAGGCCTGCACCTGGAAGGACCTTTTATCAATCCCATCAAAAAAGGGGCGCATCTCGAACAATATATTCATGCGCCGGCACAAGCCGATATCGACTGGATACTGGAAAACGGCAGGGATGTGGTGAAAATTATGACCCTGGCGCCGGAATGCTGCGATCCTGAACTGGTGCGGCAGTTGGAAGCAGCCGGCATCGTGATATCTGCGGGGCATAGTAATGCTACCTACGCCCAGGCCTATACGTCGTTTGATTACGGCATTCATCATGCCACGCATCTTTTTAACGCCATGTCGCCGTTGGAAAGTCGCGCTCCGGGTATTGTAGGGGCTATTTATGATCATCCGAAGGTGTCTGCCAGCATTGTGGCAGACGGGGTACACGTGGATTTTGCATCTATCCGTATCAGTAAAAAAATTATGAAAGACCGCCTGTTTCTTATTACAGATGCGGTGGAGGAAAATAAAGAGGGCGGCTATATATACCTGCGGGAGAAAGATCGCTACGTAAGTGCCACCGGTGTGTTATCCGGCTCCTGCCTTACCATGACAAAGGCTGTCCGCAATTGCGTAGAGCAGGTTGGCATTCCGCTGGAGGAGGCATTACGTATGGCGTCGTTGTATCCTGCCCGCGCAATAGGCCGTGAGCAGGCATTGGGCCGTATTGCGGTGGGCTATGATGCCTCGCTGATTGCCATTGCCTCAAACTGGGATACTACAGTATACTGTTAATAGCCCTATCTTCGCAGCATTAATCATACTGTATATCCACATGAGTGCACTAACTCGTTTTTTTAAAAAAGACCGGTATAAAAATCTCTTCCTGCTAACCTGGCTGGTGCTGGGCCTTTTACAGGCCTGCTTCTCCGAGTTGTGGGATGATGAAGCCTATTATTGGGTGTATTCGCGTCACCTCGACTGGGGATACTTCGATCACCCGCCAATGATTGCCCTGCTGATCAAAATAGGATACGGTATTTTTCATAATGAGCTGGGTGTAAGACTGCTGATTGTTGTGGTAAATACGCTTACGCTGTGGATTACAGCAAGGCTCATCGCTTCCAAAGACAATAAACTTTTTTACCTGCTTATAGGCGCCATGGGCGCTATGCAGATAGGGGGCATACTGGCAGTGCCGGATGTGCCGCTGATATTTTTTGCTGCCATTTACTTCTGGGTATATCGTAATTTTATAAATGAACAAACCTGGAAGAATACTATCCTGCTGGGACTTTCCATGGCCTTGATGTTCTACAGTAAATACCATGGTGTTTTACTGGTATTCTTTACCGTATTGTCCAACATCAACCTGGCGAAGGTATTCAAGTTCTATGTTGCCTGTATTATTACTACTGTGCTGTTCCTGCCACATATTTACTGGCAGTATACACACGGCTTCCCGTCTCTTCAATATCACCTGGTAGACCGTAATGCTTCTTCCTATGATATCAGTTACTCGCTCGATTACCTGGGTGGCCAACTATTGCTATTCGGCCCGTTGCTGGGTTGGCTGATATTGTACTATGCATTCCGCAGCCCAATACAGAACTCCTTTGAACGGGCGCTTAAATTCTGTGTGATCGGGGTGTTGTCTTTTTTCCTGCTAAGCACTTTCAAAGGCAGGGTAGAGGCTAACTGGACGGTGATGCTGTTTACCCCGGTGGTGATATTGGCGCATCAGGCTATAGTAAGAAAAGGCTGGTCACAAAAATGGCTGCTCTACACTTTGCCGGTGACGCTGCTGCTGGTGTTGGTAACGCGGGTATATATGGTATGGGATTTTATGCCGGGGGTAGAAATACGGCCGGAAATCCATCATAACAAGGAATGGACATCGCAGGTGGCTGCCCGTGCACAGGGAAAGCCGGTTGTGTTTATCAACAGCTATCAGCGGCCATCGAAGTATATGTTTTATACCGGGCAGCTGTCGTACAGTCTTAACAGCCGCTATTCCCGCAGAAGCCAGTACAATTTCTGGGATACAGAAACGGAGTTATGGGGTAAGCCAGTGATGGTGGTTTTTGAACCCGGCATGGGAATTCCTATTACGGATAGCTTAAAAACCGCACATGGCACCTGGGATTATAATATCCAGTCAGATTATTATTCTTACTCGCTCATACAATTAAAACCAGCCCTGAAAAGCATTAAGGCTAAACGCGGAGAACATGTAAATGTGATCCTGCAGCCTAATAATGATTATCACCAGCCTATCCGGCTCGATAGGACCAACGAGCCTGTACTGGGTTATGGATTTACCGCCAAAGACGAGAGTTTTCCACCGGTGAAATCTACCATGACATTGGAAAAGGCAGTATTACGCCGGTTAATCAACCTGGAAGTAGTGATGCCGGACCAACCCGGGAAGTACCAATTGAAATTCTCCGTATTTGCCGGTGACATGCCGGGTACACACAACAGCCCTGTTATTCCGGTGATTGTGGAGAAGTAAAGCCTTCGGCTTGTCTTTCCCAGGATTAGACTGATTTAGATGATTAGACTGATTTTTTGATTTAAAATGATTTTGGGAGATATAAGCGGATAAAAAATTCGCTGATATCTCCCAAAATCATTTTAAATCAAAAAATCAGTCTAATCATCTAAATCAGTCTAATCCTGAGAAAGACAATCGCCGAAGGCGATCCCCTCCGCTTAAATCATTACTGCTGAAAAGCATTCCACCCCTGGGCTACCAGCTTAAACTTGTTGCCACCTTTGGTATGGATATGAGCGCCTTCGGTAATATCGGCCATGTAGCCAATGACGCTGATTTGTTCATTGAGTACAATTTTATCGTAGTCCTGTTGTTTCATGGTGAACAGCAGTTCGTAGTCTTCCCCGCCGCTAAGTGCGCAGGCAGTAGGGTCAAGACCCAGTTTCATGGCTATTTCCTTGCTTTCCTGGGCAATCGGGATCTTTTCCTCGTACAATACTACCCCTAAGTTACTTTGTTTAGCGATGTGGAGTATTTCTGAGCTGAGGCCGTCGCTTACGTCCATCATGGAAGTAGGTCTGATATCTTCCTGTTGGAGGAATTCGATGATATCTTTACGGGCTTCCGGTTTCAGTTGCCGGCCAATGATATAGGTCTGGTCTTCCAGGTCCGGTTTTACGCCGGGGCTTTCCATAAAGATCTTTTTTTCTCTTTCCAGCAGGGTGAGGCCCAGGTAGGCTGCGCCCAGATCACCGGTAACGCAGAGCAGATCACCCTTTTCGGCGGTAGATCTTTTCACAAAGGTATCCGGGGTTACTTCGCCGATAGCGGTAACACTTATAACAAATCCTTTCTGTGAGTTGCTGGTATCGCCGCCCACGAGGTCTACGCCATATTTTTCACAGGCAGCGTATACGCCTTCATAAAATTCATTGAGCGCTTCCAGTGAGAAACGGTTAGAGAAAGCAATGCTTACTGTGATTTGGGTAGGGGTGGCGTTCATCGCGTAGATGTCGGATAGGTTTACTACTACAGACTTATACCCCAGGTGTTTCAGAGGAGTATACATCAGGTCGAAATGGATGCCTTCTACCAGCATATCGGTGCTGATCACCGTTTGTTTGCCAAAATGGTCAATAACGGCAGCATCGTCGCCCACACCAAGAACAGTGCTGGCATTTTGTATTTCAATGTTCCTGGTCAGATAGTCGATTAAACCAAATTCTCCCAGGTCCTGTATTTCTGTTCTTTCTTCCATCTTTTATTTACCGTTAACAAGGTCTTGTAATGCGTTATGAATATGGCCGTTGGTAGCCAGTAGTTCCTTTTGATAAGGAGAATATCGGTTTCCGGAGAAGTCGGTCACTTTGCCTCCGGCTTCTTCCACGATCAGGAAGCCGGCTGCTGAATCCCATGCCTGGAGGTGATGTTCATAAAACCCGTCGAACCGGCCGCAGGCCACCCAGCAAAGGTCTATGGCCGCAGATCCGAGGCGGCGTACAGGAATGCCCTGTTTTACAACATGTTCAAGGACCTGTAAAGGGTTGTTGGGCATGTCCTGCCATTTATACGCGAACCCGGTTACCAGGAAGGAGGTGCCTATCTCGGCTTTGTTGGAAACGTGGATGGGCACACCGTTCAGGGTGGCACCTTTACCTTTTTCAGCAACAAACAGCTCGTTCATAAACGGGTTATATACCGCGCCCAGTACCATTTCCCCGTCCTGTTCCACCCCTATGGATACACAACAAATGGGAATGCCGTTGGCGTAGTTGACAGTGCCGTCAATGGGATCGATGATCCATTTTATGGTGGAGCCGGTTTTCATCTCCCCAACTTCTTCACTCAGGATAAAGTGATCTGGATAAGTTTCCCTGATAATGTTGATGATGGCTGTTTCTGATCGCTTATCCACTTCCGTTACCAGGTCGTTAACAGAACTTTTACTGCTCACCTCGAAAGGGCCATTGAAATATTGTTGCAGTATTTTTCCGCTGGCTTCAGTAGCTTTGAGTAAAGTTGTTTTTAACATGCCGCAAAGGTAATTACGAATTGCGAATTATGAATTGCGAATTATAGCCTACATCTTTGGATATTTTGTATGTATAGAAGACTTGTTGATAACTCATAACCTGTAATTCGGAATTATCTGTCATCTTATATTCAATATTCCACTTATTTTTGTACTTCAATTAAAGAGAGGGAAAGTTAATGGCCATTATAGGTAATCTTATTTCCAGGTCACTACGCATCAGGAAGAAGTTCACGTTTAAGTTAGGAACACCTCGCCAATACCAGCTGCAGGTGCTGCACCGGTTGCTGGAGAAGGCCAAGGAGACAGAGTTTGGTCGCCACTACCAATTCCAGGACGTGCTGGATAGCCCCAATTTCATCGGACAATACCGTGAAAAAGTACCCGTGCATAACTACACCAAAATGCACAAGGAGTGGTGGTATCGTTGCCTCGAGGGCGAGGCCAATGTGAGCTGGCCCGAGAAAATCAAATATTTTGCATTGAGTTCAGGTACTTCGGAGTCTGCCAGCAAGCATATCCCCGTTACCAAAGCAATGCTGAAAACCGTGAAGAAAGTAGGTGTAAAGCAGCTGTATTCTATGGCTAACTTTAACATACCACCCCGTTCCTTTGAAAAAGGAATCCTGATGCTGGGGGGTACTACTTCATTATATGAGAAGGGTGATTACTACGAAGGGGATATGAGCGGTATTCAGGCCAAGAATATTCCCAAGTGGTTTCGCCGTTTCTATAAGCCGGGAGGCAAAATATCCCGTAAACCCAACTGGGAGCAGCGTATTAAACTGATTGTACGCAAGGCCCGCGAATGGGACGTAGGTACGGTGTGTGGCGTACCTGCCTGGGTACAGATTGTACTGGAAGAAATCATCAAGTATCACGGCGTTAAGAATATCCATGAGATATGGCCTAATCTGGCCGTGTATATTCACGGAGGGGTATCTTTTGAGCCCTACCGCGACAGCTTCCAGAAACTGTTGGGTAAGCCTATTGCGTTTATTGAAACATATATGGCTTCCGAAGGATCTTTTGGATTCCAGGCCCGTCCGGGTACCAGGGGTATTAAGCTGGTGCTCAATGCGGGGATCTTCTATGAGTTTATTCCTTTCAACGAGGAAAACTTTGATGCAGAAGGAGAGGTGAAGCCTAATCCTAAATCTTACATGATCAACGAGGTGGTGGAAGATGTGGAATATGCCGTGATGTTGTCTACCTGTGCCGGTGCATGGCGCTATCTGATTGGTGATGTGGTGAAGTTCACTTCCGTAAAAGAGCATGAAATTGTGATTGTTGGCCGTACAAAACAGTTCCTCAGTCTTTGCGGGGAGCACATGAGTATCGACAACATGAACAAAGCCATAGATAACGTACAAAAGAAACTGGGTATTACAGTAAGGGAGTTTACCGTAGCCGGTTTCCCTTATCAGAACCTGTTTGCACACCGTTGGTATGTGGGTACGGATACGCCAGGTGTAAATGCAGAACAAGTGCGTGAAATCATTGATCAAACCCTCAGCGAGGTGAATGATGATTACGCCGTAGAGCGCTCTGCAGCACTGAAGGAAGTATTTGTGGAAATATTACCTAACGACGTGTTTATTGATTACCTCCGTTGCAAAGGCAAGGAAGGCGCCATGAACAAGTTTCCACGTGTAATGAAAGGTGAGAAACTAAAAGACTGGGAGAAATTCCTGGTCGGAAGAACCGTTAAGAATTAGGTAGCACCTGTGACACGGAAATTATAAGCATGATAGCATCAATTGTAGCGGGACTGGGGCTGGGATTATTTCTTTCTTTATCGGTGGGCCCGGTAATATTCGCGATCATAAAATACAGTATTAATAATGGCTTTAAGGCAGGGATCAGTTTCGCGCTGGGCGTGTCTTTCAGCGATATTATGTTTGTATTGACAGGTAACCTGGCTACTTCTTTTATCAGCGACCTGGAGGAATACAAGCGTTCTATTGGTGTGGGTGGCGGAATTTTGCTGATAGCCATGGGGATTTACGGCCTCCTGTTCAAAAAGGTAAAGATCAGTACCGGCGATGAAAAGCCGGAGATGTTCCGCACGCACGACTATCTTAAAATATGGCTGGCTGGATTTTTAATGAACACGCTCAATCCGGGGGTCATTATTTTCTGGTTGGGTGTTTGCGTGGCAAACAGTGCTACACCGGCTTCCCATAGGTTTATTATGTATACCGTTTGTCTGGGCCTCGTATTATCGGCAGATATCCTAAAGGTATTTGTATCTGATAAGATCCGTCATAAGCTTACGCTTACCAACGTGGAATGGCTCAATCGTATTGCCGGCGTGAGTATGATTATCTTTGGAGTAGTATTGTTGTATAAAGTGCTGTTTGAAGTGGGTGGATTGGGACACTAGGTGAACATAAAATAAGTAACTATAAAAGTGAATGACCAGAGCAAGGGATTAAACCCGCTCTGGTCATTCACTTTTATAGTTATTTGTTTTAGGCTATCGTCCAGGTTTCGTTACCGGCCAGCAACTTGTCCAGGTCGCCGTTGCCTTTTTTCTCCAGGGCTTCTGTTAACTGGAATTGCATGATATCCTCGTAAGTAGGGCGGTTAGCCTGGTAGAACACGCCAAAAGGACGTGGTAAATGACCCTCAATCCTCACATCGTCAAACATACGGGTCAGCAGTTGTGCCTTATAGAAATCATTTTCATCATGGATCCAGAGGTCACTTTCAGAGAAATCGCCACCCAGCTCTACTGCAACTGGTTTTAAGCCATCCAAACGGATACCTTTGTTTTTCTGAGCGCCAAATACCAGTGGCTTGCCCTGTTCAACAAAAATGGTTTCATCTGCTTTGCTGCTTTTTTCAGTAAAGGCTTCAAATGCGCCATCATTGAAGATATTGCAGTTCTGATATATTTCCAGGAAAGAAGCGCCTTTGTGTGCGTGGCTGCGTTTCAGCATCTCCTGGAGGTGCTTCGGATCACGGTCCATACTACGGGCAATAAAAGTAGCATCCGCTCCCAGGGCCAGCGCCATCGGGTTAAACGGATGATCAATACTACCCATAGGAGTAGACTTGGTTACTTTATTTTCTTCTGAAGTAGGAGAGTATTGTCCTTTTGTTAAGCCATAGATCTGGTTATTGAACAACATGATGTTCACATCAAAGTTGCGGCGCAGCAGGTGGATGGTATGGTTACCACCAATGGACAGGCCATCACCATCACCGGTTACGATCCATACACTAAGCTCGGGGCGGGTAGCCTTCAGGCCGGATGCAATAGCAGTAGCACGACCGTGGATCGAGTGCATACCATAGGTATTCATATAGTATGGAAAACGCGAAGAGCAACCGATACCGGAAACAATTACAATATTTTCACGGGGAATCCCCAGGCCAGGCATAATTGTTTGTACCTGCTTAAGTATAGAGTAGTCGCCGCAGCCAGGGCACCAGCGTACTTCCTGGTCCGTTGCAAAGTCTTTTGCCGTTAGGGCTGCCTGCGGAGCTATAGTTGCTGTTGACATTAGTATGAATTAAATATAAACTATGATAGAGTCTGTAAAGTTACGATAGATACCTGTAAATATCAGTTCACTGTGCCTGTAATTCTTCCCAATATTCTGCCGCCCGGCGGGTATGTGGAATTACAATGGTTCCACCCACAATATTGGCCACTGCAAAGATTTCATACATTTCATCGGTGGTAACACCCTGCTCAAACGCTTTTCCGAGGTGATATTTGATACAGTCATCACAACGCAACACCATGGAAGCCACCAACCCCAACATTTCCTTGGTTTTGGTGCTCAGCGCCCCTTCCGCATATGTGTTGGTATCCAGGTTAAAAAGACGGTTGATCACTTTATTCTGTTTACCCAGTATTACCTCGTTCATCTTAGCCCGATAGTCGTTAAACTCCTGAATCGTATTAGCCATATAACTGCTGTTTATGATATTAGTTTGATCGTTTCACACATAAAGCTATGAAAGGATTTACAAATATAGATTAATCTACTGGCTAAGTAGACTATTTGGCCTATAACCTGTTTTTATGGATCATAACCAAAAGTTATTAAGACAGGTTTTTAATCCAAACAGTCCATTGATATTATAGACTATTTGTATATTGTATAGATAAACCCATTTTAACAACAAGATCTGCATCATTTATGAGTACAACCAACTTTGCCTGTTTGCTGGCGTTCCTGCTGTGCGCCGGTGCGACCACCCGGGCCCAGGATAAAAAATTGACCGGATATACAGATGCTGCGGCCATCACCCAACTGCAACTGGAGAGCAAATTCGACAAACAACTGAGCAGTAATCATATAGGGGAAACCATCCGCTCCCTGTCCACCCACACCATATTGGCTCCGCAAGAGGCAAAGCCGTAGCAGAAGACATTCTCCAACGCTTCAAAAGTTATGGCTGGGATGCGGAAATAGTTACCTACCAGGTATTGTTCCCCACCCCCAAAGAAAGGGTGGTGGAACTAACGGGGCCAGTTACCTATAAAGCCCTGCTCAAAGAGCCCGCCCTGAAAGAAGATGCTACCTCCGGCCAGGAAGGACAGCTGCCTACCTACAACGCCTGGAGCGCTGATGGCGATGTAGAAGGGTCACTGGTATATGTTAATTATGGTCTTCCGGAAGATTATGAATACCTGGAACGTGCCGGTATCGACGTAAAAGGTAAGATAGTAATTGCCAAATACGGCCGCTCCTGGCGTGGAAGCAAGCCTAAAGTAGCCCAGGAACACGGCGCCGCCGGTTGCATTATTTATTCCGACCCCAAAGATGACGGATACTATAACGGTGACGTATATCCGAAAGGCGCTTTTAAAAATGAGTACGGTGTGCAGCGCGGTTCCGTTATGGACATCGTGATATATCCCGGTGATCCGCTCACACCAAATACCGGCGCTACTGCCAATGCGCAGCGGCTCGATCGTTTACAGGCGCCCAACCTGCTGAAAATACCGGTGCTGCCCATTAGCTATCACGATGCCACACCCCTGCTGAAAGCCCTGGAAGGCCCCGTAGCACCCGAAGAATGGCGGGGTGCGTTACCTTTTACCTATCATATCGGTGATGGAAAAGCCAAAGTACATCTTAAACTCTCCTTCGATTGGCAGATACGCCCCTGTTATAACGTAGTGGCGAAACTAAAGGGCAGCGAACAGCCCGACCAGTGGGTTATTCGCGGTAACCATCACGATGCCTGGGTTAATGGCGCCGCCGATCCGATCAGTGGTCTGGCCGCCCTGCTGGAAGAAGCTAAAGCCATCGGGGAATTACATAAACAGGGTTATCAACCCCGTCGTACCCTGGTGTATTGCGCCTGGGATGGTGAAGAACCCGGTTTACTGGGCTCCACTGAATGGGTGGAAGATCATGCCGCAGAACTGCAACAGAAGGCCGTGGTATATATCAACTCAGATAACAACGGCCGCGGTTTCTTTAATGCCAGTGGCTCGCATGCACTGGAAACACTGGTTAATGAAGTAGCCCGCGATATCACCGATCCGCAAACATCTGTCAGCATCCTTGCGCGTAAACAGGCTTCGGAAGTGCTGAAAGCAGCTACGCCTAAACTGAAGAAAGAAAAACTCGCCAAACAAGGTATCGCCATCGGCGCCATGGGATCGGGTTCCGACTATTCTTCCTTTTTGCAACACCTGGGCGTGCCTTCCCTGGACCTGGGTTTTGGAGGAGAAGATGCCGGCGGAGAATACCACTCCATCTACGATTCTTACGACGACTACCGCCGGTTTAAAGATCCCGGCTTCGACTACGGTGTAACATTGTCAAAAGCAGCCGGCCATACCGTACTGCGTGTAGCCGACGCCGTTAACCTGCCCTTTGATTTCCGTAAACTTTATGAAACCGTGAACGGCTATGTAAACGAACTCACGGAACTGACCAACAATATGCGTGAAGCCACGTCTATCGACAATCAGCTGATCCGTGACCGCAAATACCAGCTCACTACAGATACCGCCAAACACTTCTTGCCGCCCACGCCGAAATCAGAGGTGCCTTACCTGGATTTTTCACCACTGCAAAATGCACTGGTAGGTCTGGATACCGCCACACTGGCTTTGTCTGCCAAAAAGGACCATTCAGGCGCCGCTTTCAATAAAGCCCTGTATCAGGCAGAGCAGCAGCTCTTGAATGAAAAGGGATTACCCGCCCGCGCCTGGTATAAGCATACCTTGTATGCCCCTGGATTTTATACCGGCTATGGCGTAAAAACAATTCCTGGTGTAAGGGAAGCCATCGAACAGCGCAGATGGACGGAAGCGCAGGAGCAGATTACTGTTGCAGCGGAAGCGATCAGGAGGCTGTCGGGCTACCTCACCGGCATTGCCCGCTGAGTTTGTCTTACACAGGATTAAACTGATTAAACTGATTTTACTGATTTTTTACTGATGATTTTAAAATGATTAGAGGAGATAGAAGCATACCCGCTTTTATCTTCGCTAATCATTTTAAATCAAAGTATAATTAGAAAAAATCAGTAAAATCAGTTTAATCCTGGGTAAGACTACCGGCCAACTGATGCCTCTTTGAGATAATCTTTCACTCCCTCCACAATTTTTTCTGCAACTTCCTGTTGAAAAGCCGGTTGCAGAATTTTTTCTTCGTCACCGGGGTTGCTGAGAAACAGGGTTTCTATCAGGGCATCCGGAAACTCGGTGGGGTTATTCAGGATAAAATTAAAGCCGTCGTTATTCCCGAAATCATGCAGCCCGGTTTCCAGCAAACGTTCATGGATAGCGGCGTTGAGCGGCTCGCAGAACGGATGCTTATAATAGGTGGCGGTACCATATACATCTACAGGATTCACCGAGGAGTTGAAGTGGATATTGAGTAGCAGATCAGGATTGGCCCTGCGGAAGAAGGACAAGCGGTCCTCGTTGGCCACAAACTTTTCTGTGTAGCGTGACATGATTACCGTGCCGCCTTCTTTTTCCAGCAGCGCTTTCACCAGCATGGAGAGCTGCAGGGTCATTTGTTTTTCCACGATGCCGGTAAGACCTGTAGCGCCGGGGTTACTGCCGCCATGGCCAGGGTCGATGCCTATCACGATGTTTTTTAGTGACAGGTTGGGTGGTACACGTTTAACCTTTACCGTTATACGGTTATTGTCGTAGTATACCTGGTAGCCCCAGGGAGCATGTTGCAGGGAAATGACCATGCGGCAAACATCCGGTGATGGCTGGCCCCATGCGATAGACGTAATTTCTTTGGTGTTTTGCAGCAGGGTGTTGAGTCCTTTCTCTGCGTAGGCGCCATGTATATCTACCATAATTTTTTTAGAAGAAACCAGTTCAGTAGAGGTGTAGGGGAGTTTATCAGACAGGGCTACGGAAACATAATCGTATTTGTCGTCCCCCCATATTTTTGCGTCGTCGGCAATGCTGATGGGGAGCTGCTCCTGTGGAATTTCGGTATCTACCAATGGTTCCGGTATAAAGGCCGTTGTTTTGGAAGATAGTTTCACTTTGTAGTAGTCGCCCTGCCGGCCAATAATATGCAGTAATACATCCTTATCGAGATAGCCGATCTTATCGGGCCCCAGGCGGTCGCCATGCGGGCTGGAGGTGAGATAGGTCATGTTGTCGATGGTGCGGCCGGTGAATGGTATTTCATTATGCATAACGCTGTAGCGGTATGGACTGCCCAGGATCGCTGTTTCCCCGCTGTGTTTACGCAGGCGCACCATTATTTTGCCATTCAGGAGGGAATCTCCGGGTTGTATGATATAGCTGCCGCTGTAATAGCCGGGCACGCCGCCTGTTTGTGAGGTGGGCATTTCGCGGATCGGCGCATTGTTAAACCAGCTGGCTTCTCCACCGGGATAACCTTTCATTTTTATGCGCAATGTATCGCCCTCCATGAGTTGAACATTGCCGGCAGGCGATATCTCTATAAAATCTATACGGAAAACCGTGGTGGCAGTAGCTGCGGGAGGGGTATTGTAGTAAAATGTAACATTCTTCGTGTATATTTCCCCGTTAGGTGCTTCGGCTGTAATAGCGAAACTGTTTCTGCCGGTAGCTAATTCATACTTCGCCGCAAAGGTACCGGTGGAATATACATGTATGGTATCATCATTAATTTTTATCCGGCATCCGATACAGGTGCGACCTGCAATAAATTGTTTTGATGTGCTTACATTGCTTTGATCCCGCGAGGGCTGGCTAAGACGCAGGGACACCTGGCCAGTGGCTAAAAAGGGGATACAAAGTACAACAACAATCTGCGCAAAAAACTTCACTGATAGCATAATAACCTGTCATCAATATCTTGAAAGGGTACAAAGATAAGCAGGGGAGGGGAAATAGGGGAAACTGTTAGCTTTTAGTGGATGCAGCGAATCAGCCATTAGCTTTTAGCGTTTGGTAAATGCTGCAAAGATTAACATAACATCATCTTCACGGTATTTACCAGAAGCTAAAAGCTAATGGCTAAAAGTTTAAAAGCTATATTTATTATCTCCAATCAATTTGTCCGCTATTCTTCTGCGGGCATCTTTTGCATTGAAGGAATCTGCTTTGGTAAAGCGTTTGAGTCCTAACAGCATCATGCGTTGTTCGTCGCCTTCTGCAAATGCATTGATGGCATCTTTACCTGATTTATTGATACGGTCTGCAGTATCATAAATAAAGGTGCGTACAATATCGGCCTGCAGTGCGGCAGCACTTTCGCCTTTGCTGTTGGTCAGTTTAATTAAACGTAACAGGGCGCTTTCAGCCACAAATGTTTCAATCGCCATATCAGCAATATCCATGAGGATTTCCTGTTCATTTTCCAGTTTTACCATCAGCTTTTGTGCGGCAGCACCGGCGGCCATCAGGATGGCTTTTTTGAAGTTGGCGATCATTTTCTTTTCCTTGCTGAAGGCACTTTCATCGTCGTTACCAAAATCCGGAATACTCATCAGTTCCTTCATCACGTTCATGGCCGGTGTCATCAGATCCAGCTTGCCTTTGAGGGCGCGTTTCAGCGTCATGTCAATGGTCAGCAGCCGGTTGATTTCATTGGTACCTTCAAAGATGCGGTTGATGCGGGAATCACGGTAAGCTTTTGAAATGATGTACTCATCGCTGAAGCCGTTACCACCATGAATTTGCACGCCTTCATCCACCACAAAGTCCAGTACTTCGGAACCATTCACTTTCAGGATGGCGCATTCTACGGCATATTCTTCTGCCGCGCCGAGTAACGCTTCGTTAAAGGGTTTGCCCGCGGCAAGCAGTTCACGTTCTTTATCATCTATCAGTTGTGCGGTGCGGAACAGTGCTGATTCTGATGTCCAGGTGCGGATCGCCATTTCCGCCAGTTTATGTTTGATGGCGCCAAAATTGGCGATCGGTTGTTTAAACTGTGTACGGGTATTGGCGTATTGTACGGAGGTGTTAATACATTTTTTGGCGGCGCCCAGTGCAGCTGCACATAGTTTCAGGCGGCCGATGTTCAGGATATTAAACGCAATCAGATGGCCTTTGCCAATAACGCCCAGCACATTTTCGGCGGGTATTTTTGCATCCTGGAAATAGATCTGACGGGTGGAAGAACCCTTGATACCCATCTTATGCTCTTCTGCGCCAAGGGTAAATCCGGGGGTACCTTTTTCTACGATAAACGCGGTGAATTTGTCACCATCAATTTTTGCAAACACGGTAAATACGTCGGCAAAACCTGAGTTGGTGATCCAGCTTTTCTGGCCGTTTAAAACATAGAATTTGCCGTCTTCCGTCAGCTTAGCGGTGGTTTTAGCGCCGAGTGCATCGGAACCGGAATCCGGTTCAGTAAGGGCATAAGCGCCTTTCATTTCTCCGGAAGCCAGTTTTGGAATGTATTTTTGTTTTTGTTCTTCAGTACCAAAATACAGGATCGGTAAGGAACCAATACCCGTATGGGCGGCCATGGCCACAGAGAAAGAGTGACCTGCACCCAGTCCTTCGTTGATGATAGTAGCTGTCACAAAATCTTTACCTAACCCGCCATATTCTTCGGGGAAGGAAGCACCCAACAAACCCTGTTCTCCCGCCTTCTCTAAAAGCGACTGCATCAAACCTTCTTCCTGCTTGTCTATCCGCTCTACAATCGGGGTAACTTCTTTACTGATGAACTGGTCTGCCATGTCTTTGATCATCAGCTGCTCTTCCGAAAAGTCTTCGGGAGTAAACACTTCCTCAGGAGCACTCTCCTTTACCAGGAATTCTGCGCCCTTGAGCGCAGTCTTATTTTCAACTGTTGCGTCCATGTTACTGAATTTTTGGTAGTTCTGTAATTTAATGAAAAAAAGGACTGAGATGAAGATGATTATTTTCATTATCCTGATTTATGGAGATTGTATTTGAATTTTAACATTTTATGATTTTCAAGAGGTATTTCCGTCGGCTGAATCTGCACTGAAATCCGCTGAGATCTCCGCTCATCAGGATCATCACAATAATCATATTCATCACAGTTTCGGTTTTATTTGCTATCATTGTCGCCCTTTTATGCCTGATTTTTATCTGTCATATTTGAAAAGCCGGTTTCACGGCACCTGCGAGGGTGCAGGGGGAAAGCTATTGATTTGTTTGCATGGCTTCGGTGAAAGCGCGGCCCATTTTCACCCGGTTACCGCCACCCTGGGAGATATTTTTACCATCGTAGCACTGGACATGCCGCTGCATGGCAGCACCCAATGGGAGGAAAACCGGGTTTTTGAAAAAGAAGACCTGGCAGCGCTGATACAACAGGTTTTGCAGCAACAGGGGAAAGAACGATTTTCGTTACTGGGTTACAGTATGGGCGGCCGGTTGTCGCTATGCCTCGTGGAAACAATGGCCAATCGAATTGATCACCTTTTCCTGGCAGCAGCAGATGGGTTAAGAAATAACCCATGGCATATGTTTGTAACACAAACAACAATTGGTAATAAACTGTTTAAATACAATACTTATCACCCGCAACTTTTTTTTACCCTGCTGCATACCTGGCGCAAACTGGGTTTGCTCAATCAGAGCATCTATAAATTTGCACTGCACCGGATGGATGAAACAGAAAAGCGGGAACTGGTATACAATGTGTGGACCAACCTTCGGCATATGATGCCGGATAAAAAACGTTGTAAACAATTATTATCCCGGTATAACGTTTTAACGCTTCTGATATTCGGGAAATATGATCGTGTAATTCCGCCTGTACTGGGTACCCGCTTCGCGGATGATTCCTTTCCCGTCAAAATACTGGTATTAGAAAAAGGGCATCAGCTGATATCTGCACAGCTGGGGCTTATCATCAAAACAAATCTTTGACCTGGATGTATTTTTTTGTAATCATATTAATTGGATTGGCTTTGGGTTATGGTGTACTGATGCTTTGGTATACCCTGGGCTGGAAGCGGCTCCGGAAATTTTCCCCGGCCGCCCGGCAAACAGGTCATACCAAAGTAACCGTGATCATACCAGCCAGGAATGAAGCCGCTAACCTGCCATCCCTGCTGGAGGCTCTTCACCGCCAAACATATAACCCTTCCTTACTGGAGGTAATTATTATCAATGATTTTTCTACAGATGATACCGCCGCAGTGATCCGCAATTTCCCGGCAAACAATATCCACCTGCTGGAATTAAGTGATTACCTCGATGCAGAACAAAGACATAATTCCTTTAAGAAGAAAGCGATTGAAATAGCGATATCAAAAGCCAGTGGAGAGCTGATCGTTACCACAGACGCTGATTGTGTGATGGGACCGCGCTGGATCGAAACCATGGTACAATACTACGAGCTGCATCAACCTAAATTTATAGCCGCACCGGTAAGCTTTTACAAAGAGCATAATTTCTTTAAAAGGTTGCAGTCGCTCGATTTCATGACCATGCAAGGCATCACAGGAGCCGCCGCAGAACTGGCCTCCGGTACCATGTGTAATGGAGCCAACCTGGCCTATCAGAAACAAGCCTTTCACGAAGTAGGCGGATTTAGCGGTATCGATAACATTGCTTCCGGCGATGATATGCTGCTGATGTATAAAATATACAGCGCTTATCCGGAAGGGGTGAGATACCTGAAATGCGAGGATGCCATTGTACGCACGCTCGCAGTGGATACCTTCAAAGACTTTATGAACCAGCGTATCCGGTGGTCGTCCAAAGCAGATAAATACGAAGATAAAAGGCTTACCTGGGTGTTGCTGCTGGTATACCTGTTTAATGCCGGTATGCTGACTATGGCAATAATGGCGCTGTTTTTACCGGTATGGTGGCCATGGTTCCTGATCATATTACTTTTCAAGATTACGCTGGAACTTTATTTCCTGCTGCCGGTAGCCCGGTTCTTTAATAAAACAGAACTCCTGCTCTGGTTTATACCCGGGCAGATATTTCATATTCCTTATATTGTAGTGGCAGGCTGGCTGGGGAAATTTGGAAGTTATCAGTGGAAGGGCCGCCAGGTAAACTAAATACGCTTTCTTTGTCAAATATGCAATCTTCCTGGAAACGATTACGCCGTAATAAAGGTGCGGTGGCCGGTTTGCTGGTCATTACCCTGGCGGTGTTTATTGGCCTGGCTGCTTATCTCATAGCGCCGGATCATACACCCGACGCCAACAGGATGGTGCTGGAAATAGAGGGACAACATCCCGGGTTCCGGTCTGCTATGCTGGCAGTGCGTAAGGAGCAACAGGAAAAGCGGGTTTCATTTTTTCACCGGTTAATATCCGGGCAACCTTCTCCCGACAGCTGGGTTCCGATGCGTTCCTGGCAATTCAGAGACAGCGTGCTGGTGATACAACGTTATGTAGATGAATCTACCAGTAGGGAGGAAGTGTACCCGCTGGCGGAAATATGGTATGGTGATATGCCTCCCGCTACCAGGTTATCAGACCGGGAGCTGCAGGAGCAGATTGGGAAAACACGTATTTTTTCACGTACCTACTGGCTGGGCACCGATAAGTTTGGCCGTGATATTTTAAGCCGCCTGATTGTGGGTACCCGCGTGAGCCTGGGTGTAGGCTGTATTGCGGTGGTGATTTCCCTGAGTATCGGCGTTTTGCTGGGAGCGGTGGCCGGTTATTTCAAAGGCCGGACGGACGATGTAGTAATGTGGCTGGTAAATGTGGTGTGGTCCATGCCCACGTTACTGCTGGTATTTGCCCTGACACTGGCGCTGGGTAAGGGTTTCTGGCAAGTGTTTATTGCTGTTGGATTAACCATGTGGGTAGGAGTGGCGCGCATCATCCGCGGACAGGTGCTGGCCATCCGGGAGCTGGAGTTTGTGGAAGCAGCCAGGGCATTGGGTTATGGGCATGTACGGATTATTGCAAAGCATATTTTACCCAACATCCTGGGGCCGGTAATGGTGGTAGCAGCCGGTAATTTTGCCACCGCCATTGTGATAGAGGCGGGGCTTAGCTTCCTCGGAGTAGGGGTACAGCCGCCGCAGCCTTCGTGGGGGCTGATGATCAAGGAAAATTATAACTTCATTATCACGCATAATCCTTTGCTGGCACTGGCGCCGGGGATCGCCATCATGCTGTTGGTGCTGGCGTTCAATTTATTAGGTAATGGCTTGCGGGATGCCCTGGATGTGCGAAGTAAAATTTGATTTGCATATAAAAAAAAGCTAATTTCATACTCCCATATACTTGAAATTATGTTATTGAAGACCTGTTTCCCTGCATTTTTAGCTGTTGTATTACTGACTTTTTCTTCCTGTAAGAAGAAGAAAGGGAACGATCCTGCGCCTAATGTACAGGAGGAAACGCTGGCATTTGAACTGCCGGATGTGCAGATCGGGAAGTACAATATTGCGCAGGACAGCACTTACGGGTTGAAGGTAACTATCACTTCCAAAATACCGGAGAAGGGGGTAAAAGTAACGTTGAATGTGGCTACAGAAACGGGGAATATCCCATTGGGCCAGGATGCGGTGCCTGACGTAACCGCTACGCCGTTTACAATTACGCTGCGGCATTTGAAACCACTGAAAACCTATGCTGTTACCGTTACGCTGGCCTCCCTGGGTAATACCGCGAACAGCGCAGCTCCCAAAGTATTTTACCTGACTAACAAGTCTGCTGAATAAAGAGGAATCTCAAAATCCGTTTCTCCCGAATCTAAAATTGTGTAGGTTTGCAAGCTCGCAGACAAAGGAACCGTTTATGCAAATTGCTGTTAATGCCGCTTGTTTACGACAGGACATGCCTGCCGATACCGGGAGAGTGGCCACGGAAATAATACTGGCGATGTGCCGGCAGCAGCCGGGGCATCAGTTTACTTTATTTTTTGATGGGGAGATACCGGCTGGCCTCAGTTTCCCGGCTAATGTGACCAAAGTGGTGTTGCCGCTGAAAGGCAACAAGGCCTGGCATCGGTACTGGTGGCTGGAATGGCAGCTGGTGCGGGCTATGAAACCTTTCCGCCCGGATATGTTTCTGGGGTTGGATGGGACTTTACCTTTGCGCAGTAAACTACCCGCCGGTTTGCTGGTCCGGGATCTTTCATTTTTGAGGGATGCAGGTCTGCAATCAGGGGTACAGCAGCGGGCGCTTAAAAAGAATATGGCAAAATACCTGGAACGTGCCAGGAAGGTGGCAGTGCTGTCGGATACCGGTAAAGAGGAGGTATTGCGTTATGCGCCAGCGGTGAAAGATAAGCTCACCCGGCTGGATACTGGTTTAAGTGCGCTTTACAAGCCACTGGAGTGGGAGCAGCGGGAGGCTGTAAAAAAGGCGTTTACCGGTGGGGCAGAGTATTTCCTGGTAACAGGAAGCATGCATCCCAGGAATAATATAATCCCAGTGCTGAAAGCATTTTCAGCGCTGAAGAAACGGCAGCGCAGTAATATCAGGCTGGTGCTGGCGGGAAGCGTAACGCCGGCGGGGGCAGATATTATTACCGCTTTGCAAAGTTATAAGTTCCGCCAGGATGTGGTGAATGTGGAGAATGCCGATGAAGATACCCTGGCCCGGTTAACGGGAGGCGCTTATGCGCTCGTATATCCGTCGAGGTTTGAAGGGCTGGCATTGCCGGTTTATGCAGCACAGCGCTGCGAGGTGCCGGTAATAGCGCTCGATAATGCGGCTGCACGGGAAGCAGGTGGCGATACGGTGTTATATGCCGATCCTGCCAGTTTGGACGATTTATCAGAAAAAATGAGCCTTTTGTATAAAGATGAACAACTGCGTGGAAGGCTGCTGGCCAAAGAGTCGCCCATCAGGCCATTCAGCAGCTGGGAACAAGCCGCAGCGCAGTTATGGGCGCATTTAACCGCCTAAGAAAACCAGCCCTGTTTGATGTTTGCAGCACGGATGGCTACCGACCAAATTTTCATCTCCGGGAAACCGGCTTCCGAAAATCAGCAAATGATGGCTATTTTTGCGCTTTAATTGAAAATCATGAGTACAATATCTACCATAAAGATCCAGGTTGGACTGGACGAGCAGAAGGTGCCCGAGTCAATAGAATGGAGCGCTACCGATAATAAAGACGGAAAGATGATCAAAGCCAAAGGCATGATCGTATCTTTCTGGGATCCGGCTGAAAAGGCCGCTCTCCGCATTGACCTGTGGACAAAAGATATGATGGTGGATGAAATGGCGGATTTCTTTTTTCAGACGATGATGACCATGGCCGATACTTATGGAAGGGCTACTCCTTATAAAGATCAGGCCGACGAAATGCGTGCCTTTGCGAAAGACTTCTTCAAAAAGTTCCAGGACAAACAGGCCGCAGAAGGACAATAATCCATTAAACCTTACCATATGTCGTTAGAATTAAATATCAACGCAGAGATTAAAACTGCGATGCTGGGTAAAAAGGAAGCTGACCTGCGTGCGCTGCGCGCTATCAAGGCTGCTATCCTCGTTGCTAAAACAGCAGAAGGAGCCAGTGGAGACCTCACAGAAGCAGATGAATCAAAGCTGCTGCAGAAACTTGCCAAGCAAAGAAAGGATTCCCTGGAAATTTTCCGTGCACAGAACCGTGAAGACCTGGCCGTAAAAGAAGAAGAAGAGCTGGTAGTTATTGAACGTTTCCTGCCTAAGCAAATGAGTGAAGCAGAATTACGTACAGCCATTACTGATATTATTGCCTCCACCGGCGCCAGCTCACCCGCAGATATGGGTAAAGTAATGGGTGTTGCCACCAAGCAACTGGCAGGTAAAGCCGATGGAAAAGCTATTTCCGCACTGGTAAAGGAACTGCTCAGTAAGTAATTTTGAAAGAGATGTGATTTTTTGATACCGCCCGGTCTGATCGGCCGGTATCAAAAACCTCCATCCCTATAGCTCTATCATGCCTATAGATATTATTTTTGCTATTATCATGGTGTTTGCCATTTACAGGGGCTATACCCGTGGCCTGATAGTAGCGTTGTTTTCGCTGATAGCTGCCGTATTGGGATTGGCCGCCGCGCTGAAGTTGTCGGCGGTAACCGCCCTGTATGTGCAGCAACATTGGGATATGCATTCCCGTTGGGTTCCCGTGCTTTGCTTCATCTGTTTGTTCCTGGGTGTGATCATTGTGGTCCGGCTGGGTGCAGGGATGTTACAAAAGCTGGTAGAAGCCGTTATGCTGGGCTGGTTGAATAAACTGGGGGGAATACTGTTGTATAGCGTTATATTTATAATAATTTACAGTGTAATGCTGTGGATGGCGAACCAGGTATACTGGTTAAGCCCCGAAACAAAGCTGCAATCAGCCGTATATCCCTATATTGAGAATATTGGCCCATGGGTGTTGGATCATATAGGAAGTGTGATCCCGGTTTTTAAGAATATGTTTGCTGAATTACAGTCATTTTTTGAGAAGGCAGCCCGGCATATTCAACCTGGATAACTCGTTCCAAAGATTATTTAGATTAATAAAAAGAATTATTTTAGCGTAAAATTGACTTTCAAGATTTGGCAATGGATTACGAAATCAAAACACAGGGTAAGTTTAATTTTATAGAAGAAGGAGAAGGAGAACCACTGGTATTATTGCATGGACTTTTTGGTGCTTTGAGCAATTTCTCGCACATGATCGAATATTTCAGGCAGTATAACAAGGTGGTGATCCCGATGTTACCCCTGTACGATTTAAACATCCTGGAAACATCGGTAGGGGGATTAGCCAAATATGTGCATAAGTTTATTGAAGCCAGGGGATACAAAAACGTACACTTGCTGGGCAATTCACTGGGAGGTCATGTGGCATTGGTATACCTGCTGAAACACCCTGAAGCATCCGTGAAATCACTTATCCTTACCGGCAGCTCCGGCTTGTTCGAGAATGGAATGGGTGAAACCTATCCTAAACGCGGTGACTATGAATACATCCGCAAAAAAGCAGAACTCACTTTTTATGATCCGAAAATTGCTACCAAAGAACTGGTAGATGAAATGTTCGAGATCGTAAATAACCGCCTGAAGGTGATTAAAATTATTACCCTCGCGAAATCGGCCATCCGCCACAATTTGGGTGATGAGCTGAAAGACATTCAACAACCAACTTTACTGATCTGGGGAATGAACGATACCGTAACACCTCCAATGGTCGGCGAAGAATTTCAAAAGCTGATACCTAATTCTGAACTGCAGTTTATTGATAAATGCGGACACGCTCCCATGATGGAGGTTCCTGACGAATTCAACAAGATCCTGCACGCTTTCCTGGAGAAACTGAAGCATCAACCTGTCAGTTAAACCGGCGTTTTCCCGGTTGCTTTGTAACTGTACCAAAAGGCGCAGTGACTTCGCGTACATGTAATTTCTTTTTCTGTTGGCATATTCTTTACTATTATTGTATCAGAATACGCTGCACATGATTGCCAGAGAACTCATATCTTCAGTACCTGTTCTGCATCCTTCGGATACAGGATCAAAGGCGCTGCGTTTGATGAACGAATATCATCTGACGCAACTACCAATGGTAGTGGATAGCAAATACCTGGCCCTGGTGGAGGAAGACGAGATCATGGATCTCGAAGATCCTGACGTACCGCTGGAATCTACAGAGTACGGCAATACCCGCCCGGCTGTCATGGAATACGCCCATCTTTTCGAAGCGCTTAAACTCTTTTACGATTTCAAATTGTCTGCCCTCCCGGTTGTAACAAAAGAAAATGAATACCTCGGTATCATTACCAAAGACAACCTGCTGGCAGCTTTAGCAAGATATAACGGTGTGAAGGAACCCGGTGGTATCATTGCCTTTGAAGTAGATCCGCGCGACTACGCCCTCAGCGAAATCGCCCGCATCGCTGAATCCAATGATGTAACCCTGCTGAGTGTAAATACCATCACTAACCCCGTTACCGGGAAACTGGAAGTGGTATTGAAAACAAACAGGCAGGAACTACAGGGATTGCTGGCAACTTTCGAACGCTTTAATTACGTGATCAAATATATTTTCGCGGAAGAACCGGAAGAAGAAGCGCTTAAAAAGAACTACGACCTCCTGATGAACTATATCAGCATGTAGTTTTTCCCAGGCAAACTGATTTTATTTTGTTGGATTTATAATGATTAGCGAAGATAAATATGGGTTTACCCATATCTGTCTTCGCTAATCTTTTTTATCTTTTTAAAAGCAAAAAACCGACACAGGCATTATAATCATGTTAATCCACGGCAGGATGGAAACTGCATACAGCTTTTTATTATATTTGGATATTGTCAACGCTTTTAAAATTTTTACAGGACCTACATGCTGAGATGCTGTTATTACCTGCTGGCCATGATCTGCCTGATGGGAATAGTGTTACCGGAAACTGCTGAAGGACAGTCTGTACCTGCAAAGGATAGCAGCTATCTGGTGGTGCGTAACATCATCGTTATGGGGAATAAGAAAACCCGTACTACCGTTATTATGCGGGAAATCAGCACCGTACCCGGAGATACCATCTACTACCGGGATCTCGCCGAAACCCTGGAAGAACGCCGTAAGCAACTGCTCAATACCTCTCTTTTCCTGAATGTAACCGCCAACGTAAAAAACTGGGACGGCGACCAGGCTGACCTTGTATTTGAGGTATGGGAACGCTGGTACACCTTTGCCTATCCCATTTTTAAACTGGCCGATCGTAACTTTAACCAGTGGTGGGTGGAAAAGAAACATAGTCTCAGCCGGGTGAATATAGGCGTAAGCGGTACCCAGGAAAACCTGACTGGCCGCAACGACGCTCTCAATGCTGCTCTCCAGTTCGGTTATACACAGCGCTTTGCGCTGCAATATAACCTTCCCTATATTGATAAACATTTCCGCCACGGCATGGGGATCATCGCTTCCTATAAGCGTAACCGTGAGGTGAACGACAGCACCAGTGATAATAAACAACAGTTTTTCCGGAAAGATGAATTTCTCCGCCAGGTATACCTCGTAGGACTTAGCTACAGCTACCGCAGGGCCATTAATACCCGGCACCAGGTATTTGTAAACTATAACTATGAAAGGGTAGCGGATTCTGTGGCCATCCTCAATCCCAATTACCTCGGAAAGGGCCGTACAAAAATCAGTTACCTCGATATCGCTTACCGCTTAACCTATATAAAGGCCGACAGCTGGGTGTATCCGCTGAAAGGAGTGAGTATACTGGCAGAAGTGGGAAAAAGAGGGATAGGCCCCTGGAACGATATCAGCGATGTTCATTTCCGGCTAAACATGGCTAAATACTGGCAGTTGCGCCCTAAAACATTTGGTGCGCTTGGTATCCGGAGCATGGCCAAATTTTCTAACGAACAACCCTATATCAACCAGCAGGCACTGGGCTATAGTGATGATTACCTGCGGGGACTGGAATACTACGTAATAGATGGGACCAGCTTCGCTATCTTTAAATCTACCCTGCGCCAGGAGTTGGTGTCGTTCAAAATTAAATTGCCGATTGTGCCCAAAAAGTTCAATACTGTTCCGGTGCGTATTTTCGCCAAAGCCTTTGGTGATGCAGGCTATGCCTATAATAAATACCCGGGTAACAGTTTCCTGAATAACCGCTTTTTGTACACTGGTGGCATAGGACTCGATATCGTTTCTTTCTATGACACCTGTCTTCGTATAGAGTACAGCTTTAACCAGTTAGGGCAAAAAGGACTATTTTTACACACGAGCATCGATATGTAGGTAGGGAGCTGTCAGCGTTTAGCCGTTAGCTTTTAGTAAAAGTGAAGATGAACGGTTTACAGTTTACCCGGGAAATTACACAGGATTTAGCTGGGAGCATTTGGTAACAGCTTTTAAAAGCGTTGCTGACAGCTAACAGCCATGGCAAAAGCTAGAAAATTATGCAGGTAGCACTATATAGCAGGGGATTTATTACAGAAGATATTGCAAACATCCGCTTATTGCTGGAGGAATTGCAGCGGGCAGACATCGATGCCATTATTTACGAACCTTTTTACCGTACACTTCAACAACACATTCCTTTCAACAGTACACCACCGCTTTTTAGTTCAGCGGAAGATCTGCCCGGTAAGATCGACTTCCTGGTGAGTTTGGGAGGAGATGGTACACTGCTGGATACGGTTTGCTATGTGCGGGATACCAATATCCCGGTGATTGGGATCAATTTTGGCCGGCTGGGATTCCTGGCCAGCATCGGTAAAGAAGAGATTCATGCCCTGGTGCAGGCCTTGCTGAACCGCACCTATGTGGTGGATCAGCGGTCTCTGTTACATCTGGACGCTAATGTTCCTTTGTTTGGCGACGTGCCTTATGCATTGAATGAGTTTACTATCCACAAGAAGGATACTTCCGCCATGGTGAAAATTCATACCTACCTGAACGGGGAATTCCTGAATACTTACTGGGCCGATGGCCTGATTGTGGCTACTCCGACAGGTTCTACAGGCTATTCGCTGAGTTGTGGCGGCCCAATCGTATTCCCCGATGCCGGTAACTTTGTGATCACGCCTGTGGCGCCGCATAACCTCAATGTAAGGCCTATCATAGTACCTAACGATAATATTATTTCCTTTGAAGTGGAAGGGCGCAGCGACCAGTTTTTATGTACGCTCGACAGCCGTATGGAAACTATTGACAATACGGTGCAGCTGGCAGTTAAAAAGGAGCAGTTTAAACTCAGCCTGCTGCGGCTGGACGACAGTAACTTCCTGCATACCCTGCGTAATAAGCTATTATGGGGAATTGATGCGCGGAATACGATTAAAATATAGAAATGTAAAATATATTGTTACATTTACAAATGTATTTTCCGCTGATTGTAATATTCATTATGCCTGTGGACAGCGATTGCGTTAAAAAAAGTAAGCATAATCATCAGCTATACATTAAATAAATCCGGCATTTTAGCGTTTAAGTAGAACTGATTTATGCTGAAACCTCTTTTATATCCTCAATACTTCATTTTATTTTTGCTGCTGTCGGCTGGTTGTCTGTATGGTAACCGTGTATCTGCGCAAAATGAGCTGCAATATGTGGGAGAACTGGGATTGTCGGTGGGAGCAGCCCAATATTTCGGGGATCTGAACACCAGGGGCGCCCTGAATACTATGAAACCTGCTGTGGGTGTATATTACCGGAAGTACATGAACAATTATGTAGGGATTCGGGCACATGGAAGGTTTATGCAACTGGGCTATTCTGATGTGTATAACAAAAATGAGTTTCAAAACCGCCGTAACCTCAGTTTCAACACCAATTTATACGAATTATCCCTGCAGGGCGACTTTAATTTTTTCCGGTTTGAGCCGGGAAGCCTGTATGAACGGTTTTCACCTTATCTCACGGGGGGAGCCAGTATTTTTTATTACAACCCATATACTTATCTTAACGGTGTGAAATATTTTTTACAGCCTATGCGTACCGAAGGACAAGGCACCGCCTTATACCCCGAACGCAATCCATATAGCCTGGTATCATATGCCTGGTTGATTGGATGGGGCTTTAAATATAATATTTCAAGAAAAGTGAATGTAGGCCTGGAGGCCCTGTATCGTTTCACTCAAACCGACTACCTGGACGACGTAAGTACAACGTATGCCGGTACGGCTACTTTCCCTGAGCTGCCTAACGGACAGCCATCGATAGCGTCGCAATTGCAGGACAGGTCTGGGGTAAAGGGAACGCCTATCGGGATAATGGGCCGGCAGCGCGGAAATAGCCGGGATAAGGATCAGTTTTTGACGATTGAGTTGACAATCAGTATTCTTTTTACTTCTTACAACTGTAAATTTTAATTTACAGAGAAAATACTTTCTACCGGCGGGCTTTCTATACCTGCGAACCGCCCGGATAGGTCTCCGAAATTGCTAAAATCCCCACTGGTATTGAATTCGCTGTTAAAACTACGTTAAAACAACTTCTTGGGCTTTGCCAAAAAAGTCATTACTCTATTTTTGTATCTTTGCACCCTTTTAGTAAATCTGTTATAATCTGTTATAATACGCCTGACACAAATGAGCTTGAAGGATAAATTGGACTTACAACGGTTACCGCGCCATATAGCCATTATTATGGACGGGAACGGCCGTTGGGCAAAGGAGCGGGGTCAAGACAGGCTGTACGGGCACCACGAAGGGGTAGAAAGTGTGCGCAATATAGTGGAGACCTGTGCAGAACTTGGGATAGGTTATCTGACCCTATATGCATTTTCAACCGAGAACTGGGACCGCCCGGTTTACGAAGTTAATGGCATTATGGAACTGCTCGTAAACACTATCCGTATGGAAGTGAATACGTTATCAAAAAATAATATCCGTTTGAGCGTAATAGGCGACATGGACATGTTGCCTCCCCAGGCTCAACGGGAAATGGAGGAGGCTATTGCCCTTACCAGCCAGAATACCGGCCTCAATCTCATTATGGCGCTCAGCTACAGTGCAAGGTGGGAAATCGTGAATGCAGCCAGGAAAATAGCCCTGGATGTAAAAAATGGAGCCCTGGACCCGGCAGCTGTTACGCCTGAAGTATGGGAGAAATATCTCTGTACCGCCGGCCTGCCGGACCCTGAATTAATGATTCGTACCAGTGGTGAATGCAGGATCAGTAACTTCCTACTATATCAGCTGGCCTACGCGGAACTGTACTTCACAGAAACCCGTTGGCCGGATTTCCGCAATGAACATCTTTACCAAGCCATCTTAAATTACCAAACCAGAGAACGGCGCTTTGGCAAAACAAGCGAACAAATTCAGCAGAATGAAGAAATTATTTCCTAAGGGCCTTCTGGCTATAGCATTATGTTGCAGTGCAGGCATTCGTGTATCCGCTCAGCAAAAAGATACCGTGCCCCCTACACAGCCACCTGCTAACCCGCCGGCAGTTGCTCCGATCAATATGGGTGTTCCGCAACAGTACGAAATTGCTGATATTACGGTTGCCGGTACCCAATACCTGGATAAGACCCTGCTGCTGTCGCTTTCCGGCCTCAGCGTGGGCGACAAGGTAACCTATCCGGGGGGAGATCAGTTTACCAAGGCCATCCAAAGCCTCTGGTCGCAAAGACTGTTTGCCGATGTAACCATTTATGTGACCAAAATTGAAGACAATAAGATCTGGCTGGAAATAGGATTAACGGAAATGCCCCGTATGTCCACATTCTCCTTCAAAGGAATTAAAAAAACCGAAGCAGACGATATTACTACCAAAGCAGGTTTGCGTAAAGGTTCCGTGATCACCCAGGCCCTGAAACAAAACGTAATAGGGGTTGTTCATAAATTCTATGCTGACAAAGGGTTTGGTAATGCTACCGTAAAAATCGATGAAAGAGTCGATAGCGGACAGGTAAACTCCCGCCAGGTGGTGTTTAACGTGACCAAAGGAAGTAAAGTTCGTACCGAAAATATCAACATCGTAGGTAATTACAATATTGCCGATAGCAAAATCAAAAAGAAGATGAAAGGAACCAAAGAGCGTTCCCGATTCACCCTTCATCCTGATATTGAGCATGTATATGTGGATTCCCTGGCAGAAGCAGACGACTTCTGGCAAACATACGGCTTCCTGCAGCCTACAAGGGCGCTGGAGAAGCTGGATCCGTATTTCCGCTTTAAACTATTCAGCTCTGCCAAGTTTAACGAAAACAAATACCTGGAAGATAAAGGTAAAGTGGTAGGCCTCTATAACTCCAGGGGTTATCGTGATGCCGTTATCGTAAAAGATACTGTTTATAAAACCCGTTCCCAGAATCTGAATATCGATATGCAGATTGCTGAAGGAAAGAAATATTACTTTGGTGATATTACCTGGAAGGGAAATACACGCTATTCCGACTCTGTGCTGACCCGTATCCTTGGTATTAAGAAAGGAGATGTGTACAACCTAGAACTGCTGGAAAAAAGAATCGGTAAACAAATGTCGCAGGAAGGCGGCGATATCAGTGGTTACTACATGGACTACGGTTATCTCTTCTTCCAGATTGATCCGGTGGAAATCGGGATCCGTGGCGACACCATCGATTACGAAATCCGTTTACGTGAGGGTCCGCAGGCTACCATCAAGGAAGTACGCATTGCAGGTAACGAAAAAACAAATGAACACGTTATCCGTCGTGAGCTGCGCACCATACCAGGTGAAAAATTCAGCCGTCAGGATCTGATCCGTTCCAATCGTGAAATTGCCAACCTCGGCTTCTTCAACCCGGAAAAGATCGGTATGAACCCTGTACCAAACGTACAGGATGGTACCGTGGATATTGACTATACTGTAGAAGAAAAAGCCAATGACCAGCTGGAACTGTCGGCCGGTTGGGGTGGTTATATCGGTTTAACCGGTACGCTCGGTGTAACCTTCAATAACTTCTCCCTCCGTAACATTTTCCGGAAAGAAACCTGGGATCCGTTACCCAGTGGCGATGGACAGAAACTGTCTGTTCGTATTTCTTCCAATGGTAAAGCTTACCGTTCCTATAACTTCTCCTTCACCGAGCCATGGCTGGGAGGTAAGAAGAGAAACCAGTTTTCTGTGAGCTTCTATAGCAGCTACCAGAACCCATATGCTTATAACGATTACTATAAATTACCAGGGGATACTTCCAGGTCTACAGACGGACACTTTAAAGTATTGGGTGCTTCCGTATCACTGGGTAAACAGCTGAAATGGCCGGATGACTATTTTACCCTGATCTATTCCCTGAACTATCAGCAGTACAAACTGAAGAACTATAACTATTTTGGTATTGCCGGTTTTGAAAATGGTACTTCCAACAACGTGAACGTTAAACTGACGCTGGCCCGTTCTTCTGTGGATCAGCAGATCTTCCCGCGCAGTGGTTCCAACTTCATGTTATCTGCCCAGTATACCCCGCCATATTCCCTGTTTAACCCTGACAAGGATTACTCCAAGGAACCGGCTTCCAAGCAGTTTAATTTTATCGAGTATCAGAAATACCGCTTTAACGCAGAATGGTATGTGCCTTTGAGCCGTCCGATGGGTAGCGACAACAAAACGTTTGTATTGAAAGTGGCTGCTAAATTTGGTTATATTGGCCGCTATAACAACCGTACAACGCTGTCGCCATTTGGCCGGTTTGAAATGGGCGGTGACGGTTTGAGTAACTTTGCTATCTACGACCGTGATATCATCTCCCAGAGAGGTTATCCGGTGTATTATACATCCGATCCGAGCGTCAATCCTGAAAACGGCCAGCCTGCCAACTATTCCGGCTTTACCGTATTCAATAAGTTTGTGATGGAACTGCGGTATCCGTTCAGCCTGAATCCCAGCTCCACGATCTTTGGTCTGGCCTTCCTGGAAGCGGCTAACGGTTACAAGGATCTGAATGAGTACAACCCGTTCAGGTTACGTCGTTCTGCCGGTATCGGTATGCGTTTCTATCTGCCGATGTTTGGATTGCTTGGATTTGATTACGGTATTGGGTTTGATCGCCTCACACCGGGTGGTGGTTTGAAAGACGCAGCGAAGTTTACCTTTATGCTCGGTTTCGAACCAGAATAATGTGAAAATAAATTATATATTGCAAGTTTAACCGTCGTTTGGTTTTGCAAAAAAAATCTATTGTAGCATGAAGAAATTATTTATTACAGCCGCGATCGTATTGGCTATGGGCGGTGCAGCAAGTGCACAGCGCTATTGTGTGATAGATACAAAATATATACTGGAAAGCATTCCTGAATACAAGGAGTCGCAGAAAAAGCTGGACGCCGTTGCTGAACAGTGGCAGAAGGAAATTGATGCCAAATTCCAGGAAGTGGACAAAATGTATAAGTCCTATCAGGCCGAGCAGGTAATGCTGACAGAGGAATTGAAGCGGAAGCGCGAGGATGAGATCGTAGCAAGGGAAAAAGAGGCAAAGGATTTGCAGAAGAAGCGTTTTGGTTACGAAGGGGATCTTTTCAAGAAAAGAGAAGAACTGGTAAAACCAATCCAGGACAAGATCTACAATGCGGTACAGAAATTGTCTGCCAGCAGGATGTTTGACTTTGTACTGGACAAGGCCGCAGGTGCCACCGTTATTTTCTCTGATCCCAAGCTGGACAAGAGCGAAGAGATTCTGAAATCCCTTGGGGTGAAGAAATAAACGTGTACCTATTTTTTAACTATAAGTATTTAAATTTTTTTAAACACAGACAACATCATGAAGAAGTACGTAATTATTGCTTTTGTGGCGGTTACCGGTTTGTTCAGCGTGAATGCAATGGCACAATCCAAAGTAGCGCATATCAATGCACAGGCACTGGTAGCCAGCATGCCTGAAGCTAAGAAGGCAGAAACCGATCTGCAGACTTTTGCACAGAGCCTGGAAGCTGATGGAAAAGCACTGGTAGACGAGTATACAAAGAAAATGAAGGACTTTGATGACAAGGCGGCCACTATGACCGACAACATAAAAGAAATCAAAGGTCGTGAAATCCAGGATGCACAGAAACGTATCCAGGACTACCGCGAAGCTGCTGAACAGAAAGTACAGGCTAAACAGCAGGAACTGCTGAAACCTATCTACGATAAAGCCCGCAAGGCCATCGAAGATGTAGCCAAAGAAAAAGGTTATGGTTATGTAATCGACAGCTCTGCCGGCATGCTGCTGGTTTCTCCTGCTGCTGATGATATCCTGACTGCTGTGAAAACCAAACTTGGCGTTAAATAGTAAATAATTTTAATATTAAAGGTGGAATGTGGCTCAAGACTGCATTCCACCTTTATATTTAAGAAATTGTATTTTAATTTTACTTTCTAAATATTTTCTGCTACCTTTGCCTTCCGTTTTAAAAAACAGTATCCCTTAATTCGGGAGTTTTAGTATAGTACAGGTAAAAACAAAAAAAAGAAATGAAACGTACTTTTCAACCGCATAACAGACGCAGAAAGAGCGTTCACGGCTTCAGAAAGAGAATGGAAACTGCTAATGGCCGTAAGGTATTGGCTTCCCGTAGAGCAAAAGGTCGTAAGAAGCTGACTGTTTCTGACGAGCGTAAGCTGAAATAATTATAGTAGCTAAATACTATTTGCCATAAAAACTTATTCTTTTAAAAAGGAAGAAAGGTTAAAAAGCAGAAAACTTATTGAAACGCTTTTTCGTGAAGGAAAAGCGTTTTCTGTTTTTCCCTACCGGGTAGTGTACATGCCCCTCGAAGAGCCGTGTAAATACCCTGTGCAGGTAGGCTTTAGTGCCGCTACCCGCCGTTTTCCCCATGCGGTGGACCGTAACCGTATCAAACGCCTGGGCCGGGAAGCCTGGCGCCTGCAAAAGCAGGAATTGTACGACCACCTCCGGTCACAATCCCGGCAACTGGCCGTTTTCCTTATTTATACCGACAAAAAAATAGCCCCGTTTTCTACCCTGCAAGACAAAATTTCGGTAATTTTAAAGAAGCTGCAAACCAGTGTTTAGCCTTTAGTAGTTAGCTTTTAACTGGTGGTAGCCCTTTATAAGAAGAATGCACCTTTTTTGTCACTAAAAGCTAACTGCCTAAAGCTGTTTTTATGAATCGTGTAGTGCGCTGGTTGAGTTATCCTTTTATTTTCCTGATCAAGATCTATCAATGGTTTATTTCGCCCCTGCTGGGCAGTAAATGTCGTTATACACCCACCTGTTCTCAGTATGGACTGGAAGCACTTAAAAAATATGGACCTTTCAAGGGGGGGTATCTCACCATAAAGCGTATATTGTCATGCCATCCCTGGGGTGGGCATGGATATGACCCGGTTCCCTGAGTAAATAACCGGCTGCTAACTTTAATCGTTCATCTTATACATTCTTGCATGCGTGCGTTTTTTAATAAAAGAAAGAAACTGACAGCAGCGCTGCTGTTGCTGATTACAGCAGCTGGCATCTTTGCGTTCAATGAAAATGATAAGTACTTCCAGATTGCCAAAAACCTGGACATATTCGCGGCGTTCTACCGCGAACTGAATACTTATTACGTAGATGATCTGCCACCGGAAAAAGTGATGCGCAAAGGCATTGAGGCTATGCTGGAAGAAACCGATCCATTTACTGATTTTGTTTCAGAAGAAAACCTCGACGATCTTAAATTTATGGCTACCGGCAAGTATGGTGGCGTTGGGGCTTCCATTAACACCAATGGCGAATGGACGTCCATCACAGATGTATATGAAGGCAGCCCTATGGACAAAGCAGGCGTAAAACCAGGCGATATCATTGTAAGCATGGATGGTAAATCCACCAGAAATGTAGCCCAGGAAGATGTGAGCAGGCAGCTGAAAGGCGCTGCAGGCACGCCACTGGACATGGTATTCAGAAACCCTGTTACCGGTGCGGAAACATCCAAAAAGATCATCCGCGATGAAATTAACGTAAAGGCAGTGAGCTATGCGGGGATATTGAAAAATGATATTGGCTATATCAAAATGACGCAATTCACCGAAAACAGCGGTGTAATGGTACGCCGGGCAGTAGAACAGCTCAGGCAAAGCAACCCGGCACTGAAAGGTATGATACTGGATCTGCGTGGCAACCCCGGTGGCCTGCTGGATGAAGCGGTAGTGGTATCCAATATCTTTGTAGATAAAAATAAACTGATCGTCAGCACCCGCGGCAAGGTAAAAAACTGGGACCGTAACTACGAAACATCCGATCAGCCGGTAGATGTGCATCTGCCCCTGGCCGTACTCACCAACCATTCCTCTGCTTCCGCTTCTGAAATCGTTGCCGGCAGCATACAGGACCTGGATCGCGGCCTGGTAATAGGGCAGCGCTCCTATGGAAAGGGACTGGTGCAAACTACCCGCCAGTTGCCTTATAACACAAAACTGAAAGTGACCACCGCCAAATATTATACACCCAGTGGCCGTTGCATACAGGCGATCGACTACTCGCATCGCAACGATGATGGCAGTGTGGACTATGTACCGGACTCCCTGCGTAAATCATTTACCACCATCGGTGGCCGTGCAGTGAAAGATGGTGGTGGTATAGAACCGGACGCAAAGGTAGAGCCTACGTACATCAGCCAGGTGGCGATTAGCCTCCTCCGCAAGCAATTTATTTTTGATTACGCTACCAGCTACTATTACAATCATCCGAAAATCGCGGCTGCAGCTACCTTTGCGCTGACCGAGAGCGAATTCGCCGATTTTGAACGCTATCTCGATAACAAGGACTACAGCTACAAAACACGGAGTGAGGAAGCATTGGATTCCTTTAAAAGCACCGCTAAGAAAGAAAAATACTATGATGCGGTAGCCAAAGAACTGGAAACGCTGGAAGCTAAAATGAAACATGATAAAAAGCAGGATCTGCTGAAAAATAAAGAGGAAATAAAACGTTTGCTGGAAGAAGAAATAGTGAACCGTTATTATCTGCAAAAAGGTAGGATTATCAAATCACTGGAATGGGACAATGAAGTAAATACAGCGGCAGACCTCCTGCACAACCAGGCAAAATATAAACAGCTGCTGGCAGCAGCTAAATAAAAGATTTAATCACTTTTTTCTATCAAAAGATATAGTGCTTGAAGCATTTAACAGATCCTGAACTGATAGTGTTATTAAGAGAAGATGACGAGGGGGCTTTCAGGGAAATTTATGAACGCTACTGGAAGGTCCTGTATCAACAGGCATTGAAAAAACTCGCGACTACTGAAGAAGTGAGGGATATCATTCAGGAAATTTTCTTCTCTTTATGGAAGTCACGGCGGGTATTGATACTCCGGGAAACGCTCCCACAGTATCTATATACCTCCCTGCGCTATAAAATTATAGATTACTACCGGCTGTGCAGCGTGCGGGGCCGGTACTACGATACGTTACTTCAGGAAGAGGAAATGCAGTCTCCCGAGGTGAGTGAACAATTATATTACCAGCAGTTAAATCAACTGGTAGAAGAAGAAATAAGACAAATGCCTGCTAAAATGCAGGAAGTATTTGTGCTCAGCCGTGATCATAATCTGAATGCGGTAGAAATCGCGCAGAAATTATCTTTATCTCACCAAACGGTACGCAACCAAATCAGTACAGCGCTGAAAAGGATCCGCAAAAGGCTGGATAAGACGCTCTAAAGCGGCTCATCCCTGTGAAACCTATGCCCAAAGCGGATTAAAAAAAAGTTAAATTCTATCTGGTACACTTAGAACAGTTAACCGACAAATATAAGGACGCTATGAAAAATGACATGCCTGGCAATATTCCGGAGTCAATCCGGGCGCTGTTATTAAAGCAAGATGGTACCGCTTTATCTGCCGCAGAAAGCCAACAACTAAATGAATGGTACGAAAAGCTGGAATTTGTTCCGGCAGAAAACCTGTTGGATAGCGGTAGCAGTGAAGCAAATGAGCAGGCGCTCATCTGGAACGCACTGGAGGCACGGGTAAAACGTGCATCGCGTCCTGTTTACCGGATGAAATCCTGGATGTGGAAAGCAGCGGCTATAGTTGCATTGGCAGGATTAGCCACCGCCTGGTTATGGTACGGACAACGCCCTTACAAACTGGAAATAGCGACCAATACAGGTAAAGTACAACATATCACCCTGCCGGATGGCTCACAGGTATGGTTAAATGCCAAAAGCCGTTTACAGTATAACAACTGGCAACCAGGCAAAGCGAGGGAAGTAGTATTAAGCGGGGAAGCATTTTTTGATATTGCACAAAAGGCACATCAACCATTTATCATACATACAAAAACAGTAGATATCCGTGTGCTGGGCACCTCTTTTAACGTAAAGGCGTATGCCGGGGACGGTCATACAGAAACCACGCTGGTAACGGGAAAAGTGCAGATTGTGATGAAAGAAGAGGATGGCAGAACAGTAACACTGGAGCCTAATCAAAAGCTGGTGGTGCAGAACAGGCTGGAGCTGAAAAAAATCGAGACAATTAAAGCCAATAAAATACCGCTGCCAGATAACGCCGGTTATCATCTTACAACCGCCAACGTAATTGCCGGCGATAGCAGCGTAGCGGAAATATCCTGGCGGGAAAGAAAACTGACCTTCTTTGATCAGCCGCTGTCTGAAGTAGCATTGCAACTGGAGCGCTGGTATGGCGTTACCGTAATTTTTAAGGAAGAAACAATGAAAAATGCCCGGTTTACAGGCACGTTCCGGGATGAATCTTTGCAAAAAGTAATGGAAGTTTTGCAAATGTCGGCACCATTTAATTATCGCATAAGCAACGACACGTTATTGATTAACAAGTAAAATCAACTAAAAAATATGGACACCAGATAGCCGTGAACAAATGAAAAAGGGAAATGCTGAAACATTTCCCCTAAAAAGATCAACTGGCTGAATTCGGCGACCTCTCTTGGAAGGAATAGGGCGCTGCTGCCATTTTATTGACCTCTAACTACCTAAAAGTATGAAAAAAAACAGACTTTCCGGGATGGTGTACCACCAATCCGGGATGCCGTTCACTTATGTTATTAGAACCATGAAGCTGACAGCCATTTTAATGCTTGCTGCTTGTATGCAGGTTTCTGCCAGCGCTTACTCTCAGCATAAAATTACGCTGAATACCAAGCGCATGAACCTCGCCCGGGTTCTACAGGCTATTGAAGCGCAGGGAAATGTACGCTTTGTGTATAACAATGACGTGCTGCCCACCAACGAATTTATTTCTATTGATGTAAAAGATCAGCCACTGGATGTAGTATTAAGCACCGTGCTGAAAAACACCGCCCTTACCTTTAAAGCACTGGACAAAGAACTGATTGTCATCGCACCTGCTAATTCCGTTATCAAAAATATTACCGTAAAAGGTAAAATCACTGATACTAAAGGTAATCCTATTATCGGGGCCAATGTCCAGATAGCCGGTACCAATCGTGGTACTGTTACCAGCCCGGATGGTACTTACCAGTTGGAAACACCGGATGACGCCACACTGATATTTTCCTTCATCGGTTTTTTACAGGAAAAAGTTGCGGTAAATAGTCGTACTACCATTGACGTGGTACTTAAAGAAGATACCAAAGGACTGAATGAAGTAGTAGTAGTGGGTTATGGCTCCCAGAAGAAGGTAAACCTGACAGGATCTGTTGCCACGGTGAGTTCCGACAAGCTGGTATCCCGCCCGGTAACGTCCGTGCAAAACGCATTACAGGGGCTTGTACCCGGTTTGACCGTTTTGAGCCGGCCCGGTAACGTAGGTAAAGATGCCGGTACGATTACCGTACGTGGCAGAACCAACCTTTCTTCTCCCGGCCCCATGATCATTGTAGATGGAATTCCTTCTTCTACCAATGATATGTCGGCCATCAACCCGAACGATATTGAAAGCATGTCGGTGCTTAAAGATGCTGCTTCTGCATCTATTTATGGGTCCCGTGCAGCCAATGGCGTTATCCTGATCACTACCAAACGTGGTAAGGAAGGTAAAATGCAGATAGATATAAACGCCAGCTATGGCGCGTCTTCTGCTACACGCTTGCCTAAATACCTGGGATCTGCTGACTATGCACGTTTATATAACGAAGGAAAACTGAATGCAGGTAAACCGGCATTGTATACCGACGAGCAGATAAAGAAGTTTGAAGACGGGTCAGATCCCGATCACTATCCCAATACAGACTGGTATAAACTGGCGCTGCGTAAAAATGCACCTTATAAAGACCTGCAGGCTGGTATCAGCGGTAGTTCCAAGAACACTACGTACTACCTGAGCCTTGGATACCTGAACCAGTCTTCCCTGATACCCACTACTTCCATGGACCGCTATACGGTACGGTTAAATACTTCAACACAGGTATTGCCTATCCTGAATATTGGTACCAACATGGCATTTGTAAAACAGGATATCAATAATAAAGGCGGAGACCTGAGCTTCACTACCCTGAACCGTTCTGTACCTACTTTGGTGGCGGTACAGTCAGACGGCACCTGGGGCACTATGAATGGTGGTAAATCAGATGCTACGCTTTCCAATGGTAACGTATTACGTACTTTAAGCGAAGCTGGCCGCAGCTGGGATAAATCCAATTCATTTACAGGCGGCGTGAATGGTAGCCTGACACCGTTGAAAGGGCTGGCTATCAAAGGTCTCTTGTCCCTGAAATTGGATAACCGTACTGCCAACAGGTTTACGAATACGATGAATCCGTTGATTGATTTCGATACCAAAAAGCCAATCGCATCTACCGCTGCATTGCTGAATGAGATGCAGGAAAAATGGGGACAGCGTCAGGCTTTGTTGTTGCAGGCTTACGCGGAATATGAGCGGAATTTTGGTAAGCACTATGCTAAGATCATGGCAGGTGCATCCGAAGAAAGTAACGTCTACCGCGATATTTACGCCGGGCGTAAAAATTTCCCGATCAATGGTTTGGGTACAGTAGGCGCTGGTAGCGGCAGCCCGGATGATATCAGCACTGACGATGGTTTGACTGCCTTATCGCCCGATGGCTCAACAGGACAACAGCCCAACGGTACTTATTCAGAAGCCTGGGCCATACGTTCTTACTTCAGCCGTTTGAACTACGCTTTTGCAGACAAATACCTGTTCGAAGCAAACATGCGTTATGACCTGTCGTCCCGCTTCCATCCAGACTACCGTCTTGCTGCATTTCCTTCCTTCTCTGCCGGTTGGAGAGTTTCCGAAGAGAATTTTATGAAAGATGTGAAATGGGTGAGTAACCTTAAAGTTAGGGGCTCGTGGGGGATTCTTGGTAATGAATCAGCAGTACCTGTTGGTAACTATTACAACTACCTCGAAAGTAACATAGTGTATAGCTTTGAAGAGAACCCGGTAAACGGTATCTATCAGAAAACAGCCTCGAACATGAGCACTACCTGGGAAAAGGTATATATGAGCAATGTGGGCCTGGATGCAAATTTCCTGAAAGGTAAACTGGATGTAACGGTTGACTACTATGTGAAAAGAACAGAAGGCATTTTGCTGAATAAAACCAACCCTGCGGTATTTGGATTGGCTGCAGCGCGTGTAAACGCCGGTTCTACCCGTAACAAGGGGATAGAACTGAACCTTAGCTACAATGACAAAATAGGGAAGGACTTTACCTATAACATTTCCGTTAATCTTTCTAAAATCAAAAATACCATTGTTAATCTTGGAGGCGACGACAACAGGATAAACAGTTATTACATTGAAAGAGTAGGCGCCGCGGTGGGTTCCTTCTATGGTTACGAAGTAGATGGTTTACTGACGGATGATGATATCAAGAACAAGTATCCATTGTTGTACCCCAATTCAAAACCAGGGGATATCAAATACAGGGATGCCGACAATAATGGTAAAATTGATGGTGATGATCGCCGTATACTCGGTAATGATGTACCATGGTTTAACTATGGAGCTAACCTGGGTATGAGCTATAAAGGATTTGACCTGAACGTTCTTACTTATGGCGTATCCGATGTAAAAGTGTATTTCGGACAGGAAGCTTCTTATGCATTCTTTAATGGTGCTGGCGTAAAAGAGTACCATCTGGATCGGTGGACAAAGGAAAACCCGAATCCTAAAGCGGCTTATCCAAGAATCCTGATTGGTGGTGATGCTACGCAGAACAATACACCTATTTCTGAATTCTGGTTGTTTAACGGCGCTTTCTTCCGTGTTCGCTCTGTTAGCCTGGGCTATACCGTTCCGGCCAGCTGGACGAAGAGAGCAGCGATGCAGTCGGCCCGTATTTATGTAGCGGCTAACAACCCGTTCACTTTCATGTCTGACAAGCGCTTGCATGATTATGATCCGGAAATGGCGTCTGGAAGAGGATCTTATCCTGGTGTTAAAACCTGGGTAGTTGGTGTAAACGTGAAATTTTAAGGCAGCAAAAAAAGACAACTCATGAAAAAACTTATCATAATAGGCGCTGTATTGGGGATGACTATTAGCTGGTCCAGCTGCAGCAAGGACTTCCTGGACAGGATGCCGGAAGGAAAGATTTCCGAAGATACATACTGGAATACGCAGGCGGATGTAATGAATGCCCTGAATGGCGTATATGGTTATATCGGCACACCGGATCATGTTTACCTGATGGACGGACAAAACGCTATCTATGAAGATGGCGCGTCTGATAACGCGTTGGCGCAATATCCCTGGGAAAGTAATGCCACCGATATTGCAAAAGGTAACGTAACACCCGCAACGAATGAAGGATGGGATTACACGGGTATCCGCCGTGCTAATTATTTCCTGGAAAATGTGGACAGGGTGAAAATGGATGATGCGCTGAAAGCAAGAACCAAAGCGGAAGCCCGCTTTATACGTGCTTTCTTTTATTCCACCCTGGCGCTGAAATTTGGGGATGTGCCATTGATCACAAAAACGATCACGCCCGCTGAATCATACGGATCTCGTACACCTAAGGCTGAAGTATGGTCGTTTATTTTCACAGAACTGGATGAAGTCGCGAAGGTGTTGCCCACGTCTTATGGAGGTGGAGGTAGTGATCAGAAAGGCCGTGTAACAAAAGGCGCCGCGCTGGCCCTGGCAGCCCGCCTGCACCTGTACCGTTCTGAATGGGCAGACGCGGTGAAATATGCCAAAGCTGTGATGGCCATTCCTGGCTATGCATTATTTAAGGTAGTAGCGGAAGATGGAGATGATGTGTTGGATAACTATGCAGAGTGGGTAGATTTTGCTTCTCCTGCAGATGAGAAGAAATTCCGTATTGGTTTGAGAAGCTACGAAAAGCTTTTCATGGCTACCAACAAGGGGAATGCGGAAGTTATCTTCGACAGACAACATATGCTGCAAAAGGATGCCCAGTTTGACAATACCTACCTGTTGCCTGATGCATTGGGTGGCTGGAGCTCTGTTACGCCTACGCAGGACCTGGTAAATGCTTATGAAAGCTACAAAACCGGAGAGCCCCGTACCGTCATCACTCCCGATGTTCGTGGAGCGCGGTATGCTAAAAAAGCCACAGATCCACTGTTTTATACAGAATATAAAAACCTGGATCCCCGGTTCTATGCTACTATTATGTTTGAAGGTAGTCCCTGGAATAATATTCAAAAAGGATATTCCTTTACCTGGGAAAAAGGATCCAATAACTCACAGATCGGATACAATTTCCGTAAAACCGTAGATCCTTCCTCCTGGAAAGCACAGGTAGATAACTATTCTAACCATATTATTATCAGGTATGCAGAGATATTATTGACCTATGCAGAAGCGCAGAATGAAGTAGCGGGACCGGATGCTTCTGTATATGATGCCATAAACCAGATTCGTGACAGGGCTGGTATGCCGGCGCTGAACCGTACAAAATACAATTCACAGGCTACCCTGCGGGAAGCCATCCGCCTGGAACGCAGAATTGAGCTGGCATTGGAAGGCAACCGGTTTATGGATATCCGCCGCTGGAAAATTGCACCACAGGTGATGAATACTACCCTGTATTCTATTGATGGTAAAAAGGCTGATGACCGCACCTGGTATGATAAATTGTACCTCATGCCGGTACCACAGTCTGAGTCAGACCTAAATCCAAAGTTATTGCCCAATAACAACGGATACTAGGATTACAGAAAGAACAATACAAAACGCGGGTTCCGGCATTGTTCGGGACCCGCGTTTATATTTCAGGCGAGTTACTAAAATTATGAATTCCGGTTTATTGTTTTTATTTTGAGAACCTCAGTGAATAAGAACTATTATCATTTTACAACCTAAAAAAGGGTTCATCATGCCAGTAAATTCCAATGAAGACTCTCGCCGGAGTTTTATCAGCAAATTTGCCAAAGGCGTAGTAGGCGCATCGCTGCTACCCAGCATCCTGACTGCTGCTGATAAGAAAAGAAATATAGCGTCGCTCTCCCGTTTAAGAGAGAAGTACAGTGCCAACGACCAGATTCAGATAGCGCTGATTGGTGCGGGAGGAATGGGTACCGCAGATGCCAATACCGCGATCACTGTACCCGGTGTGAAACTGATAGCCGCCTGCGACCTCTATGATGGCCGCCTGGCGGACGCCAAAAAGAAATGGGGTAACGATATTTATACGACCCGCAGCTACCAGGATATCCTGGATCGTAAAGACATTGACGCTGTTATTATTGCTGTTCCTGACTTCTGGCACAAGGATATCTCTGTAGCGGCCATGAATAAAGGTAAGTCTGTGTATTGCGAAAAGCCAATGGTACACGATATCAGCGAAGGCCCCGCGGTAGTGGAAGCACAGCAACGTAACGGAAAAGTAGTATACCAGGTAGGTAGCCAGGGTATGAGTTCCCTGGGAAATGAAAAAGCCAGGCAACTTCTGAAAGATGGCGCCATCGGCAAACTGAACTATGCAGAAGGATTCTGGGCGCGTATGTCTCCCACCGGTGCATGGCAATACCCTATTCCGGCCGATGCGTCGACTAAAACCGTGGATTGGGAGGCTTATCTCAAAAACGCACCCAAGCGCGATTTTGACCCATTGCGTTTCTTCCGCTGGCGTAATTATAAAGACTATGGTACCGGCGTTTCCGGGGATCTGTTCGTACACCTGTTTTCCAGTCTTCACCTGGTAACCGGTTCCATCGGACCAAACAAGGTAATGGCTACCGGTGGTTTACGCTACTGGAAAGATGGCAGGGAGGTACCGGATGTGATGCTGGGTATGTTCGATTATCCTGAAACAGAAATACACCCTGCGTTTAACCTGTCGCTCCGCGTAAACTTCGTAGATGGTACCGGTGGCACCAACTACCTGCGTATGGTAGGTAGCGAAGGCTCCATGACGGTAGAGTGGGACAAAGTAACCCTATATCGCAACAGCGTGCATGTGGATGAAAATGACCCCCTGGCAGCCGCTAATGCAGCTGCATCCGGCAATGGTAAATCATATGCCTATCACCGCGCAGACATACTGCCACAGGAAAAAATGGAGTATGAAGCAGAGAAGGGCTACAAGGGCGCTCATTTCGATCACTTCTACAACCTGTTTAATGCTATGCGTACCGGTGGTAAAGTAGCGGAGGATCCTACTTTCGGTTTCCGTGCTGCTGCTCCGGCCTTGCTGTGTAACGAGAGTTATTTCGACAACAAGATCATCCACTGGGATCCAAAGAATCTTAAAGTGGTGAAAGGATAAGTACGGTCCGCTTAAGCGATAAAAAAATCCCGTCCGTATAAATGCGGACGGGATTTTTTATGAAGTGTTTTTTCTTTGCTGGTTTAAACCGCAGCTTCAAAACGTTTGCTGATAGCGTTCCAGTCAACAACGTTCCAGAATGCTTTCAGGTATTCCGGACGACGGTTCTGATATTTCAGGTAGTAAGCATGTTCCCATACGTCTACACCGAGGATAGGCGTACCTTTCACTTCAGCAACATCCATCAGTGGATTGTCCTGGTTAGGAGTGGAAGAAACTTCCAGTTTGCCGTCCTTTACTGTTAACCATGCCCAGCCTGAACCGAAGCGGGTTGCGCCGGCTGTGCTGAATTTTTCCTGGAAAGCTTCAAAAGAGCCAAAGGCGCTGTTGATAGCATCTGCCAGTTTACCGGCTGGAGCGCCACCTGCGTTAGGAGCAAGACTGGTCCAGAAGAAACTGTGATTCCAGTGACCGCCACCGTTGTTTCTTATAGCAGGGCTCAGCTTACCGGCATTAGCTACCAGTTCCTCCAAAGATTTGTTCTCGTTTTCTGTACCTGCCACTGCTTTGTTCAGATTGTCTACATAAGCCTGGTGGTGCTTACCGTGGTGAATTTCCATTGTCAGTTTATCGAAATTCGGCTCTAACGCATCAGTTGCGTAGGGTAAGCTCGGAAGTGTAAATGCCATAACTCAAAGTTTTATGGGTTTTAAAATATGATTTCTTGACAGTCGCCAAATTTACTGCCAATCCGTTAAAATTTAGCCATTAAATTATTTAGGTATTTTGACACCGGGCCTGGAGGCCCTCTATCACTATAAAACCCCTTAAACAGTGCAATAAATCGTTTAACCAGGCCTTGCCGGGCTTGGTCATATGAAATTTTATTTTATATTTACAGATACTCGGTTTAACAGGACATAACATTAGGCATAATATTTCGTATATGCCTGTTGGTTGTTTAACTATTGTTTGTTTAAAACTTATAGTATGCAGACAGGCTCGGACTCAGGGCAAAATTTTTCCCTCAATACCTTACAAAAGGAAAATGAGTATTTAAGAAATCGGATCAACTGGCTGGAAAGCATTTTACATCATGTCCCCGCCATGATCTACAGTTATGATAACAATAACAAATCTGTTACCTGGTGTAATGAACGCCTGGCAGAAACAGTAGGATTTTCTTCCGCAGAAATGATGGGAATGGGAATGGAGTTTTTCCGGCACATTATGCATCCGGAGGATTTTAAACTCGCAGCGGTTGCGCAGCAATCATTCATTAATAACAAAGCACAGTTCGGGGGATTGGCACGTATCCGTAAAGAAGGAGAGGTGGATTACCGCTGGTTATTTGGACTGGAAGTACCTTTTACACATGATAAGAATGGCCGTGTGGTAGAAATCATCTGTGCGTTTCTCGATCTCACACAGGCCATTGATACCAATGTTCAGTTGTCGGAAGCGCTGAGCGCTATCCTTCGCCGGCAAAATGAAAATCTCTTTAACAAGCTTACGCCAAGGGAAAAAGATGTATTGGCGATGGCCGTGAAAGGACTTAATAATAAAGAGATCGCTAATTCGTTGAACCTTAGCCGTTATACTGTAGAAACCCATCGTAAAAATATCCGCCTCAAACTCAAAGTCCGGAATACTTCTGAACTGGTAACCATTGCGCGTAAGATAGGATTTGAATAAGCTGCTGCGAAAATGATACTGGTATTTACATTTTGTTTATAGGGAAGATGATTTGATCAACTGTTTTAAACTTCGCTGTATGGCGTTATCATGCTGTGTCCTATTTTATTGGTAACCGGCTGTCAACAGGAAGATTCTGCTGCAAAAATAGTTGCTAAAATTTGCTAAATTTTTCAAAAATACCCAATCTTGGGTATTTGCTCGTCTTTCAAAGACCAGTAATTTAGTGAATTAAATATTACATGTGTTTTTAGACATCCAATATGATTACTAGCTGAAACACCCTATGACTATGATAACCGAGGAAAGAGCATATGACATCTTGAAACTGGAAGAGTCCGCCAGCGCGGAGGAAATTGTGGCACGATACGAAATTCTGAAAGATCAATACAGAAGAATAAAAGATGAAACGGAAGACCTTAGAACAAGACTTGCCTATCAGTTAAAGCAAATAGAACTCGACGACGTATTTATATATTTCCGGAGAAGACAAAGGATATAAAGAACTGCAAAGCTTTTGAATTATTCATTCGTTGTGTTTTTAAGCTCAGCTATGCATCCATTGTTTTTTCTTTATCTATAACCCGGGACCTTCTTTCAATTATCCGGCGGGAAAACTATGTCTGCTTCCTGTTAGCTTTATTTTCCTATATTTACTAGCTTAAACCCTACCTAAACAATCATTCTATGAATGTATTCTTGATTATTTTCCTGGTGTTGGTGTTCCTGGTATTGCTTTCATGTTTTGTAACTGTACAGCAGGGTAACATTGCAGTGACCACCATTTTTGGTAAATACAACCGGGTGCTTTTTCCCGGGCTGAACTTTAAAATACCTGTAATAGAAAAGGTATTTAAAAGAGTATCTATCCAGAACAGGTCCGTAGAGCTGGAGTTCCAGGCCATCACTATCGATCAGGCCAATGTTTACTTCAAAGCAATGCTGTTATATGCTGTATGGAATCAGCAGGAAGAAACGATTAAAAATGTAGCGTTCAAATTTATGGATGAAAGAAGCTTTATGCAGGCGCTGGTGCGCACAATTGAAGGTTCTATCCGTGGGTTTGTTGCCACGAAAAGACAGGCAGAAGTGCTTGGCTTGCGTAAGGATATTACGGAGCACGTGAAAGAGCAGATAGACAAAACCCTGGAGGAGTGGGGGTTCCATCTGCTGGACCTGCAAATGAACGACATTACTTTTGACGAAGTAATTATGAAGTCCATGGCGCAGGTGGTAGCTTCCAATAACCTGAAGGCAGCTGCAGAAAACGAAGGGCAGGCATTGCTGATTACCAAAACCAAAGCAGCGGAAGCAGATGGTAATGCCATCAAAATTGCCGCAGAGGCTGAGCGTCAGGCGGCCCAGCTGCGCGGTATGGGTGTGGCCTTATTCCGTGAGGAAGTGGCCAAAGGTATGAGCATGGCGGCTAAAGAAATGCAGCAGGCTAATCTTGATACCTCTGTGATCCTCTTTTCCATGTGGACAGAAGCCATTAAACACTTCGCCGAAAATTCAAAAGGAAACGTCATCTTCCTGGATGGTTCTTCTGAAGGAATGGATCATACCATGAAGCAAATGATGGGCATGAATAAACTCATGGACGCGAAGAAATAATTATCTTCTCTGTTCAAAGAAAGTTTTCATCAGCTGTAAGCTTTCTTCGCTGCACGGACCGGCCTCCAGTTTTGTTTTGGGATGAAACGGGGACCGGTCACCGGTGGCTCTGCGGTAGCTGTTCTTATCATCTGCCGCCGCATATACAATCCTCCCGATCTTACTCCAATACAGGGCACCCGCACACATCAGGCAAGGCTCTACTGTTACATACAATGTTGCTTCCATCAGGTATTTGCTTCCCAGTGTATTAAAAGCAGCCGTCAATGCAATCATCTCCGCATGCGCGGTACAATCATTTAATCTTTCTACATGATTATAGCCACGGCCAATGATCTGGTTGTTTAATACCACCACCGCACCAATAGGTACTTCTCCGTCTTCAAAGGCTTTACGTGCTTCCTGTAATGCCTGCCGCATAAAATGCTGATCATCGAACATAGCGTGTTAGCTTTTAACCGTTAGCTTTTAGCTAAAAGGTTTCGTGAATTACCTGGATACTATAGTTAAAATTGGTTCATGCTGTGAGGCACTCATAGCGAATAGCTAACAGCTAAATGCTAATGTCCAGCATCTGGATGAATTCAGCTTCAGAAAGTATTTTGATGGTATTGATTTTTTTTGCTTTCTCAAGTTTGCTGCCGGCATCATCGCCTACTACCAGGTAGTTGAGTTTGCTGCTCACCCCACTTACTATTTTCCCCCCTTCCTGTTCTACCTTTTCTTCTGCTTCGCTGCGTTTCAGCTGATGGAGGGTACCGGTAAATAAAAACGTTTGTCCGTTGAGGTTACCTTGTACCGGAGACGATTTCTTGGTGTTTTCCATATTGATACCCAGTGCTGCCAGTCTATTGAGCATAGCAATGTTATCGTCGTTCGCAAAAAATAGCCGGATAGCGCCTGCTACTTTGGGGCCTATATCTTCCAGTGCCAGGATCTGTTCTTCCGTCCAGTTTTGCAGATCCATGATATTTGTAACGGCGTTGGCCAGTGTTTTTGCGGTGGTTTCTCCTACGTAACGGATACCCAGTCCGAATATAAGGCGGTGCAGCGGTTGTGTTTTAGACTGTGTGATCGCTGTTTCGAGGTTGGTCAAAGACTTTTTGCCAAAGCCTTCGAGGTTGCCTATTTTTTCAAAATCCAGTTCGTAAATACCAGGAATATCTTTTAGCAGTCCTAATGAAAAGAACTTGCGTACATTACTTTCACCAAAGCTTTTAATGTCCATGGCATCCTTGCTCACAAAGTGGATCATCCTTTCCACTACCTGTGCTTCACAATTGATATTGGTACAGCGCCAAACGCTTTCCTCCAGGGGCTTTACAAGCTTGTCGTGGCATATGGGGCAGTGAGTTGGAAACACAATATCCCGTTCGCTGCCATCCCGCAGATCGGCTACGGATTTTACGATGTAGGGAATTACGTCTCCCGCTCTTTCTACCAGTACAGTATCTCCCAGCTTCAGGTCTTTTTCCCTGATCACTTCTTCATTAAAGAGGGAGATAGAGCCTACCGTAACGCCACCAATGGGCACCGGATCGATTTTAGCTACCGGTGTAATGGAGCCGGTGCGGCCTACCTGGAACTCCACGCTGCGGAGTTTACTGGTAGCCTGCCGGGCTTTAAATTTGTAGGCAATGGCCCAGCGCGGGTGATGCGTGGTCATACCCAGTTTATCCTGGAGGTTATAGTCGTTTACTTTAACTACCATACCATCTATTTCGTAGGGCAGGTTATCGCGCTCGTTTTCAAACCACAGGCAATGATCTATAACGGCCTGTATGCCTTTTACTACTTTCTTTTCTTTGGCCGGACTACGGAATCCCAGTGTAGATAATAGTTCCAGCGTACCGCTATGCGTTTTAAGCGCATCGGGTTCCGCCTGACCGGGGTTCATGTGATGATAGCTCATATGATACAGAAAGGCCTCCAGTCCGCGTTTAGCTACTTCATTTGGGTCTACCATGCGCAGGGAGCCGGAGGCGGCGTTGCGCGGATTAGCCAGTGGTGGCAGGTTATCGGCAATACGTTTATCATTGAAAGCCTTAAAAGTATTTTTATTGATCAGTACCTCGCCGCGTATTTCGATCTGGTGGATGCCGTATTTGGAGAAGCGGGCCGACAGCGGAATAGAGCGGATCTGTTTAATGTTGGTGGTAATGTCTTCGCCGGCTACGCCATCGCCGCGGGTGGCGCCCCTTGCCAGTTGATCATCTTCATAGATGAGGGAAATGCTGGCGCCGTCGAACTTGGGTTCAATACAGTATTCTATTTCAGAGAGGCCCGCGCTTTCCCGTGCTTTCCGGTCCCAGTCCAGCAGATCATCCGCATTGTAGGAGTTTTCGAGGCTGAGCATGGGGACCAGGTGAGGTACCGTAACAAATTCTTTTGTAAGGCCTTTGGCTACCCGTTGAGTAGGGGAGTCGGCGGTAATAAGGTCGGGATGTTCCTGTTCCAGCTTCTTCAGCCATGCGAAAAGCTGGTCATATTCGTAGTCGCTGATCACCGGTTCGCTTTGTACGTAGTAGCGCCAGTCGTTATAACTGATTACCCGGCGAAGGCCATCCAGGGTTTCATCAATGGATTGCAACAGTTGCTGCTGCTGCACGTGGCTCAGCAGGTCTTTGGCCAATTGTGCCAGGGTTATTTCTATCTCCTTTGTGTACATAATATGTGAAACTGAGCCGTAAATTTAAACTTATCTTTCTGCTTAGGAATATCTCTTCAAAAAATTCGGGGTTTTTGTTTTAAATGTGGTATTTTTTTCTTTCATTTGATTATAGTTCCGCGTAAAAACAAATAACGGCGTTTACTGTAATTCCACGTTCCTTATGATGTCTATGTACACCAAAAACATCAATACGCACCTGGTAGAAATAAAGGATTATTTCAAGGTTGCGATTTCGGTAGATTGTGTCATTTTCGGCTTTAACAACGATGAGCTGAAAGTGTTGCTCATAGAATCCGATCTCAAAGAATTCAAAGGGAAATGGTCGTTGCTGGGCGATATTGTCCGGCCCGAAGAGGAGCTCGATGAAGCAGCCTACCGGGTACTGAAAGCCCGTACAGGACTTGATGATGTATATATGGAGCAGGTGCAGACTTTTGGCGCCATTCAGCGGCATCCTGCCGGCCGCGTGATCACTGTTGCGTACTATTCGTTGGTAAATATTGAACATGTAGAGCTGAAAACGCATAACAACGAACTGCACTGGCATAGCGTGAAAGATTTGCAGGAAATGGCTTTTGATCATAAGCTAATCCTCGACACCTGCCATGAGCGGCTTAAACAACAGGTGCTGGTACAACCTATCGGGTTTAACCTGTTGCCCCGCAAGTTTTCCCTGCGTGAACTGCAAAACCTTTATGAAGCCATCCTTGATATGGAACTGGATCGCCGCAACTTCAGGAAAAAGTTTTTATCCATGGATTTGCTGATGGATTTGAATGAAGAAGAAGAAGATGTACCTCATCGTCCTGCCAAGCTCTACAAATTTAATTTTGATAAATACGATCAGCGTAAGAAGCGATACCTGGGTATTGGCTTCTAACTATTTCCCTATGGTACTTTTTTAGCCCGCGCAGCCCTGTTTTTTGCTATTCCTGTTAATATCAATGAGGTCGAAATCCTTTTCCAATAAGGATTTGCCAACGCACGTACCTGCAAAAAAATTGCAGCGTTAAATTTCTCCCGGAACGGGAAAAAAAATTTGTTTTTAACAAAATTTTAAGTAAGATTGTGTAAGATATACACATCCTGGAAAGCATTTATTTATTGAGCATAAAAACCAAAGTTTAAGTCGGATTCGCTGTTAAGATTTTTCACTGTATATATTGTATGTAGAAATTCCACAAAAACAAGATTTGATAACTACAAAATCATTAAATCATAAATTGATTTTATAGTTCCACGTTATGAAACATAAGACTGTCAAGCACTATTGCCTGGTGTCTTACTTTATACTTTCCCTTGTACAGGCATTGTACAGGGGAAAGTTGTTTTAGGGAAAAACTAACCTATTTCGGGATCAGTTAAACAAATTGCAATAAGACCCGCCAGCCGTTCAATCAATTCTAATTCTGGTTAAACCCCCGTCATATCGGCAGTTCAGCAGGTTTTTCCGTAACTTGCATTATTCGGCTAACAGCATAAAAATTTATCATCAGATTATGTCTTATACACCACAACATAAGGTGCGCATTGTAACGGCAGCAGCTTTATTCGACGGTCATGATGCGGCCATCAATATTATGCGGCGCATTATGCAGGCAAAAGGCGCCGAGGTAATTCATCTCGGGCATAACCGCTCTGCAGCCGAAATTGTAGACTGCGCCATACAGGAAGATGCACAGGGGATAGCTGTTACCTCCTACCAGGGCGGTCACGTGGAGTTTTTTAAGTACATGTACGACCTGCTGCAGGAAAAAGATTGTGGTCATATCCGGATTTTTGGCGGCGGTGGTGGAACCATTTTGCCGGTAGAGATAGCCGAACTGCATGCCTATGGCATTACGCGTCTTTATTCGCCGGACGATGGCCGGCAAATGGGGCTGGAAGGGATGATTGAAGACCTGATCCGCCAGTGCGATATCGCTGTAACACCGCTGACTGCAGGGGGTAGCACTGCAGATATTCCAGAATTGCAAAAAGAGAAGAATCCAAAAGTAATAGCCAGGTCTATCAGTCTCGCGGAAAACGATATGCCCGTGGCACTCCTCGCCGGACAGAAAACCAGGACGGCAGTAGCGGTAGACGAAGCGGCCGGCGCCCATATCGTGCATACGCCGGCAGACCCGGAACGCTCTCCTGTACTCGGTATTACCGGCACGGGTGGCGCAGGTAAGAGCAGTGTAACAGATGAATTGGTACGCCGCTACCTGAATCATACCAGCGATAAAACGGTAGCCGTTATTTCGGTAGATCCGTCTAAAAAGAAGACAGGCGGCGCTTTGCTGGGCGACCGCATCCGTATGAATTCTATTCATCATCCACGGGCCTACATGCGCTCCCTGGCCACCCGCGAAAGTGATAAAGCCATCAGTGAGCATATCCAGGAAGCCATCGACATCTGTAAACTGGCAGCCTTCGATTTTATTATCCTGGAAACCTCCGGCATTGGTCAAAGCGATACGGCCATCACCGACTATTGCGATGTATCCCTCTACGTGATGACACCGGAGTATGGCGCCGCTTCCCAGCTGGAAAAAATTAACATGCTGGATTACGCAGACGTAATCGCCATCAACAAATTTGATAAAGCCGGCGCACTCGATGCCCTGCACGACGTACGCAAGCAATATAAGCGTAACCATACCCTCTGGAATGCAAAAGATGATGAACTGCCTGTAGTAGGCTCCATCGCCTCCCAGTTCAATGATCCGGGCATCAACCTGTTGTTTGAAAGGGTGATGGAGAAAGTCGCGGAAAAAACCGGCGCCAGCTTTGGCCCTATGGCACATGAGGCTGTGAAGTCAACGTCTACCAAATCGCAGATCATCCCACCCGCCCGCGTTCGTTATCTCGCAGAAATAACGGAAGCAATAGGGGATTATAGCAAATGGGTAGACGAGCAATGTAAACTCGCCACCCAGCTATACCAGGTGGAAGGCGTAATAGCGCTACAGCCGGCAATGGCAGCAGGTCTTGCTGATCTAAAAGCACACCTCGAAAAATCGTTACACCCTGAGTGTAAAAAACTGGTAGACGAATGGCCTGCCCTGTTAAAAAAATATACAGCCGATTTTTACGAGTTCCAGGTAAGGGATAAAGTGATCAAATTACCGCTCTATTCCGAAAGCCTTAGCCATAGCAGGATTTCGAAGGTGAGCCTGCCTAAATACAAAGACTGGGGAGATATTCTCCGCTGGCTGCTGACCGAAAACCTGCCGGGTGAATTTCCTTATGCGGCGGGTGTATTCCCACTGAAAAGAGAAGGAGAAGATCCTACCCGCATGTTTGCAGGAGAAGGCGGTCCGGAAAGAACGAATAAACGTTTCCACTACGTGTCGCTGGATCAGCCGGCAAAGCGCTTGTCTACCGCATTCGACAGCGTTACACTTTATGGAGAGGACCCCGCAGTAAGACCGGATATTTACGGTAAAGTAGGGAACTCCGGGGTGAGCATTGCCACCGTAGATGATGCAAAAAAACTATACAGCGGTTTTGATCTTTGCGATCCGAAAACCTCCGTATCTATGACCATCAACGGTCCGGCGCCCATACTGCTGGCATTTTTCATGAACGCTGCCATTGATCAGCAATGCGAAAAATATATCAGGGAAAACGGGCTAACCGAAAAAGTAGCGGCGCTGATAAAAACAAAATTCAAGGATCACCCGCTGCCACATTATGCCGGCGACCTGCCCGCAGGTAATGATGGCCTGGGTTTGCAGCTGCTGGGTATTTCCGGTGAAGAAGTACTGGAGCCGGACGTGTATAAAAAAATAAAGGCGCATGCATTAAGCACCGTTCGCGGTACCGTACAGGCGGATATCCTGAAAGAGGACCAGGCCCAGAATACCTGTATCTTCTCCACAGAATTTGCATTGAAGCTGATGGGAGATGTGCAGGAATATTTCATCACCGAAAAAGTACGCAACTTTTATTCTGTCAGTATTTCAGGTTATCATATTGCAGAAGCCGGCGCCAACCCGATTACCCAGTTGGCGTTTACCCTTGCCAACGGTTTCACGTATGTGGAATACTACCTGAGCAGAGGGATGAATATCGATGATTTTGCACCTAACTTATCGTTCTTCTTCAGCAACGGTATGGACCCCGAATATGCGGTGATAGGCCGTGTAGCCCGTCGGATATGGGCGAAAGCCATTAAATATAAGTACAAGGGAAATGATCGTTCGCAGAAGTTGAAATATCATATACAAACGTCCGGTCGTAGTTTGCACGCACAGGAGATCGACTTTAACGATATCCGCACCACCCTGCAGGCATTGTACGCTATTTATGATAACTGTAATTCCCTTCATACCAACGCCTATGATGAAGCCATAACCACCCCTACGGAAGAAAGCGTAAGAAGGGCGATGGCTATTCAGCTGATCATTAACCGGGAGCTGGGCACCGCGAAGAATGAAAACCCTGTGCAGGGTTCCTTCTTCATCGAAGAGCTGACGGACCTGGTGGAGGAAGCCGTACTCACGGAATTCAACCGTATCACAGAGCGCGGTGGTGTGTTAGGCGCTATGGAACGCATGTACCAGCGTAATAAAATACAGGAAGAAAGCCTGTATTATGAATCCCTGAAGCACACCGGCGAATTCCCGATCGTAGGCGTAAATACTTTCCTGAATAAAAATGGCTCACCTACAATTATTCCGGCAGAAGTGATCCGCTCTACCACCGAAGAAAAAGAATTCCAGATACATACCCTGGAAGCCTTCCGGGAAAGACACCAGCAGAAGAGCGTTGCTGCGTTGAAACAGTTACAGCAGGTAGCAGTAAGCAATGGTAATTTGTTTGCAGAACTGATGGAAACCGTGAAGCATTGTTCCCTCGGACAAATCACGCATGCACTCTACGAAGTAGGAGGGCAGTATAGAAGAAATATGTAGCGGAGATCCAAAGGCAAAGGCAGAAAGCTATTGAAGCGAATTTTTGTCTTGCCCAGGATTAGACTGATTTTGATGATTTACAAGATTTTTATCTGGTGATTATATTTTGATTAAAAAGATTAGGGGAGATAGAAGTGGATCCGCTTCTATCTCCCCTAATCTTTTAAAATCAAAAAAGGAAAAAATCTTGTAAATCATCAAAATCAGTCTAATCCTGGGCAAGACAAAAATTCGCTTCAATAGCTTTCTGCTTTAAGCTTTCCGCATTATATTAGTATTACCTTTTCGCGTAGCATCGCCCCTAAAAGATGGCTACCCTATTTTTACAGCCTTACTGATCATAATTACTATGAAGAAATTAATCCTGGGTTTGGCCGTGCTGGCTGTTTTGCAGGTAAATGCACAACAGGCCGATACCGTTGCCAAACGGTTGCTGCTCCCCAATGGCTGGTCGTTAACACCTGTTGGACGTTCGCTGCCACTCGGCGATTTACCGCTGAATATGGTACTGTCGCCTTCCGGAAAATACCTGGCGGTAACCAATAACGGACAAAGCCGGCAAACCATACAGCTGATTGATGCCGCAAAGGAACAGCTGCTGGATGAGGTAACTATTCCAAAATCCTGGCTGGGATTAGCTTTTAGCAGGGATGAAAAGAAATTGTACGCTTCCGGTGCTAATGATAACGTGATCTGGCAATACGGGATTATCGAGAATAAGTTGCAGGTAACAGATAGTATCCGGTTGGGACTGGCCTGGCCAAAAGGAAAAATTTGTCCTACAGGTATGGTGCCGGATGCCTCACGTAACCGGTTATACGTAGTTACCAAGGAAGATAATAGTTTATACATCGTTGATCTGAAAAATAATAAGGTGACCGGGCATATCCCGCTGGCTGCAGAAGCTTATACTGTTGTATTGTCTAAGGATCGTAACAGTCTTTATATTTCCCTCTGGGGTGGCGATGCGATCGCCGTATTTGATATAGCCTCGCAGAAAGTAAGCCATACAATTGCCGTGGGGAGTCACCCTAATGAAATGATCTTATCTGCCAACGGCAAATACCTGTATGTGGCTAATGCCAACGACAACTCCGTATCTGTAATCCGCACTGCGGACCATAAAGTAATAGAATCGCTGCAAACGGCCTTGTATCCTGATGCGCCGGCTGGGTCTACCACCAATGGACTGGCATTATCTGTCAATAATAAACAGCTGTATATCGCGAATGCTGATAATAATTGTCTCGCTGTTTTTGATGTGACCAACCCGGGCAAAAGCAGGTCTAAAGGTTTTATACCGGTAGGTTGGTATCCTACCTGTGTAAGGGTCTTGGGCAAAAAGGTATTGGTAGCCAATGGTAAAGGCTTTACCTCTATGGCTAATCCGGATGGCCCTAACCCGATCAGCAAAAAAGATGAAAGTGGTTCGCATGAGGCCAATACACGGAAAGACAGGACTGTGCAGTATATAGGCGGTTTATTTAAAGGCAGTCTTTCAGTTTTTAATGAGCCGGGTGATGCTTTGCTGAGCCGTTGGTCGGCCCTGGTGTATGAAAATACACCATATACCAAAGCGAAAGAGCATACTGCAGCAGGTGAAGCTGGCAACTCAATTCCCCGTGCAGCCGGGGAAACATCGCCGATTAAGTATGTTTTCTATATCATAAAAGAGAACCGCACTTATGACCAGGTGCTGGGGGATATGGCAGGAGCAAACGGGGATAGCAGCCTGTGTATTTTCCCGGAAAGGATTACGCCTAACCAGCATCGTTTATCACGTGATTTTGTGTTGCTGGATAATTTTTATGTAGATGCGGAAGTCAGCGCTGACGGGCATAATTGGAGCATGGCAGCCTATGCTACTGATTACGTGGAAAAAACCTGGCCTACCAGTTATGGTGGCCGCGGGGGAACGTATGATTATGAAGGCAGCCGTAAAATTGCGTATCCTAAAAAAGGTTTTATATGGGATTATTGCAGTCGGGCAGGTGTGAGTTACCGCACCTACGGGGAATTTGCTGCTAAAGGCAAAGCAACGCTGAAATCATTGGAATCGCATTTCTGCACCAACTATCCCTCTTTTGACCTGTCAGTCCAGGATGTAGCAAGACAACAGGTCTGGCAGCACGATTTTGATTCCTTGCTGGCTATTGATGCGGTGCCGCATTTCAACAGCATTCGTTTGGGGAATGATCATACCAGCGGTATGCGGAAGGGGGCTTATTCGCCCTATGCCGCCGTGGCGGATAACGATCTGGCGGTAGGGCAACTGGTGGATTACATTTCCCATAGTAAGATATGGAGGGAGAGCGCTATTTTCATCCTGGAAGATGACGCCCAGAATGGCCCTGATCATGTGGATGCCCACCGCTCTACGGCTTATGTGATAAGCCCTTATATCAAAAGAAATTCGGTGAACCATACCATGTATTCCACCTCCGGGATGTTACGGACCATGGAACTGATACTGGGACTGCCGGCTATGAGCCAGTACGATGCTGCCGCCAATCCCATGTGGGAGCTGTTTACGGCCACACCCGATCTGAGTCCCTATACAGTGCAGCCTGCGCAGGTAGATATCCATGAAAGAAATATGGTTTGGAATAAGAGTGCAAGGCGTTCCGCAGGGTTTGATTTTGCACACGAAGACAGGGTACCTGACCTGGAATTGAATGAAGTGGTATGGAAGGCCGTTCATGGCGAGCAGGCGGTGATGCCGGCGCCCCGGAGAAGCGCTTTTGTGAAGCTGCAGGAGGCCGAAGATGATGACGATTGATAAATCGATTAAGCAAATCCGGGAAACTTTTTTATTTTAGGGTTCCTAAATTCAAAAAACGTTATGGTTGCAAGGAGAGATTTTATAAAGAATAGCGCCCTGGTAGCAGGCGTTGTTGGGCTTGGACTGCCCAAAACCGTATTTGGCTGGGCCGGGTATACCTCCCAGCGCCCTCCGCTGGCAAAACGGAAATTCACCAGCGAAGCGGTGGAAAAGACAATTGTGAAGGTGAAATCTCAGATTGCGGATAGCAAACTGGGATGGCTGTTTGAAAACTGTTTCCCTAACACACTCGACACAACCGTTAGCTTTAAAAAAGAAAACGGTAAACCGGATACTTTCGTTATTACCGGCGATATTAACGCCATGTGGTTGCGCGACTCCTCCGCCCAGGTATGGCCTTACCTGCCATTGGTAAAAGAGGATGCGAAATTAAAAGAAATGGTAGTGGGAGTGATCAACCGTCAAACCAAATGTATCCTTATCGATCCGTACGCCAATGCCTTTAACGAAGGCCCTACCGGCAGCGAGTGGGATAAGGATCTGACGCAGATGAAACCGGAACTGCACGAACGCAAATGGGAAATCGATTCCCTGTGTTACCCGGTACGGTTGTCTTATAACTACTGGAAGATCAGTGGCGATAACACGCCATTCGACGACAAATACAAACAGGCTGCCCAACTGATCGTGAAAACATTTAAGGAGCAGCAGCGCAAAGATGGACACGGACCTTATAAGTTCCAGCGCGTTTCGGCGGTACAATCAGATACGGTAGCCAATGGCGGCTGGGGTAACCCAATATCGCCGGTAGGACTGATCGTTTCCATTTTCCGTCCTTCCGACGATGCCACGGTGTTTCCATTCCTGATTCCTTCCAACATGTTTGCCGTAGTATCCCTGCGTCAGTTGGCGGAAATCAGCGAAACCATCTACAAGGATGCGACCTTCGCACACGAATGTACAGTGCTGGCTGATGAAGTGGACCGCGCTATTAAGGCGTATGCCATTGTGGAACATCCGAAGCTGGGTATGATGTATGGTTTCGAAGTAGATGGCTTTGGTAACCGCTTATTCCTGGACGATACCAACGTGCCCAGCCTGTTATCTATCCCATACCTGGGCTATACGAGTGTTGATGATCCGTTATACCAGGCATCCCGTCACTTTGTATGGAGTAATTTCCAGCCCTGGTTTTACAGGGGTAAGTATGGCGATGGCGTAGGTAGTCCGCACACCGGTAACGACTACATCTGGCCAATGAGCGTGATCATAAAAGCATTGACCAGTCATGATAAGGAGGAAATAGCTTCCTGCATAAAAATGTTACGTAACACAGACGGGGATACCGGATTTATTCATGAGTCTTACCATAAAGATGATCCGACCAAATTTACCCGTCCATGGTTTGCATGGGTAAATACGCTGTTCGGTGAACTTATCCTGAAAGTAAGCCAGGAATATCCTGATTTGCTGAAGAGACAATACGCATAAATAATCCAGCAGACTTTAATCAGGGATTTTGTGATTTATGTTCAATAAATTGTGAACACAAATCACGAAATCCCTGATTTTTTATTGGAGAAGCGTGCCGGAATTTTTAAATCAAAAAACCTGAATGTATTAATGGTAGCAGCAAATATTTACCAGCAAAGGATAGATCAGTTCCAGGAAGCCATGAAAAAGGAGAAACGGTTAACAGCTACTTTATCGTGGGCGCGGCTAATCAGCTTCCTGGTAATTGCCACCAGCGTGGTACAGCTTTTCAGAAACGGCTGGATGGCTGGATGGCTGCTACTGGCTGTTATAGGAATGGTGGCTTTTACCATATTGCTGGTGCTTTATTCGAAGGCGATGAAGAAGCTGCAATTGTTCGAAACCTTGCTGGAGCTCAACAAGAAAGAGTTACAGCTGGTTACCACCTGGCAATCATCCTTTGAAGACGGGAGTGAATTTGCGGATGACAAGCATGATTTTACCAGTGACCTGGATGTATTTGGTCCATCTTCCATATTTCAGCACATTAACAGAACGGGGACTTTATCTGGCAAAAGGAAACTGGCGGAGGCTTTGCGCAATCCGCTAAAAGAAGCTGCTGCCATCATGGATACCCAGGAGGCTTTAAAAGTCCTTACCCCGGAGCTGGAGTTCCGGCAGCTGCTCACCGCTAATGCCCTGTTGGCCAAAGAAGAAGAAGGCGATCGCCGGGAAATAAGCGCCTGGCTGGAAATGCCGTTTCATTTTATCAACAGTAAATTGATCAACATTGCTATATGGGCCTGTCCGGTGTTGTCGGTGGCGGCTATTGCCTATGGCATCAGTAGTGGGCATTGGTACCTGTTTACTATTATGATTGTAATTAACTGGGTATTGTTGGGTGTTAACCAGAAAGAAATCATGTCGCAGTATGTACTCATTTCTCATAAAGAACGCATACTGGATAAGTTTTCTATTTTGCTGCACCTGATTAAGGGCGGATCATTTAAACAATCAAAGCTGTTGCTGGAGCAGCAGGATATCGCAAAAGAGGCAGATGTGGCTTTGCATGGGCTGGCCAGGGTTAGCGGAGCATTTGATCAGCGTTTGAATTTGCTGGTAGGGGTGGTGCTCAACTCACTGATGGTGTACGATTTTCATTGTATACTCCGCCTGGAGCGCTGGAAACTGCAGCACAAAACGCATATCAATAAATGGTTTGACGTTATTACGCAGCTGGAAGTGTGGAATAGCCTGGCCACCTACGCCTATAATCATCCTGCTTTTTCCTGGCCGGAACCGCAGCAGGAGGGGCGTATACTTGAAGCCACTGCACTCGGACATCCATTGATACCGGAGAGCGAGTGTGTAACGAATGACGGTGCTGCCGGCCGGAAAGACAGTTTCCTGATCATCACCGGTTCTAACATGTCCGGCAAAAGCACCTTTCTGCGGAGTGTGGGTGCTAACCTGCTTCTGGCGATGTGCGGGGCGCCGGTATGTGCGGACCGCCTGCTTTTCAGCCCTATGCATATTATGACCTCTATGCGGATCAAAGATTCTATCGCCAGCCATACCTCTTATTTCCAGGCGGAGTTGCTGCGTTTGCAACATATTATCCGTCAACTGAAAACCGGGGAGCGGGTATTTATTTTGTTAGATGAAATTCTGAAAGGTACCAATTCGGAAGACAAGTTATCCGGCTCCCGTAGCCTGATAGAGCATTTCCTGCAGTATAACTGTTTGGGTATGATTGCCACGCATGATCTTGAGCTGGGGCAGCTGGAGCAGGCTTATCCCCGTCAGATCCGCAACTACTGTTTCGAAAGCACGATCCAGGATAACCATCTTTACTTTGATTATCGCATCCGTGAAGGCATAGCGCGTAATAAGAATGCCACCTTCCTGATGAAACAGATGGAAATTATTTAAAGGGCTGGTTTAGCTCGATTAAACGATCCCGCGTTCAAATGGGAACGCAATTTGCTTTAATTTTAATTGTCATGTTCCAGGATTGAATTATTTCGAACAAAACTTAACCATCATGCTTACAGTATTTCCATTCTTTACGATGGTCTTATTTAGAACCCTTTCACCAATCACTATTAATGTTCCCCTAGAAAAAGATGTTTGCGCACATGCGGTCGTCACAAAGAGTAACCACGCCAAAATACTTAACGTAAAACAATTTGGCGCCAAAGGGGATGGGCGCTCAGACGACAGCAAAGCGATCAACAAAGTATTTGATATGGCAATTGCCGGTCAAACCGTTTACTTCCCGTCGGGAAACTATTTGATAGGGGATGCTTTGATCGTAAAAAACAAAAAAGGGATTACCGTTTCCGGTGATGGTAATGCTAGCCGATTATTTGTTGATAATCAACAGGCTAAGACATCAAAGACAACTTTTTATTCCACTTTGTCCATTGATGAATGCAGCGATGTTATTGTCCAGAAGTTATGTATTGAAAGCAAGGGTGAGAATTGGGGTGATGCAGATGCCGGCGGTAAGTTTGCGGAGCCTGACAAGCGCACAGACTGGATGATTAATAAAGGTGGGCATGCCGTTTTAATCACGAGAAGTAAAAATATCTCCATCAATACTGTTACAGCGAGATTTTGTGGGTCTTCAGGGGTATTCTATGCGAGCTCATGCGACTTGGTGACTTTTAATAATTGTTTTGCAAATGCAGCATCTCTGGGGTATGCGGGATTCGCTGTAGATAATTTTGCCAACGGAGCTAATGAATTTTTGCCTGGCAGAAGATATATTTTTAATAATTGTAAGGTAAATGCGGAATCTCAGAAGTACAGTAAATATGCAGCCAAAGGAGGTGTGGTTATGGAAGGGGATATGGGTCGGGCACTGAATTGTACTATAACCGGAGGAGAATACCGGGATTGTTACACAGGTGGAAATGCGCAGAGTCTCGGAGCCGCTATTTCTGCGGAAAACACTAATCTTGTTGCAAGAAATGTAAAGGGGGCTGATAACTATGTAGGTTTGCGCCTTGTACAAAGAGGAGAAATAAATAATTCGATCAATATATCTGTTTCGCAAAGTACATTTGTAAATAATAAATATTGCGGAATATTTCTTTCTTCGGCTTCCAAAGGAGGAGGAACTATTTTAATAGATCAGTGTACGTTTAGTCAAATGCCAGTGAGTGTGTGGAATTCTTCCCCTAATGGTGTTTATAATAAGACTTCAGGGATCATAAACGCCAGTTATATGGTATCTGTAAAACTGAAGGTAACTAATTCCAGTTTTACCGGAGGTAGTAGGTATGTTTATGCAGCAGATAAAACTGATATCAACGTAAATAATTCGAGATTTAGTGGTACAAGTGATTCTACAATGAGCTTTTATGGCGGTGGAGATATTGATATTCAAAAAAATACCATTGACGGAAATTCCCCAATTTTTGTAAGGCAGTATGACCATGCTCGGAAGCATTCGGCTCCTGTATCATTGAATGTGCTGCAAAACAAAGGTAGCATGCCGTCGGACATGGTCAATACAGCTGAAATACCTGCAGCATTCATGAAGGCAAGAAAAATTGATGGAAACACGGTTTCCGCAGTGTCGGGTAGGATCAGTCAGCCCGCAGTTTTAAGCAATAGTGCACTTTTTAAACAGAAGGCGTTTTCTGTCAACATTTCACATCAGGGATTACAGGCGCAAAACACGTTTCTGGTCGGGAGCATTATTGGCCAGCGCCCGGCAGGGAACATAAAATCTGTTCGCAACAACAAGGGGGAGGTCTTTCAGGTATTGCAGCTCGTATGCCCTTTCAATGGAGATGACAAAAAGGTGAAAATTGTTTTACCTGGAGACGTTAGAAAGTCGCTGTCCCCCGGTGCCACAATTGATCTAGGAAATTGATTTTGTTAAATATTTTAGTATTTTTACTAAAATATTTAGTTATGACGTTGCCGTTCCAGGAAGGGGAATCAGCACCTCAATATTATAAAGGCCGCGGCGCACAGATAAATCCGAAGAATAAATACCTCACGGATGAATATGCGCAGGAGCATGCCGAAGGTATTGACGAGTGGTGGCAAGCCGATGTGCCTACCCAGGTATTTGAAGAGCATGCAAAGAACCTGGTCAATAAAGTGGATAGTCCCGATGTGGGGATGTGGTTTTCCATGAACCCCTACCAGGGCTGCGAGCATGGCTGTATTTACTGTTATGCCCGAAACACCCATCAGTACTGGGGGCTGAGCGCCGGTCTCGATTTTGAGCGGAAGATCATTGTGAAGCATAATGCGCCTGAGTTACTGCGGAAGTTCCTCGACAATAAAAACTGGGTACCCAAGCCCATCTCTTTGTCGGGTAATACGGACTGTTATCAGCCGGTGGAGCGTAAGATGTGGCTTACCCGGCAGTTGCTGGAAGTGGCCCTGGAATATAAGCAGCCGGTGGGGATCATCACCAAAAACTCACTGGTATTGAGGGATCGCTACCTGTTACAACAACTGGCACAGGATAACCTGGTATGCGTATACCTTTCTATCACCACGTTACAGGAAGACCTGCGTCAGAAAATGGAACCCCGTACTGCTACGGCAGCCCAGCGTTTGAAGGTGGTAAAGGAGCTGAGTGATCTTGGGATACCCGTGGGCGTTATGACGGCCCCGCTGATTCCCGGTTTAAATGATCATGAAATTCCCCGTTTGCTGGCGGCGGCAGCGGCCAATGGCGCTAAGTATGCGGGATACACCGTGGTACGGCTCAACGATGCGGTGAAGATTATTTTTAACGACTGGCTCTATAAAAATTTCCCCGATCGGGCAGATAAAGTATGGCATCATATAGAAAGCATGCATGGCGGGAAGGTCAATGACAGCGAATTTGGACGGCGGATGAGAGGCGATGGTAACATGGCTGACCTCATAAAGCAACAATTTAAAATTCATACAAAAAAGAACGGCATTAACCAGGAACGCTTCGAATTCAATACAGACGCGTTCCGCAGGCCAAATGCCCAGTTGAGTTTATTCTGAAACCAGGCAGGAAATAGTTGCACTTTAAACTAAATGTTAAGTCTGGGAAAAAAGTAGGGTGTTTTTTTGTGTAATAAAAAAAATAAAAATTACCTTTGCAGTAAGAATAAAAAAATAACTGTGCAACTTATATCAACATACGAGATTTCAGCGATGGCCTGCAAAGAAAAGCAGGTCAAGGCCAGATTGCGGGCATGTTGCACCGATTGTTAACGATAGAAAAAGTTATCAAACGATATAAACAAAAGTCCCGCACTAGAGAAAAGTGTGGGACTTTTTGCTTTTGAAGCAGTACTGAAATGACGACATTGAAAGAATTTCAAAAGATAACTGTAATGCAAAAAAAATGCACCTCATGGTGTAAACGGGATGGCTTTGCCTTTACAAAGCTATACGGACCCGGTATGCGTTAGTGTAAGAAACCTCTTTACATGATATGCCCGGTCCGTAAATACGGCCGGGTTTTTTTGTGGCCAAATCCGGCATAAAAATGGCAAACAAAATATTTTTTAAATGAAGTTATGCGCTAACCCATTTCATTAGCAAACAGTAAAGTGCATAATCCCAAAAACGTTAGATAATGAGAAACGTTATTCAAGTTGTAAGAGAGGCCTTACTCACCAATTTCAGGGAGTTGGATCAATGGTTTGAAAAAGACCAGGCATTATTGCACTTCAAACCAGACCGCGATCAGTGGAATATCAGGGAAGTATTGGAGCATATTACGCTCACCAATTATTTCCTGTTGCTGATCATCAATAAAAGTACGCGTCGTGCGCTGGAACGTAAAAAGACCGGCCATACAGTGATCCTGCCGGCGGACTACCAGGACAAATTAAACCAGATAGATGTCATCGGCAGCAAGTCTTTTGGTTGGGTAAGACCCGAGCATATGGAGCCTACCGGTTTTAAAAATATCCAGGAAGTAAAAACACTCCTGAAACAGCAATATGCCCAGTGCATGTATAACCTGTCTCTCTTGAAAAACGGGGAAGGGGTACTCGTATTCACTAATATGTCTGTGAACCAGCTTGGTAAGCTGGATATATATCAATACATCTATTTCCTCACCAAACACATCGAACGGCATATCCGTCAGATGCAGCGACTCGAGAAAGAGTTCGAAGAGAGTGCGGTATTAATATAACTATGGTCGACCACCAGCATCTGTTTTTGTTAATCCTGATTGGTTACTGAAGCCGGAAGTATGCATACTTCCGGCTTTTTTGTTGTAATTATATCAAAAAATAGTTTTTACATTTATATATTGCTGCTAATCAGTACCCTTTTATGACCCGAAATTCCCGACACCTATGTCTGTTCATTGCATTATTATGTATGAGCTTCACCACTGTCGCCGCCTTTGAAAAGATGGATACGAACATTGCCATCACTTCTCAAAAAGAACGGTACGAGTTTTTAACAGGCGATAAGAACAATCCTGTCAACATCCGGCAATCATCAGCAACAATTTTTCGTTGCACCCAGTTCCGCACTACCGTGCGTTATGTGGAGTTTTATGATGACCATAGCACCGTCGATGATGTACGTGCTTACGTAAACGGCTCCCGCGTTAAATCGCTTAAGCCTGTTATGAGGAACTACAATGTAGATGGCATCTTTTATTCAGATGCCAAAGTATGCATGCTGGAACTGCCCCTGGAGAAAGCTGGCTCCGAAAGTAAGGTGGAGCTGGAAAAAACAATCCTGGATCCCCGGTACTTTACCGCCATTTATTTCTCAGACAGTTATCGGATAGATGCCAGGGAAGTACAGGTAGTGATACCCCGCTGGATGAAAGCAGACATCAGGGAAATGAACTTTGACCGGTATCAGATCAAAAAAACGGTAACATACGATAGCAAACATGATCAGGACATTTATACTTACTCCGCTACAGACCTTCCAGCCAGGGTTGACGAAAATAATGCCCCAGGTCCTTCCTATGTATATCCTCACCTGCTGATACTCAGTAAGTACGCAGATCCGGGAGGCAGTCGGATCGACTATTTCAATAAAACCGATGACCTCTACGCCTGGTATCATCGCCTGTTAAACGAGATCGGTGATGATGAAACGGTGCTGAAAGAGAAGGCAACGGACATCACAAGCGGCATCGCCACAGATACCGGAAAAATAAATGCTGTTTATCACTGGGTGCAGGATAATATTCGCTACATCGCCTTTGAAGACGGCATCGCGGGGTTTAAACCGGAAAAGGCGCAGAACGTACTGCAACATAAGTATGGCGATTGCAAAGGAATGGCCAATCTTACCAGCGGGTTGTTAAAAGCATTGGGCTATGATGCCCGTCTTTGCTGGATCGGAACAGATCATATCGCCTATGATTATTCCATACCCTCACTCGCCGTAGACAATCATATGATCTGTGTATTGAACTATAAAGGGAAACGTTATTTCCTCGATGCCACAGAAACTTATATAGGACTGGATGAATACGCACAACGCATACAAGGGAGACAGGTGATGATTGAAGACGGGGATAAGTACTTGCTGGACAGGGTGCCGCAGCGTAACTGGCAGCAAAACTCTGTGATAGAAAAAAGAGTATTGCATATCGATGGAACAGCCATTACCGGAAAGGTAGAACAGCATTGGAATGGAGAAAGTAAAGAATTTTTGCTGACCCAGGTGCATGGGACTAAAATGGAGAAGTTGCAGGATGCATTAATACAATATCTCACAGGGAATAACAGCAAATATCATATTAACAAACTGCAAATACCTGATATCAATAGCTGGAACAAACAACTGGATGTTCACTATGAACTTCAATACGAGGAAGCCATCACCGGATTTGGAGATGATTTGTATACAGAAATGGATGTGAGAAAGGAACTATCGGGGTATATGATCGATACAGCAAGAACACATGATATGTTGTTTGGCTATAAACATCATGTGGTAAATGAAACAACACTGGAGGTACCTGCAGGTTACAAAGTTGGTACATTACCGGATGATCTGAAAATTGACCGTGAAGGTTATTCCTTTCATGTTTCCTACAAACTGATCCAGGGAAAAGTTGCCTATTATAAAGAGTTGATCATTAAAAATCCCTGGTTGGTTAAAACAGCATTTCATCAGTGGAATGCCGATATACAGGCACTTGACAAAGTTTATCTGCAACAAATAACATTCAGCAAAAAGTAACTCCTAAATCATGAGAGCAAAAGGTTTAATGTATGTGATCATTGCCTTGTTATGGCAACAAGTCACCTATGCACAAAAGACAAGAGATATTCGTCAATATAAAGCGCGCGCGGAAGAAGTAAGGCAGGAAGTATGGGGCTGGGACATTCCTGTATTTAGAAAGAAACCAGTATTATCTGTCGATAATAAATCATCTGCTATAGTAATTGCCAGGCATGTGGATGTGAAAGCATCCGGCAAAAATAGCGCGTTCTTAAGTCCGTACTACAACCTGAAGAGGGATATTTTTTATAGTAACACTGTGCGTGAAATGGTAAAATTGAACGATAAGGTGGCACTGGATGAATATTCCCAATTCAGTTTTAAAAAGTTTCGCAGTCTTAATTCTCATTATCATTCCGGTTTGGCTACCACTATTGTAGGTGTGCGCATTATTAAGCCGGATGGCACACGGAAGGAAGTAAATGTAGATGAAGAAGTGGTGAATGAAGACGAAGGAAAGCAACAACAAAGTAAACTGGCTATTCCTGATCTGCAGGTAGGAGATGTGATTGATTATTTTGTAAGGGTAGAAGAACAGAAAGACAGCCAAAGTCCGATAGATGAGCAGGTTTTTGTATTGGGAGACGACAGGCCGATCATGCAATATTCTGTGCATTGTCAGATAAGTGACAGATATTTTGTAAGGTATCGGGCCATCAATGGTGCGCCGGCTTTTGAAGAGTCAAACGACGACGATGGGATTGAATTAAATTTGCTGGTCAGAAATATTCCCAGTTTACCGGTGGATTTATGGATGTCGCCGTACCGGCAAATTCCAATGCTGAGAATGAATGTTATGCTGGGGAACCCCGGGGACCCGTTGCGGCGCCCGGGAGGGATCAGCAGTGGTCCTTCTTCACAACGGATAAAAAATGAGACTTTAGAGCAGTTGACCTATATGGATGTGAGGCTGAAAGGCGAGTGCAATAAGATGAAATCGGATATAAAGGATCTGATGAAGGAGTATAAAAAGGTGAATAACCGCGAAATCCCCCAGGATAGCCTGGCTTATTATGTTTATTATGCTTTTCGTTACCTGGCTTTTTACAAGGTAACGGATGATGATAAGATTGTGGTTGGAAAGGAACGGAACTATGTAACCCCTAACAACAGAAGTTTTGTCTTTTACCTTTACAAAGTGCTTGCCGCTATGGATATTCCTGTTGAGTTGCTTTTGGTTACCTCCCGCTATGGGCCGCAGCAAACGGAATTGCTGAATACAGGAGATTATGAGTATCTGCTGAAGGTGAAAACGCCCACGCCTGTATTTATGAGCGCAACCAGCCTGTTTACAGACTGTGGCCGGATTGCCGCGGAATACGAAAATCAGAGTGCGCCGATGATCGACCGATATAAAATTAATGGTTTCACTTCTGGGGTTTCAGTTTTTCCTGTAGTTGCCATAAAGGGCACTGGCGCAACAGATAATACCCAGATAGAGCAAATGAGCATTACGGTGAACGACGACATGCAATTATTGAAGTTTAACCGTCACACTACCTTGAAAGGCAATATGAGGGAAAGAGAACAGAAACGGCTGTTATTGTTCGAGGATTATTATGAACAGGAAAGAAAGGCACTGGGAATTGAGCGGTCTTTTATCAGGCAATTTGAGGAGAGCCGTCGTAAATCTGCGCTGGCGGAAGAGTATAAGAATGCCTTTATGCAAGCGCGTAAGGGCCAAAAAGAGAACTTTACGGAAGAAATTAAAGATCAGTTTGACATCAGCCCTAAAGAAGTGATTTCTTTTGGTATTGATAAGATGGGAATACGGCACGACGACCCTGATTTTGTTTACAGTACCACCTTTACCCTGGATGGCTTGCTGAAGCGTGCCGGCAACAATTATATTTTTGATGTAGGAAAGATTATAGGCAGCCAGTTACGGGTGAAGCCGGGGCAGCGCGACCGTAAGGTGGATGTATATCAACCGTTTGCCCGTAGCTTTGAATATGATATTGAACTGGTAATTCCTAAAGGGTATACCGTGGAAGGCGCGGATAAATTAAACAGGGAAATCGATAATACATGTGGTGCATTTACGGTAACCGCAACCCGGGAATCCGATAAATTGAAGCTGCATGTCAGGAAAGTATACAAGAATAGTTTTGAACCGGTGGCCCAGTGGCAAAACCTGCTGCAGATAATAGATGCGGCAACAGATTTTGAAAATCAGAAAGTGCTGCTAAAAAAAGCGTAGAAAAATAATTGAAAATATTTTGTTAAAAAATTTGCAATATCAAAATATATCCTGTTATCTTTGCATCGTTAAAATTGATAATAAAAGAAACTTATAAACATGAAACGCTTTAATCTACATATGGGCAGCTCAATCCCTTGCACAGCGCAAGAGGATCGCGGGTTCCGGGCGTTTTATGGTTACAGGTAGATTAAAAATATTTGTAAGTATAACAGAAGCCCGGGTCTTTGGATCCGGGCTTCTTTGTTATTGTTTATAGTGATAATGAGTTTACCAGCAATAGCAGAACGGGCTAAAACCCGTATCAGTAAATGGTTTAAGGATAGCATTCCGTCAATGGATGCTAAACGGACAAGGTATGTCTTAACGTAGTATATACGTTAACGTTAGTAACCCGGTCCGTGAAAACAGACCGGGTTTTTTTGTTGCAGAACAAAAGATTATTTGAGGAGGTACACATAAACAGGCAGGCGGAGTAATCCTGCTCCGCTTTCTCTCCTTTTGAAAATATTTTTTTCGTCTCTGTTTGCAATTTAACCCCCAACAATCAGGTTATCATAAGGATAACCTGTAATTTACCCCCATGATAAGCATGATTTACCCAGGGCCGGAGCGCCCTGGTAAATCTTTATCAACAGGGAAGTATTCACATTAAAGCGATAGCGTAACATGAAGTATACAGTTAATAATAACATCGATATTACTGATGGAGAGCATTTTGATCCGAAGGGAGTATATACCGTTAATTTTAATGCGATTCCTGATATCAATAATATTTATGAGGTAGATGGCGACAAAGCCGCCATTGCTTTTGCGAAGGCATACGAAAGTATCATCACCCATACACATCGTTATACAGATTATGATAACAAAAAGAAAAAGTATAAGCATAATCAAACGTTGATGGTGCTGAATAATAACTGTGTAGTAGCATTCTGGCAATCATGGTGTGAAATACTGCACAACGGACAGGTGCCTGCCTTTGTAACGGAGGTAACGGAAATGGTTACACGATATAAAGAAAAACAGCGAAGGGAGCCGCATGAAATAAACCTGATCACCAGTGGCCGCAAAGGGCTGGAGCTGAAAAGCCTGGAAATAAAACGTACCCGTTTGGATATAGGTATGTTTTATGAAGAAGAGTTTAAAGAGATAGACAAGATAATACAACAAAGGTTGAAGAAAGATAAGGATAAAGGTATTGTGCTGTTGCATGGCTTGCCTGGCACTGGTAAAACAACCTATTTACGTTACCTCATCGGGAGGATCAAAAAGCGGGTATTGTTTGTATCGCCGGACCTGGCTACCAATATCATGAACCCGGAATTCATGGAACTGCTGATTGATAATCCGAATTGCGTGGTGATCATAGAAGATGCAGAAAACGTAATTATGGATCGAAAATTTTCCGGGAACTCGTCTGTATCAAATCTCCTGAACCTCTCGGATGGGTTGCTGGCGGACTGTTTGAATATACAGTTGGTATGTTCTTTTAACAGTGACTTATCGGCTATCGACAGCGCCTTGCTGCGTAAAGGCAGACTGATAGCCAAGTATGAATTTAAACGGTTACCGCTAGACAAGGCACAGCGTTTGTCAAAGCACATGGGCTTTGATTCCGTTATCACCAAGCCGATGACCATCGCCGAAATAGCCAACCAGCATGAGCCTTCTTTCGAAAGAAAACAACATGTGATAGGGTTCAGAAGGGAAGCGCTGGAAGAGGTAGGATAAACAATATTTACTGACCTTACAAATCAATTATCATGAAAAAAAATCAATTGTCCATATACAACGGCTTGAGCAATCGCTTCCACCACAGTGTGGAAGTTATTAAGTGGGAAGTTAACCATTGGTTATGGACAATCAAATACAAACGGAAATTGAGAACTATATTATCGCATCACGGATAAGAACAAACAGACGAAGGTTACGTGATGCGCGCACGCAATCTGAAAAGCAGCTCTTACAGTTTTACAGAGAGGATAGAAGGCTGAGAGAGGCCTGGAGAAACCGTGGATATGTTCCCCTGGAACCGCCGGTAATGATAGGTTACAAACGTTTCTTTATTTTGAGGGATGATGTGGCCAGAGGCCGGCAGGCGGATTTTTACCAGCAACTGTTGACTAAAATCAATACCTGTGATTATAGCCATCGTAAAGATTTTAAGGTAAAGAAAAGATCGCATGGAAGAAAGAAGCTGGTACTAAGAGAGCAACATTTATTGCAGCCCGATCATGACCAGTTTATAAAATTGAAGTTGACCGACAAGGAAGCTGCCTGTTTTGAAGAGCGTTTGTTCTTTCGTAAACAAAGCCTGGTGCCGGAAAGGCGGATGGTTATTAAAGAATCCTGGAGATTTGTGCTGCGTGTAAGGCCCAATATGATTACCAAAACAAGAATAGTAGCGCCGGAACTGGAGTCGCAGATGCAGCAGCTGGACAATTATGTGAAGCGCCATTACCTGGATCACAAGATCTTGAAACTGAGAAATGGCGGCGTTTACAAGTGGAGCGGCTGGAGTACGAAAGAAAAGAAGAAATATCAGTTTAAATATTATACCCTGCAGCAAATATTGCAGGAGGAATGGTACGATAAAATTTAACCCAGTATGACAAATTTCAAAGTTGGGGGTAAAACCTTGCTGGAAGTAGGTTACCCTAAAAGCCCGGTCTTTCGGACCGCTATTAAAGTAATGGATGAGCACTTCAGTCATTTAACCCGTGATGAAGCAATTGAGTTATTAAAGAAAGTACTGGCTGATCCGGCTGCTTATTTAAATGATCCGTTGCTGGGTCAGTTAGCAGAACAGTTGATAACGCCGGTGGCGCCGGCGGAAATTGCTTTGCGTGAAACCCCGGTGCCATATGCCGTTTTTGGAAAAGAACATATTGCGGACGGCGCCATACAACAGTTACAAAATGCGGTTCGTTTACCCGTTGCCGTAGCCGGATCTTTGATGCCGGATGGTCATCAGGGTTATGGGCTGCCTATCGGTGGTGTGCTGGCTGCAGACAACGCCGTGATTCCATACGGCGTGGGTGTGGACATTGGGTGTCGTATGTGTTTAAGTATACTGGATTTGCCGGTACAGTCGCTGTCAACAAATGATGGCGTATATAAGAATGAGCTGATGAACTTCACCAAATTCGGCGCGGGTGCAGAGTGGAAGAAAAGAGAAGCAGATCCGGTATTGGAAAGAAATGAATTTAAGGAAATAAAGTTTGTAAAGAACCTGTTCGATAAAGCAGCAGGACAGCTGGGGACTTCCGGTTCCGGCAACCACTTTGTAGAGTGGGGGATTGCTACTATTTCGGACGCAAGAAATGAATGGGGGTTAGTGCCTGGCGATTATGTGGCTTTGCTATCGCATTCCGGTTCAAGAGGACTTGGAGCGCAGATAGCGGGCCATTATACCCAGGTGGCGAAAGACTTATGTCCGCTGCCGGAAAAGGCGAGGCACCTGGCTTACCTGGACCTGAATTCGGAAGCCGGTCAGGAATACTGGCTGGCTATGAACCTGGCGGGTGACTACGCGTCGGCCTGCCACCATCTTATCCATAAACGGTTGATCCAGGCCATGGGCGCCACTTTACTGGCAAGGGTAGAAAATCACCACAACTTTGCGTGGAAGGAGATGTATGAAGGCAAAGAGGTAATTGTACATCGTAAAGGAGCAACACCTGCCGGTAAAGGCGTATTGGGTGTTATTCCCGGATCTATGACTGCGCCTGGATTTATTGTGAGAGGAAAAGGGGAGGTGACTAGTTTACAGTCGGCATCGCACGGAGCCGGGCGACTGATGTCGCGTACGATGGCGCAAAAGTCAATTACAGATCAGCAGTTGAAACAGGTGTTGCAGGATAATGGCGTAACACTGATTGGCGGCGGCTTGGACGAAGCGCCAGGTGCTTACAAAGACATCAACACAGTAATGGCCGCTCAAACGGGACTGGTGGAGGTGATCGGAAGTTTTGTTCCGAAAGTAGTGAGAATGGCGGACGGCGGGCCACCGGAAGACTAATAAACGAATGATGCAATGAAGCGGGGGCGGAAGATGGCGAAAGTCGTTTTTCGCCCTTCGTTTTTATTAGTCTATCAAAATAGTAGGATATTTAATTTTTATTCCTTATCATTGTGTTAATTTACCACCACCAGATATTTATTTATAATACCAATACATGGGCTGGCACCGTGTATACGCCTGTGTCTTACAGTTAAGGATTTCCGGATTTAAAATTTAACAAAGTGCATTTAAACTACCTGGCATTGGCAGTTCCTTTTTTCCTGACTTTCATTGGGTTGGAATACCTGGTGTCCCGGAAAAAAGGTAAGACGTATTTTAAGTTCAACGATTCCATTACTAATCTGAGTGTTGGTATCGCAGAGCGTTTACTCGATACGTTTACGGTGGGACTTTTTTATTTTGTGTATGATTATCTGTATCGTCATTATGCCATTTTTGATATTAAGGCAAGTGTATTGTTGTGGGTAGCGTTGCTGATCTGCACCGATTTTGTGTGGTACTGGTATCACCGGTTGGCGCATGAGGTAACCGTATTTTGGTGTGCGCATGTGGTGCATCATCAAAGTGAGGAGTTCAATTATACCGTATCGGCACGTATCACGGTGTTCCAGGCGTTTGTGCGTACCGGTTTCTGGGCTATATTACCTGTTATCGGTTTCCCGCCGGCAATGATTACCAGTATGCTATTGGTACATGGGTTGTACCCGTTTTTTATCCATACCCGCACTATTGGTAAACTGGGTATACTTGAATACATCCTGGTAACACCTTCGCATCACCGGGTGCATCATGCCAGCAATCCACAGTATCTTGATAAAAATTACGGTGATGTATTTATCATCTGGGATAAGTTGTTTGGCACTTTTGTAAAGGAAGAAGAAGAACCGGTATATGGTTTAACAAAGCCGTTGGAAAGCAACAGTTTCCTTTGGCAGCATTTTCACTTTATCCTGGAGATGTTGTATTCTGCCAGGCAGGCGCGTGGGTGGAAAAACAAATTGCGCGTTGTTTTCGGGAAGCCGGATAATGTGGACCCGGGGGCAAGACAAGTATTGGAAGAAAAGTTTTTGTTACGTAACCCGCATATAACGGAAACGCCTAAGTTATTTAATTATGTTTTGTGGCAGATTGTGGCCACGCTTGTTTTATTATTCTCCTTCCTGTTGCTGGAGCATTATGTACCGGTATTTATACAGGTGTGCGTAAGCTTGTTGATTCTGCTTACACTGATTAACTGTGGTGCCATTATGGAGCAAAAGAAATGGGTGTTTTACCTGGAGTATGCCCGTTACCTGGTGTTATGCCTGGCGGGTTACTATGTATGGCCACATCCGGGTTTTCTTTGCGCGGCGGCGGTGATTATGGTTACAGCTTTTTACTTCCAGTCGCACCTGAAAGAGCATTATCTGCGGCTGGTGTATGGTTATTACCGGTCATAGCCGGTGTTGTCCGGTCTGATGGTTATTTTGGGCCGGATGATAAGTTTGGATGATGGAATGTTACTGTTTATTGTCTTGGAACTTGGGATTTGAGTATTTTTCTGGCAAAATGAATTCTACTCTTAATGGTCCCCAGTGGTTCTTGTAATATATTGGCAATTTCAAAATATTTATACCCCTCATAATAAAGCATAAATGGTTTTTTAAAGATATTGGGCAGGTGATACACCGCCACATGAATATCTTTCATCTGCAAGTTAGAGGCCGCTTTATTGCTTACTGTATTTTGCTGGTAATTAATAAAGAAATCGCTGGCGCTGGGTTCTGCCACCATGCGATGTTTCAGTTTTTTCCGGTAATGATTTATAAAAATGTTCCGCATAATGGTAAAGAGCCAGGCGCGGATATTGGTGCCTTCCAGGTATTTCTCCTGGTTGGACAGGGCTCTGAAAAGGGTTTCCTGATAAAGATCTTTTGCCTGTTCGGCGTCTTTAGTGAGGGTAAAAGCGAAGGGTTTCAGGAAATCAGCATTCCCAATAAGCAAGGTGTTAAATTCAACAGATGACATAATGTTTAAGTTTTGCCTTGACTAATTTAAACAAAAACCGGGGTAAAAAGGTGTATTCAAAGGATGCCGAGGGGCGGTTAAAACATGACTTTTTTAGTTAAATTGAACTGATTCTCAAGCAATTCATCTCAGGCCAGTACTTAGATCAATAAAAACAGTGGTAGTTTAAGTAGTGATACAGATTTTTTTAAACAGGTAAATAGTTGACTCTATAGGTAGATAAACGTAAAAGAGTAACAAAAGGATTTTAATAAAAGCAATTTATTGTATTAAATATTATAATATATTATAATTGTCTTAAAACTAGACACTGGGGAATACTTGGATACATATTTGCAATAGGTGGACGATATCACCCGATCGCATGTTTAAACATCCAACTGATAGTTCATAATGATTTCACCTTAAAAGTGTTAGGAATTCTGATGGAACTAACATTTATATGGTATTTTTAATAGATTTGCACCTTATTTGGCAGGAGGCCGGGTAAGAATTGTTTCCAAAAAGGTATTCGAGAAAGTTTAGATCCTATTATACATGTTAAGAAAATTATTGTTGGTCCAACTGTTCCTGTTTATTGGTTATTGTGTACACGTTAATGCGCAGGTATCTACGTTTTCCAAAAATCAAATGGAAAACATGAAGGTTGATGACCTGAGTGATGATCAGATAAGGCAATTGGTATCTGAAATGAAGAAGAACAAGATGGGTATGGCAGATATTGATACCTATGCCCAGCAGAAAGGTATTCCTGATTCAGAGGCATTGAAGTTAAAATTAAGGATCCAACAACTTGGGCTTGATAAGGAACTGGATCAACGCTTAAGTAAAGTGAGTGGTGCTGAAGAAGATCAGTACGGCGAACGTAAAGTGGATGACACTTCTGACAACGCAAATATTGACGAAAAACTAAAAGAAAAATCAGCAAATGCGCGTAAGCGTATTTTTGGATCGGAGTTGTTTTCAAACAAGAACCTGACTTTTGAACCTAATCTTAGAATACCAACTCCCCCGAATTACCGGCTTGCAACAGATGACGAATTATTAATTGATGTGTATGGTTATTCGGAGGTACAACACAAGCTTAGAGTTACGCCAGATGGATATATTCGAATCCCGAATCTGGGGCCGGTTTATGTAAATGGACTTACCATTGAAGAGGCAAAGAACCGTATTACTAAACAGCTGAGCACAATTTATGGAGGAATTAAGTCTGGTAATACGTTTGTACAGATCTCCCTGGGTAATATCCGTAGTATACGGGTATTGATCATTGGAGAGGTAACCAAGCCGGGATCTTATACAATTCCTTCCTTGGCATCTATCGCAAATGCATTGTATGTTTCCGGCGGCCCGAATGAAAATGGTTCGTTTCGCAGTATTCAGCTAATCAGAAATGGACAAACGGTTGTAACTTTTGATTTATATGATTTCCTTGCAAACGGTGATCTCACAAACAATGCTATACTTCAGGATCAGGACATCGTTAAAGTAAACCCCTATAAAACCAGGGTAGAATTAACCGGAGAGGTGAAGCGTCCAGCAATTTTTGAAGCCAAAGAGAATGAAACGCTCCAGCAAATTATCGGTTATGCGGGAGGGTATACAGATGCTTCTTTCACAAACATTATTCGTGCAATCCGGGTTAACAACAAGGAGCGCGAAGTAGTGAATATTCCTTCCAGTGAGATCGCGACCTTTAAATTGAAATCCGGTGATCAGTTTTTTGTGGATTCCATTTTGAACAGATTCAGCAACCGCGTAACTATTGCAGGGGCTGTGTTTCATCCGGGAGATTATGCGCTGGAAAATGATATGACTGTATCTGATCTGATAAAAAAGGCAGATGGGGTAAAGGAAGTGGCTGCTTTGTCGAGAGGATTAATCAGAAGATTGCAGGCCGATTTTACACCTGCTTATATCAATTTTAATGTTCAGGATGCACTTACAGGTAAGGCATCCATCAAGCTGTTTAAGGAAGACAGTGTGATAATATACTCTAAACTCGATTTAAGAGAAGCTTATCAGGTAAGAATTGATGGGCAAGTAAATAACCCCGGATATTTTAATTATGGTGACAGCATGCACCTGGAAGACCTTATTCTTTTGGCTAAAGGGTTTAAAGACGCTGGATCGAGCAACCGTATCGAAGTATCCCGGAGGATCAGAACTGGTGTTTATAATCCTAAGGACAGTGCAAAGGCTATTGTCCAACTGTTTGATGTGAATGCTGATCTTAGTAATAATCCGGCAGCAAAAGGATTTGTGTTGGAGCCATTTGATGAAGTGATTGTACGTCGCTCAGCTGTTTACTCTACCCAGTCTAATGTGGAGGTAACCGGAGAAGTGGTGTACCCCGGTAACTATACTATCAACAGCCGGTCTGAGAGAATTTCTGATTTAATAAGAAGAACCGGCGGATTACGTCCTGAGGCATATGCAGAAGGTGCGGTTATGTTGCGCAAAACATTCGTAAATGAGGGTGATAGCGTATTGATGTCAAATAAACTGACACTGTTTTATAATAAGCTGCAAGATAGTTCAGATATCGCACGGATGAAAAGTGCGGTGGATCAGCATGAACAATTGTTAGGCATTAATCTTGACATGATTCTTAAACATCCCGGTTCAAGATATGATTTGCTGTTGGTTGAAGGCGACGAAATTAAGGTGCCTATGAAGTTACAAACAGTTCAGCTGTTTGGGGAGATATATTTCCCTAAAAAAATACGGTTCGATAAACACTATAAATTCAGAGATTTTATACGCGGTTCGGGAGGTTTTACATCACAGGCATTGAAGAGGAGGAGCTACATAGTTTATGCCAACGGGGAAGTGAAAAATACCAGAAAAGTATTTTTCTTTAATGCGTACCCTAAAGTTAAACCTGGTGCTGAAATTTATGTTCCAACCAAAAAAGAGCGGAAAGGCCTTACCACCGGAGAAGCTGTTGGGCTGAGCAGTGGCTTGGCATCCATCGCATTAATTGTTGTAACAATATTGAACACGGTGAAGTAATTATTTAATTTATTCTACGAAAGGATTATACATGGAATCCCAACAAAATCTTCAAGTATCAAGGCAAGATGATGAAATGTCGCTGAAAGATCTAATCCTCAAGCTTAAAGGGTGGTGGAAATTTCTTTTAAGTAAATGGTTAATTATAGTTTTGTTTGGTTTGCTGGGAGCTGGTGGTGGTCTCCTTTGTGCCTTCTTGAGTAAACCTGATTATGTTGCCAGACTGACTTTTGTTGTAGAAGAAAGCAGCAGTAATCCTTTAAGCTCATATGCTGGCCTTGCGAGCCAGTTTGGACTCGATCTGAGCGGAGGAGGAAGTGACATTTTTTCCGGGGAGAATATACTTGAGTTTCTGAAAACGAGGCTGATGATTGAAAAAACTTTGTTATCCCCTATTCAACGCGATGGAAAAATTACCAGTCTCGCCGATCTGTATTTGGACATATACGATATCAGAACCGGCATGGATAAAAAGCCGGAGTTAAAAGGAGTCCATTTGCCGTCTGATGTCAAAAGAAGTACTTTTACAGTGGTTCAGGATAGTCTCTTAAGCACTATCTATGAAGCGATTTCAAAGAATGCACTAAAGGTGGAGAAGCCAGACAAGAAGCTTTCTTTTGTGGAAGTAAAAGTCGCCACCCAGGATGAGCAATTCTCCAAAGTATTTACAGAGCGACTGGTAAAAGAAGCGATTAATTTCTATGTATCTACCAAAACACAACGCTCCAAAAGCAATGTTGATAAATTACAGGACAGGGCGGATTCTCTTGAAGTTTTATTGAACAAGAAAACATATTCTGCCGCTGTTACACAGGATTTTAATATCAACCCCAGTAGGAGAGTGGCAACAGTTAGCTCTGAATTAGTTAGCCGGGATAAAATGGTACTGCAAACTATGTACGCTGAGGTCGTTAAAAACCTGGAGCTGAGTAGAATCACCATGACTCAGGAAACCCCGGTTATACAAATAGTTGATGTGCCTATTTTGCCCCTGAAAAAGGAGAAGCTGGGCAAAGCCAAAGGTCTTGTTGCGGGCGGTGTAATAGGAGGGTTTTTCATAGTTGTCTTTCTCACCCTTGGAAGACTTTACAAAGAGGTAATGAATTGATTTATTTTTAAAAACCATTTTTAGATGACTTCTGAATATAAAATAGCTATTATAGGATTAGGTTATGTTGGGTTGCCACTGGCACTGGAGTTTAGCAAGCATTATCATGTTCTGGGTTTTGATATTAATGAAAAAAGGATTGAAGAACTGAATAACGGTGAAGATCATACAAGAGAGGCGGATGTAGAAGTCTTGCATAAATCACTCAACAATAAGAATGGCAAAAATGGTTTGACCTTTTCCTTTGATCCGGATAGGCTTAAAGCCTGTAATGTTTATATTGTAACAGTACCAACCCCTATTGATCAATTTAAAGCTCCGGATCTGCAGCCTTTAATTAAAGCGTCTGCAATGTTGGGTAAAGTGCTGAAGAAGAATGATCTCGTTATTTATGAATCTACCGTGTATCCAGGTTGTACTGAGGATGATTGCGTGCCTGTTTTGGAAAAGTATTCCGGACTGAAGTTTAATGTTGACTTTTTCTGTGGGTATTCTCCGGAAAGAATCAATCCGGGAGATAAAGTAAATACCCTCACTAAGATCAAGAAAGTAACCTCCGGTTCCACAGCAGAAATCGCCGAAGTGGTTGCGTCAATTTATGGGACAATCATTGAGGCAGGTATCCATAAAGCACCCAGCATCAAAGTGGCGGAAGCATCCAAAGCTATTGAGAATGCTCAACGGGATATTAATATCAGCTTCGTGAATGAACTGGCTTTGATATTTGATAGAATTGGTATCGATACCAATGATGTAATAGAAGCTGCCGGCACCAAATGGAATTTTCTGAAATATAAACCAGGTTTAGTGGGTGGGCATTGTATTGGTGTTGATCCGTATTACCTTGCTCATAAAGCCGAATCTTTGGGATATTATCCACAGGTGATATTGTCGGGCAGAAGGGTAAATGATAATATGGGGATGTTTGTTGCCAACAAGGTAATCAAGCTGATGATAAAGGGTGGGATTAAAATTAATAGTTCAAAGGCATTGATTTTAGGCGTTACTTTCAAAGAAAACTGTCCCGATATCAGAAATTCACGTGTGGTGGATATTTACAAAGAGCTGAGCTTGTTTGGCGTATCAATTAGTGTATATGATCCTCATGCTAATCGGGAAGAGGTGAAACATGAATATGGAATTAATTTGTTGGAGGATATTTCTGCGGATGAGTATGATGCAATTATAATTGCTGTGGCTCACGATGAATTCAGGCACCTCGACTATGGGAAATTAAAAAATGATAGGAGCGCTGTCATCTTTGATACAAAATCATTCCTGGACAGAGCATTGGTAGACGCTCGTTTATAATTACTAATATGGGAAATATTCAGATGGTTGACCTAAAGGGTCAGTATTTAAAGATTAAGTCAGAAGTTGATGAGGCAATCGCCGCATGTATAAACGCTACCTCATTTATCAATGGTCCTGAAGTAAAGCGCTTTTCAGAAGCCTTGCAGCGCTATCTGGGTGTTGAAAAAGTTATACCCTGCGCAAATGGTACGGATGCCTTACAAATAGCTATGATGGCGTTGGATCTGAAGCCAGGAGATGAGGTTATCGTTCCGGCATTTACTTATGTTGCGACTGCAGAAGTAATCGGCCTCTTAGGCCTGATACCTGTAATGGTGGATGTAGATCCGCAAACATTTAATATTACTGCTGATAGGATTGAGCAGGCAATTACCTCCAGAACTAAGGCAATAGTGCCTGTTCATCTCTTTGGTCAATGTGCAGATATGGAACCGATTATGAAATTGGCGGAGAAACACGGACTGTATGTTATAGAAGACACTGCCCAGGCAATAGGGGCAAGGTATACTAAAAAAGATGGCAGTAAGGTGATGGCCGGAGCTATAGGTCATATTGGATGCACGTCTTTTTTCCCCTCAAAGAACCTGGGTTGCTATGGAGATGGCGGTGCGGTTTATACCAACAATAAAGAATTGGGAGAGCGTATGCAGATGATTGCCAATCATGGGCAGGTGAAAAAGTATGTTCATAAATATATAGGAATAAACTCACGCCTGGATTCGTTGCAGGCGGCCATTCTGAATATAAAACTTGCTCATCTGGACGAATACGCAGCGGCAAGGGAATGGGCAGCTGATTACTATGATAAACAGTTGGCTGGTTTGCCTGGAATAACTGTTCCCCTGCGGGTAACTAACTCTACACATGTTTTTCATCAGTATACGTTACGTATTGGAGATGGAAAGAGAGATCAGTTAAAAGCATTTTTGGAGGAAAAAGGTATTCCTGCAATGATATATTATCCGATCCCTCTGAACGAACAGGAAGCATATAAAAGTATTGGGAAAGTGTCGGGAAATTTGGGTAGTACAGAAGCTTTATGCCGGGAGGTACTTTCCTTACCTATTCACACAGAAATGAACGAAGAACAACTGAATTTTATTATAGACAACATTAAGAAATTTATTAATTAAATCGGTATGAGCTATTATGCGCATCCTACAGCTGTAATTGATGAAGGTTGTACGATTGGTGAGGGTACCAAAATCTGGCATTTTTCGCATGTAATGAGTGGTTGTACATTGGGGAATAATTGTAATCTTGGGCAGAATGTGGTTATATCTCCGGGCGTCATATTGGGGACTAATGTCAAAATTCAAAACAATGTGTCAGTATATACTGGTGTTATTTGCGAGGATGATGTTTTTCTCGGACCGTCATGTGTTTTTACTAACGTAATTAATCCAAGAAGCGCTGTTAATCGCAGGGGGCATTATTTGGAGACAAAGGTAGGCAGAGGTGCATCAATTGGAGCTAATGCTACCATTGTTTGCGGACACAATATAGGAGCATACGCGTTAATTGGTGCTGGGGCAGTTGTAACCAAGCACATACCTTCATATGCTTTGGTGGTGGGTAATCCTGCCAAGCAGATAGGCTGGGTAAGTGAATTTGGACATCGGCTGGAATTTCATGATAACATGGCGATTTGTCCGGAAAGTGAACAGGAGTATATGCTGGAAAATCAAACTGTTAAAAGGACAAAATAATGATAGCAAAAGATCAGAAAGTAAAATTTGCCGTCGTAGGCTGTGGGCATATAGGCAAACGCCACGCTGAAATGATTCAACGTAATCCGGAAGCGGAGTTGGTTGCTTTAATAGATGTTAAAGAAGAGAGCGGGCTAAATCTTGAAAAATTTAATACTCCTTTTTTTAGCTCTTTGGAGACTTTTTTGTCATCAGGAATAGATGTTGATGTTGTAAATATTGCTACACCTAATGGCTATCATTCTGAGCAGGCATTGAAGGTGCTGGATGCCCGCAAACATGTGGTGATTGAAAAACCGATGGGTTTAAATAAGCAGGAGGCTGAAAGGGTCATATACCGGTCTTTGCAGGTACATAAACATGTATTTGCTGTAATGCAGAACCGTTATTCACCACCTTCTGTATGGATCAAGGAACTGGTAGAATCAGGCAAGCTGGGGAGGATTTATATGATGCAGCTCAATTGCTATTGGAATAGAGACGATCGCTACTATAAACCCGACAGTTGGCATGGCAAAAAGAAACTGGATGGAGGAACATTGTTCACACAGTTTTCGCATTTTATTGACATCATGTATTGGCTGTTTGGGGATATCGAAAATATACATTCAAATCTTGCAGATAACAACCATAAAGAGTTGACAGATTTTGAGGACAGCGGGTTTGTAACATTTAATTTTATCAATGGAGGACTGGGTACGATCAATTTTTCCACCTCAGTATGGGATAGAAATCTTGAAAGCTCGTTAACAGTCATCGCTGAAAACGGGAGTATCAAAATTGGAGGCCAATACATGAATGAAGTGGAATATTGTCATGTAAAAGATTACACACTTCCTGAATTAGCTCCCACTAATCCAGGTAATGATTATGGAGCTTACAAAGGTTCCGCTCAAAATCATCACTATGTAATCGATAATGTGATAGATGTATTAAAAAGCAGAGCACATATCACAACAAATGCCCTTGAAGGGCTAAAGGTAGTAGAGATCATAGAGAGAATTTACAGTGCTGGTACCATTTCATATTCGAAATAAAAAACAAGCTATGTTAAAACTATTTTCTTTTGCAAGGACTTTGTTTCAAAAGCCTAGACCATTTATCAATACTCAAAATTTCTGGGAAAGCAGGTATGCTTCTGGTGGAAATTCCGGAGATGGCTCTTATGGCAGACTTGCTGCTTTTAAAGCGGATGTTTTAAATAAATTTTTGGAGGAGAATAGTATTAACACGGCAATTGAATTTGGATGCGGAGATGGGCATCAGTTGGGACTAATAAATTATAAGAACTACTTAGGACTGGATATTTCTGAATCAGTGGTTAACGCCTGCAGGAAGAAGTATGCAAATGATAGTTCCAAGGTTTTTCTTGTCAATAACGAAGAGAGTATTAAATCTCTGAATTCCCGCGACAAAGCAGAACTGGGTGTTTCTATGGACGTGCTTTATCACCTCATAGAAGATGATTTGTTTGAGAGATACATGAATTTGTTATTTGGTCAGGCTCAAAAATTTGTAATTATTTATTCCACTAATGTTAATAAGCGCGATACTGATCACGTGCTTCACAGGAAATTTACTGACTGGATTGTAGCTAATAAACCTGGCTGGACATTAATAAAAGAAATTGAAAACCCTTATCCGGGAGTAGGAGTGCAAAAGTCGTTTGCAAATTTCTTTATTTATAAAAAAATAGTGTAAATCTATCGTTAATGAGTAAAGTATTAATAGTGTTTGGAACAAGGCCTGAAGCCATAAAAATGGCTCCCTTGGTGCTTGGATTGAAGAATGATGAGTTCTTTAATGTAAAGGTTTGTGTAACTGCCCAGCACAGAGAAATGTTAGATCAGGTACTTGACTTTTTTCAAATACAGCCCGATTACGATTTAAATATTATGCAGTCTGGACAAACGTTGCATAGCTTAACGGCTAAGCTTTTAGAAGCAACAAAACCTATATTTGATGAGTTTAAGCCAGACTTTGTTTTTGTTCATGGTGATACTACCACTACAATGGCTACCAGCCTTGCCGCTTTCTATTCCGGCGTGCACATATGTCACATTGAAGCCGGTTTGCGCACTTATAATATTTACTCACCGTTCCCGGAAGAAATTAACAGACGATTTACAGGACTTTTAACAAATTATCATTTTGCACCAACGCTGACAGCGAAGAAACATTTGCTGGCAGAAGGCGTGAAACCAGAAACCATATGTGTTACGGGTAATACGGTAATCGATGCACTACTTGAAAGTGTTGAGAAAGTTGAAGGTGGATTTTCGAGTGAAGAAATCGCATCCCTGAAAAGTATTTTGCACACAGATAAAGATCTTGTTCTCGTAACAGGCCATAGAAGAGAAAATCATGGTCAGGGATTTGAAAATATTTGTGAAGCTTTATTGGAGATAAGTAAACTTGATAACGTTCAAATTATTTATCCAGTTCATTTAAATCCAAATGTAAAGGAGGTAGTATATGAAAAATTGTCTGGTTATGATAATATTAAACTTATAAGTCCATTGTCATATCCGAGTTTCATTTGGTTGATGAACCGTTCCAAACTAATTTTAACAGATAGTGGTGGTGTGCAGGAAGAAGCCCCCAGCCTTGGCAAGCCGGTGTTAGTGATGCGTGATACAACTGAGCGACCGGAAGCAGTTGAGGCAGGTACTGTTATCCTGGTAGGAACAGACAAGGAAAAGATATATACAAATTGTAAAAAGTTGTTGGAAGACAAGGAGCAATATAAGACGATGAGCATGCTTCAAAATCCTTATGGTGATGGGAAAGCAACTGAGCGCATTTTGGAATTTATGAAACAACAAGTTAATATTTTTAGTGATGTTGAAAAAGAGGCCTAAACTGGTTATTTTAAGTAGCAATTATCCGAGTTACGAAAATCATTATGGAGATGGCTTTGTGCACTCGAGACTAAAGTATTATACCATTGATTTTGATATTGTGGTAATTGGCTACAGGCCTTTTGAGGCATCCAGGAGTTATGTTTATGAGGGGATCACTGTTCATAATCACTCTAGGAAGTCAGATTTTGTGGCGGATATTGACGCAGAGAAGCCAGATGTAATGGGTATTCATTTTGTTGGCGGGTGGTTTTATGATGCGTTTCTAAAGAAACTCACTATTCCGGTTTTTATTTGGGTACATGGAGAAGAGGCTTTGGGCTGGTACAGACGCCTGTATTACATAAATTGGAAGAAAATCCCGGATTTTCTCACTTATGTAGCTAAAAATATTTTTCAGCTATTCCATTTACGCCGGATTATTCGCCATTCCAATAGGAATGAGAATATTAAATTCATCTTTGTTTCGGAGTGGATGAAAAATATCGCTGAGACAGACACTTTTTGTAAGATTAAGCATTTCAATATTATTCCCAATCCAATTGATACCAGTCTTTTTCAATACAGAGAGAAAACGTTAGAAAAGTCAAGAAAGATACTTCTCATCAGATCTTTTGAAACGAGAAAATATGCTAATGACATAGCAGTAGCCGCTATAAATATATTGAGAACAAAAGAGATATTCCCTACCCTGCAATTCGATATTTATGGGAAAGGGAAATTCTATGATAAAATAACGGCTTCTATTGCTGATTTAGAGAATGTAAATTTGCATAATCATTTGATCCCTAATCATGAGATACCTGCTATTCATAGTGAGTTTGGGATTTTTTTATGTCCTACCAGGCAGGATGCTCAAGGGGTTTCTATGTGTGAAGCCATGTCTAGCGGTTTAGTACCTGTTACAACTGATAATACTGCTATCCCCGAGTTTGTGAAGAATGGAAAAACAGGATACCTAACAAATAATGCAGAAGAACTGGCTTTGGCTATCGAGAAACTGGTGAAAGACTATCCAAAATTCTCTTACATTTCAAAGAGTGCTTCGGAGTCTATAAAACTGAAGTCAGGTCATGAAACTGTTATTGCTGCAGAGCTTAAATTATTGAATGGGGGAGTATCATAAATGAATTTCTTAAAAACACTTGCAAAGTTTTCTGTTGGAACCTGGATACAGGCTGCTCTTGGCCTCATCACAACTCCAATTATCGCCTGGTTCATCACGCCGGAAGAGTTTGGGAAAGCATCCATGTTTACACTTGCCTTTAGTCTAAGTCTGAATATCGCATTGTTAGCCATAGATCAGGGGTATGCCCGTTTTTATAATGAGTCCTCAGACAAGGGAAGTATCTTACGGGCTTCATTATTACCAATTGTATTTACTTGCTCATTAAGTCTTGCATTGATAGAGCTTGGAAAGCATATCATTAGCCCTTTTCTTTTTGACACGCCGGGTGGAAAAGATGTACATCTGTTATCGATCGCGCTGATTATAGGCGTGTTGTTACGGATATCTACTATGACATTGAGAATGCAGGGGAGTGCCTCCAGGTTTTCTTTTATACAGGTGATTCAGGCAATTTTCAATTTCTGTTTTGTTGTATTATATGCAAAATTTGTTGCACCCAATTTTAAAGCAATACTTGTTGGCCTGATATTATCACAGTTCGTAGGTTTAATATTTGGCATTGCGTTCAATTATAAGTTGTGGATGACCCTTTTTAAAAGAGCTCCAATTAATAAAAAACTTATCGGACAAATATTACTTTATAGCCTGCCTTTTGTGCCTACATTTTTACTCGACTGGTTATTCCAGGGGGTGGATAGAACATTTCTGCGCAGCTATAGTGACTTTACACAAATCGGCTTATATGCCACGGCATCAAAAATAGCCTTCAGTCTGAATGTTATACAAACAGGATTTACGTCATTTTGGTTCCCATATTCATTGGAGCGATATAAGAATCATCCCGACGATACAACTGTATACAAAACCATCTTTAATGCATTGGTATTTACATTTGGTACACTTATTTTACTAATTATCCTTTTCCAGGATGTTGTATTAATGATATTGCCCAAGTCTTACTATGGGGTTTTACCCATTTTTCCAATATTGCTCTTTATCCCGATGCTCTATACACTGTCTGAGGTGACAGTGGTTGGCATTAATTATAAGCGTAAAACATTCCAACATCTGTACATTATTTCTTCTTCATTGGTTTCAAATGGAGTAATTGCCTTTTTCCTTGTTAAGCCTTATGGTGCCTTAGGAGCTGCGATCTCAATGCTGGGAGGCTATATTGTATTTTTCTGCTGTAGATCATATTTCGGTAGGAAAAATTATCATATAGACCTAGATATAAAAAAGTTGTTTATATCCCTTGGAGTTATTGCGCTTGCGGTTCTGCTGGCGGTTATATCTTCTCCTTTTTTCTATGTAGTGGGTATTCTGGGAATTGTGTTGCTTGTTTTAATGTACAAAAAAGACCTTTTAGATATTAAAAAAATATAAATATGCGTGCGGCTGAGCTCATTGGATCAGCATAAGCCGACCTTAGGATACGACTAACCCAATATGGGATAGCAACCTGCTATACCCCTGTAAATCTCCCGTTGAAATATTTTTTCTTTATTTAACCCAATATTATGAGTCCTATACTAGGGGGCTGAGAGATCTTATGCGTAACCATTATGGAGTAATCGTTTATTGCCCATCTTACCATGTAGGCCAATGATGTGCCAGACTTCGTTAGAGTTAGGTTTTAATTTATTGACTAAATAAAGGAATGATATTATGATATCGATAGTAGATTATGGGTTTGGAAACCTGGGATCGATAAAGAACATGTTGGATTACCTCGGCCATGAAAATGAGATAGTGGAAGAGCCTGCGCAAATACTGCATAGCAGTAAAATTATATTGCCTGGGGTTGGCTCTTTTGACCAGGGTATGAAGGCGCTAAATGAAAAGGGGTGGGTTTCGGTGCTTAATCAGAAAGTACTGGAAGAGCGGATCCCTGTTCTGGGTATCTGCCTGGGAATGCAATTAATGACCCAAGATAGTGAAGAAGGAACAGAGAAGGGGTTGGGGTGGATAAATGCGCAAACAAAGAAATTTGTATTTCCCCGGGATACCAGTTTAAAAATTCCGCACATGGGCTGGAACAAAGTAAATGTTATGGGAGATAGCCCACTTCACCGGCAGCTAACCGAGCTCGAAGAGATTCGTTATTATTTTGTACACTCCTACTTTGTTCAGCCTTTAGAAACAGATAATGTGATTTTTTCCTGCAACTACGGAGGTGGATTTTGCGCCGCTTTTCAATACGATAACATTTTTGGGACACAATTTCATCCGGAAAAGAGCCATCAGTTCGGATTGAAACTTTTACACAATTTTTCGTTGCTATAGCTAATAGTTATTTAACCCATGCTTAAAGTTAGAGTTATACCCTGTTTGTTACTGGCAGACGGTGGACTTGTGAAAACGGAAAAATTCCGGAATGCCAAATATCTTGGAGATCCGATCAACACGGTAAAGATTTTTAACGAAAAAGAAGTTGACGAACTCGTTTTTATCGATATCCAGTGCTCACAACAAAAAAAGAAGCCCTCTCTGGAGATTATTAAAGATCTCGCTTCGGAATGCTTTATGCCACTTTCATATGGCGGAGGAATCGATTCATTGGTACAAATTGAACGGATTTTAAAGATTGGAGTTGAAAAAGTGGTAATTAATCATCATGCAATTAATCATCCCGAGTTTCTTTCGTCAGCTTCCCAAAATTTTGCCCAATCTACTATTGTGGGCGCCATGGATATAAAAAAGAATCTATGGGGTAACTATATGGTTTACGACCATGTAAAAAAGAAGATACTGGATATATCTCCTGTTGAATATGCTAAACGGCTGGAGTCGTTGGGCTGCGGTGAGCTTTTTGTAAATAATGTAGAGAGGGAGGGGACTTATCTGGGTTTTGATCTGAAAATCATTGAAATGATAACTGCCGCTGTCGGTATCCCGGTAACGGTTTGCGGAGGAGCGTCGAAGCTAACTGATATTACGCTGGCTGCGGAGGCTGGCGCTTCTGCAGTGGCTATTGGGAGCCTTTTCGTATACCAGGGGCCTCACCGTGCGGTCTTGATATCTTATCCCAGTTTTAATAAATTAAAAGAATTATTATCTCATGCCTAACAACATCCAAGTGTGTACCCGTTGTGTGATGGATACAACAGATCCGGAAATTTTATTTGATAATAACGGCGTATGTAATTATTGTCAGTATCTTGAAAAGGTTTTACCTAATTATTATTTTACGCAGGAACAGGAAGAAAAGAGCCTGCTTGAAATCCGGCAACAAATAAAAAAAGACCAGAAAGGAGCATATGATTCGATTATTGGTGTCAGTGGAGGGGTAGATAGTTCATATACGGTCTATCTTGCCCATAAAATGGGGTTGAAACCTTTGTGTGTCCATTTTGACAACGGATGGAATTCATCCATAGCGGTATCCAACATTAAGAAAATGGTGGAAAAATATGGATTTGACCTGGAGACTTATGTTATTAATTGGGCAGAATTCAGAGATTTGCAGCGTTCTTTTTTTAAGGCAGGAGTAATAGATATAGAAATGCTAACGGACCATGCCATTATGGCAACCATGTTCGATATTAGAAAAAAACATGGTATAAGATATGTTTTATCTGGCGTGAATATCAGAACAGAAAATGGGATGCCAAATTCGTGGCTATGGAGAAAACAGGACCTTGTAAACATTAAAGATATTCAGAAGAAATTTGGGACAATGCCCATAAAGGCATTTCCTACTATGAGTTCTATAAGATTAAAATTATCAAAGCTGTTTAAACTGGGTGGAGTTTATGTAGAGATACTTAATAAAATCAACTACAGTAAACATGATGCAATAAGGACGCTACAGACAGAATTTGGTTGGGAAGATTATGGCGGTAAACATTATGAATCTACCTTTACGAAGTTCTATCAGGCCTACATTCTATTAAAAAAGTTTAATGTTGATAAAAGAAAGGTACATTTATCGGCTTTAATCAGGAATAATGAAATATCCCGTGACGAAGCACTGAAGGAGCTTGAACAAGAACCGTACGCCCCTGCTGATCTTAAAAAGGACAAAGCTTATGTCTTGAAAAAGTTGGGCTTTACTGAAATCGAGTTTGATCAGATAATGAATGAAAAGCCCAAAGCACACCTGGACTATAGGAGTGACGAATGGCTTATTCTACTTTGGCTGAAAATGAAAGGGAAGAAGAAGATGAGTTGACCGAAAAAATATTGTAAACCATAAAAAATATGATGCCTGTTTTTCGTAGAGCCAGTGTTTTATTGGGATTTGTAGGCTACAGAATTGTAAAGAATATGCCTGACATTCCCGTATCTGGATTTAATTTGTTTGGGAAATGCCGGGTATTGTTTACCCGTCTGCTTATCGATAAATGTGGTGACTTTGTGGCTGTCGAAAAAGGAGCATCTTTTGGAAGAAGAATTACCCTGGGCAACTATTCCGCAATTGGAGTAAATGCATGGATTAAGGGTAAGGTTACCATTGGTAACTATGTTTTAATGGGCCCCAATGTTACTATTTTGACCCAAAATCACATTTTTTCAAGAATAGACACACCTATATACTATCAGGGAGCTACGCCGGAGATGCCAGTAATTATTGAGGATGATGTTTGGATCGGGCAAAATGTTATTATTTTGCCAGGTCTTCGCATTAGCCAGGGGGCAATTGTGGCAGCAGGGGCGGTCGTAACAAAAGACGTCCCTCCTTACATGATTGTTGGGGGAAATCCTGCGCGAATAATTAAAAAAAGAGAATAGCTCCGAACATGAATATAAACATTATAATTTTTTCAGACCTTGACCCAAGTAATGGTGGTGTTGAAACATGGCTCCGACTTTTTCTAAACGAAATAAACACAAAAGGTCAACAACAATCCTTTAATACCATCAATATCTACTATAAAGAAGATTCACAAAAGCAGGTAGCGTTGGTTAAAAGTAGTATTGAAGGATTGATTAATTATAAACCAATATTGCTTTCTGAAAAAAAAGGGTTGTTTTTTAATTTCCTAAAACTCTTCAAATTTCATCATGAGGCGATCCGGCAAATACGAAAAGACAAAGGAGGTATTGTTATTTCAATAGGTAGCTATCCTACTGGCATTTTTAATTGGATATCCCTCTATCTTTTAAGATATCGGAGAAACGTAAAACACCTGGTGTGGTTAAGGACAACACTTAGCAAACATATCCGGAATCATCAATCCCGAATTTTTTCCAAACCGATTTTTTTCCTGGAAAGTAAATCATTAAAAGACGCTGATGTCGTGATTGCCAACGGCTGGGATACGCGGGATAATTATATTAATGAGTACAAAATCGAATCAGAAGTAATTCCCAATGCCATTGATATCAATAAGTACGCAGATGTACCTTCTCTCAGACATCTGGATAAAAAACCTGTGAAAATTGCTTTCATTGGCAGGTTCTACGAGGCGAAAGGGGCGGGCAATTTTATTGATGCTATTAATATATTCAACCAGAGATATCCAGCTTTGAAGGAAACAATATCATTTGTGTTTGTAGGTTGGGGGGAGAAAAACGTGGAGGATTTTGCGGCAAATACCTCCAACTGCGAACTGGTTGGAAGAATATCAAATGACCGGATGCATGAATTGCTAGGTAGTGTTCATGGTGGCGTAGCTTTAACCAAGGCCAATAATACAGAAGCCGGAGGAAGCGGTGTTTCAAACAATTTATTGGAGCTTATGGTAACTGGCAGACTTATCATTGCTTACGATAACGATATCTTCAATCAGTTTCCAAGGAAGGATTTCATGTTATTTGTGAAAGAGAATAATAATGAAGAGCTTGCCACCTGTTTTGCTAGAATAGCCGAAAATTCCGATCAATACTATTATCTGGGAGAAAATGCAAAAGAATATGCTGCATCTTTTTCTATAGAAAATCATGTACGGTTGCTAACTGAGGTGATTAAGACAGTTTATGTTAATAGAATCGGATAATTATGGGAGAGCGTACACTTAATCGTTTTTTCTTATTCGTTTTGGTGATAGTGGTTCCAATTTTCGATAGTTTGACAGGGCTATTGGTAAGAGGAGACACTTTATCAAGCGGTGGGGTGGGTACACCATCGCAGTTGATTCGTTTTGCCCTGATAGGGCTATCTATCGTAATTATCCAATCACGGCAGCGCTATATAATACTCCTGATAGCCTCCATGTATCTTATTTCGATGGAAACGGCTTCCTTTGTTGCCCATCAGAGTATACAGGGGCTACTGATAGGCCTGGTTTTTTCTTATAAGTTCGTATACGCAGCCTTTATTTTTTTTGCGCTGGATAAGATCTTTACCAAGGAAGGCTATACGGAGAAAGATGTATTATTGCTTATCTACAAGTTCACCTGGTTTTTATGTGTAACGTTTTTAATTGGCAACCTACTAGCCATTAAAACCGGTATCTCCGGCTCTTTTTTCAGATCGCAGGGCCTATTTTCCTCGGGTAATGGACTCGGTGTGCTGATTGGCGTACTTTCCCTTCTGCTGCGATATGGCTCCCAGAAGGGATTTCTAACGGAAACCATTCACAAAGCGGTTTACTGGTTATCTCTCATCTGCCTGGTGCTGATCGCCACCAAGGCTTCTGTCATTTTCTTGGTGGTAAACCTTATTTTTGCCGTCGGGAAACTTCCTGCTATTTTCAGATATATATTTTTAATAATATTTGTATCGGTTGTGTGGATTTATTGGACGCCGATAAGTAACGCACTTCAAATAGCCTTTGAACTTATTATTTTTAGGTTTGAGCATAAATCATCTTGGTTGGGGTTTATATTAAGCGGTCGTGAGGATTATCTGGACAAGGCATTCAGTTCTTTCAACAGATCATCTTTTCTATTATTGAGAACTGTTTTTGGAGCAGGTTCATTCCTGTCATATGAGCTACCCGGAGAGTTGTCTTTGAATTACAAGATGCTCGAAATGGATAGCTTCGATACATTTTTCTTCTATGGCTTGTTGGGATTGGTGCTGTATTTTAGCTTGATTTTTTATTGTACGAGAATGGCATTTCGTCAAAGCAGGATATTAGGCTGGTGTAGTGTTACCTTGTTTGCTCATTCCGTTTTTGCAGGCCACACACTATACAACGGTCTGTCAGCTACAGGTATAGTATTTATTTTATTGATAATAAAACATAGTAAAAAACGCAAGCAGTATGAGTTAGCACTGCAATAGTATTAATATGAGAGTATTATTTCAATCTCGGAAAACATTATTTGAGGCTCCCGGAGGAGATACGATTCAACTATTAAAAACCAAAAAATACTTAGAGGCATATGGTATAACAATCGATGTTTCAACTGATCTTAGCCCGGATTTGTCATCATATGACCTGGTTCATGTATTTAACCTGATGAGAGCGCAGGAGTCGCTGATGCAGGTGATGAATGCAAAAAAACATGACAAACCAGTCGCATTGTCCACGATATACGGTTTATATACGGATTTTGACCGTTACGGCAGGATGGGGCTCGGAAGCCGATTGTTTAGAGTGTTGAACCCTTTTCAGATAGAGTATGTGAAGATTGCCGCCCGCGCATTCATTGGTGGAGAGTTTCATAAAGGGAGTATGCAACTGTTGCTGAGAGGATATTATAAAACACTTAAGAAAATTGTTGAGAATACCGATATCTTTCTGCCAAATTCACAATCAGAGATGAATCGTGTTATTCATGACTTTCATCTGAAAAACCCGGCATATGAGGTTATTCCCAATGCTGTTGACCTTTCTTTATTTGATCCGGATAAGGTAGAAATCGAAAAAGAATATCTCCCCTATAAAGATTGTATTCTGTCCGTTGCCAGGATCGAAGGCCGGAAATGTCAGTCGGATCTTGTAAAAGCGGTGGCTGGTACTTCCTACAAATTGGTCATTCTCGGCAAACCGGGTAAAAATCATGTCCAGTATTATGAGAATCTGAAAAAAGAGGCGGGTGATAATGTAACATTTATCAATCACCTGGAACATGAAAAGCTACCACAATTCTATAAACTGGCAAAGGTACATGCGTTGGTGAGCTGGATGGAAACACCCGGTTTGTCTTCCCTGGAAGCTGGTGCAATGAAAACAAACATCGTTGTAACACCCAATGGTGATACCAGGGATTATTTCGAAGAGATGGCTTTTTACTGTGAGCCGGGAAATGTTGCATCCATAAAAAATGCGATTGATGCGGCTTTTAATGCAGCTACTCCCGAAAAACTAAGGCAACACATAGAAGAAAACTTTACCTGGCAGAAGACGGCGGAACATACCTATGCGGCTTATAAAAGGATTTTAGAGAAACACACATAATTAGCAAAGTCGAATTGAAATCGGAATGAAAAAGGTAGCAATAATAGGCATAGTAGGGATACCTGCAGGTTACGGAGGTTTTGAAACGTTAGTTCATCATCTTGTCCAGCATCTGGATAATGAGTTTGATTTTACAGTTTACTGCAGTGCTCCAGCTTATAAAGATAAACCGGCTCATTTTGGACGAACCAGACTGGAATATATTAAGTTGAATGCAAATGGCGCGCAGAGCATTGCCTATGATATTGTTTCCATGACATCTGCTGTATTTTCAGGGCATGATATTCTACTTGTTTTAGGCGTTTCCGGTGCTTTGTTTTTGCCCTTTATCAGATTATTCACCAACAAAAAGCTCATTGTTCATATAGATGGGCTCGAGTGGAGACGGAATAAATGGAATAATTTTGCAAAGAAATTTTTAAAGTTCTCTGAATATGTAGGTGTAAAATTCGGGCATAAAATCATCGCAGATAATAGTGTGATCCGTACCTACATTCAGGAGGAATATAAAAAGGATAGTGTGCTTATTGAGTATGGGGCAGATCATATTATAGAAAACTCCAGCCCGCAAAGAGGAGGCTATGCTTTTTCAGTTTGCAGAATTGAACCTGAAAATAATATACACGTAATACTGGACGCCTTTGCGCAGACTGGCCAGCCAATTAAGTTTGTGGGTAACTGGGAGAAATCTCCTTACGGAAAAGCCCTACTGGAGAAATATAGCGCGTTTGGCAACATAAAATTATTGGCTCCTGTTTATGACCAGGTGAAACTGGATTTACTCCGATCAAATTGCAGCGTTTATATACACGGTCATTCCGCCGGAGGCACAAATCCGTCTCTCGTGGAAGCAATGTATCTGGGTTTGCCTATTTTAGCATTTGATGTACCTTACAATCGCGCTACCACCGAAAACAAATGTCTTTATTTTGAAGATGCAGCAGCATTGGCCAGTCTGTTAAAAGAGAATAACGATGGAAACCCGGGGCCCCTGCGTGTTATCGGACAAAATATGACGGAGATTGCTAAAAGAAGATATAAATGGAGCATAATAAGTGATAGTTACAAAAGTGTGCTGGAAGCGCTATAAATGGCTTCATCCTATAAATACTAATATTTTTAAAAGATATGAAAAAGGCCCTTATAACAGGTGTTACTGGTCAGGACGGAGCTTATCTTGCGCAGTTATTGCTTAAGAAAGGTTATGAAGTGCATGGTATTAAAAGAAGAAGTTCGCTTTTTAATACAGACAGAATAGACCATCTGTACCAGGATCCGCATGAAGCCAATGTTCGTTTTAAACTCCATTACGGTGATTTAACGGACAGTACCAATCTTATTCGTATTATCCAGGAAGTACAACCTGATGAGATATATAATCTTGGTGCCATGAGCCATGTTCAGGTCAGCTTTGAAGCGCCAGAATATACAGCCGATACCGATGGCATAGGTACGCTCCGTATCCTCGAAGCTGTCAGGTTGCTTGGATTGATTAAAAAAACAAGAATATACCAGGCATCTACCTCTGAATTGTATGGCCTGGTACAGGAAGTGCCCCAATCCGAAAAAACGCCCTTTTACCCGCGTTCACCCTACGCAGTTGCCAAAATGTACGCATTCTGGATTACGGTAAACTACCGCGAGGCATATAACATGTTTGCCTGCAATGGTATCCTATTTAATCACGAAAGTCCACTTCGTGGAGAAACATTTGTGACCAGGAAGATTACTCGCGCAGTAGCAAAGCTATCACTCGGTATGCAGGATAAACTTTATATGGGAAACCTGGACGCAAAGCGTGACTGGGGCCATGCAAAGGATTATGTAGAGGCCATGTGGCTTATTCTGCAGCAGGAAACGCCCGAAGATTTTGTAATTGCCACTGGTATCACAACCACTGTGCGTGATTTTATCACAATGGCATTTGCTGAAGTAGGAATTGAAGTGGAGTTCAAAGGAGAAGGACAGGATGAAAAAGGATACGTAAAAAGCAGTTCGAATCCGGATGTCCCATTGCAGGTTGGACAGGAAGTTGTTGCCATTGATTCCAGATATTTTAGACCAACCGAAGTGGAGCTGCTGATCGGTGATCCAACAAAATCCAAAACAAAGTTGGGTTGGGAGCCTAAATATGATTTGCCCGCATTGATAAAGGAAATGGTGGTCGCCGATGTAGAACTTTTCAAGCGTGAAAAGTTATTGAAAGATGCAGGTTATAAAGTTTTAAATCAATTTGAATAAAATGACCCCCAAGGATAAAATATATGTAGCCGGCCATCGTGGAATGGTTGGCTCTGCTATTGTAAGGCGCTTGGAACAGGAAGGCTTTAAGAATATTATTACCCGCGCTTCAGCTGAACTGGATCTACGGGACCAATCATCAGTAGCTGCATTTTTCAAGGAAACAAAGCCTGATTATATTTTCCTGGCAGCGGCCAAGGTGGGTGGAATTATGGCTAATAACACCTATCGTGGGGAGTTCATTTACGAAAACCTGATGATACAGAACAATGTTATTCACCATGCACACATTAATGACGCTAAAAAGCTCATGTTCCTGGGCTCATCCTGCATCTATCCGAAAATGGCGCCGCAGCCCATGAAGGAGGAATATTTGCTGACAGGTCCGCTTGAGCCTACCAATGAACCATATGCTATTGCAAAGATTGCCGGTATCGAAATGTGCGATGCTTATCGTGCACAATACGGCCGGAATTTTATTTCTGTAATGCCTACTAATCTATATGGTCCTAACGATAACTATGACCTGAAAAATTCGCATGTATTACCAGCCATGTTGCGTAAAATGCATGAGGCGAAAGTCAATAGCCAATCAGAAGTCATTATCTGGGGAACGGGAACGCCTAAACGTGAATTTTTACATGCAGATGATATGGCGGATGCCTGCTTTTTCCTGATGCAGCATTATAATGAACCAGGCCTTGTTAATATTGGAATTGGAGAAGATATCAGTATTAATGACCTCGCACTTCTTATAAAAAATATAGTAGGATATACAGGAGAGTTGACATTTGACAGAACTAAGCCGGATGGTACACCAAGAAAATTAATGGATGTATCAAAACTGAATCGCTACGGATGGAAAGCTGGCATATCTCTGGAAGAAGGTATACGAAAAGTATATGAACAGGTGAAAGACCGGTTTTAGTAGTATGCCTTGGTTTAATGGAAATCTAATTACTTGATAAACTTCGTTGATTTGGAAACCATTATCTTTGTTCCTTGGCAAGCAATACAATTCTTATGCATAAACAAAGCTACTTACTAGCGCTGTTAACCGTCTGTTCCCTGGCTATAACCTCAAATGTGAATGCCCAAAGCGCCGGACGACAGTTTTCACTTGGCTTTTACAAGCCCGTCGGAGATACGAACTGGCGCAGCTATCATTCATCCCAGCGGGATTATTCCATACAGCCCGTCTTCGACGTTCCCCGCGAAAGAGATACAACAAGAAAGCGGAGCTGGTTTCATCGCAAGCTGTTCAATGAACACCTGCTGGAATATCACCAGGAAGACTATCATTTCTATGTTAGCTTTTTACCCGATTTTATGGCAGGGCATAGTTCTGATAATGGTACTACGTGGTTGAATACACGTGGAGGTATTGCAGGAGGCCGACTAGGAAAGAACCTCACTTTCCGGGCCGAATTTTATGAGAATCAGGGTAAATTCCCCCAATATATTGATCGGTTCGGACGAAGTTCTAAGATAGTTCCCGGCCAGGGCGAATGGAAAGATTATAATAGTGGCAAAGCATTCGATTTCGCATACTCTTCTGCTTTATTAGATTATAAAGCGGGCAAATTTCTTGATTTTCAGTTGGGGTATGATAAGAATTTTATTGGTGATGGGTACAGGTCTATGCTATTATCTGACAATTCGTTTAATTATCCTTTCCTGAAGGTAATTGCTAATGTAGGCAGAGTCCAGTATACCACCATGTGGGCACAGTTTATTGATATGCAATATCCCAAAGCCTCCTACGACAACGGATACCGCAAGAAATGGGGAGTATTCAATTATCTCGATTGGAATGTGTCCAAAAAAGTGTCAATTGGATTCTTTGAGGCTGTAATATGGCAGGACTCCGACTCATCTGGCAAAAGAGGCTTCGATATGAGTTACATCAACCCTATTGTGTTTCTCCGTCCGGTAGAGTTCTCTGTGGGATCACCCGACAATGCGCTAATGGGGCTGAATGTAAAATATGCGCCTTCTGCGAATAGTACTATTTACGGTCAGTTTGTACTCGACGAGTTTAAGTTTAAAGAGATTACCAGCGGAGATGGTTGGTGGGCAAATAAATTCGGAGGTCAGATAGGCTTCCGTTCCAATAACATATTTAAAGTACCCAAACTGAATGTTCTGACAGAAGTAAATGCTGCCAGGCCTTATACCTACTCACAACGATCTACTTTGAATAACTACGGTCACTATAATCAGCCATTGGCCCACCCTATGGGAGCAAACTTTGTAGAATGGGTGAATATAGCAGACTATCAATACAGAAGATGGTTCTTTAGAGGAGAACTGATGATGGCGAAGTATGGTCTTGATACAGCAGGGATTAATTATGGTAAGGATATTTATAAATCATATAATACCCGTCATGAAGATTTTGGGAATCGTATCGGACAGGGACTTAAAACCAGCCTGATGTATATACAGGGCTCAGTTGCTTTCCTGCTTAATCCTAAGTATAATTTACGCCTGGAAATGTCAGTAACCGGCCGCAGGGAGAAAAATGACCTTTATGATAATAAAGAGCTCATCTTCCAGTTTGGTCTTCGCAGTAGCTTCCGACAGCTTTATTACGACTTTTGATAAATCTCATAAAAACACGCAAGCCCTTCCGCTTCCCAGCGCAAGGGCTTTTTTATTTTTAAAACGCAAAGAGGGGCAGGATAATAATGGACAAAGGGCCGAAATGCTGTGTTTTATTAAAAAGCTAACAGGTACAGGAAAATCCCAACTATCCTGTAATGAATATACGGAAAAATTATCATAATCCCAGTGTTGCCGATAATTTATAACTTCGCGGTATGCATTACGTTACAGTAGAAGGGCTTACCAAATCTTTTGGGACCAAACCATTATTTAAAGACATTTCTTTTCACATTGAAGAAGGAGATAAGATAGCGCTGGTGGCGCTCAACGGTACAGGAAAATCCACCCTGCTGCGGATTTTATGCGGAAAGGATGTGCCCGACAGCGGTAAGGTATGGATTCATAAAGACGTAACCGTAGTCATGCTGGAACAACAATCAGCCTTTGACCTCTCTAAAACAGTGATAGAGAACATCTTCAATCACGATAACCCCGTTCTTAACGCCATTAAGGAGTATGAACTGCTCACAGAAGAAGGGCATGAAGATCCCGATTTGGATAAACTGACAGACGCCATCGCCAAAATGGACGAACTCAATGCCTGGCATTTCGATTCTAAAGTAAAACAGATATTAGGTAAATTAAACATACATAACCTTGATCAGCCCGTGGGTTCTCTGTCTGGGGGCCAACAAAAAAGGGTGGCCCTGGCAAAAGTGCTGATCGAAATCGGCTTTGAACATAAACACGTTTTACTGATCATGGATGAGCCTACCAACCACCTGGATGTATCCATGATTGAGTGGCTGGAAAATTATCTAGATCAGGAAAAAGTAACCTTATTACTGGTTACCCACGACCGCTATTTCCTCGACAGTGTATGTAACGAAATCATGGAACTGGACCAGGAACAACTGTTTATCTATAAAGGAGATTACGAAAATTATCTCGAAAAGAAGGCTGCCAGGGAAGAAATGGACAAATCCAGTGTGGATAAAGCCCGTAACCTCTATCGTAAAGAACTGGAATGGATGCGGAAACAACCCAAAGCCCGTACTACCAAGTCAAAATCCCGGCAGGATGCTTTTTACGAAGTAAAGGAGAAAGCCGCTACTAAAGTAGCCGATCAGCAACTGGAACTGAATGTAAAAATGACCCGCCTGGGTGGTAAGATCCTCGAACTCAAAAAAGTATATAAATCCTTCGGCGACCTCAAAATCCTGAAGGGAATGGATTATACTTTCAAAAAAGGGGAGCGGGTTGGTATTGTCGGCAAAAATGGGGTTGGGAAATCCACCTTCCTGAATATGCTGCTGGGAAGCGAACAACCCGACTCAGGTAAAATCAACATCGGGGAAACCATCGTGTTTGGTAACTACTCCCAAACCGGCCTGGTAGTGAAAGAAGATATGCGGGTGATTGAGTTTGTAAAAAATATAGCAGAAAATTTCCCGCTGGCAGACGGCACTAAAGTGAGCGCTGCCCAGTTCCTGGAACTGTTTCTCTTTCCTGCAGAAAAGCAATACACTTATATTTCTAAGTTGAGTGGTGGTGAAAAAAGAAGATTGCACCTGCTGTCTATCCTCTTCCGCAATCCCAATTTCCTGGTACTGGATGAACCTACCAATGACCTGGATTTGCCTACACTCAGCATCCTGGAGAGCTTTTTACAGGACTTTCAGGGCTGCGTAATCATTGTAAGCCACGATCGTTATTTCATGGATAAACTGGTAGAACACCTGTTTGTTTTTGAAGGCGACGCCAATATCCGGGACTACCCCGGGAACTATACCCAGTACCGCGAATGGCAGAAAGAAGAAGATAAGAAAAAGACCACTGCTCCTAAAAAAGAGATAGTCCCTGAACCGGTAGCGGTAGCAACACCTGCGGCAGACAACAAAGGACGTAAGATGTCTTTTAAAGAAAAGAGAGAACTGGAGCTACTGGAGAAGGAAATAGAACAACTCGAAACAGAAAAGAAAACCATTGAAGCAACTTTAGCCAGCGGTGAACTGGCTTTCGATAAAATGGAACCCATGACGCATCGCATCGGGGAGATCATTCAACTGTTGGATGATAAAGGAATGCGCTGGCTGGAGCTCAGCGAAATAAACGGGTAATGGTACGATTATTTATTATAAAAACAAAGCAGCCGCCGGATTCCGGCGGCTGCTTTGTTTTATAAGGTCGATTCTTTAGTTTTTTCTTTTCTCTTGCTGCGCTTTCCATTCTTCCAATGCTGCTATCTTTTTATTTTGCTCAATAAGATACAGCGTCAACTCTTCTACTTTTTCCAGTAATTTTTTGTTTATTTCTCCTACATCAATCCCGTCTTTAGCTACTTCAGCAGCTGAGGGAATGCCTTCCAGGTGTTGGTGTGTGGTTACATATTTTTCAACAGCTGCTAACGGTGTAAGCGGATAGTCCTTGTTGAATACATAATCTGCCCAACCAGTTTGGGTTACCTTTACCCGTTGCGCTGTGATAGTGCCGTTGACCGCAAACTCTGACTGCGGAGTAGTGGTACCAATGCCTACCTTGCCCAGATTGGTAATATTGATGACACCGAGGGCAGGAGCTGTAGGGCCACCGGTAGCTCCTATTTTTAGTATGTTATTACCCTCATTGATCCAGAACCGGCTATCGGTGGCAGATTGCAGCGTAATAGATGCGTCGCCGTTGGTAAGATCATATATACCCAATTTACCAGCGAAGGTACTGGTACCTATGCCTACACCCACCTCGTTAATGGTAACACTTGTTTGATTGCTTGATGTTGTTCCCCCTGAAAGTGCCAGCGGAATATATCTGGCTGCTCCTGGTGTTCTATCATAGCCGATAATACCTGCCACTCCATTTGCAACACCAATTTCCGCGGCAGGTCCTGTGGCAGCTGTGCCTGTAAGCCATCCTTTAAACCGGCCCTGGCCTTCCCATTGGTTGTTGCCGACACCATCGATCCGTGCTATCTGATCGGTACCTGCATAAAATTTAAAGCCGTTAAGATTATTTTTAACGTTGATGCTAAACCACATATGCTGTGCCTCAATGCCAAGGGCATAATCACCGGATGCGGCACCCAGTGCGGGATGTAGTGTTATCCTATTGCCGGCGCTTCTGGAAGTAAAAGTGGGAGCGCCCAGTCCAACAGGGTCAAAGCTGATATTATTGGACGTACCATTATTTAACTTCAATCCATAACCCATCGTTACAAGTCCGTTAGCATCTATCCGCATCCTCTCCGGCTGAGAAGCACCACTACCTCCAACTCCGGTATGGAAGCTCATTTCACCGGGAGTGGTACTATAAGTACCACCCCTGAGCCCTATTTCGGCGCCGCGATAACTGTCTACTGCGTTGGCTCCACCCATTATACTGATAGCACCAGCCGAATTATTGGAATTGATCAACGGTGTGGAAAAACCCTTCATCGCATTCACAAAGCCATTGGCCCTGGAAACACTTAATGTGGTTCCAATGAAAGTGCCCGCATCATCATAATTCCAGAGAGCAAAGTCAGCGCCGCTATTGGGTGTAGCGGTGGCCGCATTGGTAAGGCCGAATACCCAGCGCCGTTTACCGATTACGAGGGAGTCGTTATACAGGACCATTTGTCCCTGGCCAACAGCAGAATAAGTAGCGGCAGAACGCATACTACCAACACCGGAAATCCAGAATTTCGCATTTTGCGCAGTGGTTGCCTGGTCCTGAATATAGGTCTGACCTACTATTGTTTGGGAAAGGCATAGGAAGGCTACCAGATGAAAGATAATTTTCTTCATAAAATAAAAATGTTAGGGATATGAAATATTGATTAGGAAATAGGTTTTGAACAATCTTGTATTGCGCTTTATCGTGTATAGGTGATTTATCTTAATCAAACTAAAAACCAGCTATCCGGTGGGACAATACATCGACATCCGGAGCAGGCAACCGATACAGGCGGAAATGCCGCGTACAGCAGTTTTCTGATAAAATTGAATATCCATTTTGGGGAGTGTATATTCTGGTCAACAAAATATTTACCGGTGTACGCTGAATCATTTAGCATCTCCCGGCGGTTAATTCATTTTTTCGTTCACTACCGTTCCTGGTCCTGAAATGCTTACCAGGTAATGAAAAACGCCCGAACATAGTAAAACTAAGCTCGGGCGAATAAATATTTTTTGTAGCCTCGTCAAGAATCGAACTTGAATCTGGAGCTTCGGAAACTCTTATACTATCCATTGTACTACGAGGCCGGAAAGTACGCAAAACTACATTTTCTAACGAATAATCCCAAATCACATTAAAGATTGATATTACTCTTGAATATTTTAACGGCAATAGCCAGCAGTATCACCCCGAAAAATTTACGCAAAACCATCAGCCCGGCCTTACCCAGCATACGTTCTATGTAATTTAAGCAGCGTAATACGATATATACGATCACCAGGTTTAAACAAATGCCGGCTAGAATATTATACTGTCCGAAGTCTGCTTTGAGCGACATAATGGTGGTCAGCGTACCCGAACCGGCTATCAGCGGGAAGGCGATAGGTACCACACTTCCGGCCTTGGCATCCGGATCGTTTTTAAAAAACTCCAGCCCCAGGATCATTTCCAGCCCGATAACGAATATAACTATGGAACCCGCCACCGCAAAGGAATGTACATCCACGCTCAGTAATTTCAGAAAAGGTTCGCCTACCAGCAAGAACAGGATCATCAGGAAACCCGACGCCAGGGTGGCTTTGCCGGCATCTATATGGCCCAGCTTTTCTTTCAGGGAAACGAGTACTGGTATGGATCCTACAATATCAATGACCGCAAATAACGTAAAGGTAATGGCCAGAATTTGGTCGATACTGAACATGAATGCTATTTTGTGTAAATATAGGTAGAATGCAGAACGTTTTATCCTAGCGCCTTTCTGCTTATATTTGTTTCAATACTACTTATATGACGGAGGATATTATCATTCAGATCAGTAATAAGATCAAAGAGAAACGAAAGGCAAAAGGTATTACTATCCAGGAGCTGGCAGACAGGGCACAGGTGAGCAAAGGGCTGATATCACAGATAGAGAATAACAGAACCGTTCCATCCCTGTTGGTACTGATCAATATTATTAAGGCTCTCCGGCTCGATATGAACGAGTTCTTTAATGAAATTGATCAGCAAACCCAGAGCGCCAAAGTAATTATTAAACAGAAAGCCGCCTACCAGGAGTTTGAAAAAGAACCCGCCAAAGGCTTTATCTACAAAAGGGTACTCACAAAAAATGTGAAAAATTTCCCGGTAGATATCGTATTGTTGGAACTCAAAAAAGGCGCTACCCGTGCGCAAACCGTGAAAACGGATGCCTACGAGTATAAATATATTATTAAAGGGAGGGTAGAATACCTGATCGATAACGAAAAATATATACTGGAAGAAGGAGACTCCCTGTTCTTCGATGGCCGCCTCGGACATAAACCCAGTAACATAGGACCCGACAACGCCCAAATCCTGGTGGTGTATTTCTTCCTCGACAGCGAAAAATAGACATATACAAATACTTAACGATAAATTTAGTATAAGTTAACATTCCAGTCATATTGGAACCCAAACTTTGCATGTAAATAATACCCAAACCTACTTTTACATGCAATCAAATCTACTTCCGGCGCTCAGAAGGCAGCTATGCGCCTTATTATTGCTGCTAGTCACCACCACCACACTGTATGCACAACAAGCCATTACGGGGAAAGTCATCTCAGCTGACGATCGCCAGCCGGTAATTGGTGCTACCGTTAAGGTAAAAGGCCTCAACCGAGGCGCCGTAACAGATGCAAACGGAGGTTTTGCCATCTCCGCCGCCTCAACCGATGAACTGCAAATCAGCTTTATCGGCTACCTGCCAACAATATATCCACTCAAAGGAGCATCGGATGTAACCATCGCGTTACAACCGGATAAAAAAGCCCTCGATGAAGTGGTTGTAACTGCATTGGGTATACGAAAAGAAGTAAAACGGGTAGGTTACGCCGTACAGGAAGTAAAAGGCGCCGATCTCATTAAAGCCAGGGAACCCAATCCCATCAACGGTCTTACCGGTAAGGTAGCCGGTCTCACCGTAGGCGCCTCCGCCGAACTGCTGGCCGCTCCATTGGTGTTATTGCGCGGTAGCAATATCGGGCTGTATGTAGTAGACGGCGTACCCATCAACTCCGATACCTGGAACATTTCTCCGGACGATATCGAAAGTTATACCGTTCTGAAAGGTGTAACCGCCTCCGCCCTGTATGGCTCCCGTGGCCTCAACGGCGCCATCATGATCACCACTAAAAAAGGAACAAAAGATAAGCGCGGCCTGTCCATTGATTTTAACTCCAGTACCATGTTCGAAAAAGGATTTAATGCTATTCCTGCTGTGCAGGATGAGTACGGTCCCGGCGATCATGGTAAGTATGCATTTTTAGACGGTAAAGGTAATGGTACGAACGACGGCGACTATGATGTATGGGGACCAAAATTTGAAGGCCAGCTGATTCCGCAATACGATAGCCCCGTTGATCCTGCTACCGGTAAACGCACCGGTACCCCATGGATTGCCCGCGGCAAAAACAACCTGCAACGCTTTCTGCAAACAGGAATGCTGAGCACTAACAACATCTCGGTATCTTCTCATACGGAAAAAGCCGACCTGCGATTCTCCCTGTCACATTCTTACCAGAAAGGAATCGTTCCAAACACCTCATTGAACATTACCAATTTCAACATCTCCGCAGGTTATAACTTTTCATCACGCCTGCGCCTCGATGCCTATATGAACTACAACCGGCAGTATTCCAATAACTTCCCGGATGTAACCTATGGGCCCAACAGTATCATTTATAACACCCTGATCTGGGCCGGCGCCGACTGGAGCATGGATGATATGCGCAACTACTGGCAGCCAGGCAAAGAAGGTATACAGTCCATCTACGCAGAATACCAGCGCTATCATAACCCCTGGTTCATGACCTACGAATGGTTACGCGGTCACTATAAAACAGATATCAACGGCTACGCAAAACTGAATTATAAAATCACCGATAAGCTGGAACTGTTGGCCCGTACACAGATCACCAGCTATGACCTGATGCGGAATGAGAAAGTCCCTTACTCAGCCCACCCGTATGGAAGGGAAGAAGGTAAAGGTGATTACCGGGAAGACAAGCGTACTTTGTTTGAAAACAACACCGATGTACTGTTGTCCTATACCAACATGTTCCCACATAAGATCGGCGTTCACGCCTCTGTTGGGGGGAATGCCCGCTCTTACAGATTTAATTCCAGCTACGTTTCCACAAACTACCTGAACGCACCGGGATGGTATGGCTTTGGCAACTCACGTGATCCGCTGTTTGCGACCAACTTCCAGGCGCCAATGCTGGTACTGAGCGCATATGGTTATGTAGATATTGACCTCGGAAAATATGCTACCATATCCCTCACCGACCGCGTGGATAAAGCATCTAACCTGCCTATACGGAATAACGTGTATTCGTATCCGTCAGTGGCATTGAGCACCGTAGTATCCGACTACGTACAACTGCCGTCAGTGATCTCCTTCCTGAAGCTGAGAGGATCTTATGCCAACGTGAAAGGTGGCTTTACCCAGGCCACCATCGGCGCTACACCGCTTGCTACCTATCCGCTGGGATATGGCTCGGAGTACCAGTCTTCTTACGACGGTCCGGTTTATAATACCGCATCTTACAATGTGGCACCTGTGTATCAGAACCAGGCAGGCGCTTATATCTCTCAAACAATTGCCAATCCTGACCTGAAGCCCTTTGCTACCAAGGTATTTGAAACGGGAATGGATATACGCTTTCTTAAAAACCGTATCGGCGTTGACGCTACTTACTTTACCAGCCAGAACGGTCCGCAGATCTATGATGTAATTATTTCCAGTGCTACCGGTTATGCTAAAAACCGTATCAACGGTGTAAACACACGCAAAACAGGGTACGAAGTATCATTAAACGGATCTCCGCTGAGAAACCCAAATGGCCTCAACTGGAATATCACCGCCAACTGGTCCACTTACCAGGAAAAGTATGTAAGCATTTATGGCAACGAAACCAAGCTCAATGCCTTTGTTGGTGTGGGTGACAGGGTAGATAAAATATATGGATCTACTTTTGTAAAAACACCGGACGGACAAATTATCAACGATGCGAGCGGTCGCCCGATTGTAAATCCTACACAGCAATTTCTGGGTAACGCCAGCGCCGACTGGGTTTGGGGAGTTAATAACAACTTCAGTTACAAAGGTATCAGCCTGAGCTTCCAGTTCGATGGTCGCGTAGGTGGCAATATGATCGATTACATCCAGCAACAAACTTTCCGTGGCGGACGTAATATCCTCACCACGCAAGGCGCCATGGGAGAAGCCCGCTACCAGGATTATAAAGGTGTGAAGTCTTACCAGGGAGAAGGTGTGGTTGTAAGCAACAATGTACCCATCCAGTACGATAACAACGGAAATGTTACCAACTACGATAAGCTACAGTATGCACCCAATACTACCAAAGCCTTCCTGCAGGATTACATCAGCGTATATTATAAAACCAACGAAGCGAACGTAATCAGCAAAACATTTGCAAAACTCCGGGAAGTAACGATAGGTTATGCTTTGTCTCCGGCCTTACTGAAAGGAACTTTCATTAGGGGAGCCAACATATCCTTTGTAGGCAGAAACCTGCTTTATTTCGCGAAGAATAAAGACGTGGATCTTGATCAATACCCCGGTGCTGATCAGGGTGCATCTACCCTGCAAACGCCTACTACCAAAAGATACGGCTTTAACCTGAACCTTACTTTCTGATCCGACTTACTTATTAAACACGCTTTGTATGAAATCACTTAGAATATTAGTTTTCATTGCTTTAACGGGTGCTGCCATTACGGGCTGTAACAAAAAGTATGATGACTACGCCATCAATACCAATAAACCTTCCCAAACTCCGCCCAGCCTGGTACTGGGTGGGGTGCTGGCCGATATGAATACCGATAAACCCTGGAGTAACGTAATGCGCTGGAACCAGTTTGATTGCTGCAACTACAACTATTATGGCGATCAGCGCTATGATTGGGGGGGCGCCGATTTCGCCAGTTACTACTCAATGACGAATGTGCAGCAAATGGAAGGAGAAGCCATCCGTTTAGGCGGACAGGCAGTAAATCCCTACAGCGCCCTGGGTAAGTTTTTCCGCGCCTGGTTCTTCTACCGTTTGACCAACCTGGTAGGCGATCTGCCGATGAAAGAAGCCTTACAGGGAAAAACCGGTCTTACACCAAAGTATGATGCACAGAAGGCGGTATTTGTACAGATCCTGCAATGGCTGGAAGAAGCGAATATGCAACTGGCTGCGCAGATTGCCAATCCGGATAAAAGTATTACGGCAGAAGGACAACTGCTGAAAGGCGACTTTTACTACGGTAACGACATGACGAAGTGGCAACGTGCAGTAAACACTTTCCGTTTACGCGTACTGATTACGTTGAGTGCAAAAACAGCAGATGCTGATTTAAAAGTAGCGCAGCAGTTTAGTGATATAGTTAGCAATCCTGCTAAATATCCGTTAATCGAATCAATGGATGGTAACCTGCAGTTTATTTATAACAACATCAACAAGTATCCTTCCAATCCGGATAACCTTGGTTTTGATGCAACCCGTTATAATATGTCTGCTACCTACCTCAATACCCTGGTAGCGTTGAATGATCCGAGAGCTTATGTGACCGCCGAACCAGCCACGGAACAGCTGAATAAATTTCACAAAACACCTGCAGATATCACCGCTTATGTGGGCGCCGGTTCTGGTATGAGTCAGAGCGATATGTCCTCCAACATGTCTGACGTAGAAATGGCCGCTTACTCTGTTCGCAGCCGCAGCCGCTACTATAGCAACTATGCCGCCGAACCTGGTGTTATCCTGGGTTTCCCGGAACTGTGCTTTAACATAGCAGAGGCCATCAACCGTAAATGGATCACCGGCGATGCAGAGAGCTGGTATAAAAAAGGTATCAAAGCTTCGCTGGGCTTTTATGGTATTCCTGCGGAAACTGCCGGATCTGTTGTAAAAACGTATGGTGGTAAACGTTATGAGATACCATTTGATTTCGAGAATGTTTATTACAAGCAGGCCGGAGTAAAATACAAAGGCAACGATGCGCAGGGACTGGCGCAGATCCTGACGCAGAAGTACCTGGCATTCTTTGAAAATTCCGGCTGGCAGGCATATATCAACTGGAGAAGAACAGGTGTTCCTACCTTTAATGTAGGTACTGGTACCGGTAACAGTGGTATTGTTCCAAAGCGCTTTAAATATCCCGATTCAGAACGCTCTTCTAATGGCGTTAACTGGGCCGCTTCCCTGCAAAGCCAGTTTGGTGGCAGTACGGATGATATTAACGGAAATATGTGGTTGCTGAAATAGATGGGTTTCCGGGCAGCGGATTTTGTCTTACCCAGGATTAAACTGATTTTTTTGATTTAAAATGATTTTGGGAGATATGAGCGGATAAGATTCGCTTATATCTCCCAAAATCATTTTAAATCAAAAAAATCAGAAATAAAAAATCAGTAAAATCATCAAAATCAGTTTAATCCTGGGTAAGACAAATCCCCTGCGTCTAATGATCTATAGTTTAGTTTAACTTAACAATTAGTTCAGCTATTGTTAACATTGTGTTTACATTGAACCCTCACCTTTGTCCAAAACCATTTGTTACAATGTTGAATATTCCGTGGATACAGAAGCGGCTGCGGCATGCGCATCACCTGACATTTTCCTTGTATGCTGCCCTGGTGGCTTTTGGTACTTATTCCTGTATGTATGCTTTCCGGAAACCCTTTACAGCGGGTATTTTCGAGGGAGTAACATTTTTGGGGATAGACTACAAAATATGGCTGGTGATTACACAAACTATTGGTTATGCCTGCAGCAAGTTTTATGGTATCCGGTTTATCGCAGAAATGAAGGGTAATAAACGGGCACGCAGCATTATGATGCTGATCGGGATTTCCTGGCTGGCGTTATTAGGTTTTGCAGCAGTGCCGGCGCCTTATAATATATTGTTCCTGTTTTTAAATGGCTTCCCTTTGGGGATGATCTGGGGGTTGGTATTTAGTTACCTGGAAGGAAGGCGGAGTACGGAGTTTATGGGAGCAGTGTTGTCTGTTAGTTTTATTTTTTCGTCGGGATTTGTAAAGTCGGTGGGGAAGATGACAGTGGTAGACTGGCATGTAACCGAATACTGGATGCCCTTTGTAACAGGACTGGTGTTTGTGGTGCCCATCATTATTTTTATTTTATTGTTGGAACAGATCCCGCCACCGTCGGCAGAAGATGAACAACAACGGACCAGGCGGGCGCCGATGAACAAGCAGGAGCGGAGAGGTTTTTTGCAGGCGTTTTTGCCGGGGTTGATCCTGCTCATTGCCAGTTATGTATTGCTGACCGTGTTAAGGGACATGCGCGATAATTTTGCAGCAGACATCTGGCAGGATCTGGGCTATGGGGCGAAGGCCGGTATCTTTACTCAAACTGAAATTCCCATCTCTATAGCTATTATCCTGATTATGGGTATGCTTGTGTTTGTAAAAAATAATTTTCATGCTTTTATGCTGAATCACTTTATCGTGATTACCGGTTTCCTGGTGGCATTGATCAGCACTATATTGTATAAGCAACATAGGATGGATCCGGTATGGTGGATGACCTTGACCGGGCTGGGTTTATACATGGGCTATATTCCTTTTAACTGTATATTTTTTGAACGCCTGATCGCTGTGTTTAAGTACGTCAGCAATGTGGGTTTTGTTATTTACGTAGCAGATTCTTTTGGCTACCTGGGAAGTGTGCTGGTGATGCTGTTTAAAAATTTCAGCGGGATGTCTTTATCCTGGAGCCAGTTTTTTATGGATGCAGTGATCGGCGTATCTGCTACCGGTATTGTGATGATGATAGTAGCGGCGTGGTATTTTAAAAAAAGATTTGAATCAGTGAATAATAAAGGCGCTGCCGGCATAGGGCAGGGAGTGCAGCTGGCGGCCTGATATAAGGCGCATTAAAAAAGGCAAATCGTTCATGCTATATGAGCGATTTGCCTTTTGTTTATGGGAGGAAATTACTTAGCTTTTTGCGTCTGTCGCATCGGCGTTACTTCCTTTCTTTGATGGTTCATCTTTGGCATCTTTAAATTCACGTATGCCGCTACCCAAACCACGCATCAGTTCAGGTATCTTCTTACCACCAAACAATAACAGTACTACCAATGCTATCAGCAGTAATTCTTTGATACCTATTTCCTGCAAAAACAAAAGCGGGATATTCAGAAAAGATGTTGTCATTATATCAGATTTTATAGTGTTCTTTTTATACGGTGTATGCAAACATAAAGTTAGCACGAATTACCAGTTTTTTTGTTTTTTAGAGAGATATTTAAATATTTTAATATAAATTCTTTACTGACAACTAGTTACAAATTAGAAAATATCACTTCTACCTCCCCGTTTTCCACCTTCAAATGCGAAATACGGCCATAATCCATCGAAATATCGAACGCATCTACGAGTGCGGTATCGGTTACATGGGCCAGTATACAGCGGATGACTCCGTTGTGGGTAACCAAAACGGCATCATTTCCTTTGGCGATGACTTCATCCAGCAACGCAATACTGCGGGTATATAGCTCTTCATAGCTTTCTCCGCCTGGTATGTGTTCAAATACTACGTTATCCGCCCATTTGCGTAGCGCATTACGGCTGATATTATCCCAGGGAAGCATTTCCCAGGCACCGAAGTTCATCTCCTTTAAACGGTCATCTTTTGTGTAATTGCTGCCAAATAAGGCGGCGGCCAGTTTTTCGCAGCGTTGCAACGGACTGGTATATACATCCAGCGGTTTGGCAGGCAATAAGGGTCTTACCCGGGCTACCTCGCTGTCAAAACCAGCAGCTACATCCACATCAGACGCACCATAACAAATCCCACTTTCTATTGCCGGCGTGGTATGCCGGATCAGGTATATTTCCATGTGAGAATACAAAAGCATAAATAAATAACGGTTTCCGATACCTGCTGAACGGCGCCCAGGCAGTCGCCGGTATATCCGCCTATCCATTTCTGCATCAGGCGCACCAGGTACCAACGCGCCAGCAGCAAGGCCGGAATGGTTAGCAACAGGGTGTAGTTGTGCAGGTAAATAATCGCTGCCATAAATGGCAATACGCCAAATACGGCGGCCACCAGCAAATCGGATAACGTGATGCCACTGGCAATGGGCTTAGCTTTGCTGTCGTCGTTTTCACGCACATACTTATGGGTATACACCACCGTGATGGCCATGAAACGACTCAGTGGTTGCGCGGTCATAATAGTGAGTACGACCACGCGTAGCGGCAGCTCCCTCAGCGTTAAATACTTCAGGGTCATGATCAGCAACAGCCCGAGCATCCCGTATGTGCCGATACGACTGTCTTTCATGATCTCCAGGATCTTTTCTTTGGTCCAGCCGCCACCAAAGCCATCACACATATCGGCAAAACCATCTTCGTGAAAAGCGCCTGTAACCCATACTCCGGTGATAATAGCCAGCAGGATACTCACCATAGGGGGCGTAATATTACTCAGGATATACAATACGGCAACCATAAAAATACCCGTTATCCAGCCGATCAGTGGCAGATAGCGGGTTGCTTTATTCAACATTTCCGGAGAGTACGGAATACTAACGGGAACGTGTATACGGGTATAAAACATGATAGCGGTTAGCAATAACTGCCATTGTTTTTTCATATCGTACGGTTTGATACCTGGGCGCTGTTAAAACTGGCCATTTCATCCATGAATGCAACAGCACTTTTTATCAGCGGTATGGCGAGGGCCGCGCCGGTGCCTTCGCCCAGGCGCATATCCATTTGTAATAACGGTGTTACTTCAAGATGTTGCAGCATTGCTTTGTGCCCCTGCTCCTCCGAGCAATGCGCAAAAATGCAATAGTCTTTTACCGCAGGCTGCATATTGACGGCAGCCAGTAAGGCGGCCGTTACAATAAAACCATCTATCACTATCAGCATTTGCAAAGCCGCAGCCTGTTGTATAGCGCCGCAGATCATCGCTATTTCAAAACCGCCAAAGGTGGCCAGCGCCTGTTCTGGCGATGCCGGTGAAGCATGCTTGGTTACCACCTGTTGCAAAATGGCCCGTTTCTGCGCGAGTTGCTGTGCATTGCTCCCAGTGCCGGCGCCCGTGCATTGTGCTACCGGTATTTTTGTAAAGTGACTCATCAGCAGCGCAGCTGCGGAAGTGTTGCCAATACCCATTTCTCCAAAACCTATGGTATTGCAACCTTGTGCGTGCAGTATCTTTACCTCTTCGGCGCCCGCCTGCATGGCCAGTTTGCACTGATCAAGTGACATGGCCGGCATATGCAGGAAGTTCTGTGTACCCAGTCCTATTTTACGGTCTTTCAATAACGGGTGTGATGCAAACTCGTGGTTTACTCCTGCATCCACTACCGTTAACTCCAGCTGATGCTGCCTGCAAAAAACATTGATGGCAGCGCCACCCTGTAAAAAATTGTACACCATCTGCGCAGTTACTGCCTGTGGAAAAGGATTTACTTGTCCGTCGGCAGCAATGCCATGATCCCCCGCAAATACAATAATAGCAGGACGGTTGATCACCGGTGTCAGCGTATTTTGTACCAGCCCGGCCTGTAAGGCAATGCCCTCCAGTTTTCCCAGAGAGCCGGGCGGCTTGGTCTTCTGATCTATCTTGTCCTGTAATGCTCCTCTCAGTGCCTGCGATACGGGTGCTATATGAATATTGCTCATCATGCCTGTTAGTTTTATTACGCATTTTTTTTTATGACTACCGGTATGCCGGAAACCATCAGTACTACGGTGCCGGCTATACGTGCGATATGCTGGTTTACCCAGCCCTGCAAATCCGTAAACTTACGCCCTATGGCGGTTTCCGCGTGTACGCCCATACCTATTTCATTTGTAACAATAATAAAGGTGCCCGCTTTTTGTAGCAGCGCATCTATCTCTGCCTGGAAAGCCTGCAGGGTATTACTGATATCGTAGTCGTGTTGTACAAAGAAATTTGTCAGCCATAAGGTCACACAATCTATTACTACGGTATGCCCGTCGAGTGGCAAGCGGCTTACATATAACTCCTCTTCGTAATTGACCCATGCCGGTCCCCGCTCCGCCTGATGCCGCTGTATCCGTTGTGCAAAATCTTCATCCCACACTTTGGCAGTGGCCACATACACCGGATGCTCGCTTTGCGCCAGCGCCAGCTCCTGTGCATGCCTGCTTTTGCCGGACCGGGCGCCGCCGGTAATTAAATAGCTGTTAGCCATTAGCTGTTAGCTTTTAGAAGGATCGTTTGTTTAGCTTTTAGCCACTAAAAGCAAATGGCTAAAAGCTAACATCTTATTGATTGAATGTTGTCATTGCCGGGAAGAAGAAGCCGGTGTAGGCTACACTTTTCTTCAGGCCACCGCTGGAAGCATCATAAATGTAAAGGGTGTTGTCAGCATAATTCTGGCCGTAACCCGATTTTACATCTGTTACTACTACGGTATTGTTAGCCGGATTATATCTTACCGCAGCGCCAATCAGTTCGCGACCTGCGGGAACGGTAATAAATGGCGTAGTCAGCGACTGCGGTCTGCCGGGTGTATATTTGTAAATTTCGTTGCCACCAGCGCCCCATGAATTGGTTTTACCAATGAATACGGCGTTTTCAACAGTGGACGCAGTCATCATACCTGCATTCCAGGCGCCCCAGGAACCATTGATATCAAACGGAACGGGAATGGTGTCTACCAGTAATGATTGAGGGTTAATAGCAAAAAGTGATTTGCCCTGTCCTGCCCAGATACGACCGTCCGGAGTGGCGGCGAAGCCAACATCCGCTTTACTGATCACCTGTTTAACCTTGCTGAAATCTGAGGTGTTTAACGCCACTACACCCTCTGTTTCAGACATCACGAATATATAAGCGCCTGATTGGATCATACCGCCTATTTGACCGCTTACGCTGCTTAATTTGCTGCCGGCGGTAAGCGCCTGTAAGTTGATGGGATAAATGCCATCTGTTGTTCCAACCAGCCCGGTACTGGTATTAACACCGAGGAATGCGTTGGGATTGGCGGGTAACTGGGCAATACGGCCGGTTTCTTTCATGGTACCTGCATCAGCTACTACCAGGGCAGCGCCCTGTTTAGAGGTGAGGTACATTTTGTTATTGAAAATAGTACCGAACTCGGTGGTATTACCTAATGTTTTGCCAGGGTTGTTACGCTGAAACACATACTTGTATACAGAATCTTCACCGTTGCGGTAAAAGTTTACATCTCCCGGCTCATGTCCAAACCAGCCTTCATTGATGAGAAAGAATCCATTTTCAAATTTACCCAGCACTTTTACCTGGTAGTAATAGGTGGCGAGGGCATTGCCGGAAATTATTTTATAAGAGATGGTATAATCGCCTCTTTCTGTTGGTGCGAACGTAAAAGTAGAATCTGTACTGGCCTGCACACCATTGATCAACCATTGGAAAGTAGGATTTTTTACATCTGCCAGCTGCGGACTCAATACCCTGCTGTCGCCAATATAAATCGTGTCTTTACCATCTTTTAAACCCGGGGTAACTATCCGGGGAGTTACAACTGCTGCTTCATTATCTTTTGAGCAGGAGGCTAACCCTACTATCGATATAACTGCTACAAAAAATGAAAGTTGAAATTTGCGTGAAATGCTGCGCATGTTTAGTTATTTATTTACGTATATCTTGTTTTCGTTTGGGTATTACAGTTAGTGACTGTAGTGATGGCGCCTGTACAGAATGCTGATGCAGAAGAGAGAACCCCTATAATAATTTAGAGATTTGGAGTCAGACAAATGTATTCATCTGCCCAATATCCAAATCTCTAAAAAACAAATGTAGAAATATTATTGTGCAAAACGCAGTCTGCGTTTTACCAGTTCAAAGCTGCCAAAGAAGATAGTGCTGTAGATAAGATTACCTACCAGGGTATACCACATGTAAGGAATCGCCTGGATATAGCAGCTGCTGATACCCGCCAAGTCTTTGGTAAAAGGCAAACCGGTCAGCAAATTGGTAGAACCACTGATCCACACGCCAAAGTTGGATACGAAGAAGTGGATAAGCGCAGCGCCTACAGATCCCATCAGGATATTAGGCACAGTTGCTTTTTTGATCAACAGCTGTCCCAGTAATACGATCAGCACAAAGCTGGCGTAGTTCCAGGCCCAGCCCCTGTAGAGTAACCCATCAGCATATTGCCTGTGGAAAACCTGCATCAGGACAATATCGCTTATAAACAGCGCCAATAAAGGGAAAGCATAAGATTTCCATTTCTGTGAAAAAGATGCTCCGCCAAACAAGGCCATAGCGCCAACCGGCGTAAACATAGCTATTGGTGACATATTAGCATCAGCTCCCAACACGACGCGTATTATACCTGCCGCTATGATAAAAAGCAGCAATACACCAAAGCGCGGATTAAGATTCTTTAAAGACATTATGTTGATTTTTAATGTTTACAAATTAACGGAAATACCGGCGTTAAAGTTGAAACGTCGTGAATTATAGCCAGAAATTTCAAAATACTGATTATCCGTAATATTCCTGAACCCGGCGAAAATTTTAAGCAAGTTACCAAATTTATACTCACCATATAAATCCAGGGTATAATAATCGCCTAATGGCTTGGTTTGTTCAAAGCGCTCGCCGGTATATTTATAGGTGGCTGAAACAAAGAGGGCAGGGGTGGCCTGATAGCCCAGTGTAGCATTTACTGCATGCTTTGGCACCCGGTACAGGTTATAGTAGGAGGTGTCCTTACCGTTTTGTTCTATAGTTACGCGGCCATCTGTATAGGTATAGTTGGCAGTAAGTTCCAGTCCCCTGGTAATCAACCAGCGTGCTTCTACTTCGGCGCCGTAGGCCTTTTGTTTATTGGCATTGCGGTACTGGCTGAAAAAAGTCATCGGGTCAAAATAGAATATAACCAGGTCACGGGTTTTTCTTGCAAAACCGGTAAGCCGGAAGTCCAGCCTGTTATGGGCTACGCTGGCCTGGTAACCTGCTTCGTAACTAACGGTGGTTTCTGGTTTCAGGTCTTTATTGCCATAGCCGTTGGCGTACAGCTGAAAGAGAGATGGTACGCTGTAGGCAGACGAAATATTAGTAAATATTTTATGATGTTCGTTGATAAGATAAGAAGGGTTAAAAGAGAACGTTTCGTTATTACCATAAAGACTATGGTGGTTAAACCGGCCTCCCAGCTCCAGGTTAAAGCCTTCCAGGTTATGCAGCAGGATAGAGGCATACAGGCTGGTTTGGTTGGTATGTGAGCTGTCGGGCGATAGCCTTGTAGTATCCGGGCGGGTGCTGAAGGTCGACAGGAGATAGTCCCGTTGATCAGTGGCGGAACTGGTAAATACGCCGCCGCCGATGAGTCGTAAATGTTTTGTCAGATCCAGGTTCACATAGCTTTCCACCCAATGTGTATTGGCAGTAAACCGGGTGCTGTCAAATTTTGCATAGGCGCCTGTTCCCACGTATGTGGAATCATTCAGGATAGTCCGTTTATTGCGTTGGTAGCTGTACAGTACGTGCCAGGAACCGTTTTTAAAGCGGTACTCGCTGCTGAAGCCATTAAGCAGGTATTTAGACGCGCCGGTATAATCTGTTTCATCTTTATAGCCGCCTTCATCCAGGTCGTGATGATAATTGCTCCAGTTCAGCAGGTATTGGAAATTCCAGCGGGAACCGGCGCTCAGGCCAAGTTTGGCAAAAACTGCGTCCTGTCTGAATCCGTCTTTGTCGAACCCTGCTTTACCGGTAGAGTCATAAGCGTCAGAGAATCCAGCCGTCTTTTCATGTTTATAACTAACCAGGTAGGAGAAGCGCTGTAAATTGCCATGCACATTTACATTTCCCTGCCAGTCGCGGTAGCTGCCATAGCTACCATTCAGGCCTACGCCCAGTTTTTTGTCCCCGCCTTTCCGCGTAATGATATTGACTACGCCGGCCACTGCATTGGAGCCGTATAAAGTGGACTGGCTGCCACGGAGGATTTCAATCCTTTCTACCTGGTCAGGAGTAATAAAATTAAGGTCAAAGGTACTGTTGATCTGGGAGGCATCGCTTACCGGTAAGCCATCCACCAGTACAAGCGTGTTGCCATTGGAGGCGCCGCGCATGTACACATTGGGTACAGTACCGTGGTTATTTTCTGCACCGTTAATCACTAATCCTGTTTGCTGATTCAGGATACTGGCAATGCTTTTACCGCTATTTTGCTGGAGGTATTCATGAGAAAGGATAGTGACCACTTTGCCTGTTTCTCCTGCTTTTTGAGGGCCTTTGATGGCTGTAACAGATACTTCATTCAGTTGGCTGATCCGGGCAGAATCCTGGGCTGTAGCAGCCGTAAATAACAGGGAGCCTAATACGGTAGTGTAAAGTTTAAATCGCATTCACGAATTTTTGTAGGTAAATAACTAAAAATGCAGCGAAGATAAAGGGTTACCACTTCATCTCCGCTGCATTTCTAAAAGCTAAAAGCTGTATAACATTTATCCCGGCATCCTGGAAATATATTTGTCCATTTCTTTGATCTGGCTCACGATCTGCGCAGTGGTAGGCTTTTGTGCTTTGGCTCTGCGGAAATACTCCTTGGCAGATTTGAAGTCGCGACGGGTCATGGCAATAGAAGCCAGTGTTAACAGGGCCGCAGCCGTGTTTTCCTTGTCGGGCAAGCCTTTGCGCATCGCAATTTTCAGGTTCTGATCAGCCGTTTTCAGGTCATTTTTCTGGTAGGCAATGGTGCCCAGCTGAAAATACTGCATGCCTTCGTATTCCTTCATCGGGCTACCGGAGTTGATACTCTGACGGATAGTGGATTCGGCTTTATCAAGGTCGTTGGAATACATGGCCATGTTGCTTTGCATAAAATAGTATACAGAGCGGATCGGTTTGTACAGCAGCTTTGGGAACTTTACCTGGTTCATCAGGGCGCTGGCCCTTTCAATATCCCCTGCTTCCACGGCTTCCTGTACCATTCTCATGGGACCAAACATCACGTGCGTGACCAGACATACCAGCGCTAGCACCAGCACAATGGTCGCTTCCCACCAGCCTATGGTTAAGCCCAGTGCAATACCGCCCAGTAACAATACAATACCAATCGGAAGGCGATATAGAATAAAAAAATTAAATGCTTTCATGAAAAAAACAGTTCGTAAATCACTAATGAGGGAGCAAAGATAAATAAAAAAAACACCTCATGGGTTTTCATTTCCGTCGTTTCAGGTTAGCCATGGCAATAGCACTTAAAATGATCACCACCCCCAGTATCTGTAGGGAAGATACCGTTTCATGCAGGAAAATGGTGGCCGCCAGCATAGCCACCGGTAACTCGGCGGCACTGAGGATAGCGCCCAGCGATACTCCTGTTTCCGGCATTCCTTTCGAGAACAGGAATGGAGGCAGCACGGTACCAAAAAGCGACAGCGGAATACCCCAGATCCAGAGGTTGGTACCGGTAATACGGCCATTGATAAGATATGCGGGAGGAAACAATAAGGTAATGATCAAAAAAGCGCCGGTAACAATCCAGGCGCTTTTTAATACGGGGCCAAGCGATGCTGCCACCCGGCCACTTACCACTATAAATACGGTATAACACATCGCCGCCAGCATGCCAAAGCCAATTCCGACCCAGTTGAGGGAAGTATTGCCGGCGTTAAACACGCCACCAGCAAGCAATGTACCGCCCAGGATAAAAAACACCGCCAGCCATTGTACCGGTATAGGACGTTTTTTGTAGATGATCCACTCGGCGAGCATGCTCATCCACGTAAACTGCATCAGCAGTATAATTGCCACGCTGGCCGGAATATACTGTACGCTCTGATAATAGGTAATGCTTACCAGCCCTGTGGAGCTACCCAGGATAAGACAGGTCCGCGCATCCCGGTTACGAAGCCCATAGGTTTTGCGGCCGGATAGTAAATGTATAATCCACAGTGCCACCATCCCGAATCCTGCCTGTACACTGCATAATTCGCCTAATGTATATCCCTGCTGATAACCCGATTTAACGATCGTCGATAATATCCCGAAGCTGCAGGCGCCTAACAGCACCAGCAGTATACCTTTCCACATAGCAATAACAATTTAGGTGCGGAATTTGTCTTGTCCAGGATTAAACTGATTTTGTTGATTAGACTGATTTTTTCCCTCTGATGATATCTTTTTAACGTAAAATACAATTAGAAAAAATCAGTCTAATCAACAAAATCAGTTTAATCCTGGACAAGACAAAAATCTACGACTTTTTCTCCAGGTTAGGCAATAGCCCTGTCAGGAGTCCTATTAAAGGAAGATAAGCGCATACTTCATATACATATGCAATGCTGGTGGCATCCGCTAAGCGGCCCAGCAGGGCGGACCCTACGCCTGCCATACCAAAAGCTAATCCAAAGAACAGGCCTGCAATCATACCTACTTTGCCCGGCACTAACTCCTGCGCATATACGAGGATAGCGGAGAATGCGGAAGACAGGATAACGCCAATGAATACACTTAATACGGCTGTCCAGAATAAGGTGGCGTGCGGCAGCAACAGGGAGAACGGCGCCACGCCCAGGATGGAAATCCAGATCACATACTTACGGCCGATGCGGTCGCCGACAGGGCCGCCGATAAAGGTGCCCGCTGCTACGGCAAACAGGAAGATGAACAGGTATACCTGCGCGCTTTGCACGGATACATGGAAACGATCCATCAGGTAAAAAGTATAGTAGCTGGTCATACTGGCCATGTAAAAATATTTGGAGAAAATCAGTACCAGCAGGATACCCAGCGAAAAGATCACCCTTGAGTTCGACAGCTTTGGCTGATCCAGCTGCTGTACCACTTTCTTAGGTTTAATACGATGCGTATTGGCCAGGTACCATTTGCTGATATTAAGCATCACTACAATGGCCAGCATAGCAGCAATGGAAAACCAGATCACATGAAACTGACCGAATGGTACAATGACCATCGCCGCCAGCAAAGGTCCGAGCGAGCTACCGGCATTGCCGCCTACCTGGAATAACGACTGTGCCATCCCGTGTTTACCACCGGATGCCATATATGCCAGCCTGGAGGCCTCCGGATGAAATACTGCCGATCCTACACCTACCAGTCCTACCGAAACCAGTACCATCGGGAAATTGTGCGCCAGCGATAAACTTACCAGTCCCACGAGCGTAAACCCCATTCCAATGGCGAGTGAATAGGGCTGCGGTTTTTTATCGGTGTATAAGCCTACCAGTGGCTGTAGTAAAGACGCCGACATCTGGAAAGTAAGGGTAATTAAACCTACCTGCGTGAAATTTAACTTTAGTGAATCCTTTAGAACGGGATACATGGCGGGAATGAGCGACTGCATGGTGTCGTTCAGGAAGTGGGTAAAACTCAATGCCAAAAGGATCGACAGCACCGTTTGCTGTGCTACCTGTTGTGCGGCTGCTTTAGGCTGTTCGGTAAATGTTGTTTCCATTTCTCTTCTTTTAAGATCAGATCATCTGATGTTTGAGGGTAAAAAATTAGCTGTTTTCCGGAACCATTGTCATCTATATATTGCAAAAGCCTGGCAATGGTGCATGTTTTAAAAGAAATCAACGCGGTTGGTTACTGATTTTCGTGGCCCACACCAGCGCTTTCTTCGGGTCTTTATCGATAATACTCTGCAGCAACGCATCATGGTAATGCTGTGTCGCAATGAAACTGTCCGTATTGCTGTAACGCAGCAGGAACGACTTTTTCAGATGCTCGGATACGGTTCTGTACAAGTCTTTCATAATTTCATTTTTGCCTGCTTCCGCAATGGCGTTGTGGAAATTGATGTCTGCCTGTATGCATGGCTCTAGTTGATTATTGCTGGCGTATTCAAAGCGCTTCTTCAGAAAGCCTTTCATCTTCTCTATATCCTTATTATGACGATGAATGGCGGCCTTCTCTGCAATCTTCACTTCCAGCAAAAACCTTACTTCGTTCAGGTCTTCGAAATCGGCCCGCTGCAATCGTTGCGATAATGCTTCACCAGGTACCGATTGTGACAATACAAAAGTGCCAAGCCCCTGTTGTACACGTACCAAACCCCTGTGAGCCATTATTTTCACCGCTTCCCGGATACTCGACCGGCCTACCGAAAACTGCGACATCAACTCCGGTTCTGTCGGCAGTTGTTGTCCTACCGCGTATTTGCCGGAAACAATCAGTTCCTGCAGCCTGTCCGCCACCTCTTCAGCCAGGCTGAGACGCTTTAAGGGAGAAATGTTTAAATTCGTCATATCATCTGATGATTGTAAAGATAACCGCTTTTTTATTTTTTTTGCTTTTTTGAAGATATTTTTTGGAGATTGTTACCGAAACAGATGGATACATTGCTCGATATCTTGCGCCACTGGCCTGCCTGGCTGCTATGGATTATTTTCCTGGCAGAAAATGCCGCTATTATGATCGGCGTACTGATGTTGGGAAATCTACTGCAACGGCGCTTCAGACAGGAAGCAACAACAATAGTTCCGGAATCTTCCATGTTTGCCTACAACGGCCGGCAATGGGGCATTGCATGGCTTACCACACTATTGAATACCGTAGTTACCTACACCGGTTACTGGTTATGGATACAGGGAGATATACAACTCACCACCGCTTTTTCCGCCAGGATCCTGCTCGACGCGCTCGTCTTGTTTTTTGCGATGGATTTGCTGATGTATGTATTTCACTATCTCATTCATAAAACTCCGCTGTATAAAATACTGCATACCCTGCACCACGAAGCGGTTGATCCGCAACCCATCGATCTTTTTATTCTCCACCCCCTGGAAACACTCAGCTTCGGCGCCCTCTGGTTACTGCTGCTGCTATTATTCCCGTTTAACATTTACGGTATTATCATCTACTTAATCATCAATGTTATATTTGGTATGACAGGTCATCTGGGTATGGAGCCGGTTCCTGGAAATATGCGACAGTGGCCATTGTTAAAGTACCTCGGCACTTCCACTTTTCATCATACCCATCACCGGAATGAACAATGTAATTTTGGGTTCTATACCAGTATATGGGACCGTGTGTTCCGAACATTTAATGATAAATCCTGAAATCATCATAATCAGTTTAATCCTGGGTAAGACAAAAATTCGCAATAAGTAAAAAGTACCATTAAAGCCCCTAATACCACAACCCCCTTATCCCCTTCCTTAGTACCTTTGTTGCATCATGTCAAAGGCGCTTATTCCAACATACGATATCTGTTCCCTGGCCATGGGAATGCCGGCGTCTGAAGATATCCTGGTAGCCAGGTTTGCAGACTACCTGGCAGCACACCGGGATATTCATTTCCCGCACCGGCACTCCTTTTATCATCTGGCGTTTTTTACTGCCGGTGGTGGAAGTCATACCATCGACTTTGAGCGCTTCCCGGTAAAAGCAGGACAGCTTTATTTTATGGTACCCGGACAGGTACACAGTTGGTTTTTTGAAGGGAACATAGCGGGTTATGTGATGAATGTATCGGCAGGCTTCTTTAACGCTTTTTTACAGGATCTTGCGTATGTGGAGCGTTTTCCTTTTTTCAGCGGCGTGAGTGCAGAAGGGGTGGTGCAATTGCCTAAAGCGGCTGTGCCGGCGGTAACAGCGCTGTTTGAATCCATGCTAAAGGAAATGGCCGGAACTGCGGTATACAGCCTGGATATGCTACGTTTGCTGGTACTGGAAATGTTTATCCAGGTAAGCCGTGGCAACAGGCAGGAACTGGCCAAACAGGAGCCGCCGCATAATTACGTATTGCTGCGCAATTTCCGGAAACTGGTAGATCAGCACTATATGCAGCTGCGGTTACCTAAGGAATATGCAGCATTGCTGTATGTAACACCCAATTATCTCAATGCCTTTTGCCGGCATATGCTGGGTAAATCGGCAGGAGAAATTATCCGCGACAGGATACTGCTCGAAGCAAAACGACTACTGATCAATGTAGATATGAGTATTGCTGCCATTGCTTATCAGCTGAACTTTGCAGACAATTCTTACTTCACGAAATTTTTTAAAAAATACGCAGGATCAACACCGGAAGAGTTCCGGAAAAATATATCCTGATAAATCTACTTTATATGTGTGCAGATAAAAATCATGAAAAGCCCAACCTGTTGAAAAGCCTGTTGGGGAATAAGTGTGCCCGTTGCAGACGTGGATCTATTTATACTACCAAAAATCCCTACGATCTGAAAAATTGTTTGAAGATGCCGGACAAATGCCCGGTATGCGGTCAGCAGGTGGAAGTAGAAGTAGGCTTTTACTACGGTACCGGCTATGTGAGTTATGCGCTGTCAATAGCAGTGTGCGTGGCCAGCCTGATTGCCTGGTGGTTATTTATTGGCTTCTCTATCTACGACAACCGGATTTTCTGGTGGCTGGGTGTTAATGCCCTGTTGCTGCTGGCGCTGCAACCCCTGCTGATGCGCTGGTCCCGTACCATCTGGATGGCCTTTTTCGTGTATTACGATGAAAATTGGTACCAGGGTCCGCCGGAAGGAACCGGCAGGTCAAACGCCACTTTTAAGAATGCGTTATAGCTAACGTAAAATAAATTTAACAAAACAAATTGCGGGTTTACAGGTTATATACTGTGGGCCCGCAATTTTTTTTAGGACATATAACGCTGACAGCCGAACGAAAGAAAGATCCGTTGACGCATAAACAGGATTAATTTGTTATATTGTATAGCTATTTAGCCCCTCTGTTCCAGTAGTAGCTTTTTACTAACATCAATGATTATACGATGATGTTTTTCAGACAGCCGGGAATCTTACTTTTCTTTATTGCTTCCTTTTTAATCAATCCCCTGCTAAAGGCACAGGATAGCAGCAGTGTTACGCTTCCTGCCCAATGGACCCTGCAGCAGTGTTTCGATTATGCCATGAAAAACAATATCCGGTTAAACAGCTTGCGGCTGAGTCGTATGAGCACAGAGCAGGACCTGCTGCTATCCCGCGCTGCAAAACTCCCCAACCTCAACGGGTCGGGCTCACAAAATCTTAACGGCGGTAAAACATTAAACGCTTCCGGTAGTACCCCCTATGAGGTATACACCTCCGGTAATTATTCCGTTAACTCCAATGTGACCCTTTTCCAGGGAGGATACCTCAACAACGATATCCGGCAAAAGAACCTGTTAACACAGGTAGCCGGTCTGAATATAGCGCAGCAGCTCAACGATATCACCGTACTCATTACCCAGGCGTATCTTAATATTTTACTGGCCCGGGAAAATATTGTGTATGTGAAAGACGTGGTAGCTACCTCCGAGGCACAAGTGAAACAGGGGCAACAACAGTATGATGTAGGCAGCATTGCGCTGATCGGACTGGTACAATTGAAAGCCCAGTTATCCAACGATCGTTATCTCCTCACAACAGCAGAAAACCAGCACCGGCAAAATAAGCTGGTGTTGAAACAGCTGCTGCAATTGCCCAGCAGCTACGATTTTGAAATCATGGAACCCGATACCCTGATTACTAACACCCATCTTTATGCATTGCAGGAAGTACAGGATTCCGCTATGGCAAACCGGCCGGAGATAAAGAGCAGTGAATTGGGTATAGAAGTATCCAACCTCGACCTGGCAAAGGCGAGAACCGGCTATCTGCCTACGCTGTCGGCTAACGGTGGACTTGGTACCTCTTACAACGGCGGAGGTAGCGGCAGCTCCTATTTCAAGCAGCTGGACAATAATTTTTACCAGCAGATAGGTCTCACATTGTCTGTACCTATTTTCACACGCCGCGTGGTGAAAACCAATGTGGAAAAAGCCAGGATTGAAATAGACCAGTCGAGGCTCACCTTACAGGATACAAAAACCAATCTCTCTCAAACTATCGAACAGTCGTATATCAACGTACTCAATGCCCAGTCGCAGTATGATGCCGCGGTAGAGCAGCTGAAGTATTCGCAGGAAGGCTACCGTATCGCCAGCGAACAACTGAGAGTAGGTGCCGCCAACGTGGTGGTTTTTCTTCAACAAAAGAACTTATATATACAGGCATTACAATCTTACATACAGGCTAAATATAATGCTGCGCTGAATATCAGGATATATGATTTTTACAGGGGCATACCGGTCAAACTATAAATGCAAATGAGGTATGAGAAAATATAAAGGCGTTATCATCACCATCGTAATCATATTGCTGTTGGCAGCAGCCTGGTATTTTTTTATCAGGAAAAAGCCCATCCCGGTTTCTTTTGAAACGGCACAACCCACCTACGGACATATAGCCACTACCGTTACCGCCACCGGCACTATTCAGCCGGTAGATACGGTGGCTGTAGGTACACAGGTATCCGGCACACTAAAATATCTCTACGTAGATTTCAACAGCCAGGTAAAAAAAGGACAGTTGCTGGGAGAATTGGATAAAGACTTATTCCAGGCGCAGGTAGATCAGCTGAGAGCCAGTTTACAGGTAGCCCAGGCTAATCTTGCCTATCAGAAAAATAATTACCAGCGACAGGAGTTGCTGTATAAAACCGGCGCTATCAGCAAAGCAGATTATGATGTAGCCACCAACCAGATCGACCAGGCAAAGGCGAATGTAGCCAGCGTAAATGCACAACTGGCATCTTCCCTCAAAAATTTTTCTTTTACAGAAATACATTCACCGATAGATGGCGTAGTGCTGAACAGGAATGTAAGTGTAGGACAAACAGTGGCCGCCAGTTTTAACACACCTACTTTGTTTGTAATTGCAAAAGATATTACCAAAATGCAGGTGGAAGCCAGTGTTGACGAGGCTGATATCGGAAATGTGAATGACTCACAACGTGTAACCTTTACCGTTGATGCATACCTGGAAGATGTGTTTGCAGGGCAGGTGCAGGAAATCAGGCTGCAGCCCTCCGTATCGTCCAACGTGGTGACCTATAATACCATCATCAACGCTCCCAACGAAAACAAGAAGCTAAAACCGGGTATGACGGCCAATGTAACCATTTACACGGCTGAAAAAGATGCTGCCCTTTTACTACCGGTAAAAGCGCTCAAATTCAGGCCGGACTCTGCGCAGCTTAAAGATTATGTGATACAGAGCGCCGTACGCAAAACACCGGCAGAAAGAAAAGATACCACCGGTAGAACATTTAAAAGTACTGCCCGGATTGGTTCTTCCAATTATGTATGGTTGCTGCGCGGTGATACGCTGCTGCAAAAACGTATCAGAACAGGATTGAATGATAACACACATATTGAAGTACTCGGAGGACTCACCCAACAGGATGTGGTGGTGGTGAGCATGAATGGCGCCGGAGTAGCGGTGGCGGGGGGCAGCACGGGTAGTCCGTTTTTACCAAAAATGGGAGGGCGCAGACGATGAGCAACGGCAAAATATTAGAATTGCAACAGATCAAACGTGAATTTGTGATGGGTACGGAAACGGTGCGTGCCCTGAAAGGCGTTTCTTTTGATGTGTCTGCAGGGGAGTTTGTAACCATTATGGGTAGCAGCGGCTCAGGCAAAACTACACTGCTGAATATACTGGGCTGTTTGGATAAACCGTCTTTCGGTAACTACCTGCTCGATGGCATTAATGTTAGCAGCTTATCCCGTAATGAGCTGGCGCGGTTGCGTAATCATAAAATAGGTTTTGTGTTCCAGGCTTATAACCTGTTGCCGCGTACGTCGGCATTGGAAAATGTGGAACTGCCATTGTTCTACAACCCGGAGCTAACCACCAGAGAACGGCGGGAACGGGCATTGGGCGCATTGGAATCGGTGAAGCTGGCCGACAGAGAGGGGCATACGCCCAGTCAGCTTTCCGGCGGGCAGCAGCAACGGGTGGCTATTGCCAGGGCGTTGGTTAATCAGCCGGTAATGATACTGGCCGATGAGGCCACCGGTAACCTGGATACCCGTACTTCTTACGAAATTATGGCCCTCATGCAGGAGCTAAACCAACAGGAGGGCAAAACGATTGTTTTTGTAACACATGAACCGGATATCGCGGCGTTCAGTAACAGAACGGTGATGCTGCGTGATGGAAAGGTGGTGAAGGATAGTAAGAATGAAAATGTGCGTTCGGCAAAAGAGGCGTTGGCAGCGCTGCCGCCGGCTGAAGATTATTAACTAACCCCGTAAGCATGAGTGCAATTAATCTCATAATGATCGCTTTAAGGGCTTTGCAGCGGAATAAACTCCGCGCATTCCTCACCATGTTGGGCATCATCATTGGTGTGGCTGCGGTGATTGCCATGGTGGCCATAGGCGAAGGGTCCAAGCAGAGCATCCAATCCCAGCTGGGTAATATGGGTTCTAATATGATCACCATTTTGCCCAGCAGTAACGTGTCCGGCGGCGTAAGGATAGGAGGTACCAGCTTCCAGTCACTCACCATCGCAGATGTATTGGCCATACAGAAAAATGCAGCGTATGTAAGCGGTGTATCACCGGTGGCTTCCACAAAAGGACAGGCTATTAACGGCGCGTTAAACTGGCCTACTACACTCCAGGGCGTAGCGCCTTCCTATTTCGACATCCGTAAACTCACCGTTAATGAGGGGATTAGTTTTTCTGATGCAGATGTAGCCACTGCCGCTAAAGTTTGTTTGCTCGGACAAACGGTGATCAACAACCTGTTTCCCAGCGGGGAAAGCCCGGTGGGTAAGGTGATCCGGCTGAATTCTATTCCCTTGCAGGTAATTGGTACACTGGCCCCTAAAGGACAAAGCTCTTTCGGGCAGGACCAGGACGATATTATTTTAACACCGTATACAACGGTGCAAAAACGCATCCTCGCCACTATTTATTTCCAGAGTATTTATGCTTCTGCGGTGAGCGAGGGCGCATCAGAAGCGGCTACCAACGAAATAATAGATATCCTCAGAACTACTCACCGGCTGCGGCCCAGCGATGAAAATAATTTCCAGGTAAGAACGATGGAAGAACTGATCAAAACACTGAGTTCTACCAGCAGTTTGCTGACCATCCTGTTAACCGCCATTGCTGGTATTTCCCTGGTTATTGGCGGCATCGGTATCATGAATATTATGTACGTATCGGTAACGGAGCGTACACGGGAAATAGGGTTGCGTATGTCTATCGGAGCCAGGGGAGTGGATATACTGTTACAGTTCCTGGTGGAGGCGATTATTATCAGCGTTACAGGCGGACTGATAGGCGTGGTGTTAGGTATCACTTCCGCGAAAGTAATCACGCTTACGCTGGGATGGCCCACGCTGGTATCAGAATCTTCGATTATTTTGTCTTTTGTTGTATGTGCGTTTACAGGCGTCTTTTTTGGCTATTATCCTGCACAGGCGGCGTCGCGGTTGGATCCTATCGAGGCGCTGCGGTATGAATAAGGGTTACTTGTTACAGTCGTACAATACGGCTATGCCTTCAGCGATCCATTGCTGGAAGGCGCTTTCCCTTTCGAATTGCGGCAGGTTCAGCGGATGCCCGGTGATATCCTCCAGTGAGAATCCATCGGCATGTGTTTCCACTGCCTGGCGGGTGGCCATTTCCTGTTCGGGCGTGGTAGCGCCCAGTATTTTCCGGAATTCAAATACGGCGCTGTCGGAGGTGTCATTGGCATGAATAACTGCCACCACAAATTCGTATTCCCCGAACCGTTGTAACGAAGCAATGGTGCGGGTGTTTATTTTATAGCAGGTGCCTGGTGTAAGTCGCATAAACGGTTGTTTCGTTACTATGAATATACGTAACAATTACTATCTTGTAAACATGGAATTAATCTCTCCCCGACTATTGTTAAAGCCCGTTACTACAGCAGATATACCGGTCATACACCGGCTGCACAGCATGCCCGAAACGGACGAGTATAATACGCTGGGGATCCCGGACGATATTGCTGTTACAGCAGATATAGTGGATGGATGGCTCCGCGATGGGCGGGGGCTGGCTACCGAAGCAGTGAAAACATTATTGTTGTACGCTTTTGATCAGCTGAAATTACACCGGGTGGAAGCCGGTTGTGCGGTGGATAACAAGGGATCGGTGCGGGTGCTGGAGAAATCGGGTATGCAATTGGAAGGGCGTAAACGTAAAGTGTTACCTATTCGCGGAACCTGGTCTGACAACTTTATGTACGCCATCCTCGCGGAAGATATGAGGCATTAAAAAGGCCGGGAGGTTCCCCTGCTCCGGCCTTTTATTATTCTGAGATGGAAAATTAGTCTTTCTTCTTATCGTGTATCTGGGATTTTTTCAGGTACACTTTTTTGCCTTTCTCGTCTACAATATATTTCCTGTCTTTTCTGTCAATGTAAACGGTTTCGCCTTTAGGCCCTTCCTTGTCTTTATAGATTTTATCCGTTACTGCTGAGGCTCCTTTTACGGCGATAGAGGCGGTTTTATGACCTATTTTTTTTGCGGTGCTGTCGATGCCCTGTGCAAATGTGTGCTGACCAGCCAGCGAAATAACCGCACCCAATGCGGCTGCAAACAGGAATTTTGAGATATGCTTTGGAGTTCTCATGTTTTTATGTTTAATGTTTAATAAAATGAGTGCCTTTTACAGAATAATTTCAACAATAATGCCATAACATTTGTTTACTGAATGCCAGCCCGTTATAAATGCTATTTTTTGCGGTATTGCTGGGATTTACCGGGGATTTTCCCCGTACCGGGATCGCATTATTTTCGTATATTCATAGCCGGTAACCCAACACCTATGAAGTCAACGATTAAAGGTCTGTATCTATCTGTTCCTACACCTTGCGGGGAGAATTGGGGCGAAATGTCCCCCACTGCGAATGGACGGCACTGTAGTAGCTGTAATAAAACAGTAGTTGATTTCTCCTTATCATCAGATGCTGAAATTTTTGCTGTTATCGCTAACAGTAAAGGAGCGGTATGTGGGCGATTTTTTGACGATCAGCTGCGGCGCAATATGGCCGCAGGGGTGCCGTCGCGTAGTCATGTTATGCCGGCAATGGTAATGACCGCAGGTCTGGCGGTTGGTATTGCCACGGCTGGCCATGCAGAAGCGAGAGGCCTGGAGCGGCGGGAACTGTGTATAGGTTCGGTGTTGCAGGCAGATAGCACGCTACCTGCAAGCGACAAAGTACAGCAATTGCCTGAAGTGGTGGTTATCAGTGATGCTGTTATCAGAAGAACAACGACTACCGGCGCTGTTTGTATCATGGAGGTAGAAACAGTCGCGATTAAGCAATGGTATGACCCGCTATATTATTCGGGCAAACGTCTGGTCAACAAATTGAGAAAGAAAAAGTACCCCGGCGTTTAAAAACCCTTCCGGACTGCCCGTAGTCCGAAAGGGTTATCCATGTTGGCTGTCATCGATTTTCCGGAGAATAGCCGTCATTAATTTCCCCAGAAAATATCTTCCTGCCGGATATCCGCCGCATATATTTTCGCCGCCACGATTTTACCATCTTTCACCGTATATACGTCTACGTTATCAGTATGCAGTTCGGCGCCGGGGCGGCTTGCTTTCCACGTAAGCACCACGGAGGCCTGATCGCCATTTACCGCGATGGTTTTAATATCCGATAATGACATGGTGTTCTGGGATACTTCAAACATACCGCCTACCATCTGGAACACTTGACCATTGGAGGTTTTAAGGCCGGAGAAGCGGTTGCTGCCAGGCTGCTCCCAGGTAATATCAGGATGTAACAGCATACCCAATTTTTCAAGATTTACCTGTTGAACGGCATTTACGAAATCAGTGACTACTTGTAATGTTTGCTTTTCCATTTTTATATTTTTTTTGTTTGTTGATGAATTGATAATGCAAAGCTACTCCGGCGTACCTGTTTATCATTTACCTTAACACGACAATTACTTATCATTTGACGACAGATTTTTTTTGTGAATCCGGAGTTGAATATCTTTAGTGTATGAAACAGTTGGTATTAAGTATGATTGCATACGCGGTGCAGCGGGATGTAGATCCTGCGCAGCTATGCAAGCAATCAGGCATTGACCTTACCGCCCTCAGGAGGAAGAATGCAGCACCGGTAACTGCACAGCAATTGCAGGATCTGTGGCTGAATGCCGGCCGGCTTACCAATGATCCCCTGTTTGGTTTACACTTTGGAGAAGCGCTGCAACCGGCGGCGTTAGGGATAGTAGGGGAGATCATACAAAGCAGTGCTACGGTAGGAGAAGCGCTTACGCATGCAGCAGCATTAACACACCTGGTGACGGACCAGTGCCGGATGGAAATCAGCCGCTCAGCCAAAACATTTTCTGTAAAACTGGTACCGGTTACAGACTATGGCGCAACACCACCTTATGCTTTCAGACAATTGATAGATCTGTTGCTGGTAATGATCATTCATGAGCTGGATGGCTTGCTGTTGGAAAAAATTATACCGCAGGCGGCACGGTTAGCATATACCGTACCTGATCCGGTGGAATACGAGCGTGTTTTTCGTTGTAAACCGGCAAAAAGGGCAGGAGAGTACCTGCTGACATTCGACATCAGGTATTGGGAGGAACCGCTTTTAACAGCCAATTATGAGCTGCAGAACCTACTACTGCAAAAGGTGAGCAGTTTACCGCAAACAGGTAATCAACCACAAACATTGCAAACAAGGATCTACAATCACCTGTTGGCTACCTCCTACCTGGGGGTGTCATCGCTCGATGACATGGCAGCCAATTTCAACATCAGTCCACGCAGTTTGCAGCGGAAATTAAAGGAAGAAGGTGTAAAATATCAGGATATTGCCGATGCGGTGAGGCGTTCACTGGCCGTTTACTATATATCGTCTGGTAATTACCCATTGAAAGATATTTCCTGGATGCTTGGTTATAATGAGTTGAGTGCGTTTACAAGAGCTTTTAAACGGTGGACAGGCAGCACCCCCATGAGCTATCAATCGTTGTAGTTCAGGAAGGTGTCTTTATGCACAATTCCCCATCTTTTTACAAAAATATAATCGCCCCGTTCTACGGCGCTGATATAGTCCTGCAGCCATTCCTCGAATGAACCGGCTACAATGGCGCGGTGACTGTCGTCGTGCCACAGCGTGATCACCTGCCCGCGTCTGCCTTCCGGGGAAGGATCGAGGTCAATACAAAGGTGGTTGCCAAAACCATCGCCGGTAAATGGTATCCACAAGGGATTCCACCAGTCGTTTTTAATGCCTGTATCCGGTGTGGCAAGGATCGGCTCCTCACGCCAGGTGAAGGTACCGGCGTCCAGCAGGTCTTTCCAGTGATGCCACTGTACGGTAATATCTTCTACGCTTAACAACTGATCTGCATCTACCAGGCCGGCCCTTGCCTTCTGTTGCCCGTTGTGTAACGCGTAAAATGCCTTGAAAGAAGCCGGCATGGCCGTTCCGATGAGTTTTTCAAGTGCTTCCATCGCCTCAGGTGTAACGCCGGGATGCAGGATGTTTAGCAGCCTTGGGGCATGCTGTTGCATCCAGTTTTCCCACCTGTTCCAATATTGCTGCATATGGTATGGGTTTTAACGACTATAAAGATGTGAAATTTAATCAATAAATTTATTCATTCTTCCGGTATGTTTTTTATAAGGTAATTATCAATAATTTTGTAATTCTTGAAAGCGTACAACATCATTAAAAGTAAATAACTCCTTTATGGCACAGTTACCTAAATTTCTGATTGCAGACGATCCTGTAACAGATCCGGAAAATGAATATATTTTTCATACCGAGAAACCCCGCTTCTTTGCCAAACGCGTTGAAGAAGATGAAGAAACTGCCTACATTGATATCATTCATGAAATTGATAATGTAGAAGAATTCTACAAAAATTCCCCGGAGAAAAAACAGGAACTGCTGGAACAGCTGGAAGACTGGTACTACTCCTACATGGAGTGGCTGGAAGACGATGGGGAAGAAGAAGAGGATGAAGAATAGGAACAAAAAGGAATTAAGAAAGGCGCCACGCGATTTCGTGTGGCGCTTTTTTATGCCGGTTAATTCTCTGCTGCCAGGAGCTCTTTCCGGTAAGCAGAAGGGTTTACACCCCTATATTTTTTAAACATCCTGTTCAGATGACTTTCATCGGTAAAGCCCAGTTCATCTGCAATTTCTCCCACCCGCATGCTGCTGTACTGCAGCCTTGTTTCCACCAGCTTTAACTTATACTGGGTAATATACTGTTGTAAACTATCGCCGTTATTACGTTTAAAATACTCGCTCAGATAAGTTGGCGAAATATTAAAATTCGCTGCAATCTGCTCTGCACGCAGCTTCTCAGGCGAATAAATATTTTCATGTATATAATGCAGTATATGCAGGGAGGCTTCGTTCTTTGCGGGGTGTTTGGGTTGTTCCGGCAGCTGCAGTACGATGTTCCGGGCAATAACCATGATAATGGTGTTCACAATCTGCTGCGCCATTTCCCGGTGATAAGTTTGCTGATTCACCAGCTCCCTGATTAACGCTTCTATCAGCGCTTTTACCAGGGGTTTATCATTCTTGTTCTTTAAAATACAACCCGGCATATGGTTGTTATTCTGAAAAATGAATTCCAGTTGCTGTATCCAATCTTTTTGCTGATTCTTAAGGTAGATGTTATTGAAGCGGATGAAGAAAAACTTGGTGCTTTCCTGTACATCGAAAGAATGGCAGTCCTGGGGCATTACCAGGAACAGCTTGCCCGGGCTGTACGGCAGCTGATTTTTGTTAACACACTGCATGCCACTGCCTTCTACGATATACACCAGTTCAAAAAAATTGTGCTTATGCGGGTCTATCGGGCACTCTGAGCATTCCCGGTATTCAATCTCAAAAGGCTGATATAAATTTTCCTGTAACATACTCGCAAAAGTACAGAATGATCCTAAAAAAGTACAAATTATTTGACGGCCTGCTGCTGATCTTTGTCTTATAAAATCATACAAATGGAAAATAATGCTATTGTATTTCTTTTACTCCGCCTGGCGGTAGCCGCCAGCATGTTTGGACACGGCCTGGTCAGGTTACCTAAACTAAATGGCTTCAGCGCCTGGATGGTAAAAAGCTTTGAGCCATCCATGTTACCCGGCGCACTGGTAGTACCTTTCAGCTACACGCTGCCAATTGCCGAATTTATAATCGGCTTATTGCTCCTGATCGGCCTGTTTACCCGCATATCTCTTATCGGCGGCGGTGTTGTAATGATCATGCTGATATTTGGCACCGCTATGATTGAAAACTGGGAAGCCCTGCCCTCACAACTTATTCACGCTGCTTTCTTCGCCGGGTTACTGGCGTTTATGCAGTATAACACGATTGCTGTTGATCATCTTATAAAAAAATAATGGCTACAAGAAAAGAATTCCTGAAAACAGCCGGCCTGGTTGGATTGGCTGGTATGGTAAACCCAACCGCTGTAATGGCGCAAGCAGCTGCGCGAAAGGCCGCCAGCTCCGGGTGGGCAGATGGATCCCGCCTGGTGGTGTCTGTATCTATGCAGTTCGAAGCCGGCGGTCAGCCGGATAATCCCGAAAGTCCTTTTCCCCGGAATATGCTGAAAGGATATAAAGACCTGCCCGCAGCTACCTGGTATGAATACGGCTACAAGGAAGGCATACCACGCATGCTTGATAATTGGGATAGGCACGGCATCAAGGTAACTTCACATATGGTTGGCAGCGCCGTGGAAAAAAATCCCGCCCTCGCCAGGGAAATTGTGCAACGTGGACATGAAGCCGCGGCTCATGGGCTCGACTGGTCGCCACAATACATGATGCCCTACGAGGAAGAAAAAAAGTTTATACGGGATGGTATGGAAGCCATCAGAAAGGCCACAGGCGTAATGCCTGTAGGCTATAACGCAAACTGGTTGCGCCGTGGGGATAATACCCTGACCATATTGCAGGAACTGGGTTTCCTGTATCATATCGATGACCTGAGCCGCGACGAACCATTTATTACCAAAGTAAATAACATCGATTTTGTAGTGGTGCCGTATACGCTTCGCTGCAATGATATTCAGCTCATAGCAGGACAATGGTTCTCTACAGATCAGTTTCTCCAGCAAATAAAAATGGAATTTGATCAGCTGTATGAAGAGTCGGCAAAACGTAAACGCATGATGTCGATCAGCTTCCATGACCGCATCGGTGGTACCCCGCAGCTGGTAAAGGCTACCAGCGAATTGTTTGCTTATATGCAGCAACATCCCGGTGTGGTATTCAAAAGAAAGGACGATATCGCAAAAATGGCCTTGGCAGATAAACACACCATCCGGGAATAAAAGAATTACGAGTTACGGATTGGCGGGGAGGTTATCTGCATTATCTTCTCCTAAATCCGTAATTCGTAATTCGTAATTCATTATTTTGTTCCCGCTATGAGTGTATTTAAAACTGATCCGACAGGTTTTGCAGCAATACGGAAACAAACATTGGTGAGAACATTGCCAGTGATGCTTTTCGGCGTGATCGTTGTGTTTGCAGCAAATTTTAGCCCGGTTGATTATCGCTTCGATATGTACCCCATGCTGATTGCGGCGCCCGTTATGCTGGCAGCTGTAGCAAGAGGTGTTTACATAGGCCTCAAAAAAAGAAGAAAATTATACGACAGCTTCACCGTGGAAATCACAGAGGACACAGTAACCAGGACACAGGCCGATACCGCCGACCTGGAACTGAACCGGCTTGAAATTTCCAGTATCAGCAAAGACCCGGCGGGTGTTATCACCATCAGGGGAATGGAACCGCATGATGTGATCCAGATCCCTGCTACCATGGAGCGGTCAGAAGAATTGCAGGCAATACTTTCCCGTATCATGCCTTTCACCGAAAGCAGCGAACGTTCCCTGCTGGAACGTTTCGGATGGATTACAGGTATCATCACCATCCTGCTGATGGTAGCCATCCGGTTTGTGAACAACAAAATTGTGGTGGTACTGAGTGCCACAGCGTTGATTGCATTACTGCTATGGAGCTTCCTGAGGGCCTACCGGAACAAAAATATTCCGGACCGCTACAAACGCAGCAGCTGGATAATACTGTTGCTGATTGCAGCAGTTATCGTGTCGGTATTAATGAAACTCGGTTGGATCACAGATTTTTGGGAGATGAATGCTGAATAGGACGTTTCGGGGATAATCGATAATTTTGACGCTCGTTTGTGATCAATTAAACTTCTCATCATAGAAATGGAAAAAGGTATTACTATTATCATCTGTACTTACAATGGTAGTCTTAGAATCCCCGAAACATTAGCACACGTAGCAGGGCAACAGTTTTCAGACGGAACAAAATGGGAAGTAATATTTGCGGACAACGCATCCACCGACAACAGCAGTTTCGTGGCGGCTACAGCATGGGAGAAGTTTAACAGCACTGCCACCAACTTTACACTGATCAAAGAAAATACCCCTGGAAAAATATATGCTTTGCATCAGGCCATTGCCATCGCAAAGTATGAATACTTTATTATTTGTGATGACGACAACTGGCTGGACCCCTACTATGCCCAAACAATGTGCAAAACGCTGGACAGTGATCCGCTGATCGGCGCCGTAGGTGGACAAAGCACCGCTGTTACCAACGGAAAAGCCCTTCCCGAATGGTTTCCGGAAGCTGCATCTGATTATGCCGTTGGAAAACAATCTGCCGCCACCGGCGATATTACGAAGAGAGAGTACTTATGGGGCGCCGGTCTTGGTAGCAGAACAGCCCTGTACAAAAAAATGTACCACCATTTTCCTTCATTGCTGGTGGGCCGTAAAGGAGCTGCCCTCACCGCAGGGGAGGATTCAGAGTATTGCCAGCGCCTTATCCTGGCCGGTTACAAGCTTTACTATAACAGCGATCTGGTATTCCGCCACTTTATCCCCGACGCCCGACTGGAAAGGGCTTACAGGGACGGACAGCTGAATGGCTTCCAGGCATCCGATGCCATCCTGGATAAATACCGCATGGCTATCAGGTTGCGTGATAAATACAAGGGTGCGTCGTTCGCTAAATCAGTTGCTATCGTCAACACGTTTTTTAAAAGCGTTTTTAGTAAGAAAGAAAAATACAGGAACCAGTTACAACTATTGCTGAAGAAGGATAACGGCCATGACCAGGTGATTTCCGCGATCCGGAAATTCATGGGCAGCAATGCTTAATTTTGTATAAAGTAATAGCGCATGTCTGACAGGAAAACAACACCCGCTGAAAAGAAGGTATTTAATAACCTGCTGGAACAATATATCTACCAGGGATTACCTACGGACAGCATTGTCGATAAAACAGATTTCACTATCCACAACCTGCGCGATATTCATCATGAACTACCCTATACTTCTATTGTATACCGCACCAACTTCTTTTCTTTTGTTTTTGTGAAAGATGCCTTCGGCAGATATACTACCGATGAGCAGGTATTTAATACCTGCCCGGGCACTATTTATTTTACTAACCCTGGTCACTTCAAATCATTTGAGTGGCGGGAAATTAAAGACGTATACCTGGTTACGCTCAGTGAATCTTTTCTGAAGGAAAATGTTCATCCGAAAATTTTTGAGGAGTTCCCTTTTCTGCTGGCAGAAACGGTACCTCCCCGCGTGTTAAAGCCGGAGGTGTTTGCGGAGTTTGAACAACTGTACCTGCATATAGAAAAAGAGTACCATGCTGCATCTCCATATAGAACACGGATGATCGGCAACCTGTTTGTAGTATTGCTCCTGAAAATAAAAGAATATTTCTGGGAAGATTATAACCCGATATATGAAGGCAATCGTAGCTCCCAGATTGTGAAAGCCTTTAAAAGAACGCTCGAACAACATTATCGAAATCTGGCAAATGGCAAGGCAGAAAAGGTGTTCCGCGTACAGGATTACGCCGATGCCCAGCATTTACACCCCAATTACCTGAGCAATGTGATAAAAAGCAAAACAGGTAAGCCTGTTGGCACCTGGATTACAGAGAAAACCACTGCAGAAGCAAAGTCACATCTACAGAATTCTGCTGCTTCTATTAAGGAAATTGCTTCCCAGCTGGGTTTTACAGAAGCTACCCACTTTAGCAACTACTTTAAGAAACAAACCGGTATCTCCCCGGCTTTATTCAGAAAACAACACGGCAAAACCACATCTTAGATATTTGTAACTAATAGTGTAATTCTTATACTTTTTAAAACCGCTGATATTTCAACTTTGTTGCGTCATTAGAAACAAAGAAATATGAGCACTTTAAAAGATAAGATTATTCTCGTTACTGGTTCTTCAAGAGGCATTGGTGCTACCATCGCCCGTCAACTGGCTGCTGCCGGCGCAAAAGTGATTGTTAACTACGCTGGTGGAAAAGATGCTGCGCAGCAAGTGGTAAGCGATATTCAGCAAGCCGGAGGCGACGCCATTGCCCTGCAGGCAGACGTGAGCAAAGGAACAGAAGTAAAAGCCCTGTTCGATGCCGCTATTGCGCATTATGGCCGCATCGACGTGCTGGTGAATAACGCGGGCATCATGATTAATAAGTTAATAAAAGATACAACGGACGAAGAGTTTACCCGCCAGTTTGATATCAATGTGCGTGGCACTTTTAACACCATGCGGGAAGCCGCTACCCGCTTGTCGGACAATGGTGGCATCATTAACTTTTCTACTTCCGTTAACCGTATTATGCTGCCTACCTACGGTACCTATGTAGCCACCAAAGCCGCGGTGGAACAGCTAACCCGCGTGTTTTCAAAAGAAGTGGGCGCCAGGGGCATTAATGTAAATTCAGTTTCTCCGGGTCCTACCAATACTGAATTATTTACCAATGGCAAATCGGATGAGCTGATTGCCCGGCTGGCTTCTCTTTCTGCCTTTAACCGGATAGGGGAACCGGAAGATATTGCCCGTGTGGTGGTATTCCTGGCCAGCGACGACGCCAAATGGATTTCTGCCCAGAATATTGGCGCCAATGGCGGAATGGCGTAGTACATAAAGCAAATCATTGTTGCTATACAAAGCAATAAGGAAGTACAATTTTGTATTTCCTTATTGGCGTTATACGATTTTAAGATGCGCCAGTACTTTGTTGACCAGGCCCGGCAGTGGTTTGTCCAGGGCCATATAGTCGCTGGCATGTGACGCGATGAATTGTATCAGGTCAAATGTTTTCTGCGGATGACGGTTCCATTTTGCTTTGAAGAATTTCTTGAGTGTTTGCCGGCTGAACTTGGCGCTTGAAATAAGTTTGGACTGCAGTATCTCTTTACGTTCGGGAAATATTTGTACCATACAGGTTTCATAGCAGGAACGCGTACCATACAACAAGCGGTTCATATATGGCCTGTTGGCGCGTTTGGCGGTAATAATATGTGTGAGGCGTAATGCCGGAGAAGTACCGGCCGCATAGCCTTTGCTGATACAAAGCATGATCATTTGGGTATCTTCCCCGCTGCTGAGTTTATTCCCGTTTCTGCCGGTTAAAGTAAGACGTCCCTGGTTTACCTGTTGGAGGTATTCCCTGCACAGCTCCGTTTTAATACTAAGACCGGTACCATAAGGATAACAGGGCTGCCAGTCTTTGATGGCTGCAAAACTAACGGTGGTGCTGGTTCTGTGCTGGAAGAGGGGGAGGGCTACTTCCCTGATATTATCCTCCACACCATCTACAAAGTCTACTTCCACATTACCGGGACCCCATGCCGCTACGTTCGGAAATTGTTCGTTCAGCCGGTGCAGTTCCTGCAGGTATTCGCTTTCCGGTTCATTGTCGTCATCAAAAAATACGATCTGCGCACCTTTTGCCTCGGCAATAGCTGCCAGGCGGGCGTATAACAATCCCTGTTTAACAACAAACAATTGTTTCAGCCCGGGTATGCCGGCAGTATACTCTTTTATGTAAGGTAAATCCTGCACACGCACTTTGCTGTTATTATCTACCAGGATAACTTCGGTGCTGATATTGGCTACGTTTAGCCGTTGAACTGCCTGCAGACAGCGTTTCAGCACACTTTCATCGGGGTTGTATGTGCATATTACAATTGAATAGTCTACCTTTTCCTGCCCACCCATAACGAATCGTATAGTTTAATGAATTGGAAATCGTTTTTAGTTAGTACGGTGTTTTTTATCACGTAAGTGGGGCCAAGCTCGTTACGATCCGCGTAGAAATCATGAAAAGCGATGTAACCGCCTTTTACCACTTTATGCGCATATAGTTCGAAATCTAATTTACATCCTTCAATGGAGTGGTCGCCATCTATGAACAGGAAATCTATAGTGTTGAACTCGGTATGGAAATCCTGTGAATAACCCTTTTTAGGAGTGATTTTTTGAGCAACGCCCCTCTGCTCCATGTTCTTCTTAAAAGCAACCAGCAGGTCTTTATTGGCGCCTTTATCGTTATAATTTTCCTGGCTGCTATCGTCGTGCCCGGCATCAGCATTAAACGGGTCAATGGCAAATATCTTTCCTGAGGAAAGTCCTTTTGCAATGCAATAAGTGCTTTTTCCCATCCAGCTGCCAATTTCCACTACTGTGGCATTGCTGCCCAGTTTGCGGGTCGTTTGGTAAAGCCCGAGTGCTTCCTGTTCAGAAAGCCACCCGTCAATATCCCGATAAGCATCTATTTTTTTTAATGCAGATCGCTCGAAGAAATTTTTAAACATGTATGAGTATTAAAAACGTTAGCATAAAAAAGTAATTACCACTGCGAATGTTGCCTGAATGCGGTCAGGTTTCCCACTTTAAACTTTTTAATAATGCGTAAAAATACCAAAAAGTAGCTATAATATTGCAGCTATGATGAAAATAGAGATCACCCATGTGGGCAACCAGGCCATTGCAGAAATAATATCGGACAATATAGTCATGAATAATACAGATGATGCATTGGATATACTCGGTAATTGCCGCTACCAGGGCGCCGATCACATCATCCTGCATGAAAAGAATATTATCCCTGCATTTTTTGATTTGAAAACGGCGATTGCGGGCGATATTCTCCAGAAATTTTCTACCTACCGGGTGAAACTGGCTATCGTAGGCAATTTTTCAAAATACGCCAGTCAAAGTCTGAAAGACTTTATTTACGAGAGTAACAAGATTGGCAGCATTAATTTTGTAGATACTGTAGCTGCTGCTACCGAGAAGCTGGTTAAGCAGGGGGGCAGGGGTTAAACGGCCAACGGCGCCAGTTCTTTTATTATTTTTGCCGGTGTTCCAACCGCTACGCAGTTATCGCCCAGGTTTTTTGTTACCACCGCCCCGGCGCCTATATATACATTCTTACCGATTTTTACTTTCGGAAGTATAATGGCTCCCGCCCCAATGGAGCTGTAGTCGCCTATTTCAACACCGCCGAGCAACTGGCATTTGGGAGATAGTTCACAGTAATTTCCGATAGTAACATCATGATGTATGTTCACTCCATAGTTAACCAGTGTACCGATACCAATATGCACGCTGTTACTGATAAAAACATGGCTCATGATATTTAGACCGGTTTCAAGATGTACCTCGAAAGTACTGATCAGTGCTGTGGGACATATAATGCTGTTCAGCGTGCCTCCGAGTTCAGCGATACGATTACTTAACTTATATCGGTTTACCGTGCCGCCGATCCCTATCGCATAAAAGGGATCGGTGGCCAGCAACGTTTTTGCTTCTTCAAAAGAAGTAATGATCTTAAACCTGTCAAATAAAACAGTGGCGCCATTTATATTGTCGAAAAAAGATAACCTGGTTGTCTGCCCCTGTCTTTCAAGGATCTGAAGCAGTTCTTTTGCATGTCCTCCTGCACCTAGAATAAGCATAGCGCTGTTTTATATATTCTTCAATACAACTTTTGTGATCATATCCTGGTCTTCTTTACGCAACGTATGGTAAATGGGTAAGCACAGTACACGTTTTGCGATCGACTCAGATTGAGGGCAGCTGTTATTGTTTACGTAATCCAGTGTGTTCAGCGAAGGATAGAAGTATCTCCTGGGTTGAACATATTGCAGGTTCAGGGCCGCAGTTACTTTCAGCAATACTTCTTCGTTTTCAAATACTACCGGGAAATAAGCACAGTTAAAATCACAGCCTTTGGTGATGGTGAGCAGCTGTACTTTGTTGGATTCCTGCAGGGCAGATTTATAGTGCTGCCATTGTTTTTTACGCACCTTAAATATTTCGTCCATGTGCTCAATGCAGCATAGGCCCATAGCGGCATGGAATTCAGAGTTTTTAGCGTTAACGCCTATGCCATCAAAGGTTACCGGGGAGGTATGGCCGAAGTTGCGTAAAAGCCCCATGCGGTCTGAAACATCCGCTTGAGGAGTGAAAACGGCTCCGCCTTCAACGGTATGAAAAATTTTGGTGGCATGAAAACTACAGGTGCTGATATCACCGTATTCAAAAACCGACTTACCATTATATAAACTGCCGAAGCAATGTGCCGCATCATAGATTACCTTCAGGTTATGTTTGCTGGCAATAGCCTGTATCACATCTATATTACAAGCATTACCAAAAACATGTGTGGCCATAATGGCGCTGGTGTTTTCGGTAATCGCTGCTTCTATCTGGCTGGCATCAATATTAAAAGTGAGGGGATCAATATCCACAAACACGGGCGTACAATTTTCCCACACGATGGTAGAAGTTGTGGCCACATACGAAAATGGAGTGGTGATAATTTCTCCTTTCAGGTCCAGTGCTTTTATCGCCATCTGAAGGGCAATGGTGCCGTTGGCAACAAACAGGAGGTTGGAAACATGCAGGTATTGCTTTAACCTGGTTTCTAACTCATTCACCAAAGGGCCGTTATTGGTTAACCATTGCCGGTCCCATATATCATTCAGATACTTGTTGTATTCTTCTCTTGGTGGAAGAAAAGGTTTTGTTACTGGAATCATCTATTTTAATATTAATCCTCCTGTAACTCAGGTTACAGGGATAATGAAGGTACAAACAATGAGATATATAATAAAGGGTTGGTTCATATTAATGGTATTTTTACTTTGAATGACAAGCAATTATTGGTTATATTTAGATACGAATGAAGAAGCAATCCCTGATACTACATATTCCGCATCCCTGCACCGTTCCATGGGATGAGATGGCTCCTGCCGCCGGTGGGCGTTTCTGTGATCATTGCCAGAAAAAAGTAGTGGACTTTTCCACCATGACGGACAACGAATTGCTGGCTGCGATCGGTAGCAGTAACGGGAAAATCTGCGGACGCCTGCATCCGGCACAGCAAAACCGCCTGCTTGCTCCTGATGCACCTCAACGGCGCGGCTTTCTGCCAGCTGCAATTATCGCTTCGTTTTTAGCGGCGATTGTTCCCGGAAGCAGTAAAGCAGAAAAGCCGGCTACAGATACCACGATATCACCGCTCGTAAAGAAAGGGGCAGATACAAAGCGGGATATATCGGATTCTCTTACCGGGAGAATTGTGGACTCAACCACCCACGCTGCGCTGCCAGGTGTGGTTGTTTCGATATCCGGTGTTAATGTGAGTACGGTTACTGATGCTGAAGGGAAATTTCAGCTAATAGTGCCCGCTGAATTAAAAGGTTACTCCATCAGCCTGAAGACGAATTTTATTGGTTATGATCAAAAGTGTATCCCTTTTTCAGTAGAACAATTGTCCCGGCCGATAAACATAGGCTTGCAGGCGTCAATGGTTGGTCTTACAGAGGTGGTGCTTGTAGGAGCAATACAACCACGGCGCACGAGCTTCTGGCGAAAGGTTACGAAGCCTTTCAGGAAAAGATAGTTGCTAAATGAAGTAGTCCCGCAATGTTATTTTAGCGAGTTCATGATATGCCTCGCCCGGTGCCTGTTTTAGTATCGTAATATGTTTACACAGAAAGGAATCATAATAATCAAACTTGGATAAGTCTACATTGCCTGCGAACTCACTGTTGGGTATTGTTCTCGCAATGGTAAGATGCGGTGTTATTTTTTTTGGGAACATCGGTGCTAAGTCTGCCTCGAGCAATAGTTGATAAAGTGCTTCTATCGGGGTGGGATTACTGATTTTTAAAATGAGTGTTGTGGACGAATCGCCATGAGTGAAAGTGTCACTTCCATTCAACTCAATTTCGAAATTCTGAAAAGATGATAACGCATTTTTAACTTTATTGATAACCTGTTCGTCATCATCTGATGATGAGAATTTCATTAGTGAAATGTGTGCTTTTGAGAACCTGTTATGCGCTGATAGTGGAATTATTTCACCTAACTGCATCTTAAATAATTCAATTTTCTTTTTTATCGGATCATTAGGGGAGATAATAATGAAATAAAACACTTCGGAGACAGGTGGCGCTATCTCATGGTGAAATAAGCTTAGCTGATCTGGATTGTATTTGTATTTACTCCTGGGCATAGTCCATGACAAGTCGGGTCTGTATTAATAACAATGTCGATCTGCAAATAGTTGCACCAATTTATATGATTAACCCATACCTGGTATCAACAATGAAACGGATAATTTTTCTCTTAACAACATGCCTGTGCCTGTTGTCTTGCGGAGAGCAGCTACAGGAAGTAAAAACAAAGGCCGATAAGGCCCCTTTGCCCGATGATCTTACGCAGCGTTATGTTAAAATGAAGGCATCTCTGGACCAGCTGTTTTTACAAAATAAAGATTCAGCCAGCTTTCGGCAACAGCAAATGGGAAGCTCGTTATTAATCGGATCCTTGTCCGACGCCTCCCATAAAGATGCCGTATTCCGTTACCAGGAAAACGATTCGGTTGCCCGCATATACGTATTAAGGCAATCAGCAGAACGATGGGATACCATTTTCTCCACGTGCAGTGATGCTCCAGCCCCTGGTATTTTCGATGATTTCATTGAAATCGCAGACTTCAATGGTGACGGCATTCCTGATCTGAAAGTTATCAAGGATCACTGGGATTTCCATTCCGGCGAAAGAGCGGATCTATGGCTATACGCCAACAATTGCTTTACCCCGGTACCTGGCTTTGACAGCATTGTCAGCGCCTGTTATGATCAGGACACCAAGGTGATATACTCGTATCAGAGTGCTGGTTGTGCAGATATGAGGATGTATTTTGGTATTTTTAAGATAACAGATTATAAAGTTAAACGGATCCGGGAAATGATCTGCGATTGCTGCATAGCGTCTGAAGACAGCTGTTCAATAGAAATATCCGGGGGCAGGCATTACAAGGTGGGCTATAGGGAGGCTTATAAACATGTTCCGGCGTTTTTTGCAGATGATGTTAAGGGCAAGTGTGAAATGGGAGCGCCTAATTGAAATTCGCCTGAATCCGGCAAAACCAAATTCAGGCGAAGTAATTTTTCAGTAGCCCGGGCAGGGGGGAGTTATCAAACCTGGAAATGGGTGATGTGCTGGCTGTGGATACCAGTAACTAATTCTTTATGGTGCATTCGTAGATTATGTTTATCTAATTTTAATTTATTGTTTTAAATAAGTTAAAGGAGGTCCAACCTTTTCAAAACCGTGCTCCTTCCTCATATTGTCTCTTTCTTCTTCCGACATATTCCTGGCTACCCCTTCACTGAGTTTTTTAAAATACGCTTCCATTTTACCAGCCGGTTGATGGCCAATAATTACTCTTGCTTCCCCTGGTCCAATCTTTGCAAAAGTGTGGGGCACCATTCTTGGGCCAAACACAAGGTCACCAGGTTTTGCATGGTAGGTGTTGTCTCCTACTTTGATAAGAAACTCTCCCTGCAAAACATACCAAAACTCATCTGTTTCATAGTGAGTATGAAGTATGGGTCCACCTTCTTTTAGTCGTACTGATTCAAAAATAAACATATCTCCATCAGTATCCTGGGTTGATACTTTACAATAAAAAGTGTCCCCTTCAAAGGGACTAATGCTTTTGCCAAACCTGTCTTTTCCGGCATCAACCTTAAACCCTTTATCTTTCCTGTATTTGGTTTTATATCCTGCAAAAACATTAAAAGGAATGGAAAAAATGGAACCAATGGCAAGACCAAACTGTAAAAAAGAACTGCGTTTCATAAATTTTGGTTTAAATTTTATAAAATCAAACTTTTTTAGTGAGGAAGGGGGCCGCAAATAAAACAATCTAAATTTACGAAACTTTGCAAAGCATATGTTACAAGCTGGGAGGTTACTGCAATTTTAATAATAATTGCTTAATTATATAGAACACTCCTTCGGGTTAATCTCTCCGATTGCCTGGTACTTGCCGGCATTTCTGCGAAAGGGAATAATAGATGCTTTTAAATGGCTTAATGGGTATTTGTAGCCAGGCAAGGAAATTGGAGGAAATAAAAAAAGGAAAGACAACAAGTGTGCTGACTTTCCCTTTCTGGTAGCCTCAACAGGGATCGAACCTGTATCTAAAGTTTAGGAAACTTCTATTCTATCCATTGAACTATGAGGCCATACCCCCAATTCGGGGATCGGGTGGCAAAAGTAAGGGTTTTAAATTAATATTTAAAGACTTTCTATATCTACTTTTCCGGCAGCAGGGGCGTAGATGCCGTCGATTTCTTTTTTGAATTTCTCCAATATCACTTTCCGCTTTGCTTTCAGCGTAGGGGTTAGTTCTCCTGCATCCACGGTCCATTCACGTGGAATCAGTACAAATTTCTTGACCTGTTCAATGTGGTTGAAAAACTGGTTGTATTTGTCTACCGCCTGTTTATAGAGGTCCACAACTTCCGGATTTTTCACCAGTTCTTCATTGCTGCCGGCAGCGATACCTTTTTTCTGGGCCCATCCACGCAGGTTCCCGAAAGACGGTACAATCAGGGCTGCTGTGAATTTCCGGTCTTCGCCTACCACCATGATCTGTTCTATATAGGGCGATTCCTTGAATTTGTTCTCGATTGGTTGTGGCGCCACAAACTTGCCTCCGGATGTTTTAAAGAGTTCTTTTTTACGGTCTGTTATTTTCAGGAACTTATTATCGATGAGCACACCGATATCGCCTGTATGGAACCAGCCGTCCTGGATGGCATCGGCTGTAAGATCGGGCCGTTTGTAATAGCCGATGGTGACATTAGGGCCCTTACAGAGGATTTCACCGTCTTCTGCCAGCTTTACCTCTACGTCGCTGATCACCGGTCCTACGGTTCCAAACATCCTGTCTTCCACGTTATAGCGGTTTACGCTGATCACCGGGGAGGTTTCTGTAAGGCCGTAGCCCTCCAGGATAGGAATGCCACCGGCAGTGAATATTTTGAGTAAACGTACCTGGCAGGCAGCCGCGCCATTTACAACGCACTGAATATTGCCGCCTAACGCGCTTCGCCATTTGCTGAAAACCAATTTATTAGCAAGCTTTAGCTGCAGGTTATACCAGGCGCCCTGGTCTTTATTGATTTCATAACGTTTGCCAATGTCTACCGCCCAGAAAAACAAGGCACGCTTGATGCCTTTGAGCTCCAGCCCCGTAGACATGATCTTTTCATATACTTTCTCCAGGAGTCGTGGTACAGTCGTAAAAATGGTGGGTTTCACCTCTTTGAGGTTATTCCCGATAGAATCCATGTTCTCCGCGTAATAGACGGGTACTCCTGAAGTGAGGTACAGGTAGGTGACCATTCTTTCGAAAATATGGTTCAGCGGCAGGAAACTGAGTGCTCTGGCGTTTGTATTTACCGGTAGATATGGCTGGCAGGCCATTACATTGCTTACCACGTTGTGGTGACTGAGCATAACACCTTTAGGCGTACCGGTTGTGCCCGAAGTATAGATAATAGTGACCAGTTCTTCGGGAGATATATTTTTCTTTACGGTTTCTATTTGTTCAAAATCGGCTTCGCTGCCGAGGTCCAACACTTCTTTCCAGTGCCTGGCGCCTGTTACTTTGTTAAAAGTGAATATTTCCCGGAGAGAGGGGAATTTATCACGCATGGCATTTACTTTATCCAGTAGCTCTTTGTCGCTTACAAAAAGAATACGGGCTTCCGCATCGTTCAGCACATACGCCAGTTCGGTTTCACTGATGGTAGGGTAAATGGGAGTTAGTACTGCACCCAGCTGCTGACAGGCCAGGTCGGTGATGATCCATTCTGGTCTGTTGGGCGAAATGATCGCTATTTTATCCTTTTCTTCATTATGCTTGATACCGGCCCTGATGCCCAGCTTCAATAAGCCGGAGCTGAATCTGAGGGTAATGTCCGCTACTTCTTTCGTACTATATTTTTTCCATTCCCCGTTTTCTTTGCCAGCCAGCATATCCGCTTTCGGGTAATTGGCTAACTGGTAAGAAACTGCATCAAATAGTCGTTGCGGTTGGTCCTTCATGCTGCTGTAGTTTTGATTTCGCTCAATGTCTTAAACACGCGTATGCTGTTGTTCCTTCAGTTTTTCATATTCTTTCAGCGTGTCGCCAAAAGGATCTTTATGATAGGCATTGAAATACTGGAAAGATAACGCAATACCCCATCCCAGCGCGGGCCATACGGGCCAGGGGGTACCATTTGTTTTATCACTGTCTGTAAGAAACCAAACAGCCCATAATCCCATGTTGATAACCAGGTATATGATAAGATGGGATTTAAATCCGGCCCTGGCTTTTGCGATACGCCAAAGACGATCATCTCTTTCTTGTGTAGTTTCCATTGAAGTCAGTTTTAGGTCATAGTGGTACTACTAAATTTAAAATATTTTATTGGCTTCACGTAGAAAAAAACGAAAAAAGGGACTTATCGGGTGGCCCGGATATCGAAGGTGATATTCACTTGTGAGTTAATGAGTTTATCTTGCAGTGATTTATCGGCCCGGTAGCTGATGCCCCATTCGGTGCGGTCAATATTGAAGTTAGCCATTGCGCTGAGACCATTACGGTTGAACTCAACTCTTGCGGGGAACGAAATATTTTTGGTAACGGATTTCAGCGTCAGGTTTCCTTTAATGATATGTGTGGCTTCTTTGAGCGTCAATTCATCACCTATTGCCGGATGGAAGGGCGTTACTTCAGTGATTTCAAAAGTAGCAGCTGGAAATTTTTTAACATCGAAAAACATTTCTCCTTTCAGCTCATTTTCCAGTTTGCGCTTCATGGCGGTGTCTCCTGCAAGATCCACATCCTGCAGTGAATGCATATTAATGATAAATTGCCCGCCGGTGATAACGCTGTCTTTTACATAAAGGGCGCCTCCTGCAAGCTTCAGCGTACCATGATGTTTACCGGTTGGTTTGGTGCCTGTCCATGTTACCACGCTGTTAGCGGTATCGGGTAAATAAGCGTTGCCGGTGCCGGCTTGTACGGTTTGTGCATCCGTAACCTTTGCTTTATCAGCCTTAGGCGCCTGCTCGCATGCAATAATGCCGCAGGTAAGAATGAATATGACACATAGCAGTTTTTTCATAAATACATGTATGCTTTAAAAAACAAGCGTCCCATAAAACCGGGACGCTTGTTAATAGGTTTTACTATTCTGCCAGCTCCCGGTTGCCCACCCATACAAATCGCTTCACAATAAATTCCTGGTTGGTAAAGCTGGCGTTGCCAGCCGGGTTACCACCGGTAACATGGAAATCAGAAAAAGCAGCATGCTGATTTACCCAGATAAATCCTGTGAAGTTGAACGACACAGGTGTAAACACGCTGTTCATTTCTGTTGTGATCTTTTCCTTTACATCAGGATCGGTTGTATATGCACCACAGGTAATGGCGCCGTACTTGATTGCCATTTGCCGCGCCAGTTGAATGCTGTGACTGGTATCTCTTGTTTTAATGATCAGTATTACCGGTCCGAAAAGTTCCTTTTCATAGATGGCCGTATCCGCACTGCTCACCTCCAGGATGGTAGGAGCGCATACCCTGGCGTTGGAAAATTCTTCATTTACCACCGGGGTACCTTCGAGTATCACTTTTCCGCCAAGGTGACGGGCTTCCTGTGCTCTGGCGAGGGTTGCGTCATTTTGAATGGCACCTAATGTGCCAGCGCCCATCTTGGGATGATTCACTAAACCCACTACGGCATCCTTGAACTTTTGTACCACCTCGTTGAAAGATACCGGCCCGTTATCCGTACCGATACCCTGTTCGGGGATGAAAAAGTTCTGCGGTGCGGTACACATCTGCCCGGAATATAAACTAACAGAAAATGCCAGGTTCTGGATCACTGCATCCAGGTCTTTCGCGCTATCAAGTATTACAGAGTTAACCCCTGCTTTTTCCGTAAACACGGTTTTCCCTGGTAGCGATTCTATGTAGTTACCAAAGGTATTGCCGCCGGTATAATCAATCAGTCTTACTTCCGGATGTTCGCACAGCTCTTTGGAGATCAGGTTTTCAGAACTATCTGCTGCCAGCTGGCACAGGTTCGGATCATAGCCACTATCGTGTAACGCCTGCTGAATAGCGCTCACGGCAATGGCTATGGGAAGCACTGCTTTCGGATGTGGTTTTACAATCACCGGGTTGCCGGTAACCAGGTCGGCATATACACCCGGCAGCGTATTCCACACTGGGAAAGTAGAACAACCAATCACCACACCGGTTCCCTTGGGAACAGGCCTGAATGTTTTATATAGTTTGATACTGGTTTTGCCCATAGGCTTTTCCCAGGTAAGGTTCGGAGGATAGCGTTGTAATTCATGATAGCCGGTAGCCACTGCTTCGAGGGCTCGGTCGTTGGCATGCGGACCGGAAGCCTGGAAGCTCATCATAAAGCTTTGACCCGTAGTATGCATGGTGGCGTTGGCAATATCAAAGAAATAATCTTTTATTCGTTCAAGCGTTTCCGTGAGTATGCCGGCTCTTTCCGCTACGGGCAGCAGGCCCCAGCTTTTACCCGCTTCGGCGGCCTTGCTGAGCAGGTCAGTAACGGTGAACACGGGATACGTCACGCCCAGCACTTCGCGTGTATAAGGGGATACTTCTTCTCCGCTCCAGCCGGTTTCACCGGTTTGCAGTAATTGTTTGAATGGTTTGCCCAGCAGTTGCTGATAACTCTGAACGCCCCTGGCATGAGCCTCTTCGCCGTAAGCTTTGGGATGCTCCGGATATTGCGAATAGAAAGTTCTTTCGTGGTTCGCCTTTACAGCGTTGTCGATAATGTTTTGGTGTTTGTTAACGAGCATATTCAGATTTTGAGATTTACAATTTACGGATTTAGTCGATCAGTTGCTACAGCAACTATATGACTAAACCGGTAAATCAAAAAAATACCCAATACTAATATCCCGAATTTATCAGCGTAAACCTTCCATCGTTGTAGTATTCATCAGGCCGGGGCTTTAATGGCGTACTACGTTGGTAGTTCAGGAAAGCATCATAATCCTGTTTATGTAATCCTACCCATGCTTTGTAATTGGCCTGGTTTGCAGCAGGACCAAACAACCATTGGTTATAGGATTCAAACATTCCCTCCCGTAACAGGTTGCGCTGAAAATCGAAGAGGGCAAACGGATATTTCATGCCGTAAAAATTAAACCAGTCCAGTAAAAAGCGGGTACGTACCATTACCAGCACATCAGGATCTATTCCCCCGGTTACCACGCTCATCTGTTTACCCATGCAGGTTTTGTACGCTTCTACAAAACCGCTGTTGCCTTTTCTGCCTTTCTTATCATCCGGTAACATGGCATCAAACAGCGTCGGATCATTAAATAACTTCTTATAAGACTCCAGTACAATATTCCTTATTTCCGCTGTCCGCGTGGTGAAACTTTCCATATTCATGAAGGTTTCGCCATATAATATGCACCACAACGGGTTATTACTGAAATCATATGTTTTGGTCGCATTATAGTAGTTGCCCGGAAATGTTGGATCTTGTTCAATACCCCTGATCCAGCTGCGTAATGCACCATCATACATTTTAAAGTTCATCAGCAATGTGCCATTGTCGTTGTACAACTCGCCGCTGTTGGGATACTTCTTTATAGCGCGCTCATACATACGCTGCGCGGTTTTCCATTCTTCCCTGCCTACATAAATATTTCCTGCAATCTGAAATGCCTGCACATCCACCTCTTTGCTGTTCAGCAAAGGTTCTATCACGCTTTTTGCTTTTATCAGGTCACCTTTCAGGTAGAAGGTAAATGCCAGTTGTTTTTTATATTCAAAATTATCCGGCTCCAATTGTAAAGCCTGGTTCAGTACCAGTATGGCATTGGAATAATCCCCGCTTCGAATAAATCCGGATGCTGTATTGTATAGCTCTTTGGCATCCTGTGCAACCACCACCTGTGAAAATAAAACTCCTGCAACTAAAAATGCTTTCAATAAAGATGACCGTTTCTTCATTCCTTGTCTTGTTCGTTTGTTGTAAAAGTAAGGAAAATGGGGTAATGTGCCGCGGATCAATCGGTGAGCAGAAAATGGCGATATTTTGTATATTAATTAATTATTTTATTTGATTCAAGAATATTCCTGTTGAAGAAAATAATAACTACCCAGAATACCATAATGGCCCCTAGCAATACAGGTGCCGATTCATTTAAATCGCCCAGTTTCCCCAAAGCCATAACATAATCTTTTTGCCTAATATTTAACATTAATGGTATAATACTGAGCATGGCATTGGAGATATAGGTGAATATCAGGCTGCGGGACCTGTAATACAGCCATGAAAGGAAAAAGGAGATTGGCAGATAGGCTAATATCGATGCCGGATATAAATAGGGCAGGGCAGCCACTACAGAAGCGGCCACCAAAGCAATATGGGTAGGGTGCTTTCTTAACAGGCCATCCAGCACAATGCCCCTGAAAACAAATTCCTGTATTGCAGGGAGAAACAGAACAAATACTACGCAATACAGCCATCCGGAACTTGTTATTAAGCCGCTGCCAGACCACTTAAAAGGCTCTCCGATGAAATGTTTCAGAAAAACTACCTGCACGTACAGGGCAGGAACAATCAGCAGTAGCATCCATAAATTGTCGCCCTTGGGCATATTCAGGGAAAGAGGTGCTATGTGCTGCTTCTTTTGCCGGGTGAACAGGTAGAAGGCAACCAGCGAAACGGGAAGCAAAACATTCGTCAGATAGGCTACGCGTAGTGCGGGAATAGACAAATAAAAAGCAAAACGAAGAAAGGACAGGTGCAGTGACAAACCAGCCAAAAAGAGAACAAGGCCTAATACGATCGTTTGCTTCATGGAAGGGTAGGGACCCCGTGTTAACGTTAAATCATCCTGCAGAAGATCAGTTGTTACAGACATAGGGAACAGCGGTATAGGTGAAAGAAGCCCCGGCCGGGATAGGCAGGGGCTCAAAAATATTAAATAATATGTGTAATTAATCCGTCTCTCAGTTTAGGCTCAAACCAGGTACTCTTGGGGGGCATCACGTTACCGCTGTCGGCAATATCAAATAGCTGTTGAATAGTAACAGGGTACAAGGCAAAGGCTACTTTCATTTCACCACTGTCTACCCGTTTTACCAACTCATTTAATCCGCGGATGCCGCCTACAAAATCAATCCGTTTATCGGTCCGCTGGTCTTTAATCCCCAGTAATTTATCGAGTACATTGTTCGACAAGATCGTTACATCGAGGATACCAATGGGGTCAGTAGTGTAAGTCCCTTCTTTGGCTACAAGGCGGTACCATTTGCCTTCAAGGTACATGCTGAATTCATGCAGCATAGACGGTTGTTGTGGTAGGTGGCCTATTTCTTCTACGGTAAAATCATAGTCCAGTCTTGACAACAGGGCTTCTTTACTGAGTCCGTTCAGGTCTTTTACCACCCGGTTATAATCCAGGATAGCCAGCTGACTGGCGGGGAATATAGTGGTCAGGAAATAGTTCACCGGGTTTTCAACAGAGGTGACTTTACCCGCTGCATGCAGTTCTTTTTGTACCAGACTGGCGGAGGCGGCCCGGTGGTGGCCGTCTGCGATATAGGTGGCCGGTACTTTCTCTGCAAACAGGGAAGTAATATCTGATACTGCGCCCGGGTTGCTGACTACCCAAACGGTATGTTGGATGCCATCGTCTGCCGTGAAGTCATAGGCCGGCTTGTTATGCTCCATCCAATGGTCCACCAGCGCGTTTACTTCCGGTACATCGTTGTAAGCCAGGAATACATTGCCTGTTTGCGCTTTGGTGGCTTTAATGTGGTTGATGCGGTCCAGCTCCTTGTCGGGACGCGTAAACTCATGTTTTTTAATAATGCCGTTGTTGTAATCAGATATCGATGATGCGCACACGAGCCCGGTTTGCGCGCGGCCGTTCATTATTAGTTTATAGATATAATAGGCCGGCTGGGATTCCTGGAAAAGAATACCTTCCTGTACCATGCGCTGCAGATTTTCTGCTGCCTTGTCATAAACCTGCTGACTATGGGTATCAATCCCTTCCGGCAGGTCAATTTCAGATTTTGAAACATGATAATATGAATACGGGTTACCGGATGCTGCAATGCGGGCTTCTTCTCCGCTGAGAACATCATATGGGCGTGCCGCTACTTTTGGAGCCAATTCTTCTGTTGGCCTTAATCCGTTGAATGGTCTGATAATAGCCATGATGAATGAATGTATATGTGAGTAGTAAATGTAATGATAAAAACAACGCCTTGCGAATTACCATTAACGCATTGCGGAGTTGCAGTTAGATCATGATCTAACCGCAACTCCGCAATAATTTACAAGGACTAAACTTTTATGCCTTCTTCAGTGAAAAGTACTTCATGGCTTCTACCATTACTTCTACACTTTCGTAGGGCAGGGCGTTATACATAGATACGCGGAATCCGCCGGAGAGACGATGTCCCTTGATACCTACAATGTCTTCTTTTTTACAGAATTTCAGGAATTCCTCTTCCATTTCCGGCTTATCCATGATAAAGCAGGCATTCATTTTACTACGGTCTTCTTTCACCACGGTGCCGCGGAAAAGCGGGTTGTGGTCAATTTCGTCGTAGAGTAATGCTGCTTTCTTATCATTGATTTTTTCAATGGCAGGAATACCACCCTGCTCTTTCAGCCAGCGGAGGGTGAGCATGGAAATGTAAACTGCAAATACCGGGGGGGTATTCAACATAGAACCATTTTCAATATGATTCCTGTAATCCAGTATTGACGGTATTTTGCGCGATACCTTACCCAGGATGCTTTTACGTACAGCTACCATGGTAGCGCCTGCAGCGCCCATGTTTTTCTGTACGCCTGCATAGATCAGCGAGTACTTGTTAAAGTCCATGCTGCGGCTCATGATGTCACTGCTCATGTCTGCTACCAGGGGGATGTCGGTAACAGGCGTCATATGCCACTGGGAACCATAAATGGTGTTGTTAGTGGTAATGTGCAGATAACTCGCCTGCGGCGGAATGGTAAACTGTTTGGGAATGTGATTGTAGTTGCTTTCTTTGGAGCTCGCCACAACGTCGGCGAAGCCAAACAATTTTGCTTCTTTGATAGCCTTGTTAGACCATACCCCGGTATCTACATAGGCGGCTGTTTCACCGCTTTCCAGCAGGTTTGTTGGTACCTGCATAAACTGCGTGGTGGCTCCGCCATGTAAAAAGAGTACCTCAAAGTCGTCATCTAGCTGCATCAGTTCCCTCACCAGGTTGCGCGCCTCGTCCATGACCGCTATAAACGGTTGCGTTCTGTGACCAATTTCCAGTATTGACATTCCCGATCCCTCAAAGTCGATCAGGGCCTTACTGGCCTTGTACAATACCTCGTTGGGTAATACAGAAGGACCTGCGTTAAAATTATGCACCTTCATGTTGCGATTCAGATTAAATTCATTTTTTGATCTTTCCACTTTGTTTTGGTTTTTCTAAGGAAACGGAAAAAAAACGGCACGGGTGTTTTAAAACCTGTAAGGCGCGTGGTGTAGGATAGGCTAAAAGATGGTATGGGCAAAGATAAAATTTCTTTTCTAATTATTGAGTAATACCCCAAATATTTTAAACAGTTTACTCTTCCCTCACCGGTAGTTTACCTTCCAACCATTGCCGTTGCAGCTTATCAACTTCCTGTAACTCTTCCTGGGTAAGGGTTGTATGCGTCAGCTCCCGAAGGGAAGGCTGCCCTGCATTGACCCAGGCGGTATACCAGGCGGCGGCTACGGCCGCAATTGCATTTTTCATCCTCCTTTCTACCATGTCGCCCATCGAAAGAGAATATGCTTTCGTATAGTCATCAGCGTAAGTACGTACTAACACCCCGTTTCGGTTTTCATACGCAAAGCGACGCCCCGGCGGAAACAGCTCACTGAGGCGCTTCTCGTAACGCAACACCGTATCTGCTTCCATGCCGCTTACCCGGATAATGTCCCAGATAAAACGGCGCGGCTCCCGGATATACTCCGCCTTTCCCGCCCAGTAATCAAACTCCTGGTCGGCCAGCAATTCCGGGATCCTGGATTCCCATAACCCATGTATCCCCTGTTGCCCGCTAAACTGCCCGTTATGATTGGAACAGGCATGCAACGGCACATGGGCATCGGCAATATAATGGCCCAGTTCGGCCGACAACTGTAAAATCCGCTGCTGCTCCTTTTCCCGGAACGCTTTCGTGAGCAGGGCCATCATTTTTTCCAGGTGCCAGGGCAGTACCCCGTTGCGGTTCAGCGAATCAATAGAATACTTTGCTACGGCATCTGCCCACCTACGGGGAATATGATCGTAAGGAGGCTGATCAAACAAGTCAATGTCGATGAAGTGCCTGGCTCCCTCCGCGGCTACCGCATAACGGCGCTTGTCAGGATCAGTGGCATGTATGGTAATGTACTCCAGTTGCGGCTTGTACAATACCATCATCTCCGGAGGTAAACAAAATACCGCCAGCCGGTTGATCCGCTGATGCGCAAAAAATCCCCATGCATGGACTTCTGCACATGATAACATCATAACAATAAATAATACGGGAATACGTACGCAGTCGTGGGTTAACATATCGCTATATTTTTGGGAAGACGAATATAGCTCTTTTGTTTTTTCAAACCGGATGTATGCCCGGTTTTTTTCAACCAGGCATACATCCGGAAATTTAAATATTCGTTACGCCACCGCTTACGGCAAACTTCATTGCTTCGCCGGCAGATACATTGGTTAATGCCTTTACCCTGTCTTTAGGTACCATAAAAACCTTACCGGTAATCGCATAGGCATGCGGCACATATACTGCCATATAATCTTCCAGTCCCAGGTTACTCACATCGGGCTGTGTAATAAAACCCATCTCCCACACATCTACCCCGTAAACCTGTACCAGCACGGGGTGATCAAATTTTTTCTTCTCACCCACAAACGCATCAAAAACATCCTTGATAGAAGTATAGATGTACTTGATAAATGGGGTCCGCTCCAGCAGGTGATCAAACAAATCAAAGATCCGCCCTATTATAAAAGAGGAACTCAGATAGCCTACCACTATGATCAACAGTAATACCAGTGCAAATCCTACCCCTTTATACTTCAGGAAACCAAAAGAAGCGCCCTCGGGAATCAGCTCTTTCGGAATAATATTGTCTATGGTAACAAAGGCCCAGTACAAGGTGAGCGCCGTAATCCCAATGGGTGCCAGTATAAGCAGTCCCTGAAAGAAGTAACGCAACAGTCTCGATGCAAATACTTTAAATCTAAGCTTTGGCGACATGGTTCATGATTAGAGCCGCAAATTAGTCAATAAAGCAGAAAGCATAAAGCACCCCGCTCTTTCAATGTTGCTACATGTAAAAAATAGTTACTGGAAACTTTGGAAGTTTGGAAAGTTTCCATAGTTTTGTCCTGCATAATAACAGGGTTATGCCGTAAACAATATGGAAGCACAGGAACGCATTATGGACACGGCTTTTGGCCTTTTTCGTCAGTTTGGTACCCGCTCGATTACCATGGATGACATCGCTGAAAGAATGGGTATCTCCAAAAAAACACTATACGCCCATTTTACCGACAAGGACGATATGGTCACACAGACCATCAGCCGGTTCATAGAGGTAGTAAACGAGGAATGCCTGGCCGACCGCAGGAAATCTAAAGACGCCATCGAAGAACTTTTCCTGGTAATGGATATGATCGACCGCCGTTTGAGGAATATGAACCCGGTAATTATGCTGGATCTCCAGAAATTTCATTCAAAGGCTTTCCAGGTTTTCGAAGAATACCGGAATAATACACTGGCTACCATGATCCGTGAAAATATGGAAAGAGGCATCAGTGAAGCCGTATACCGGCCCGATATTGATATCAATATATTAACACAGTACCGCGTTCATGGATGTATGCTCTGCTTCGAACCTGAAGTGTTTCCCGGTACATATGATATGAACAAAGTGCAGAGAGTGTTGCTGGAGAATTTTTTATATGGGGTGGCTTCTTTAAAGGGATACCAGCTTATTGAAGAATATAAACAACTATCGCAAAATAAATAATACTATGTTATCAATCAAAAGGCTCACCAGTATGGCTTTTATGGGGTGGCTGCTATCAGTGGCCACCAACCTCATGGCCCAACAGCAGGTTACCACGGAGCCGATTAGCCTGTCTGCCCAGGAAGCGGTAGACTATGCACTGGCTAATCAGAGCGCCGTGAAAACCGCCAAACTGGACGAACTGATTCAGCTGGCAAAAAATAAAGAGATCAGCGGTTTGGCATTACCCTCCATTACCGGCGCCGGCTCTTATCAGTACAATCCTATTGTACAAAAGCAAATGTTTAATGCCAAAAACTTTGGCGCACCCACCGACTCCTTTACTGCCATATCTTTCCAGCTTGCACACAATATGCTGGGAGAAGTAAAGCTGACACAAACACTCTTTGATCCCAGCGTTCTCGTAGCATTACAGGCACGTAAAACCCTGGAAACACTGGTAGCACAAGGCGTTACCAAAAGCAAGATCGATGTAAAGTCAAACGTATACAAGGCCTACTATAATGTGCTTTCCGCCAACAAGGCATTGGATATCCTTTCCGAAAATATCGCTTCGCTGGAAAAAATTCTCAGCGAAACAAAGGAAATTTATAAGAACGGATTGGTGGAAAAACTGGATGTAGACAGGCTGGTAGTGCAATACACCAACCTGCAAACAGAACAAACCAAACTCCGTAACCTCGTTGAACTGGGCACAGCCTCCCTCAAATACCAGATGGGAATGCCGCTTAAACAGGTGATCACGCTGAGGGATACACTCTCTACTGAAAAGATCGTGGCAGATGTACTCGATATGGATAAATTCGATTACTCCCAACGTATAGAATACCAGTTACTGGAAACACAAAAGAAAGCGAATGAATATGACCTGAAAAGATATAAGCTGAAAGGTTTGCCATCTCTCCAGCTGTTTGCATCTACCGGTGCTCTCAGGGGTAGCGATAAATTCGATTACTTCCAGGGCCCGATGTGGTATGGTTATGTAAATACAGGACTCAACCTCTCTCTCCCTATCTTCACTGGTTTCCAGCGTAAACACCAGGTAGACCAGGCATGGCTCGCCGTAAAGAAAAGCGAAGTAGCCATCGAAAATATCAAACAGGGCATCGACCTGGAAAGAGAACAATCGGCTTCTACTTTCCGGAACAATGTTCTTACACTGGAAGCACAGGAAAAAAATATGGAACTGGCAAAGGATGTACATCATACCACGCAAATAAAATACAAAGAGGGCGTAGGTTCCAGCCTGGAAATGACGACTGCTGAAAACGATCTGCTCACTGCACAGAATAATTATTTCACTGCATTGTTCAATGCCATCGTTGCGAAAATAGATCTGCTGAAATCATACGGCAAACTATAAGCTCAATTATTTCAATCACCATTCACTACTAATTATATGACCAAAAGATATTCCTTCCTGATCCCCATCATCACAATTGTACTGGCTGCCTGCGGCGGCGGTGGTGAAAATAAAGCCGCAAAGCTTCAGCAACTGAAGCAGGAGAAAGTGAAATATAATGAAGACATTGACAAGAAAATTGCAGCACTCGAAAAAGAAATAGGCGTAAAAGATACTGTACAGAAAATGAAAGATGTAACTGTTACAGAAGTAACAGATACTTTATTTGAGCATTATATTGATGTGCAAGGCAGTGTAGACGCCCGCGAAAACGTGAATGTTTCCGCCCGTGTACCGGGTGTTATCACCGGCATCTTTGTAAAAGAAGGACAACAGGTGAGCCAGGGACAAACATTGGCACAGGTAGATGACCAGGTGTTGAAAGCAAACATGGCGGAACTACGCACCCAGATGGAACTGGCCAATACCCTGTTTGAAAAACAAAAAAATCTGTGGTCACAGAAAATAGGATCTGAAGTACAATACCTCAATGCTAAAAACCAAAAGGAAAGCCTCGAAAGAAAGATGGCAACCCTCCAGGATCAGCAATCGCAAACCCGCATCATTGCTCCTATCAGTGGTACCGTAGATGCCGTTATCGCTAAAGTAGGCGACAATACCGCACCCGGAGCACCGGCATTCCGTGTAGTAAATGCCAATAACCTTAAGATCACCGCCAATGTAGCAGAAGCTTACGCAGGCCTGCTCAAAACAGGTGATCCCGTGGTGATTTCCTTCCCGGATATTAACCGCGAAATACGCAGCACCATTGGTTTCGCCTCCAGAACTATCGACCCCCTCAGCCGTACCATCAAAATAGAAGTACCGCTGAAACCAGATGCCGGCCTTCGTCCAAATATGATAGCCCATATCAGGATCGTGGATTATACCGCAAAAGAAGCAGTGGTGATCCCGGTTAGCGTAATACAATACACCTCAGGTAAACCTTATGTAATTGTAGCTCAAAATGCCAACGGTAAACTGGTTGCACAACGCAAAACCATTGAACTGGGCCGCACCTACAATGATAAGGCAGAAATAAAGAATGGGTTAGGGAAAGGTGATAAAATTATCACTACAGGTTTTCAGGGACTGAACGATAACGACCTGATTAAATTATAAAGCTCGTTCAAACGGCTAAAACCAAGTGTATGCAAGACAATCTCAATAAAGAATTTAAGCCTACCAGCTGGGCCATTGATAATAAGGTGAGTGTTTACGTAGCCACTATTATCATTGCGCTCGCCGGTATCCTTTCCTATATTAACCTGCCAAAGGAACAGTTTCCTGAGGTGGTGTTCCCGCAGTTCTATATCAATACCATCAATGCCGGTACTTCTCCGGAAGATATGGAAACAACGGTCACCAAACCTATCGAAAAACAGCTGAACGGTATTTCCGGTGTAAAGAAGATCAAAAGTACTTCTATGCAGGATTTCTCTGCGATCACCATCGAGTTCAATGCCAACGAAGACATTGAAGCCGCCCGTCAGCAGGTACGCGAAAAAGTGGATGACGCCAAGAAAGATCTGCCAACAAACCTTACCCAGGAACCGCAGATCGTGAAAATAGATGTATCGCAGATTCCTATCATGAACGTAAACCTCTCCGGTGACTTCGACCTGCAAACCCTGAAAAAGTATGCAGATGATATGAAAGACCGTATCGAGGCGCTCAATGAAATTACCAGGGTAGACCTGGTAGGAGAGCTGGAACGTGAGATCCAGATCAACGTCGATAAATACAAAATGGATGCAGCAAAAATCAGCTTCGATGATATCATTGGCGCCATACAGGGTGAAAACATTACCATCTCCGGTGGTCTTGTAGCCATGGATGGACAAAAGCGCACCCTGAGTGTAAAAGGAGAATATAAAGATCCTGCGAGAATAGGTAATATCATTGTCCGCGGGCAATCCGGTGCCACCGTATACCTGAGAGATGTTGCCAACGTAGTGGACGGATTCCTGGAACAGGAAAGCTATGCCCGCCTCGAAGGTAAAAATGTAATCACGCTCAACGTAATTAAACAGAGTGGTAAAAACCTGATCGACGCATCCGATAAGATACAGGCAATCACAAAGGATATGCAGGAAAATTATTTTCCTAAGAATCTGAATATTACCATTACTGCTGATCAGTCTAAGTCTACCCGCGTAACCTTACACGACCTGATCAATACCATCATTATCGGCTTCCTGCTGGTAACCATTATCCTCATGTTTTTCATGGGAGCAGTGAACGCCATCTTTGTGGCGTTGTCAGTACCGATCTCCATGTTCATCGCATTTTTGCTGATGCCGATGTATGGCTTTACGCTGAACATGATGGTACTGTTTTCCTTCCTGCTCGCATTAGGTATAGTGGTGGATGATGCCATTGTGGTGATAGAAAACGTACACCGCATTTATAATGAGCGAAAGGACCTGGGCATTGTGAAGGCGGCGAAGATAGCCGCGGGAGAGGTGTTCCTGCCGGTGTTTTCCGGTACACTCACCGTGTTGGCGCCTTTTGTTCCGTTGCTCTTCTGGCCTGGTGTAATTGGTAAGTTCATGTTCTACTTACCGGTAACCCTCATTACTACACTGGGTGCATCCCTGGTAGTGGCATATATTATCAACCCCGTTTTTGCAGTAGATTTCATGGACCGCCATGAAGGAGAAAATCATCCTAAACCAAGGTTTGATAAAAAGTTTGCAATTCTCTCCGGCGTGTTTGCCCTCGTGGCATTGATTGGCTATGCCAATGGCAGCGTGGGGGTGGGCAACTTCGTCATCTTCCTGTACCTGTTGATCGTATTGGAACGTTTCTGGTTAGGTGGAGTAGCACGTCGCTTCCAGCATCATTTCTGGCCAAAAGTACAGGAGCGTTATAAGCTGATCCTGAAATGGTGCCTGCTGGGATGGCGTCCTGTATGGATCGTGATCGGTACTTTTGGTTTGCTGATATTCAGCATCGTACTCACCGCTATACGAAATCCGCAGGTAGTGTTCTTCCCGCAGGCAGATCCGAATTTTATATTTACCTATATAGAATTACCTAATGGTACTGACCAGAAGTATACCGATTCTATCACGAAGATCGTGGAGAACCGCATCACCAAAGTGGTAGGAAACAAGAACCCGATTGTGGAATCTATTATTTCCAATGTGGCCAAAGGCGCCGGTGATCCATCACAGATGGACCTTAGCGTACAACCGCAGAAAGGTAAAGTGACCGTTGCTTTTGTGGAATTTGGCGCCAGGAATGGACAGTCAACTGTTCAGTACCTCGACAAAATCCGCCAGGCAGTAAAAGGAATACCGGGTACCAATATCACGGTAGAGCAGGAGCAGGGCGGACCTCCAACAGGTAAGCCGGTGAATATAGAAATCAGCGGCGACAACTTTGATGAGCTGACCAGCACTTCGTTCAGGCTTAAACGTTACCTCGACTCTTTACAGATCGGTGGAGTAGAAGAATTGAAAAGCGATTTTGAAGCAAACAAGCCGGAGATAGTGGTGAACATTGACAGGGAAAGAGCCAATGCAGAAGGCATCTCCACCCGTCAGATCGGGATGACGCTCCGTACTGCCCTGTTTGGGTTTGAAGCATCGAAGATCCGTGATGCGAAAGACGAATACAAGATTATGGTACGCCTGGACGAAAATCAGCGTAACAATATCAATAACCTGATGAACCTGAACCTGGTGTACAGGGACATGAATATGAACGGCGCTATCCGCCAGGTGCCTTTGTCGGCCGTAGCGGATATCCACTACTCCAATACCTATGCAGGTATCAGGCGTATAGATCAGAAGCGTGTTATTACATTGTACTCCAACGTACTCACAGGGTTTAATGCCAACGAGGTGGTGCAGCACATCGAAACATCCCTGCACGACTTTACCCATCCGGCTTCCGTGGTCATTAAAATGACCGGGGAGCAGGAAGATCAGCAGGAAACGATGAACTTCCTGATGATGGCAATGCTCGGGGCTTTTGGCCTGATCCTGATGATCATGGTAACCCAGTTTAACTCCATTGGCCGTCCGATGATTATTTTCATGGAGATCCTGTTCAGTATCATCGGAGTGTTCCTGGGCTTCTCCATCTTCAAGATGAGCATTTCCATCGTAATGACTGGTGTAGGTATTATGGCGCTGGCGGGTATTGTGGTGCGTAATGGTATCGTGCTGGTGGAATTCACCGATTTGCTGATCCAGCAGAAAATGCCGGTATACGATGCCGTGGTGGAAGCCGGTAAAACCCGTATGACCCCTGTAATATTAACGGCAATTGCTGCAATATTGGGGCTTATTCCGCTGGCAGTGGGCTTTAACATTGACTTTGCATCGTTGTTCAGTGAGTTTAAACCGCATATTTTCTTTGGTGGGGATAACGTGGCGTTCTGGGGGCCGCTGGCCTGGACTATGGTGTTCGGATTGGTGTTTGCCACCTTCCTTACGCTGGTAATGGTGCCGGTGATGTATGCCATGAACAAGCGGTCCATAGATGTGCTGGACAGGTATAACATGCCACGGTGGCTCAAATATGTGCCATTCCTGGTATTAATTATAAAAATATTCATGAAACGGGACGATGTCAGAAAAATGCATGATCCCAGGTATTTGTCTCCCAAGCCCTACGACTTCTTCCCGGAGCCGGAAGCAGCAATAGAGGAGCCTGTACAGGGAAAAAAGGCAGATAGAATCTCCGTTAATTAAGTTTTTTTCAATACAGTGTAACAGTTGTAGGTTAACAGTCTCCGTCCCGATTCTTCGGGACGGATTTTTTTTTGTATATTGGGGTCGAAATCTTTTTTTGTTTCATTAACAAATTTTAACATTTGGAATGAGTGGCATTTGAATTGCCTTTATTACTTTTGACCCTTCAGACAGTTACACGTTACTAGCCATATACAGCCTTAGCCTTATATGCCATATGATAAGTAGGAAATAAAACATTAAAAGACAGTCTGTTTTGAATAGTTAGGCAACATTTAGCCTGTAATAGCAATCAAAAAGAGAAATGAGATAATAAGTACAGCTTTCTTGACAACAAAAGGATCGCCATTAAAAGGATACGAAGGCGCAAGATTGGAAGACCATGGAGTACGTAGCATCGTTAGCATTTGCTGAAGAGAAGGACCGACAGGATCCATTACATAAATTCAGAGATCAGTTTTATTTTCCACAACGTAACGGAAAGGATGCTATTTATTTATGCGGCAACTCGCTCGGACTACAGTCAAAGAATGTGAAGGTGGCTATAGAACAGGAACTGGCGGATTGGCAACAATGTGCGGTGGAGGGTTATTGGTTGGCAAAGAATCCATGGTTATATTATCAACAATATTGCAGTAAGCCGCTGGCGGCCATTTTAGGAGCCAGTCAGCAGGAATTGACGGTGATGAATACGTTAACGGTAAATCTGCATCTGATGATGTTAAGTTTTTACCGGCCAAACAAAGAACGGTTTAAAGTGTTAATGGAGGCAGGTGCTTTTCCCAGCGATCAATACGCTGTAGAAACCCAGGTAAAGTTCCATGGCTGCGATCCGGAGAGTGCAATTATAGAAGTTTCCCCGCGACCCGGAGAGCATTTGATAAGATTGGAAGATATTTTAGAGATTATTACCAGAGAAAGTGATAGCTTAGCACTGGTTTTATTTGGGGGTATAAATTACTATACCGGACAGTTTTTTGATATACCCGCTATAACAGCAGCAGCCCACAAGGCAGGCGCTTACGCAGGTTTCGACCTTGCACACGTAGCTGGAAATATACCGGTAGAATTGCACAATTGGGAAGTAGATTTCGCCGTTTGGTGCTCTTATAAGTACCTGAATGGCGGTCCCGGCGCGGTAGGAGGCGCTTTTGTGCATGAAAAACACGCCAGTAACCGCGATTTTCTTCGTTTAGGTGGCTGGTGGGGCAATGAAGAGAGTGCACGTTTTAAAATGGAAAAAGGGTTTGTGCCTAAAAAAGAAGCTGAAGGATGGCAGCAAAGCACCGCTCAGGTGTTTAATATGGTAAGCCTGAAAGCCTCCCTGGAATTATTTGAAGCTGCTGGTATCGGCGCTTTAAGACGCAAGAGTGAAGGAATGACCAACTATCTTGAATTCCTTTTGCAACAGTTGAACGGCATAAATTTCCAGATTATTACACCGGAAAATTGTAATGAACGCGGCGCTCAGTTATCTTTGTTCTTCCAGGATAAAGGTAAAGAAATACATCAACGGATGACCGATGCCGGTATAATCGTTGACTGGAGAGAGCCCGGAGTTATCAGGGTAGTACCAGCGCCTTTGTATAACTCCTATCAAGACGTATTTCATTTTTATGAAATCATAGCTAATATTGCTTCAAACGCTTAATTAAGTAAGATGACTTTTGAGAGAAACGAACGCCCCCGCAGGCCTTATTCTTCTGATACCAACAAAGAGAATGATCCCAATAAGGAGAAAGGCGATGACAAACCCAATTTAAATAACGAGCGGGAAGGCGGCAAACCCGACTACAACAGTGGTGGCTCTGAGGGGCGCACTGGTTACAATCGAGAAGGCGGATATCGTCCGCGTACTGACTACAATCGTGATGGCGGCTCTGGTGGCGGCTACAACCGCGAAGGCGGAGGTGGTTACGACCGTGGCGGCTCCGGTGGCGGCTACAACCGTGATGGTGGTAGCGGTGGTTATAATCGTGATGGCGGCGGCTATGGTGGCGGCGGCGGCTACAACCGTGATGGTGGTGGCGGCGGTTACAACCGTGGTGGCGGTGGCTACGGCGGCGGCGGTGGTTATGACCGCGGCAGTGGTGGCGGTGGCTACAACCGTGATGGCGGCGGTGGTTACAATCGCGGCGGTGGCGGCGGTGGTTACGATCGCGGCG